>Ga0307376_10000011_pt1 | contig 376844 bp, 309 predicted proteins | sample TR2MG_FD_202536 | JGI IMG/M metagenome (GOLD analysis project Ga0307376, IMG submission 202536) | Soil microbial communities from Risofladan, Vaasa, Finland - TR-2 | ecosystem: Environmental > Terrestrial > Soil > Coastal area > Acid sulfate soil | place: Finland: Risofladan, Vaasa...
GGACAGGAGAGCGGGAGGTTGCCACACCATTGTTCCCGCTCTCCTTATCTTTTCCCCCTGCTTCTTGCTATTCAAGAAATCGGGAGAAAAACCTCATCCCTGAGAAAAGATTGCGCGACTCGACACCACGGGCGTGGGGATGAACCGAATACACGGGATTCGCTAGATAATGCGTTTATGCATTCCCCACGGGCGTGGGGATGAACCGGCGGCGAGTGCTGTCGAAATGGCGCTGTCTGGCATTCCCCACGGGCGTGGGGATGAACCGAGAACCAGAGCCACGTATTCCTCCGGCGCGGTGCATTCCCCACGGGCGTGGGGATGAACCGTTTCAGGCGACCGCCCGAAGGTGCCAGGCTGCGCATTCCCCACGGGCGTGGGGATGAACCGGCGAGCGAACCGGCAAGGGCCTTAGACAGGACGCATTCCCCACGGGCGTGGGGATGAACCGGCCGACCCGGTATCTTGCCTTGCGGCTAATACGCATTCCCCACGGGCGTGGGGATGAACCGCTTGTTTTCGGTGAGAAGGCTGGCCTGGAAGAGCATTCCCCACGGGCGTGGGGATGAACCGGATTGCTGAGAGCTCAAGAGCGCCTCCTTGGAGCATTCCCCACGGGCGTGGGGATGAACCGATCTGGACGCAGCTCGAACAATCGGGGCAGACGCATTCCCCACGGGCGTGGGGATGAACCGGGTTTGCAGTGCCGAGGATTCCGGTTCGAGGTGCATTCCCCACGGGCGTGGGGATGAACCGGGCTATCTCGCTGGCCAGGTCATCAATGGCGGGCATTCCCCACGGGCGTGGGGATGAACCGGTTTATTTGGCCATTTACAACGACGGCGCTTAGCATTCCCCACGGGCGTGGGGATGAACCGCTCGATGATCTCGCCATGCCATTTGATCGTTGGCATTCCCCACGGGCGTGGGGATGAACCGACGCATATCGGAGCTGCTACTACATCCCTATGGCATTCCCCACGGGCGTGGGGATGAACCGCAATGCCCAGGATGTTGTTATGAGGAATGGAAGCATTCCCCACGGGCGTGGGGATGAACCGCTGACATCCGTCTTCATGTCTGTAAAGTATTTGCATTCCCCACGGGCGTGGGGATGAACCGTTCGGGCTGGCGATTGGATTGTCCTGTACTGCGCATTCCCCACGGGCGTGGGGATGAACCGGCAACGCATGTAAGCGTGTTGTGGAGATGTTAGCATTCCCCACGGGCGTGGGGATGAACCGCATCGATATACTCTCACCGGGAGCCTTGTCTGGCATTCCCCACGGGCGTGGGGATGAACCGCCTATTGTAGTAATAGCAAGGAGAAAGTAATGGCATTCCCCACGGGCGTGGGGATGAACCGAATACTGGCACGACGGCGATCCTTGCCGATCAGCATTCCCCACGGGCGTGGGGATGAACCGCGTCCGCTTTACTTGGCCTCTCCGTTTCTGCCGCATTCCCCACGGGCGTGGGGATGAACCGTAGCAGCCGAGACCGGTTCCCCTTCTCCAAGAGCATTCCCCACGGGCGTGGGGATGAACCGGGCCTGGATGCCATCCGCTCCCGCAGCGCGCTGCATTCCCCACGGGCGTGGGGATGAACCGCAGATAACCGGGCTCGCCGAACTTTTCCAGGAGCATTCCCCACGGGCGTGGGGATGAACCGCCACGTCGAGGGTGACTCGACTGTCTGCACCTGCATTCCCCACGGGCGTGGGGATGAACCGGCCATGCGCTGAATGTGGGAATGATCATCCTCGCATTCCCCACGGGCGTGGGGATGAACCGGCCGCGGCCAATTCGCGCTTTTCGATCTTGCCGCATTCCCCACGGGCGTGGGGATGAACCGGCCGAGGGGAGAGACGAAAACGATCCAGTCACGCATTCCCCACGGGCGTGGGGATGAACCGAGCGCGATCTGCGCCGACTGCCAATCGTGAACGCATTCCCCACGGGCGTGGGGATGAACCGCGATGAGGCCTGGAAGCCTCGCCCGCCGCGGCGCATTCCCCACGGGCGTGGGGATGAACCGAGTTTTGGGATAAGACAACGCCGGCCGGGGAGGCATTCCCCACGGGCGTGGGGATGAACCGGCCCCCGTGCGTGTGCGCGGAGTCATCGCGCCGCATTCCCCACGGGCGTGGGGATGAACCGCTCGATGCGACAACCCAGTCGATAACCTGGAGGCATTCCCCACGGGCGTGGGGATGAACCGGTGTCGGGATCGCAAAAGATCCAGCTCATGGCGCATTCCCCACGGGCGTGGGGATGAACCGCTCCTCTTGCCTACGTGACGCAATAGATACTTGCATTCCCCACGGGCGTGGGGATGAACCGTATTCCGGGAGCTCCGCGAGCTGCAAAATCACGCATTCCCCACGGGCGTGGGGATGAACCGGAGGGCTTGCAGGAGGGCAGTCGAGGCATTTAGCATTCCCCACGGGCGTGGGGATGAACCGGCATGGGCGGTCCTCGAAAAGCCTGTCGATCCGCATTCCCCACGGGCGTGGGGATGAACCGCACACAATCTATCATTCGATATATCTACCAATGCATTCCCCACGGGCGTGGGGATGAACCGCAAATATATATATTGGGATATTATATCTATATGCATTCCCCACGGGCGTGGGGATGAACCGGGTCCGCACGCAGGTGCGATAGCCATTCGTCCGCATTCCCCACGGGCGTGGGGATGAACCGAGGTCGCCCGTATTCGCGCCGAGCACGATGCGGCATTCCCCACGGGCGTGGGGATGAACCGGCGTTTTGGGCCTCGTTCTGGGCACTCCTCGGCATTCCCCACGGACGTGGGGATGAACCGCTCGCGGCCTCCGGGTACGGATCGCAGCTCGCGCATTCCCCACGGGCGTGGGGATGAACCGGAGAGCCATGATGAAAATTATAGGTGGTTACAGCATTCCCCACGGGCGTGGGGATGAACCGCGCTTGGCAGTTCACGTCCATCATGTGATTGAGCATTCCCCACGGGCGTGGGGATGAACCGAGCGGTGAGGATATGGAGCTGGCATTGATCGAGGAGGCCCAGAACGTCTACAAGCAGCTCAAGCCGGACTTCTTCGACCTCATCGTGGTGGACGAGTACCACAGGGGGAGCGCAGCGGAGGACTCGGCCTGGCGCGCGATCCTCGAGCACTTCTCGCCGGCCATCCACCTGGGCATGACGGCGACGCCGAATCGCGACGATGGGGCCGACAATGTCGAGTACTTCGGCTCTCCTATCTACGAGTATTCCCTCAGGCAGGGCATCGAGGACGGCTTTCTCGCCCCCTACAAGGTCATCCGGGTGACCCTCGACCGCGATCTCGGCTGGAGGCCCGAGCCGGGATTGAGGGACGAGAACGAGCTCCTCATCGAGGATCGCGAGTACAACGCGAAGGATATGAACCGTTCATTTAAGTGCTTCTCGGCTTGCCCAGGTTGAGTTGCCCTCCCCCCCTCGCCGAGCAAGCCCGCATCGTCGCTCGTGTTCAGGAACTCATGGCCGTCCTCGATCGTCTCGAAGCGGCCTTCACGGAGCGGGAAGAGGCGGGGCGGAAGTTCGGGGAGGCGGTGGGGCTGCTCTGAGGGGAGGCGACAGCCCTCCAGTTCCCCCCCCCTCGGACTAAGCCCGCACTAAGCGCCGAGGCCTTCGAGGACGGCGGTGAATTCGACGGGTCTGGGGTTGCCTTTCCTGAACTGGCTATCGGTACACTTCCCGTCGGTGACCGATACTGACGACGAGGATGACAAGGCGCGCATCCACGAGCTCTGCGATGACCCGATAATCGCCAACCCTGTAGTGCCACAGATTTCCGAAACGCTGCCCTTTAAGGGCCTCGCCAATGGTCCGCGGATCGTCAAGGCTCACAAGTCGTTCGTGGATGAAGCGGAGGATGCGTTCCCTGACGGGCCTATCGAGCCCGTGAAGATCGTGGGCCACATCTGGCGCGAATTCAATCGCCCAGGCCATCGATCAGGGTCTGGAGGTCCACGGTCTTGACTTTGCCTGAATGGATGGCCTCGAGTCTTGCCTCGGCGCTCGCCATTTCCTCCATCTCGTCGAGTCCTTCGGAAAGGGCGGTCTCGAGAATGGAAAGTAGGGGACGGCCGGTGGCGCCTGCCACCAGGGCAGCACGTCGTTCGATTTCAGCGGGGACATTTACCGCAAGCATGACGGCCTCCTTTATTATCAGAATAAGCCCTGGAATCCTATGAGGCAAGCCGAGCCCTCTTGCTTTTCATTACAGATGGCCTTGGTTCTTCGCGGAGCCCTAAGCGACCTTTGCGGAAAATTAAGATAGCCCGCAGGTCAAAGTCCCTGTTACAATCCCCACCATGAAACGGGCCGCGCGGCGAGAAGCAAGACAGCGGAGCCTCAGACGAAAGGCGATCAGGATCATCGCGGTGACCATGGCCGTCCTATGCGCAGCCCTCGGCGGTATGATTGCCTTCTTCTCCTTGAGCGGCTATTTCAACATGGAGAGGGAAGAGGTGCGGAATGAGGTGGAAAGGGCCCGGAAGGGGCTACTCGCCGACGAGAAGCGCATCGCTTCGATAGCAGGCGATTGGGCCCCCTGGGACGAGACCTACGATTACGTGCTGGGCAAAAATCCGAAATACGAAGCGGATAACCTCGACGCGGCGACGGTCGCGAACCTGAAGATAAACCTTTTCGCGATCCTGAACGGCAAGGGCTCCTTCGTCGTGCTCCGGCGCTTCGATCTCGAGTCGCAGTCCTTTCTCCCTCCCTTGCCAGAGGTCCCGCGACTTTCATCCGATGATCCCCTCCTCAGGCATGCGGATATCCGGAGCGGAGCCGACGGCCTCGTGCGATTCGGGGCCGCCGGGCTCATGCTCGTTTCCTCCCGCGCCATAACGACGAGCGATATGCGTGTCGCGCCGGTGGGCAGCCTCATCGTGGGCCTCGCGTTGGATCGGCGCGAAGCCGCGGCCCTTTCCGACAGGCTCAGCCTCGACATCGGCTTTCTGCCGAACGAGGGCTCCGGCGTCCCTCGAGAGACCGCGGAGGCCCGAGCGCAGCTTCCGTCGGCCGACTCGATCTACGTGAAGGCGATCGACTTCGACAGGGTGGCCGGCTACGCCCCGCTTCGCGACCTCGAGGGCAACACCGTCGCCTTCCTCAAGGTAAGCCTGTCCCGTGGTTTTTTTCATGAAGGCCTCGTGAACCTGCTCCTCGTCTTCGTCGCCCTCTGCATCATGGCGATCATCTCCACCTTGGCCGTCATTTTTATCGTCGACCGTCTCATCCTCGATCGCGTGTCGCGGCTCGGGCGGGAAATCGCACGGGTCGGGAACGCGTCCGATCCCGGTGCGAGGGTGGAGCTCGATGGGGACGACGAATTCGCGAACCTGGCTTCGATCGCCAACACGGGCTTGTCGCGACTCGACGAAGCCCATCGCGCGCTCATCGCCTCGCTTCGGGAAAAGAACCTCCTCCTCCGAGAAATCCATCACAGGGTTAAGAACAATCTCCAGATCATTTCGAGTCTCCTGAATCTCCAGGCGGGAACCATGCGGGACAGCCTGGCGGAGGAGGCCCTGCGCGAGAGCGAGAATCGGATCAATTCGATGGCCCTCGTTCACGAGCTGCTCTATCAACACGGTGACAACGGGCGGACGGGAACTGCCCGCGTCGAGTTCCTCGAATATATGCGCCAGATCTCCGCCAGCCTTGCCGCTTCGTATAGCGCGGGAGGCAATCGCGTCGAAGTCACCGTCGAAGGGGAAGAGGTCGAACTCGACGCCGATACCGCGATCTGCTGCGCCCTCATCGTGAACGAGCTTACCTCGAACGCCTTGAAGCACGCCTTCCCTGAGGGCCGCGCCGGCAGGGTCGTCTTGAGCGCGCGCGCCGACGGGTCGGGAAATCTCACCTTGTCCGTGAAAGACAATGGCGTCGGACTTCCCTCCGGTTTCGACGCGGCCGCGAACGGGGCGCTCGGACTGCATCTCGTGACGGCCCTGAGCTCCCAAATCAATGGCAGTTTCGAAATCGACGGCGAGGCGGGCTGCGAAGGCCGGATCCGCTTACGGCTTGCGGGCTTCGGGACATCCGGAAAATAGCTGCGCGGGAGAAAACGGGGTGACGCGGCGGGCGGCGGGGGGCACCCCCGTCAGCCTTCCGCCACCAGTTCCTTCTCGAAGAACTCCGCCGTCAGCGGCGCCGACCCTTCATAATGGTTATTGATGTTTATGACGACCTTCCCGCCCCGATAGATGATGGTCTTCGCCATGTCGGCGATACGCCCCTTGTCGGGCTTCTCCTCGACGATGGCGTTCCACCTTTCCTTGGTCTTCCCTTCGATTTCCTTCCTGTCTCCGCCGAGAAGCCGCAGCACCGAGGTGCCTGATATCAAGTCGCCGAATTTCTCGTAGACTTCGTAGATGTGGGGCAGGAAGAGTTTCTCCGAGAATACGTGGATGATCTTCTTTTCGGCGAGAAACTGGAAATAGTCCTTTGTCAGATAGTTCTTGTTTCGCGTCTCGACGGCGATGGGAAGGCCTTTGGGCGTCGATTCCACGAAACCCTCGAGAGCCCTCATGAAGTCGCCGACGTCCTTCATCTTGTCCTTGTTCAGGTACTCGAATTCCAGCATGAGGGCGTCGATCCGCGGGAGCATGGGCTCGATGCGATCGAGGTAGGTGGAGAAGAGCTCGGGGGAAAGGAAGGAGTGATTCTGGATGAGTTGCTTTAAACCCGGATTCCTCATGTGCGTCAACGAGATGTCCTCGGTCACCTTCACGGTGAATCGGAAATCCTCGTCGACGGCCCCGAGGTAGTCGAGGACGTCGCGGCTTTCCGGCAGGCGATAGAAGAAAGAATCCACTTCGGCTGTTCGAAAGCGCCGCGCGTATTCGGGAAGGTAGCCCGCCGCCGACCGGCTCGGGGCCGCGTAGACGAGTCCCGCCCACGATTCGTAGTTCCAGGAGCAGGTTCCGATTCTGAGATTGTCCATTTTTCATCTCCCCAGCAAGGCGAGGACGAAGGCGACAACTATGAAGAGCATCGTCGCTATTGCGCCCTTCCAGGGCGTATCGGCTTGAGTCTTCTTGTGCAATTGGTAATTGAAGTAAAAGAGTCCCGCACAGAAGACGAGGGCGAGGATAGGAATCGACACGGCGAGCACGAGGCTGTGGTCGAAGGCGTTGAGGATGGGCAGAACCAGGAGCATGAGGCCCACGACGAGGAAGCCGAGACCCGATAGATTGACGAGGGTCAGGATGGTGGCCTGAAGCTGTGGAGGATGTTCCTCCCATTTCATTCCCGCCCCCTGTTCGTGAAAGGGGAGGTATTGCTTGGCGAACATCGTGGAGTAGGCCATGAAGAGGCAGATCAGGCCGACGATGAAGAAGAGGACGACAGAGGCTACCGTCAGAATCGCACCCATAACTTCCCCCTTTGCCGATCAAAAGCCAATGATAAGGCCCGGGCCGGGGAACGTCCATGTCGGGCGCCTGATTTTGCGCGATAATGGAAGCATGGCGGTGAAAGGCATCATCATCCTCATCCTCATCCTCAGCCTTTTGCTGGCCTACCTCTCCCGCGATTCGCTCCGCTCTCCCCGCTCCCATGGCTTCCTTCGCTTCTTCGCGTGGGAGTTCATGCTCGCCCAGGTCCTTCTCGTCGTTCAGGACTGGTTCAGGAATCCCTTCGCCTGGCACCAGTTGATCTCGTGGTCCCTCCTCGGCCTCTCCCTCATCCCTTTGGCATTCGGCGTCCGCATGCTGATGACGAGGGGCGAAGCCTCGAAGTCCCTGCGGCGAGAACCTTCTCTTTTCACCTTCGAGAAGACCACGGTACTCGTTACCAACGGCGTCTATAAATACATCCGCCATCCGCTTTATGGCTCGCTGCTCTTTCTTTCCTGGGGAATCTTCTTCAAGCTGCCTTCTCTCCTCGGGGCGATACTTGCCTTCTGTGCGACGCTTCTTCTTATAGCGACAGCCTTGGCCGATGAGAGGGAATGCCTCGCCTATTTCGGCGATGACTATCGGGAATACATGAAGCATTCGAAGAGGTTTATTCCCTTCGTGATGTAGGGCGCGGGCCTGGGCATTACGGCGGGAGCCCGTGGAGGCAGGAGCCTCCGAATCTCGTTCGATACGCATGTGCCATCGAGTTTTCGCGAATAATTAGGCCTTCCCCGCACCTTTCCACCTCCCCCCCGCATCTTCTATAGGTGAGAAGCCATCGGCTCGGGAGGTTAGGATGAAATCGTCGTGGAGAGGGGCGGGGGCGCTTCTGGCGCTGGCCCTGTCCCTCGCCTTGGTCGGCTGCGGACCCAAGGTGGCCAAGGTCCATGTCAAGTTCGACATCGTCGGAGGCGACAACAATTTCGCCGCGAGCGTCTATGTCCAGGAGGTCGAAAGCGGGGCGACCTTCACCGTCCCTTACGATCCCCACACGCCCTACATCATGGTGGACCTCAAGAAGCCGGGGAAGTACGTGTTCTATGCCCGCCTCGTCGAGGCGCCGGACGACTACCACTACGGCTACACGAGCGATCAGCCCGTAGCCTACGGGCACGTGACCAGGGGCGGGACGGGAAACCCGGACACGGAGAGTCTCGTCGCGGTGGACGTGAAATTGGGCGGCAGCTACAAGGTCTACATCAACGATTTCCGCGCGAAACTTCCCGAGGCGGGAAAGCCGGTGACGGTGCCCTGGCGGAACGCGGAATGAAGGCGGTTCGGCGGCGGAATCGGGGTCTGTCTCCATGATCCACTCCGCAATTTTCCGAAGGTCGAAACTTGTGGAGGTAATTTCCTGGCTCTGAGGCCCTGGTCACTCGAATCGTGGGCGCCCCCCCCGCCTCTCCCTTGGTCGGTCCCGCCTCGTCCTCCGCCTGCCCCCCATGCTAGTCTGACCTGGGGAGGGCCGATGAACCGCAACGACGTGCTGAGGCGCCTGCGCTACGCGCTCAATATCACGGACCTCAAGGTCCTCGAAATCCTCGTCCTGGCGGGCCGCGAAATGTCGCGAGAGGAGCTCGAGCCTTTCTTTCTCAAGGAAGAAGAACCGGGCTATCGCGAGTGTCCCGACGAGGTTCTCGCCTCCTTCCTCGATGGCCTGATCATTTCGCGGCGAGGTCCTCGCGAGGAGGCGAAGCCGGCGGCGTCGGTCACTCGCGCGGCTCGCCCCGTCGCGGCACAGCCCGTCGCGGCGAGCCAAAGAGTCGCGTCGGGGACGGCGCGAGCGAGCGAGCCACCCCACCTTTCCAACAATGAGATCCTCAAGCGGCTCCGCATCGCCCTCGAGCTCAAGGACGAGGACATCATCGCCATCATGGACCTCGTGAAGGTGAAGGTCTCGAAGTCGGAGCTCTCGGCTTTTTTCAGGAAGTATGGCCATGTCAACTGGAGGCCCTGCGGCGACCAGTTCCTCCGCAACTTCCTCGCGGGGCTCACCGCGAGATATCGAGTGTAATTGTGAGCGATGGCGGGGCCGAAGGCGCGGGAGAGGGCGGGAAGAAGCACGAGAGGCGCAAGCGCTACCGAGGCACGCATCCACGGCATTTCTCCGAGAAGTACAAGGAACACCGGGCCGCCGAGTATCCTGAGGACATCGCGCGCATCCTCGCGCGGGGGGCGACGCCTGCCGGCAGCCACAGGCCGATCTGCGTCGACGAGATACTCGCCTGTCTCGACCCCAGGCCGGGCGAGACGGGGGTCGACGCGACCCTCGGGCACGGCGGCCATGCCCGCGCCTTCCTTTCGGCCCTCGCCCCGGGCGGGCGGCTCTATGGATTCGATCGCGATGCCGACGAGCTTTCGCGCACGGCCGCGTTGATCGACTCCGAGCTCGGAAGGCGCGGCGGTGCGGGCGGGGGGGCGGAAGGCGCCGCGGCGGGCTACGACACCGCCAGCCAAGCGGCCATCTTCATTCCCGTGCACGCGAGTTTCGCCGAACTCGGGGAGGTCCTCGAGGAGGCAGGGGTGGGGGGCGTTGACTTCATCCTCGCCGACCTCGGCCTCTCCTCGATGCAGATCGACGATCCGGAGCGGGGTTTTTCCTTCAAGCGCCGCGGCCCCCTCGACATGCGCATGGACCGGTCCCGTGGGCCCTCGGCGGCCGAATGGCTGGCCATGGTGGGAGAGGCTGAGCTCGCCAGGGCGATTCGTGACAATGCCGACGAATCGGAGGCGGCCGCCGTCGCCCGCGCGATCTGCCTCCGGCGGGGCCGGCTTTCGACGACGAGGGACCTCGCCGAGGCCATCTGCGCCGCCTTCCCCGCCCTCGACTTCGACGATCCGGGCATGCGGAAGATCCTCACGCGGATCTTCCAGGCTATCCGCATCGAGGTGAACGGGGAGTTCGCCGCCCTCGACGCACTGCTCGCCTCGATTCCCTCCTGTCTCAATCCCGGCGGGAGGGTCGCGATCCTCTCCTTCCATTCGGGGGAGGAGGGCCGGGTCGAGCGTGCCTTCGCCGCGGGCCTCGCCTCGGGGGCCTACGCCTCAGTGTCCGCGGAGGCGACGAGGCCGAGCCGGGAGGAGAGGAGCGCCAACCCGCGCTCGAGCTCGGCGAGGCTGCGCTGGGCGGTCGCGCCGGGGGAGCGGGGCTCGGTGGCTTATGGAGGCATTCATGGCTAGGGCAACTTACAGGAAAATGCTATACTGATAGCCATGGTCAAAGAGCTGCGAATACTGTCGATGCATGAGGATCAGGGCCGGAGCGATCTTGAATTCTGGCTTCTCAAGCCGGCAGAAGAGCGCTTGTCCGCAGTCGAAATTTTACGGAGGCAGTTCTATGGAAGTGCAACCGGACTTCAGAGATCTGCTCGAGTGCTTCGCTCGACGAGGAGTTGAATATGTCATTGTCGGCGCCTATGCGCTGGCATTCCATGGCGTGCCGAGGAGTACCGGCGATATGGATCTACTCCTCAAACCGGGCATCGATAACGCACGGCGGGTATTGGCGGCCCTCGAGGATTTCGGCTTCGGGTCATTGGGGCTCCGAGAAGAGGACTTTTCGGCTGCCGACAATGTGATTCAACTTGGCGTCGCCCCGGTCCGCGTCGATTTGCTGCTTTCGATCACCGGAGTTGCTTGGGAGAATGCGGAGAATGGCCGAATCGCGGCTAATTATGGCGATATTCCTACGTGGTTCCTCGGGCGCAAGGAATTCGCGGACAACAAGCGGGCTACTGGCCGAAAAAAAGACTTAGCTGATCTCGAGGCAATTGGGGAAGAGTAGGGCAGTTTTGCTCTCCCCTCATCGGGCCTTTTCACATCAACGCCTGCTATTCATCCCCTCGAAGGCTTTCTCCCCATTGGCGCGGAGGTCGACGGCGCCGCCGACGGCGATCTCCGGCAGTCCCGCCTCGAATCCTTTCAGCACCTCATCGATGAATTCCTTCACCGACATGCCGCCATGGCTAGCCGCTGGAGTCGGCGCCCCGGCGCGGCGGTCGTGGCCGAGTTCGGTGTCGACGGCCGGCGGGATGATCTCCACGACTTCGACGCCCTTCGAGCGAAGCTGGTGGCGGAGGGACATGGTGAAGGAATGGACGGCGGCCTTCGTGGCGCAGTAGACGGGGAGGAAGGCCAGGGGCGTGAAGGCGAGGCCCGAGGATACGTTGACGATGGCGGCGCCCGGCTTTCCGGCGACGAGTCGCGAGGCGAGGTCAGAGAGGTGGAAGAGGGCGACGACGTTGGTTTCGATTTCGGCTCGCATCTTCGTCGTATCGAGGCCCGTCATGAAGTTGCCCGACATCTGCACGCCCGCGTTGTTGACGAAGACGTTGGTCTCCGGATGCTCCTTCGCGAGCCAGGCGACGAAGTCGGCACGTTGCCTCTCGTCGGCGACGTCGCAGACGCGGGTCAGGATTCCGGGGGCGCGAGCGGCGACCTCGGCGAGGCGGTCGGCCCTGCGGCCCGAGATGATCACGCGGTTTCCCGCCGCGGCGAGGCGGACGGCGAGTTCGGCCCCGATGCCCGAGCTGCCGCCGGTGATGACTATGGTGTTACCTTTTGATTGCATGGTCGCTCCTTGGGGTGAGTTCTGTTCGCTGAAATGCTAGCATGGCCTTCGGGCTTGGTCTCTTGCCCGGGGCGGCTTATCGAAGGTTTTACATTCTTATGATTGCGGTCCTCGGGGGATGACGACATCGACGAGGCCGTTGCTGCCGGGCCCGACCTGGTAGCGGGCGAAGTGGATCGTTATCGACCTGTCGTCGAAGGTGAAACAGGCATAATTGGCGCTATTTGGGGCCGTGCCCCTCTCGATCCAGGGGGCGATGCCGGGGATGGAGGAGAACCGCCTGAGGAGCTCGGCCCGCGCGATGCCCGCGACATATTCAAGAGGCTGGGCGGAGGGCGGGAGGATGTCGGCCAATTCGAGGAAGCGCCCGGCGGAAATATCATAATTGACAGAGAGTATTTCGTCCTCGCCGTGGGCCCCGCCCACCCACCAGTAACGGTGGAGTTCGAGGCTGAGCCAGCGCGGGCCGAGGCTCCCGGCCTTCCATTCAAGGATCATCTCGTGGGGAGGGCGGCGTAGGCCTTTTTCGGCCGCGGTCGCCGTCGCGGCCCAGGCCCTGTCGTTGGCTATCGAGGCCGTCACGAAGTCGCTCTTCGCCGCTTCGACGAAGGCGCGGATCTTCGCGGTGGGGGCATCCAGAGCGGGGAATGTGGGATATTCGAGGCGCATGGTCCAACCTGGGCCGCTCGAGGATTCGCGGACGAAGCGATGAATCGCATCAGGTCGCGCGGCCGATGGGGCGGGGGTCTGCGTCTGCTTGATAGGTTCGGGAGCGAGGGCACAGGCCGCCAATGCGGCGCAGAGGGAAGCGAGGAGGGCCGCCCTCGGGAGGGCGACTGTCCGGAGGGCGGCCGAAGGGGATCGTGTCCAAGCCATGCCCTTCATGGTAGCATGTCGCATGACCTTCACCGAAGACCTTGTCCGCGAAAAACTCTTTGCCGCCCTCGAGGCCCTCGGGCCGAGAAAGCGCGTGCTCGCTCTTCCCCCCGACGCGACCCGCGGCCACTCGCGCTCCGGCCTCGTGCTCAGGCTTCTCCATGAATACTACGGCGCGGCGCTGACCGCCGTCATGCCCGCCCTCGGGACCCACGAGCCCATGTCGGGCGCCGAGATCGCCTCGATGTATCCCGGCGTCCCGGCCTCCCTCTTCCGCGTCCATGACTGGAGGCGCGACCTCGTCACCCTCGGGCGGGTTCCCGCGACCTACGTGAGCGAGCTCTCCGAGGGCAAGCTCGACTACGACTGGCCGGCGGAAGTCAATCGCCTGATCGCGGAGGGCGGCCACGATCTCATCGTATCAATTGGTCAGGTCGTGCCCCACGAGGTCGCCGGCATGGCCAATCACGCGAAGAATGTCTTCGTGGGCACGGGCGGCGCGGAGGGCATCCATCGCAGCCACTTCCTCGGCGCGGTGTACGGGATGGAGCGCATCATGGGAAGGGCCGACACGCCGGTCCGCGCCCTCTTCGACTACGCCTCGCGCGAGTTCGCCAAGAACCTGCCGCTGTTCTATGCCCTCACCGTCGTCGGTCCCGCCGAGGAGGGGCGCGGCGAAGCCAATGCTCTCCGCGGCTTCTTCGCGGGGGAGGGGAGGGCATGCTTCGAGGAAGCCTCCGCCCTCGCCTTCGCCCTCAACGTGAATCTCCTCGATAAGCCGATCCGCCGTGCCCTGGTCCGCCTCGATCCCGAGGAGTTCAAGTCGACCTGGCTCGGCAACAAGGCCGTCTATCGCACGCGCATGGCCATGGCCGACGGCGGCGAACTCATCATCATCGCGCCTGGCGTCAAGCGCTTCGGCGAGGACGCCACGATCGACAAGCTGATTCGAAGGCACGGCTATCGAGGGACCGGGGCGACCCTAGCGGCCGTCAAGAAGGACGAGGAGCTCGCGGCCAACCTTTCGGCGGCGGCCCACCTCATCCACGGCTCGAGCGAGGGCCGCTTCTCCATCACCTACTGCGCGCCGGGCCTGGGGCGCGAGGCCGTCGAGTCCGTCGGCTTCCGCTACGCCGAGCTCGCCGAGGTCGAGACGATCTGGAAGCCGGGGAACCTCGTCCCCGGCTTCAACCGAGGCGGGGGCGAAGAGCTTTTCTGGGTGCCGAACCCGGCCCTTGGACTCTGGGCCACGAAGGAGCGCTTCGGCGCGATCGGTTGAGGGCGCGGGGCGAGTTCGGACTAGAGCTTACGTTCCGACATTGTGCTCCCGCGGAAAGCGGGTAATAATCGGCCCTCGATGCCCCAGATTCCGGTCCCTATCGTCCTCCTCCTCGGCGTGACTTCGCTGTTCTCGGCCTTCATGGCCGCCTATGCCTTCTCAAGGCAAAGGCTCAGGGGCGCCCGTGAGTTCGGCCTTCTGGTGTCGGCCATCTCGCTCGACGCCATGGGCTACACCGTCGAGATCTCGCGGACGAAGCTGGCGGACATCCTCCTCGCGGTGAAGTTCGAGTATCTGGGAATCGCCTTCATCGCGAGCTTCGGGCTCTTCTTCGCCCTCGCATTCACGAGGTCGGGCCCCCTGCGCAAAAGGATCGCCGCCCTCATCCTGATCCAGCCCGCGCTCACCATCCTCGTCGTCTGGACGACCGAATTGCATGATTTCTTCTACATTGAGCCGCATTTGGCGGACAACGGCTTCTACACGACCTTCGGCTTCATCCGCGGACCCTGGTATGTCTTCAATTTCGCCTATCAGATCGCCGTGTCGGTCGCCGCCCTACTGGTCCTCCTCATCTATGCCTTCCGCGCGTCCCAAAAGGCCAGGCGGCAGTCCCTCGCGCTCGTCGCGGGGTCTCTGCCTCCCCTCTTCGGGGCCGTCGCGATGTTCGCCGACGTCGTCCCCTACAGGCTCGATACGACGCCGGTGGCGGCCTCCCTCTCGGCCCTCGTCTACGGCTTCGTCATCTTCAGGCTTGGGCTCTTCGAATTGGTGCCGGCGGCTCGCGAACTCGCCCTCGACTCTTCCCGCGAAGCCTTTTTCGTCGTGGACTCTCGGGGAAGGCTGCAGGACATGAACAAGGCGGCGCGCGCACTTCCCGGCGCGGAGGGCCTGGACGAAGGGGCTCCCCCCTCATCCGAATCCAGACTCGGGCAGATACTCCTCTCCCTGGTGGGAGCCGGAGAGGGGGAACTCGAGTTCACCCTCGGGCGCGATGGGGTCGAGCAGCGGCTTTTCGCTCGATCCTGGCCCGTCGCGGAGGGGCCTTTCCGCGCGCCGGGCACGGCCATCCTCGTGGGCGACGTCACCGAGCGGGCGCGGCTCGTGCAACACCTCACGGAGCTCGCCGAGACGGACAGCCTCACCGGCATCCTCAACCGCAGGAGCCTCATGGAAGCCGGGGCTCGGCAATTCGGGAGCGAGTCCTGCGCCGACCAATCCATAGGCATTGTGATGATCGACCTCGATCATTTCAAGTCGGTGAACGACAAATACGGGCACGAGGCGGGCGACGAGGTGATCAAGGCCGCGGTCGAGCGCTGGAAGACCTGTCTCCGCGGCGTGGACATCCTCGGCCGCTACGGCGGCGAGGAATTCGTGGCCATCCTCCCCGGGGCCGATCTCAAGGGCAGTCTCGCGACCGCGGAAAGGCTGCGCGCCTCGCTCGCCACTTGCCCCGTCGCCGCAGGCGGTCGCGAGGTGGCCATGACGGCGAGCTTCGGCGTCCATTGCGACGCCCACGCCTCCTTTGCGGAGAATCTCAGGCTCGCCGACATGGCGATGTACCGCGCCAAGGAACGCGGGCGGAACCGTGTCGAGGGGGCGGAATGAGATCGACCGGCACGGATGACTCCCCCCGAGGCTTCGTCGGATCTAGGCGGCTCCTCTCTCGCTTTTCTTCGCATTGATCCATTTCCCGTACTCGGTGTCGACGCGGGCGATGTGTTCGAGGAGCCAGTTGACGACCTTGTCCTGGATGCGTATGAGGAGGGCGGGGGTGAAGCCCTCTTCGGCGAGTTGGCGGCCGATGTCGGCGAATTCTTTTTCGTAGGCGGCGTGGAGGGCGCGGTGGGCGTCGTATTTCGGATAGCCCTCGGCGACGAGTAGTCTCTCCTCGTCCCTGAAGTGGAAGTCGACATACTCGCTGATGAACTTCACGATTCCGTGGAGATCGGCGCTCTCGTCCCCGGCGAGTAGGGCGACGAGGAGCGAGTTGATCCTCTTGAAGAGTTCCTTGTGCTCGTCGTCCATCTTGTCGATGCCCGTGCCGAGGACGTCCGACCAATCGATGCCGACGCCGACTTCGGTCTCCTCCGTTTCTCGCGGGACGCCGGTGTCGATCTTGGCGCTCTCGATGGAAAGGAGGCTATTGTTGTATTTGTTTTGATTCCCGAAGGCGGAGACCTGGAGCGACACGGTGCCCAGCTCCTTCGACGAGGCGGCGATATCGCCCGTCTCCGCGAGGGAGGACTTCGATACTTCCTTGATGTCCTGCACCGAATCGAGGATGTCCTTGGCGGCCGTCCTGATCTCCTCCGAGGTGTTCTTCACGCTTTCGCTCGTCGTAACCAGGGTATTGATAGACTCGAGGATCTCGGAGCCCGCCTGGGAAAGCTCGTTCATGGAGCTAGACACTTCCTGCAGAGCCTTGGCGAATTCGGAAACCTCGCGGTTGATGATGGCGAGTGCCTCTTCGCTCTGGCTGCCGGACTCGGCCGCCAGCCTGATCTTGTCGGTGGTCGAGCGCAGGGACGAGGCGATCTGGGCGGCGTTGGCTCCTGTGCCCTCGGCGAGCTGCCTGATCTCGCCGGCCACGACCGCGAAGCCCTTGCCGGCGTCTCCCGCGTGGGCGGCCTCGATGGCGGCGTTCATCGCGAGGAGATTGGTCTGGTTCGAGATGTTGTCGATTATGTCGATCATCTCCATCATGTCGTCGGCGTTCTTCGCGATGTCGACGATGATCGAGTTGGTCTCCTGGACCTTGTCGCCGCCGTTCCGAATGAGGTCGACGAGGCTCGTGATGGCCGCGGTGCGGGCGTCGGCGATGCGCGCGACGTTGGCGACCGAGGCCATGATCTCCTCGATGGAGGCGCTCGAGCGCTCGATGGCCTGGAACTGCTGCTCCACCTGCCTGACGAGGCTCTGGATCGATCCCATTATCTCCTCGATCGCGGCCGAGGAGCCCTCGATCTCGCCGTCGAGCGTCTCCATTCCGCCCTTCAGCTTGCCGACGCTCGCCACGATTTCGGCGATCGATTGGGCCGATTGCCGGGCGCTATCGGAAAGGCGCACCGCGAGGCGCTGGTTCTTGCCCACGAGATCGTCGACGTTGACGAGTATCGTGCGCAGCTTGCCGGTGAAGTCGTTGAACCAGTGCGCGAGCTGGGCGATTTCGTCTCCGCCCTTGATGTCGAGCCTCGTCGAGAGATGGCCCTTCGCCGTCGCGATGTTCTCCAGGGCGCCGGAGACCCGCGCGAGGGGAATCGTGATGCGGCGAATGAGGAAGATCCCGCCGACGAGGACGATGAGGAGCACCACCGCCGCGCTGAACCAGGCCACGAGCCGGTCGCTTTCGGCCATGGACGAGTAGCCGCCCTTGAGGCTGTCGCGCCTTTCGGTGACGGAGTTCGAGAAGACCGACAGGGAATCGAGAAGGCCTTGTCCAGTCAGGTCGAAATCGTCCATAGCCGCGTTTCCCGACGCCAGGCCGCTCGCGTAGGCTGACTTCATCGCGGTGCCCTTGTCGTACAGGGACTGGAGTTTTTTCTCCATGGCGTCGATGGCCGAAAGCCGGCTCGGATCCCTTTCGAGCTTCCTCATCGCGTCGATGTTCGCGAGCGCGTGGTCGAGGCTCGTCTTGCCGCTGTCGAGGGCGGACTGGTTCTGCGTGAGACTCGCGTCGGTGAGGAATTGCCAGAGGTTGGAGGTGTCGAGTTCCAGGGACTGAATCTGGTCGCGTTCGTCCTCGATCGCGTACAGCTCTCGCAGGGTGGAGGCTTCGATTGCACCGGTGGCGACCGTGTATATCGTGAATCCGAGGACGAAGGCGAGCACGATCGCCATGGCAAGAATCAATTTGGCCTTGATGCTGGACACGAGAACCTCCCTTGGGGCACGCAGATAGTATCGCGGAAGCATCGGCAAAAGTGAATGCCCAATCGCCTGATCGCCATCTCTCCCGGTATCGAGGATTATCCGGCCGCCGGCGCGGCCTTCCCTCGTTCATACCGAATTCATCATCCCCCCGAGCTGCGCGAGTTACGCAAACTTGACCCTCGTCCGCCTTAGGAGTACCGTCATCCCCATGCTGAAACTCCTGCGGTATCTCCGGCCCTGGCTGCCCGACATCGTCGGTGTCCTTATCCTCGTCTTCGGCGCCACGATGGCCGATCTCTACCTGCCCACCCTGATGTCCGACATCATCGACAAGGGCGTCATGCGCGGCGACGCGGCCTACATCGGCCGCACGGGAGCCTGGATGCTCCTCGTCACGGCCGGCTCGGTGCTCGGTTCCGTGCTCGCGAGCTGGCTGGGCTCCAGGGCGAGCTCGGGCTTCGGCGCCGCCCTCCGCGAGCGGGTCTTCGGCAAGGTCGAATCCTTCTCGCTCGAGGAATTCGACCGCTTCGGTCCTTCGACCCTCATCACCCGCAGCACGAACGACGTCACCCAGGTCCAGATGGTCACCCTCATGTCGCTGCGCATGATGGTTACGGCGCCGATCATGGCCGTCGGCGGCCTCGTGATGGCTCTGTCGAAGGATCGCTCACTGACCCTGGTCCTCGCCGTCACCATCCCCGTCCTCCTCGTCGTAGTGCTGTCCATATTTTCCAAGGCCATGCCTCTCTTCCGATCCATCCAGAAGAAGATCGACCGGATCAACCTCGTGCTCCGCGAGGGGCTGACTGGCGTCCGCGTCGTGCGCGCCTTCGGCCGCGAGAATCGCGAGCGAGAGCGCTTCGAGGAGGCTAACGACGACCTGACCTCCACCTACATCAAGGTGAACCGCGTGATGGCCTTCATGTTCCCCTCGGTGATGCTCGTGATGAACCTCTCGAGCGTGGCCCTCCTCTGGTTCGGCATCATCCGCGTCGATCGCGGCGACATGCAGATCGGCTCGCTGATGGCCTTCATCCAGTATGCCTTCATGATCCTCTTCTCCTTCATGATGTTCGCGATGATGTCGATCATGGTGCCGCGGGCACAGGCGGCGGCGATCCGCATCGGCGAGGTCCTCGCCGTCGAGCCTTCCATCCGCGATCCGGAGAGCCCGACATCCATCCCCGAAGGGGCGCGGGGCATTGTCGAGTTCCGCGACGTGACCTTCCGCTACCACGGCGCCGAGGCCGCGGCGATCGAGGGCGTCTCCTTCGTCGCGAAGGCGGGCGAGATGACGGCGATAGTCGGGTCCACCGGCTCCGGCAAGTCGACCCTCGCCAAGCTGGTGCCTCGCTTCTACGACGTCGATGGGGGCAGCATCCTCGTCGACGGCGTCGATGTCCGCGAGCTCCGACAGGAGGAGCTGCGCTCCCGCATCGGCTACGTGCCGCAGAAACCCGTGCTCTTCTCGATGTCGATAGGCGATAACATCCGCGTCGGCATCGCCGACGGCGGTGAGGGCGAGGACGCCTCGAAGACCGAAGACGAACTCCTGCGATCCTCCGCCGACATCGCCCAGGCCACCGAGTTCATCGACACCCTCGACGGCGGCTACGGACACATGGTTTCGCAGGGCGGCCTCAATCTTTCCGGCGGTCAGAAACAGCGCCTATCCATCGCGCGGGCCCTGGCTCGCCGGCCCGACATCTACGTATTCGACGATTGTTTTTCGGCCCTGGACTTCCGCACCGACGCCCGCCTCCGAGCGAGGCTCAAAGAAGTAACGGGAGGCGCGACGGTCATCGTCGTGGCGCAGCGCGTGGGCACCGTCATGGAAGCCGACCACATCATCGTCCTCGACGAGGGGCGGGTGGTCGGCGCGGGACGGCATCGCGAACTCCTCGAGAGCTGCCCCGTCTATCGCGAAATCGCCGCTTCGCAGCTTTCGGAAGAGAGGATCGCATGAGCGACACGGCACGACCCCCGAGGGGGGAGGCGGTCCAGGGAGCTACGGGCGGCGGAGCCGGCGGACAGAGTCCCGGTCCGGGACCGGGAGGCGGCCGTGGCGGCCATGCCATGGGTCCGATGGGCGGCATGGGCAGGCCGGCTGAAAAGCCCAAGGATTTCGGGAAGACCATGCGGCGGCTCTTGGCCTATCTCAAGCCCCACCGGGCCAGGCTCGTCGCCGTCGTGTTCCTCGCCATCCTCTCCATGTCCTTCAATATCGTGTCTCCGAAGATTCAAGGCGTGGTGATGGACAAGCTCAAGGACGCTTTCGTGGCGCGGATGGTCATGGGCGGCGGCGCGGTCGGAGCCGCCCCGACAGCCGGATCGGCGATGGCCCCAGCCGCGGCACAAGGGCCATCGGGATTGACCGAGGCCCAAATGGCAGACGCCCGTCGCGCCCTTCGCGAGACGGGCGGCAAGGTCGACTACGCGGGCATCGGCCGCATCCTCCTCACCCTCCTCGCGCTGTATGTCCTCGCCTCGCTCTTCATGTTCGTCACCCAGTGGGTGATGTCGACCGTCGCCCAGATGACGGTCTCGAAGCTCAGGCGCGAGGCCCAGGCGAAGATCGACAGGCTTCCGCTTCGCTACCTCGACGGGCGGCCCCACGGAGACCTCCTTTCGCGGGTGACCAACGATATCGACACAATTGCGACGACGCTCCAACAGAGCATCGTGCAGGCGATCACCTCCGCCATCCAGCTCATCGGCTTCGTCATCATGATGCTGACGATCAGCCCCCTGCTCACCCTCATCGTCCTCGCGACCTTGCCCCTCTACATCCTCGCGACCATTCTCGTAGCGAAGAACTCCCAGAAACATTTCATCGCTCAGCAACGCGAGATAGGCGCCCTCTCCGGCCACATCGAAGAAATGTACTCCGGCCACGCGATCGTCAGGGCCTTCGGAATGGAGGGGCGTTCGAGGGAGAAATTCGACGCCATCAACGGTCGCCTGCGCTCCTCGGCGACCCGGGCCCAGTTCGTGTCGGGCATCATGTTTCCCCTGATGAACTTCATCGGGAACCTCGGCTATGTCCTCATCAGCGTCGTCGGCGGCCTCTGGCTGACCAAGGGCAGCCTGTCCATCGGCGACATCGTCGCCTTCATCCAGTATTCCCGCAACTTCGCCCAGCCCATCGCCCAGACGGCCAACATCGCCAACATCATCCAGTCGACGATGGCTTGCGCCGAGAGGGTCTTCGAGGTCCTGGACGAGACAGAGGAGCTCGGCGACGCGACGGACGCCGCCATGCCGCGGACTATGGAAGGTCACGTCGGCATCGAGGGACTTTCCTTCCGCTATGTCGCGGACAAGCCCCTTATCGAAAGCCTCGCCCTCGACGCGAGGCCGGGGCACACGGTGGCCATCGTCGGGCCGACGGGGGCCGGCAAGACGACCCTCGTCAACCTCCTCATGCGCTTTTACGAAATCGACGCGGGCACCATAAGCATCGACGGCCGCGACATCCGCTCGATGCCGCGGCGGGGTCTCCGCGGTCTCTTCGGCATGGTCCTCCAAGACACATGGCTCTTCACCGGCACGATACGCGACAACATCGCCTACGGAAGGGAGGGCGCCACCGAGGAGGAGATCGTGGCCGCGGCGAAGGCTGCCCACGCCGACCATTTCATCCGCTCCCTCCCCGCCGGTTACGACACCGTCCTCGACGAGGAGGCCGGCAACATCTCGCAGGGACAGCGTCAGCTTCTCACAATTGCCCGGGCCATAATCGCGAACCCCCGCATCCTCATCCTCGACGAGGCGACGAGTTCCGTCGACACCCGCACCGAACTCCTCATCCAGAAGGCCATGGGCAATCTGATGGCCGGCCGTACGAGCTTCGTCATCGCGCATCGTCTGTCCACCATCAGGGACGCCGAACTCATCCTCGTGATGAACGCCGGCTCGATCGTGGAGCAGGGCACCCACGAAGAACTCCTCGCGAAAAAAGCCTTCTACGCGGATTTGTATGAAGCGCAGTTCTCCGGCCCCGTCGTCGAAGCATGAGACGGGGCCGCGGGCAGCTCCGCTGCCCGGCGGCGAAGCCGCGAGAACCGCAGCTCTAGCGGAGCGTTCAGCGCAGTTCTCCGGACCGGCGACAACATGACGAGCCGGGGCCGCGGAGCTGACCGATAACACGAGGGGTCTGACCCTGCAGGCCCGCTCGGCGTGGGTCGACCCCTAGGGCAGGCGAAAGAAAGAATAGCCGCAGATTTCGCAGATTGACGCAGATTAGGAGAAAGAAAGGGAGAATTCTCCCTTCGGCGAAAATCCGCGCAATCTGCGGCTGATGCTCTTCATCCTGGTTTCGTCTAGCACGAGGTACGACGACTACAAGCACGAGTTCGCGCTTCGATGTACTAGCCAGTTCACCGCGACCATGATCGGGAAAATCGAGGAGCTCGGGCTATGGATCAAGAGCAAGCTTTGAAGATCGCGCGTGCGTTTCTCGAAGCGACGCGGGCTGCCGGCTATCGTGTCCGTGAAGCTTTCCTATTTAGATCCACCGTGCGAGGAGCCGCCGGTCCCGAATCCGACATCGACATAGCCCTCATGCTGGACGGGATGGCGAACAGCTTCGATACCCAAGTTGACCTCATGAAGCTAAGGCGCGGCGTCGATCTTCGGATCGAGCCCCATCCTTTCGGGTACATGGATGAAGACCCCTCAGGGTTCCTGGCGGAAATCAAGAAAAGCGGGGTCAGGGTCGCATGAGGGCATAGTGCTACGTACCTCACGTGCGGCTCGCTAGGGCTGTCTTCCCCTACCCAACCCATTCTCCCACATGATTCGGTCTCCACGATAGCCGGGGCGGTCAATCCGCTCCGGCCCGGTTTATGCTGCCGTGGGAGCAAACGATAAATAAATCGCGTTTTCCGCCTTGCAGCGGAGGGTGCGAGGTCTTAGCATTTAAGGCAGGAGAACGAGTTCACCGCCCCGGTAATGGGGCGGAGGACGAAAGGAGCCTGCCATGTCGGACCCGGCACTCGTCATCGCCATTCTCGCCGTGCTCGCAGCCTTCGTCTTCTTCGGACTCTGGCTGTCGACCCGGGCGCGCTGCGCCCAGGCCAACAAGGAGATCGAAACCGCAGCTCGAAAGCGCGTCGACGATTCGACGGACGTCGATGCACGGGTCGCGGCCCTGACGCAGGAGATCGCCGAGGGGCAAAAGGAAATCATCATCACCCTCACCGAGCTCGTGGAATTCCGGACCCGGGAATCGGAAGCCCATGTAGAGAGGGTGGCTGAATTCGCCAAGATCTTCGCGGACATCCTGGAGCTCGATCCGGAGGAGTCCATCCTCCTCACCGAGGCGGCGCCGATGCACGACATCGGCAAGATCGGATTGCCCGAGTATATTCTGCACAAGACGGGCTCCTTGAGCACCGAGGAACTCGCCATTATGCAGAACCATACGAGACTCGGCCACGACATTCTGGCGCGGCACAAGGGTCCGCTCTTCCAGCGCGCGGCGACGATAGCGCTCGAGCACCACGAGCGCTGGGACGGCACGGGCTATCCTCAGGGCCTCAAGGGCGAGAGCATTTCCCTCTTCGCGAGGATCGTCGGTCTCTGCGATGTCTTCGATTCCCTCACGAACCCGCGGCCATACAAGGATGTCTGGCCCATCGACAAGTCGATGCAGTTCATCCTCGACGGAGCCGGTCACCATTTCGATCCGCGACTCGCGCAGCGTATGTCGGAGAACACCGAGCGCTTCCTCAAGGTGGTCGTCAGGATGCGCGACAGGTGATTCGTTCGGACCCCGCCTGATCTTCCCAGCGCGATAGGCGGGTGGGCACGGCCACAGGCGGCTCTGCGAAAGGACCATGGGGGTCCACGCGGGGCCGCCTTTCGTCATTCGGGGCTTCGGCCCGTATCGACCAAGATGGGCGCCGCCGATACAATCGGCTCCCATGTCATCATTCTCCAAAATCCCCGGCGTCGCCGACATGGTCCTCATCTCCCGTCGTCTCATCGAGCCCTATAAGGGGCTCGGAAGTTCCCTCTGGTCGATGTTCTTCGCGACTATGATCAATCGCTTCGGGGATTTCGTCGGAGCATTTCTCGCCCTCTACCTGACGCGCATCCTCCATTATGATTCTGTGCGCACGGGGGCCGTCATCTCCCTCGTCTTCGCCGCATCGATGGCCGGCTCCTTCCTTTCGGGCCGCCTCGCCGACGCTCTCGGAAGGAAGCGCGCGCTCATCGCGGCCCAGGCGGGCTCGGCACTCGTCAATCTCGTCCTGGCCTTTTTGTGGTCGCGCCCCTGGGCCCCCTTCCTCATCGCCGTCGGCTCCCTGTTCGGCGGAGGGGCCCGTCCTCTCATCGGCGCCGTCCTCACCGATCTCGCGCCCCCCGAGAGGCGCAAGGAGGTCTTCGGTCTTCAGTATTGGTCGATAAACGTCGGTGTCGCCTTTGGCCCCCTCGTCGCGGCCTTTCTCTTCGACCGAGCGATCGACCTCCTCTTCGCGGGCAACGCCCTCTGCACCCTCATTTCCGTGCTGCTCATCAGTCGCGGCGTCAAGTTGCGGGCTGCCGCCCGGGCCGCCACGTCCCTGGAGCGCAACGACGAGCGAGGCGCCGTGAGAGCCTTTTTCGCGAGGCCGATTCTCCTCGCCTTCATGGTCCTGACCCTCGCGAACAGCCTCACCTATAGCCAGACCTTCTTCGCCCTCCCCCTATCGCTTTCGACCTCCTTCGGTGTCGACGGGCCGAGGTACCTCGGTTTCAACATTTCGCTCAACGCCCTCCTCGTCATAGTACTGTCGATTCCGGTCACGAGGCTCATGCGGGGCCTCCCGCCCCTGGTCTGCATGTCGATCTCGGGTCTCTTTTACGTCGTCGGATTCGGCATGCTAGCCTTCCGGCTGCCTCTCGCGGGTTATGCGATCTCGACGGCGATCTGGACGACGGGCGAGATCGTCGGGTCGAACGTCTTCGGCATCTTCGTCGCCCGCCATACGCCGGCGAACTGGCGGGCCACCTTCCAGTCCTTCATGAGCCTCGGCTTCGGCGGCGGCAACACGATCGGTCCCCTCATCGCAGGCCCCCTCATCGCCGCGGGCGGGGCGCCGACCCTGTGGGTCTCGGTGGCCGGGCTCTGCGCCCTCTGGTCGATCGGCGCCCTCTTCATGGCGCGATGGGATAGCTCGATCCACGCGACCACCTGACTGGCAGAGCGAGACCGCGGCCCTTGCTGCCCTCGTCGTTCAGGATCCGTCGCTTCCGCCCAGTCGAGCCAATTCCGCGGGGGTGTTCACGTTGAAATAGAGCGCCCAGTTGGGAGTGATCCTCCGCACCTCCTCTTCGGCGACGAAGGCCGCGGGGGCGCGCGCGAAGAGTTCCTTGAAGGAGGGGCGTCTGATCCCGCGATCTCCGGCTCCTTCCTGGGTCTTCGCCGCCACTGAGGCTGCCATTGTGGCCGCCGTTGCGGCAGCCTCGAAGAGAGACTCGAGCTCGCCCACCAGATGCGTCGAGTAGATGGCCTGGAAGGGCTCGAAATGCCTCCCGAATCGCGCGAGGCAGGCGAGGGGGCCCGGGCTCCCCTCGCGGCGCGCCTTTTCGAGGGCAGCCGCATAGCCTTCGGCGAGCAATTCGACGAGGCGGAGGTCGAAGGCCGGCATGTCGCAGGCGGCCAACCAGACGAGTTCCCCCTTCCCGCCTTCGCGCGCCAGGGAGAGGGCCGCGTGGAGGCCCGACAGGGGGCCGTAGCCGGGAATGAGGTCGGCCGTCGTACGAGCCCTCGTCCCCGCGTACATCTCCGGATTGTTGGTAACTACGATAATGTTTTCGAAATGCCCCGACAGGATGCGCGCCAGGCGGGGGCCGAGGGCTTCGCCGTCGACGGGGATCGATTCCTTGGACACGCCGCCGAGGCGGCTGCCCCGTCCTCCGGCGAGGATGGCAGCGATGCGGGGCATGCCCGTCGCGTCTCCATCGTCCCTCCTCCCTTCCACCTCCGACCTCCCTCTTTCAGGCCCTCCGAGTCCGGTTGTGGCCCTTCGCGGCGGCATTGTATCATGGGGCAGGCACAGCGATGGAAACCAGGCACACGCTTACGATCTGCCCCTATTGCGGCTGCGGCTGCGGGCTCTACCTCGTATCGGAAGGAGACAAGGTCATCGGGACCTTGCCTAGCTCCCGCCATCCCGTCTCGAAGGGCGCCCTCTGCGTCAAGGGTTGGAACAGCCACGAGTTCGTCAATCATCCGTCGAGGCTCAAGCGCCCGCTTCTCCGCGAGGGCGACGACTTCGTCCCCACCGACTGGGACTCGGCGCTCGACCTGGTGGCTTCGTCGCTGAAGGCGATAGCGGGACGCTACGGTCCCGATTCGGTGGCCTTCCTGAGTTCGGCGAAGATGACCAACGAAGAGAACTATCTGATGATGAAGCTGGCCCGGGCCGTCTTCGGCACCAACAACATCGACCATTGCGCCCGCCTCTGCCATGCCTCCACCGTCGCGGGGCTTGCCGAAACCTTCGGCTCGGGCGCGATGACCAACTCGATCGCCGACTTCGACGAGGCGGACCTCTTCCTCGTGATCGGGTCGGACACGACGGCCCAGCATCCCCTCATCGGTTCGCGCATCGTCAAATCGGTTCTCGACAGGGGAGCCAAACTCATCGTCTTCGATCCGCGGACCATCGAGCTCGTCAAATACGCGACCGTCAGCGCCAGGCAACGAAACGGCTCCGACGTTGCCCTCGTCAACGGCCTGATGAATGCCATCATCAGCGCGGGCTTGCAGGACGAGGCCTACATCGCCTCGCGCACCGAGGGCTTCGACGAGCTCCGCGAGCTCGTGGCAGCCTACACCCCTGAGCGGGTCGAGGAGCTCAGCGCCGTGCCCGCTCGCGACCTCCTCGAGGCGGCCCGACTTTACGCCGGTGCGAAGAAGGCCATGATCGTCTACGCCATGGGCATCACCCAACATGTGAGCGGCGTCGAGGGCGTGCAGGCACTGGCGAACCTCGCGATGCTCACCGGTCACGTCGGCATTTCCGGCGCGGGCGTCAATCCCCTCCGCGGCCAGAACAACGTGCAGGGCGCCTGCGACATGGGTGCCCTGCCCGATGTCGTCTCCGGGTATCAAAAGGTCGCCGATCCTGCTGTGCGCGAAAAATTCGCCAAGGCCTGGGGCGTCGCGAGCCTGCCCGATACGCCCGGTCTCGCCGCCACCGAAATCATGAACGGCGCGGCGGCGGGCACCATCAAGGCCATCTACATCGCGGGGGAGAATCCCGCGGTCAGCGATCCCGACACGAATCACGTGCGAAAGGCCCTGTCGAATCTCGAGTTCCTCGCCGTGCAGGACATCTTCCTCACCGAGACGGCGCGCTTCGCGAAGGTCGTCCTGCCCGCCTCGAGCTTCGCCGAAAAGGACGGCACCTTCACCAACACGGAACGGCGATGCCAGCTCGTGCGCAAGGCGGTGGACTGCCCCGGCGAGGCCCGCGAGGATTGGCGCGTCATCTCGGAGATCGGGAGACGCGCGGGCTACGAAGGTATGAATTACCAGCATCCCTCCGAGATCATGGAGGAGGCCGCCTCGTTGACGCCCATCTACGGCGGCGTCGCCTACGGAAGACTCGAGCCTTGGGGCCTGCAATGGCCCTGTCCCGACTCCGCGCACCCCGGCACAGCCGTCCTCCACGTCGGGAAATTCACGAGGGGCAAGGGCAGCTTCAAGCCGCGGGACTACAAGGCCCCCGCCGAGGAGCCGGACGCCGAATATCCCTTCGTCTTGTCCACGGGGCGGTTGTACTGGCATTGGCACACGAGGAGCATGACGGGCCGCACCTCCACCTTGGAGCGCGAGAGCCCCGAATGCTTCGTCGAGATCAATCCTGCCGACGCGAAGATCCTCGGCGTCCGCAAGGGTGAAATGGTGGCGGTGAGCTCCCGGAGGGGCGCCATCACCGTGAAGGCCGACGTCACCGCCCGCGTGAGGGAGGGCTCCGTGTACATCCCCTTCCACTACGGCGAGGCCGCGGCCAATCTCCTCACCATCGCCGCCCTCGATCCCGTCGCCAAAATCCCCGAGTTCAAGGTTTGCGCGGTCAAGCTCGAAAAGGCGCGGGTGTAAAGTATGAATACCTACCTTCTCCGCAAGGTCGATGTCCGACCCCTCCTCGAGGAAGCAGCGGCCGATTGGGAAATCTACGCCCCCCTCCGCGAGGAATCGGGCGACGTCAATTTCAAGGCCCTGCCCAAGGCCGATCCGGCCGCCTCCCTCGAGAACCTTTCCCTCGACGACGAGCCGACCCTCCTCTCGCCGAAGTCCCTCTTCTTTCCTCAGAGCGAAACCATGTTTTCCTTCGGGCAGGGGGGGATCCGCGAAAGCGTCGAAGCCTCGCCCAAGCTCCTCTTCGGAATCGCCAGCTGTGACCTCGCGGGCATCCTCTTCTCCGACGGCTTCTTCGCTAAGGACTTTCCCGACAAATACTACCTTTCTCGCGCGGAGGGTCGTCTCATAATTGTGAAGGGCTGCCTCAGGCCGCCTCGGCCCGGCTCCTGCTTCTGCCACTCGGCGGGCACCGGTCCCTTCGCGGAGGCCGGCTTCGACCTCCAGCTCGTCGATCTCGGCGCTTACTTCCTCGTCGAGGCGGGCTCCGAGCGGGGCGAGGGCTTCGTCGCGGCCCACGAGCGGTTCTTCGCGCGGAGCGGAGGAAGTGCAGACCCGATTCGAGAGGCGGAAGCCTCCAATGCGGCGGCGCGATCGAGGGCCGTCAAGGAAGCGGCCAAGGGGGCCCTCGGGCCCGGCGTCGCCTTCGCCACGGCCCTCGAGCTCATGCGCGACGGCGACTTCGAGAAGAACTACGCGAGGATAGGTGAACGCTGCATCTATTGCGGGGCCTGTCTCTACGTCTGTCCGACCTGCACCTGCTTCAACGTGGTCGATCGCGCGGTGGACGGCGAGGGAACGAGGATGAGGACCTGGGACGGTTGCGTTTTCGAAGGCTACACGCGCGAGGCGAGCGGCCACAATCCTCGGCCCACGAAGGCAGCCCGCACGGCGCGACGCTACGAACACAAGCTGAAGTATGATCCCCTCGTCGCGGGCCGGAGCGGCTGCGTGGGCTGCGGTCGCTGTCTCGACAGCTGCCCGGTGGGCATCGGTATGTCGAAATTCATCCGCGAGGTCGCGGATGGGTCGGAGGAAATGTGACCGGCGCCTCAGCCTACAACGAATACCTTCCTCGCCCAACGAAGATCACGGCGATCCGTCGCGAGACCTTCGACGTGAAGACCTTCAGCCTCGAGTTCCTCGATGACACAGGGAGATTTTCGTACCAACAGGGACAATTCGCGGAAATTTCCGTGCTGGGCGAGGGCGAGGTTCCCATTTCCATCACCTCTTCGCCAACCCGGAAGGGCCCCCTGGAATTCACCATCCGCGCCGCCGGACGCGTGACGCGGGCGATGCACGAGCTCGAGGTGGGCGACATCCTCCACCTGCGAGGGCCCTACGGCAACGCCTTCCCCTTCGAGGAGCTCAAGGGGCGGAATCTCTACTTCGTGGCGGGGGGCATCGGCCTAGCGCCCCTCCGCAGTCTCATAAACATGGTCCTCGATTCCAAGCGGGATTTCGAGAAGGTGAAGATCCTCTACGGCGCCAAGAACCCCGAGGAACTCTGCTCCCGCGACGAACTAGCCAATTGGAACGAGATTCCCGGCGTCGAGGTCCTCCTCACCGTGGATCGAGCCGGCCCCGCGTGGACCGGCCCCGTCGGTCTCGTCACGGCCCTCTGGGACGCGGCCGCCCTCTCGCCGGAGAACGCCGTGGCCATACTCTGCGGGCCGCCTATCATGATCAAATTCGCCGCCGCGGGCCTTTCGGAGCGGGGCTTTCCCGACGAGGCCATCGTGATGACTCTCGAGCGCTACATGAAGTGCGGCGTGGGCAAATGTGGCCACTGCAACATCGGCGGCAGCTTCGTCTGCACCGACGGGCCCGTCTTCGACTATTCGCAGATAAAACGAATGCCGGCCAAGGAAGGGGTATTTTGAAGACCAGGAAACCCGCCGGCGAGCTGCGCGAGTCGCGGCCCGGGTGGAGCCTCGAGCCGAGGCCGGACATGGAAGGCGGCGGCGGGGGAGCGCGCCTCGGCGCCGTGACGGTCGCCGCCGAGTCTCTCGCCGAGGCCTCGATCGAGCTCGACGCGGAGACCGAGGGCATCAATACCTTCGCCGAAAGCGCCCTCCACGCTTCGCTGAAATCCTGGCTCGCCCGGCCCGGCGATCGCCTCGAGGTGAGCCTCGACGGCAAGATCGTGGACCTGCTTCGCGCCGACGGCGAATGCGTCGAGGTCCAGACGAAGCGCCTCGACCGCATCGTTCCCAAGGTGCTCTCCCTCGCGCGCCAGAGGCCCGTGCGCGTCGTCCATCCCGTGCTCGCGGCCTACTCGATCATCCGCCTCGATCCGGCGACGGGCGAGGTCGAGTCGGAGCGCAAGGGCCCGAGGCGAGGCGACCTCTGGTCGGTCTTCGACGAACTCGTGATGTCGAGCGGCCTCATAGCGGCGCGGAACGTCACCGTCGAGGTGCTTCTGGTGAAGGCCCGGGAGATCCGGACCCGCGACGGCAAGTGGACCTGGCGCAAGAAGGGCGACCGCGTGCTGTCGCGGGAGCTCGTCGAAGTCCTCGAATCGCGGTCCCTCCGCGGCCGCTCGGGCTGGCTGGGGCTCCTGCCGCGAGACCTCGCCTGGCCCTGCGACTCCGCCTCCCTCGGCGAGGCCCTCGGCATCGGCGGCGAGCGCGCGAGGAAGGTGCTGTATTGTTACGCGAAGGCGGGTCTCCTCGTCGAGGCGGGAAAGCAGGGCAGGCGAAAGGCCTACGAGCTGGCCAAGGCTCCTTCCGGCCCGACCATCCGCCGCCGAAAATCTTCTTCCGGCGAAAGCTTGCCGGTTGGTGGCCCCTGAGGCGGTATTCGACCGTTGAGAGGGGGCCTCGAACGCTGAATCCATGGCTGAAGTGGAGCGTGCGGGGATCGTCCTGACAGATCCCGATGAAGCCGCGGCTGTTTGCTTTCAGGGGCGAAGATCATCCACCAAGCCGCCCAAAATGCAAAGGGCACACGAGCCATTAAATTCGTTTCTAAACAAGAATCTCACCGTCGGCCCAAGGCCCCGACCATTACCGATGAGGATGCCCTGGCTGAAGACCACCACATCCTCAACCTCCTGAACGCCCTCTCCGCCAGTGACCCCAACGAAACCTGCGAAGCTACCTTCAAGTCAGCCGCAGCAATGGTCCGACAAGCGCTCAAGTAGGGCGAGCCCCGGCAATTTCCTTTGAGAGAACATAAAATCCGTATCAGGACTGAGGCAGCGTTTATGTGTTTACGAAAGCCAGGCATGAGTATCGACGCCTGTCGATGATGGAATTTCAATCCTGAGTCTTGTCGAGCGAAGCCAGTTTTCAACTTTTCCAATGGCTTTCGTCGAACGATCTTCATCCTCTAAAATGCACTCCCAAATGACACAAACCCTCCACCCGCTTTTTATCAATTCTTCCATGGATTTTGAGTCTCGAAGATGATTGGTTTTGAATTTGCCTCGCCAAAAAGTTTTGTTAGTCTTGGGCATTGTCGCCGCTGGACAATTGTGTCTATGCCAAAAACATCCATGAACGAATATGACCGCCTGATATTTCCGAAACACGAGATCCGGCGAACCAGGCAATGAGCGAACATCGATACGGTAGCGAAATCCGTCTCGATGCAACGCTCGCCGAAGGACCATCTCCGGTCTCGTATCACGACGATGCACCGAAGCCATGATTCTAGATCTCGTGGATCTATCGACGGTATCCATGTCTATACGCCGAGTTCTATCACTCCGGTCGTGATGAGCGCTTCCAGATGCCGTTGCAGGCTTTCCGGCGCAGCTCCGCCTCGGATCAAAATTCCCAGTTCCATATTCCTTTCCATGGCAGCTACCGATAGGTTGGCGCTCGTGATGAAGGCCATGGAGCCATCGGCTACGGCGCACTTCGCATGGACGGAATTCCTTTGCGTATCGGTTGCCTGCTTCGAACTTTCTGACCACACATAGAACCTCGAGGTAGGTAGGGCCGATTTCAGGACTGCGATCGAGTCATGATCGATCCTGCCTCCATGCGCCTGCGATGACTCGAGGAGGATGGATATCCCAACGCCCCTCGAGATAGCTTTTCTCAGGGCTCCGACTATGCTATCTACCCCATAGGCGACGAAGCTGACGAGAAAGATCCTAGTCATCGCCGAATCGATCAGTTCGCAAAGAACTTGCTCTGTATGGCGAATCGGAACGAGTCCCGTCGATGGCCCTGTCCAAACCAAATCGATGGCGCCACGGGATTCCATGATCGATGCGGTACGAATCGCCGTTTTGAAGGCGGATGCGATTTCGGCTGCCTTTATCGTCGGTGCATTTTCCCAAGCAGAAAAAAACTCCGTGATCAAAGCTTGATCTACATTAGGCCCGAAGGCCCTCTGGATGCGATCACGATTCATCGCTCCATCCAGCTTCAAGATAGTGTCTGCTACGATGTCTATGCGGTCGGCATGGGTCACCACTGCCAGTTCCGCTATCACCATCCAGAGATCAGCCATGCCGACTCGTTTCATCGGCAAAGAAAGCGGCACCGCCAAAAGCGAAGGTATCGATCAGGAGTGACCGATCGAGATAGCGGTTCGCCTTCTCGCAAGATGTTTCCGAAACGAAGGAGCAGGCGTGGCAAGCCGCCCCATGCAAGGACCTGTCCTTTTCCGGATCATGCTCGGAACAGAGCGGATCCGACGAACAAATGGCGGCCCTCGCCAATGCCTGTTCGATCATCCTGCCCAGGCTCTCCGGCTTCCCCAACTCGATAAGACCGCCTAAGGTTCCATCTGAATCGGCCGCGGCAGTATACAGGAGCACTCCCGCCATCGGCGCATCGCCGGCGGAGCTCGCGTAAATCCTTTCGCGGATACTGGCAGCGTTGTAGCCGCACTCCAAGGCGAATTCACGCATGAGCAGGTGCGAGAAGGTATGGAGCATCGCATATCGTATTCCCGGGTATCCGGCTTCCGGCTCAAGGCGCCTCGCGTTTCGCCATCCTCTATGGCCAGATTTCATTCTAATATCGCAAGCCTTAACGCTAGTCCTTGATTCCCATGCGCGAACAGATGCCTCGTCGAATCTCAGGAATATACCTTCTCCATGAACTTCCGTAGCTGGAACCCATTCGGGACTATTTCGGCAGAGGGCTGCCATCGGCGGTCGTTCATCGGGAGATGTCGATTCTTCGGGGGCTTCGACCCGAGTGTAACCGACCAAGGCATTGACTTCGCGGAGTCGTTTCAGAAGGAGAACACCACCGATTCGATTCGCATACTTCGAAGGAGGATCGATACGTTCGCTCAGGAAATGGGGCCAATCGGTAGGTGGATTGGGGTGCGTCAACACCACCCACTCTGGGAGCTTGACATCCCTTTCGGCGATCGCCGGTTCACCACCTTCTCCTTTGTTCTTCCTCTCGATCGCCCTCCCAATTTCCCCCGCGTCATAGCGATCTAAGCCAGGTAGAATCCCCCGTTTCTTGAATGCCTTGAGAAACCCCTTGAGCTCGGATTCATCTTCGATATCCTTCAAGTCTTCCCATCCATCCTCGACGAGTTGGGTCAGCGTATCGCCGATATGCGGTATCGCCAGCACGGAAACCGTTATGGGAAACCAGCTGTTCGTAGCGCCAAGGAGAACGGTACGGGCTTCCGCATCGCAGTCATCGTCATAATCATCGAGGTGAGGGTGCCTTCCACGGCATGCCGGAAGGTGTTTCTTCGCTTCCATGCCAAAGGCATGGACGAGCGACCGGGCTGATCCACAGGTGTCGCATTTTACCCAGAGATTTTCAGTCTGGAGCGAGGCTCCACGCTCGAAGAACCGAAGAGTGCCCTTGCAGGTCGATGAGCCACCGTGCACGTACCAATTCCATGGGAAATCATCCAGATGCCCATTGCGACAAGCGAGAAGAAAACGGGCCGGAACGGCATCGGAGTGGGAACCTTTTTCGCAACCGGTATGGAGGTAATGCGTCTGATCGGGGCGATAGGGATTCTCCTTGAGGCTAAAGAGTCCCGAATCGACCTCCGCCAGAAGTCCACATCTCACGCAACGGAGCCAGCGCGGGAAGGGACGCACGGCTACGCCTATCTTGCCTTCCGGCGAAAAGGGGTCGATTTTTTCCTCGGCAACGACCGGAGGCATACGCAGTCGCTGTACCTGGGGACCCAGGATGACGCGCACCGCTTCGAGCAGCCTGGATTCCTCGATGGGTTGGCATCGCCTTTCCTCCCAACGATCGAGCCCCATCGCGATCACTGAGAGATTCGGGAGGTCAATCAGGGCGCCAGGCCCGTAGGACCAAAGAAGCTGGCTTGGCCGAACCGTTCCGACGGAAGTCTTGTTCATTCCTCGCCTCCCGAGGGTGGTGTCGTCGGCTTGATCTTCCACGCTGGACCTTCGGGCAAGCTATCCGAATCCATGACAAGTTGCACTCCAGCCTCGACCTCGCGTAACGAAAGCGGAACCGTGAACCTATCCCATGGCTGGAACCCCGGCTTCTTGAGCAGAGCTGCAATGTCGGACTGACCTTTCTTGTGTCCTTTGCCCGCTTCGTAGCCCAGCCTGCGTCCCCCGCGAGTGGCTTCCTTGACCCATTCATCACATCGTTCGCCTATCATTCCGTCGACAAGCTTCGCCGTTTCGGTAGTGCCCGTGACCCTGCCACCTCTCTCGGAAATGATTTCCTTGAGCATGCCTACCTCAGGCCTAGCTATGCCGTCCATGCGACTCGCTCCGAGATTCGGCTTGTATTCCTCGTCACCGAGCCGGAGGCAGCTCACCATGGTTCCAGTCAAGCCGCGATCGAGGGCCCTCGGCGCGAAGGGCGTCACCGACTGCGCTTCGACGTGCTTGTAGAAGGTGGCATGGTAATGTTCGAAGGTTTCATAGTGGGAAAGATCTCTCGGCCTCGACCAGGTGAGGACGGTACATACCAGTCCCGGGAAGAAACGCCCGACGCGGCTCGTCGCCTGGATGTACTCGGCGGTATTCTTCGGTTGACCATTGACGGCCATGAGACCGAGACGCGAGACGTCCACGCCGACGCTCAGCATATTCGTGGCAAGCAGTACGTCGATCGCTCGATCTTCGTCCTTGTTCCATGATTGCTTGAAACGACCAGTCGCGGGATCGGTCCCAGCCTTGAACATGATCTCGAGTTGATCCAATTTGCGGGGGATATCCTTGCTGGAAACGCGCGAAGTCAACTCGTCGACGACTTTCACGTTGCGCTGAGCCAAGCCCGGCCGTGCGACATGACTCATCTGGACGCGGTAGGATCGAGTCTGGACATCGTCTTCGGCAAGGCGTTTCATGCCACCTAGTTCGCGTAGGGAATTGAAATACCCTACGACAGTCATCCATGGATCCGCCGCCGGACCGAATCGCTCGAACAACTCCTCGGCCGCCGTGAGCAATGCGGTATAAAGACGTATCAACACGGCGGGACGGGCGCTTCCCGGAGAGCAAATTCCCAGATACCTTCTTCCCGGTTTTTCAGCGGTTGGCCGCTGAATCGAAAAGAAGTCATCGCCTACCTCGAGGCCATGCGGGGGAAAAACGGATACGCCCCTAAGGAAAATGTTGTTGACCTGATCGCTCGCCTTGCGCACCGTCGCGGTCGATGCGATGACTTTCGGGCGAATCGATTTCCCATCCATCTTCCACGTGCACAACTCGTCGACCGCCGTCTCATAGAGCGCGACCATCGTTCCCAAGGGGCCGCTGATAAGGTGAAGTTCATCCTGGATGATGAGGTCGGGCGGACGTATCGAAACGATGTCCTTCGCCTCCACCGAGGGCAAGCTGTTTTTCTTGGGATGCTTTCCATTGCACTTCGAATCCGGCCAGAGAAGCCCATGCCGAGGACATTCCTTATGTACCTTTCCGAATAAGGTTCCGACTTGGCCCCTCCATGCCATCATGGCGAACTTGTCCACGGTCGCGATCAACATGCTCGGAGGGTAACGATATATTTCGTCGTCGACGAGTAGGATGGGCAAGCCAATCTCCTTTGACTTGGCTCGACTGAAATCGCACTGTCCTAGCTTATCGCCGCAATAGATGAGGGTTCGCCCAATATCCTGGTCGAAACGGCGGACCTCGATGTCCCGACCAGGGGCGATTTCCGAACCACACCATGGGCAGTTGCTCAATTGCGCAGGAGTGGAACGAGTCGGACGTTTGCCTTTTCGCTCCGCCTCGATCGCCTCATGGCTGTCTTCGGTATCGTTTGGAGTGACACGTTCGCCGACCCACAGTCCCAATGTGAAAGGTGCTTTCCCCCATGTCTTCTCGTCGGCGCGCCTGATGGTCTCCATGGCGCAGAGAAGCGTCGTCGCGCGCTGGAACTGCTGGACGGTCAGCAATCTGAACGTGTAGCGCATTATCACGGACAGACCCCGGCTCGAATCCAGACCGCCAAGCGTGCCTTGCAGGCGGCGGATGGCCATCGTGAAGGCCGCGATCCCGAGATAGGCTTCCGTCTTCCCGCCGCCGGTAGGAAACCAAAGCAAATCGGCCAGTGCGTCTACCGGTCTCGTGCGATCCTTATGCGTGGGATCGGCGAGCGACGGAATGGCCAGCAGGATGAACGCCAACTGAAAGGGACGCCAGGAACGGTTCTTCGGCTTATCGAATTCCGAAATACTGGACTTTCCACCACGACGCCTATCGAGAGCGAATATGCTTCTCACTCGCTGTGCGGCCATCGCCTCGTTTGCGAAGCGGAAGGCGACGAGCGCATCATCGTTCCTTTCCAGAACGGTGATTCCTTCTCGAAGGCGTTCAAGGACGCCCTCGCATCGAGCGAGGGCTTGGCCGGCGGCTGTCTCGTAGCCATCGGCATCGATATCGATATCCTTACGAGCATTCCCTTCTCCGATCCACGCTTCGTAATCATCAATCAGGATATGAATTGCCGCAAGGATGTCGGGACGGTCCATTTTCGCCAGCCGTGCCATGTCAAGAAGACCTTCGTCGACGAGCCGACGCATTGCAGGACGGTCGGCAACTTCCAATCCCGGCGCCTCGGTCACGGGGACTTCGTATTCAGGCATGACACGCGTACTTATTTCCATCGCATGTTCAGGCTCGCCTGGTAGAACCTCTGCATGGACCGCTACGCCATGTCCGACGGCGAATTCCACCCTACGCCGATAGATCATTTCAAGTGAAGCGCGCTCGGCATCGGCCAAGTCGTCACCGAAGACCGGTCGCCGAAGAAAGATCGCTTCACCTTTCGGATGTCGCAGAATCAATTCAGGTTGAAAAACCCACGCCTCATCCTGGTTCTGCTCCGGCATGGGTTGGTTGTTTACGAGGAAAAGAGTCACAAGCCTTTCCCCGGAAGGCAATGGGGGCCGGACTGTTCCTTGAACTAGCACATGGGGACAGTCTTTGTCCGGTGCGAACGGCTTTATTGTTCCCTGGCGCAATGGTATCGGGACCGTATTGCCTGATGGGTTTCTCTTCCATGCCCGTAGCGGCTTGCCATCGTCTCCAGTCCTTTCTTCGCTCGTAGTCCGATGATACCGTCCCCAGCGCACTTCCAGTTCCAATGCCTCGACGGAACCATCCACACAGACTGTCAGGCCGAGGGACGAAGGTATGAAAGATTGATTCTTCGAAGCATCCGCTTCCTTGGTCTCATCACTATCCGGGTCAGTCGTTCCAGTTGCAGAGGCGAACTCCTCTCCAGGCAAGGTACGGCGTCCTGCCTTGTCTTGGCCCTCCCCAGTCTCCTCCAAAGGCTTGAGGTCGGAGGGAGTCTTTCCGTCATTGCCGCCATCATCATGAGCAGTTGGCCCATGTAGCCCATCAATATTCTCGTCTTCATCCGAGGTACGGGGAGAAAGCTTTCCCACGAGATAGCGATCACGGACACTCATACCGACGATCTCTTCTTGAGGTCCGCCAGCCGGACCGAGGAGGTCGTCCATTACAGCGATCTGCAGAAGTTCACGGATATAGGCTTGCTCTTGCGGCGTCTTGCCCTCAATGACTTGAAGAGCAGTTAAATCCTTGCAGGTCGCGGCCATCAGAGCGTTTTCGAAGACTGGCCAGTCGAGGCGGGAGATCGGAAGTGTGGAACTAGTGACGAAGATACTCAAGTCATGTGCTAGACGGACGGGGTCCACTGATAGCCGGCTCTCAAGAAAGAGCGTCGCTCCACTATCATTTAAGCGAGCGCGATAAAGACGGGCAAATGACACAATCTCTGAGGTGTCGTGGTCGGTCTTGGCTATAGCTAACAAGTCTCCATCCCGCATCTGTCGTAAGGTCCCTAGATCGGCGGTGATCAACACTACCATTTCACTTATTCGGGCTTCACCTTCCTTGATTAGGACGAGCCATGCGGATGGGGTCTGATCCCCGGACATCTGGATGGGAGATTTCTGCAATGACGCCGCCTTCATGTTCACCATGTCTTGTGCTCCTGCTTCTCAGCGTTCATTAGCAGCGCAGTTCGCAATCTGAGATCTGCTTTAGCTGAACAGCGCTGATGCCATATGCTGCGAAGATCGCGGCATCCACTCGACTCATAGATTCAGAATCCACCTCTCCTCCGGCTGCATTCTCCAAGGCCACCCTCACCGCGTCCTCAACGGCAGGAATGCTGCCGGAAAACCCTTTCGGTAACGGCAACTCTTTTACAATTGTACCAGAAAAGCTAATTCCACCATCGATTCCAAGCACACTGTATGATTCTTGAATGAAAAATCTAATGAGTGTCGAATTGAGAATTCCTAAACATGTCAGGAGAGAAATACGCGTGTCTTTGGGAATAACCACAATGCTGGATTTTCCGGCAACATACTCCCCCTTCAGATCTAAGAACGCCTCAAACTTGCGCATGCCCGACAAAATCAGCTTCGGCTTGCAAGCTTGTGCATATCGACGGGGTAGCATGCGTTTCAGTGTCTCCTTCTCAATGGTAGGCTCAATGAAGCGAGCCTTTAGATATCGCGTATCAGAGATACCCCAAAGAGTGATGTAAGGATCGATAGTTCCTGTGTTCACGAACTTAAAAAACGGAGATGTGCAAGCACGCTGCTCGACAATCGCATCCTTCAACTGGTATGCCTCAGAAACAGTGAACGGGTCATGGGCATCGACATACTCGCCTAGGCGAATTCCTGTATTGGAAAGGGCTAATAGGATTTCGGTATGGACAGACAAGAAAATTCCCCAGGTGTCTCTGTCTAGAAGTACGTCTCGGGCTACTGTCAAGCATTTGGGACCCGGTTCAAGATGTGAAAATCGCCAGACTGAAATAGGCAACTTCACGCCTTTGGCAAAGCTGCTACAGATAGCAGCGACGCCAATGCCAGGGAATGCTCTACTGCCTGAAAAGTCAAAGACAAATGACAATGTGTTCTGGGTGTACTCGCGCAGCGCTGCTCCATAGGGAGCGCCAAACCATTTATTTGGACTAATTAGAGATGCAGTCCCGCTATGCCCAGCGATCATCAGCGCTCTTTGGATGAATGGAACGAACAGGTCCCAATTGCCTTGGGCACAGGAGAAGTTGCACGAAATGTACGCTCGCTCTAAAGGAGCCGACCTAGTCATCGTCTCAGAGTCTACAAATGGTGGATTTGCGAGAACACAGTCAAATCCACCTTTGCTAAGGCTAAAGACCTCCGGGAATGCAAACGCCCAGTGAAATGGCCGTCTAGGTTGCCGCCCTTCCGGTAGTCCGGTTGAGAGATTTCTGTTTGCATCTCGCGAGATACCCTTGCCCGCATCCGCGTTCCCATTCATGAGCTCACTTGCATCAACTGCCAGTACATCAAGAGCCGATTGAATACCCCGGGGTTGACTGCATTTTGACAAGACAGTACCGATCATCGCATCGGCTATAAGCTCCACCGTCTCCAACTTCTTACGGACCTCTGAATCGCGACGGGCCATCGTCTCGATATCGCGAATAGTGTGGATCGGAATAGCGCGAAGTTCCGCTCGGATCGCCAAGGCATCCTCGACAGCTTGTTTGATATTTTGGCCGAAGAGCCGCTGCTGGTGACCGTTTTCATCGGGATTCATCGTCAGCTTTGTCAATTGGTCAAGCCTATGAATTCCTAGAAGGCTGTCGCCGGACCGTAGATTATGGTCGAGGAAACCGAAGGGCCTTCCCTTGGCCATCGTGACGAGCCAGATAGAGAGCTTGGCGAGTTCGACCGCGAGCGGGTTGATGTCCACGCCGTAGAGGCAACGTTCGGCGATCAGCCTCCGAGCGACGATAAGGCGCTCGTCGGGCGAATTCGGAAGTGGATCGGCCATTCCAAGGGTATCGATGACGATGCCATCCGTTGTAATCGCCTTCCCCGCGCGCTCCTCTCGAGCCCAGGCTTCGACTAGCCGGTCAGCCAGATATCGGCAGACCTGGACGAGGAACGCGCCGGAGCCCATTGCTGGATCGCAGACCTTCAGGTCTAGAATCTCGGCCGGAGTCTTGAGTTTCCAGCGCTCGCGAGCCTCGGCTTCGGCGGGACCGAAATAGACTATTGGCTCCAGCGTCTTTTCGACGATGCTCTCAGTGAGCGACTTGGGCGTATAGTGAGTGCCGGTCTCTCGTCGGTCCGAGCCATGGACGACGGCGAACGAACCGGGCTTGTAGACGAGCATAGTGCCCCAACTGTCGGACCGAATCAGCTGGACGAAGGGTAGCAACCGGCGAGCCAAGTTCTCGTCACCTCCACAAGCATGAATGAGGCGTACCAGTAGCTCTTCGCCACCCCTGTTGTCCAAGGCACGGCGAATCGCGGCGGCGGACCGTCCGGTCATCTCGGCAAGGGCCTCGACTGACTTTTCGCTTCCATCGGAATTCAGCGATTCTAGCTCGGCCAGCGAGATTGATGGATGTCTGACCTTCTGAGAGCCAAGAAGCCCAACGGTGACTTTGTCTAGCTTGGCGACGGTATATTCCAGCAAGCCTTCGTAGACATGACCGATCTGTTCGACGTCGAGTGCGCGATAGGATAGGAGTTGCGCTCCCGCTCGCTGCTCCAAAACTTGAAGTGCATCCAGAAGCAGAAGCACCGTGCGGTTGTCTATAGGTAGCGGAACGGCTGGCGCTTCGCGCCACGTCGCCCCTTTGGTGCGCCCTTCGAGGAAGGGGAAGCGGTCCGGATCGAAAAGGGATCCCCCCATCGCGGGCATGCGAAGGGCTTCGTGCTCGACACCTCCGTAGATTGCCCTGAAAACGGCGAGGATCCGCGACCAGGCATCGTGGCGCCGCTCGAGTACCTCGAGGCCGAAACGGTCAGCATCTTCGCGCAAGCGGGCGCGGAGCGTCGAGATGGCATAGTGCTGATCGTAAATCGGGTCGCCGAGGAGGAGAAGGTCGCGCTCCTCGGCACACAGAGTGAATACCATCCTCATCATCACGGTTAATCCGGCTTCGTAAAGTTCGCCTGGACGGACGGCTTCGAGGAGTGCCCCGTTTCGGTCCTGATCGGCCCTACCGATCGATTGAACCAGGATTTCTACCGCTCGCCTGACTTGCTCACCGAGTGTATCGGTTACCTCCTCCTGGAAGTCGGTAGATAGCGACAGGAGGGCAGCAAACGTATCTTCGCTCGGGCCGAAACAACGTCGAACTCCGAGGAGGGACTGGAAGGCCTTGAGCGTCACGGGCTCCTGCCACCAAAGTCGAGCCAGCCATGCGGCATATCCCGACGTCGAGCCCACAGGGGCGTTGACCACCATCCAGCGCTCGCCATCCGTCACCAAGCCGAGGCGGACGTCGTTGGCTCGGCATAGCAAAGTCATGCGGTCCAGGGGAGACGCAAGCCACGAATCGCGCGAAGCTACTTTCTCGAGATCGGTTTCAGGCGGCCAGACCGAAACGAGCATCCGGTACTTTCCGTCATCCCCTACAATGGCATAATCGGGGACCCACAGCGTGCCACTTTCCGGCGCACGATACGAACACCTGCCATCCAAGGCCTTTCCGGACATGAGAACGGAATCCTCGTATTCCAGCATGTCCTGGAGGACCATGAGGATCCATGCAGCATGTATCTCGAGGAGCTTGGCATCCCCCTCGTCCACGGCGTCTCGCCACTCCTCGTAGGCTGAACGGATGCGCTGTCGACGTGGGGTTTCGACTTTCTCAAGCCCCTGAGGAAAGACCTGCTCCAATAGAGCTGGCGCGAGGAATGGTCCGGAAATATCCACTAGTGAGAGCCATTCGACCTGTTCGGAGATTCGTGGCATGGTCAACGTCCCCCCTCGAAGCCTTCGGGAACGAGAAACTCGACGGCGACCGGAAAGGTACGATCGGCGGGATCGGCATATCGCCGACCTATGGCGGCAATTTCCAGCTTGCGCTCCTCCGGTATCCGAAGGAGGCGCGATCGCAATGCTTCCCGATCTCGATTCGACTGCTCGAGCTCATCTGCGGGGAATAACTCGGCCTGCATGGGTCCCGCAAGTTCCTTGCGAATCATCCTGTCCAGATCGGCAAGAACTTGATCGAGGTCCGTTTCTTCGGACTTGCGCCGTCGTTCGAGTGTGTTGCCCAGGTTATCGAGACGTTCCCTCGAACGGGCTTCGACAGCTTTGAGAATCTGGCTTTCCTGACCGACAAATCGGATGCGCAAAGTATCGAAAGTTGTGGAGCCAGGTTCTGTCGGAACGCTTCCGGCAAGCATCTCCTCGAATCTGCCGAGAGTTCGTATCCTCGAGAATCCTGTCGTTTTCAGCTCTCCGCCTGCCGTGGTCAGTTCCTCGTGCAAGCGATGATGTCCGCCACCGGTGATGACAAGGCGCGACCATACGATGACGATCGGTACGTCGCTCATCGTCCGCGGTATCATCCGGACCGCTACTCGTTTGAGCTTTCGCCGATCTTCATGCGCCCACACCTCGGCCCGAAGGAGACGCAAAGACATCTGGACCAGTTTGTGCTCAAGATGCGCAAGGACGACGTCGTCACGGCCTTTCGCCACGGCATGATCGAAGGTGATTGGCCTTCGTTTCCCGCTATGCGGATGCTCGAGCCCCCTGGTGGCCCTTTCCCACGACCCCGTCAGCATTGGCACTTCGAATGCGGGGGAATCCGAACTCTGACCAAGTGAAATTTTCTTCAATGGTGGCTTACCGGCTATTTCGAGGGCGATGGAAACGGATCTGGCTACCCTGTCGGCAGTCAGATGGTAACCATCTCTAGCTTCGAGGAGTCGCTGATGCAGTTTCGCTATCCGCTCCTGCAACTGTCGCTCGGCCACTACGTATTTCCTCGCTTTGCCGGCCCTGGCTTCGGCATCGCGGGTATCTATTTCTCGACGTCGCCCGAGCATGGTCTCCTCGATCTGCTTGGCGATGACCGGACCGACGCAACCGAGATCTTCTCGGATCGCTTCGACCTTGCGAACGGCGCGAAGGAGGAATTCCTGGTCGCCTTGGAGATCGCCGGGTCGGACTTCCGAGGCGGCAGCAATCTTCTCTTGCTTCCCGACAGGATGCCAGATGCGAACCACTGCTTCTCTTTGCCCATGCCGGTCGATTCGTCCATTCCGTTGCTCGAGAACATTCGGATTCCAGGGAATTTCCACATGGATGAGATAGCTGCAGTGGTTCTGGAGATCGATGCCTTCAGATGCCGCGTCGGTGGCAAGCAGGATGCGGACAGGCGACTCGTCGGGGTGAGCCTGGAATGCAGCCTTTACCTTTTCCCGCTCTTCGCGATCCAAGCCGCCATGGAGGACCATGAGCCGATCCCCTCCCCAGCCCTTCGACGCGAGAATCTCCTTAAGCCATGAGTGAGTGGCGAGGTATTCCGTGAATAGAATCACTCGCTTGCCATTCAAGTTGCCATCGGATTTCAGGTGTGCATCGAGCCACTGTAAAATGGCTTCAGCCTTAGAGTCGGGACGGTTCTTGGAGGATTCCGCCCATGCAGTGAGCTTATCGAGCATCATTCGCTGGTCGGCGGACAGGGACACCGAAAGCTCGCTGGCAACCTCGACGGCTTCGGTCACGGCTTGCTCGACTTGCGCATCGTCGGCGTAGTCTTCTTCTGTCCGGGCTATCGCCTTGTGGAGGATGCGCTCCCTCAGATCCTTCTCCTCTCGCTTGAAGGTCTCGCCGTCGAGCGATCGCCGATGCTGCGCCAGCGTCGTGGCAAATGCTCTCGGCGAGGAGAAGAGACGCTTCTTGAGTAATTTGTGGACGAAATCCATGCCGAGAATGGACGATGTCTCGTCAGTCCTTCTCGAGCGATCGGCGATGTATGAGTTCAGAAGTCGATGTATCTTCCTTTCTTCTTGCGTATAGTCGATTTCCAAAGGAAGGATTTCGCGCCTCGCATAGATCGGCTGACCCTTCTCGTCGACGAGATCGGTCTTCAGCCGCCGTACCATCACTCGCTGCAACTGCTTCTCGTCCGGCATGACCCCGCGGGCGAAACGCTGATCGTCGAGCAACTCGAGCAGGGAGGTGAAGGATTCCTGGTAGCCGTTATGCGGTGTTGCTGTCAGGAAAAGGCGATGCTCGAAGTGAGGGGCGAGCGTCCTTATAAGCCTCGTGCGCCAACTGGGCATCGCATAACGAATGGCGGCTGCGGGTGCGACGTTATGCGCCTCGTCCACTACTAGTATGTCGAATTTCCGGGGATAGGTGACATGCGGAGGCAGGACATCCTTGAGCGATCGCAGTCCCTCGCCGCTTTTCATCCAATCCATCGAAGCGATGAGCCTTGGAAAGCTCGTCCAGGGATTCGCGTGTATTCCACGCTCGCGACGCAGTTTCTTGATGAAATCGGTATCGACGATGCGGAACTCAAGGCCGAATTTGTCGTGCATTTCCATCTGCCATTTGACCTGCAAGGAGGCGGGGCAGACGACGAGCACGGACCGTGCCCGATGTCGAATAAGGAGTTCTTGAATAACCAATCCGGCTTCGATGGTCTTCCCGAGTCCCACATCATCCGCGATTAGGAGGTTGACTCGAGCCATATCGATCGCGCGGACGAGTGGATCCAGCTGGAAGTCCTGAATCTCGAGGCCGCTTCTGAAGGGCGACTGAAGGAAGGAACGATCCGCGTCGGTCGATGCCCCCCATCGAACGGCGTCGAGAAAAGCCTCGATCTTATCGCACGAATCCCATCCATCGATCTTCGGAAGGCCTGCGGTTTCCAGTACCCGTGCCCCAGGCTCCAACTCCCAGACGGCAGCTAGGGACTCATCCGATGCGTCCTCGTCGAGCGCTGTCATGGAAACCAGGTGCTGAGGCGCTTCTCCGCCTACCGACTCGAATGCGGAGGCCTGCACGTCCGTCACTACCCATTGGCGTCGGCGCACTTCGACCAATTGCCCCGGCTCGGGAATCGCGATCATTTTGGTATCCTTTATGAAACTCTTCTCGCCTTGTTTCCGAATGACCAGACATGCTCCATGATGGATTTGCCGATGACTTCGCCCAGCTTCACGGGAACTGCGTTGCCGATCAAACGGCCGACAGTCGTCTTCTTGACCGTTTTTTCGGGCGACACAAACTCATAATTGTCAGGGAATGTCTGAAGGATAGCCCCTTCTCTCAGGGATAAGGCGCGATCCTGTTCCGGGTGTCCGAATCTCCCGCTGCCGAAGCCATAGAACTGAGTGGTCATGGTCGGCGATGGTTCATCCCATCTCATCCGACCGTAGACGCCAGGATAGGACTCACCCGTCGCCCTGCGATGGCAATCAGCGATAAGGTTCGTATTCCAGTCCTTCCAGGAGCCTCCGGCTTTCGATGCCTTGATCCTTTTCATGTTCAAAGGTGACAGTGCCGCGGTTTGGTGCAGACGGTCTCGAGAATCAGTCTGTCCTGCCTCGAGCGGGCGAAGGTGGCCTATCGCCATTCTAACTGTCTTTGTTTGTCCGCCGAATTCCTCGGGTGAAAGGAGCGATATCGGGCCGTACTTCGATGCGAGAAGCACGAGCCGCTTTCGCATCTGGGGGACCCCATACTGCACGCAATCGACTATGGAGTATGAATAGCGGTACCCCTGCCTTTCAAGCGACTCGATGAAGGATCCGAAGACATCCTGTTCCGCCAAGCCCGGGACATTCTCCATCGTCACCAGTTCTGGATCGATCTCGCGAACAAGCCGGGCGAATTCCAGCAATAGCCACCACCTCCGGTCGTTCTTGTCGGCCTTCTGGTTGTATGAGGAGAATGTCTGGCAAGGCGCGCAACCTGCCAGCAAGCGAATTCCGTTTTTACGGTAGTATGGTTCTAGATTTCGCCCAGCGACTTTATCCACGGAAGCATGCATGAACTGTGCTGCCGTATTTTGGGAGTATGGGTACTCGCATTCCCTGTCAATGTCGATGCCAAGCCGCACCTTGAGTCCTGCCGTCTCGAGACCTTTTGTCAGACCTCCCGCACCGCAGAAAAGGTCTATCGCGTAGACCTTTTTCCTAGGAGTAGCCCTATCTGCAATGCGTGGCCGACCACGCTTGCCCCCACCCATACTCATCCCCTGTCCTTCATCGCAATATACCATTTGACATCCAGGCATCGATGGCCTTCCTGTCGAAGCGCCAGTGCTTCCCGATTTTCTGGGCCGGGATATTGCCCTCCCTTACGATCTTATAGAGTGAGGACATAGGAATCTTGAGGTAAATAGCGAGATCCTGGAGAGTCATGATGTTGTCGCTATCGCTTCCCATTGTCAGGATCATACACCAATGAGCAATAACTGTCAAAATCAACCATTCGAAAAAGCGCCGATGTTGGATTATTGACACGCGGTCGAATTCTGTCAAATCAACTTTACTTAGGCGGTGGTCCTAAGGTGCCTTCCTCTCTAAGTGGATCGGCTTCAACCCCTGACGGTCTTCCGGTACTCGACGCGTCCGCTCCCGTCCTTTCCTCCCGCGACGAAGCCCACGCGCTGGAGATAGCGCTCATGCTCCGGAACGGAGCTCCACTCGACGAAGGAGAGCTCCTGTCCCTTCGCGATGGTCTCCGCGGCCTTGCGGAAGTAGTACTCGGCGCTGCGGAAGTCCCGGTGGCTCGGGACGGCGTAGTCGAGGCCAATCTCGACCTCGCCTCCGGTCAGGGGTCGCCACACGACGAGGGACACGGGGACCATGTCGCGGATGATGAACTCCGCCTTCCAGCCCCCGGCCCTGTCGAGGGCGAAACCCGGGGCGTAGCGGGCGATGTCCTTGCCGTAAAAGGCGAGGAACTGGTCGAGGTAGCTCCAATTGGTCGGATCGCCCTGGATGACGCCGAAGGTGTCGCGGGTGGCCCGCATCCGCGCGAGATACCAGAGATCTATCGCCACGATGAAGGCGTTCAGGGCGAAGACGGGCAGGGCGTGGATCGCGGCTCCATAGACTGCGAAAGCCAGGGCTCCGACGGCGTTGATGACACGGAGCCATTTGATGTTGCGCATCATGAGTGAAACGGCCACGATGACGGAGGCCGCCGTGCCGAAGGCTTCGACTGGGTTCATATCCACACTATAATTCCCCGGAGGCATCCTCCAGAAGGGGGGCCTGGAGCCGTGGGAGGCAGGGATGGCATACAAATATTTCATCGATGCGCATTGTCACGTTCTCGAATTGTCACATCCCAACTTCCTCGATTTCGTCGAGGGGCTGCGGCATCGGGGCCTCGAGGCCCTCTACCAGGGGTTGAGCGCGCCTAACTTCATGCTCACGAGCTTCTTTTCGAAGGGCGGCGAAAGGCTCAGGAACCTCCTCGCCGTGATGGAACGCCAGGCCGGCGAAATCTTCGAGCTGATGGAGGACGACCTTCTCGGCAAATTCTCGCAAGACGACGAAGCCGAGGCTCTCTATTCGGGAGGAAGCCTGAAGATAGGCGGCCTCCGATTCGATCGCGTCCTCGTCGTGCCCCTCGTGATGGACTTCGCCGAGCCGCCGCGCGCCGATCCGGGACTCTGGTACGATAGGCAGCCGCCGAAGGACATCCTCCGACAGGTCCGCGATCTTCTCGAGGGCATCGCCCACTACCGGCGCACGCGACCCGAGGGGCTCCTCGCGATCAGGCCCTTCATCGGCATCAACACCGCGCGCCACGATCGCGCCGCCCTCGAGAGCCTGCTCATCGCCGCCTTCGAAGGCTATCGAAAGGGCTTTGGCGCCGCCCTCGAGGCCTTCGACGGCATGGGAGTTTGGGACGGCTCCTGGAAGGCTAACGCCTTCGCCGGCGTCAAGCTCTATCCGCCCCTCGGTTTCGACCCCTTCCCGGTGGAGGGGGAGGAGAGGGAGAAGACCGACTTCCTTTTTTCCTTCTGCGAGGAGCGGGGGATTCCGATCGTTACGCATTGCGACGACATGGGATTCCGCTCCCTCTCCCTCGAGGAGTCCTGGCGCAACACCTCGCCCGAGCGATGGCGACCCAGGCTCGAGGCCAATCCCAGTCTCAGGATAGACTTCGCGCATTTCGGCATGCAGTACTCCCTCCGATTCGGCCAGGGAGCGAGGCACGAGTGGACCGAGGCTATCATCGAGCTCATGGTCGAGTATCCGGGGGTCTACGCCGACGTCGCCTTCAACGGTTGCGATCCTTCGTATTATGATCATCTCATCTCGCTCATGGAGAGGGAAGAGAAGAGGTCTGGAGCGATGCTCGCGGAGCGGCTCCTTTTCGGCAGCGATTTCGCGATGAACCTTCTAAGGATCAGCTCGTGGTCGGAGTACCTCGGCATCTTCTCGAAATCCCGCCTCCCCGACTCGATCAAGGAAGGCATGGGCTTCGTCAATCCTGCGCGCTTCCTCTTCGGGGAGTAGGCCGCGGGCTACACCTTGAAGCGGCCGATATTCTCCTCCATCGCGGCGATGGTCGCCTTCGTCGATTCGGAGAGTTCGGCGCTCGACCGAGAGTCGCCCTCGATCCGCAGGGCGGCCTCGGCTAGCTCGCCGATCCTCGATTCGATCGTCTTCGCCATGTCGAGGAGCTTCGCCATCTCCCCGAGGATGGTCTTGTTCCCGAGGGACATCTCCGCGGAGCCCTTGCGCACCTCGCCCGTGATCTCGTTCATCTGCCTAATGGCGTCGAGAACCTGACGGGAAGCCTCGTTCTGCTCCTGCATCGCCAGATGGACTTCGCGGATGAGGGCTCCGGTGTCGGTGATGAGGGCCACGAGTTCTTCGAAGGAGCTCTCCGATTGATCTGCCGAGGCGACCACCTCGTTGATCACCTCGTCGACCAGCCTGAGCTCGCCGCCGATGCCCCGAGACTGTTCGGCCGCCGTTTCTGAGAGCCGCCTGATTTCGTCCGCCACCACGGAGAATCCCTTGCCGGCCTCGCCCGCGTGTGCGGCCTCGATGGCCGCGTTCATCGCGAGGAGGTTGGTCTGCGACGCGATGCCGGCTATCACTTCGTTGGCCTCGAGGAGGGAGTGCGAGCGCTCGGCGATCCGCGCGATCTTCTCCACCGACTCGGCTTGCGTGCTCCTGCCCGTCTCGGAGGCCGCGCTGACCTCATCGAATTGCGTCGACATGCGCTCGATGGAGTAGCTCACCGCCCTGATGTTGGCGACCATCTCCTCGATGGAGGACGAGGCCTGCGTGACGGCGGCGGACTGGGACGCGATCGACCGGCCGAGGCCATCGATGTTATTCGCTATTTGGCTTACCGCGGCCGAGGCTTGCCCGACGCTACCGGTCTCTTTCTGGATTTCACCGCGGACCATCGTGACGAGGCCGCCGATCCTGGACAGCTCCTCCGAGGTGGCCTCGACCCTGCGCCCGAGTTCGAGGCCGATTTCGGTGAGCCGCGCCTGTCCCTTTTTCGCCCCGGCGACGATGTCGCGAAGCTTGTCCATGAAACCGTTGAAGCCCCTGCCGAGATCGCCGACCTCGCTCTTGGAAGTGACGGCGACCCTGATGGTGAGATCTCCCTCGCCCTCCGAGAGCTCCGCGAACTTGGCCGCGGTATGGGCGATCGGGCGCGAGAGTCTCGCGGCCATCATGATCGCAAAGAGTGCGGAAAGAATTGCTCCGAGAACCGATATTGCGGCGATCAAGGCCTTGATGCCGTTGACGCGGTCTGCTATCTCGTCCGTCGAGACGAGGGCGATCCCCGTGAAACCCAGTTTGGCATAGGGATGGGCGACCGCAATCCATTGTTTGCCGTCCACCCTGACGCGGTCGCTTTTCGCGGCGCCGCTCGCGAATGCCGCCATCGCAGCGTACCCTTCGTCGGCTATGTCCTTCGGCATCTTGAACTCGTTATCCTTGTGCCCTGCGTCGACGAGGACCGAGCCGTCGGACTGGAAGATCAGCATTCTGCCCTTTTCGCCGATCTTCGTGCTCGCGACGAGGGCGTGGAGATCGTCGAGGGAGATGGAAAGGGAGGCTACGCCGAGATGCTTCCCGTTAGAGTCGTCGATCCGCTCGACGATGCTGATGACGATATGGAGTCCGTCTGAGGTCAGCCGCGCGGCCGTGCGGGCGACACCTTCGGGCGCCGACATCGCCTCCTGGTACCATGGGCGCTTGCGAGGGTCGTAGCCGGCGCCCTTGGGCTCGTAGGGGAATTCCGCATAGCCTCCGTCCTCGGTGCCAAGCTCCATTTGGGTGACGTGATCGACCGAGGCTTTCACCCTTCCGAAGAGGGCGATCAGGGCCCTTTCCTCCTTCGAGAATTTCGCCGGATCGGGATTCGTCGTCTCCGTCGTTTGGGCGTAGGATCGTAGATGGCCGACGGCGGCCCTGACGGCGGGGTCGAGGGCGATGGTGGCGAGAAGCTGCTGGTTCTGTTCGAAGAACAGGGAGATCGCGAGATCGGCCGATTGAAGCTGGTACTTGGCCGCGTCGACGAGATCCTTCGTGGTCCCCGCCCTGGCGATTTCCGAGGCCGCGAAGCCGATGCCCAGGGCGAGAAGGATACCCATCCCCGACGTCACGACGAGGAGCTGGCTCCGAATTCTCATTAGGTATCTCCACACTTTGCGCGATGCGAAACTTTCGGTCAAAGCCGTTCGAATTGTATACAGTATCGCATTCAGACCAAAAAAGCTTCTCAAAGCAAGTTATAAAATATTCAGTATTCCCTCGGCCGCAGCCACGCCTCGAGCTCACGCAGACCTTCCGCGAAATCGGCCCGGCCATAGCCGAGTCGCCAGTATCTCGCGTCGTAGCCGTAGAGTTTGCCGGGAAGGATGAGGATGCCCGTGTCGGCGAGGAGGGCGAGGGCCAGGGTCTCGGCATCTCCTCCGAAATCGGCAGCGGCGCGGCCGGCGAGCCTGGGGAAGGCGATCGAGGAGCCTTCGGGCCGAGTCATGGCGACGAAGTCGGGATGTCGCTCCATGAATGCGTCGAAGAGGGCGAGGTTAGCCGCGCAGAGCGCCCGGTTTTCCGCCGCGAGTCGGCCGAAGTTACGCAGCGCGATTTCGGCGAGGAACTCGGAGGGCCCCGAGGAACAGATCGAATTGTAATCCTTGACGATGGCGACGGCGTCGAGAACGTCGGTTCGACGGGTCGCGAGCCAGCCGATTCTGAGCCCGGCTAGTCCGGCCGTCTTCGAGAGGACGTTGAGGGAAATGCCGTTTTCGTAGGCCAGGCAGGCCGGCGGAAGGGGGCGTTCCGGATCGCGCTCGAGGCCCCGGTAGACCTCATCCACGAGGAGGAGGGTCCCAGCTCTTCGGCAGAGGGCGACGATCCGGTCGAACTCCTCGCGGGTGGGAAGGGCCCCCGTCGGGTTATGGGGGGCATTCATGATGACGAGCTTGGTTTTCGGGGCGAGGAGGGCTGCAAGGTCGTCGGGATCGAGGCGCCAGCGCGAGCCCTCCTCGCGGAGTTCCCATCGGCTGACGGCGGCTCCTCTCCACCGAGGAATGGCCTCGAGTGACTGATAGGCGGGGCTGTTCACGACGACATGGTCGCCTGGCCCGACGAGGGCCAGGCAGAGGTTGAGGATGGCCTCCTCGGCGCCGGCATGAACGAAGACATCACCGGGGCCGATCGGGCCGGCCGCTCCGGGCGCGGCACCGGGGCCCGGTGGCGCGTACAGGGTCGAGATGGCATCGCGAAGGGAGGGCGCCCCCCTCGTTTCGGTGTAGCCCAGGCGTAGGGCGAAAAATGCTTTCTCCGAGCCCGGGTCTAGGGCGAGTATTTCTCCCAGGCTTCGCGTCTCGCAGTCCGAGGAGCAAAGGAGGCGCCTGGCGGAAAACTCGTGCCTGGCGAAGTACCGCTCCAGCTTGAAAGGCTCAATTGTGTCCATTGCGCGCTCCTGTCCGCGGCGGAAGCCGCGTTTCCCTTAGTAGTATGTCCATCGCCCAGGCGGCGAGAAAGTGGCCGGCCGTCTGCGGCACGGAGGGCCCCGAGCCCTGGATGTTGCGCACTCTTCCAGGCAGGAGCTGGGTCTCCTCGGCGTCGGCGAGCCTCGGCCTGGGCGGCACGGGCGCTTCGTCCGACCATACCGCCGGAAAGTCGAGGGCGACGCCGCGGCGCCCGAGGCGGTTGCGCACCTCGCGGGCGAGGGGGCAGCCGTGGCTCTCGCGAATCGGCGTGAGGCGCAAGCGAGTGGGGTCGCTTCGCCCGGCCGTGCCGAGGGCCGAGGCGAAGGTCCGGCCCGAGGCGGCGAGGGCGACAATGAGGTTGACCTTCGAATTGAGCGAATCGACGCAATCGAGATGGACCAGACAATCGGCGGCGACGAGGTCGGCCGCCCCGGCTCCCGACATGAAGTCGGCCCTCGCCACCACCTCGATGTCGGGGTTGATCTCCCTGGCCCTGGCGGCGAAGGCCTCGGCCTTCGGTCGGCCCACATCGGCACGATAGGCGTAATACAGACGATTGAGATTGGATTCCTGCACGAGATCGAAGTCGAGGACGACGATGCGGCCCACTCCGGCGCGTACGAGATCCATCGCCGCGGCCCCGCCGACGCCCCCGAGACCGTAGACGGCGACAGAGGCTCCCGTCAGGGTTTCGATGCCCTCGTCGCCCAGGAGGATGCGCGTGCGTTCGCGAAAGCTCATGGAGCCTCCCCGAAGAGGCGAGCCCAGTTCGCGGCGATCAGCGCCTCCATCGCGCTTTCGTCGATCCCTCGGACGGTCGCCATCGACGCCACGACAGGGCCTATATCCTCGAAGCGACAGAAGGCGCCCTTGCGCGGGGGCTGCCAGGGGGCGTCCGTCTCCGAAAGGATTGTCGAGTCAGGAATCGCGGCCAGGCTCGATGCAGCACGCTTGTGACCATTCATCACAATTGAGCCAAAAGAGAAGTAGGCTTTTATTCCCCGGCCGAGGAGGGAGAGGGCTTCGCCCGGGGTCCCCGGCCAGGAATGGAATAGGACGGCCGGCAATTTGGACAGGGGCTTCGCGTATTCGAAGGCCAGATCCATGGCCTTTCGGAGGTGGACGAGGAGGGGGATTCCAGTCTCGAGGGCGAGCTCGAGCTGGAACTCGAAGGCGCGGCGCTGGGTCGCGAGGGTGTCGGGGCTTCTCGTGAACTCCGGCCTGTCGCCGAAGAAATCGAAGCCCGCCTCGCCGATAAAATCTATCCGATCCGAGCGCGCGAGGCCGGCGAGGAAATCGGCGTGATCCATGACGGGCCACTGGGGATGGATGCCGTAGCTCAGCCTGGGCGCGATGCCGCCCTCGGCCCGCATGCGGTCGCGGAAGGCCTCGCTCCAGGCGAACTCGGCGGGATCGTGGCTCGCGCCGCAGGAGGCGATGCCCGATGCGGCGAAGCGATCGGGAAAGCCAGGGTCGCGTTCGAAGAGATTCGCGAAGTGGATGTGGGCGTCAACGGGCACGGGCGGAGCTTAACCCGGCGACCGCCTCCGGGCAAGTGTGGCTCAGGTCTTCGCGGAGGCGGGCGCGATCGACTCGAGCCAGGAGAGGAGGGCCTCGGCCCCTTCGCCCCTGCGCCCGTCCACCTTGAAGAGTGGCGAGTTGGGCGACACGGCCTCCCAGCCGGCGCGGAAGAAGGCCTCATCGAAGCCGACGGCGGCGGCGATGTCCGTCTTCGTGAGGACGCAGGCTGCCGATTTCGCGAAGGCGGCGGGGTATTTATAGGGCTTGTCGCTGCCCTCGGCGGCGGAGGCGACGACGAGCTTGAGATCCTCGCCGATGACGAATTCGGCGGGGCAGACGAGGTTGCCGATGTTCTCGATGAAGAGCCAGGAGCCTTCCGCGATTGTCATCCGGCCGAGGATGGCCTCGATCATCGCGGCGTTGAGGTGGCAGTCCCCTCCCGTCTCGATCTGCCAGGCTTGTATGCCGAGGGCACGGAGGGTCCTCGTGTCGATGTCGCTCGCCACGTCGCCCTCGATGACGGCCAGCGGCCGCGGGCGGGGCGAGGCGGCGATAAGCGCCGCCAGCCTCGCGATGAGGCTCGTCTTGCCGGCCCCGGGGCTGCCGAGGATGTTGACGGTAAAGATGCCACGGGCCGCGAGGCCCTCGCGGATCAGGCGGGCCCTCTCGTCGTTGGCTTCGTAGATAGCCCTCCGGAGTTGCAGTGTCGGCATCAGGCGGCCCCTTCCTCGAGATCGATCGAGTCGACGTAGAGCTCGCTCCCCACGTCTGTCATCCTCCCCGGGCCGCCGCATGCGGGGCATTCGAAGGTGAATCGTTTGCGCTCGAAATCGAGGCCGCAGACGGAGCAGCGGAGCCTCGGCTTGACGAAGCGGATGGAGAGGGCGGCGCCTTCGAGGGGCGTACCCTTGGCGAGCAATTCGAGATAAAACTCGAGGGACTCGGCCATGAAGCCCCTCGTCTCTCCGGCGACGAGGCGGATCGCGCTCACCTTCCCGCCACCGCGCCGCGCGACCTCGGCGGAGAGCATTGCGACAAGGGCCTCGGCGGCGCTCGCCTCATGCATCGGGAGCCTCGGCCGCGATTGGGCCGCGGTGCTCCTCGACGCGTCCGGCGAGATCGGCGAAATCGACGGGTCGGCTGCGCTGATTCGTGATGGCCAGGCATTTCTTGGGACAGACTCGAACGCAGGCCCCGCAGATCACGCAGGCGAAGCGGTCGATCCTCCAGCTCATCGCCTGACGGTCGACAACGATGGCCGCGGCGGGACAGCGCCTCGCGCAGGCGAGGCAATGGCTGCAGGCGGCGTGGTCGATGACGACGCGGCCCCGCGTCGCGGCGAAGGGCTCGCGGACGAAGGCCGGATAGCGTCTCGTCGCCGGCTTCGTGAAGAGATTGCGGATCGCGATGCGCGACATCGGAAGTAAGGTCATCGGTCTACCTTTCCGTGCAGGAGATGCAGGGATCGATCGTGAGGACGATGGTGGGGAGGTCGGCGAGGGAGGCTCCCTTGAGGGCCTCGACCATCGCCGGCACGTTGGCGAAGGTGGGAGTTCGCACCCGGAAGCGCTGGAGCTGCCTCGTGCCGTTCGAGCGCACATAATAGAGAACCTCGCCTCGGGGTTGCTCAACCCGCATCCAGGACTCTCCGGGCGGCGGGGGGCCCTTCACCGGCACCGACACCGGCCCTGAGGGCATCCGCGCGACGATACGCTCGAGCATCGCGAAGGATTCCTCTATCTCGCGAAGCCTCACGAGGGCGCGTGCCTGGCAGTCGCCCCTCTCCTCCACGATGACGTTCCAGTCGAATTCGCCGTAGGCCGCGTAGCCCGAGCGACGGACATCGTAATCGTGGCCCGAGGCGCGGAGCATCGGCCCGACGGCCCCGAGCCGATAGGCCGCCTCCTTCGACAGGATTCCCACCCTCGCGAGGCGATGCACCACCGTCGCGTCCCGCAGCATGATCTCCGCAAGCCTGAGGGTCTCGTCGCGTGCGGGGCCCATCGCGGCGAGGCAGCGGCGCAGCGTTTCGTCGTCGGGATCGCGCGCGACCCCGCCCACGATGGCGGAGCCGAAGATGACCCGACCGCCGGCCGTCTCCTCGGCGACGTCGACCACGAGCTCGCGGGCCCTCCACGCGGCCATGAAGAGATTCTCGAAGCCCAGGGCGTCGGCCGCGAGGCCGAGCCAGAGGAGGTGGCTCTGGATGCGCTCGAGCTCGCACCAGAAGGTCCTGAGCCAGCGCGCCCGATCGGGAACCGCGACTCCGAAGAGGCGTTCGACGGCCTCGCAGTAACCCATGCCGTGCATGAAGGAGCAGATGCCGCAGATCCTCTCGGCGACGTGCACGTAGTCGGCGAGATCGCGCTTGTCGCAGAGAAGCTCGAGGCCGCGATGGATGTAGCCGAGCTGGGGCGTCGCCCCGACCACCTTCTCGTCCTCGAGGAGGAGATCAAAATGGAGGGGCTCGGGGAGGACGGGATGTTGGGGACCGAAGGGGATGAGGGTGGGCCCCGTCTCCTTTTTGACGGCGACGCTCATCGTCCGCCCTCCTCGACGCTCGGCAGCGACAATCGCATCAGGTCGAAACGGCCGGGCTCAGCGACGTCATAGGTCTTGCCCAGCCAGTCGACGGCGATGCGCTCTATCGCGACGCCGAAGAGATCGTGAATCTCGTTTTCGTAAAGAAAGGCCGCGGGAAAGACGGGAGTCAGGCTGGGAACGGGGCTGCCGGGGGCCGCGACGAAGCGGAGTATGCGCAGTTCGTGGGCGAGGCCGAAGGCGTAGCTGAGCTCCACGCCCTCGGCGAGCGATACGGCGAGGATCTGGACGATGCGCCAGCCTTCCTTGCCGAGGGCATCGGCTCTTGGGAGTAGATCGCCCGGACCGATGGATTCCATCGTCATCGGACCCGAACCCGCGAGCTTATAGCCTTCGTTCATGCTCCACCCTTCCCTCGACCGCCCCGTTTCTTGTCGGCGCGAAGCGCGCGTCTTTTGTCGGCGAGTATCTGCGCGGCGCGGACGACCCCGTCCAAAATGGATTCGGGCCGGGCCGCGCAGCCCTGCACGTAGACGTCGACAGGGATGACCGTGGCGATGCCGCCCTGGACATTGTAGCAGTCGGCGAAGACGCCGCCGGAGTAGGCGCAGGCGCCGATGGCGACGACGGCGCGGGGTTCGGGCATCTGCTCCCAGAGATTCCTCAGCACCGGTCCGTTGAGGGCGTTGACGCTCCCCGTGACGAGGAGTATGTCGGCCTGCTTGGGATCGCCGGTGACGATGCAGCCGAAGCGCTCGGCGTCGTAGACGGGGGTGAGGCAAGCGAGGATCTCGATGTCGCAGCCGTTGCAGGAGGAGGCGTCATAGTGGATGAGCCAGGGCGAGCGCTCGATCGCTTGGCGCCTGGCCTTCGTCCGCGCGCGGGGCTCGGGCGCGGCGTTGGCGGATCTCGAAGCGCTCACGGCAGCCTCCCGAGGTAGAAGGGAATGAGGTTCCCAACTCCGGCGGCGAGGGTGATGATCCATGCCGAGGCGAGGGTCATGCCCCATTTGAGACGGGCCGTCGCGTTGTCGACGAGGATGATGAGGAAGTAGGTCGCCGTCGGGCCGAGGATGGCGGCGAGGGGGTTCCAGCTCCAGAAGAGGAGGACGAGGCCGTAGAGATAGACGCTTTCGTACCAATGCGCAAGTTCCACGAGGCCGAGTGCGGGGCCGCCCAGGTCGGCGGTCAGGCCCTTCACGAGTTCCTGGTGGGCGTGGTGCGAGGTGGAGATGTCGTAGGGCGACTTGCGCAGTTTCATGATGAGGACGAGGCAGAAGCCCAGGAAGATGCCGGGGAGCATGAGGGCGAGGGGTTTGCCCGAAGCCGCGATGCCCCAAAAATCGAAGGCTCGCGTCACGCGGAACAGGCCCACGAGGCTGAGGATGACCATCGGTTCGTAGGCCATCATCAAGATGAGCTCGCGGTCGGCGCCGATCTTGCCGTAGGGCGAGCCCGTCGAGTAGGCGGCGAGGACGAGGAAGATGCCCGCGAGGGTGAGGACGAAGATGATGAGGAGGAGGTCCCCTCCCATGAAGATGAGGACACCCGTCATGGCCGCGAAGACAAGATGGCTGGCCACGAAGGGAACCTGTATCCTGTTCACCGGGTCGAGGCGCCGCGTGAGAAGCTTGCGAAGGTCGTAGAAGGGCTGGAGGATCGGCGGACCCAACCTCCCCTGGAGACGGGCCGTGAGCTTGCGGTCCACGCCCGCGAGGAGGCCGCCAGCGATGGGGCCGAGGAGGAGATAGGCGAGGGCGAAATAGAGCTTGCCGTTCATGCTAGGGCCGTCCCGACGAGGGCGAAGAGGAGAAGGATGCCCAGGGCCATGCCGATCGGCAGCATCCGCGATTCGGGGAAGACCCGGGCCAGATAAGGGGCGCGGAGGTCGACCCTTTTCTCGATGCCCGCCGTGCCTTTGAAGACGAGGCCTGCCGAGCTGCTCCGGCCGGACATGTAGGCGCTCGACAGACGGCTCGTTCGCATTCTCGAAACAAGGATGAGGATGGCCGGCAGAAACACCGTCATCGCGATCATGAGGAGGGTGGTGAACACGTTGGTGGAGGTCAATTCGAAGGCGGTCGGCCCGAAGGAGGCGTGGAGCCAGGGCTCGACGAGGAGGGAGGAGGTCAGCGGGAAGGTCCCGAAGGAGAGCACCGCCAGGATGGCCAAGGCCGTTTCGGGGAGGGCCTCGGTGAAGGGCGTCTTCGCCTCGAGGCTGCCGCGCGCCGCCTCCGGATCGGGCATGCGGATGAGGACGCCGATCCATTTCATCCAGAAGAAGACCGTCGTCGCCGAGCCCCAGGCGAGACAGGCTATCATGAAGGGCGCGATGGGCGTATTCATCGCGATGAAGGCTTCCATGACCGTCCACTTGGAGATGAGCATGCCGAAGGGGGCCACGAACATGCCGGCGATGCCGACCACGAGGAGGATGGCCAGCCTCGGCATTGTAACCACGAGGCCGCCCATGTCCTCGATGTCGAGGCTGTGGAGGGCGAGGCTCGCCGTGCCGACCCCGAGGAAGAGGAGGGCCTTGGCAATCGCGTGGAATACCACGAGGAAGAAAGCCGCCCAGAGGAGCTGGGGCGTCCCGATTCCGGCGCAGACCGCGATGAGGCCGAGGTTGGCGACCGTCGAGAGCGCGAGGACCCGTTTGGCGCTGCGCCGCGAGACGGCGATAAAGGAACAGATCACGAAGGTGAGGATGCCGACGAGGGCGACGAGGTAGCCTGTGGTCCTGCCTTGGAAGGCCGGGGCGAGGCGGAGGAGGAGGAAGACCCCCGCCTTCACCATGGTGCTCGAATGGAGGAGGGCGGACACCGGCGTGGGCGCCACCATCGCGCCGAGGAGCCAGGGCGTGAAGGGGAGCTGGGCGGCTTTCACGAGGCCCGCGATGGCGAGGAGGGCGACAGGGATCGTCGCGAGGCCGGCCGTCGAGCCGCTGGTCGCCCCGATCCTGGCGAGATCGGAAAGCCCGACCCTTCCCGTCGTCGTCGCCAGGATGAGGAGGGCTGCTGCGAAGGCCAGGCCGCCGAGAAGGTTGAGCACGAGGGCGAGAAAGGCGTTCTTTTTCGAAACGGGATCGCCGTTGTAGCCGATGAGGACGAAGCTCGCCCAGGTGGTGACCTCCCAGAAGAGGAGCATCAGCCTGAGGTCGTTGGCGAGGATCACGCCGTACATCGCGCCGAGGAAGATGAAGACCACCGCCCAGAAGCTCCGCCTCCGATCGCGGAACTCCGGATGGGTCTCGTGGTGTCGCTTCATATAGCCGAGGGAATGGATGACGATGAGGCCGCCGACGAAACCGACGATGAGGACCATCATGACCGCGAGCTCGTCGCTCACCCAGGCGGCCCCGACCTCCGACTTCCCCACGACATCTTCGCCGTAGATCGCGAGGCCGATTTGAACCAGGGCCAGAAGGATGGGGAGGAGGCGCTTGGCGCGGATCGACGCGAAGATGAAATATCCAGCGAGGAGAACCTCGACGCCGAAAATGAGATAGTCCTGGCCGGGCAGCTCAAACTCGAGGAGCCTTCGCCCCCCTGTCGGATTCTGGAAGGCGAAGGCCAAGGCGGCCCCGGCCTGCGCGATTGCCCCCGCGCCGACAAGGCCGCGGGAGAATCTTCCCTGAGGCAGGAGGAGGACGAGGATGCCGAAGGCGACGGGAAGACCAATCAGGAAGGGCAGAATATTCATCGATCGCTCCCAGTTCCTACTATGTGCAGAACCGAGGGAAAGTCAAACGTTATCTATATAAAAGGGGCGACATAGCCCAGAAGCTTCCTTGCGTGGTGAAAGCGGCTTAAAGAAAGTCCCGAAGCGACTCGTCGATACCCTTCCGCATCTCGAACCACCAGGAGAGGGCCGCCTCCGACCTGTCCTTTGCGAAGGCTTCCAACCAGCGCCCGAGTTCGGGGTTCGCATCGCCTTCCACTTCCCGCTTGCGTTCGAGGAAGCTTGCGACGAGGACGACATCGGCGGCGCTTTCCCAGTACACCGCCGCGCTCCGGCTGTTGATGCGGCTCGCCGCGATGGAGATCGCCGCGAGGTATTCGTCCTTGAGGCCGTATACCAGGCCGATCGCCTCGGGCATCATCTCCTCGCCCCAGGCCCGGTGGAACCTGCAGAGCCCGGCGTTGTCCATCGCGAGCTCCTTCTTGAATCTTTCGGCGCAGGCGCGGCCCAGCTCGCGCGGCGGCAAGAACTCGTTGCCGTAGTGCATATAGTATTTGCCCATGATGGCCATGGGCGCGAGGACGCCGGGGGTCCAATACTGGTTGGGAACCATCCATCCCTTGCGGCCGTTGGCGACATAGACGAAGCGGTCGAGTATCCGCGTGCCCCGCTCGCGCCGTATGCGACGGGCCCATTTTCGCGGCCCCTCCGACAGATCGAGGATGCCGCGCCTTTCCAGGATAGAGCCCACGAGCTCGAGGGCGAGGTCGGCGTTGTGCCGGCTATCCGTAACGACATCGAAGGAACCCAGGTCGGCCGCCGCGGGCCAGCGGGGCTTCGCCGAAACGCCGAGATCCTCCTCCGACAGCTCCCCGCGGTCGAGGAGGTCCATGAACCAGGCGAGGAGGCCGCCCAGCGAGATGGCGTCGAAGCCGGCCGCGTCGGCCGCGCGATTGAGGTCTTCCGCCGCCCTTTGGTCGAAGATGCCGCAGAGGGGGCCGAGGGCCTGGTAGGGCTCGTAGTCCTTCTTGAATTCGCCGCGAAATTTCTTGCAGACCGCCGAGCAGGGTTCGCCGCAGGTCGCCTGGCTCTTCGTCGCGATGGTTTCTTCGTTGAATTGCCTGAGGTAATGTGCGAGGACGAGGCGCTCGTGGGCGGCCCTTCGCTCATCCTCCGTCCAGCCGAGGCTGCGGTAGTTGAAGGCGATGAGCCTGCCGCCGACGGTGGCGTAATTCACGCCCAAGGTGCCGCCCGTCTCGAACTTGGGGTCGAAACGGTACTTCGTCGTGGCCTCGAAATCCTTGACCGCCAGCTTTTGTCGATACTTCTCCTCGAACCAGGAATCGGCCACTCGACGATCCTTGAAATCCTCGTCGACGACGGTTCCGCCGTAGATGACCGCGGCGATGCCGTGGTCCTGGAAGAGCCTGGAACCGAACCCGCCCCGCCCCGCCCAGGTGTCGATGTCGCTCGCCTTTCCATCCTTGATGGGAGCGGAAAGGATGCCGGCGAAATCGCTCTCCCGCGCCGCCGGCCCGACGGCGAAGGCGCGGAACTCGCCCGAGTAGCGCCCGCCGAATTTCTCGATCGCGCGGTCGAGCATGCCGTAGGCGCCCCATCTCCCGCCGCGCGGGATCGAGCGATCCTGGCCGGGCCACCACGCCGCGTCGACGGGAGTCGCTTCTATCTCGACCTCGACCTCCTCGCCGTGATCTCGATTGAGAAAGAGAATGGAGGGTTGCGCAGCCTTGCCGACGACGCAGACCAGATTGATGCCGAGGTTGTCGAAGGCGAGACCGGCGCCTCCCATGCTGGAGATGAAAAAACCCCTCCAATTGGGAGAGAATCCGGAGAATATCAGTCTGTTCGAACCCGGGAGGATGGAGCCGGCGAAGAGGCCGGTGCCGAAGTTGAGGCAGCTTCTCTGCCCGTCGAGATGGATTCCGAGATCCACGGGGCCGAAGAACTGGCCCACAGGATAGCGGCGCAGGCGGTAAAAGCCCGTCCCCGCGTCGATGAAAAGAACCTTTTGGCTGGTCTTCATCGCGAGCACCTCGCTCTCCCGAAGTGTCGCGCCTCGGGCTGCCCGATGCAATGGAGCCGAAGCCGCCGCGCCAGCCCCCCGCCTCGCCGCCTTGTCCTCGGCAAAAAGAAAGGGGCGGCGCCCGATCGACACCTTCCCGCATCCATCGGAATCGCCGCCCCCCTCGAGGGACTACCCAGCGTGCGCAGCGGCCGCTTACGCGACCTTTACCTCGATGACCTTGGGAGCCACGGTCGGCTTCTTCGGCAGAATGATGGTGAGAAGCCCATCCTTGAGCTTGGCCTGGGTCTGCTCGGCGTCGGCGTCCTCGGGCAGCTCGAAGGAGCGGGCGAAGGAGAACTCGCGCCTCTCGCGGCGAAGCCACTTGCCGACGCTCGACTCCTCCTTCTCGCCCTTGTCAGCCGTGGCGAGGGTCAGGAGCCCCTCCTTGATCTCGAGTTTGATGTCCTTGTCGGAAAGGCCGGGAAGCTCGACCTCGATCGTATAGCCCTTGTCGTCCTCTCGGGCGTCGACCGCGGGATTGCGGGGGAACTTGCCCATGACCGGCTCGAGGTCGAAGAAGCTGTCGAAGAGCTCGAAGGGATCGTTCCGGAAGCTCGAGCGGCTCCACATCGGCGCGAGAGGGTTGTAGAGGGTGAGGGTTTTCATGGCGCTACCTCCTGGTAGTCTGTTCCGGGCTATGCCGGCCTTTCCCGATCGCCGGGCGTCGCGACGCGACCATCATGGCGATCATGGGATCGGAGCCCGAATCAGGCTTCGTGTCCGAACCTTTGAAAGATTCGTGGCCAGCCTTTTCGGCGCTCACTCCTAATAAAGCAGGAAGCGTGCCAAGGACTTCGAGATATTGTGGAAAATCGATAGGATGCAGTCCATTCGCTCGATTCTTTGTGGGACCCTTCCTTGCACATCAAGTATAGCTAATTGGCTAAAAGAAATAATAAATTTCAACCTTCTCCGAATGTTATTTGAGTCTATGCAGTGCAACCATTGCGATGAGTTCCTTGGCTCTGACTCGCGGGCTCCAAAGCTCTCAGCTAATCCGGATATGTGTCTAAAATAAACATATGTAGATTATTGATACATGCGAGCGTAGTGAAACTATACAGCATGCAGCCCTTCGTCTGCCCATCGTTTCCCAGGGTGACAGGTTCGCCCGACGGTCACTCCGGAAAGCGCAGCCGCACGAGGACCCCGCGACACGATTCATTGGCATGATCGGGACGAGGCGAAATCCACTCGATCGAGCCGCGAAGCTGGTCGGCGAGACTGCGGGAGAGGGAGAGGCCGAGACTGTCGCTTTCTTCGCAGGAAAAGGCCTCGGGAAGGCCCGGACCTTCGTCGGCTACCTCGAGGACGAGCATCCCCTCGCCTTCCGGCCCCTTTTCCCGCCGCATTGAAAGCTTGAGGGATCGCACATCGCCCTCCATGCCGTGCATGAGGGCGTTGGTGACCACTTCGTTCATGAGAAGACCGCAATTGAGGGCCCGATCGAGGGGAAGCGCTATGGGCTCGAAGTCGAAGGACAGGTCGAGGTTCCTGACTGAATGGTTTTCGAGGAGGGAAGCGATGAGCTCCTCCGCGTAGACTTCCATGTCGATGGCCCCGAGGTCGGCCGAGCGGTAGATGAGCTCGTGGGCGAGGGCCAGGGACTGGATACGGTCCTGGCTCGTCGTGAGGATGCCGCGGATCCCCGGCTCGGTCACGGCAGCCGCCTGGAGGTAGAAGAGACTCGCGACGATTTGGAGGTTGTTCTTGACCCTGTGGTGGATCTCTTTGAGGAGGACCGTCTTGAGCTCGAGGTCCCGCTGGACCTGTGCTTCGGCGCGGACTCGATCGGTGATGTCGAACACGAGGAGATAGATGAATTCCTCGCCGTCGATCCCCAGGCTGGTACCGAAGACCTCGACCTCACGCTGAGCTCCATCCTTGACGAGATGTCTCGTGGAAAAGCGGAGGCAGCCTTTTTCGGTAATAATTGCGATTATTTTGCGAACCTCGTCCCTCGGCAGGGGGCCGATGTCGCCGATCGTGAGCTCGAGCAGTTCCTCCCTGCTCCATCCGTAATAGGAGACCGCGGCGTCGTTGGCGTCGACGATTCTGCCGCCGCGCATCCCGACGAGGAGCGAAGGCACCTCGCCGCCGAAGAAAAGGCTGCGATAGCGCCCTTCGCTCTTCTGGAGCTCGGCCTCGCGGCGCTCGACCTTTTCGGCCATCCGGTTGACCGCGCCGGATATGGCGGCGAGTTCGGCGGGGAATGCGCCGCCGAGTCTCTTGCCGTAGTCGCCTTCTCCGAAGCCCTCGATTTGTTCGAGAATGGCGTCGAAGGGGCGCTTGATCAGGTCTCGGATGGAATGGGCGAGGACAAAGGCGAGTAGCATCGTCGCGAGGGCGATGAGGCCGAGGCTCACTATAATTCCGTTGAAAAGATTCCGCGATTCGGCCGCGTCCCGGAAATAGAGAGCACGCCAGCCGAGGCCGGGTATCACCCGCGCCATCGCGAACTCCTGCTCTCCGCGTATTCTGAGGCTACGAAGCCCTCCCTCCGAAACGGCCGGGGCGTAACGCCGCTCCTGCACGTTGCGGATGTCACTATGGGCGATGAAGCGGCCCGTCTCGTCGACGACGGCCGCCTGGTCATTCGGCGAAAGCCTGACCTGGTCGATACGCTTGGAAAGATCGGCGAGGTCGATGAGGGCGAGCCCGGTCCTGCTCCCGAAGGGCATGAAGCAGGCGACCGTGATCCGCCTGTCGATGGGCGAAAGGAAGGAGGGCGAGAAGGTAGTCTTTCCGCTCGCTCGGGCCTGCGCGAAGCCGGGCTGTCCCGAAAGGTCGTCTCCCAACCTGCGTTCGTCGGAGGGGGAGAGGGCGAGGATCCTGCCCTGGGCGTCGAGCAAGGCGATGGCTTCGATGTCCGGGCGCGCCGATCGCGTCGCTTCCAGGAATCGCAGGGTTTCCGCGTCATCCTTCGCCGTCGCGAGCTCGCCTCGAAGGGAATCGAGGATCCGCACGGCTGGTTCGATCGCCATTTGTGTCTGTTGGCTGAGGCTGATGACGAGGGCGCTCAGGCTGCTCTGGAGGATCACTTCGCGGCTCTTGAGGAGGAGGCTGCCCGCGGCGATCGAAAGCACGATCAGGGGCAGCACCGACAGGCCGTAGAGACTGGCCGTGACGAAGGTGGCGAGCTTGCGCGGCTTAACCTTCATTCGCAGGCACGAAGGCGCCACCCCTCGCCTCGAAGGCCCGGTATCGGCGGCTGCAATCCCCGTTCGCGTCTATGAGAATGTCCGCCTGGAGGCCCTTGAAACGACCAATTGATATGATTGCTGTCCTGATATCCGCGGCGTCGAGCCGCGGCGACTTTCTCGCGGCCTCGGCCACCACCATGAGGGCTTCGTATGCGTGCACCGCCCCGAAACCCGGTTCCTCGCCGTATGACGAAAGGTAGTCGGCGCGGAACTTCGCGTAGGCTGGCGCCTTCGACCCGAGATCGACGGTGAGGGCGAAGACATGGCCCTCGACGCTCTTTCCGCCCAAGGCGAAGAGCTCGTCGGTTGCGGCCCACATGGGGCCGAAGACGGGAATGGGCTTGCCAGACTTGGCGAGTTCCTGGCTGAAAAGGGCATTGTCGTAGGCCGACGCGGAGAACAGCACGAGGTCGGGTTTGGCTGAAATGGCCGAACGGGCGAGCTTGCCGTAGTCGAGGTCGGGGGAGGAGGTGAAGGAAAGCTCTCCGCTCGCGCTACCGCCCCCTTTTACGAAGGCGCCTTCGAAGCTCGACGCGACGCTCCGGGTGAAGGCCTGGTTCGCAGTCTCGTAGAACACCACTGCCCTCCTGTAGCCGCGCCGCAATGCCTCCTCGGCGAGGAGGTTACCCTTGAGTTCATTGGAACCAATTACCCTGAAAAACCAGTCGGCCTGGCCGTTCCAGTGGGAGGATGAGATGGTCGGCGAGACGAGGAGGATGCCCTTCGCGTTGCACCAGGGTATGGCCTCGAGGCCGGATCTGCTCGTCATGTGGCCCACGAGGACGGTAGCGCCTCTCTTGGCGAGCTCCTTGTCGACGGCGAGGGCCTTGTCAGGGTCGTCGCGATCGTCGCGCACGATGAGTTTGAGGGGGTGGCCATTGATTCCGCCCGCCTCATCGATCTCCTTCGCGGCGAGTTCGATGCCGTTGCGCGCTCCCACGCCGAGGGCCGAGTTGACGCCCGTGAGGACGAGAGGTACGCCGATGACGAAGGGGCTCGGCGCGCAGCCTACGAATAGGAGGAGTGCCGCTGCCAGGGGGGAAACGTGCGCGATCAGTGGCATCCTCCCGCCCCCTGCTATTCGGCGCCTCAGTCGTAGCTCGCGCGCAGGTGGGTGATCCGCGTCGCGCGCTCGAGCTCGGCCTTCGAGGGCATGGGCTGGCCCTTCCGCGGCAGGAAGCGGAGCCGCCGTTCCTCGCGACCCATCATGTAGAAGCCCGCGTCGTCCCATTGGCCGGCGAGTCCGTCGACTTCGGCCGTCACCCAGAAGGCGGGAGCCCTCGCCGTGAGGACGAGGACGGGCGTGCCCTCCTCTTCGACTATCTTCTGCTCGATGCGCGGGTCGGCGAGGCTGCAGCGCTTGGGTTCGACGAGGAAAAGCTGATTGCGCCTGATGAATTCCGCTCTTCCCCCCGAAAGCGAAGGGATGCCGAAGACCAGCGAGGGGTTCTCCGGAAGGACGCCAGAGCTCGTCGCCTCGAGTCGTATGCCGAGGTAGACGTCCTCGGGGCGGCAGGGGAGGTCGGAGATCGGAGCCTTCCAGAGGAGGGTGGAGGATTCGGGCGGGAGGTCGGCGTCAGTGTCGATGTCCATCGCGATGCTGCCGTCGAAGCGCCTGATGCGGATGGAGAGCACGCCCATCACATGGCGGTCGGTGTCGTTGACGCCCATCGCGTAGACGACCCTGTCCTTCACGAAGAGGGAGACGATCAGGGGATCGTAGAAGCGCCTGGCTTCGTGATGGAGGATCTTCCACGAACCGTCGTATTCGAGGCTGGACCAGGATGATCCCGGCCAGACGTCGTTGAGCTGCCAGTAGAGGACGCCCATGCAGCGGTCCCGGAGGCTGCGCCAGTACTCGACGGCCGTCTTGATGGCCAGGGCCTGCTGTACCTGCGAGAGCCACAGCGTTTCGCGGAAACCCCTGGGCATTCGGAAGTAGCGGGTCATCGTTTCAATTATGAGGGAATTGCCACGGGGGTGACGCTGGTGGTGCTCGAAGGCCGGGCTCGTGATGTTGAGCTCGCCCTCGGGCGCGAAGGAACTCGCCGTCTTGAAGGAGGGGAGGGACTGGAAGCCGAACTCTGAGCAGAAGCGGGGCTGGACCTCGAGGTAGGCCGAGAAGGGCCTGCCCTCGTGCCACACGCTCCAGTAGTGCATGTCGCCGCGGGTGTCGGAGTGCCAGTTGTCGCTGAAATCGCCGGGCCCGGCCGAGGGCGAGGAGGGCCAGAAGCTGCGGCCGGGATCGAGCTCGCGGATGCTGCGGCCCACCGTGCCCTCGTTGAGCCGGTCGTAGTCGACGATGTAGCGCGCGGGGTTCTTCTTCGATTCCTCGTACCAACTTATCGCGCCCAGCGCCTCGTTGTTGCCGCACCAGAGGGCAAGGGAGGGATGGTCGCGGAGCCGCCGCACCTGGTGGCGGAGCTCCCTCTCGACGAGGCCGAGAAAGGCCGGTTCGGAGGGGTAGAGGGCGCAGGAAAAGGTCGCGTCCTGCCAGACGAGGAGGCCGAGCTCGTCGCAGAGCTCGTAGAAATCCTCGGATTCGTAGCGGCCGCCGCCCCAGACGCGGAGCATGTTCATGTTGGCGGCCTTGGCCGAGAGGAGGAGCTCTTCGATACGCTCGCGCGTCCAGCGGGAGGGCAGGGCGTCGGCGGGAATCCAGTTGGCGCCCTTGGCGAAGATTCTTCGACCGTTGACGCGGAAAACGAGGGAGCTGCCGACCGCGTCGGCCTCGTTGAGCACTTCGAGGGTCCGGAAACCGATGCGCTTGCGCATTTCGTGGGCGTCGTTCGCCTTGGGCCCCGCCGCCTTGACGAGGAGCTCGTAGAGGGGTTGCTCTCCGTAGCCGGACGGCCACCAGCTCTCGATGTCGTCGAGCTCGAGGGAGAGCCCGGCCCTGCATTCGCCGGCCGGACAGTCGACGAGAACCTCGGCCTTGCGACCCTTGATCTCGGCGACGATCGCCGCCCGACCGGGCGCCTTGGCCCTGAGATCGACATGGACATCGAGGCGCCAGAGCCCCCCGCCGAGATCCTTGGCTTCCGTGGTCACGTAGTCGATGCGCGGGCCGTCGAGGGCGACGAGGGCGATGCCGTCGTAGATGCCGCCGGTCATCAGGCAGGGACCCCAATCCCAACCCGACATGCACTGGGCCTTGCGGATGAGGTTGCGGTTCGGCGAGGAGATGGGGTAGGTGGACAGAGGTACGGGGTAGGGGAGAATCGAGGCCTTTTCCAAGGCCGCTTTTTCCGGCGATCGGATGAGGACCTCGATCCGATTGTTGCCCTCTTTCACTGAGGTCGCGTCGAGTCGAAGGCCGAGGAACATGCTTTCGCCCTTGCCGATGACGGTTCCGTTGAGGCGGACCTCGCCGATCGTATCGAGGGCCCCGATATCAAGGTAGATGTCGGCTCGGCCCGCGGTCTTGGCGTCGAGGACGAAGTCCCGGGCCAGGATCCAATCCTCGCGGCCGACCCACTGGGCGGCAAGCTCGTTGCGGTCGAGGAAGGGATCGGCCAGTTCGCCCGAGGCGACCAGGGCGGACATGATGTCGCCGGGGATGGCGATGGGGCGACTCGACTTGTCGCCCACGCGAATAAGGGTCCAGGCGCCCCCGAGTTCGATTCGTGACATTGACCTCTCCGATCTTTGCCGAGGGGCTTACGCCGCCGGCGGCCGCTTGTGCGACTCTTTCAGTCTCCCAAATGGCCGGCGGTCTGTAAAGGCCCGTCCCGCGGATCGCGTCAGAAGAGGATGGCGGAGTTTTTCCTGATGACTTCGGACATGTTGGCGATGTGGGCGCGCATGACCTCCTCGACCTTCTCCCCGTCGCGGGCTTCGAGGGCCTCGAGGATGGCGCTGTGCTCGGCGAAGGACTTTTCGTCGCGCCCCTTCACGAGGATGGTCCGGACGTTGTAGCGGCGGAACTGGTTCTTGATGGACATGACCATCTCGACGGCCGGCTTGTTCGGGCAGGCGCGGTAGATCACCTCGTGGAATTTCCAGTTGTTTTTCGAATATTCGAGCAATTCGTGGATTTCCAGGCAGTGTTTCATCTCGGCCAGTATGGCGCGCATCTCCGCGAGGTCCCCTTCGGTGAGGAAGGGGGCGCTCAGCCTGGCGACGAAACCCTCGACGAGCATGCGGAGTTCGAGATACTGCTGCATCTCCTCGACGGAGAAGGATCGGACCCTCGCCCTCCGGCTCTCCTCGATGACGACGAGGTTTTCGCTCTCGAGCATGAGGAGGGCCTTTTTCACCGTGCTCCTGCTGACGCCGAGGTCCGTGGCGAGCCCGAGCTCCGCGAGGCTCTCCGAGGGATGGTAGATCCCCTCCATGATCCGCTTCTTGATGATGTCGTAGGTCTGGTTCGTCTGATTTCTCATCTGCTCGGCTCCAATGGGGGAGGGAGGGCCGAAACCCTCCCCTGTCGAATCAGTCTTCCTGGAAGGCCACTTCGCGCTTGCTCCTGATAGAGGGGAGGACCGCCACGACCAAGGCTAGCACGGCGACGATGAGTACGACGAGACTGATCGGCCTGGTCACGAAGATGGAGGGATCTCCCCTCGAAAGCCGCATCGCCCTGCGGAGATGTTCTTCCATCATCGGGCCGAGGATCAGCGCGAGCAGCATCGGCGCGGTCTCGAGTTCGATCTTGTTGAAGAGGTAGCCGGCGACGCCGAAGATGGCCATGACGACGACGTCGAAGGGGCTGTTGGCGAGGCTGAAGACTCCGATGCCGCAAAACACCAGGATGGCGGGGTAGAGGAGGTGGTAGGGCACCATGCAGATCCTCACCCACATGCCGATGAGGGGAAGATTGAGCACGAGGAGCATGAGGTTGCCGATCCACATCGAGGCGATGACTCCCCAGAAAAGCTGTGGTTGCTCGGTTATCAGCGAGGGGCCGGGCTGGAGGCCCTGAATAACCATGGCACCGATCATCAACGCCATGACCGGGCTCGTCGGTATGCCGAGGGTGAGCATCGGAATGAAGGAAGTCTGGGCGCCGGCGTTGTTGGCCGATTCCGGAGCCGCCACCCCCTCGATCGCACCCGTGCCGAACTCCTTGCCGTGCTTGGAAATTTTCTTTTCGATGGAGTAGGCGGAGAAGGAGGCGAGGAGGGCCCCGCCCCCGGGCAGGATACCGAGGAAGGAGCCGATGAAGGTTCCCCTGATGATGGGGCCGATGATCCTCTTCCAGTCCTCGCGCGAGGGCATGAGGCTGCCGATCTTACCGACGATCTGGCGCCCGGCCCCCTCCTTTTCGAGGTTCTGCACGATTTCGCCGATGCCGAACATGCCCATGGCGACGGTCACGAAGCCGATCCCGTCGCTGAGTTCCTCGAAACCGAAGGTGAAGCGCCGCACCCCCGAGTTGATGTCCGTGCCGATCATCCCGATGAGGAGGCCCACGACGATCATGCCGATGGCCTTGAGGAGGGATCCCCGCGCGAGGACGACGGAGGCGACGAGGCCGAGAAGCATCAGGGAGAAGTACTCCGGGGCGCCGAAGCTCAGGGCCACATTGGCGAGGGGCGGCGCGAGGGTCGCGATGATGATGGTCGCCACCGTTCCGGCGAAAAAGGAACCAATTGCCGCGGTGGCCAGGGCCGGGCCCGCCCTACCCTTAAGCGCCATCTGGTAGCCGTCGAGGGTCGTGACGATGGACGAGGCCTCGCCCGGGAGATTCACCAGGATCGAGGTGGTCGAGCCGCCGTACTGGGCGCCGTAGTAGATGCCCGACAGCATGATGAGGGCCGAAAGGGGCGGGAGGGTGAAGGCCGTGGGCATCAGCATGGCCACGGTCGCCGCTGGCCCTAGGCCGGGCAGGACGCCGATGAGGGTGCCGACGAAGGCCCCGATGAGGCAGTAAAGGAGGTTGGCTCCGGAAACCACCGCGTGAAATCCGGTCAAGATGCCGGAGAAGATGTCCACGATTCAACCTCCGAACAGGGAGCCGAAAATGGGAATGGAAAGTCCGAGGAGCTTCACGAAGAGGAGGGCGCAGCCGATCGCGAGGCCGACCGCGAGAAGGAGGGCCGTTCGCCAGCGGAACTTGACGCTCACCGGGGCGCTGATCAGGACGAGGGCCAGGATGGCGGGCACGAGGCCGAGGGGGCGGAGGGCCAGACCGAAGACGACCACCCCGGCGCTTATCGCGGCGAGCTTTCCGAAGGCGGGCATCTCGGTTTGGGCGCCCGGCTTGAAGGCGGCCCTGACCACGAGGGCCACCCCGATGATGGCGAGAATGACCGAGAGCATGGAGGGGAAGTAACCCGGTCCCATGTTCCTGTCGGTTCCCATCGCATAGCCGCGGCCGAGCGCGAAGAAGGTCGCTCCGAAGGCGATGAAAAAGATTCCCGAGATGAAATCCTTGGAACGAAAATAGGCTTTCGCGTCGGCCACGACTTCCTCCTGATTATTGCTTCACTATTCCGGCCCGCGCGATGACCTTGTCCCACTTCGTCACCTCGCTGTCGACGAGCTTTTTCATGTCGTCGGGGCTGCCGCCCTTGGCCGTGACCCCGAGTTCGAGCAACTTGGCCCTGACATCGGGCGAGGCGAGGGCGGCATTGAACTCTTTATTGAGGAAATCGACGATGGCCTGGGGCGTCTTCGCGGGGACGGCAATCGCGTTCCAGGAGCTTGCGGAATAGCCGGGGATGCCCGATTCGGCGACCGTGGGGATGGTGGGCGTTCCGGCATAGCGCTGTTCGCCCGTGGTGGCGAGGATCTTCACCGCGCCGGATTTGGCCTGGTTCACGAGGGGGGCGAGCATGTCGACCCCGACCTGGACATCGTTCCCGCGCAGGGCGACAAGGACGTCGGGGCTCCCCTTGTAGGGAATGACCTCCGCGTCGATGTCGCCGAGGGACAGGAGGAGCTCGGCCGCGAGGTTCTGGGTGCTGCCCACGTTTATAGTACCGATGTTCTCCTTTCCTGGATTGGCCCTGAGCCAGGCCAGGAGGTCCTTCATGGTGGCGTGGGGCGAATCGCCCTTGACGACGACGGCCAGGTCGAAGAAGCCGAGGGTCGTCACCATGGCGAAATCCTTCTGGAGGTCGAAGGGCAGGCTCTTGTAGAGGGACTCGGAGACGGCGTTGCCGTTCGACATGAGGAAGATCGTGTAGCCGTCGGGCGCGGCCTTGGCCACCGCGTCGGCGGCGACAATGCCGCCCGCGCTGGGCCTGTTGTCGATGAGGATCTGCTGCCCGATCATCTCGGATACCTTGGCCGCCACCGTCCGGGCGGTGAGATCGCCGACGCCCCCGGGGCCGAAGCCGACGACGAGCTTGATCGGCTTCGTGGGATAGGCCTGGGCGCCAAGGCCCGAGACCGCGAGGGTGAGCATCGCCGCGACCATGGCGATTCCGACTAGTTGGCTTCTTTTCATTCCCTTCTCCTTTTCATGGCAATTCGCGCTTTCAGAGATACTTGACGCCCAGTTTCGCGAGGACCTCGCGAAATCCGTAGAAGTCGACGCCGAGCTGGCCGGCCTCGATCTTTTTCACCGTTTCCTCTTCCTTCCGCTCGCGGGCCTTCGACTTTTCGAGGGAGGAAGCAATGTCCGTCCTTTTGACGACGACAACGCCGTCGTCGTCGGCGACGATGAGGTCGCCGCCTTCCACGAGACTTCCCGCGCAAACGGCCGGCGCGTTGACCCAGCCCGCCTTGATCTTCGTCGTGCCCGCGCAGGCGACGGCCGTCGACCAGACAGGAAAGCCCATTTCGCGGAGCCGCGCCGTGTCGCGCACCCCCCCGTCCATGATCAGGCCCCTCACCCCGCGGCCCATGAGGCTCCGCGCGAGAAGATCGCCGAGGTAGCCGTGCCTGTTGGATTCGCCCTCGGTGGTGACGACGAGGATGTCGCCCGGCTGGCAGCATTCGACGGCCGCGTGGATCATGAGATTGTCCCCGGCCGGGCAGATCACCGTGACCGCGGGACCGCAGACCGACTTCCCCTGCTGGATGGGGCGCATGCGGGTATCCATGTAGCCCGTCTGCCCCTGTGCTTCGTAGACGGTGGCCACGCCGAGGCGAGCGAATTCCTCGCAGACGGCCGGATCGGCGCGCTCGATCTCCCTGCGAACAAAGCGTTCCATCAGGCGAACTCCGTTCCGACGGTGGGAAAGAAGTTGGAGAAGGCTTCGGCGGCGACGCAATCGTTGTCGCCAGAGATGCGTCTGTGGTGGTTGCCGCGCATGAGGGCCCGCATCGTGTAGTACTCGATCAGGTGCTTCTGGGCCTTGAAGCAGGCCATGGCCTCCTTCTTGCGCTCGAAGGCGCCGGAGATGTCGATAATCGTGCCCGGCTTGAAGTCGCTGATCTCGGTCTGGTGGGGCTCGAAGCCGAAGATTCCCATCTGCTTGCTGACCTTGAGCCCCTCGAGCTGGGCGCCCGAAGAGTTGGCGATGACGCAGGCCTGAAAGACGATGTCCGACACCTTCTCGTGGTCGGGGTTGAAGGCGTCGCGCGGGCCGTGGGTGATCACGTCGTCTGGCCTAAAGCGACGGATGGCCGTGGCGATCCGGTCCAGCCTTTCGCGGCCGAGATCCATGGGATAGTCCTCGAAGTCCCAGTACTCGATGTCCTTGATGCCGAGGATGGACGCGGCCGCCGAGGTCTCTCCATGGCGGATATTCCTGACGCCCTCGGCCGTCTGTCCCTCGGTCTTCCAGAGATCGTTGGATTCGCCGCGGATGCCGTAACTCAGCACAATTACCTTGACCTCGGCGCCGCGGTCGAGGTAGGAGGTTATCGTCCCTCCCGACCTCCACACGTAATCCGCGGCGTGGGCGCTTATCACCAGTAATCGCTTACCTGCCATATATCCTCCTTATTTATTCGACCAGGGCCGTCGGGTTTTTCGCGACCATTCTGCGGATGTCGGATTCGGTAAAGCCCGCCGCGAGGAGTCTTTCCGTGTAGAGCGAAATGCCCTCGTCGGGGTAGATGGCGTTAGGCTGGCCGAGATCGGTGCTGAGCACGACCCTCGAGGCCCCGATCGCCTTGATCTGACCAATTGCGACATCCCAGCCGACCTTGCCCGTGGCGGGCGTCGTGTAGCAGTGCTCCATGTAGGCGCCCAGGGCCACGAGTTCGCGCTGCTCCTCGATCGTGTAGAAGGTGGAGGGGAAATCCACGTGGGTGACGATGACGCGTTCGACCTTGCGCTCCCGGGCCGCCTTCACGAGGGCGAAGGTCTCCTCGTGGGAAATGTGTGCCGTCGCGAGGATCATGTTGTATTTGCGGATCACGTCGAGAACCTCGTAGGTTTCGCCGGAGACCTTGCCGTTTATCAGCACGTTGAGGAGGGGCGCCTTGACGCCCTCGGCATTCATTTCGAGCTGAATCTTCGCCCAAAAGGGGAGCTTGGCATTGGGATCGGCGGCCAAGGCCTCCAGGTGCTTCTGCTCGTGCTCGGCATCGACCGTCGGAAACCAGACCAGGCGGGCTCCGGCCCTGCCGGCCATTTCCACGGCCATCGGGTTGATCCCCCCGACAGGGCTGTTGAGGGTGATGGTCCCGACGACATTGCAACCCGGTTTGAGCTTGCGGGCGACCGCGGCCCTTTCGGCCGTGCAGAAATAGTGCGATTTGACGGCGAAACCCTTCATTCCCGCGGCAATCGCCCTGTCGGCCATCTCGAGATCGTCCAGTTTCCTCGGGAGAAGGTCTGGAGCCGAGTGGATATGGAGGTCGTATGAAGCCTTGAGAAGCTCGTTCATCCCTTAACCCCTTGTTTGACTTCTAAAGTGTTGAACACTTATGTCGGCACAGGATTGTCTTCTTTTGCCGAACTGTCAATGGAAAAAGAGGGGGAAGGGGTAATACACTCCAGCGGCGCTGCCGCTATTCCTTGGCAGGATTCCCGACTACGTCTCGCGCCCAGCCGATTACGATTCGGCCAAGGTCCAGCGCCTCCTCGGCTTCGTCCAGGCCCCATTCGAGACTCCCATGGATAACACGGCCTTCGCCCATGACGAGCGCGAAGAGGCCGCCTTTTTCGCGGCCGACATGGAAGGATTCTTCCGTGGCGAAGAGGAGATCCAATGGCCATGCGTCGGGAGGCGCTTGCCGATAGATCGCCGCGCGCCCAATTTTGAGGCTTTTTGCGTCGGGGTAAACGAGGGCGATGTCCACGTCGGAGGATTCGGTCATCTCCCCGCGGGCGACCGAGCCAAAGACGATGACCGCACGAGGCGCGCAGCCCTCGGCACCTGGAGCCGCCAGAATCCAGCGCAGCTTGTCACGCAGAATCTTCTCCGTTTCTGCCTCGGTGAGACGCGCGGAAGCAATAAGCCCATGACAGGAGTCTTGCCCTCGCGAGGCTCAAAGTCAAGGAAGGACCGAGAAACGAGGGGGACAGACCCCACGCGAGGCCTTAATAGGGCGACAAGGTGGCGAGGCAGCTGTCATCGTACTTCGTGCCGGGATAAACAGAAATTATAGTGAAGGTGATCTCGCCGACGGCCAGGCTGTCGGATTTCTTGAAACCGAGAAAGAAGAACTGCGCCTGGTCGCTGTCCGACAGCAGGACGCCGCCCTGACCCATGCTGCCGTCGGAAAAGACGACCTCGTAGGACAATTCCTTGATGCGCGAATTCTTGCGCCAGAGATCGGCCGAGACCGCATAACCGTTTACGACGAGGATGCCCTTGATGATCGCGTTGGGCCGCATGAGCATGATCAGGCGTTCCCCGATCCCGTCGCCTTGCCTGCCCTCGACCCAGGCGGTGTTTCGATCACCGTCGAGAAGGTTGATCGCGTCGTAGCGGGCCGTCTTTCCGGGGCCGAGGGTCGAGGTCGCCGCTATCGTCCGGACCAGTTCGGGGCGCGAGGTCGCGGGACCGCCTTCCTCGGCCTCGCTGTGGGCGTAGCTTGCCGAAACGGGGAGGATTTCCGGTCCTCCCTCGGTTGCGGCGGCGAGGATTGCTGGAAAAACGCAGGCGATGGCGAGGATCAGGGAAAGCCTAGTGGCGGAGTTCAGGTGGGACATCGTCTTTCTCCGTGTGGTCATTTTGAGCGCGCTCCAAACCGGGTTTGGAATAGTCGCCATGCTGCAACCGGGAAAGTGCCACGTCAAGCCTTCGATGGCCGAGCGGGGGGGGAATAGTCTGATGGCATCCGCCCTCCCGTCCACGATGAACAGCATCATTGCTTGTGTCCTCGGGGCAAAAAACATTGCAGGACTTCGTGAAATTACCCTGCAAATCGCTCGCGTCCAGGCAGGGGGGAGGCTTGCCCAACTTGGGAAGGCTTTCTGCCCAAGTTGGGAATGCTGTAAGCCCAACTTGGGGAGGCGCTCCACCCAACTTGGGCCGCCTTCCAAATGGAAAAGGGTCTGAACCCAAGGATTTGTCGTCCCTCGAGCGCCACCCCGAGGTCCCTTCCGCTCCGACGAGCAGGGTCAGACCCATGGGTTCTTCAGGTTTTCTTGACGCGTGATACCGCCGGTGATACTATACTGGCATGGTTGATCGAAAGATCCTTGCCAACCCCGCTCATGTGCGCTTCGACGATCTCGTCGCACTCTGCACACTGTATTTCGGGGATCCGAGGATCGCCGGAAGTCATCACATCTTCCGGACACCCTGGCCAGGCGACCCGCGAGTGAATCTTCAGCGCGACGGTGCCATGGCTAAGCCCTACCAGGTCCGGCAGGTCAAGAAAGCGATCGACCGATGGGAGGCTACGCATGGAACGCCCTGACCGCTACACCTACCGCGAGGAGTGGTCCGAGGAGGACGACGCCTACGTCGCCCGCTGCCTCGAGTTCCCCTCCCTCAGCGCCCACGGACCCAGCCCAGAAGCCGCCCTCGCCGAACTGCGCGGCGTCGTCGCCCTCGTCGTCGAGGATATGACGGCCAACAGCGAGACGATCCCCGAGCCCCTTGGCACCCGCGCTTACTCCGGCAGGCTCGTCCTCCGCCTGCCCAAGGAAATGCACCGCGAGGCAGCCATCCGCGCCGCCGAAGAAGGCGTGTCGCTGAATCAGTACCTCATGGCAAGGCTAGCCTGACCTTCGCCGCTGCCGTGCGCGCGTGTCGACGCCATTGTCCGCTCATGCGATAGGTTGATTCTGAATCCACGAGCTTTCTGACGCCGTCGGGACAGGGCACGGTGGCCAGGTCGGCAATGGCATTCAGAAGGGGAGAGGGCGGGAACAGACCCCGAGGGTTCGTCACAAAGGTTCACGTTGCAGTTACCCCACAGAATCTGAAGATGTATACTTGCCCTATGAAGAGCGTGAAGATAGTCGTCGAGAAGCATCCGGACTGCTACGTGGCCTATCCCCTCGGGATGGAAGGTGTCGTCGTCGGGGAAGGCGATACCTATAATGAAGCCCTGGCCGACGTCCAGTCCGCCATCAAGTTCCACATCGAGACCTTTGGGGACGATACGGTCCTTGACCAGTCTCCCGTCCTGGAGGCCTACCTCGCGGAAGCGGTTGTCTAGGTGGACGCCTTCCCCAAGGACGCTCCCAAGCGCAAGGTCGTAAAAGCCCTCGAATCGTTGGGCTTCACGATCGTGCGCGAGCGGGAGCACATCGCGATGGTTCGCCAAAATGGCGATGGCACACGGACACCACTGACGATGCCCAATCACCCGACGATCAAAGGCGCTGCCCTCCGAGTCATTCTGACCCAGAGCCGCATCAGCCGCGATGAGTTCTTGGCCGCATACGGGCAGGCTTAGTTCACGCCACCGAAGCGGAATGGTTCTTTGGACTCAGCGGAACTCGATCACCAATTCTTTCCCGAAGGCCAGGGCAACCTTTTCGAGCGTCTCAAGCCGGGCTCCACCGGTACTGTTTTCCAACCGCGAAATAGCCGACTTTGTCGTCTTTATGCGTTTCGCCAGCTCTTCCTGTGTCAGATTGTTTTTCTGCCGCAGCTCCTTGACGATCAGCCCCACCCGAAGCTCGGCGAGCTCCGATTCGACCTGCGCGGCGAAGGTAGGCGACTTCGCCGACCGTTTTCGTATTACCGCATCAATTTCGCTCATACCGATCTCCTCTCCCAGTCGGCCTTGTATTCCAAGGCTTTCCGGATTTCTTTCTCCGGCGTCTTCTGCGTCTTCTTCTCGAAGCCGTGCGTCAGGATGATCAGGGCTCCCTTGTCCCAGAACCCCAGGAACCGGTATATCTGCCCACCAATCCCGACGCGAGCCTCCCAAAGCTTGTAATCAGTAAGCTTCCTGAAATACGTGGCCGGCACCATCTCTTGGGTTTCGATCAGCTTGAATACCGCCACGACCTTTGCTAAGGTCCGGTCATCCAGTTCTTCGAGGAACTCCTCGATGAGGCATTTGCCCGCAGCCGTTCGGTAGAACTTTAGGACGCGACCCATATGGGCATGTTAGCACTATCGCTACCCTCGGGCAAGGGATAAAGCATCTTCGAATTCACCGGTTGTTGAGCAATTAAGCCTCATGGAGACTCATCTGTCAAACGGAAAAGAGGGAATGGCCCTTTAGGCACCGTGCAGATGGGGGGATGCATTATCGAGGAATGGCGTGTTCTTAACCGGCGAGTCGATGACCACGGAAAGCGTTATAGCTTGAGGACTTCGGGAAGGCAAGCGAAGGGGGAACAACCGCGACGGGCTGCTATGGCTCTTCCTGCCCCGTTACCGAGAGGCGGACCTTGGCGTAGCCTGAGATCTTCTTGTCCTCGGGATGGGGTTCAAGGCCGATGACGGTGATCTCGCCCTTGTCGGGACCGTAGACCCAGTACATCCGAGCGGCCTGGGGATTGCGGTTCTCGAGGTAGGACTGCCAGACCTTCTCACCATAACGGCGGGTTAAGGCGTCGATCTCATGGCTGTGGAGGCTGGGGTGCTAGGGATCATTGGCGAGGAGCGCCATGGCCTTGCCCCACTTCTTGTAGAGCTTCTCCTCGTTCTTGGAGAGGGACTTCGAAGAAGCCTTGGAAAAGAGGTCGGCCCAGAGCTCTTCCATTTCGGGAATGCCCAGGCGGATCAAGAACATGGAGGAGGCTTAATTCTCGGAGGCGAAGGCTGAGAGGTCGATGGGCTTGGAGGCATTGCCCTTCTTGAGGTTCGTCATGCTCGCATCCATCGCGGCGAGGGAATGCTTCGATAGCTCGAAGGGGGCGATGAGCTCACGGGGTTCGAGGACGATCCGGCCGTCGGCGTACTCCTGTACGTGGTAGTTGGTATACCTCGCCCCGCGAAGGGTCACGCGCTTCTTGGTGTCAACACGGGCATCATACTCTTTGAGCTCCGCCATGGCCTTCTCCTTGGTGGGATATCCCACACATCAAATATACGCTGAAGCTCAGGCTTCCGACCAGTCCTTGATCTTGAACGCTTGAACGGTCGGGCTTGAGGCCGAATCCGGGGAAGCGGGAGGGGAACGGCTCGCGTGACAAAGGCTCTCTTCGTCGAAACGTTTGTGAAACTGCAAAGCCGATACAAGTGCCAGATCATGTTGATTTGGCCCCTCTCTGCTCCCAAAAGGGGGGGAGCGGAGAAGGAGGAGGGCCGCTTCGGCCTGAGGCGGCCCTCCTCCTTCGGAGCGGGGGGGGACAGCGGCGCCGCAACTTCCTGCCCCCGATCCGGGGCTTCGCCCGGCTTGGCCCTGTCCCCCCTCTCAATTCCTGTAACTTTTCCTTGCGGACTGCGGGAGGCCGTGCTATACCTTTCATTGGTTGACCAAATCAACCAACCATGGAAGAGGGGGCAGGGGTGGCGCCAAAGGGTGATGTCGGGCCGGCGACGGCGGCGCGGATCGTGCGGACGATCTGGCTCCATCCTCACATCAGTCGCATCGACATCGCCGAACGCCTCTCCCTCGACAAGTCCACGGTCACCAACCAGGTCAGCCGTCTCATCGCCCTCGGGCTCGTGGAGGAGATCGAGGAGGGTAGCGCCTCGGCGCGGGGGGGACGCCGGCCGATCCATCTGGGCATTTCCCGAAGCTACGGGCTCGTCATCGGCATCGAGATGCAGGTGGAGTCCTGGTTGGCCGTCGCCGTCGATCTGTCGGGGGCGGTGCTGGGTGAGGCGAGGGGTAGGTGCCGCATCGAGCCGGACAAGGCGGGTGAGGCGATGCTCAAAATCGTGAAGGAGGCGAAGGCGAAGCTCTGCGCTCCCTCGAGCCGTCTCCTCGGCATCGGGGTCGGGACGGGTGGCCTCGTCGATCCCAAGAAGTCGCTGATCCGCTATTCGGTGCCGCTCAGGCTTTCCTCCCCCCTCGACTTCGGCAAGGTCGTGGCCTCGCGCCTGGAGGTGCCCTGTCTCATCGAGAACGACGCGAATTGCTGCGCCTGGGGCGAACTCGCCTTCAACCGCGACGACGAGCTCAGGGATTTTCTCTTTCTCCTCGCCGAATACCGCCACGACGAGCAGTCCCTGGGCATGTACGGGGGGCTCGGCGTGGGTTTCGGCATCGTCCTCGGCGGCAAGGTCTACGCGGGAGCCCACGGCAACGCGGGGGAGTTCCGCTCGGTGCTCTGCGACGGTCCGGGCGATCTCCAGTTCTCGCTACCCAAGGAGGAGCTCCAGAGGCTCGAGAGCGAGGGGGCGACCCTCGGCAAGGCGGCCGACGAGCTGGCGCGGAACGTGGCGATGCTGGTGAACACCTTCGACATCGAGCGGGTGTACGTGGGCGGCGATATCGAAAATCTCGACGTCGATTTTCCGGCCCTCCTCAGGCGCCGCCTCGAGGAGAACTGGATGTACCCCTTTCCGAAGGATGTCCGCATCCTCAATTCAAGTCTGAAGGAAAGGGCGGTGGCCTACGGGGCGGCGGGCATGATTCTCGATCGGCTCATATCGGGGAAGGGGCTCCTGTCGGCCGAGGCTCCCGCCTGAGGCGGGGGCGGGCGAGAAGCGCAGCGGAGAAATCGTCCCCCGTGGGGGGAAGAGATAGGGGCATTCATTTTGCGGGAGGAGATCCCGCTACAGGAGGCATTCGATGAAGAAAGTGATCATCGCGCTGTTGATGGTCGCGGGCACCTTCGGCGCCATGGCGCAGGTGACCCTCAACGTCCTCAATTACCAGCAGGCCGACCAGGCAGGCTATCAGGAGGACGTGCAGATCTGGCAGGATTTCCAGACGCAGAACCCGGACATCAAGCTGAACATGGAGGTGCTCTTCAACGATCCCTACCATCAGAAGCTCCAGGCCTATGCGGCCGCCGGCACCCTGCCCGACGTCTTTTACCTCTGGCCCGGCGCCCGTTCGGCCGTCATCCACGAGAAGCATCTGGCCAAGGATCTCGGCAAGCTCCTCGGCGCCGACTATCTCAAGGACTTCACCGGCGCCGCGACGAACCCGAACAACCAGCTCGGCAAGTATCTCGCCGAGCTTCCCCAGTCCTTCACCTACACGGCTGTGATGTACGTCAATGTGAAGCTCCTCAAGGACAACGGCTTCGCCGTGCCCAAGACCTACGCCGATCTCAAGAAGATGGTGCCCAAGCTCAAGTCCAAGGGCATCGCGGTCATGATGCTGCCCGACAAGGACGGCTGGCCGGGCCAGTCCTGCCTCTTCTCGACGGTGGCCGGACGCATGGCCGGCGACGCCTTCTTCGACAACGTGCTCGCTGGCAAGGCCAAGTTCACCGACAAGCCCTTCGTCGATTCGCTCAAGGTCGTGGAGGATCTCTTCAAGGACGGGATCATCCAGCGCACCGACACGGCCGTCGGCTACGGCGACGGGCCCGGAATCTTCGCCCAGGGCAAGGCGGCGATCTATCTCGACGGCGACTGGAGGACGGGCGCCTACATCACCGACAAGGCCTCGGGCAAGGCCCTCATCGCCCCCGCCGATCAGAGCAATTATGCGCTCATGAACATCGTCGCCCTCCCCGGAGAGAAGTTCCCCGGCGTCGCCTCCGCGGTCGCCGGCACCGGATGGGCCATCTCCAATTCCCTCCCCGCGGGCTCCGACAAGGAGAAGGCTGCCGTCAAGCTCATCAAGTACCTCTACTCCCCCGAGGTGCAGGCGATCCGCTACGGCACCGGCGCCTACGTGCCGACCCGCAAGGGCGTGAAGGCGACCCTCGAGCCGCTGCCGGCCATGCTGCCGCCCTTCTACGCGGCCAATCCCAAGACCTGCTACGTCCTCGACGGGGTCCTCGATCCCTCGGTCTACAACGTGATCAACAACGGTATCATCAACATCGGCAACGGCACCCAGACAGCGGCCCAGGTGGCCGCCGACGTCCAGGCCGCCTTCGTGACCTGGCAGGCCACGAAGAAATAAACCCTGATGCGTCCCGCCTCGTGGAGGCGGGGCGCGGAGGCAGAATGACCAAAGCGAAGCGGATCGACCGGGAAGCCGGGCGCGCCTATTGGATGATGAGTCTTCCGGCCTTTCTGGTGTACCTCCTCGTGATGGCCTTCCCCATCGCCCTCTCCGTCGTGCTCTCCGTCTCGAACTACTCGGGCGGCAAGATGTTCGGCGGGGAGGCCTGGGGTTTCGCTGGCTTCGGTCAGTACGCGAGGATCGTGCAGGATCCCTGGTTCTGGAACGCGCTCAAGAACAACTTCTATATAGTATTGATTTCCGTCTTCGGGCAGCTTCCCCTCGGCTTCATCTTCGCCTACATCATCTATCGGCGGATCGTGAAGTGGCCCGGCTTTTGGCAGGGCATCCTCTATCTGCCCAACATCATATCCATCATCGTCGTCGGCTTGCTCTGGCAGTCCATCTTCAGCCCCAACGGGCCCATCGCCGAGCTGGTCAACCTCTCGGCCAGGCACCAGTTCGAGATCAAGCTTGTCGCCGTCCTCGGGAGCCAGGGCCATCTCAACCTGGGCGACGACGCGCTCTCGCGGATCATCGCCCTCGGCGGGCCCCAGGCCGCCAACATGTTCACCAATCCGGTACCTGAGCTCCGCGACCTCATCGCGGGCTATCAGCCGAACCAGTATTCGCAGCTTCTCAACGATCTGACCAATCTCTTCGTGACGCGCTGGACCCCCGACTTCCTCAACCAGAAAAACGTGGCGATGCTGCCCGTCCTCTTCGTCATCCTCTGGATGTACACGGGGATGTATCTCATCCTCTTCCTGGCCAACATGCAAAAGATCGACACGCAGATCATCGAGTCGGCGCGCATCGACGGGGCCAACGAGGCCCAGGTGATGCGCCATATCATCCTGCCTGCCCTCTCCGGCACCATCGTCAATTCGGCCATCCTCGCGATCTCGGGTTCCCTTTCGAGCTTCGCCCTCATCTTCGCCCTCACGGGCGGCGGGCCTTCGAGGATCACCGAGATCCTATCCATCTACATGTACAACAACGCCTTCCTGGGAAGGCCCAATTTCCCCCTCGCGAACGCCATAGCCCTCATCACAGTGGTCATCAGCATGCTGTTGATCCTCGTCACGAAGGCCTTCGAAAGCCGCTACGGCGGGAAGGAGGAGTGATGGTCGAGGAAAGCCGGGTCACGACGGCCTTCGGCCGCTTCAGCGGCCATGTCGCCAAGGGCCTCGCCTATCTCGTCATGGTCGTCTTCGCGATCATGACGATCTATCCCCTCTTCTGGCTCGCGATGAGCTCCTTCAAGTCGACGCGGGAATACCAGCTGAACATGCTCGGCCTGCCGAAGACCTGGGTCTTCGACAATTTCAAGATGGCCTGGGACTTCGGGGAATTCGGAAAACTCTTTCCCAATTCCATCATCTATACCGCGGGGACGACGCTCGGCGTCATCCTCCTTTCGGTGCTCGCGGGCTTCGCCTTCGCGAAGATCCCCTCGAGGGCGACGAAGTGGATCTACGGGAGCTTTGTCATCGGCATCCTCCTCACCCTGAATTCGCTGATGATCCCCCTTTTCATCGAGGTCAATGTCCTCGGCATCTACAACACTCGCTTCGCGGTCCTCCTCGTGTACATCGGCGCCGGTCTTCCGATAGGCATCTATCTGGCGACCGAGTACATCAAGGCCATTCCGACGGCCCTCATCGAATCGGCCCGGATCGACGGCGCCGGCTACTTTCGAATCTTCCGTAGGATAGTCCTGCCCATGTCCATACCGGTCGCCACGACCCTGGCCATACTGAATATCACCGGGACCTGGAACGAGTTCGCCCTCATCAACATCCTCGTCTCGAAGACCGATCTCAAATCCCTGCCCCTCGGCATCTACAAATTCTCCGGATCGCTGTCGACGGACTACGGCAAGCAGTTCGCGGCCCTCACCATCGGCATGGCGCCGATGATCCTCTTCTATGTCGTCTTCAGGAAGCAGATCACGAAGGGCGTGGCCGCCGGCGCAGTGAAAGGATGATGCACCTATGACGAAGCCTGTCGCGGCCGATGGCCGCGAGGACGGATTTCCGGCCGATTTCCTCTGGGGGGTCGCCACCGCCTCGTATCAGATAGAAGGATCACGCCGCGCCGACGGCGGGGGAGAGAGCGTCTGGGACAGCTTCGCCCGGAAGCCCGGCGCCGTGCTCGGCGGCATGAACGGCGACCAGGCCTGCGATTCCTATCGGCGCTGGAAGGACGATATCGCCCTGATCCGCGGCCTTGGGGTCGGTGCCTATCGTTTCTCGCTCTCCTGGGCCCGCATCCAGCCCGAGCGGGGCGGCAAGCCCAACGGCGCCGCGATCGGCTGGTATCGCCGCTTTATCGAGGCCCTCCTCGAGGCGGGCGTGGAACCCTGGGTGACCCTCTATCATTGGGATCATCCCGATTGGATGGAACGGGATGGCGGCTGGCCATCGCGCGACATGGCCGCTCGCTTCGGCGATTACGCGGCCCTCTGCTTTCGCGAATTCGGCGACCTCGCCAACAAGTGGATGACGGTCAACGAGCCCTGGTGCACCGCCATCCTCGGCCATGACAAGGGCGAGCACGCGCCGGGCCTGCGCGACAAGGCCGCGGCCTACCGCGCCGTCCATCACCTCCTCCTCGGTCACGGCCTCGCGGTGGAGGCCTTTCGCGCCTCGCCCCCTCGCGGAGCCTCGGCACGGGGTCGGAAAGACGCCGGCAAGCCGATGGTCGGTATTGTCATCAATCCGTCCTTGCCCCGGCCGGCGACGCGGCGCGAAGAGGATGTCCTCGCCGCCTCGAGGGCGGGCGACCAGCGCACGGCCCTCTGGATGGATCCCCTGTTCGGCAAGGGCTACCCCGAGCGCCACATCGCGGCCTATCCGGAAATAGAGATGCCGGTGCGACAGGGCGATCTTGAAAAGATCCGCCTACCCGTCGATTTCATCGGAGTCAATTATTACAATGAGGACGTCGTCGAGGCCGTCCCGATTTCGCGCGAACACCCCGAGGGCTTTCGCAACGCCCCGATGTGGGAGCGTCGAAGCGACATGGACTGGCCCGTGGTGCCGCGCGGCATGGGGCGATTGCTCGCCGGTCTCGACGCCCGCTGGAAGCCGCCCGCCTTGTATGTCACGGAAAACGGCTACGCGGACCGCGACGAGCCGGATGCGGAAAGTCGGATCGCCGACGGTGACCGCATCGACTACCTCCGCGGGCATCTCGAATCCTGCGAGGAGGCCATCGCCCAGGGCTTGCCGCTTAAAGGCTATTTCGAGTGGTCGCTGATGGACAATTTCGAATGGGCCTGGGGCTACTCGAAGCGTTTCGGGCTCGTGCACGTCGACTTCCGGAGCCTCGAGCGCAGTCCCAAGGACAGCTACTATTGGTATCGCGACGTCGTCGCCGGCATGGGACTGCGATCATGAGGCGGCCTGATCTCCTGCCCATCCCGAGGAAGTTGACCCTCGGGGAGGGGGCCTTCGATCTCGCCGGAGTGGACATCGCCGCCGCTCCCGGCTTCGAATCGGCCGCGCGCTTGTTGGCCGAGTGGCTGCGCAGGGCGACTCGACTCGACGGCAAAGCGATCGGACTGGTCGGCGCGGAGGGAGCAGGGGGCGCGGGAATTTCGAAGGGTCTCGTCAGTCGAGGACTCATCCGCATCGCAAAGGATGCCGCCCTCGGCCCCTCCGAATCCTATCGCCTCGTCATTTCGCCCACGGGCGTCTCCCTGGATGCCGCCGATCTCGACGGAGCGATCCGCGGCGCCTCGACGCTCCGCCAGCTCGCCCTTTCACACGGCGCCGAGTTGCCCGCCCTCGCCATCGAGGATGGTCCGCGTTTTACCTGGCGCGGAGCGATGCTCGATTCGGCCCGCAATTTCCAGCGCGTCGAGTTCATCGAGAAGTTCCTCGATCTCATGGCCCTGCACAAGCTCAATCGCTTTCACTGGCATCTCACCGACGATCAGGGCTGGCGACTCGACATCCCTTCGATGCCGGAGCTCGTGCGATTCGGGGCTCGGCGCCCGGAGCGCCGCGTCAACATCCCGCGCTGGCAAGAGGGCCACTATACCCGCGACGAGGTGCGCCGCGTGGTGGACTTCGCCGGCGAGCGCGGCATCGTCGTTGTCCCCGAAATCGAGACGCCGGGCCATGCGACGGCCCTCCTCGCCTCGCATCCCGAGCTCTCCTGCCGCGGCGGGGCGGGCGGGGGCAACGAACCCTTCGTCACCGAATGGCGCCACGGCATCTTCGAGGATGTCCTTTGCGCGGGCAACGAAAAAGTCTTCGATGTTCTCGGTCGCGTGTTCGACGAGGTCGCCGAACTCTTCCCCGGACAGTGGGTCCATGCCGGCGGCGACGAGGTTCCCAAGGCCCGTTGGTCCGTTTGTCCGAAATGCCGGTCAGTGATGAAGGTCCAGGGCCTGCGCGACGAGGGCGGGGCCCTCGAGCCCGAATTCCTCCAGGGCTGGTTCATGAACCGTGTGGCCGCCCTCCTCGCCGATCGGGGCAAACGCATGATCGGCTGGGACGAGATCCTCGAGGGCCGGCCCCGCAAGGATGCCATCGTCATGTCCTGGCGGGGCTACTCCGGCGGCGTAGATGCCGCCCGACTCGGCCACGAGGTCGTGATGAGCCCCCAGACGAAGGCCTGCTACCTCGACCACAAGCACCTCGACCTTCCCGAGGAACCCGGACAGCTCGGCGTCTGCACGGTGCGCGACTCCTATTCCTTCGAGCCCGTGCCGGAATCCCTGAACCCGGGCGAGGCCGCCCTGATAGTGGGCGCCCAGGCGAACATCTGGACGGAACTGATGCCCTTCGGCCGCAATGTCGAATACATGGCCTTTCCGCGCCTCTCGGCCCTGTCGGAGGTTTTTTGGAGTCCGAAGGATGGCCGCAACTGGGACGACTTCGCCCGGAGGCTCGAGGTCCATGGCCTGAGGCTCGACGCCCTGGGCGTGAATCGCTACAGGGGGCCGCTCGAATAGCAGGGGAGGGCTTGCCGCCCTCCTCCTGTCGCGGTTATACTGTAGTTAGCATATAGATGCTGCGAGCATCAACGTTGCGGGCCTTTATCCCGCTTCGTCGAGCGAATCCGACTTTCCGGAGGAGGGACAGATGGCGAAGGGTCAGGCCTATCGGCACACGCCCGCATTCATACTCCTGATTCTGGCGAGCGGGCGCCAGTACGGGGCCGCCCTCCTTTCGAGGCTCGAGACCGAGCTTCCGGGCATGGGCCCCGACAGCGCCTCCGTCTACCGGGCCTTGCAGGAACTCGAAGATGAGGGCTGCGTCTCCGCAGAATGGGAGACCGACATTTCGGGACCGGCGCGCAAGTGGTATTCGATAACCGCGGCAGGCAAAAAGAGCCTCGCTTCATTCAAGGAAGATATCGAGGCCCGCAAGAGGAATCTCGAGTGGTTTCTCGAGCGCTACGCCGGCCTCGAGGCCCCGTCGAGCGCGACGAAGGCTCGGGCCGCGAAGGTCCAGGGCGCAAACGCCCAGGGCGAAAAGGCCCAGGGCGAAAAAGGCGCCGGTCGGAAAGCGGCGGCGACCTCAAAAGGAGTGACGAAATGACCAGCGCAGCCAAGGCCGTCGATACGGCGCCGACGAGGGGTCGGATCGCCACCCTGGGGATCATCTCGGCGGGCCACACCTTGAACGACCTCTACAGCAATTTTCTCCCGCAGATGCTGCCCTTCCTCGTGGTCCTCCTCCCGGGCTTCGGCCCGATCGAGGCCTCGATCCTCGTGGCCTCGTTCAATATTTTCTCGTCCCTCTTCCAACCGATCTTCGGCTACATGGTCGACAACAAGGGCCGGTCGTGGCTCGTCTTCTTCGGCACCCTCTGGATGGCCTTCTTCCTGAGCCTCACGGGCCTGGCCCCGAATTTCCCCGTCATGGTGCTCTTCGCCGCCCTCTCGGGCCTCGGCACCGCCGCCTTCCATCCGCCGGCCTCGGTCCTCGTCAACGGTCTCGACCCCAAGCGCAAGGCCCTCTACCAGTCGGCCTTCGTGGCCTTCGGCAACATCGGCTTCGCCCTGGCTCCCCTCCTCCTCGTGCCCCTCTTCCAGTCCTTCGGGCTCAAGGCTACCCTCCTTATGATCTTCCCGGGAATGGCCGCGGCCCTCCTCCTCTTCTTCGCCCTTCCCCGAGGCGAAAAGAAAGCTCCGAATCCCGCGGCTTCCCTGGCCGTCGTCATGCGAGCCATCAAGGGCGCGTCGCGCGAACTCGCGGCCATCATCGGCGTCATCTCATTGCGCGCGGTGGCCTACACGGGAATGCTCACAATGCTCCCCTTGTATTTTCACGCGAAGGGCGTGCCGAACGTCATGGCCGGCCGGATGCTCACTCTCATGCTCTTCGTCGGCGCGATGGGCGGCGTAGCGGGGGGCTTCCTCTCGGACCGCTTCGGCCGGAAGCCCCTGGTCGTGGGTTCCCTCGTGCTCGCGACCCCTCTCTTCCTGGCCTTTCTAGCGACCTCGGGGGCCTTGAGCCTCGTCTTCTTTGCCCTCGCCGGGGCCTCTATGATGGCGAGCTTCTCGGTGACCATCGTCGCCGCCCAAGAAGCCATTCCCGACCACAAGGCGATGGCCGCCGGACTCAGCCTGGGCTTCGCCAACGGCATCGGCGCATTGGCTGTTATCCTTGTCGGAGCCATCGGCGACGCCCTGGGCTTGAACACGGCCATCCTCGTTCTCTTCTCCCTGCCCCTCGTCGCGGGCCTGGTGGGTCTCTTCCTCAAAAGCAGGGCGGCGGCTTACAAAAGCCGCTAGTAACAGCCCTCAGGCCGCCCTTCCTCCGGGTGGGCGGTCCGGGACGCTGAGGGTCGGCCATGGCGCGCAAGTTATCAAATACTTGCGTGCTCCATTTGAAAGCAGTAGGCTTGTCTCCATCATCTTGGAGGCAGTTATGAAATCTCTCAAGCTACGATCCCTGCTCTTTCTCGGTTTCGGCTTTCTCGCAGCCATCCTGGTCGGGATGGGGGCATATTCCATCTTCTCGCTGCGCGCGGTCAGCGGCATCGTGTCGGAAATGATCGGGGACACCGTTCCAGGCCTCGACCTGGCGAACAGGATCGATACGGCGACGGCGGATCTCCGGCTGCTCGAATTCGAATTCGTCGGCGAAAGGGATGCCGTTGCGAAGCGGGATCTCGAGTCCTCGATGGTCTCGACGACGGCCGAACTCGACAAGATGATACTCGACTTCGCACCTCATGCCACGACTACTGAGGCTCGCGTTTCCTACGACGCCCTCAAGAAATCATGGAACGAATATAAGCTTGGCCATGAAAAGGTCCTGGATTTCGTGCAGACTGATTCCCAGGAAAAGCTGGCCACAGAGAATACCCCGAGGGCGACGGCTCCCCAAGGCAGGACTGCGGCCGGCGCTCAGGGAGTGCCTGGTCAGCCCGCCGCGGCCCAGGCCGATGCGGGTCTCCTCGCCGCGTCCACCCTCCTCAAGGGGGAACTCGCCAAGACCTACGATTCCATAGCCGCCGATTGCCAGAAACTCGCGGAAGACGAGCGCTCCCAGGCGGCCACGGACGGCAAGGAAAACGCGGCCCTGCTGGCCCAGACCCTCGCCATCATGATAATCGCGTCCATCGCGGCCCTCGTCCTCGTGGTCGTCGTGATGGTCGTCATAATGCGGTCGATTTCCCGCGTCGTCGACGTCATCCGCGCCACCGTGGACCAGGTCAGCACCGGCAACCAGGAGATCAGCGCCACCGCCCAGCAGATGAGCCAGGGCGCCTCCGAGCAGGCGAGCAGCGCCGAGGAGGTCTCGGCGTCGATCGAGGAGATCACGGCGACGATCAAGCAGAACACGGACAATTCGATCACGACCGAGCAGATCTCCCGCAAGGTGGCCATCGACGCCGACATCGGCGGCAAGGCGGTGATGGAATCGGTGACGGCCATGACGGCCATAGCCGGCAAGATAGGCATCATCGACGAGATCGCCAGGCAGACCAATCTCCTCGCGCTGAACGCGGCCATCGAGGCGGCGCGGGCTGGGGAGGCCGGCAGGGGCTTCGCCGTCGTGGCCTCCGAGGTGCGCAAGCTCGCCGAGCGTTCGCAGCGGGCGGCGGGCGAGATCACCGAGCTGTCGCGCTCGACCGTGGACGCGACGACGAAGGCGGGAGAGCTCATCCAGCGCATCATCCCCGACATCAAGCACACGGCCGACCTCGTGCAGGAGATCGCGGCCGCCTCGCGCGAGCAGAGCGCCGGCACGGAGCAGATCGAGACCGCTATCTCCCAGCTCGACACCGTCATCCAGCAGAACGCCTCGGCGAGCGAGGAGATGGCGAGCATGGCCGAAGAACTCTCGAGCCAGTCGGAGCAGCTCCGCGAGGCGATGCTGTTCTTCGCCAATTCAAGGGCGGTCCAGGCGAATGTCCGGAAGATCGCGCCGACCGCCCCTCAACATCGGAATATCAAGATCGCCCACGCCCAGTCGATGCGAAGCGGGACGCGGCGCCAGGGCGAGGGCGGGACGGCGGTGGCCCTCTCCGGCCCGGGACGGCCCACGGCCATGGCGCCCGTGGGCACGGCGACAGGCGGACGCGAAGTCTCGGGAAAAGACAAGATTCTCGATTCGGAATTCGAAGCCTTCTGACGGAATCGGGCGGGCCAAAGGAGCTGGGGATGAAAGGACTACTACTTAGTATTGTGGCTTCGTTGTCATGCCTCGCCGTCTCGGCCGAGGGACCGACCATCGTCGATGAATGGTCTTCGGTGCAGGCGCCGCCTGCGCCCGCCCTCGTCGCGCCGGTCATCGACCCCTCCACCACGGCCCTCCTCCTCCTCGACTTCCAGGACAGGATCATCGCCGGGCGGCCTCGTGCGGCCGCCACGGTTCCCCGCGTCGCGAGGCTCCTCGCCTTCGCGCGGAACTCGGGAATCCTCGTCGCCTATAGCCTCGCGGGACAGTCGGGGCCGGAATCGATCGTGCCCGAGCTCAAGCCGGCGCCGAGCGACCACATCGTCCGCTCGAGCGTCGACAAGTTCTACGGCACCGACCTCGAAGCCTGGCTCAAGTCGAAGGGCATAAAGACCCTCGTCATCACGGGCCTTGTCGCCGAGGGCGCCGTCCTCGGCACGAGCATCGGCGCCTGCCTGCGCGGCTTCAAGGTCATCGTTCCCGTGGACGGGACCGCCTCCTCCGAGCCCTTCGCCGAGAAATACGTGGCTTGGCACCTGACGAACGCGCCGGCCGTCCGGGGCAACGTGACGCTGACGAGAATCGACCTCCTCGTCCATTGATCCCGGTCGGGGCGGCCCGGAATCAGTCGAGGCTGCCGAGTTCCTTCATCATCAGGAACTCGGTGTCGCCGATCGAAAAGAGGTTGTCGAAGGTCGCCATGCGCTTGTAGCCGTGTTTCTCGTAGAAGGCCTTTGCGCGGCGGTTGATCTTGCCGACGAGGAGAAAGGACTTCTTGATGTCGGGGTATCCTTCTTCCTCGCGTATGAGGCGCTCGGCCTCGGCGAGAAGGAAGTTGCCGACGCCTTTGCCGCGACTGTCTGCCCGCACCGCGAAAAGGTGGATGTAGGCGAAGACCAGGAAGACTCCTGAAAGGGCGAGGCGAAAGAAACCCACGATCTCGCCCTTCGCCGTCTTCGCGACGAAGACTTGCCTCTGCGTAATCCCTTCGTACAGAATTCCCTCGGCGAGTTCGCGCGAAAAATACTCCTCGCCGAGGATCGAATCCATCATGATGTCGACGCAGGTGGAAAGATCGCGCTGCGTCGCGCGCGTGAGATGGAAATCGCCCACTGTGAGCCTCCTCGAAAACCCGATTCTGGCGCGGCGAGGGATCGGAGGCAAGTCGATGGAAAGGCAATGGCTACCGGAGGCTAATTCTTCATTCCTTGACGAGGGCCGAAAGCCGTCCCACACTTTTGGGTTACGGTCGTCGCACCGTCGCGCCCCGGCGCGAGTCACGTTCCCCCCTCACACACGGCAAGGAGGATGTATGCGAAGATTTGGCGCGCTTGCGCTGACGATCCTGGTTCTGTTCCTCGGGGCTTTCAGCCTCGGAGCGCAGGACGCCCAAGATTTCAGCCTCACCCTCATCCATGTCAACGACACCCATTCGCATTTCGATCCGGCGACCGTCAAACTGACCCTCGATCTCGGCGAGGGCCTGAACGCTAAACCAGTCTACGTTCACATGGGCGGCTTCCCCGAGATCGCCGACGTCATCGGCAGGCTCAGGGCCGAGGATCCGAACAGTCTCGTCATCCATGCAGGCGACTTCTTCCAGGGCACCCTCTACTTCACCAAGTACCTCGGCAAGGCCGACGTGGATTTCTGGAATCTCGTCGGCCTCGATGTCGCCACCCTCGGCAACCACGAATTCGACAAGGGCGTTCCCGTCCTCCGCGACAAGCTCCTCGCGGCCGCGAAATTCCCCATCGTCACCTCGAACGTCTACTTCGGGGGAGAGCCCTCGATCGGGGCCCTCGCGCCCGCTCCCTATCTGATCAAGACGGTCGCCGGCCACAAGGTAGGCTTTATCGGCGCGACGACACCCGAGACTCCCTACATCTCGAATCCAGGCGCGACGATCTCCTTCCTCGACCCCATCGCCCCCGTCCAGAACGCGGTGGACGATCTCCACGCGAAGGGCGTCGACACGATCATCCTCGTCTCGCATCTCGGCTACGCCGAGGACCTCGACCTCGTATCCAAGGTGAGCGGACTCAGCCTGGTCATCGGCGGCCACAGCCACACCCTCCTCGGCGACTGGAAGGCGGACGGCCTCGGCAGCTTCGGCCCCTATCCGACCCTCGCGACCGATCCCTCGGGCGCCAAGGTCCTCGTTGTCCAGTCCTGGGAATGGGGCAAGGTCGTCGGCGACATCAAGGTCGATTTCACCAAACAGGGCAAGGTTGATTCCTGGACGGCCCAGCCGGTCGCCGTCGTGGGCAATGACTGGTTCCGCGTCTATGATCTTCCGAATCCCGCCGGCGAACCGAAGCGCGTGCAGTTCACCGATTCGGCCGAGGGTCTTTCAATCGCCGAGTTCAATGGAAAGGACTTCGTGCCGGTCACCGGCGACCTCGCCGCTTTCTACTCGAAAGATTACGACAAGCTGACCATGGCCCTCGCGACCCACCCCGAGATCGCGCTGAGCGGGGGAGATCCCGCGGCGAAGGCCCTGGCCGAAGGCTATGCCGCGGGCGTCAAGCAGCTCCAGACCCAGGTTGCGACCCAGGTCGGGGCCGACATGAAGCGCGGCCTCAACTCCGGCCCCGGCCCCATCATCGCCGGCACGATGCGCCTCAAGACCGGCGCCCAGATCGCGATCACCAACGCGGGCGGCGTGCGGACCGATCTCATCCAGGGACCGCTGACGGTGGCTCAGGTCTATGAAATCATCCCCTTTGGCGACACCCTCGTCACGATGAAGCTGAGCGGCGCCCAGGTCGTTTCGACCCTCGAGGACGCCGTCGATTTCGCCCTCACGAACTACGGGCCGCATTTCCCCCAGAACCCACTTACCTACGTCTCGGGCATTACCTTCAATGTCAGTCCCGACAAGGCGAAGGGACAGCGGGTGAGCGGCGCCAATGTGCTTCAGGCCGACGGCTCCTATGCCGCCATCGATCCATCGGCGACCTACGCCGTCTGCGTCAACAACTTCATCGCCGCCGGCGGCGACAAGTACACGACCCTCAAGTCGGGCAAGGACGCTGTCGACACGGGATTCATCGACGCCGAGGTCCTCCTCGATTGGGCCAGGGACAAGACACTGATGCCCACGGAGGAAAGAATCCATATAGTTAAATAGCAGGCTCGCGACCCGAGGCGGGACTTCCGCCCCGGGCTGGGGCTACTTCTTTTTCTTCTTGGCCTTGTCGGATGAGGCGGAGCTCTTATCCTTCAAGGCCTTGAACTCCTTGGAGCCCGGCTTGATGCCGAGCGACTTGGCGAGGGCGCCCCAGCCCTTCGCCTTGTTCTTCTTGTACTCGCCGACGACGAAGGTGAGGGACTTCCCCGACATGTTCGCGAGGGCGGCCGCGAGATAGACCTCGGCCGGCTGAAGACCCTGCGAAAGCGCCGTCTGGACCTGGGTCGGGCTCGTGCCCCATTGGAGGCTCACTTCCGCGGTGAAGCCCCCCATGTCGACCTTGGCGCTCGCCCCGATGACGTTGAGGCTCGCCTCGAGGCCGGTGTCGCCCAGACCGAACGAGACGGTCTGGGCATGCATGCCGAGGATCGCGATGACAGCGACGGATAGTGCGACGAAGAATCTCTTCATGCCCCCTCCTTTTAGTCCGGGCAGTGAAGCCGGACAGCTGGTATGACGTAGCGCAAAGGATAGTGTCGCAGCGCCCAAATCGCCATTGATTGCCTGAAGCGGGCCGGGGATAAAGAAAAGAGCCACCCCTTCAGGTGGCTCCAGTCGCGTTTCGGCCGAGGCTCGGCAGCCCTCAATTCGGGCCAGAGCTCTGCCGTCCTCAGACGTCAGCTATGAGTAGCGTCTTCGGATCCTCGTCATTTTCCGACGTCCTGCCGGAAAATGACGAGCGGAACGGCAGAACCGTTCCGCTTCCCTTTGGAGCGGTCATCCTGACCGCCTCGATCCTCAGACGTCAGCTATGAGTAGCGTCTTCGGATCGAGCTTGATCTTGAGGTCTTCGGGGTTGAGCTTGTCGTGGTGTTTGACGACGCTGAAGTGGATGTACTCGGCCTTGGGTTCGAGGACGATGAGGACGGCGATGATGGCCAGATAATCCTTGAGCAGGGGAGGGATGTTGTCCTTGCCGACGAGGGGTTCCTCGAGGGGGAGGGTGGCGGAGTACCAGATCTCGACGCCCATCTCGGCGGCGAAGGCGTGGAATTTCTCGAACTCGGCGGGGCTCGACTTGACGAAGTTGAAGCCGTCGACGATGAGGGTTTCGGCTTTGAACCCGCCCTCGACGAGCATGTGGCGGAGGGATCCGAGGACCTGCTCGGTCTTGATGGCGCTCTGGGAGAAGTTCATTACGACGCGGTTGTGGACGAGTTCTTCCTTGACCTCGTCGACGTGTTCGAGGCCTCGCCTCTTGGCCACTTCGCCGAAAATATTCTCATACCAGTCGAAGACATGGGTCGCGTTGGGGCTGAAGGATACGTGGATGACCTTCTTGCCCTGAAGAAGCTTGTCGATGGCCATCTGGACGAGGACAGAAGTCTTGCCGACGCCCTTTCTGCTCGCGATGACGCCGATGTTGCCGCTGGAGAGCCCGCCCTCGATGGACTTTTCGAGGACGCGCACCGGACTCTTGGCAATAAGCTCCGCTTTCTGCATGGGGACTCCTTGATCAGTAATTATAGGTCGGGCCCCCGGGAAAGAAAGAGGGCGAGTAACGGAGCCTTGACGGCCCTACGCGCCCCGCGCCGGATCGACGACCCGGCACGGCGCGAGCCGCATTAGCGGCCTTGCTCGGAACGAGCCGAATTACCGGCCTTGTTCGGCACGTGCCGAATCAACGACCTTGTTCGGCACGACGTTTCTCCTGGTATTTCTTCTTGAGGTCGTCGGAGACGTTGGTCGGCACCTTGCCGTACTTCAGGAACTCCATGGTGAACTCGGCCTTGCCCTGGGAGAGGGAGCGGATCACGGTGGAATAGCCGAACATTTCGGAAAGGGGCACCTCGGCCTCGACCTTGCAGAACATGCCGTCCTCGGAGCTCGCGGTGATGAGGCCGCGGCGCTGGTTGATGGAGCCGAAGATGTTGCCCTGGAACTCGGTGGGGCCCTCGACCTCGACCTTCATGATGGGCTCGAGGATGACGGGCTTGGCCTTTTCGTAGGCTTCGCGGAAACCGCCGATCGCGGCGAGCTGGAAGGCGATGTCGGAGGAGTCGACGGGGTGCGAGGCTCCGTCGTTGATGCAGGCGCGGATGTTGACGATGGGGAAGCCGATGAGGCTGCCCTTTTCCATCGAGGCCTTGAATCCCTTTTCGCAGGAGGGAATGAATTCGCTGGGGATGGATCCGCCCTTGATCGAGTTGACGAAGTCGAAGTTCTTCTCTTCGCAGGGCTCGATGTAGCCGGCGATCTTGCCGTACTGGCCGGAGCCGCCCGTCTGCTTCTTGTGCGTGTAGTGGAACTCGGCGCGCTGGGTGATGGCCTCTCGGTAGGCGACCTGGGGCATGCCCGTGGTGACCTCGCACTTGTACTCGCGCTTCATGCGCTCGATGTAGACCTCAAGGTGGAGCTCGCCCATGCCCTGGACGATGGTCTGGTTGGACTCGGGGTCGACGAAGGTGCGGAAGGTCGGGTCTTCCTTGGTGAAGCGGTTGAGAGCCTTGGCCATTTGGTCGGATGACTTCTTGTCCTTGGGCTCGATGGCCAGGGAGATGACCGGCTCGGGCACGTACATCGAGGTCATCGCGTAGTTGAGCTTGGGGTCGCAGAAGGTGTCGCCCGATGCGCACTCGATGCCGAAGAGGGCGACGATGTCGCCGGGCGAGCCCTCGGTGATGTCTTCCATCGTGGAGGCGTGCATGCGGACGAGGCGGCCGACCTTGAAGCGCTTGCGGGCGCGGGTGTTGAGAAGCTCGTCGCCCTTCTTGATCTGGCCCTGGTAGATGCGGACGTAGGTGAGCTGGCCGTACTGGCCGTCGTCGAGCTTGAAGGCGAGGGCGACGGTGGGCTTCTCGCCTTCCGTCGTCAGGGTAATGCGCTCCTCGTTCTTGTCGAGGTCGAGGGCGACGTTCTGCTTTTCGGTGGGGTCGGGGAGGTAGGCGGAGACGCCGTCGAGGAGGACCTGGACGCCCTTGTTCTTGTAGGCGGAGCCCACGAAGACGGGGACGAGCTGGTCGCTGATCGTGCCCTTGCGGACGGCGGCCATGATCTGCTCGTTGGTGGCGTTGCCCTCGAGGGCGGCCTCCATGAGCTCGTCGTCGAACATCGAGGCGGCCTCGATGAGCTCCTCGCGGTACTTTTCGGCGTCGGCCTGGAGGTGGGCAGGGATTTCGGCGTAGCGGAGATCCTCGCCGGCGTCGCCGTCGAAGTAGACGGCCTTCATCTCGACGAGGTCGACGAGGCCCTCGAGCTTGTCCTCGAGGCCGATGGGGAGGGTCATGAAGACGGGGTTGAGTCCGAGCTTTTCGGCGAGCTGGGCCTTCACCTTGAAGGGGTTGGCGCCGGTGCGGTCGCACTTATTGATGAAGGCGAGGCGGGGCACGTGGTAGCGCTTGAGCTGGCGGTCGACGGTGATGGACTGGGACTGGACGCCGGCCACCGCGCAGAGGACGAGGATGGCCCCGTCGAGGACGCGGAGGGAGCGCTCGACCTCGATGGTGAAGTCGACGTGTCCGGGGGTGTCGATCAGGTTGATCGTCTTGTCCTTCCACTCGACGTTGGTGGCCGCCGACTGGATGGTGATCCCGCGCTCGCGCTCGAGGTCCATCGAGTCCATCGTCGCGCCAGCGCCGTCCTTGCCACGGACCTCGTGGATCGCGTGGATCTTGTTGCAGTAGAAGAGAATACGCTCTGAAAGCGTGGTCTTGCCCGAGTCGATGTGGGCGCTGATGCCAATGTTACGCATCTTGGTGATGTCGAAGGCCATGTCGCTCTCTACCTCTCACTATGATTCATCGATTCGAAACCATCGAATCGTCGATTCGACACGATCGAATCGTAGCAGAATGCCGTCGGCTTCTCGTTTCGAGCATTTCAGTTGCAAAGCTTACGGTTAGCTGCCTTATATTTGAAAAACGCCGGTTAGAACGGAGTATAGTGATAAAGGAAGGAAGGTTCAAGAGGCCGTGACGGCGCAAGGTCATGGCATTACCGGAGTAGCGGCATTAGGATTGCAGAAGGGGGACAGTGATTCATGCCTAGGTCGTCGCGTCCTTGGGTTCTCGGATCCGTCTTATCGAGCCTCCTTCTCCTCTTTTCCGGCATCCCGATTTCGGCTCAAATCCCCAATCTCTCCCCCGCTTCGCTTAGGAATTCCCTCCTCGAAGCCCTTTCGACCTCGGGCAGCTTCTCCATTGCCCCCTTCAACAACTGGGCCTCGGGCGACATGGACGCCCTGAGCGACTCCTTCTTCGGCTACGCCACGCCGCGGGTCAATCAGCTCAGCGTGACGATGGACCGGACGGCGAGCACGACCTACGAGGGCGGGCTCTTCTTCAAGAAACTCAAGCTGAGGGTCGGCCTCGACGTGGATGTGGACAGCAACTTCGTCGGCAAGCTCAACCGCCTGATGGGCTACCTCGGCTACGACATCTTCGAAGTCAGGGTGGAGACCTCGGGCCTCAAGGGAACTGCCACCTGGCTCGGCAGCCCCCAGGGCGGCATGCCTGCCCAATCGAGCTTCGACAATCCCTTTATCAGCGTGGATCTTCTCTATTTTCTAGCCGGTTCGGGGGGCATCGACTACCTCGGCCTCGGCTATATGTCCTATCGCCTGCCTGTGCAGCTCGATTGCCTGACCTACGACACGAGCCGAGCCTCGGTCTGGTGGGCGCCCGTCGTATCCTTCTACCAGCCCGACATGGCCTTCGGCATCTACTCGGTCATCCTGGGTGTGGACAGCCTTCACTCGGCCATCGCCCGCAGGGGCGTCTTCGGCCAAATGCAGGGCTTCGCCCCCTGGCTATGGACCCAGGACAGGGCGGGGGCGGGCATCTCCACCATCGGCGCCGATGCCCAGGCCTGGATCGAAAACGCCAACCATCTTCCGCTCTGGAGCGCGACGCAGATCCCCATGCTCGTCGACTACAACCTGACCCTCGGCCTCCAGTGGGTGGGCGGCCTGGGGCGCCTCCGCCTCGGTTTCGGCCTCGGCTACAACATCGGCGGCCAGACCCTCACCTGCATCACGCCCAAGGGAACCGTGGACTCCTCTCATGTCGATGCCTCGCCCTCGGTCTATCTGGTGCATTACGGCCCGGTGCTGAAGGCGAGCCTCGAGTTCTGAGCGATCGGCCGCGCGATCGTCGCGCGCCTTGACACCGCTTCGATCTTGCTTCGACAATGGCGGGGACAGTCCCCCGCGTTCAGCATCCTGCACCCGTGGAGCCAGCCCCATGCTTATCAAGAATCGAGTCGCATTTGCGATCATCGCCCTAGCCTTTGCCCTCTCCGAGCTGTCGGGACAGAGCGCCGACGCTGCCCTGAGCCCCACCGTGTCGCAAAAGCAGGACATGGCCATCTTCGGCCTCGGCACCTACGGCTATCCCATCCCCCTCGAGGTTTTGGGCCGCGTCGATCTCGACATCCAGAAGGTCTTCGTCGACCTCGGCCGCTTCAATGTCATCGGCTACCAGCAAAAGCTGTCGAGCGCCGACCTTCCGGCCTTCGAGGATGCGATCAAGCAATCGAAGCAGGGCTCGGTGGTCATCCCCGACAAGTACCAGTTCGGGGAGACCCTCCTGACCCAGGCCGAGTGGAACCGCCTCGTGGGCGCCTTCATCGTCGCCGTGCCCGTCGTGGGCGGCTTCGACTCGCAGTACAACCAGAAGACCCTCCGCTGGGAGGCGAGCATCACCGTCGACGTCACCTTCCTCGACGTAGCCTCGGGGGGATCCGTCCTGGGCCAGGCCCACGTGGTCTCGAGCGGCTCCTCTAAATCGAACCAGTTCCAATCGATTTCCGGCGCGGTGGGAGGCATCGCCGCCCAGCTTACCTTCGAGATACGCAAGATCGACGCCTTCCAGATAAGGAGCAAGGTGCTTGAGGTCTCCGGAGGGACGATTAAGCTGCAACTAGGTAGGAATATGGGAATACAGAAAGGAGACGAGTATGCTGTCGTCGAGAAGAGCATGGTGGAGGGATTCCGCGACGATCGGGAGACGGGACTTATAGTCATCAAGGATGTCGGCTCGGAAGTCTCGACAGGCCGGATCGTCTACAACCAGGGGCGCGTTACCAAAGACATGCAGCTGAGCGAGATACCGCGGCTCGGTGTGGAGGCGACCCCATTTTTCCATGTGCTTACTGGCACGCAACTCACGGTCATGAATCCTGATGGCAGCATTATGGGGGGGGGAGGGACGGCCGGTTCCAATTATATGCTTGGGTTCCGGGCGGTTCTTTCGCGAGGAGTCTACGATTCCCGCCCCTTCGCCGAGGTGGAAATACCTCTCAACGGCATTAGGAATATTCTCACTGCCTTTGCGATTCCCATCGACGTCCTCGTCGGCGGCGAATATAACATGTCTATCGGCAGGCTCTCTTTGACACCCTATGCGGCAGTAGGCGGCAGCTACGTCTATCTCACCGAAATTCTCAGTGGCTATAGCACCGACACGAGCAACACCTGGCTTTTCCACTTCGGCGGACAGGTCAATCTCGCGGCTTCCTTCCTCGTGACCCGCGATCTGAAGGTCTACGCCGAAGGTGGCGGCGAGTACTGGCTGACCACGGTCCCAGTTCTCTATTCGAATTACGGTGGCATCTCGATCGGCGGCGGCTTCACATGGAAACTCTGATGCCGATGCCAGACGACATCGACCTCACCGGCCTCGATCTCCCGGGCGCCAAGGCCTATCTCCTCGATTTCGCGACGGCGGCGAAGCTGACGCGAAAGGAGCTCGAGGCCGTCGAAGCGGATCAGGGCGTCTGGACCAAGCGCATCGCCCTGGCCGAGGGCAAGGGGATGGCGGAGCTCGCGGATCAGGCGCGCGCGAGGCTCGCCGAAATCGAATCGAAACGGGCCGCCCTCGCGGCCGAGCTCGCCGAGACCGAGGCGAAGGTGCGGCGGATTCGCGAACAGCTGCCGATGGTGGCTGCCAAGGAGCGGAGCATCGACGCGGACCGCCTCCTCGCCGAGCTCCAGTTGATGACGGGAACCCTCCTCGGCGAGGGGAATGCTTCCCTCGACGCGGAAATGGCCAAGCTGGAAAGCCAGGCCTCGGTCGACGCCTCCCTCGACGCATTGAAACGCGACAGGGACTCAGGCGGCTGAGTCCACTGTCCCTCCCCTCGGTGAGGGGAGCCGACTCCCCTCATTTCTCCCTTCCCACGAGCCTACCGATCCTCTCCCTGCCCTTGGTCTTGTACCAGCCGTCGCGGGCGTTGTAGTAGAGGTACCAGCTCCCGTCCTCCGGATCGCGGCGGCAGTCGCAGGCGTAGACGTGGCTCGACCTCCAGCCCGAGGAGGGTCCGAGGAGGGGCTCCCGTCTCGCGGCCCGGAACGAGAGGCCGTCCTCGGATCGCAGGAGGAAGATGGCCGAGCGCGAGCGGCCGTCGATGCCGCGGAAGATCTTGTTTTGGAGGCCGATCCATCCGTCCTCGAGCTCGATGACCTTGATCGAGCCTTCACCGAGGAGGTCATCCCCCTTTTCGAGGGAAGGGGCGAGACGGGGGCCGGACGGAGCGGCGAAGGGTCCCGTGGGCGCGGCGGCGTCGGCGCAGGCGATGAAGCGCGGCTCGTCGAAGCCGCAGTCGGCTATCGTGACGAGGGAGGCGGAAAACCAGAGCCTCCAGCCCGAGCCGGTCGGTACGAGACAGGGGTTCGATAGGGACTCGCCGAGCCCGGGAGCCCTCGCCCAAGCGAAGTCCGGCTCGAGGAGGACTTCGGGCTCCGACCAGCGCTCGAGGTCGGCGCTCCTTCTGGCCTCGAGTCGGGAATGCCAGCGGGGTCGCCGCGGCAGGAGTTGGAGGGGAAGGGCGAAGGGCCGATATTTTTCGTAGGCGAGAATGAACTCCCCGTCGATCCTGCGCACGAAGGCGCGCATCGCGTTGGCGACGACCTGGCCGCGATCCTGCCAGGCGAGGCCGTCCTCCGAGATATAGCGCCGGATGCCGAAGGCCGTATGGGCGAAGAGGGCCCAGGTCGGTTTGGCATGCGCAGCCTTCGCCCCTGCCCCCTCGAGTGTTGCCGCGGCCGTCTCAGAAGGAAAGAGGAAGGTCGGGTCGGCGAGAATCGGGGAGGGAAAGGGCGGCTCGACAAGAGGGCGGTCGTCGTCGAACCAGCGCAGCGCGAGAAATGCCTCCGTGGTCATGGGAGGAGTATCGCCCATTGCGGAAAGACTGCAAAGGTTCGTTTCTTATCGACTGGTCATCGGCCCAAGGCGGTGTTATCCTGTTTGACGCTCAGAGGACAGCCAGGAGCGACCACCGCCGGCGATTCCCCTAGCCTGGGCAATAATCGAGGGATGTCATGCTTTTTCGGCGCGGGCAGACGAAGCCCGGAATGTACACGATCCGCTCCCTCCTCCTTTTTCTCGTGGTCGGGCCGATGCTCGTCGCCGCCCTTCTGGTGGGCCTCGTCAACTGGTGGAACAGCCAGGCCGCAATAACGCAAACGACCGATCGTCTGTTCGTGGAAACCTCTCGTACCGTGGCGGAACGCTTGTCGGGCCTCCTGTCCTCGGCCGTGATGATCGACGACGTGAACTATCAGGCCCTCCTCTCGGGCGACCTCGATCCGGGCAACCTTCGCGGCATGGAGGTCCACCTTCTCGCCCTCCTCCGTTCGAGCCCCGCCGTATCGAGCGTCTATATCGGCAGCGTGAAGGGCGGCCTTGTCGACGCGGGAAGGGAGGGACCCGGCGGCAAGGAGTATCTCATCGAGACGCCTTCCTTCGCAGCCGGCGCCTTCACCAAGTACGCCATTGACGACAAGGGCCGGACAAGCTCGGTCATCGAGACCCTTCCCTCCTTCGATGCGAGGGTCAGACCCTGGTACACGCAAGCGGTGGCCCGTCAGGGCCTGGTCTGGACGGGGATCTTTCCCCTCTTTACCGGCCAGGATTCGACGATCTCCGCGGCGCGGCCCGTGTACGCCAAGGACGGAAAGCTCATCGCCGTCGTTTCGGTCGACCTCTTTCTCTCCCAGATCGCCGGCTTCGTGCGCGAGATCAGCGCGGAGGGAAACGGCCTCAGCTATATCGTCAATCAGGAAGGCCTCCTCGTCGCCTCTCCGGCCGACCCGAACATTTTCTCGCCGAGGCAGGGCAAGGGGCCCGCGCGGCGCCTCCTCGCGACGGAGAGCGTCGATCCGCGCATCGCGGCCTCGGCGGCCGCGATGGTGAAGGCCGCGGCGACCGGATCTTCTGATAAGCCCTATGTCTGGTACAAGGTGGGCAAGGAACGATTCCTCGCCCTGTCGGCCCCCCTCGCCGATCCGGTAGACCGCGACTGGCGCATCGTGACCATCTATCCCCAAGCCCAGATCCTCGGAAGCATCGACCGCTTGTTGAATGTCTCCGCCTTTTCGATGTTCTTGGGAATTCTTCTCCTCGTCTTCCTCTCCTTCGTCGTCACCGGTTATCTGGACGGCAAGGTGAGGGCCTTCTCGGCCTTCGCGGGCGCCGTGGCCCAGGGTGGTCGCGACGAATCGGCCGAGCTCGCGCCCTCCTCGATTCGCGAGATCGAAGCCCTCCGCCTCGATCTCGTCGGCATGCGTGAAAATCTCCGCTCGGATTTCGACGAACTCAGGGAGGAGGTCGAGAGGCGGAAGAAATCGGAAATGGCCCTGGAAGAGAGCCAGCGGGCCTACGACAGGCTCGCCGCAAACATCCCCGTAGGCGTCTATCGGGCGACGAGCGACAAGTTCGGGCGCTCCCGGTACGATTACCTGAGCGAGCGCTATCTCAAGATTTACGGTTTCGCCGCGGACATGGTCCCCGTCGACAATGAGCGCGAGATAGCCTTGATCCATCCCGACGATCGGGCATCCTTTCTCGCCGAATTGGCGAGGGCGGACTCGTCGGCGACGCCCTTCCTGTGGGAGGGACGCATCCTCGTCAAGGGTCAGCTCCGCCGCATCCGCAAGGAATCGATCCCCCAGGTGGAGGCGAACGGCAGCATCCATTGGGATGGGATGCTCACGGACATCACGGAATCCTGGCAGGCGAGCGAGCGCATCAGGTCCCTCCTCTCCGAGAAGGAGCTCCTCCTTCAAGAGGTCCATCACCGGATCAAAAACAACATGGGTTCGATGATGTCCCTCCTCTCGATGCAGGCCCAATCGACGGAGGTGCCGACGGTGCGCGCCGCCCTGCGCGACGCCGAGTCTCGGCTCGGGAGCATGATGCTCCTCTACAACAAACTCTACAGGGCCGAGTCCGTGACGAGCATGGACGCCGCCGTCTATCTGGCCGATATCGTCGATTCGATAGCCTCGCAACAGGGCCGCTCCGGGCGCGACGGCGAGGGGGTTTTTCACGGGAGGGAAGGCGCGATCCGCATCGTCAAGAAGCTCCAGTCCCGCGTGCTCGACGCCTCCATCCTCATGCCCATGGGTATCGTCGCGAACGAGCTCATCACCAACGCCTACAAGCACGCCTTCCCCGACGGCAGGGATGGCCGGATCGTCGTGGAATTCTCGGCGCTCCGGGGCGAGGGCCGCCTCACCGTCGCGGACGACGGGAAGGGCATCGACGGCGAGGGCGAGAGCCGGGGCTTCGGCCATTCGGTGGTGGAGGGGCTCGCCCGCCAGCTCAAGGGCCGGCTCGCCGTCGTCTCGGAGGCCGGCACCCGTTTCGAACTCGTCTTCCCCCTCGGGGAATGAGCCTCGTCGAGTCCGCCATTTTTTTGCAACCTTCCCCTTCCTCCGTGGTATCCCTTATGTCGACACCGGGACGCTGACCGTCAGGAGCCGACGAAGGGAGCGGCAGATGTCCGCCTACGGCAATGAAGCGATAATGCCCGGCTTCGACGAAGAAAAGGGCGATCATCTCAACATCTTCCTCGAGCGCATCGAGGGCGACGACCTGGGCCTCACGATCCACCTCGGCGACAGGATCGATACGTACAATACGGACTATTTCGAGCGATCGGTGGGAAAGCTTCTCTCGGCGGGCTTCAAGCGGCTGCTCTTCGATTGCCGCGAACTCGGCTACGTGTCGGCCTCGGGCATGGCGGCCTTTTCGCGGATCGCGAACGACCTCCGCGCCAAGGGCGGGGCGATGGCCTTCGCGAAGATGCAATCGAGGGTCTACGACATCTTCGACATGCTCGGACTCGCCTCGGTCAACATCATCCGAGACGACCCCGCCAAGGCCCTCGCCGAACTCCAGAGCCTCCCCCCTCCCCAACCGAAGGTATTCCGCCTGAGCTTCGCCTGCCCCGGCTGCGGGCGGAAACTCGTGGCCAACAAGGCCGGCAAATTCGTCTGCTCCTCCTGCAGGACTCGCATCATCGTCGACGAGAAGGGCTTGGCCCACGCCTGCTGAGTCCTTCGAAGGCGAAGGGAGGACGCGGCCGAGATTTCCGCATCAGGAGCGCGATCGGCCGTGTTTGTCGAATCGTGACCTGCGCGAGTAACTTGTGACTCTCCGCTCAACCTCTCGTCGGAGCCCGCCGACGAGGGGTTGAGCGAGACGACGATCGCAAGGAGAGAGCCATGAACATCGCGCTCTGGATACTCCAAGCCATAGGAACCCTGGCCTTTCTCATGACGGGGACTTCGAAGCTTCTCCTGCCGCGGGAAAAACTCCGCGAAAGGGTGGGCTGGGTGGCCGACCTACCGCCCGTCCAGGTGAAGCTCATCGGTCTGGCCGAGTTCTTCGGCGCCCTGGGCCTCGTCCTCCCCCAGCTCCTGGGCATCTTCCCCATCCTCGGGGCCGTCGCGGCGGCCGCCCTCTTCGTCCTGATGCTCGGCGCCGTCGCCTCCCATTTCGCGCGCGGCGAGGCCGCCAAGTCGGCTCCGGCCATCATCCTCGCCCTCCTCGTCGCCCTGATCGCGATCGGCAGATTCTTCATCCTGCCGGCATAGCGGGGGACTCGCCGTGGCGGCCGTGGCGGAGAGGCCGGGAACTTGACTGCCCGAGCTTCCCTTCGTAGCTTTGCCCCTCACGAGGAGGAAGCAGGATGGAGACGACAGGCAAAGACAGGGGCAGGGCCCTCATCACCGGCGCCTCGGCCGGCATCGGCAAGGCGACGGCGGAGGTCTTCGCCGAACAGGGCTACGATCTCGTCCTCGCGGCGCGGAGGCTCGATCGCCTGGAGGAAATGAAGAAGGAGCTGGAAGCCCGGCATGGAGTCTCCGTCGCCGTCCTTTCCGCCGACCTCGCGAAGCTCGAATCGGCCGAAGGTCTTCACGCCGAGGTCGGGCGCCGGGGCCTCAAGATCGATATCCTCGTCAACAACGCGGGCTTCGGCACCTCGGGCAAATTCGTCGACATCGATCTCGACCGCGAAACCGAAATGCTGATGCTCAACATGGTGACCCTCACCAAGCTGACCAAACTCTTCGCCCGCGACATGGCGGCGCGAAAGAGCGGACACATCGTCAACATCGCCTCCACCGCGGCCTTCCAGCCCATCCCCGGCTTCGCGGCATACGCGGCCACGAAGGCCTATGTCCTCAATTTCTCCGAGGCCCTGGGCGCCGAGCTCGAGGGGGAGGGGGTCAGGGTGACGACGATCTGCCCCGGCGCCACCGTCTCGGAGTTCGCGAAGATCGCCGGCCTGGAAAAGGCCGGCATGTTCTCCGGCGCGCCGACATCCCGCCAATTGGGAGAATTCGTCTACCGCTCCGTCATCGCGGGGAAGTCCGTCGCCATCCACGGCTGGATGAACGCCCTGATGGCCAAGGGCTCGAAATTCATGCCCAAGAAGGCAGTGATGGCGGTGGCGTCGAAGCTCACGAGGTAGGAGCGGCGCGAGGGCTCAGAGCTCCGACGCCGAAGGTCAAACTCTCGATGCCGGAGTTCAAAGCCTCGGCGTCGGAGCTCAAAGCCTCGGCGTCGGAGCTCAAACACTCGGCGTCGGAGTTCAAAGCCTCGGCGTCGGAGTGCAGACCCTCGACACCAGAGCTTTGAAGTACCCCCACCTGCCTCGAAGGTACCCCCCCCTGCCTCAGAGGTACCCCCTGCCTCCGAAACAGCCCGGCGAGCAGGGGGCCGGGGCGCTCAGGCGAAGCGCAGGATGATCTGGTCGACGGCCAGGTTGTCGCCCTTTTTCGCGAGGACCTCGGCCACCACCCCGTCCTGCTCGGCGCGGAGGATGTTTTCCATCTTCATCGCCTCGACGACGGCAAGCCTCTCGCCGCCCTTCACCTCCTGACCGACGGCGGCAGACAGCTCGACGAGGAGGCCCGGCATCGGGGAGAGGAGGAATTTGGAAAGGTCGGGCTTGGGTTTGTCGGGCATCAGCGAGAGGAGATGGGCGTCGTGGGCCGTCATCACTTCGACATCGACCTCGACGCCGCGATGGAAGATGCGGTATCTCCAGCCGACGCGCTCCATCTGGAGGCAGAAGCGCTTTCCGTCCCAGGAGCCGCGGAAGAGAACCTCGCCCAACCTCCAATCGGTCTTGATTTCGTGGGCCTCCCCCTCGCAGACGAGGGAGCAGCCGCCCTCGGTCGGGTTAACGGCGACGGCGTAGCGGTCCTTGCCAATTGTCACGACCCAGTCCGGCCCCACCTTTCGGCGGTGGCCGGGGAGCTGGCCGCTGCCCTGCACGGCGCGGTCGATGTAGCGCCTCCGCGCGAAGGCCGCGACGCTCGCGATGAGGAAGGGATCGTCGTGGTCGAGCTCCGAGGCGGAGAAACCCTTGGGGTACTCCTCGGCCATGAATGCGGTGGTGAAGGAGCCTGAGACGAAGCGCGGGTGCCGCATGAGGGCGGAGTGGAAGGCGACGTTGCTCGCTACGCCGCGGATGACGAAGGAGTCGAGGGCCTCGCGCATGTGGTCGATGGCCTGTGCGCGGTTGTCCCCGTGGGCTATGAGCTTGGCCATCATCGAATCGTAATAAATGGGTATTTCCCCGCCCTCGTACACGCCCGAGTCGACGCGGACGGCGCCGGGAGTCTCCCGGGGCGGCTGGTACTTCACGAGCCTTCCCACCGAGGGCAGGAAGTTGTGGAGGGGATCCTCGGCGTTGATGCGGCACTCGATGGCCCATCCCGAGAGCTTCACGTCTTCCTGGCGGAAGGCCAGGGCCTCGCCCGCGGCGACGCGGATCATCTGCTCGACGAGGTCGAGGCCCGTGACCATTTCGGTGACGGGGTGCTCGACCTGGAGCCTGGTGTTCATTTCGAGAAAGTAGAAATTGCGCCTTTCGTCGACGACGAACTCGACGGTGCCCGCCGAGCGATAACCCACGGCCTTGGCCAGGGCGACGGCCTGCCGCCCCATTGCCTCGCGGGTCGCCGCGTCGAGGAGGGGGGAGGGCGCCTCCTCGAGGAGCTTCTGGTGCCGGCGCTGGATCGAGCACTCCCTCTCGCCGAGGTACACGACCTTGCCCTGCGCGTCGCCGAGCACCTGGATCTCGATGTGATGGGGGCCCTCGATGAATTTCTCGACGAAGAGGCGGCCGTCGCCGAAGGCGCTCAGGGCCTCGCTCCTGCAGGCTGCGAAGCCCTCGCGGGTTTCGCCGTCGTTCCTGGCGACCCTGAGTCCCTTGCCGCCCCCGCCCGCCGAGGCCTTGATCATCACGGGGTAGCCGATCTCCCTCGCAATCCTTACGGCCTCCTCAGCCTCCTCGACGACCCCGTCGTGGCCGGGGATGGTGCTGACGCCGGCCTGCTTCGCGAGGCGCTTCGAGGCGATCTTGTCGCCCATGCTCCCCATCGCCGCGGCCGTGGGCCCGATGAAGACGATGCCCGCCTTTTCGAGGGCCTCGCAAAAGTCGGGATTCTCCGAAAGGAAGCCGTAGCCCGGGTGGACAGCCTCGGCCCCGCTCTCCTTGCAGGCCCGGACGATGCGCGCGATATCGAGGTAGGACTCCCTCGAGGGCGCCGGGCCGATCAGGACGGCCTCGTCGGCCAGAGTCACGTGGCGGGCATCCTTGTCGGCCTCCGAGTACACTGCCACGGTCTTGATGCCCATCCTCCGTGCCGTCGCGATGACGCGGCAGGCGATCTCGCCCCTATTCGCAATTACTATCTTCTTGAACATATGGCCCTCGCCCCCGATCACAGCGGAATGTTGCCGTGCTTGCGCCACGGATTCTCGAGCTTCTTCCCCGCGAGCATGGCCAGGGAGCGGCAGATGCGCTTGCGCGTCTCGTGCGGCATGATGACGTCGTCGATGTAGCCGCGCTGCCCGACGATGAAGGGGTTGGCGAATTTGTGGCGGTACTCCTCCGTGCGGAGGGCCGTCTTGGCCGCGTCGTCGATGTCCTTGCGGAAGATGATCTCGACCGCCCCCTTGGGCCCCATGACGGCGACCTCGGCCGAGGGCCAGGCGAAGTTGACGTCGCCGCGGAGATGCTTGGAGCTCATCACATCGTAGGCGCCGCCGTAGGCCTTGCGCGTGATCACCGTGACCTTGGGCACCGTGCATTCCGCATAGGCATAGAGGAGCTTGGCCCCGTGCTTGATGATGCCGCCGTACTCCTGCGCGGTGCCCGGCAAAAAGCCCGGCACGTCCACGAGGGTGATGATGGGAATGTTGAAGGCGTCGCAGAAGCGGACGAAGCGGGCGGCCTTCACCGAGGCCTTGATGTCGAGGCAGCCGGCGAGGACGAGGGGTTGGTTGGCGACGATGCCGACCGTCGAGCCCTCCATCCGCGCGAAGCCGACGATGATGTTCTTCGCGTAGTCGGGCTGGAGCTCGAAGAAGTCCCCCTCGTCCACCAGCTTCTGGATGAGCTCCTTTATGTCGTAGGGCTTGTTCGGATTGTCGGGCACGAGGGTGTCGAGGGAGTAGTCGAGCCTGTCGGCCGGATCCTCCACCGGGATCACGGGAGGCTTTTCGCGATTGTTCGAAGGCAGGAAGCTGATCAGCCGCCTGAGCATGAGGAGGGCCTCGACGTCGTTCTCGAAGGCGAGATCGGCGACCCCCGACCTCGTGGTGTGGGTCGTCGCCCCGCCGAGCTCCTCGGCGCTCACCTCCTCGTAGGTGACGGTCTTCACCACCTCGGGGCCGGTCACGAACATGTAGGAGGAATCCTCGACCATGAAGATGAAATCGGTGATGGCCGGCGAATAGACGGCGCCACCGGCGCAGGGCCCCATGATCAGGGAGACCTGGGGCACCACCCCCGAGGCCATGACATTGCGCTGGAAGACATCGGCGTAGCCGCCCAGGGAGGCCACGCCTTCCTGGATGCGGGCGCCGCCCGAGTCGTTGATCCCGATGACGGGGGCTCCCACCTTCGTCGCCTGGTCGAGGATCTTGCAGATCTTCTCCGCGTGGGCTTCGGAGAGGGAGCCGCCGAAGACCGTAAAGTCCTGGCTGTACACGAAGACCAGGCGCCCGTTCACCGTGCCATAGCCTGTCACCACCCCGTCGCCCGGCACCCGCTGCTGGTCCATGCCGAAGTCGACGCAGCGATGCTCGACGAACATGTCCCATTCCTCGAAGGAGTCGGGGTCGAGGAGGAGCTCGATGCGTTCCCTCGCCGTGAGTTTGCCCTTAGCGTGCTGGGCTTCGATCCGAGCCTGACCCCCGCCGAGGCGGGCCGCCTCGCGCTTTTCCTCGAGCCTTTGAATGATGTCGTGCATCCCACCCCCGCTTGCGTCGCCCTTGCCGGCAGCTCCGTCCGGCCAGGGCCCGATTTGCGGCCAGAGTATAGCGGTGCCTATGGAGAATAGCCAAGGCTGAATCGTGTACAAATTTCGGAGGCGCGGCGCGGGTCGGCCCCCTCATCGAACTCGTCTAGCTCACGAAGCGCCCTCACGACCTCAAGCAGCTGCCCAAGAATGCGATATGGTTCAGTAGACAAGACTCATGCTAGTTTTCTTTACATGCCGCAGCCCGCAAAGAAGACACCAATCTCCGTTCCGGGTATCGATGCGCGATCGGGAAACGCATCGCCCAGAGCTGCAAGGAAGGCGGATTCAGCCAGGAGGCCCTTGCTGACGTGATGGGGATATCCCAAAAGCAGATTGCCGATTATGAGACAGGCAGGGTTCACCTGATCGACGAAATGATCATCCGGTTCGCCGGACCCTCAATGTCTCCACCGATGAACTCCTCGGGCTCAGGGCGGTCAAACCTTCAGTGGACTCGCCGGCGCTTCACATCATCCGTCGTTTCCGGGAACTGGAAAAACTTCCGGAAGACAAGAAGCGAGCCGTCCTCAAAGTACTTGATGAACTCATTCGAGCGAATTCGTAGTAGTATTGTCTTGATCCGCCACGCAAGGAGCACCACCATGGATGCCGCCATCAACCATCCCCAGTACATCACCGACGAACAGGGCCACAAGACCGCCGTCATCCTTCCCTTGGATGCCTATACTGAACTGCTCGAGGATCTCGCCGACCTCGCGGCAATCGCCGAGCGCCGTGGCGAAAGCACCGTTTCCCACAAGGACCTCCTGGCCTCTCTCAATGCCGATGGCCTCCTATAGCATCGAGTGGAAGGCCTCGGCCGCGAAGGAACTACGAAAGCTCCCCAAGCCGGTCATAGCCAGGATTCTCGCCGCCGTCGAGACCTTGGTGGTCAACCCTCGCTCGGACGGCGTACGGAAGCTCACCGATACGGAAAGCACCTACCGGATCCGAATTGGAGATTATCGCGTCGTGTACAATGTGTACGACCGCAAGCTGATCATCGAAGTAATCAGGGTCCGGGATCGCAAGGACGCCTACCAATAACACAGGCACCGCACTGCGCCTAATCCGCGGTACACGCCATCGCGCTCGTATCCTCGAGGTGCGACGTCGAATGACCGGAGGATTAGGCGCAATGCGCAACCCAATTTGCGCCTTCTTGGCGTCCGACCCCGACAACCTCTTTGACTTTGAAGCTTCGAAGAATTGGCGATGCATGACTGAAAATCTTGTTAGCCATATCTGTCTGAGTCCTGCTGGGGAAATGTTGCCGAGGTCAGCTAGGACGCTCGACGACGCAATCTTCGATCACTCCCCCTCAAGTATCTCCTTCCACTCCTTGAGGGTCCAGGCCTTCACGACCCCGTTCCGCACGAAGGGATCGCGGCCGACGAAGGCCTCAGGCCCTTCCCTCAAGCCTTGGGCGACTCCACGATCTTGATGTGCAGCTCGTTGAGCTGCTTCTGATCTACGTAATTGGGCGAGTCATAGCAAAGCTCGCCGATGCGGGCTTTGCTGTACGGAGAGGAAATTTATTGACAAGCCCGCCTTCCGGCGGGCGACCGAGTCCATCGGCCTACTTTGAAGCCGCCTCATCTACGATCCTAATGTGCAATTCCTTGAGCTGTTTCTCATCTACGTAATTGGGTGAGTCGTCCATTGGCCCCACCGCGAAGCTGTTCTTCGGGAAGGCGATGACTTCCTTGATGGAGGTCTCGCCGGCCATCAGCATCACGAGGCGGTCGAGGCCGGGGGCGATGCCGCCGTGGGGCGGTGGGCCGTACTTGAAGGCCTCGGTGAGGAAGCCGAACTTGGTCTCGGCGTCTTTCGCGTCGAAGCCCACAATTGCGAAGATCCTCTTCTGCAGCTCGGGGTCGTGGATACGGATGGAGCCCGAGGCGAGTTCGAAGCCGTTGAGCACGAGGTCGTAGAGGTCGCCCTTCACCGCGCCCGGATCGGACTCGAGGGTCGGGTGGTACTTCTCCTGGGGCATGGTGAACATGTGGTGGGCGGTGTCCCACTTGTTCTCATCCTCGTTCCATTCGAACATCGGGAAGTCGACGATCCAGGCGAATTCATAGCGGGCCGGGTCGCAGAAGCCGAGGTCCTTGCCGAGCTTGGAGCGGACGGCGCCGAGGGACACGTTGGCGATCCTACGCTTCGCGTCGGCAACCATCAGGATGAGGTCGCCCGGCTTGGCGCCGAGCTTGGCGATGAGGTCGGCGGCAAGCTTTGCGTCCGCGCCGGCAGCACCCTCGGCTCCGCTCGCGGAACCGGTGGCGGGCGGCACGAAGAACTTCGATGCCCCGCCCTCGAGGGCTCCCGTCGCTCCGACCTTCATCCAGGCCATGCCCTTGGCCTTGTAGATCTTGGCGGCGGCCTCGAGCTCCTCGATCTGCTTGCGCGAGTAGTCGGCCTTTCCTGGAACGAGGAGGGCCTTCACCGCGCCACCGTCCTGGGTGATGCCGCGAAGGGCCGCGGCCGCCTGGCGGGCCGCGCCCTCGCTCAGGGCCTCCTTGAAGGCAGTAAAGCCCGAGCGAAGAGCGAACTCGCCGATGTCGACCATCTCCATGCCGAAGCGAAGGTCGGGCTTGTCGGTTCCGTACAATTCCAACGAATCGTCGTAGGCGATGCGGCGGAACGTGGCGGGGAGCTTGACGCCGAGGGTCTTGTCGAAGACGTGGCCCATCATGCCCTCGACGAGTTCGAGGACGTCGTCGCGCTTGACGAAGCTCATCTCGATGTCGATCTGGGTGAATTCCGGCTGGCGGTCGCCGCGCGCGTCCTCGTCGCGGTAACATCGAGCCAATTGGAAGTACTTGTCGAAGCCCGAGACCATGAGGATCTGCTTGTAGAGCTGGGGCGATTGGGGCAGCGCGTAGAACTTGCCGGGATAGAGCCGCGAGGGCACGAGGTAGTCGCGGGCGCCCTCGGGGGTCGACTTGATGAAGGTGGGCGTCTCGATCTCGTAGAAGCCCGAGCCCGTGAGGTACTCGCGCACGGCGAAGGCCACCTCGTGGCGGAGGCGGAGCTTGCGCTGCATCGAGAAGGAGCGGAGGTCGAGGTAGCGATAGGTGAGGCGGAGGTCCTCCTTCGCGTCGGACTTCTCGTCGACCATGAAGGGCAGGGTCTCGCAGCGGCTCAAGATCTGGATGTCCGTGGCCACGACCTCGATGGCGCCTGTGACCATGTCCTTGTTGACCATGTTCTCGGGCCGCGCGCGCACGATGCCCTTGATCGAGACGCAGTACTCGAACTTGAGTTCGGCGGCAGTCGCCTTGAGGGCGGCCGGGGCGTCGTCGTCGACGACCACCTGGGTCACGCCGTAGCGGTCGCGCAGATTGAGAAAGGTGATGCCGCCGTGATCGCGGTGGCGATGCACCCAGCCGTTGAGGACGACGTTCTTGCCCGCGTCGGCGGCCCCGAGACCGCCGCAGGTGACAGTGCGCTTCTGGTATTCCATGGTGGGCGGATTGTATAGGAAATGGGCCGAATTGGGAAAGGGTGGGAAGAAAACGGGGGAAGGTCCGCGATGTCGCGAAGGCCGCTCGAGGCGCGCCGGCGAGGTAGTGGCGGCCCCCCTCGGGTCGTGGGCTCGCGGGTCAGCCCCCGCTCCGGCTTCGCCTCCCCTTTTCGAGTCACCCGCGCAGACTGGCATTCGGCGACGCTTCGACCAAGAATAGGAGGTGAGGGCTAATGATTCCGCCTTCCCCGCGCGAGACTCCGGGTCGAGCCGGTCGCGGGCGAAGGGGCCGGCAGAAACTGAAGGAGCGTGTCGATGATCGAAGCGGGCTCCGCATCGCGGGGAGTCACACTCGAGGCGAATGAGACGAAGCTCGAAGAGTCACAGCCTACCCGTGGGGCTGGCGACCGGGTAGGCGTCTTCCTGTGGCTCGGGCTCGTCTTCCTGATCATCGGGCTCGCCCTGTCCGGCCTCCTCGCCGTGAAGGAAAAGGAAAGACTCGAGACAGCATCCCACCTTCGATTTCAAGTCGTCTGCGACGCCGTCCGCCATGCCCTCGAAGATCGGCTCAAGGACGCCGCCCAGCTCCTTCGCTCGGGGGCCGCGCTTTTCGACACGGTGGACCGGGTTTCGAGATCGGAGTGGCGCATCTTCTCGAAGAGCCTCGACTTCGAGACCAATCTTTCCGGCGCGCAGGGAATCGGCTATTCCGAACTCATCCCCCGCGACGCCCTTGCCGCCCACGAAGCGAAGATTCGCGGGGAGGGCTTCCCCGACTACAGGGTCTGGCCCCAAGGGGGCAGAGCCCAGTATTCGTCGATCGTCTACCTCGAACCCTTCACCGGCCGCAACCTCAGGGCCTTCGGCTACGACATGCTCAGCGAACCGGTGAGGCGGGCCGCGATGGAGGCCTCGCGAGACCAGAATAGGGTCGTGCTATCGGGGAAGGTCCGCCTCGTCCAGGAAACGGAGACCGATGTGCAGGCGGGTCTCCTCATGTTCGTCCCCGTCTATCGACCGGGCCTCCCGATCGACACTCTCGAAGAGCGAAGGAAGGCGATTTTCGGGTGGGTTTACAGCCCCTACCGGATGACAGATTTCGTCGCAGCCTCCCTCAAGGGCGTAGAAGACCTCCAAGCGACCCAGGGCATCGAACTCGCCGTCTACGATGGAGACGGCAGCTCCCCCGGATCGATCCTCTACGAAGCGGTCGCGACGACGAAGAGTCCTTCAACCCGAGCCGCCTCGACCCAGCTGAGCCTGGGCTTGGACTTCGGAGAGAGCCATTGGACCCTTCGATTCCTGAGGCCTGGCGGCCTTCTGACCCCGGCAGAAACCCGCCGCGTCTGGCTCGTCTTTTTCGGCGGGGCCTTGTTGAGCTTTCTCTTCGTCGGCCTGGCTCATTCCCTGTATCGCACGCGGCAGAACGCGCGGTTGATAGCGGAGCGGATGACGGCCCGACTCAGGGAGAGCGAGGAGCGTTATCGCCTCCTTGTCATGGCCGCCCCCGAGGCTATCCTCCTCCACCAGGCCGGGATCTTCACTTTCGTCAATCCTGCGGCGGTGGCCCTCTTCGGGGCCGAAACGCCGGAGGCCCTCATTGGCAGCTCCGTCATGGACCGCGTGCATCCCGATTCGCGCCTTTCCGCGGTCGAAAGGCTTCGCCAGGCCTCCGAGGGCGGCATGACCCTGCCCCTCTTGGAGCAAAAAGTGCTGCGAATGGACGGTTCGGCAGTCGAGGTCGAGGCGGCGGGCACCAGCCTCAGAATCGATGGGAAGACGACCATGCAGGTCATCATGCGCGACATCGGCGAACGCAAGTCGATGGAAAGGAAACTGAGGGAGAGCCGGGAAAACCTGAGCGCGGCCCTCAATGCCTCCGAAGATTCGATCTATCTCATATCATCCGATCGGACCCTACTCGCCCTCAACGATGCTGCCGTGATGATACTGGGGCGCTCGCGCGATGACCTCGTCGGGCGCAAGGCCGAAGAAGTCCTACCCGCCGCTGTTGTGGAACAGCGACGCTCCGTTTTCGAGAGCGCCATGCGTGAGGGTAAGCCTATGAGTTACGAGGAGGCGGCGGATGGCCGCCTGATGGCCCACAGTCTCTACCCGATCTTCGGGGAGGAAGGGCGGGTAGATCGCCTCGCGATCTACAGCAGGGACATCACGGAAAAACGAAGGGCCGAGGAGTCGGTAGCCTCCCTCCTCGCGCGTTATCAAATGCTTCTCGAGACGGCCTCGGACGGCATCCATGTGTTGGACACCGAGGGTAACGTCGTCGAGGCGAACGCGGCCTTCTGCTCCATGCTGGGCTATAGCCGAGAGGAAGTCCTCCATCTCAACGTGGCCGACTGGGATCGTCGTTGGTCGGGGGAAGGTCTACTCGCCAAGGCGAGGGAGCTCATCGAGAAACCCGGGGTATTCGAAACCACCCATCGCCGCAAGGACGGCTCTCATTTCGACGTGGAGATCAACGCGGTCGGCATCTCCCTCCACGGCCGCGATTACTTGTACGCCGCGGCCAGGGAAATAACGGCGCGCAAGAACGCCGAGTCGGCCCTGAAGGAAAGCGAGGACCGCTACCGCAGTCTCTACGAGTCGGCCCTCGACGCCATCCTCCTCACCGCCCCGAACGGGAGGATCATCGCCGCCAACAAGGCCGCCTGCCGGATGTTCGGGCGGAGCGAAGAGGACATACTCGCCGGGGGACGGGCCGGCATCCTCGACCTCGCCGATCCCCGGGTTGCCCTCGCCTTGGAGGAACGTCGCCTCACGGGCAGCTTCTACGGTGAACTCACCTTCATGCGGGCGAATGGGGAGAAGTTCCCCGGGGAAGTCTCCTCCAACTTCTTCATCGACCGCCGGGGCGAGGAGCGGACCAGCATGTACATCCGCGACGTGACGGAGCGGAAGGCGACCCTCGCCGCCCTCGAGGAAGCCCTGGCCTCGAACAAGAACCTCCTGGGAGAGCTCCAGCATCGCGTCAAGAACAGTTTCAGCCTTATCAGCAGTCTCGTCAGCCTCGAAGCAAGCGAGACGAGTCACGAGGAAACGAAGATACTCCTCGAAGAGCTGGACGGGCGGGTGAGGTCTGTGGCCCAACTCTACTCCCTGCTCTATGAGAGCGGTTCCTTCAGCCAAGTCAGACTCGACCGCTATTGCGCCGAGGTCGTAGCGGCCATGGCCTCCCTCGCCGGCGCGATCGGCCTGGAGACAAGGATGGACTATCTGACCATCGAGGCGAAGACGGCGGCGCCAATCGGCCTCATCGTCACGGAGCTCGTTACGAACTCCCTGAAGTATGCCTTTCCCGAGAAGAGAAGCGGGAGAAAGATCGTGGTAATGCTGATGGTAAAGGGGAAAGAGGGAATTCTCGAGGTCGCGGACAACGGCATCGGAATGCCTTCCTGCTTCGACATCGCGACAGACGCCGGCACGGGCCTCGTGCTGGTTCAGGGCCTCGCTCGGCAGATCGGCGGCAGCTTCGAGATGAAAGCCGCGGAAACCGGCTCCCGCGGCGTCCTCAGGTTCCCCCTGGGAAACCTCGATTGAGCCTTGGATGAGAACCTTCGTCATCGCGGAAGCCGAAAAGGGCGAAGCCAACGCGGTATTCGACCTCGTGGAATCCCTCCTCTCCGAACTCGTCGAAGAGGGAGAGGAAACGGGGGCCTTGGATCGCGAGGCGCTGAGCCGCGAATGGGAGGGGGAGGGCGGTCGACATCGAGCCTTCCTCGCCTCAAGCGACGGCGCATATGTTGGCGTCATCACGATAACCGAAGCCTTCGCCCTCTATGCCGGAGGGCGCTACGGCATCATCAACGAAATGTACGTAAAGCCCGGTTTCCGCTCCGTGGGCCTCGGCTCACTTCTGGTCGATGCGGCGAAGAGCCTGGGCAGGCAAAGAGGCTGGCGACGGATCGACGTGACGGCGCCCGAATCGGAGCGCTGGGATCGCAGCCGCCGTTTTTACGAGCGCGAGGGCTTTCGCTTCACCGGGCCGAAGCTCAAGTACCTGCTGTAGGCCGCGGGCCCTTCTGATCGGATCATGCTCCGGAAAATCGAAGGGCCTAGCCGCCCTTTTGACAAAGGTGACCTTCAATCGCTCGGAGTCGCGCCCTTCCTTGCCCAAGCCGCGAGGATCGACGCCGCCATCGGCGCCTCGGGGTCGCGGAAAAGATAATGGTAGGCGCCGGGGATCATCTGAACGCTGTGCTTCGGGAACATCGACTCGAGGAGGGGAATGTTGTAGGCCGCGTCGACGACGGTGTCGGCGCTTCCCTGGATGAGGGTCAGCGGCGAATCGAAGGGGCCCATTCCTTTCGCCTGGCCCTGGAACTTCCTGAGGGCCTTGAACCACGAAAGGGGAAAGCTTTGCGGCCGCAGCGGATCAGTCTCGAGGAAGCGGACGAAGGCGGGGTCGCGGCTCGAGGCGCCGCCCCGCGCGGGGAGATTGGGTTTGAGCCAGCCGAGGAGGGTGTAGCCGCAAACGGAGGCATTCCATCCCCAGGAGCGCACGAGGGGGGCCTCGAAGAAGATGGCCTCGAGTCGGCCCGGCGCGAGGGATTCGGCTTCGATGAGGGCGGAGCAGCCCGTGGAATGTCCGTAGCCCCGCCAGGGCAAGGGCCAGGCGTTCGAATTTTCGACGGCGAGGACGGCGCGACCGTAGGCGGCGAAGTCGTCGATTGCGGCCCGCGGGCCCGATGAAAGGCCGTGGCCGGGCAGGTCGATGCCGACGACTTCCCATCCGGCCTCGACGAGTATTCTCACGGCCGGCACGGTGATGGCCGTGTGCTCCAGGAATCCATGCACGAGAAAGACCGTTCCGCGCGGTTCCGCCAGGGGCGGGAAGACATGGCAGGCGATTTCGTAATCGCCGGAGCGGACGATTTCCCAACTCCAAAAGAGACCCGTTCCTCCATAATATTCGCGAAAGTCAGGGTTATAAGGATTCCAGTCGGTCGGGGGGGCGGCGGCGCTCGCGTGGACGCCGAGGAGGGCGAGGAGGGAAATGGCCGAAACGATGGGCTTCGTCCATCCGCGCGGCGCCTTGTCTTTTCGGCTCATCGTCGCTCCAGCCGCCATGTCCGGCCTAGCCTATCGCCGAGCCCACGAGGCGGCCGATGCCGAAGGTGATGACCGCGGCGGCCAGGCCGATGAGGACCTGCCTGACGCTCGACTTCCAGAAGCGGGTGCCGGTGAGCATGCTCGAGGCCGCGCCGAGGATGAAGAGGCCGAGGGCCCCCATTAGCGCGCTGGCGAAGATGCCCTGCCAGCCCGAAAAGAAGAAATAGGGAATAATTGGCAGTATTCCGCCTACCGCGAAAAGGAGGAAACTCGTGAGCGCCGCCTCCCAGGCCGATCCGCCGAGCTCCTCCGGATTGATGCCGAGTTCCTCGCGGGCCAGGGTGTCGAGTGCGCTGGCCTTGTCGGAGAGGAGCTTGTTCGCGAGGGCCTTGGCGCTTTCGGCGTCGAGGCCCTTGGCCTGGTAGATGAGGGCGAGCTCCTGTTTTTCCTCCTCGGGGAGGGTGTCGAGTTCCTTGGATTCGATGGCGATTTGGTTTTGGTAAAGCTCTCGGGCGCTCTGCACCGACAGCCATTCGCCGAGGGCCATCGAGAGGGCGCCTGCGATGAGGCCGGCGCCGCCGGTGATGAGGATCTGCTTCTGCGCGACGCCGGCGCCGGCGACGCCCATCACGAGGAGGAAGACCGACACGAGGCCGTCGTTGGCCCCGAGTATGCCTGCCCGGAGGGCGTTGCCGCCCGAGCGGTGCCTGCCTTCGAAGCGGGCGAGATCGGCTCCCTCGACGCCATTTCCGCTCGTGGAAAGGTACCCGAAGACCCGGGCGTGCGATCGCTCCTCCTGCTCCATCTCCTCGAGCTGGCCGTCGATCTTGTCTGGCTCCGGGGAGGCGGCTCCCGCGCTCGAGGTCGTCTTCGATGTGGCGTAGGAATTGGCGGCCTGGGCCTCGATGGCTGCCACGAGGGGAACGACCGCCTGGGCTCCGTTCCGCTTGGCGACCATCCTGATGACGCGGCTCCGGAATCCCGGCTTGAAGGGCTTGTCCTCGACCTTGGCGGCGCGCAGCCTCCCTTCGAAGACCTTAACGTGCTTGCGCTCGGTATCGGCGAGGCGGCGATAGATTCCGGAGAGGTCGTGATTGGGTTCGGCGTCGGCCATGCTGTCGTAGAGCCAGACGGCCTCGCGCTCGGCCTGGAGGCTGGCCTTCCATTCTTTGATGTCCTGGGTTGTTGCCATGCCTTCTAGGCTATGCAGAGATATCTTCGCGGTCAAGCTCGGTCGGGGAGGATTTTTGGCGAAAGGGCGGTCAGGGCCCGCGGACCGCCGCGGCTTTCACGCCGGTTCGATCTTGAGACCGTCGACGCCCTTCTCGTCAAATATATCATAATACTTATCTTTAGCTTGGAGGAGCCTTTCATTGTACTCCCCGAGCTCCATGTTGGCGACGGCGTCCTTGCCATAGGCGGCTTCCACGTCCCGTTCCGCCAGGAGGTCGGCGATGCGCTCCCGAAATTCCGCCTCGAGACACTCGGCGATCTTGCTATCGTATTCCTCGCGGGCCTGTTGCTCGATATAGTAGGTCCCGGGGCGGGGATGGAACTCGAAGTGTTCAGAGTTCCCATTCCGGACCGCCGCATCGTAGACCTTGAACAGCAGGTCCTGTACCTCTTCGTTCAACTCCGGGGCGAGGCTGTACCTGAGCTTCCAGCCCGAATAGAGACACTCGACCAGCAGCATCCATTCTTTGTTCGAAAGCCGGAGTCCATCGCCCCCATCCATTTTCACGGCCATGGTCAATGAGGCCCTGTGGCCGGGATTGAAACCAGGTCGGCGGCGTAGGGGAAGAGGGCGGGCGAGCCTCCCGTGTGCCAGAACAGGACGCTATCTCCGGCCGCAAACTCGCCTCCTCGGATCATCGCCAGGAGTCCCGCGAAGGCCCGGCCCGAATAGACCGGGTCGAGGAGGAGGCCTTCCGTTTTCGCCGCCAGCCCGATGGCCTCCCGCTCGGCCTCGCCGACCACTCCGTAACCCTTGCCGAGGAAGTCCTCGCGGAGGATGGGCGCGAAGTTGGGCGGAGGGCTCGACGGATCGGGGGTCAGGAGGGCCCAGGTCCTTTCAATTATGTCCTTGATTCGCTCGGAAAGGCTCGGCCCCTCGCCCTCGAATTTGTCGATGGCGACGCCGACGAGGCGGGACTCGAGGCCGAAGAGCCTGGCCCCGACCTCGAGGCCGGCGTGGGTGCCTCCCGAGCTCGAGGCGAAGACGAGGGCGGCGGGCTCGAGGCCCAGTTCGTCGAATTGGGAGGCCGCCTCGCGGGCGGCCTCGACATAGCCCAGGGCGCCCACGGGATTCGAGCCGCCGTAGGGAATGATGTAGGGATGCTTCCCCGCCTTGCGCAGCTCCTCGGCGATGAGGGGGATGTCCTCGCCCTTGCGCTTCGGCCCGCCCCAGTGGATGGTCGCGCCGAGGAGCCCGTCGAGGAGGAGGTTGCCGCCGGGAATCTCGGGAGCCGTCCCTCCGAGGGCGAGATGGCAGGCGAGACCGGAGGCGGCGGCCGCCGCCGCCGTTTGCCGGCAGTGGTTGGACTGGGCCGCCCCTCCCGTTATCAGGCAATCGCAGCCCTGGGAAATGGCCTCGCCGACGAGGAATTCGAGCTTGCGTGTCTTGTTGCCGCCGAAGGCGAGTCCCGTCTGGTCGTCGCGCTTGACAAAGAGCCGCGGGCCGCCGAGCAGCTTCGAGAGTCGGGGCATCTCGACTATCGGCGTTGGCAGGAAGGCGAAATGCTTTCGCGGGAAGGAGGCGAGTCTTTCGGGGGATGTCATGCCGTTACCTCTGATGCGTGCTTCGCGCCGAACGGTTGCCGGTGGTACCGACCGACGATGACGAAGGCCACGGGGCAGTATACCCCCGCTGCGGCGATGAATAAAGCCGGCCCGGTCACTCTCGGCTCGCCGTCGGTCCACCGAGCTGACCGCAGGCGGCCATGATGCGGCCACCCTTTTTCGCCCTCCGCTTGACGATGCAGCCCGCCGCTTCGAGGAGGGCCGCGAAGTCTTCCACCTCCTCCTCGGTAGGGGCGGGGGCGATGGGTTTCCTCCCGGGATTGTAGGGGATGAGGTTGAAGACGGACCGCCCGACCCGCTTGGCGAAGTCGGCTGCCCGCCGCGCGTCCTCCGGCCTGTCGTTTATTCCGGGAAGGAGGCACCAATTGAGGGCGAGGACGAAGTTGCGGCGGCGCGGCCATCCGGCGAGGGCCGTCGCGAGGGCGTCAATTCCCGCGGAGCGGTTGATCGGCATTATGCGGTTTCGCGTGACGTCGTCGGCGCCGTTCAGGCTGAGCGAGAGGTTGAGCCGCGGGCTCGAAGCCTCGCGGAGTGCTTCGAGTCCTTCGATCTTGCCCGAGGTGCAGACGGTGATCCGGTCCCAGGAAAAGGCGAGTCCTCGCGAGTCGGTCAGGACGGCGAGGGCGCCGAGGAGGCCGCCCGGGTTGTCGAGGGGCTCGCCCATGCCCATGAAGACGATGTTGCCGGGGTTCCAGCCGAACAATGTCTTAGTTGTCACAAGTTGCGAGACGATCTCGGCGGCGCCGAGGTTTCGCGCGAGGCCGCCGCGGCCCGTTTCGCAGAAGGCGCAGCCCATGCGGCAGCCGACCTGCGACGAGACGCAGAGGGTCGAGCGCGGCTTTCCGTCCGGCTTGGGCGGCATGGGGATGAGAACGCATTCGACCTCCTCTCCGTCGGCGAGTACGAGGACGGTCTTTTCGGTCGGTCCGAACTCCCCCTCTTCTGATGCGCGGCGGCCGGCGGTAAGGAGGCCGACCCCGAAGTTCTCTTCCCAGGCGCGGCGATTCCGCTCCGTCAGCCCGAGGCCGTCGAGGTCGAGGCGACCTGATTCGAAGGCTCGGGCATAGACCTTCCCCGCGATGCCCCTTCCGCCGGGAAGGCGGGCGGCGGCTTCGGTTTCGAGATCGGCGAAGGCGAGTCCGAGGAGGTCCACGGGCGGATTCATCGACGGAACTCTAGCCCGAGGAGGGGCAGCGGGACAATCGAGCCGCTCCGATTCCGCAATCGACCCGCATCTGCTATCCTCTGCCGATCGGAGGTTTCATGTCCGTGATCAGCTGGAGCCCTCTCTTCGAAAGCGGCGACCCGACCATCGACGCTCAGCACAAATCGCTCGTGGAGACGATAAACCGTCTCAACACCGCGCAGACCTGGGGAACGGGCAGGCACGCGATGGCCTTCGTCCTCGACGAGCTCGACAGCTATGCCAAGGTCCATTTCGGCACGGAGGAGCGGTTCTTCGACGAGGTCGCCTTTCCCAAGGCGGAAGAGCACCGGGCTTCCCACCACTTCTTCGCCGAGCAGATTATCGAACTCCGAAAACAGTTCGAGGGCGGCGACGAGGCCTCCGTGTCGCGCCTCCTCGAGCTCCTCGGCGACTGGCTTGTCAGGCATGTCGCCAACGAGGACGTCCTCTATCGCCCGTATCTCGCGAAGCGAGCCTAGGCATGCCGGCCATCGTCCTCGCCCTCGTCGCCATCGCGATCTGGAGCAGCCTCGCCCTCCTGTCGACGGCGACCTTCGGCCTGCCGCCCCTTTTCACGACCGGTATCGCCCTCGTCATCGGCGGCCTGGTCGGGTTGGTGCGCCTCCGCGACTGGAAAGTTTCCCTCGTTACCTTCGCCGTGGGGCTCGGCGGCATCTTCGGTTATCACGCCCTCCTTTTCGCGGCTTTTTCTCTCGCTCCCCCCGTCGAGGTCAATATTCTCAATTACCTCTGGCCCCTCCTCATCGTCGTTCTCTCGCCCCTCGTCCTCCCCGGCCTCGGCCTCTCGCCTCGCCATGTCGCAGGAGCCTTCCTCGGCCTCGCGGGAGCAGTCCTCGTCGCTTCAGGCGGCGAGGCGGGGCAGGGCGGCGGCAGTCTTATCGGTCTCGGCCTCGCGGCCACGGCGGCCCTCGTGTGGGCCCTCTATTCGCTGATGACGAAGCGCCTCCCGCCCTTTCCGACGGGCGCCGTGGGAGGCTTCTGCCTCGCTTCGGGCCTGCTCTCCCTCGGCCTTCTCGCCTTGACCGGCGGACCGGCCTTCAGGCTTCCTTCGCCGAGCCCCGGCCAGTGGTTGGCCTTGCTCGCCCTCGGCATCGGCCCGATGGGAGCGGCCTTCTACGCCTGGGACGCCTCGCTCAAACGCGGAGACCCTCGGGTCATCGGCTCGCTGGCCTACCTCACCCCCCTCCTGTCGACCTTCAACCTCGTCGTGTTCGGCGGCAAGCGATTTACAGCGCTGACGGCAGCCGCCCTCGTCCTCATCGTGGGTGGGGCCTTGCTCGGGTCTTCAGGCAGTTTTAAGAAAAAGGCCGCTCGAATGGGAGCGGCCGCGAAGGCGGGCTGAGAAGGCGGGCGGAGAAAGCGGACTTGGAAGGCGCGGGCTGAGATTGGGCGGCGAGTCTCGCGATCCCGAGGACTTCGCCGCCGCGACGAGGCTCCGCCCCGAGGATCGTGGCTCGAGGCGCAGCTGCCGGATGAGGGATTACTGCTGGGCGGGAACCCAGGTGTAGAAGTTGGCCTTTCGCGCCTCGCTCTTCGCCTGAGGAGTGAGTCCCCAATAGCCCTTCGCGAGGGCGGGCTCCCAGTCGCCGTAGACGGGGTTCGGCAGGACGATGAATTGGGCGCCGAACTTGTCCTTGTTCTGGTCGACGAGGGCGTTCCTGTCGGCCAGGCTCTTGCCGTAGCCGCCGATCGGCAGGTCGTTTTCGTTGTCGCCTATGTAGAGGATGACGTCGTGATTCTGGGCGATGGCGTCGAAGCGCGGCTGCTTGTTGCTGACGCCCGTGCTGACCACGACATGGTCGGCGTCGGCGTAGGGGAACCCGAGGTTGGCGAGGTTCTTGAGCGTCCCGGGGAGCCCCGCCTGGTCCCTATTGGTAACATAGTAAATCACGATGCCCTGCTTCGCCGCGTAGTTGAGGAAATCGACGGCGCCGGGGATAGCGCGCGCCTGGGCGGCGAGTTCCCATTCGGTCCAGGTCTTGCCCGAGTAGGCTGCGTCGCGGCCGACGAGGCCCGCGTCGTAGGCGCTGTTGTCGATGAGGGTCTCGTCGAGGTCGGCGACGATCGCGAGGGGGAGGTCGCCGGACTTGTAGGCGGCCTGGGCCTTGTCCACGTCCATGGTGGCGAAGTTGAAGGCCTGGTAGCAGAGTTCGCGATACTCGGCGGAAGTCTGGACCCAGGCGAGGCCCATCACCATCTGCTCGTTGAGATCCTTGACGGTATAGGGCGCCTGCGGCGTGTCGTCGGCGAATGCGAGATAGCCGGGCAGGATCGCGAAGAGCGCGAGGGCGATCGCGGCTGCTGGCGGGAAACGACGGGAACTGATCATGCAAAGCCTCCTTGGAAAACCAATGAGGCCAGACTATGCCCGCGACGGACCGAAGTCAAAGCGTGATCGCACAACTGATAAATATTTTACATTCACATGCATTGATTATTGTAATTGTGATCGAAATATAACTTTCCATCTTCGGGTGGATCAGATCCTGATGTCGCCGAGGGCCCTGGCGGGGAAGGGGGCGCCATGACCGGGATAGACGGTCCCCCCCGCAGGCACCAAGGAGCGGGCGCGGAGGAGGGAGGCGCGATAGGCCCCGGTGTCCGAGGCGAGGAGGCCGGGGCCGGGTTTGCGCCAATTCGAGACGAGGTCGCCAGCGACGAAATCGCCCCGCCCGGTCAGGATTCCGATCGAGCCCGGCGTGTGGCCGGGGAGGTGATAGACCTTCGCGTCGAGTCCCCAGGGCGAGAGATCCTGTCCGTCTTCGAGCCTGAGGTCGATCGCGCACTCCGGCCCGGCCTTGCGGGGAATGAGCTGGGAAAGATCCACGAGCCAGCGAAGGCTCCCGAGGGCCCTCCGCTTGGGCATGAGGCCCGATTCGAGGCCGGGGGCGTCGCCGTCGTGTATGGCGACCTTGGCCCCCCAGGCTTCGCGGAGCCAGGCGGAATTGCCCGCGTGGTCGAAATCGGCGTGGGTGAGGATATGGAGACCGAGCAGCCCCGGCGTGCAACCCGCGCCGCGGAGGGCGGCCTCGAGCCTCGCGCGATGCATGGGTAGGCCCGAATCGACGAGGACGAAGCTCCCGCCCAACTTGAACAGCCAGGCGTTCACGAAGTCGAGGGCGATGCGAAAAGGCGTCGGTGCCGTCGTCATGTCTCCAGTATGATCCCTTGCCGGCCGCACGGAAAGGCTCTAACGGGGGCGGGGACCGCCCCTCCTCCCTCCGGCCCCGAGCGCTTCGCCGAGCCTCGCCCTGAGGATATGCAATTGGTATTTGATGGTGCCCTCGGGCCTCCCGAGAAGCCTCGCGATTTCGCGGATTCCGAGCCCCTCCAGATAGGCGCAGCGATAGAGGAGACGGTCGCCGGGTCCGAGACGTTCGAGGACGGATTCGATGGAGAGCCTTTCGTCGTCGACGAAACTTGCCTTCGCTTCCCCTTCTTCGAACTGCGAGGCTTCCTCGGCGATAAAGCTGGCCATGGCTCTTTCCCTCGCGGCCTTCGTGCGCAGATGCCTCGCGAAGACGTGGCGGCAGATGGTCCAGATCCAGGTCGAAGGGGCCGAGGCTCCCCGAAATCGGGGCAGGGCCTCGATGATGGCCAAAAAGCTTTCCTGGGCGAGATCCTCTGCGTCTTCGGGGCAGGCGCAGCGCCGGAGGAAGAAGCTCCGAACGAGCCTCGCGTGCGCGGCGACGAGGGTCTCGGGATCCCTCACCCGCCCGGGCGGAAAGGTCTTCATTCCTGTCGCGTTCCGACGGTTCGGGGCCGACCTCAGAGTCCCGCCACGTAGGAGCGGAGCTTCTGCTCCGTCACGAGGGCGTGATCGCGCGAGGCGAGGGAGTCGATACCCTCGATGATGAGATCGTATTCGAGTTCCTGGGCCCTGAGCAGACTCTCCTTGAAGCGTTCGAGCACGGAGCGGAGGAGGAGGGGATCCCATCCTTCGACGAGCATCTGGAGGCCCTGGCGCAGCATAGGATTCGTCGTCGACTGTCGAAGGTCGTCGAGGGGGAGGAGTCCCTGCCTGCGCACGAATTGGGCGAGGGCGGCGAAGGAGGCGATGATGGCTTCGCGGCTCGAAAGATCCACCGCCGGGGGCTCGGGGGCCGGGGGAAAGGCACCTTCTTTCTTCCAGGTCTCATGGTGTTTTTGGAGAAGCTTCCCGAAGTGACCTTGCGCCGCCTCGATGGCGCCGGGCGCCAGGGTCTCAGGGTCCTTTACCTCCTCCCGAAGATAGGCGACTGCCCTGAGCGACATGTTGCCGAAGATGAGCTCCCTGATATCCTCGGCCTGGTCGGCAAGCACCGTCGCGAGGACCTCCGAATCGATGTCCCGCAGCGCCATCTGGATGACGATGTCCGGAAAGGCCGAATCCTTCATGAAAGCGGCGAAATCCTTCATAGTGCCCTCCTCCTCGGCTCTTCGATTCCAGTATCGCTGTATTGGTGCCCCCTCGTCGGTCTTCGGTTGGAAAAATCGCGCCGGCCATTCCCGCGCCGGCCCCGCCTTCGCTATAGTCGCCCCATGAGCGACGCGACCAGACCCGGTCCGCTCGCGGCCTGGACCATGGCCGCGCGGCCGAAGACCCTTCCCGCCTCCACCTCCGGCGTCATCGTCGGATCGGCCCTCGCCTTTGCAGGCGGGCGCTTCGATATCCTGCCCGCCCTCGCCGCCTTCGTGGTCGCCTTGGCCCTGCAGATTGCGAGCAATTTCGCCAACGATGTCTTCGACTTTGAAAGCGGAGCCGACGCGAAGCGGGCCCATGGGCCGACGCGGGTGACCCAGTCGGGCATCCTCTCGCCTCGCCAGGTGAAGATCGGTCTCGCCGTCGTCATCGGGATCGCAGCCCTCGCCGGTCTCTGGCTGGTCTACCACTCCCTCGCGATCGCACCCGGTTCCTGGCCCTGGCTCCTCGCGACGGGCCTCCTCGCCATCATTTCCTCGGTGGCCTATACGACGGGACCCTTTCCCCTGTCCCGTCTCGGACTCGGCGATCTTTTCGTGCTCATCTTTTTCGGCTTCGCGGCGACCATGGGCAGCTACTTCGTCCAGGCCGGGCGGATGGACGCCGCGCCCATCCTCCTATCCCTCGGACCCGGCCTCGTCATCGTCGCGATACTCGTCGTCAACAATCTCCGCGACATCGACGAGGACCGCGATACGGGCAAGCGGACGCTGGCCGTACGCTTCGGCGCCGGCTTCGCCAGGACCGAGTACATCGCCTGCCTCATCCTCGCCGATATCGTACTAATTGCCGCCGTCGCCTTCGGGCTCGCCGCTCCCTGGACCCTCCTCGCCCTCCTGTCGGCCCCCCTCGCCTTGAAGAACGTGCGCACCGCGCTCGGCGCGAAGGGGCCGGCCCTCAATGCCGCCCTCGGAGGCACGGGAAGGCTTTCATTCGTCTGGGCCCTTCTCTTTGCGGCGGGAGTGATCCTCGGCAAGCTGGTCGGGTAGGGAGAATCGGCGTAGTCCCGGCGCATGGCCGGGTTGTCTCGTCGGGCTCGCCGGTCATGCGCCGCCCTCAGAGCCCCAGTCGCGCGATGGCGAAGTGGTTCATCGGTCCGTGGCCCTGGCCCAGCCCCAAATCGACGGAGGCGGCGATGAGGCGCGACACATAGTCCTTGGCCCCGGCGACGGCCTCGCGGAGGGGATTGCCGAGGGCGAGGCGCGCCGCGACTGCCGAGGCGAAGGTGCAGCCCGTGCCGTGGGTGTTCTTCGATTCGATCCTGCGCGCTGAAAAGACGAGGAAGTCCTCACCGTCGAAAAGAAGGTCGGCGCTCTCCTCGCCCTCGAAATGCCCGCCCTTCACGACGACGGCCTTGGGGCCCATGCGAAGGATTTCGCGGGCGGCCCGTCTGGCATCCTCGGGCGTGGCGATCGAAAAACCGCAGAGGGCCTCGGCTTCGGGCAGGTTGGGCGTCAGCACGGTCGCGAGTGGAAGGAGGACCTTCACGAGGGTTTCGCGGGCCTCCTCGCGGAGGAGGGGATCGCCGCCCTTGGCCACCATCACGGGATCGACGACGAGGGGAAAGAGCCCGTATTCGCGCACCTTCGCGGCCACCACCTCGATGATGGCGGCGTTCGCTATCATGCCGGTCTTGATCGCGTCGGCGCCGATATCCCTGACGATGGAGTCGATCTGGGCCGCTACGAACTCGGGCGGAATCTCGAAGACGCCCTGGACGCCAATGGTGTTCTGCGCCGTGAGGGCTGTGATGGCGCTCGTCCCGAAGACGCCGTGGGCGGCGAAGGTCTTGAGATCGGCCTGGATGCCGGCCCCCCCTCCCGAATCGGAACCGGCGATCGTCATAGCTCGTTTCATCTTTTCCCTCCCGTCTTCGATCCGGCGAAATGATCCCAGCCCCCGCCGCCGAGGCCGACGACCTTCCCGTCGGGAAGGACGAGTTCGGCGGGCCCGCCCGCCTCGGTGATCTCGCCGATGTCGGCGACAGGGGTCCCGGTGGCCTCGCGGATCGAGGTCGCGAGGGTTGTCGCCGATCCGGGCGGGCAGGTGAAAAGCAGCTCGTAGTCCTCTCCGCCATGGAGGGCGAAATGCCATTCGTCGCCTTTCGAGGCGAGGGAGAGTTCGCGGTTTTCCCTGGCGACGGGCAGGCGCTCAGCGAAGATGCGCGCGCTCACGAGGCTGCGCTCGAAAACGTGGCCGAGGTCACCGGCGAGCCCATCGGACAGGTCGATCATTGCGCTCGCCAGTTTCGCGGCTCCGATGATCCGGCCCTCTCGGACCCTCGGCTCGGGCCTGTCCCTGCGGCGGGCCGCAAGAGTGGCGTAGTCGCGTACGGATGGCGAGGCCGCGGCAAGAAGGCCCGGATCGAGAAGGAGGGCGACGCCCGCCGCGGCGTCGCCGAGGCTTCCGGTGACGAGGATGCGGTCGCCGGGTTTTGCGCCGGAGCGAAGGACCACCTCGTTTCTCTCCGCCTCGCCGAGGAGAAAGAGGTCGATGAAGAGACCGTGCCGTACGCTCGAGATGTTGCCGCCGACGACCTCGACGCCGAAGCGGGCGGCTTCCTCGCGGAGGCCCTCGTAGAGCCCTTCGACGAAGGAGACTTCGAGATCCTTGGGAAGGCCGAGGGAGACGAGGGCGAAGCGTGGCGTGCCGCCTGCCGAGGCCACGTCGCTGAGGTTGACGGCCAGAACCTTGTGCCCGAGGTCGCGCGGCTCGATCGAGTCGCGGAGGAAGTGCGATCCCTCCACCTGGACGTCGCAGGTTGCGAGCCAGACCCTTCCGCCCGCCCCGGCTCGGCCCTCGTCCATGGTGAGCACCGCGACGTCGTCGCCGATGCCCACGAGGACCCCCGGTCCGGCCGCGGGCAGGATCGTCCTGATCTTGTCAATTAGGGCGAATTCGCCCAGCTCGCCGACCTTCACTTCGCCCTCCCGGCCGCGTCGATGATGGAGCGGAGAGACCTCGCGGAACCCTCCACGTCGTCGGCGGCCACGATGGCCGAGACGACGGCGAGCCCCGCAGCCCCCGCCTCGATCAGCGAACGCGCGTTGGCGGCATTGATACCACCGATGGCGACGACGGGCAAGGCTAGAGCGGCCGCCACGGCCGAAAGTCCGGCGAGGCCGAGGGCAGGCCCCGCGTCGGTCTTCGTCGGCGTCGCGAATATCGGGCTAGCGCCTATGTAATCCGCGCCGGCGGCCACGGCCTCGCGGGCCTCTTCGACGCTTCCGGCCGACACGCCGAGGATTCGGTCGGGGCCGAGGAGCCGGCGGGCCAGGGCGGCCGGCATGTCATCCTGGCCGACATGGAGGCCGTCGGCTTCGACCGCAAGGGCAACGTCGAGGCGGTCGTTGACGATGAAGAGGGCGCCGAGGCGTCTGCAGACTTCGGCGATCGCCCCGGCCTCCTCGATCATCAGTTTTGTCGAAAGGCTCTTTTCCCGATACTGGACGACGGTGGCGCCGCCGCGGATCGCGGCCTCGACGACGGCCGCCGTCGACAGGCCGCGGGAGAGGGCGCGGTCGGTGACGAGGTAGAGCGACCAGTCGATCTTCTTCACAATTCTACTATTCGCGCGCCCTTTTCGACGGCGGCGCGATTCAGGCCGAAAAGGGCGTCCATGAGTTCCATCCTGAAGGAACCGGGTCCCCTGGCCTTGGAGGCGGCGATCTCGCCGGCGAGGCCGTAGCAGGCGAGGGCCGCGGCAGCGGCCGCGAGGGGGTCTTTTTCGGCGGCTGTCTTGCCATTCCGGCAGGTCGCTACGAAGGCGCCTATCATCGCCGTGGACATGCAGCCCGTACCGGTGACGTTCTTCATCATCTCGTGGCCGTTGTCGACGCCGAGGATGCGCTTGCCGTCGGAGAGGTAATCGCGCTTGCCCGTGATGACGACGACGGCGCCGGTTCGCGCCGCGAGTTCGCGCACGACCTTCGCCGGGTCGGCCACGCCGGTGACCGACTCGACGCCGCGAACCTCGCCGCCCGCTCCCGCGAGGGCGCCTATCTCGCCGGAGTTGCCGCGGATCACGGTCAGCTTGAGCTCGCGGAGGATGCGGGCGCCGGTCTCGTTGCGGTAGGGCGTGGCGCCGACGCCGACGGGATCGAAGACGATGGGGACGCCGAGCTCGTTCGCGCGCTTGCCGGCGAGTATCATGGCCTCGACCCAGGCCGGCTCGAGGGTGCCGGGATTGAGGACGAGCGAACCGGCAGCCCCTACCATGTCGGCGACCTCCTCCCGGGCATGGGCCATCACGGGGAGGGCGCCGATGGCGAGGGTGAGGTTGGCCGTGTCGTTCATCACAACGAAATTGGTGATCTGATGGACGAGGGGGGAGGAGGACCGGACGCTCTCGAGGACGCCTGCCGCGGCCCTGCCGAAGTCGTTGTTCGTAGTTGCCATGATCATGATCCTTTCGCGGCCGAGGGGCCGGCGTGGGTGTCGCGCGACGAAGCGTCGCGGGTTTGGGATTTCGGCGCGAGCGCGCCGAAGACGAGCCAGAGGAGGAAGGCCAGGGCGAAGCTCGGGATGGAGCCGCCGAGCGAGGTGAGGAAGGCGGGGACGGCGCTCTGCCATTTCGGGAAGAAGGCGGCGAGGGTGGCGGGGTTGGCGACGTGGTAGGCGGCCACGCCGAGGGCCCAGACGATGACGCCGCGCGGGTTGACGGCCGGCCTGCGTGCCGCTCCCGTGCCGAGCCTCCCGCCCGACGCGGGGCTCGCGAGCTCGGGATAGGAGCGGCGGCGCAGGATGAAGTAGTCGGCGACGAGGATCCCGAATAGGGGTATGAAGAAGGAGCCGATCAGGAAGAGGAAATTCTGGTAGCGCGTGATGTCGAGGGCTGCCGCGACGACGAGGGCGACGATGCCGAGGCCGACGATGAGAGCGCGCTGTTTGGCTTTCGGGAAGATGTTCTGCATCGAGACCGCGGCCGAATAGAGGTCGGCCCAGGCGTTATGCGTTTCGTCGGCCACGATGACGAGGAGGGCTCCCCATCCGGCGATGAGGGCGAAGGCCGTGGCGAAATCCCGCGGGTCCTGCGACACGCCGGCGCCGAGCATCAGGGTCGCGCCCATTGCGAGGAACCAGAGGCTCGTCGCGAAGAAGCCGAGGAGGGTCCCCCAGAAGGCGCGCGAGCTCTTTTTCGCGAAGCGGTTGTAGTCGGCGACGAGGGGGAGCCACGAAATGGGCAGGGCTATGACGATGTCGACCGCCACCCAGAAGGGCAGCGAGCCGTCGCCGGCCTTTTTCCACTGGGCCGCGAAATCGTAGGTGGCGAGGAGATGCCAGGAGAGCCAGATCCCCGTGCCGAGGGCGATCCAGACGGCGAATTTCTCGAGCCAATGACGGACGAAACCGACGGGGCCGCCGAGGGCCATCAGTATTACGACGATCGCGAAGAGGACGGTCCACGAGGCGTAGTGCGAGGCGCCGAAGAGGTTCTTGCCGATGGCGTCGGCGGCCACGCCCATGATCACGAACTCGAAGATGGTCCAGCCGAGGAGTTGGAGGGCGTTGAGGGCGGTGGGCACCCAGGATCCTCTCTCGCCGAGGACGGGGCGCAGGAGCACCATGGTCGGCACGCCCGTGTCGCTGCCGATCACGCCCACGAGGGCGAGGAGGATGCAGCCGAGGGCCGTACCGACGAGTATCGCGAGGAGGGCCGGGCCGAGGCTGAGTCCCGGTACGAGGAAGGTCCCCGCGAGCATGACGAGGAGGCCGATGCCGAGGTCGCCCCATAACACGGCATAGTCGAGAAGTCCGAGGATGCGATGGCTTTTCGGGACGGGATCGATTCCCCATTCGGGCGGGGCCTTTATCTTCGGGACGCGTTTTTGCGTTGCGGGAATGGAACTCACGGCGATCGCCTCCACCTTCCCCTCGAAAGGGAAGAGCCCTTCGGCTCGGAAATTCAGGGGCGGCTCGCGCGTTGTAAGTGCCGTCCCTGCGCTGGCATTACCCAGATCAGGTTCATTGGGTCGACGGCTTCAAGCCGCCCTCTCAGCCCGGTCGCACCGAGCTCCCCACGGAAAGGTCTTGTTATCGAGAGGAAAGTACCGCCGCTTCGCACCGGATGTCAACAAGCCGCGGCGGCCTCAGCGGAGCCAGGGGCAAAGGCGCTTTTCGGCGTAGTCGACGCCGAAATAGAGACCGAGGCCGAGGAGGCTCATCGCGACGACCCCCGCGTACATAGCCGGGTAATCCATCAGCGTGCTCCCCTGAAAATAGATGTAATAGCCGAGGCCCCACCTGGTGGCGAAGAGCTCGGCTATGTAGAGGACGGCCACCGCCGTCCCCACCGATTGTCTGAGGCTTGTGAGGATGGCGGGGACGCAGGCGGGAAAATAGACGAAGCGGAAGAGGGCCCGCCGCCCCGCGCCGAGGCTGCGCACGCTCGCGATGAGGGCCTTCGGGATGGCCTTCGCCTGGTCGCGCACGAGGACGAGGATCTGGAAGAACAGAATTATGAAGATCATCGCCACCTTGGCGAAATCGCCGATGCCGATGACGAGGAAGAGCACCGGCACGAAGACGACCTTCGGGATCGGGTAGAGGATGTAGACGAGGGGGGCGAAGACCCGGTCGAGGCGTTTCGACATGCCGAGGGCGAGCCCGGCGGGGACGCCGAGCAGGACCGATACCGCTATGCCCGCCGCTACGCGGCCGAGGCTCGCGAGGAAGTGGAGAGGAAGCCCCCGCCCCAATTCGCGCCAGAAGGCCGAGGCGACCTCGAGCGGAGGGGGCACGATCGGTCTGGCTATCGCCAGAGCGAGGAGCTCCCACGCGGCGACGATGGCGATCGTCGCGAAGAAGAGATCGCGTCGCCTCATAACGAAGCCCCGAGGGCCGCGCGCAGCCTTGCCTTGAGTTCCCCGCGCTTCCCGGCCTCGCCCCTTGGGTTATTGAAAAGGCGAAAGGGGGTCGGGGCGCCCGACTTCCTGGTGCCACCGCTCGACGATGTCGGCATCGCTGCGCGGGCGTGGCCGTCGCCGTCACCGGCGCTTCCCCCTGAACCTTGGAGGAGGAGAATCCGATCGCCGACAATGAGCGCCTCGTCGATGGAATGCGTGACGAAGACCAAGGTCATGCCCCGCTCTTGCATGATCTCCAGGGTGAGAGTCCGGAGATCCTCGCGGGTCGCCTCGTCGAGGGACGCGAAGGCTTCGTCCATGAGGAGGAGGTCTGGTTCGAGGGCGAGGCTTCGCGCGATGGCCGCGCGTTGACGCTGCCCTCCAGAAACGCGGGCTGGCCAGGCGTCGGCGATGGACGCGATGCCGAGGCGTTCTAGCCAGCCTTCGACGCTCCGATCGTCGGCATTAGTCGCATCAACGGAGAAGGCGCCGACCCCGTCCGCTGGTCGCTCCATGTCGGCGGCCGATCCCGCCGCCGTCGGCGCGTGCCTGCCGTCGGGCCCATAGAATCGCCGAAGCCTCGAACCGAGGGAGACATTGTCGCGGATCGTAGCCCAGGGCAGGAGTCCGTGATCCTGGAGGACGAGGCCGGTGCGGGGCCGGGGCCGCTCGAGAGCCTGCCCGTCGACGAGGATCCGTCCCGAGGCCGGGCGCTCGAGGCCCGCGAGGAGGGCGAGGAGGCTCGACTTGCCCGAGCCCGAGGCTCCGACGACGGCGAAGGCCTCCCCCGCTTCGATGTCGAAGGAAAGACCTTCGAACAGCGGGGCTCTTTCCGGCCAGGAGAAGGAGAGGTCCTCTACGAGAATCGCCGGGTTCGTCATGGCTTTGATAGCGGCGCGGAGCGCCTCATCCATTGATCATTGCGGAAGCCAGGATCCGTCCACCGAGTCCGCCCAGGCTAGGTCCTTGGCCAAGAGGCCTTTCCCCTTGAGCCAGGCGAGGGCATCCTCGAATTCAGCCTTAGTGGGCACCCCGGCCTTCGGAAACTCGGGCATCTTGAACGAAGAGGCTATCGCGGGCGGCACGATTCTGCGCTCGACGAGAATCGAGGCGTATCTGGCCGGGTCGGCGTCGACGAGGGAGGTGGCCTCCTCGACGGCGGCGAGGAAGGCGCGGAGGGCGGCGGGATGGGCGGCAATCCAGTCGTCGCGGAAGGAGATCACGCTCGATCCGAATTCGGGATGCCTCGAATCGTCCAGGACGACGAGGGCCCCCTGCGCGCGAGCGAGGGAGGCGAGGGGCTCGGGCATCACCGCGGCCTTGAGCTGTCCGGAGGCGAGGAGGCTCATCCTGTCGGGCATCCTGGGGACGTTGACCGTCCTGATTTCCGAGCCCGTGAGCCCCGCCGACTGAAGGAGGCGTTCGGTCACGTATTCGATGATGGTGCCCTGGGACACGCCGATTTCGACGCCCCGAAGATCGGCAGCATTGGTTATTCCCGAGCCCTTCGCGGCGAGGATGAAGAAATGGGGCGAGGAGGCGGTCGGCCGGAGCGCCCATCGGACGATCTTCATCTGCGGTTTGTCGCGGTTGAAGTTGATGACAGCCTGGATCTCGTCGACGGCGGCGTCGGCTCTTCCGGCGGCCAGGAGCTGGTCCCGCTCGGGCGCCGCCCCCACCGGGATGAACTCGACGGAGAGGCCCCGCTTCGCGAAGAGCCCTTCCTTTTCCGCCACGTACAGGGGAACCATATCGACGATGGGAAGGGCGGCGAAGCGGAGTCTGGCGGTCTCGGCCACGGCGCCGGAAGCGGGGATCAGACCGAAGGCCAAGAGCGCCCCCAAGACGGCCGCGATGTTCTTCTTCATGACGACTCCTTATAGTTGGTTCTGATGCGATTCTCGGGGACGCCGACGCTTCGGAGGAGCATGGCCCTGAGGGAGGGGAGGGCAGCCTCGGGATCGGGCGAGCCGGTCTGGATCCAGCGCATCACGATGCCGTCGAGGGCTCCCATCCACACGCGTGCGGCTATCTCCGGCTCGACAGCGGGGATCGAGCCGTCGGCCATCGCCGCGGCGAGGTTTTCGGAGATGATGGCGACGAAACGGTCTTCGACCTCGTGACGCTTCGCGTCGAAGGCGCGGCCGAGTCCGGCGGCTTGAACGAGGGCGATCTTCGCGAGGGCACGGTATTTGCCGAAGGTCTCGACGCAGACCTGCAAGGCTGCGTCGAGGCGCTCGACCCCGCCCCTCGTTTCGGCGAGGCGGGCGAGGAGGCGCTGTTCGAGGAGTTCCGCGAAGGTGTCGACGAGCGAAAGGAAGATCTTTTCCTTGCTCGGCCAGTGGAAATAGAAGCCGCCCTTCGAGCTGCCCGAGGCTGCGACGATGTCCTCGACCCTCGTGTCGTGGTAACCCTTGCTGGCGAAGACCGAGGCCGCGGCTTCGAGGATTCGCGTCTTGGTATCGGAGGCCTCGCCTCCAGTCATATCGTGCTTCATTTACAGACCGACCAGTCGGTTTGATCCTACCGAGGGAAAAGGGATGTTGCAAGGTAGGGAGTTCTACAAAAAAAGGAAATTCTCTTGCTTTTTAAAACTAGTTTGATAGACTGGTTGGTATGAGCAGTGTAATGGAAATAGGAGCCTTCGAAGCCAAGACCAGATTCTCGGAACTCATCGAAATGGTCAGCGAAGGACGCGAAATTCTCGTCACCAAAAGGGGGGAACCGATGGCACGTATCGTTCCGGTCGCCGATCGCACAGACTCTATCGCCAGGCTTCTTCGGGAGTTCGAGGCGGTGAGAGCGGGGGCGAGGCCCGGTCCCAGCCTCCGGGAATTAAAGGAAGAAGGCCGTCGATGACCTACGTGCTCGATGCAAGCGTAGCGGGAAGTCTCTTCCTGCCCGATGAAGAGGCCGAGACTGCTCGGTCCATCCTCGCCGGGCTAGGGAATGAGGATGTGCTTCTCGTTCCGCCCCTGTTCTGGTACGAAATGGCAAACGTCGTTTCCGGCGCGGTACGCAAGGGGCGTTTGGACGAGGGGCCGGCCTTCCGTGCCCTCGAAATGTTGCGGCGTCTCGGTTTGAAGATTGACACTCGACAGCTTGAGGAGGTGACACCTGGCCTGGTTATGCTCGCTCGATCCCACGAACTCAGTTCCTACGATGCGGCCTACCTCGAACTCGCCGCGCGCGAAGGGGCCACCCTCTGCAGCCACGATGGAGCCTTGCGCGGGGCGGCCCTGTCCATGGGCCTGGAGTTGCTGCCAAGGCCGGCCTAAGTTTACCCGACTCGGGTTCCTTCGACCAAGGCGACCGCTCCGCCGAGGAAATTCTTGATGCGAATGCCTCCGAGCCCGACCGATGCGAATCGGCGAGCGAGCTCACGCTGATCGATGAAGGCCTTCGCCGATTCGTGGAGGTAGCGATACGCGGGAGCGTTGCCCGCCACTGCGCGGCCGACCGCGGGTACGAAGAAGCGCGAAATAGTCCAATAAGCCCAGGCGACGGGAGGAAATCTTGGATGCCCCATGTCGATGGAAATCACCTTGCCGCCTGGCCTTGTAACCCTTGCCATTTCCCGCAGGGTTGCGTCGAGGTCGGGCACGTTGCGGAGGCCCCAGCCCACGGTGGCGGCGTCGAAGGAGGCATCGGCAAAGGGAAGTCGCGTGGCGTCAGCTTCGACGAGGGCGATGCGCCCTTCGAGTCCGCTTGCGCTGACCTTGTCGTGGGCCCGGGCGAGCATTTCGGCCGAAAAGTCGAGGCCTGTCACATTTATGGAAGAATCCGAACTCGCGAGGGCGAGGCTCAATTCTCCCGTGCCGCAGCAGATGTCCAGGGCCCTTCCATTCTTCGGCAAGGCGCAGCGCTCGGCGACGATACGCCGCCAGCGGCGATCGCGGCCGAGGCTCATCATGCTGTTGGCCCTGTCATAGCCCTCGGCGATTTCGTCGAAGAGCCGCCTGACCATCGAGGCCTTATCATTGCGTTTTTCTTCCATGCCGCCTCCGTTTCCGCCGAAAAACGGCGGCCGGAAAGCTCTAGCGCCCTTCGATAGGGGCTGTCAACCGCGGGTCGCTTCCTTTTGGAGAAAGCCCGCGCCGGGCCTAGCCCATCTGGATGGCTATCGCCGTGAATTCCTTGCGGTCCCGCGCGAAAATCGTTTCGGAGAGGACAGCCACCCGCCACTCCCCGAGGTCGAATTCGCGCGAAAGGGCGATGCGCGAGGGGAGTTCTTCGCTGCCCTCCAGGGATTCGACGAGGCGGGGGTCGTTGCAGAGGACGAGACAGCCTCCCTGGTGCACCACGAGGCGGAAGGGGAGGAAGCGCGCTCCCTGGGCGACCATCATGGGCGGCATCGCCTCGCGGCTCGCCGCGATCGCCTCCTTCGCCTCGAGCTTGATCATCCGCGCCTTCGTGTCGGGCACGGCGCCCGCGAGGGCCAGCCCCACCCAATCCAGGAGCTTGTCGCGCACGGCGTGGATGTCGGGCATGGCGGAGATGCTTTCGAAGGATTCCTCGGAGGCGCTTATGGCCTTCGCGAGGCCGGAAATCTCCTTGAGATAGGCGTTGCGCTCGGAGTCGGGAACGAAGTAGAGGATGACGAAGTGGACGGGCTTCCCGTCCTGGGCGCCGTAGGTTATGCCCTTCGGCGACCAGCCGACCGCGCAACGGAGCTCGCCTTCGTCGGGAGTCCGGCAATGGGGGCAGGCCACGCCTCGACCCATGCCGGTATTCGCCTGAGCCTCCCTTTCCATCACGCCCTTCAGGATGTCGCGTTTGGTCCCGATGTCGGGAATGGCCTCGACGAGGTGGGAGAGGAGTTCGATCGAGCGCAGCTTGTCGGCGTCGGGAAGCTCGACGAGGCGTCCCTCTTCGAGGGCTTCGAGGAGGCTTTTCATGCTTTGGATCCTTTCGAGCCGCCGCTTGTCCCGGCTCCTTCATGCCCGCCGCGCATCCGGCCGCGAGCCCGGTCGCGATCGAGCTTGTCGCCGGCGAAGGCGTTCTTGGCGATGCTCGTGATCGCCGAATAGGCGAGGAGGAAGGCCGCGATCCAGCCCCAATAGGCGAGGGGGAGGGGCACGAGGCCGAAGAGGGGGCCGAGGGGCGAATAGGGAAGGGCTACGGCCGCGAGCATGATGAGGAGGGTCGTGCCGAGCATCGACGTGGAGGCACGGCTCTGGATGAAGGGGATCCGGTCCGTCCTGATGATATGAACTATGAGGGTTTGCGTGAGGAGGGATTCCACGAACCAGCCGGTGTGGAAGAGGGCCTCGAGATGTGCCTTGTCCGTCGCGGAGGCCGCGAACCAACCGCCGCAGCCGAAGACGAACCACATGAGGCCGAAGGTCGCATAGTCGAAGATGGAGGAAATGGGGCCGATCCGTATCATGAATTTGCGGATGAAGGAGATGTCCCAGCTCCTCGGCTTGGCCAGGACCTCCCGGTCTACGTTGTCGAGGGGGATGCCCGTCTGCGAGACGTCGTAAAGCAGATTGTTGAGGAGGATCTGCACCGGCGTCATCGGGAGGAAGGGGAGGATGAGGGAGGAGCCGAGCATCGAGAACATGTTGCCGAAATTCGAACTCGCGCCCATCTTGATGTACTTGATGATGTTGGCGAAGACGCGCCTGCCCTCGACGATGCCGTCCTCGAGGACGAGGAGGTTCTTTTCGAGGAGGATGATGTCGGCGGATTCCTTGGCGACGTCGACCGCGGTGTCCACGGAAATGCCGACGTCGGCGGCTCGCATGGCGGGGGCGTCGTTGATGCCGTCGCCCATGAAGCCCACGACGTGGCCGAGCGATCGGAGTTCCTTGACGATGCGTTCCTTGTGGGCAGGGGTGAGGCGGGCGAAGATGTCGTGATCCTCGACGGCCCGGGCGAAGGCCTCCTCGTCGAGGGCGTCGAGCTCGCGGCCGACGATGACGCCGGGGTTCTCGAAGCCGACCTGCGAGGACACCTTGGCGGTGACGAGCTCGTTGTCGCCGGTGAGCACCTTGACGCGCACGCCTCGCGAGGCAAGAGAGGCCACGGCCTTCGCGGCGGAGTCCTTGGGGGGATCGAGGAAGGCGAGGTAGCCGAGCATGATGAGGCCGGCCTCGTCCGAGGCGGCGAAGCTCTCCTTCGTCTTCGGGAAATCCCGGTAGCCTATCGCGAGAACGCGATAGCCGTCCGAGGAGAGGGAGCGGTACTCCTCGAGAATGTCCGCCTTCACGATGTCGATGAGGGGAAAGATGTCGTCGTCGATCTGGTAGCGGTCGCAGGCGTCGAAGATCGCCTCGACAGAACCCTTGCAGATGAGGACGTGGTCGCCCTCGTACTCGACGACGACCGACATGCGCTTGCGCTCGAAATCGAAGGGCACCTCGTCGACCTTGCGCAGGCTCCGCTCCACGTCGAGCTCCTCGTTCGAGAGGATCGACTCGTCGAGGAGGTTCCTGAGGCCGGTCTGGTAGTAGGAGTTCATCCAGGCGTAGCGGAGGACGTCCTCGTTGGGGCGGTTGGTGACGTCGACGTGCTTTTCGAGGATGACCCTATCCTGGGTGATGGTGCCCGTCTTGTCGGTGCAGAGGACGTCGACGCTGCCGAGGTTCTGGATCGCCTTGAGCTTCTTGACGATGACCTTCTTGCGCGACATGAACATGGCGCCCTTCGACAGGCAGACCGTGACGATCATAGGGAGCATGCCGGGGGTGAGGCCGACCGCGACCGACAGCCCGAAGAGGAGGGCTTCCAACCAATTATGACGGAATAGTCCCTGCACCGCGAAGATGGTCGCGACCATGACGATCATGAAGCGGATCATCAGGCCCACGAAGGACCGGACTCCGCGATCGAATTCGGTGGAGCCCTTGGGCTCGGCCACGTCCTTCGCGACGCCGCCGAGGAAGGTGGCTGCTCCCGTCGAGACGACGAGGGCGCGGGCCGAGCCGGAGACCACGGTCGTGCCCTGGAAACAGGCGTTGGCGAGGGAGAGAGCGTCGGGCCTGTCCGCGGCGGCCTGGACGGCGCCATCGGCGGAGGCTGGAATCGGAGATGCCGACGATCCGGGGGCTGCTCCTCCCTCACGCATCGCGAGGCCCTTCTCGACGGGCATGGACTCCCCCGTCAGGGCGGATTGCGTGACGAAGAAGTCCTTGGCCGAGATGATGCGCGAGTCGGCGGGGATGATCGATCCGGCCGCGAGGATGACGAGGTCTCCCGGCACCACGGCGCTCATCGGCACCTCGACCTCGATGCCTTCGCGGAGGACGAGGGAGCTGGCCTGGACGAGCATCTTGAGCTTCTCGGCGGCGACGCTCGAGCGCCGCTCCTGGAAGAAGGAGAGGAGGACGCTCAGGGCGATCATGCCGAGGACGACGAAGCCCGAGGTCATGTCGCCCGTGGCGAAGGAGGCGAGGCAGATGACGAGGAGGACTACGACGAGGGGGTCGACGAGACGAGCGGCGAGGTCGCCGAGGACCGAAGGCTTTTTTTCGCCGGCGAGTATATTGGGGCCGTGTTCTCTCAACCGGTCCTCAGCCTCCTCGCGACTGAGTCCCGAGCTTCGGCTTTCGAGTTCCTTATAGGCTTCGTCGAGGGGAATGGAACAGATATTCCGGAGCTTTGCCGCGCCATCGGAAGAGGCTGTCGCTTCGCGAGACCCCTTCGATCGGTTCATGCGCCTTTCCATCGCTGTCCTCCGCCTGCCCGTCGAGGTCCGAGTGAAGATAAGTTAGCACATCGAAATGCGACTCCGGATCGCGTGCCGATCGACGGGCAAGGCGGATTGTACCGGGAGGAAGGGAGGGGGGGAAGCGAGGTCGGTCCTTTTCGGCCCACAATTCGATCGTGTCTTGCGGATCAGGCTCCGCCCGATTCGTCGCTTCCTTCCGCCCTCGCGCAATGCAGCGTCGTCTCCATGGCGGGAAAGGCGGTGAAAAGGGCGACGAGCATCGAATAAGCCAAGCCGAATGTCGCGAGAAATCCCGGCTCGAGACTTTTTATTGCCAGGCTTTGGTGGGCCAAGATCAAGAGGGGAGACGATACGAGGAGCGAAAGGGCCGCCCCGACGAGCGCGAGCGCGAATGCTTCGATCATGAGCGTGAAGAAGAGCGAAAGCGATGTCGCGCCGACCGCCTTCAGCATGGCGCAACCTTTTCGTCGCGCGCGCATCCGCAGGCTCACGAGAAGGACGAATCCGACGGCGCCGAAGAGGGCCACGGCGAGGGCGAGGTTGCCGAGCGCCGGCACTCCGATCGCGCCACTGCTTGAAACGGTATTCGCGCGCAGACCCAGGAAGGCCGCGAGCGAACCGGTCCCGATGGCCAGACTCGCTACGGCAGCGATCGATGTCAGCCCGCGATGCGAGGCGAATCGAAGGGCGAGGAGGAGGGTCTTCACCATGCGACTCCGGCGGTCGTCGAAGCCTGAATATTCACCATGCGGCCCTTGTCGATGCGCACGACTCTCATATCGGGAAGGTAGCGGATCAAGGTCTCGCTCGGGCTCGCCACGACAATTGTCAGTCCCTCGCCGTGGAGCTCGACGAGAAGTTCGAAGGTGGCTTCCTCTACCGTCAGCCCCGAATCATCGACGAGAAGGCAGGTGGGATCGTTGGCCAAGGCGCGGGCGATGGATGCCAGTCGCGCTTCCCTCGACGAGAGGGAAGCGCAACGTTTCCCGTTGGCCGTTTCAAGGCCTACGCGATCGAGCAGCTCCCTGGCGCGGCGGGCCCTGAGATGACGCGGCATGCCCGCGTAGGCCATGGGCAGGGTGAGGTTGCCCTCGATGTCGTACTCTTCGAGAAGTCGGGGTTCGCGAAAGACGAATCCGAAGCGACGCGAGCGGAGTTTGGCTCGCTCTCGGTCGCCGAGGCCGAGAATTTCGCGTCCGTCGAATTCGTAGCTACCCGAATCGGGCTCGTCCAGAAGGCCGATGATGTTGAGCAATGCCGCTCGCGTCCATTCCGAGGGGGCGGCGACGAGGAGGAAATCGCCGCGATTGATGGAAAGGTCGATGCCAGAAAGCCCCTCCACTCCGCGGATGGCGGCAGGCAGAGCCTTCGCGACTTTCTTCAGCGCTATCATGGCCTTCTCCCTGCGAGGCGAGTGCGGCACGCATTCGCCAATAAAGGGCCGCGGCTGCGCCGTTCAGACCCTTGCTGCGAGGGTAACAGAAAGCGGGCGGCGAGTGGGTAAAGGGCGGGTTAATTGGGGCGCTTGCTGTTAAATGAATGTTAAACCGCGTCCGGGCATCGGGCCTCAGGTCTCCGCGGCCACTCCCTCATGCCCCGTCGGCTCTGTAGACGCGAGGCAGCCTCAACCCCGCGTGGCAGGCAATCTCATAATTGATCGTTCCGGCGATGCCTGCGAGCTCGTCGAGGGCGGGTCCTCCGGGGCCGGCGAGGACGAGCTCGTCGCCCTCGACCAGATCCGGAGCCTCAGTGGCGTCGAACATCGCGATGTCCATGCATATGCGGCCGATCTGAGGGAGTCGCCGCCCCGAAAAGCCGGCCCAGGTTCTGCTGGAGGCGATGCGAGGATAGCCGTCGGCGTACCCCAGGGGGACTGTGGCGACCCGGGTTTTTCGCCTCGCCGTCCAAGTCCGGCCGTAACTTACCGTCGTACCCGCCTCGACCGTCCTGATGCGCGTTACGCGGCCGTGGATCGAAAGAGCCGGTTTGAAACGCGCGTCGAAATCGCGGTCCGCCGCGGGATTTAGGCCGTAGAGGGCTATGCCCGCTCGGACCAAGTCGAGTCGGGATTCGGGAAACCAGAGTGTTGCCGCGCTGTTCGCCGTATGGCGGAGGGGAATATCGACCCCCGCCCCGCGAATCGCGTCGACGGCGCTTAAATAGAGATGAAGCTGCTCGCGCGCGAAGGCGAGGTCGGTTTCGTCGGCGCTCGCGAAATGCGTATAGACGCCGGCGAGGGCGGTTCCCGGCGACGAGGCGATCTTGGCGGCGAGGGCTGGGGCCTCCGCCGGCGAGCAACCGACCCTCGTCATGCCCGTGTCGATCTTGAGGTGGAGACGGGCCTTCCGTTCGTATTTCCTGCCCGCCCTGTCGAAGGCTTCGATCGTGGCGCTTTCGTAGACGCTCGCGTCGATTCCAGTCGCGACGGCGGGTTCGGCCTCTGAGGCGGGAACGCCGCCGAGCACGAGGATGGGGGCTGTGATGCCCGCCTCGCGGAGCTCGATCGCCTCGGCGAGGAGGGCGACGGCCAGCATGTAAGCGCCGCCTTTCAGGGCCGCCCTGGCGACCTCGACGGCCCCGTGGCCGTAGGCATCGGCCTTGACGACCGCGCAGAGCCGCGAGTTCGGTCCCGCGTAGTCGCGGAGAAGCCTCGCGTTCGAGGCGATGGCGGAAAGGTCGATCTGGGCCCAGGCGGGGCGGGTAATGTCCATGATGGTGGAGCAAGGATAGCCAGGCACGAAGCCGCGGCGCAAGCGGAGGCGCGGGACAGGGTGACGAAAGCGGCGGCGCGGCTGCCTCGCGACCTCATTTCCTCAAATCGAGTATTTCGCTGCAGGAGACGGGCTCGCCCTTTCCCTTGACGCGGAGAGGGCCGAGATCGCGCAGGTCGAAGCGTCGAGCGACGGCGGGATCGGCGGCGACCGAGGCGGAAACGATGATTTGCGAAGGCCCCGCCGCCGCCTGGAGCCTGGCCGCGATGTTGACGGTGTCGCCGATGACCGTGTGGTTCATCATGCGGGGAGAGCCTATGTCACCCTCGACGAGTTCGCCGAGATGGATGCCCATGCCCACTTCGAGGCCGTCGATCCTTTCCCGCATCGCGGCGATGCCATCGCGTACCGCCAGGGCTGCATCGACGGCGTCCTCGGCGCGCTCGAAGACGGCCATCGTCTCGTCGCCCACGAATTTGTCGACATAGCCCGAGTGCGCGCGGACGATCTCTTCCTGGGCGCCGAGCAAGGCGTTGAGGACTTCGACGACGCGGGCGGGATCGGTGCGCTCCGAATAGGCGGTGAATCCTCGCACATCGGAAAAGAAGACGACGAGCTCCTTGCGTTCGACTCGGGTCGGCGACGAGTCGGCGGCGCCGGCCTTGGCCCGCGCGCTCTCGGCCGTGGATCGCGACACATAGCGTTCGAGCTCGAAGCGCTCGCGCAGCCCCCGGGTCATGGCGTTGAAATGCCGACCCATCGACGCCAATTCGTCGCGGCCGCGGGTTTCGACGCTCGCGTCGAGCTGACCCTCTCCGACGCGTTCCATCGCGTCGGAGACGGCAAGCAAGGGCTTGACGACCGTCCTCCTCACGGCGAGGAGGAGGACGCCGACGAGGAGTCCGAGAGAAGCGACGATGCCGATGGCGGCGATGGCGAGCACCCTCGCGTATTGGGCCGATAGAAGCGACAGGGTGGCGGAAAAATCGAGCTTCACCTCGAGCACGCGCCTGTCGCCGTCGGCGAGATTCAAGGGCGCCACGATATCGGCTTCGATGCGATCGGCTGGACTCGCTCCGCCGCTCCCGACCGTCGGTGGCCCCGCCGCTGGCCCCGCCGACGAGCCGACCGTCTGTCCCGAGGCGGCCTCGAGGACGACGGCGAGTCCGCTCGCGCCGAAGGCGTCGCGGATGTCGGCATGGGAAGAATAATCCGCGCCGATTTCCCCGTCGGGATGCCCGACCTCGACGCGGAGTCGGGAATCGATGAGCACGATCTTGTTGACCCGATAGTTGCCGGTCGAGGAGCCGAGGGAGGCCACGAATTCGAATTGCCCGTCGATGGCCTTTTCGAAGGCCTTCTCATCGCCGTCGAAGGGGAGGGTCGAGAGGTCGTGCACGAGGTAGCCCCCGATCGTCCGCGCCATGGCCATGAGCTGGGTCTCGGTGACGCTGGCGACGACGCGGGGCAGGCCGAAGCCGGCGAAGGCGACCATCGCGGCGAGGCCGAGTCCGAAAAGGAGGAGGAGTTTGGCGCCGAGCTTCATGGCGCTTTCCCTTTGGACGATCTCATTTAGCGCCTCGCCGCATCGAAGGGGAATTCCATATGCCAGGTGGTGCCTGGATTGCCGCCTTCGATGCGCCAGGTTGCCCCGAGCTGAGCGGCCAGGGCGAGGATCAGGGTTGACCCGAAACCTTGGGAATCGGCTGGATCGAAGCCCGGGGGGAGGCCTTTCCCATTGTCGGCGCATTCCAATGAAACCTGGCTATCGCGCAAGCAGGCGCTGATACGAATAGCGGGCGAGGCGATTCCGGCGAAGGCGTGGCGCAGGGAATTGGTCATGATCTCGTTGAGAATGATGCCTAGGGGAGAAAGGACGCGGGCGTCGAGCCTGATATCTTCTAGATCGAGATCGAAGCGGACGGGCGGATCCATGGGAAAGAGCCGCGCCACCTCATCGACGAGCGAGGGAAGATAGTCGCGGATGGACAAGGTGCCCGTGCTTCCCGCCCTATGCAGGGACTCGTAGAGTTCGCTCATCGTCGCGAGCATGGCCTGCGCCTCGGCTATGACGTCTCGAGTCGGCCGACCTTCGGCGGCCTCGGCGTGGAGGGAGAGGAGGCTGATGGCTACGCCGAGATTGTTCTTGACCCGATGATTGACCTCGCGGAGGAGCAGTTCCTTTTCCGCAAGGAGTTTTTCGATGCGCTCCTGTTGGCGCTTCCGCTCATCGATATCTGAAATCACCGCCAGGTTGGCGGGCCGGCCCCGGTAGCTGATAAGCGACGAGGAACTCGAAACCCAGAATGGCTTTCCGTCGGGGCCGATCACGCGAAAGTCGTCCGCGGGAGAGGTCTCCTTGCCCGCGAGTCGCGATCGGAGCCCTTCTTTGATCCGGGCCCTATCATCTTCATGGATTCGAAACCCCATTTCTCTGTTGATCATTTCCTCTCCGGCCTTCTCCCCGATCATTTCGGCGGCTCGACGATTCGCGAAGACGTATTTGCCGTCTTGAATGATGACTATCGCTTCGCTGGCCTGCTCGGTCACGGAACGATATTTCTCCTCGCTCTCACGCAGAAGCACATCGTCGCGCTCTTTTAGGAGGAGGATGAAACCCACCGTTCCCAGGATGAGGATCACATATTGCGGGAGGAAGGCGAGATATTGCACGAAATGGGTCGAAAAAAGGCTGAAGCTGCTTTGCATGGCGGCGAGGACCGCCCGGCTGGCGAGGGCGATGGCATAGAGTATCGTCGCGACCGCCATAACGGCGCGAATCGGGGAACCCTTCATCTGGCCGACCAGCACCGTCGAAAACCACCCATAGATGGCGACGGTGACGAGGGACGCCATGGTGACGCGAAAATTGGGGAAGGCCAAAACGGGCATGAGGCACGCGATCCCGATCAGAACGATGAGGGCATAGGCCCGCTCTTGGCGGCGATCGCGCCCATTCACCGTGCCTATGGCGAGGACTTCAGCGGCGAAACCTGCAAATAACAATCCGTTTCCGACGATGACGGAAAGGAGGTCCGGAAGGCTGTCTCTCAGCCCGAGGAGGGTCCATGCGATGGCCTGAAATGCCTTGCCCAGCAGGAAGAAGGCGGTCGGAGTCTCGCCCGAGGCCTTCCGCACGTAGGCGAGCATGATGGCGATGGCCGCGAGGTCGCCGAGGACGAGGAGGACGAGAATCGTCCGAATGTCGAGTTGCATGGCATCCCTTCGCCTTACCCGCGGCGAATCCGATTTGCCGGGACTCTTACCTTCCCCGGCTCGGGATTCGACCGAAAGCATGGCCCCCGCTTCCTACAGCTTAGCTCTCGCTCCTCCCCGGGGCAAGTTTCTGTTATTTTTTCATTGCGCCATCGGGGTATTTGCCCCTAGAATCTCCTATCGCGCGCGACGGACCGTCGCTCCGTCAAAAGTCCCTAAAGGAGGATTCTCATGAAGAAAGCGATCGCATCGCTTTTGGTGCTGCTCGCCATGGCGAGCCTTGCCTTCGGCCAGCAGAAGTTCATCACCATCGCCACGGGCGGCACCGCCGGCACCTACTTCCCCCTCGGCGGAGCCCTCGCCGAGATCTGGAACAAGAACATCAAGGGCGTCAATGCCAACGCGACCTCGACAGGCGCCTCGGCGGCCAATCTCGCCATGCTCAAGAACGGCGAGGTCGATGTCATTTTCGTGCAGAACGACGCGGCCTACTACGCGCTCAACGATCTGGAGATTTATAAGGGGAAAGCCGTTCCCGAAGTCCGCGGCATGGCCTGCCTTTACAACGAGACCGTGCAGCTCGTGGCCCTCGCCGATTCGGGCATCAGGACGATCGCCGACCTCAAGGGAAAACGCGTCTCCGTCGGAGCCGCCGGTTCGGGCGTCGAGCTCAATGCCCGTCAGGTCCTCGCGGCGGCAGGCCTCGGCTATGGCGACATCAAGGTGCAGTACCTTTCCTTCGCCGAGTCGGCCTCCAACCTCAAGGATGGGAACATCGACGCGGCCTTCAACACGGCCGGCGCTCCCACCGCAGCCATCCAGGATCTCGGCGCCTCCAAGAAGATCGTCGTGGTGCCCATCGACGGCGCCGTCGCCAAGGCCTTGATGGCCAAGTACGCCTTCTACACGCCTGAGAAGCTTCCCGCCAACACCTACATCGGCCAAGGCGCGGATGTCATGACCGTCTCGGTCAAGTCCATGCTCGCCGTCAGCGCCAAGATGGATGCCCAGCTCGTCTACGACATGCTCAAGGCGATGTACGCCAATACCGAAAGGCTCGCCGCTTCCCATAAGAAGGGCGCCGACGTCACGATCGCCACCGGCACCGACGGTATGTCCATCCCGCTGCACCCGGGCGCCGAGAGATTCTTCAAGGAATTCAAGAAATAGGCGGATGCGCGCCTTTTCGTTCATGATGCGGATAGAGGAGCATGAAGAAGAGAACCGCGATAGCGATTGCGGCTTTCGCTGCCGTCGCGATCGCGGCCTTCGTTTTTTCGCCTCGATTCGAGGCCGAGTTGCTGCTGCGAGACGGGGAGGGTCGGCAACTCGCCGCCTTGCCCCTCCCCCATGCCCGCTTCGAGCACGTCTTCGTCCACTCCTTCCACCTCACTCCGGTGGAGGAGCGTTTCGTTCTCGAACGCGAGGGACTTTGGCGCGCCCGACTCAGGCTCTATGAACTCAGGTACCAGGACCTCGGGACGGGAATGCCTGACGACGCCGAGCTGGGTTTCCGGCTTGAAAACGGCGTCTTCATCCTCTCGATGGATCGGCGCTTCGACAGAATACCGATCATGGTTTCGATACTGGACGGTCATGGAATCGTCATCGACGGCACGTTTCACCCATTCACGGACTGGGTCCCCAAAGAGGCCCGAATAATCCTCGAGGGACGCTACGCCCTCGTTTCCAGATTCCGGAGGTAGCCTCGATGGCTGACAGCAACGAGAATGTCGTACTCGCGGACGCGCCCGTCAACGCCGACGAAATAATGAAGAAATTCGACAAGGAAGCGGATCATCGCAACCTGGTCGGCTTCCTCGGCAAGGTGGTCGCGGCGATCGCGATAGCCTTTTCGCTCTTCCAAGTCTACACCGCCATCTTCGGCGTTCTCGACGCGATGATGCAGCGCACGATCCACCTCTCCTTCGCCTTCGCCCTCATCTACCTCCTCTATCCGACGAGGAAGAGCTGGCCCCGCGACAGGCTTCATCCAATCGATGCTTTTCTCGCGATCCTCGGAGCCGGAGCGCCGCTCTACATCACCTTCCTCTGGACCCATGCCATATCCCAACGCGCCGGCTCGGCTACGCCCCTCGACGTCGTGATCGGCGCCATCGGCGTCATCCTCGTCCTCGAAGCCGCGCGGCGGGTCGTCGGCCTTCCCATCGTCATCGTTGCCCTCGTCTTCGTCGCCTACGCCTTTCTCGGCCCCTTCCTGCCGGGCAAGTTCGCGCACCGCGGCGTGACCCTGAAGAGCCTCGTCGAGCATCTCTTCTTCACCACCGAGGGCGTCTTCGGCACGCCCATCGGCGTTTCGAGCACCTTCATTTTCCTGTTCATACTATTTGGCGCCTTTCTCGAAAAGACCGGCCTCGGCCAGTTCTTCATCGACATCGCGAACTCGATAGCCGGCTGGGCCTCGGGAGGGCCTGCGAAGGTGGCCGTCATCTCGAGCGGTCTCATGGGAACGGTCTCGGGTTCCTCGGTGGGCAACGTCGTGGGCACGGGAAGCTTCACCATCCCGATGATGAAGAAGCTGGGCTACAAGCCCGAATTCGCGGCCTCGGTCGAGGCCACCGCCTCGACCGGCGGGCAATTGATGCCGCCGATAATGGGCGCGGCCGCCTTCCTGATGGCAGAATTCACGAACATTCCCTACGGCCGTATCGCCCTCGCCGCCGTGATCCCAGCCCTCCTCTATTACTTCGCCGTCTTCACCCAGGTCCATCTGGAGGCGAAGCGGCTCGGCCTCAAGGGAATGAAGCGCTCGGAGCTCCCCAAGGCCAAGGATCTCCTCCTCAAGCGCGGCTATCTCGTCGTTCCCCTCGTCGTCATCATCTGGCTCCTGACGACGGGCGCGACGCCGATGAAGGCCGCCATGTGGGCCATCATCATATCTGTGACCATCGCCCTCGCGGCATCAGCGGTCCTCGTCCTCAGGAAGAAGTCGGCGACCTTCACGCCAGTCGATGTCGTGAAGGGGCTCGAACAGGGGGCTCGGGGCGCACTTGGCGTGGTCGCCGCCTGCGCGGCCGCGGGTATCATCATCGGGGTGGTCACGAAGACCGGACTGGGCCTCAAGCTCGGCGAGATACTCGTGGAGGCCGCCGGCAACAGGCTCTTCCTCACCCTCGTCTTCACGATGATAACCTCGCTCATACTCGGCATGGGCGTGCCGACGACGGCAAATTACGTCATAACTTCGACGATCGCCGCGCCGGCCATAATCATGATCCTGAATCATCTTTCAGCCCAGGGAGCCTATCCCTTCGCCGCAGGCTCGGCTGCCATCCTTCTCTCCGCGAACATGTTCGCCTTCTATTTCGGCGTTCTTGCCGACGTGACGCCGCCCGTCGCCCTCGCCGCCTTCGCGGGGGCCGCCATAGCCAAGGCCAACCCCATCAAGACGGGCGTCCAGGCCACCAAGCTCGCCATCGCGGCCTTCGTAATTCCCTATATCTTCGTCTACAATCCCGAGATGCTCCTTTTCGGCCTCCAGGGCCACGCGATTGAAGGAATCTGGATGGTGGTCTCGGCGGTCATCGGCATCACGGGCCTCGCCGTCGGCGTCGAGGGTTGGTTCCTCGTCAGGGCACGCTGGTACGAGAGGATCATGGCGATAGCCGGCGGCCTCCTCCTCGTCATCCCAGGCCTGACCACGGACGGGATCGGCGCGGCATTGCTCGCGATCTTTGTTCTGCTCCAGATCGCGGACAAGCGAAGAGGACGCGCGGCGCCGGCTTCTTGAGTGATCGGGTTCGGATGGGGCGGCGTCATATAAGCCGAGGCGACGTCGCTCCTTCGCGTCAGGGCCCGTCGAAGCTCACGAGAGTCGCGGAGAAAATTCCGTCGGCCCCCGACGTGCCGCGCAGCGTCACGGCCATTCCCGGCGCGAGTTCGGCAGGGCTGACGGGGAGGCTCCGCCGGATCGTGGCCGTCGCGGGCACCAGAATGGCGGCGCTGAGCATCTCGTACTTCAGGTAGAGCGTACTGCCGTCGACGCGATTTCCGAGGCGCTCCACCTGGGCGTTGGTCATCACCTGGCCGTCTGCCATCGGGAACTGCCCTTTTCTGACCCGCTGCCAGACCTGGGGGGAGAATACATTGATGGCCGTCGCAATCAGGCTTCCGTCGGCGGATTTCGTCGCGGCGACTCCGAGGGCGTCGCCGGGCTTGATCGAATCGAGGGTCGCCCTCGCTCTTTTGAGTATCTCGGTCGAGGCGCCCAAGGCTACGGCGAGGGTGCGCCCGTCCCCCAGCGTCACGAAGAGCGTGGCGCCGCTGATGGAGGCGATGGAACCGGAAAACTGGGTCGAGGCGCTCATCATGGCCTGGCCGAACTGGGTTCCCGTTGTCGGTTGGACCGAGCTTGCCGACCCCGAGCCGTAGGTCTTTTCCTTCATCGAATACGATTGGGCCGAGACGCCTTGGATGAGGGCGGCGAACATGGTCGCCATAAAAAAGGTCTTGCATGCCTCGGCGAACCTGCCGTTCAGCATCGCGATTCTCCTTTCGCCTACCCGAAGGTGAAGGCGAACAGCCGGAGCCTCCCCTTCACCTCGAGCGTGAGCAGATGCTCTCCGGCGACGGGAAGCTTGACGAGTTGGTACAACCTGCTTTCGGTCGGACGCACCAGCCCGGTGACGATATCGGGGCCCGCGATCACGCGGGTTCCGTCGATCGAGACCGCGATGCTTCCGCCCTCTCCCTCCGGCTCCACGACGAGAAAGACGTTCTTCGCGCGGAAGCCGAGGCGCAGCGTGCCGCCGGTCTCGGGTTCTATGTATTGCGATGAAATCGTCCACCTTCCCTCGAGGCTCCATTGGCCGTTGGCGGGTGTCTTCGAGGGCTGGTAGGCGACAACCTGATCCGCTACCGGCGCGACCGCCGTATCGAGGCCTGATCCGCGCTCGTAGCCGAGGTAGGTTTCGGGGGTTCCCGCGTCGATGGGGAGGGCGGGAGCAGCCGCCATCGCCGTTCCAAGAGAGGCGACTTGGCCGTCACGTTCCGCAAGCAACTCCCTGATCACCTTCTCGGAGGTGGCATAGTCGCCCTCTCCGAAATGGAAGTAGCGCACCCGACCCTTCGCATCGATGAAATAGTGCGCGGGCCAATACTGATTGCCGTAGGCGTTCCACTCCGAATAATCGTCGTCCATCGCCACGGGCCAGCTCACGCCGAGGTCTCGAATAGCTGATGAGACGTTGGAGGGAAGTTTTTCGAATTCGAATTCCGGGCTGTGAACTCCGACGATGACGAAGCCCTTGTCCTTGTAGGCCTCGTACCAGGCCTTGAGATAGGGGAGGGTGCGAATGCAATTGACGCAGCTGTATGTCCAAAAATCGATGAGCACTACCTTGCCCCGCAGGTCGGCGAGGGTCAAGGGAGCCGAGGCGCGGGGAACGGCGCCGGGTGTCGAGGGTTGGGAGACGGCACCGGCCGTCGAACTTCCCGTGTTGTACCAGGGGCCTTCGAGCGTGAAATCCGGAGCGGCCCCATAATCGGACAGGACTCCGCCTTCCGGGGCTGTCGCTCCGGCAGCGGAGAATTCACCGCTGGCCGAGGCTCCGACCCCGCCGGACCTCGCCTTGAGAGCCGCCTGGACGGGGCGGGCGCCTTCGATGGCCGTCAGACCAGCCCCGTAGGAGGGGAAGGCCGCGAGGACCGCGGCCTGGAAACGCCGATCGAGGCCGAAGCCGATCATTGCGGCGACGGCGATCATCACGAGGCCGAAGCCGCGCTGGATCGCGCCCGAGCGACGGAGGAGCCAGGGTACTCGAGTGAGGAGGGCCCGGCCGCCGACCATGACCGCGAAAAGCGGTATGGAGGTGCCGAGGGTGTAGGCGAGGGTGATGAGGACCGAGCCGCCGTCGACATGACGACTCAGGGCGAGACTGATGACGGAAGCCATGATGGGTCCCACGCAGGGCGTCCAGACAAGGCCCAAGCCCAGCCCGAGACCTATGCCGCTCCAGAAGCCTCTCGCAGCGCCCGGCTTTTCGCTCCCCTTCGATCCGCCGCTTCCGAGCGAGGCCATGCGGGCGAAGACCGCCTCGAAGCGTCGTCCCAGGGAGGGAAGGAGGAGAACGAGACCGAATAGGAGGATGAGGGCGACGGCGACGATGCGGAGGGCGTCGGGCGGGACGCCCAAGGCCTGGACGATGCTCGCGAGGGCGAGGGTGAAGAACACGAAACTGGCCACGAATCCGATGACGACGCCGAGGGGTCGGGATTTCCCCTTTCCCAGCCCCCCTGCCAGCACGACAGGGAGCACGGGGAGTATGCAGGGGGAGAGTATGGTCACGATACCGGAGAGGAAGGCGAAGGCAAGAAGGACGATCATGGCAATCGGCCCGACGGTCGCCGTCCGATGGGCCGCGCCGAGGCGAGGGGGCGCGGAAAGTTCATGGAGGGAAAATAGTCATACTGTCAGATAGAATCAATACAAAACCGCGAGACGAAGATCGCCGGTGGCGAAGCGAGCGAGGCTCTTCCCGCCGACCTATTCCGCTTGACCCTGGCGCCGGAGCCGTGCTTCCATCCCGGCCCCGACAAGGAGGAGGAGGGGCGCGATGTACGGCATAGACTTCGGGACTTCGAACACGGTCGTCACCACGCGCGAGGGAGGCAAGGCGCGCATCCTCGATCTCGGGGAGGGCGGGGTCCTTCCGAGCCTCCTTCACTTCGAGAAGGAGGAAGCGCCGAGCATCGGTCAGGCGGCCATCGCCAATTACGCCGCGGCCCTCGAGCGCTACCGGGGAAGCGCGAACCTCTATTCCCGCTTTCGATTCTTCCAGGCCCTCAAACTGGCGCTGAAGGATCCTTCGTTCTCGGGGACACGCATTTTCGGCGAGCTTCGGGGGCCGGTAGAACTGGCGGCTATTTTCTTCCGCGAGCTCCTCCGGCGCATCGAGGCCGAAATCGGCCGAGGCTCGAGAAGCCTCGTGCTCGGTCGCCCCGTCGTCCTTTCACCCGATCCCGCCATCGATGCCGTCCTCCAGGATCGCTTCCGCGATGCGGCCATCCTCGCGGGCTTCGATGCGGTATCCTTTGTCCCCGAGCCCGTGGCGGCTGCGGTGAGCCTTCTCGGCTCCCTCCGGGGAACCCTCCTCGTCTTCGATTTCGGCGGCGGCACCCTGGATATCACCGTCGCGCGCCTCGAAGCCGCCACCATCGAAATTCTCGGAAACGAGGGCATGGATTTGGGCGGCTATCTGCTCAATGAGGACATTTCGCGCGATCGCATAACGCGCCATTTCGGGGCGGGCGGAAGCTGGAGATCGATGTCCGGACGCTGGCTCCCCATGCCCTCCTGGATCACGAGTCAGGTTTCATCCTTCTACGCCCTGCCCCTCGGGGACATCGCGAAGACGAGGGCCATGATCAAGGAGCTCCTCCCCGACGCCAAACCCGCCGATCGCCAGGGCCTCCGTGCCCTCTCGGAATTCCTCGACCGCAACCTCGGCTTCTCACTTTTCGCGAGGATCGACGAGGCCAAGATCGCCCTATCCACCGAGGCTGCCGCGGCCATTTCCTTCGCCATTCCACCCCATCTCTCCTTTTCCGAGGAGGTGAAGCGAGAGGACTTCGAGGGCATCGCGGCACCACGGGTCGAGGCGGCGCGTCTCCTCGTCCGCAAGGCCCTGGCCAAGGCGGGGGTCGAATCGGGCGAGGTGGCGAGGGTGGTGCGCGTCGGCGGTTCCTGCAGGATTCCCGCCTTCATCCGCATGCTCGAGGAAGAATTTCCCGGCCGGGTCGTCGAGGGCGAGGTCTTTACGAGCATCGCCTCGGGGCTCCTCGCGGCCGCCGAGAGGGGCCTCGCCGTCTAGCGCAGAACCCAATCGGCGACGGCATTCCCGAGGGCTCGTTGCCCCTCGGCCGAAAGGTGAATGCCGTCGAGGGGGCTCGATTCCACGAAGTCGCCGGCGTTCAGCGTAGGCAGTTCTAATTCCGCCGCCTCCGTCCGGAAGCACTCCGCGAGCCGCTTGGACTTGGCCGCCCCGCCGGCGAACATTTCGGCGAAGGGGCCGACCTCGAAGATCGGGGGAGGAACTACGAGGAGGATGGCCGGCGGCCCCTCATCGGGACCGGTAGCGGAGGCGAGGGCGATGCGAGCGAGACGCTGGGCACCCGAAGCGATGTCGAGGGGGCCGACGCCGAAGCGAAGTTTGAGATCGTTGGTGCCGAGCATGATGACAAGGAGATCGATCGGCTTGTGCGATTCGAGGCAACTCGGGAGCTGGGTCGAGCCCTTCTTGTCGAGCTCGACGGGATCTTCCCAGACCGTCGTCCTGCCGTTGAGCCCTTCGGGGATGACGAGATAGCCAGCGCCGAGGCGTGAGGCGAGCACGGATGGCCAGCGTTTTTCGAGGGGAAAGCGGGAGGCCGAGGAGGGGTCGTAGCCCCAGGTGTTCGAATCGCCGAAGCAGAGCACAGTTTTCATCAAAGCCTCCCGATTGCATGATACCGGGGATTCTCCCCGCCCGCCAGCCGATCCGGGGGGCCGCCGAGGTCTTGCAATCGAGGCGGGAATGGCCACAATTGCCCAATGGTGATTTCAAAGTCGACCGCGCGGATTGCCTTCCTTTCGACCCTCATACTACTCGCTTCAGCGGCCGTTGCGAGCGGTCCTCAGGTTTCCTCTCCCCCGGAGCCGACCTCCCCGGTCGTCGCTTCCGTTTCGCCGGCGACGGCAGGCTATCTCGACCTCGGCTCATGGAGGGGCGAGGGAGTCGTCGAACTCTCAGGCGGCTGGAACCTCCAGTGGGGCGGCGATCCGCCCGGAAAGACGCGCACGATCAAGGTGCCCTCGAGGCTTTCCTCCGCGACGGGGACTGATTTCGGCTGGGGCGTCTACCGACTCGACATCGACCTGCCCGAGGGCATCGATCGCGATCTCGAAGGGGGCCTCGGCATCTATCTCCCCCCCATCGACACCTCCTGCCTGGTGCTGTGGAACGGCAAGCTGCTCTGGAAGTCGGGCATCGTGTCGCCCGACCCGAAGACGGCCCAACCCCACAGGCTCGCCGCCGTCCTCCCCCTCGTGCCCCGGGCCGGCATGAACAGGCTCGAGATCTCGGTGGCGAACTACGCGGACATGGTGGGCGGCCTCACCGTAGCGCCGGCGATCGGAAGTCTCCGCGCCCTCCTCGATCGCAGATCGGCCACGCGACTCCGCGACGTCTTTCTGTTCGGCAGCCTCCTCGCGATGGGGCTCTACAATCTCGGCCTCTTCGCCTTCAGGCCGAGCGACAGGGCCTCGCTCTGGTTTTCACTTCTCTCCCTCCTCCTCGCCCTGCGCCAGATCGGCCTCGACGATTCGCTCATCTTCTCCTCATTCCCGACGCTGAGTTGGGAATTGGAAATGAAGGTAAGTTATATTACCTTCTCCGGTCCCATCCTCTGCTTCGCCTTCTTTCTCCTCAGCCTCTTCAGGGAATACGCGCCTCGATGGTTCAGGCCGATCATCGTCGCGGGCGCGGGCCTCTATTCCGTGGCCGTCCTCATTTTCCCCGCCCGGGTCTACAGCCGCCTGCTCTTCGCCCTCGAAGGCTACGCGGCAATCCTCGGCCTCGTCGCCATCCTGATTCTCGTGCGGGCTCTCCGCGGAAAGGCGCCCGGCTCGGGGCTTTTTCTCGCGGGCTTCCTCCCTTTGTTCGCGACGATGATCCACGACATCCTCAAGACCAACCTCTTTCTCCCCACTCCCTATCTCGCGCCCGCGGGATTGCTCGCTTTCATAATCTTCCAGTCCCTTACCCTGATGCGGAAGATCACCGAGGCGCTTTCGGTTTCCCAGGAACACGGCCGCTACATGCAGGAGATGAACGTGGCCCTCGAACGCTTCATCCCCCGCGAGATCCTCTCCTTCCTCGGCAAGGACTCAATTATGGAAATCAAGCTCGGCGACCATAGCGAGAGGAGCATGACGGTGCTATTCGCCGACATCCGCGATTTCACGACCCTTTCCGAGCGGCTGACGCCGGACGAGAATTTCCGTTTCATCAATTCCTACCTCGAAAGGATGGGCCCTCTCATCAGGCGGCACGGAGGCTTCGTCGACAAGTACATCGGCGACGGGATCATGGCCCTCTTTCCCGACGATCCCTCCGACGCCATCGACGCGGCCCTGGAAATACGCGCTGCCCTCCTCATCTACAATGTCGACAGGGCCAAGTTCGGTTACGCCCCCATCCGCGTCGGCATCGGCCTCCACTGGGGGCCTCTGATGCTCGGCACCATCGGCGAAAACAGACGGATGGATTCGACCGTCATCAGCGACACGGTCAACACCGCGAGCAGGCTGGAGGGCCTGACGAAGAAATACGCCCGCGACATACTCGTCTCCGGCGAGACCGTCGAGGCCGCCGAAAAGGCCGGCAAGGGCGGCCATTCCTTCGAGCTTCTCGGCGAGGAACTCGTGAAGGGTCGATCCAAGCCGGTGGCCGTGCACGCGATCTGAGCCCGCCTTGCCTCGATTCCGCCGCCTCGATACTATCGCGACGGATTCCCGCATGCGCAGCGCAAAATGGCCCCTTTCCTTCCTCTCCCGCTACTCGGCGGCGGATCGCCTCACCTTCGGTTTCGACGCCCCTGCCGCGGCGAGCGTCGGGGTCTTCAACGGACTCGCCGTCACCTTCGCCGGTATCATCGGGAGGAAGATCGGCCTTGACGCCCATATGCTCGCGATTCTCGGGATCAGCGCTTACATCGGCCTCATCCTGAATCTCTGGATCGGCCATCTCTCCGCTCGCGGTCACGTCGAGGCGTGGGTCCTCGTTCCCAGCATCCTGTCGCGCTTCCTCGTCGCCTTCGCCTTGATCGGCGTGTCTCCCTGGTTTTATCTCAGCATTATGTCCATCTTCAACGGGCTGGCGAATCTGAGCGGCCCGGCCTACGCCTCGATCATGCGGTCGAACTATTCCGATCGCCATCGCGGCGAGCTCATGGGCTACATCCGCGTCCTCATCCAGGTGACGACGGCCCTTTCCGCGGCCTTCGCCGGCTGGATCATGGAGGCCGTCCCCGTCTCGCAGCATTTTCTCTTTCCCGTCGCGGCGGCCTTCGGAATCGCGAGCAGCCTTCTCTTCTTCAGGATCAAGGTCCGTTCACCCGAAGGCGGCGACCCGGTGCCCGTCGGGACGGCGACGCAAGACAGGTCCGATGAAGGAAGCGGAGACGAAAGCCACGGCTTTCTCGATTCGTTCGTCTCCCTCGCGAGGGACAGGTCTTTCCTCGTCTATATGGGCATCTATTTCGTCATCGGCTTTCCGGACAAAATCGTGATCCCGGTCGAGCCGATACGCTTCGTCGACGAGCTCGGCATGAGCTACGCGGCGGCCGGCTTCGTCCAGGGGAGCCTGCCATTTCTCGGCGCCCTTCTCGGCTATCTCATCTACGCGAAGGCGGCAGGACGGACCAACCCCTTCCTCGCCCTCATCATCACCGCCCTCCTCTCCTCGACCCGCTATCTGAATACGGCCCTTGCGGGCACGGCGATGCAGCTGGCTCCCGGGGCCTTCCTCAACGGCATGAGCAACGCCGGTTGGGACCTCATCCCGATCTTCTCGCTCATGCTCTTCGCACGCGGTAGGAAGCTCGGGTTCTATTTCGGGTTCCACAGCACCCTGATCGGCCTCCGCGGCCTTGTCGGTCCCCTCGTGGGCACCTGGCTCTATGTGGGGCTCGGCCTTCGCATCTCCACGATCTATCTCCTCGCCTATGGTCTCGAACTTTTCGGGATCGCCCTCCTCGTGCCCTATTATTTTGCGACGAGGAGGGAGCCGCGATGGCAAGGATAGGCGAAGCCTCGGCCGCCGGCCGTCGGCCAGCTGGACAGGCCGCCGGGCGGTCGCTATCTTCGTCCCGTGTTGCGAGCTAAAAGTCGGCTGCTGCGGAGCGCGGCCATTATTCTTGTATTTTGCTCCGCAAGCCCTAGGATCACGGCCCTGCCTCCAACCCGCCTCGCCTTTCCCATCGGTGGGGAGCCGGCGCCCGAGCGCATGGAAAATAGGCAGGCCTATCCGCAGGGCCCGGGCCCTGGTGTTCTCGTGGCCGGCCTTCGTCCTCGGCCATATTCGATCGACGAATTCGAAAATCGTGCCCTTGTCCTCGCCTGGCACACCTTTCTCGGCAAGCCGCAGTTCGAAACCGATTTTTCCCTCGCCGAGTTCGCCGCCCAGCTGGACGCCATCAAGGCCCTCGGCTATTCCTTCCCCACGGTCGACGATTTCCTCTCGGGCAACATCAAGGGCTGGAAGAACGTCATCGTGACCATCGACGACGGCAATCACAGCGTGCCCGCCGCGGTGGAAAAGATCCTTCTGCCCCGCGGCATCGTGCCGACCCTCTTCGTCTATCCCGCGGTGCTCGGCACGACCAGCTTTTCGATGACCGACACCCAGCTCGCCGCCCTCGTCGCCAAGGGCATCCCCGCCGGCGCCCACGGCTATCACCACCTCCGTGTGACCGAAGCCCTGTACCGCGAATCGCCCAGGGAATTCATGGACGAAATCTTCAAATCGAAGGCCCGTTCGGAGGCCCTGTCCAAGGGCTCGATCCTCGCCTACGCCTATCCCTACGGCGCCCTTTCGCCCCGAACGATGGACGAGGTGGCGAAGGCCGGCTTTGCCGCCGCCTTCGCCGTGCGTCCCGGCTTCGTGTACGCCGACAAGCGTCTCGACCAGCTTTACGACCTCCCCCGCCTCGTCGTTCTCCGCGACGAGTGGAAGGATATCCTGGCCCTCCTCGCCCGCAACGCCGCGGCTCCCGTCATGGCGGGAGCCGAAGCGCCACGCCCTGCGGGAAACACGGCTTCAATTGCCGCGAAGCCCTAACGCGGAGCTCCGGCGATGCTGTCAGGCCTTGGGCAAATCGAGCCGATAATGAATCGAGGTCCGCGCATCCTCGTGAAATCAGGACCGGGGTAGGCAGAGATGGTAAGTGACATCGGAACAGGCGGGCCGAGGCGAGGCGGAGACCAGTGAAGCTGGCCGTACTTGCGTCCCGCGCGGATCGATCAAGCGTCGAGCCTCTGCTTTCGGCCCTCAAGGCCATCGATCTTCCCGCCTTCGGTCTGGCCATCGGGCCGGGCTGGGTCAACCTCGAGAGGGAGGCGATCAAAGCCCATCTGGGAGGCGCCGGGCATCTTATCCTCGTGGCCGACGCCCGCAGCGCGGCGGATTCCTGGTTCGGCTACGCGATCGGCTACGCGACCGGCCTTCCAGGCGGATTTTCCCTTTACCGCCAGGATCCCTCCTGGGAGCCCCCCCCCTACATCCGCGGCGCTCCCCTGTTTGATGATCTCGAGGAGCTGCGAAACTTCTTTTCGATCAAGAAGGCGGAATGGGAGGGCGAAGAGAAGCGAGAGTCCGCCCGCAACCGCCTCCTCGCGCTGGGCATCTCCTGCACGGCCGATTCCTTCGCGGCCTGCTGTTCCGAAGGGGATACGGCCGCCGTGAGGCTCTTCTTGCAGGCCGGATTCGATCCCGACGCGCGTGATCGCCACGGGGTTCCCATGCTCGGTCTTGCCGTGAGGAAGTGTCACCTCGCCGTCGCGGAGGCACTGCTCGACGAGGGTGCCTCCATCGACCTTAAATCCGAGGATCGGGGCTACACCGCCCTCCTCGACGCGGTGAAGGCGGGACCGCCCGAGCATGTCGCCTTCTTCCTCTCGCGCGGTGCCGGTCCCAACGTCGAAAGCAAGGACGGGCAATCTGCCCTCGTCCTCGCCGTCGGGAAAAAGGATCTTGCCAGCGCCCGTCTCCTTCTCGAGCACGGCGCCGATCCCGATCTCGCCGACAAGCTCGGCATGTCGGCGAGAAGTTATGCGAAACTATTCAAGATGCCCGAGTTCGCCACGCTCTTCGAGGAGTTCCCGCCCGTCGAACCCTATTGATTCGCATTTCGAGCCCGAAGCGGCTATACTCGGAAACGATGGCTGTACCCGGCGAAGAGGAGAAGCGCGTGAAAACCTTCATCCTCGACACGAACGTTCTCATCCACAATCCGGAGTCTATCAATTCGTTCAGGGAGAGCGAGATCATCATCCCCCTGGAAGTGCTCGAGGAACTCGACAAGCTCAAGACCTTTCCCGACCAGCGGGGCAAAAGCGCCCGAGAGGCCATCCGCTTCCTCGACTCGGCCCTCGGCCACGGGAATTTCAAGGAAGGCGTCAAGCTCGATAACGGCTCCGTCCTCAAGGTTTCCTACATCCTGCCGCGCGATCCGCCCGAGGGCATCGCCCTGGAAAAGAACGACAATCGCATCATCCTCTGCGCCTGGGCCCTCCAGCTCGAGGGCAAGCGGGTCTTCTTCGTTTCGAAGGATATCAACGCGAGGGTCAAGGCGACGGCCCTCGGCATAAAGGCAGTCGATTACGAAAAGCAGAAGGTCGACATCGCCACCTTGTATCAAGGGGTCCGCGAAATGGACGCGAGCGCCGAAACGATGTCGCGGCTCGAAGGCACGGGCGAATTGCCCTGGAAGGACCATCTCCTCCCCAACGAGTACGTGCTCCTCAGGGACAAGGTCGGCGGCCGTTCGCGGCTCGCGAGGCCCGACGCCGAGGGCGGCAGGCTCCTCGCCCTTCGTGAGTGGGAGGGGACCATCTGCGGCATCGAGCCGCTGAACGATCGCCAGCGCGTGGCCTTCGAGCTCCTCCTCGACGATTCGGTGCGCCTCGTCACCCTGGTGGGCAAGGCCGGCACGGGCAAGACCCTCCTCGCGATCGCGGCAGGCCTCCACAAGACCCTCGAGGAGCGGAAATACGCGCGCATGCTCGTGACGCGGCCCGTCATTCCCGTCGGCAAGGACATCGGTTTCCTCCCCGGGGAAAAGCAGGCGAAGATGGCGGCCTGGATGCAGCCCATCTTCGACAACCTCGAGCAGATCCTCGGCGTCTATCGCAGGCCCAACCTCAAGAGCATCGACCAGCTCGTGAAGGACAAGATCCTCGAGGTCGAGGCCCTCTCCTTCATCAGGGGCAGGAGCCTGCCCAACATGTATATCATCATCGACGAGGCCCAGAACCTCACGCCCCATGAGATCAAGACCCTCGTGTCGCGCGCCGGCGACGGCACCAAGGTCGTCCTCGCGGGCGATCCCTACCAGATCGACAACATGTACCTCGACGCCAATTCCAACGGCCTCTCGTATCTGGTCGAGGCCTTCAAGGGGCAGCGTCTCTTCGGCCACGTAACGATGCAGCACAGCGAGCGTTCGGAGCTCGCGGAGCTGGCGGCGAGCCTCCTGTGAGCGGGGCAGGGGAGGAGGAACGATGAAAGTCGGCTTTTGCGGCTCCTGCCGCAGGCTCATCCTCGCGGACTTCAGCTTCTGTCCCTATTGCGGCGCCGAGACGCGGCGCGGACCCGACCTCGCGGAGAGCGTCGAGGGCCCCTTCGCGCGCATCGAGAGAAAGGTCCTCAAGATCGTCGTAACTGAACGTATCGACGAACTCGAGTCCCAGCTGGCGACGATGGAACTCGAGCTCGAGAGCCTACTCGAGGCGCGCGGCGCCTCGGACTAGCCCTTGATGTAGGGCATGTAACCCTTGTCCGTCCCGAGGATGTGGCCGTTGAGCCATTCCCTGAGGAAGGAAAGGGTGTCGGCCGACAGCACGTTGGAGCCGCTCCGGAAGGCCTCGCGCAGCTCGAGCACCTGCTTGGTGAGGGCCACGTGCTGTGAATGGTGGGCCTTGGCGTCCGGGTAGGAAGTCGCCGTGAAAATTGCCTCTTCGTCCTTGAAATGGGTGGCGGCGTAGTCGACGAGCTCCGCGAGGACCCCGCCGAGGGCCTCGCGCGCCTTCCCCTCGTCCATTGCGTCGGCCAGTTCATTGATGAGATCGACGAGGCGGCGGTGCTGGCCGTCGATAGTGGCGTTGTTCACCACGTAACTCTGGTTCCATGACATGAAGGCGGGCCTGCGCGCCTTGAAGGCCCTGCCGATGAGATCTACCACGTCCTCGCTCAATTGCGCGAGCTGCACCGAGAGGCGTTCTGCCTCCGCCTTGTTCCCTCTTTCGACAGCGGCGATGGCTTCGCCTGCGACGCGATGGAGGAGCGGATGCTTTTCGTCGAACTCGCGGAGGAGGGCGGCGTCCTTTATCTCCTTGACTCCCTTTTCGGCGAGCCAAATGCCCAACTCGCATTTGTCCTGATCGAGCACGAGGGAGCGATCGGCCCGCACCTTGCCGTCGATGGCCGCCCTGATGCGCGCGACATTGGCGAGATGCTGGAGCTTGAGGATGGTGGCGAGTGAGCTGGCCTCCTCCTCGGAAAGCCCGCTCGCCTCGAGGACCGAGGCCGAGAGGCGAAGCTGCTCGATGTCGCTCTGGGCGGTGGAAAGCGAGTTGAGGTTGATCTCCCCCGCGCTATCGTGGATGCGGTCGAGCTCACCGACGATTCGATCCGCCTCGTCGCGGAGGTGGCCGAAGCGCCCCTGCAACGAGCGCACCTCGCTTCCCACCTCGTCGCTGGCGACCTTGATCTTGTCGCTTGCTCCCTTCGTGGAGGCGACGAGCTCCCTGATCTCCCTGCCGGCCAAGGCGAGTTCGCCGGTGCCGTTGCGGATTTCGAGGAAGGAATCGGTCGCGTGCCTGACCCTCTCCTCGAAGGTGGCGAAGATGCTCGCGCTGTTGATCGAAGTCTCTTCGGCCCGCTTGATGGTCTTGATGAGATCGGCGAGGCGCGACGAGATCGCTTGGGCGCTTTCGGCCGATGAAGCGGCGAGCTTGCGGACCTCGCCCGCGACCACGGCGAAGCCCCGACCGGCCTCGCCTGCGTGAGCTGCCTGGATGGCCGCGTTCATCGCGAGGAGGGAGGTCCGGTCGGCTATGTCGTTGATGGAGGCGATGAAGCCGTTGAGAGAGTCCACCGAGGTGACGACCTTCTTGATGATGTCGAGGGTCGTGAGCATCTCCGTCTGTCCGTCGTGGGAAAGGGAGGCGAGATCCTTGATCTCCTCGTAGCGGGCCCCCGATTCCGAGCTCATGCGTTCGATCGAGGCCGCCATCTCCTCGGACGCGGCGGCGGATTGCTGGGATACCTGCGTGAGCTGGGCCACCTGGGCCTCGAAGCGGTCCGCGAGGGCGGTGATGGATTTGAGGGAGGAGGTTCCCTCGCCGAAATCGTTCTTGAAGGAATCGATCGCTCCCATGGAGGCAGAGAGAAGCTCGGTGATCTGGTTCGCGAGCCTGATGGTGCCGAGAACCTGCCCCGCGAGCTCCTCCTGGTGGTCCCTGCTCTTGCGGAGCAGGGCGAGGACCTCGGCATCCCGCTTGGCGCCCTTGCCTCCCGATGCTGATGCCACGCCCTTCGGGTCCCGAACCTGCGAGAACGACAGTCCCGCGAGGATCAGCGCCGCGACAAGCCCGATCCCGGCAAGGGGTCTCCCGAAGCCGGGGAAAATCGTGAGGGCCGCGAGAATCACTATGAGGAGGGCGGCGACGGCCAGGATTCCTATGCCGCCCGTCTTAGATCGGGTAGAAGCGACTTTCATGGTTAAGCTCCGTTTCGCGGTCTGCGCAACGCTAGAATACTCTAGCTCGCGTAGCATTTCCAATCGAAAAAGCTCCGGCTCATTGACTCTTTCTTGCACGATTGAGGAGAGCGGTGCTAGGCTACGAAGCCCCATCGGTCGCGGAGGCGGGCGTTCTATGCGCCCGGCCTCCTCCCGCGCGGCGGCGAATGAGAGGATCAGGATGTACGGCAAGCTGAAGGCGGAACTCGAATCGAAACTCGCGGCCATCAAGGCCGAAGGCACATGGAAGGGCGAACGCGTCATCACGACCCCGCAGGGCTCGATGATCCGGGCGAACCAGGAGGGCAGGGGCGCGCAGGAAGGGAGCCTCGTCCTCAATTTCTGCGCGAACAACTATCTCGGACTGGCGAACAACGCCTCGATCCGCGCGGCGGCGGTTCGGGGCCTCGAGACCCACGGCTACGGCATGGCCTCGGTTCGATTCATCTGCGGCACCCAGGACGACCACAAGCGCCTCGAGCGCATGGTCGCCGATTTCCTCGGCATGGAGGACTCGATCCTCTTCTCCTCCTGCTTCGACGCCAACGGAGCCGTCTTCGAGCCCCTGCTCGACGAGGATTCCGCGGTCATCACCGACAGCCTCAACCACGCCTCGATCATCGACGGCATCCGCCTCAGCAAGGCCCAGCGCTGGATCTACAAGCACGGCGACATGCGCGACGTCGAGGAGACCGATCCCGACACCGGCAAGGCCGCCAAGGGCCTCGAGCGCTGCCTCAAGGAGACGGCCCACCTTAAGCGGCGGATGATCGCCACCGACGGCGTCTTTTCGATGGACGGCGACATCGCCAAGCTCGCCGAAATCTGCGATCTCGCCGACAAGTACGACGCGATCGTGATGGTCGACGATTCGCACGCGACCGGCTTCATGGGCAAGACCGGCCGCGGCACCTGGGAGCATTGCGGCGTCGGCGGCCGAATCGACATAATTACCACGACCTTCGGCAAGGCCCTCGGAGGCGCCTCGGGCGGCTGCATCGCCGCCCGCAAGGAAATCGTCGACTACATGCGGCAGAAGGCCAGGCCCTACCTCTTCTCGAACACCCTCGCCCCCTCGATAGTCGGCGGCACGATCCGCTGTCTCGAGATGCTCACCATGTCCACCGAGCTCCGGGACCGCCTCGAGGACAACACCAAGCGTTTCCGCGATGGGATGACCGAGGCCGGCTTCGACATCAGGCCCGGAGTCCATCCCATCGTCCCGGTTATGCTCTACGACGAGAAGCTCGCCCATCGCTTCGCCGACGCCCTCCTCGAGGAGGGCATCTACGTGATCGGCTTCTCCTTCCCCGTCGTCCCGAGGGGCAAGGCGCGCATCCGAGTGCAGGTCTCGGCCGGCCACACGGCGGACGACATCGATCGCGCCATAGCGGCGTTTACGAAGGTGGGGCGGGAACTCGGGGTGCTGAAGTAGGGGCAAGCGAGCCATTTCCGACCGAAAGACGCCTCGGGTCCTATGATCGGCCGATCGCTTCAGGCGCGACCCTTTACGATCGGCCCTCTTTTTTGTATATTTCGCCTACTCAACGACATCTATCCGAGGTGCGCCCATGCCGACCTACGAGTACGAATGCAGGTCCTGTTCCCATAGCTTCGAGGCCTTTCAGTCGATGGCCGAAGATCCCCTCTCCTCCTGCCCCGAATGCGGGGGGCCCGTGCGCAGGCTCATCGGCGGCGGGACGGGCATCATTTTCAAGGGCTCGGGCTTTTACGTGAACGATTCGCGAAAATCGAGCTCCGGCTCGGTACCCGCTTCCACCCCCTCTTCGAAGACCGGCGATTCGGCCCAGAAGGGGGGCGATGCGGCTTCGACCAAGACCTCGGAGGCGGCGTCGACGGCCTCCTCCTCTCCTGCCGCCCCCTCCAAAGAGTCTCCAGCCCGGCCGACCGCCCCCTCCACGGCCGCCCCGGCGGTCTGACAAGCCCGGCTCCCTAATGAAGACGCCCCGCTATTTTTGCGAACATTGCGGGGCCGAGGTAAAGGCGAATGCCCGCGTCTGTCCGAGATGCGGGCGTTTTTTTTCGTCGGTCAAATGTCCGAAATGCGGCTTTGTCGGCGAAAGCGATGATTTTCGCTCGGGCTGTCCCGTCTGCGGCTACGCGCTTGGAACCAACAACGGGGCTCCCGACCCCATCAAACCGCCGCCCGAAACGACGGGTCTGCCCCTTTGGACCTGGCTCCTCGGTCTTTTCGTTTTCGTCGCCGCCCTGATCCTGCTTTTCCGCGCCATCGGCTAACCCGCATTTCTCACGAGTTTTGAGAAAATCGTTATATATACAGGCTTTGCGATACCTGCGATAAATTCGCAAAATCGGGCTGATCGCGGCGTCGCTCAGTCGCTGCGGTGCTCACATGCAGCAAAGCATGCTCCGCTCCTAACGCTTCGCTATCCTTCGGTCGCTTCCTTCGCTCCTTGCGCTAAGCCCGATTTTGCCTGTGAGAAATGCGGGTTAGCGGGGTTGCGGTAGGTTCGGCGGTCCCTCGAGGAGCTCGGGTTTCTGGACATAGCGCTGGAAGAGGGCCGCGGCATGGGCGAAATAGATGCCCTCCGAGATCCTTTCATCCACGGTCGCCCTGAGCCCGATGTGGGTCCTCCTGACGAGGGAGCCGTCCCCGATCCTGACATCCTTCTGGAAGGTGCGGCCGAGCACCACGAAGAGGCTGGCCGTTCCCCATTCGTAGAGGTGATGGAAGGGGGCGTCGAGTCCTATCGATCCGAGGTTCGCGAAAAAGGCAGAGGTATAGAGAGGGTCGGCTCGGAGCATCGAAATGGGTGCGATGTTGAGCCGGTCGAGGAGTCTGAAGGCTCCGGTCACTATCGCCTTGCCGAAGGGGATCCTGTGGGCGAGTTCGATCTCGAGGTCGTCGGCCCCCTTCTTTTCGCTTTTGGCGAATTCGATGGCCTCATTGATCCTATCCATCATTTCGAAAACGGTGTCGGCGGCCTCGAAGCGGACCTTGGCGATCGACTCGGCCGCGTCCTCGCTCAGTTTTTTCTTGACGACGAAGGAAAACGAAGTCTCCCTGTGCGCGTACGCCGCCTTTCCCGAAATGAAGCGGTTGAGGTCGGGCTTTTCGAAAAAGGTCCGCGCTCCCGCCGCAAGAATAAGGCCGAAGAGCGAGAAGCGGTTGTTTCCCGCTTCGGCGTTCTTGCGATGGACATAGCGCATCGCGTTTTCGACCTCGATATCCTTGCCGAAATAGACGGCCGAACCGTTCCTTCCCTTCATGAGATAGGGGAGGATGGCATTGAAAGCGGGGAGGCGGAGGCGCGTCCCGTCGAATCTGTCCCGAAAGAGCATGGGGCATCTTACCTTTCGAGTCCTCCGAGGGCAAATATTTTCCGGGGCTTGACCTTCCTTTTTCAAAATGGCACTGTATAAATATACGAAGGAAGGAATATCTATGCTTCCATGTTCACCGCCAAAGCGCACGAGGCCTTGTCACAGCTCAATCTTCGCCCTCGCCCCCTCGAAGCGCCTCCGTCGACGCTGACCACCCCCACCAAGTCTATCCGGCGCCCGGCTTCCTTTGACGGAGGCTCGGACGCGACTACAATTAGCAGCGCAAGGCTGCCCACAGCGCCAAGCGCGAAGTCGCGAAGCGTGATAGTGATTCGCGATTTGCAGAGCAAATCGCAGCGCCAAGCGCGAAGTCGCGAAGCGTGATAGTGATTCGCGATTTGCAGAGCAAATCGCAGCGCCAAGCGCGAAGCGCTTGGCGAAGGAGAGAACATGAAAGGCAAGATAGTCCTCGCCTATTCCGGCGGACTCGATACGACCGTGATCATCCCCTGGCTCAAGGACCAGGGCGCCACCGAGGTCATCGCCGTCACCGGCGACGTCGGGCAGGAATGCGACTGGAAGGGCCTCGAAAAGAAGGCCATCACCACCGGTGCCTCGAAGCTTGTTGTGCTCGACCTCAAGAAGGAATTCGTCACCGATTATCTCTGGCCCCTCGTCAAGGCCGGTAGCCCTTACGAGAAAAAGTACCTCCTCGGCACCTCGGCCGCCCGCCCACTCCTCGCGAAGGCCCTCGCCGAGGTGGCGATCAAGGAAAAGGCCGACGCCTACGCCCATGGCTGCACCGGCAAGGGCAACGACCAAGTCCGCTTCGAACTAGGCGTCAAGGCCTTCGCGCCCGAGCTCCCCGTCATCGCGCCCTGGCGCACCTGGGAGCTCCAGAGCCGCGACGACGAGATCGCCTACCTCGAAAAGAGGGGCATCCCCCTACCCGCCAAGAAGTCGGATTCCTATAGCCGCGACGACAATCTCTGGCACGTGAGCCACGAGGGCCTCGACCTCGAGGATCCCTGCAACGAGCCCAAGCTCAAGGGCATGCTCAAGATGTGCGTGCCCCCCTCCGAGGCACCCGACGCCCCCGAATACGTCGTCGTCGGCTTCGAAAAGGGCGTGCCGGTCGCCTTGAACGGCAAGGAGATGGGACCCGTCGAAATCGTCTACGCCCTCAACGCCGTCGCGGGAAGGCACGGCGTCGGCATCCTCGATCTCGTCGAGAACCGTGTAGTTGGTATGAAATCCCGCGGCGTCTACGAGACGCCCGGCGGCACGGTCATCATGGCGGCCCACGACAAGCTCGAGGAGCTCTGCCTCGATCGCGACCTCCTCTCGTGGAAGACCCACAACGCCCAGCGCTTCGCCGAGCTCGTCTACGAGGGCCAGTGGTTCTCGCCCCTCCGCGAGGCCCTGTCGGCCTTCTTCGATTCGACCCAGGCCATCGTCTCAGGCTCGGTGCGGCTCAAGCTCTGGAAGGGCTCGATCACGGCAGCAGGAGCGGCTTCGCCCAATTCGCTCTACTCCGCCTCACTCGCGAGCTTTACGACTGGTCCCCTGTATTCGCACGCCGATTCGGCGGGCTTCATCAACCTCCACGGCCTGCCGACCAAGGTGCGCGCGAGGCTCAAGGCCGCTGCGATCAAGGAGGGCGTCGATCAGGCAGCCCTCGACAAGAAGGCCGCCCACGACGGCGCCTGGCCGCCCTTGTGGATCAAGGAGCCCGGGAAGGGCGCCGCCGGCGACTGAAGTCGCCGGGGCGACTACGGTCGCAGGCGACTATTGTCGCAGGCGACTATTGTCGCCAGGGCGACTGAAGGTAGGCAATTTCGCTATAGTAGGGGCCGCTTCCGGAAGGGAGCGGCCTTCATTTTCGCGCGAGGAGGCATCGATGGCGACACAGAACAAGCTCTGGGCGGGCGGCGGGGCTGGCGGTCTCGATCCCGAGGTGGAGGGCTTTCTCTCCTCCCTCGCGGTCGATTCGCGCCTCCTCGTCGAGGACATCACGGGCTCGATCGCCCACGCAAGGATGCTGGGGAAGACCGGCATCCTCGACCCGGAGTCGGCCCAGGCCCTCGTCTCGGCACTTGACGGCCTCCTCGCCGAGGCCAAGGCCGACCGCCTCGTCGTCGACCCAGCCTCGGAAGATGTTCACAGTTATGTGGAAAACGAGCTCACCGCGCGGCTCGGCGACGCGGGGCGGGCCGTGCACGCCGGCAGGAGCCGCAACGACCAGGTAGCCCTCGATCTCAGGCTCTGGCTCCGCTCGGCCAACGAGTCGATCCGCGGGGCCCTCCTCGTGTCCCTCGGCGCCGTCCTCGACCTCGCCTCGAGGCATACGGGCACACTCATGCCCGGCTACACCCATCTCCAGAGGGCCCAGCCGATCACCTTCGCCCATCACCTCCTGGCCTGGGCTGCGGCCCTCGAGCGGGACTACGGGCGCTTCGCCGACGCCGATGAGCGGGCCGACGAGTGCCCCCTCGGTTCCGGCGCCCTCGCGGGCTCCTCCCTCCCCCTCGACCGCGACATGGTGGCCCGGGAGCTCGGCTTCGCCCGGCCCAGCCGCAATTCGATGGACACGGTGGGCGATCGCGACGCGGCGACCGAGTTCGCCTTCGCCTGCTCGATGCTCGCCACCCACCTTTCGCGCTGGGGGGAGGAAATCTGTCTCTGGGCGGGGGCCGAGTACGGCTTCGTCGGCTTGTCGACCTCGATCTCCACGGGTTCGAGCATCATGCCGCAAAAGCGCAATCCCGATCCGGCTGAGCTCGTCCGGGGCAAGGCGGGCCGGGTCTACGGCGACCTCCTCAATCTTCTCACAATGCAGAAAGGTTTGCCCCTCGCCTACGACCGCGATCTCCAGGAGGACAAGGAGGCGGTCTTCGACGCCTATGACACGGCCTTCGGCAGCCTGCGCGCCTTCGCCGCCCTCGTACGGGGCCTCGAGCCGCGGGTCGACAGGATGCGCGAAGCCGCCGGCGGCGGTTTCGCCTGGGCCACGGACGCGGCCGAGCTCCTCGTCACGAAGGGAGTGCCCTTTCGGACGGCCTACGGTCTCGGCAAGGCCTTGGTCGAGGCTTGCCGCGCCAAGGGGCTCGAGGATGTCGCCCTCCTCTCGGTCGAGGATCTCGCAGCCGTCCATCCCCTCTTCGGCGAGATCGGAGCTGCGGCCCTCGCCGAGCGTTTTTCCCCCGCCACCTGCGTCGCCGCGCGCGACCTTCCCGGAGGGCCGGCGCCCGGGCGCACCCGCGCCGAAATCGCGCGGCTTCGCGCCTTTGTTGCCGCCGAGCTCGGGGTCGCCGGGAAGCCGTGAAGATCGAGACCTGCATCATCCCCGCGGCGGGAGCCTCGTCGCGGATGGGCGAGTGGAAGCTCCTGCTTCCTTGGGGGAAATCCACGATCGTCGAAAGGGTCGTCGCCAATGCCCTCGAGGCGGAACTCGAGGTCCTGGTTGTCGCCGGTTTTCGCGGCGATGAACTCCACGCCCTCCTCGACGGAAGGCCCGGAGTCAGGGTTCTCGACAATCCCGATTGGCGAGAAGGCATGCTGGGATCCATTCTCAGAGCCGTCGACCTTGTTAGTGGGGAGGCTTTTTTCGTCACGCCCGCCGACATGCCGATGATCGGCCCCGGTCTCTATCGGCTCCTCATGGCCGAGGCACAATCGGCGGCGGGGCCCGAGGCGATCGCGGCGCCCGATGTCCCGAAACATGCGGGCATCACCTACTTCGCGGCCTGCGGAGGGGTCCCCGGCCATCCCGTCCTCATTCCCCGCGATCGGGTACCGGCGATGAAGGCCCTCGATCGGGGCGGCACGATGCGCGCCTTTCTCATGGAAGGACCATGGCGCCTCGTCGAAACCGGCGAAGCCGCTGTCCATGCCGATATCGACAGCCCGGCCGATTTCGAGGCGGCTCGCCCGTCTATCTAGCCCCTGGTTTGCCGATTATTCCCTTCCTGGGCTGGACAGGAAGGGAAAGGCAGGTGAAACTCGCGTCCGATATGGCAACAATACGACGCTTGCGAAAAGGCGAAGCCGATCTCTACAGGAAGATGCGGCTCCAATCGATCGCCGACTCCCCCTCCGCCTTCGAAACCACCTACGACGCGGTCATGGCGCGCAGCCCAGAGAGCTGGCGCGACCAGGCCGACGAGAGCGCCGACGGTTCGGATCGTGCCACCTTCCTCGCCTTCGCCGGCGAGGAACCCATCGGCATAGCGGCCCTCTACCGCGTCGGGGTGAGCGCCGACGTTGGGGAGCTCCTGCAGGTATGGGTGGCTCCCGGCCATCGCGGCACGGGTGTCGCTCGCGCCCTCATGGACGCCCTCTTCGCCTGGGCCGGCAAGTGCGGCTATCGGCAGGTTGTCGCCAAGGTGACCTCGGGTAACGAAAGGGCCCTGGCATTTTACAAGAACTACGGCTTCGCCCTCGCCGATGAGCCCGTGGGCGGCGGCACGGGTACCCGGATCATCTCGCGTTCCGTTCCGACCGGTTGGGCTAAATCATCGTCCAGGGAATAATTATAAATAATATCAACCTCGGAGGCCGATAAATCGGGCTAAATTGATAAAGCTCGACATGCGAACTATAATAATATAACAAGTTCTTCCAAGGTGGCATCATGCCCAGGAGCGTCGTTTCCGTCGTTCTGGCGTGCGTGGCGATCCTCACCATTCATTCGCAGTCGAATCCTGTGTCGACCTCTCCCTTCAGCCTGAATCTCGGCCTCTCTCCCAACAGCCTCAATACGGTCGGTGAAAATCTCTCGGTCGCCTTCCGGCCCCTGCGCTTTCTCGAATTCTACGCCGACGGCATTTCGAGCAAGGTAAGCGACAGCGATTTTCAGTTCGAAAAGTACGCGGGTCCGGCTTCTGGCGATGTTTCCCGCGATATTCTTTTCGGGGATATCGGGCTCGCCTTTCCCCTTGAATTCGGTCCCTTCGGCATCTCGCCCTCCCTGGCCCTCACCGCGCGCAACAGCGATACCTACACCGCAGGGCGGCTCCTCGCCGATCCGGGCTCTGGCTTTCCCGACAACACCTTTTCCTTTTTCGATGAAAAGAGCACGGAACTCATCATCGCCGCGAACACCGGACTCGCCCTCGACCTCAGCCTCGGTCCCCTCGGTCTGAGTCTCGGCGGTTTCTACTTCCCTTACGGGAGGAGCCGACTCGTATCCTCCCGATTCATGTGCGAACCCGATGTGCCGGTGGGCCAGACGACGGCGGCCTATTATTGGGACCGGCGCGATTCCGACAGCCTGTTCGATTGCAGCGGCTATGGCGCGAGCGCCGAGCTCAGCTACTCCATCGCGCCTCTCGGCATAGTGATCGGGCTCTGGGGAGATTATCGCATCTATTCCTATTCAGGGGATTCGGTGGCGCTGCGTCAGGTCTGGTGGGCCACGCAGGCATCGTCGGTCACGACGGTGCAGCAGCTCGTCAAGGATCAATCGATCGCGTCGACCGTTTCCATTTCCGACGGAGTCCTTGAAGCGGGGGCGAGTTTCCGCTTCCCCGTTTTGCGGAAGCTCCTCAAGCTTCCGGGGGAGCCCATCCTCGGGATTTCCTACGCGCGAACGGTGAAGAGCTACCTCTATGCCTATTCGGCGACATCGACGTCGAGCGCCTCGGCCGAGACCTGGACCGAGACCCTCGAATATGTCACGTACAAACTCGGTTGGGGAATGTGATCTAGGGTCGTCTGCGAATCGGGGAAGCCCGCGAGGAGGGCGCCATGAAAACGAGTTTGAGGATCGCGGCGGTACTTGGAGCGGCATCGGTCTTTCTTTCCTGCGAATTGCTCCTTCCCAAACCGAAGGACAGCGTGCCGGTCGTGTCGCTGACCTTCCCCGCCGCGGGGAGCTCCGTCACGGGAGTCGTCCTCCTTTCGGCGAGCGCTACGGACGCCACCTCGATCTTCAAGGTCACCTTCTATGTCGATGGCATACCCCTCGCCGAGGACTACCAGGCTCCCTGGCAAAGTTCGTGGAATTGCGACTATTGGCCGAGCGGCGAACATGCCCTCTTCGCGCGGGCCTACAACGCGGCCGGAAAGACCGCGGATTCCTCCATCATCACGGTGACGCGATCGGTGGGAGCCGGCGTCACGGCGGGCTTCCAGGACGATTTCAACATCTATCCCCTTGGCGCCGTGACGCCGGGCGTCACCTTGCAGAGCCCTCCCTGGATCGCCGGCGCCGTGCCCGGCGGATCCGCGGCCGTGAGCGTCGAACCAGATCCTGACGCGACCAGAAAGGGCAAGAGCCTTCGCCTCGCCCACGGAACGGCGACCGATGAAAACGATATCGCCCAGGCCACGGCGATGTTCCCCGACGTCGTCAAGGGAACGATTGCCTTCGATGTCCGCGTCGTCACGCCGGGATTCTTCACGATCAGCTTCGGTCAGGCGAGCGAAGTGGCGGGAGCCCCGACGCTCACTACCGCGGCGCTTTTCGGCGCCGGCGCGAGCTCTTCCGCCTCGGCCTTCTGCTACATGTTCACCTCCTCGGCTTCGCTGATCGATCCCGCTTATCCGATCGCGAGCGAACAGTGGCATAGGGTGACGATCAGCTTCGACTGTTCCGCGAACGACGGGGCCGGGACCTACGCCGTCGAGGCTGGCGGGACTCTGCTCATGCCGGCGGGAAGCTTCCCGGCCGCTTCGGTCGAGGCTGTCAACTTCCTCTCCTTCTCGACCCTCACCCTGTCCCCCGGAATCAGCGGCGGCGCCTTCCTCATCGACAACCTCCTGGCAGCGCCTAACGAGAGCCTCGTGATGCCGGCGAGCATGGTCGCTCCGACGGGCCTCACCGCGGCGAGAACGGCGGCGAACGACGGCATCCTCCTCGGGTGGACCGACGCATCCTCGAACGAAAACGCCTTTGTCGTGCGGCGCGGCACGAGCCCCGACGAGGCGAGCGCGGAGATCATCGACATCCTGTTTCCGGAATCGTACTCGTACACCGACTACGGCGACGACACGAACGGGGACGGCGTCGTGGAAATTCCCCTTTCGAGCGGAGCAACCTATTACTATTGGGTCGATTCCCTGATGACGGCCTGGACGACGGCGCGGGCCGGCCCGGTCTCGGCCTTGTTCCTGGAGGGACCTGCGGCGCCTACAGGAGCCACCGCGACCAAGGACATGCGGGGCGTGGCGCTTTCGTGGGCCGATATCGCGGACGACGAGGGCGGCTATCGCGTGTATCGACAGGAAGTCGTCGAGAGACTGCCTCTATCGAGAAATCTCGACGCCGGGATCTCTGTGGCAGGGGAGCTGCCGCCTGGAGCGACCTCCTTCTTCGACTGGAACGTGGGCTTTTCGACGAGCTACATCTATACGGTCGCGGCCTGGCGAATCGACCCGGCTTCGGGAGAGGCGGTGGAAGCCTACGCCACGGGGGTGACGGTCGACGCGAGCCCGCCGCTACGGCCGGCGGGAACGGCCCTGTCGATCCTCTATGGTACCTATGGGCTGCTTTTCTCAAGCGAGAGTTGGACCTTGGCGGGCGATGGGACTGAAACGCATCTCTATTATTCAGGCAAGTCGGGGAGCATAGCGCCGAGCGAATCGTGGTTGCGCACTTCCACCGAGCTCGATTCGATGTGGAGTACCCTCCTTGCGGCCCATGCCTTCCGACCCGCTAACGCATGGACCGGATTGGACCCCGCTGACATCTCCGGCGACCTTAAGGCGACCGTCTCCGGAGTCGACTATGCCTTGCCCCTGCCCAGCCAATTGGCTGCGGGCAGCGACTTCGACAATTTGACCTCCCTCATCGCGCAACTCAAGACAGGCGATCCAGCACTGCGGCTGCCGACTCTGACACTCCTCGAGTCCGTCATTGGCTATCTCGATACTTATGCTTTCCTCTCGTGGACTTACAGCTGGACAGGCGTGCTCACGCCCCTGGCCGATTGCCATTACGAGCTCGAGTGGGATACGAACAGCAGTTTCTCTACGGATGACTTGAATTACGGAATCTGGATCACCCCTTCGACGCAAACTTCTCCTTACCTCGTAGGCTATACCTCTGGCGCCGGGACTTCGATGAAAGGTAAGACTTGGTACTATCGAATGCGCGCCTCGATAGGGGGCTTCACCACCGGCTGGAGCGGCGTGAAATCGGTCTATATTTCGTCCCTGGCTTATTATTGAGAGAGAAGGAGAGCGTGGACCTACGCAGGAGAATATCGATCGGCCTTCCTGCGGCCCTGGAATTCGAGGAGTTCCGCTCCGTCATCACCGAGTTCGAGGACTATCTCTACGGTCTCTATTTTTCTCCTCCCCTGCCCATCGCCGCGATGCACACCCGCCTCGTGCTGACCTCCCTCTACGCGAGGGAGGGGGCGGAAAGGGATGCCCTCCGATGCATCGACTTCGCCCGTTCCCGGGGGCTGAGGCTCGAACTGGCCATCAATGCCACAGACGACGAGCGGACCGCGCTGGCCGCCCTCGATTATGCCATCGACCGCGGAATCGAGCCGGAGGAGATAGTCGCCCTCGAGTCTTTCGGGGAGCTGGCCCGCGAACGTTTTCCCGATGCTCGACTCGTTTATAGTTATAACAATTGCGTACGCGACGCCGATGCCATCGAGGCGATCCCCGATTCTTTCGACGACGTCGTCCTCGGCGGGGCTTGTATTAGGCAGCGAGCCTTCCTCGATCGCCTGCGGGAACGCGGCTTCGGGACGAGGCTTCTCCTCAACAACGGTTGTTCCTTCAACTGCGGCTGGTGCCGCGAATCGGCTCGCTGCGCCCCCACCTTCGAGTTCAACCTCGCGAGTGAGGGGGTGACTCGCCTCTACGCCCTCCAATCCATTTTGCCCGAAGAGCTCGCCGAGCGCTACGAGGAGAGTCCACCGGACTTGGTAAAGCTTTCGACGAGGCCGAGCGACCTTTCGACCTTTCGCGGAATGATAGCGAGCTACGTCGAAGGCAGGGCCTCTCCCTGGATCGACCGCGATCCCGAGGCCTGGCGACTCTGGTGTCGGCTCTCGCATTTCATGCCTCATTTCAGCGATCTCGAGCTCGACGCGATCGCGGTAATCAAGGACGCGATATGGGAAGGTCTGACCTTCGAAGGAACGGTATCGTGACCGCCCACGTCCTGATCTCGCGAAGCTGCCCGAACGATTGCATCTTTTGCGCCGTCGCCGACAAGCGTCGCGCCGGGAGCTTCCCGAAGCCCGAGGAAATCCGACGCTTCATCGCGGAGAGGGGAGGGGCGGGAGGAAGGACCCTCGCCCTCTCCGGTCTCGGTGAACCGAGCCTCGATCCCGACGTGGACTCCTATATCGGGCTCGCCCGCGCTTCGGGTTTCGAAGCCATAGTCCTTTTCACGAATGGCGCCGGCGTCGATCTAGTGCGGGCGCGTCGCTGGAAGGACGAAGGCCTGACGGGGGCCCTCGTTTCGATACACGGCCTCCGCGATGGCCACGATGCATCTTGTCGACGCCGCGGCTCCTGGGATGAGGCGATGGCGGCCCTCGACGTCTTCCGCGATTTGGAATTGGAAGTATCCGTGAACAGCTGCGCGACGACACTCAATCTCGGGGAGCTGCCCGGCCTTTGCGAACTCCTCGATGGAGGGCCCCTCGTCGCGCACTCGCTTTCATTTCCGGAATGGTCGGGCAACGCGGCCATCAATGCCGCTCTCATGCCTAATTATATTGATATGCGCGAGCTCGCGAGCTTAATCCCCCCTTCGCCAAAGCGCTTTTTCGACAATCTGCCCCCCTGCATCGTCCGCTTCGCGACGGTCGGGATACGACGAGATAGGACGATCGACTATCTGGATGGCGGAGGGGCTCTTCTCCTCGATCCATCCGCGGCGAATCTTTCCTGCCCCCATCCTCGTCGCGGGGACTGCGCATGGGCGGGTCGTTGTCCCGGCTTCGATCGTGAATACGTGGCGCGGCGGGGCTGGTCGGAGATCAGAGCCCTTCTCGAGCCTGAAATCGTGGAAGGAGCGAAACCTGCGGAATTGGGACCTGAGAATAGTCGGCCGAAGGGCCGGTGGAGGGGCTCCGGGAGTCCCGGCATCTGCGCGGTGGTTAAGCCGACGGTGCGCTGCAACGCCAGGTGCGGCTATTGCAGCAACGCTGCACATCCGGCGACGCGCGACATGGATATCGGCCAGTATCGGCGCCTCGCCGACCAGCTGGTTGAAATGGCGGCTGCGAGGGGCGCGCGGGAAGCGACGGTCCTCTGGCACGGGGGAGAGCCCCTTCTCCTCGGCAAGGAGTTCTTTCGCGCGGCCTTCGCCTATCGACCGATTTCCAGAGGCGCTGGGATCCGGCATCTCATCCAGACCAATCTCCTCCTCTTCGACGAGGAATGGGCATCGATTTTCTCCGAGGCCGGAGTGCCCCTCAGCAGTTCGGTCGATCCTTTCGATTCCGGCTCGCGCCTCATGCCCGATGGGTCTCCCCAATATCCGCTTTGGTTCGCGAAATTCGGCATCGCGAGCAAGGCGGGGCTGAGGCTCGGTGTCGTGTTCACGGCGACCTCGGCCCACGCGCGCTCCGGGGCGGAGGTCTACGCCTTCTTCTCGAATCTCTCTTCTCTCACAATTGATGGCATCGGCCTTCGCGTCAACGCCGTCTATCCCGAAGGCCGGGCGGGAAAGGGGACCTTCATTCTCGAACCCGAGGCCCATCTCCGCTTCTTCTCCGACCTCGCGGCCGCTTGGGAGCGCGACGGCCGATCCCTCGCCCTCTCTCCCTTCACGGAGCTCGCCAAGGGGGAGAATCTTCCCTGCGACCTCTCCGGCGCCTGCTGGGAAGGCTTCGTCGGGGTCGATGGAGAGGGAAGGGTGGCGGCCTGCGGTCGCGAGCTCGACGTGGGCGCCTTCATAGGCAAGCTCGACGGGGGACTCGCTCCCCTTCTCACGAAGGATTTTCTCGACGCTCCGGGAAGGAGGCGGGCCGAGCTCCTGGCCGGGCCCTGCGCCGATTGTGAAGCCTGGTCTGTCTGTCACGGTTCCTGCCGCGGAGTCGCCGCCTCCTTTTCGGGCGACGGCTCGCATCCCTGGCCCTATTGCCGAACCATGCGAGAGGTCTACCTCCCTCTCGCGAGAAGGGGGGGAGCGTGACGGAATTTCCCGAGGGAGTCAGGCTCTCCATTCCGCCGGCTTCGTCGGCAAAAGGCTTCGCGCGCCTCAGCCTGAGGATCGAGGCTTCGGTCGATCCGTTGTCGATCGAAGCCGAACGCGAGCGATTCGGCAATCGCCTCGAAATCATCGAAGCCGGTCCGGCCCTTCTCGATGAAGAGGCCCTGCGAAGGACCGAAGGTTTACGCCTCGTCATCCATGTCGGGGCCTCGTCCATCGTCGACGCCCTGGCGCGACGCGATGCCATGGACGGCGCGAGGATTCGCTGGATCATCCACGCGGGGGATCCCCAGAGCATGGCACGCTGCCTCAGGGCCTTCGCGCGAAGGGGGGCCGATGTGAGCCTGGGCCTTCGTGCTTGGCCGGGGCTGCCCGATGCGACGATCGAGTCCCTCCTCATCGCCGTCGACTACTATCTCCATGATCCGATCCTCGAGACCCCCATCAGGCCCTTCCACGACTTCCTCGTCGGTGAGACCACCTCGTCGCGGAAGGATCTCTGGGAGCTGGATGACGCCTTGGGGGGGCGCGACTACTTCATCGGCGCCGAGGGCTCGGTGGAACTCAGGACTGCCGGGCGCAGCATCATGCTGGGAACGACGGATTCCGCATACGAGTCGATCCACGCGGCCGCTCTCGACCATTCCGCGAAGAAGCGGATGGCGGGATTCATCTCGTCGAGGTCGGTCTGCGCCTTCTGCGGGCATTGTCGATTCTGCGGAGGTTACTTCGAGGACGGTGAGGGCCGGACGAGGTGTGAGGCCTGGAAGCCCGCCTTCGCCGTTCTCCAGTCGGAATACGCCCGCGGCAAGGGCGAAATCGGGATGCTCGATGCCCGCCGCTAGGGGAGGACGAAGCTTCGCGATCGTCTTCATGCCGACCCTCGCCTGCGATTGCGTCTGTGACTATTGCTTCGACGCGGAAGGCGCGACTTCCGTCCATCGGCCCGACTGGTCGCGCCGCTTCGCCGAGATCCGCGCCCTCGCCGAAGCCCTCGGCGTCGCTGAGCTTCTCCTGCATTGGCAGGGCGGCGAAGTCATGCTCCTCGGCTCCACGGAGATTCGGCTAGGCCTTGGGATCGCGAAGAGGGTCTTCGAGGGAGCCCCCTTCCGCGTGGAGCACCGACTCCAAACCAATCTTCTCTCGTATGACCGCGAATGGGCGCCCTTGATCCGCGAGCATTTCGGAGGCCGATTGGGCAGCTCCTTCGATTGGCCGAATCGCCATCGCTCGCGGAGGGGCGGGACGCTCGCCGACTTCGCGGACAGGTGGAAGGGGCGTTTCGACGCCGCCCGCGCGGACGGCATCGACGTCGGTGTGATAGCCCTGCCGAACGACGCCAGCATCGAGGCCGGAGCGGAATCATTTTACAATTGGTATAAAAACGCCGGCGTCCTCCGTCTCCAGGTCAATCTGCCCTTTCCGGGGCGCGGCGGCGCCTCGGCCTTTCCCGCAAAGGTGGATTTCGAGCTCTACGCGGATTTCATGGAGGAGCTCTTCGACGTCTGGCTATCCGACGATCGCGCGATGGAGCTTTCGCCCTTCGCCCAAATACTCGATCGCGTCTCGGGCAGGCCCGCAAGCCTGCCCTGCGTCTGGTCCGAGGATTGCACGAAGTTGCTGCTCGCCATCGGACCGGAAGGCGAGACCGCGCAATGCGACTGCTGGCTCGCCGGAAGGACGCTGCCGCGCTTCGGCAACATAGCCGAACTGGGCGCGGAGACGATTCTCGCTTCCGGATCGCGAAGTGGACTCGCGGGTCGCTCGGCCCGGCTTCTCGAGTCGAGTCGCTGCGGCCTCTGTCGGCACTGGGGGCTCTGCCATGGCGGCTGCCCGGTCCGCGCCCTTTCCTTCGAGGGCAATGTCGATGTTCCCGATCCTTGGTGTCCCGTCTATCTCAGGATTTTCGACAAGGCGCTGGCCTGCGCTCGCGGTGAGACCTACCAGCTATTGCTCCAATAGTTGGAATAATTGAGCCAGGAATCGCTGTAGGCGGCATAGGCACTGTAGCTGTCGCTGTAGCTGTTGGTCCAGACATTGTTCGTCCAGACGCTGTTGCTCCAGTTGTCGACCCAATCCGAATAGACGTTAGCGCTTGCCGCGAAGCTGTCTTTTATCTTGAAGACGATCGTGGCGTCGCCGGAGACGCATTGGATGCAGATGAAATTGGACTGGTCGGGCAAGGAGTCGACGATCCTCTCGCCGACCGTCGCGACGATGGTCCCCGCGCTCGGAGCGCCTGAGCTCGTCGCGTAGCGCAGGGTCGCGCCGTTCCGGAGTTCGAGACTCTCCACGGCGACTGTCACCCAGAAATTGCCGGGAAGGTAGGAGAAGTACAGGAATTCACCGTCCTTCACGGTCTTCGTTATCGTTTGGTTGATCTTGATGCCGACCGCGTCCTTTTCGGGGAAGGTCACCGTCGCCTGCGTATCGGCGAGTCCGACGGCTCCGAGAATGGCCTCGCATCCGCTGAAGAGGGTCGCTCCCGAACCGGCGATGACCGAGGCGGCGACCACGGAAAAGTAACGTTTCATGAGGTGCTCGACGTTTCTCGCGAGCCTCTCGGAATCGACCTTGCCGCCCGCGTGGACCGGCGAAGGCTGCTTTCCTCTCGGGGTGTCGTCCATCGCCTCCCTCCTCGTCGCACTACAAATTTAGTCCAATTTTTCCAGAATGCAATTATAAGTAATAAAAGAATACGTGGCGGGCTGCGGGAGGGAGGGGCTCGTGAAGCGATTGCAGCAGGTACCAGACCATTCGCGGCCAAAGAGGCAGATTATCGTCGGAAGAGGGGAGGAAGCTTGCCCGGGGCGGCCTCTTGGCGGATACTGACTGCATGGATTCCGATGAAGCTCCCACGACTCCAAGCGGTTTCGCCTATCTCGTGATGCCTCGGTTCGCCGACGCCCGCGCGACGCGGGGCCGTTCCGAGTTCGAGCGTGACCAGGATCGCATCATCTTCTCGACTGCATTTCGCCGGCTCAACGACAAGACACAGGTCTTTCCCGTGCCCGAAAGCTATTTCGTGCACAACAGGATGACCCATAGCCTCGAAACGAGTGCGGTTGGACGCTCCCTCGGCAGCATCGTGGGGGAGCGGGTGCTCGAGCCCCGCTACGGCGTCGCCGCGCCGGGGAGCGGGGAGTCGGGAAGGCCGCAGTGGGGCAGCGAGGAATCGCGGCTCCTCGGCGATCTCGTGCGCGCCGCCTGCCTCGCCCACGACATCGGCAACCCACCCTTCGGCCATTCCGGCGAAGACGCGATGTCGGCCTTTTTCAGGGGGCGCGCGGATCTTCTCTCCGGTCTGTCGCGGAGCGAAGCGGAGGAATTTCGGCGCTTCGAGGGCAACGCCCAGGGGCTCAGGGTCATATCGCGGATCTCGCCCGACCTGCGCCTCACCGCCAACACCATCGCGGCCTTCACGAAGTACCCCCGCCAGGCCCTCGTCGAGGGCTGGATCGAGCCCGAATACGAGGCTCGCCGCGACATGAAGAAATACGGCGCCTTCGCGAGCGAGGCCGCGACGCTCGAGGGAATACTGACGAAATTCGGTTCGCGCCGCCTCGCCTCGCCGGGATTCGCCCTGAGCCGCTTTCCCTTCGCCTGGCTCGTCGAGGCGGCCGACGACATCTGCTATCTCATCATCGATCTCGAGGACGCGGTGCGCTTGCGCATCGTCAGGCTCTCGGAGGTCGAGCCCCTTCTCGAAGCCATCGTGCGGGCGGATCCCGAGGGATTGCCAGATCTCAAGAGGGCCAGCCAGGGAGACGAGAGCCAGCGCATGGCCTTCTGGCGGGCCAAGGCCATCAACAGCCTCGTGTTCCAATGCGCCGAAGCCTTCGGCAAACATGTCGACGGGATAGGCGAGGGAAGCTGGGGCGGAAGCCTCGTGCAGGAGATACCGGGGGCGGCAGCCCTCGAGGCCGTGCGGAGACTCAGCGAGGAGCGGATCTACCGCGACAGACCCGTCCTCGAGATCGAAGCCGCGGGCTTCGAGGTTCTCGGCGGCCTCCTCGACATCTTCACCTCCGTGGCCCTCGAGCCCCCCGCGTCGCGCGGGGTCCGCGCCTCCACCATCCTCGAAATACTGCCCGCCATCGCGCCGAGGGAGGGGGAGGATCGCTACCAGACGCTCCGGCGCGTCACCGACTACGCTGCCGGAATGACGGACAGCTACGCCCTGTCCCTCTATCGCAAGTTAAAGGGAGTCGCGCTTCCGCGAATGTATTGAGGGGAACCTTCGCATTTTGCGCAAGGGCCCGGGCGACAGTACCTTTGCGGACATGTTGAACAGGATCCCCGAATCGGACGCTTCCATGGACGCGCGTGGCGGGGCTACCTCCGACGTTCTCGTGGTGGGGGCCGGGGCCGTCGGGCTCCTTCTCTCCCTTGCCCTGGCTAGACGTGGTCTGTCGGTGATCCTCCTCGAAAAGCGAAGCCGAAGGGATGCCGGCTCCAGGGCGATCGGCATTTCGAGTCCCAGCCTCGGCCTTCTCGAGGCCGAGGGGATTCTCGGCCCCTTCGCGGCCGAGGGGGTAGTCGTTCGGGGAGCCGTCGTTTCGGATGGAAGGCGACAATTGGGACGACTCGATTTCGCCTCGTTCGAAGGGCGCTTCCCATACGTGCTCTCCCTCCCCCAGGCGCGAACAGAGGCCATCCTCGAGGATCTCGCGCTGCGAGAATCGGCGCTCCGCTATCGTCCCGGGGTGGAGGTCGTCGGCATCGCCTCACTGGATGGAGGCGCTTCCGGATTGCAGTCCGCCGTCGTGAGGGCCGAGGACGAGACCGGAAGCAGGTTGTCTTTCTTCGCGAGGCTTGTCGTGGCCTGCGACGGAAAGCGCGGGATCCTCGGACCGGAGGCCGGTCTTTCGGCCGCATCGCGCCCCTATCCCGACCATTTCCTGATGGGCGATTTCGTCGATGAAACCAGTTGGGATAATGATGCCCGGCTGTTCTTCACGCCGCGCGGGTCGGTGGAGTCCTTCCCCCTGCCCGGAGGGATGCGGCGCTGGGTCCTCTCCTGTGAGGCCGGCAGGGAGGCAGACGGGGGAGCCTGGCTCGCGGAAGAGACCCGGGCGAGGACGGGCATCGCCCTCGCGTCGTCCGCCCTGCGCTTCGAAAGCGCTTTCGGCGTGGAGAGGCGGATCCCGAGGCGCTGGGCGAGGGGCAGGCTCGTCCTCGCGGGGGATGCCGCGCACCTGATGTCGCCCATCGTGGGCCAGAACATGAACACGGGTTTCGCCGACGCGCTCTGGCTCGCCCGGGCCATCGCGGAGCTCTTCGGTGCGAGGGCAGGCGGCGATCCGCTCGAAAATCCGAACCCGGACTTTTGGGCCATCGAGAGGCTTGGGCGCGAGTACACCAGGTTTCGTCGCCCCCCGTCGAAGGCAGCGGCCCGACGGGCCTGGGCGATGATGCGGCTCGGCACCGCCCGTGGCCGCCTTGTCTCCGGCCTCCGCTCGCCCCTCGTCTCGGCCGCCCTCTCAGGCCCGACCGCCAGGACCCTGGCGGGTATATTCACAATGCAGAGCATAAGTGGAGGTCCCGAATGAGATCGAGGATTGTCGGAATCGGGACCGCCGTTCCCGCCTTCGAATACGATGCCGCGGCTTCGGCCAAGCTCGCTCTTTCCCTTCTCCCCCCTGCCACGCGGGTGGGGCCTATGCTGCGGCGCGTCTACAGAAATTCGGGGATCGAGCGAAGGAGATCGGTGCTTCCTGACTTCGAAACCGAGCCGCGCAGGCGTCTCCTCTTCCCGGAGAGCGCCGATTTCAGGCCGGAGCCTTCCACCGCCAGGCGCAACGCGGTCTATACCGCGGAGGCTCCGGCCCTCGCGAAATCGGCAGTGGCTTCACTCCTCGAAAAGGGTAGCCTGGGGCTCGAGGGCGTCAGTCACCTCGTGACGGCTTCCTGCACGGGCTTTTCCGCGCCGGGCTGGGACTACGAGCTGGTTCGAGACCTTCCCCTCCCCGCGACGACGGCGCGCTACAACATCGGCTTCATGGGCTGCTTCGCCGCCTTTCCCGCCCTGAGGCTCGCGGATCACATCGTCCGCTCCGAGCCGGGCGCCCGGGTCCTCGTGGTAGCCCTCGAACTCTGCAGCCTCCATTACGCCATCGACGCCTCGCCCGACGCCTTGGTGGCGAACGCGCTTTTCGCCGACGGAGCGGCAGCCGCCCTCGTGACGGGCGACGGGCCGTCGTCGACCGGAGGCAGGCCATCCTTTGCAATTGGTCCCTTCGCCTCGAGGGTCCTTCCCGGCACGGCCGACGAGATGGCCTGGACGATCGGGGAGACGGGCTTCGGCATGAAGCTCTCGTCGGGTGTGGCCAAGTCCCTGGGCAAGGTGGCCCCCGACCTCGTGGGCGGATTCGGCGATCCCGCCGAAGTGCGACATTGGGCGGTGCATCCCGGCGGGCGCGCCATTCTCGACGCCTTCGAATCCGCGCTCGCCCTTCCGGGCGAGGCTCTGGCGCATTCCCGCGCCGTGCTTCGCGAACACGGCAACATGAGTTCGCCGACGGTTCTCTTCGTCCTCGAACGCATGCTCGCCGAGGCGAGGGCGGGAAAGGTCTTCGCGAGCGCCTTCGGTCCCGGCCTCACGGCTGAGACCTGCCTCCTAGAGCTCGAGTCATGAAGCCGCACAGATTCCCCCGGCTTTCCGATTTCGCCGAGCGCAGGGATGCCCTGGAACTCATGGACGATCCCGGGGCGGATATCGAGCGACTCCTCCGGACCATCCGACAGTTTTCCCTCGTCAACTCCCTCCTCGGCTGCACGGCGCGACGTTTCGCGCGTCACTTTTTCCCCCTGATGATGGAGGACCGCGAGTATCGGGTCATCGACGTCGGTTCGGGCGGCTGCGACATCGCCGTCGCCATCGCGAAGGCGGCGAGGCGGCGCGGCATCAGGCTGTCCATCCTCGCCATCGACCGCGACGCGCGCATCCTGCCCTTGGCTCGACAGAATGTCGCCGCCTTCCCGGAAATCGAAGCGCGGGTCGGCGAGGTCGGCGATCTCGCCTCGCTCGGGCCCTACGATGTCGTCATCTGCAATCATCTCCTCCACCATCTTGGTCGGGAGGAGATCGGCGACTTCCTTTCCGTGGCCGCGAAATCGGCTCGCCTCGGACTGCTTTTCGACGATCTTCTCCGTTCGCCCTGGTCCTGGTTTGGCTTTACGCTTTTCTCCTCCATTTTCACGCGCGGATCTTTCACCCTCGACGACGGAAGGCTCTCCATCCTGCGAGGTTTCAGGCCCGGGGAGCTCGAGGCCCTCGCCGTCGAAAGGGGCCTCGGCGCCGAGGTCGGGGTGTTCGAAGCCTTCCCTGGACGCGTGGGTTTCCTTTTCGTCCGCCGCGTTTCCTTTTGACCGCGTCCCGGACAGGGCGTATCCTGTCGGCGGCGCTTCACCCTCCGTGAAAGCCAGACATCCATCGATGGAGGTACGAAATGGGTCTTTCGCGAAGGGACGCTCCCCTCGGCCTCGCCCCGGGTTCGGTGAGCGACTGGCGCGAGTACGCCAGGCGGAGGCTGCCGCGCCAGTTTTTCGATTACATCGACGGTGCCGCGGGCGAGGAGATCACCATGCGCGCCAACGCCGCGGCCTTGGCCGGCGTCTCGATCCGGCAACGCGTGCTGCGCGACGTGTCGAAGCGGAGCCTCGTCACGAATATCCTCGGCGAGGATCTCGCCATGCCGGTGATCCTCGCCCCGGTCGGCCTCGCGGGGGTCTATAGGCGCCGAGGAGAGGCGCAGGCGGCGCGGGCCGCCTCGGCATTCGGCATTCCCTTCTGCGAATCCACCGTATCGATCTGCGGCATCGAGGAAGTCGCGGCGGCTTCGTCCCGGCCGCTCTGGTTCCAGCTCTATGTCATGCGGGACCGGGCCTACGCGGCCGACCTGATGGCTCGCGCCGCGGCCGCCGGCGCCACAGTCCTCGTGCTCACCGTCGATCTGCCCGTCGTGGGCGCCCGCTATCGCGATTGGCGAAACGGGCTCGAGGGGACACTGGGATTGGGCGCCTCGATTCGCAAGTCATGCGATTTCGTAAGCCATCCCGCCTGGGCCCTCGACGTCGGCGTGCTCGGGAAGCCCCTCAGCTTCGGCAATCTCGAAAGGGCAGTGCCGGGGGCGTCGGACCCGACGGCCTTCAAGACATGGGTCGACGCCCAGTTCGATCCCTCCGTCACCTGGGACGACCTCGCCTGGGTTCGTGACAATTGGAAGGGTAAAATCCTCCTCAAGGGCGTTCTCGACGAGGAGGACGCGCGAGAGGCGGTACGGCGCGGCGTGGACGGCCTCGTCGTATCGAACCACGGCGGGAGGCAATTGGATTCGGCTCCTGCCGTCGCCAAGGCCCTCCCCGCCGTCGCGGAGGCGATAGCCGGCATCACGGGTAGCGATTTCGCCCTCCTCGCGGACGGAGGGGTGCGGAGCGGGTCGGACATTCTCAAGTACCTCGCCCTCGGGGCGAAGGCGGTGCTGGTGGGTAGGCCTTGGGCCTGGGCCCTCGCGGCCAGGGGGGGAAGCGGGGTCTCCGCCATGCTCGGGACGCTGAAGGCGGAGCTCGATGTGGCGCTCGCCCTCGCGGGAGAAAACGAGGTCACCGACCTGGGCCGCAAGAACCTCAGTGTGCCGTGAGTCAATCTCGGGGCGACCTTCGTCTGGCTCTATGAAATTCGGGAGAGGGGATATCGGAGCGGTCGAAGGGCCCAATGAAAAGGCCGCCCTTGGTCCGGGCGGCCAACTCTTAGCGTTCAGATGATTCTATGACTGGTAGTTGCTGAAACCCGAATAATCGTTCTTGATGCCCTTCCGATCGAGGAGGGCGGAAATTTCGCCGCGGTGGTGGGTCCCGTGGTTGAGGATATGCATGAGGAGGTGGCCGAAGGTCCTCTCGAGTTCGTCGCCCCTGTAGGTCTTGTACTTTACGCGAGCGCCGAGCTGCTGCTCGGTGACCCCGTCGATAAAGGCGACGAGGAGTTCGTCGGCTTCCTTGGCGACGGTCAGGAGGTCCTTGACGCTCGAAGACATCCGGGCCTTCGTCGCCTCGATGTCCGCCGCGACGAGGGCCTTGCCTTCGAGGACAGTGCCGGCGAAGAAGGTCGGATACCGCTTGAGCCAGGAGACCTCGGCCCCGACCACGTGCTCGAAGGTGCCGATGACGCTTTTGTAGAAGGAACCCTGATCCTCGCGGAGGAGGGTCTCGTCCTGCCCGGCGAGGATGGTCGCGAGGGCGGCATTGGCGGCCTGGTTGTACGTGGCAAAGGTGGAAAGTAATGCTTTCATAACACACTCCTTTTCGGCGAAACGGAACCTTCGTGGCGGAACGCCGGCGATGAATCGGTGACGCGCCGTGAAGTATGGCATGGCGATCCGCCGGGCGTCGAGGGATCGGGGCGTCGACGTTTGCCACGGCGGCGCGGTTTCAGACGAGCCCGAGAGTCCTTCCCGCTTCCAAGAGACCCTCTGTCTCGGCGATGCATTCTATAAGGCCCTCGTGCGGACTCCAACCGACCTCCCCCGCGCCGGCAAATCGGAAATCGCGGTTTCGCATCGTGCCGCGCGGACGGAAACGAAGTCGTTGTCGCGCCTCAGCCCCTCCACGAGATCGCCGAGGAGTGCCCGCGATGCCTCGAGAAAGGGACTGTAGGCGCATTCCGACCACGGATCGCCTCCGCTCCTGCCCTCAGTCGACGACGCGGCCGTGGGCCCTCTCGATGAGATGCGAGAGTGTGGCGGCGGGGTCCTTCTTCTTGCCGAGAAGGATCATGGCGGCGATTATGTAGGGCTTGTAGCCAGCCTCGCGATAAGTGTCGTCGCGGTAGCGATCGAAGACCGTGGCCGCTACCTCGCCGGCCTTGCAGGAGACGTCGGTGATGTCGGCGGGAAGGCAATGCATGTAGAGTCCCTTGCCGGCCCTCGTAATTGTCATCTTCTTTTCGTCGCACTCCCAGTCCTTGAACCGCGCGTTGTTGGCCAAGGCGCTCTTCTCGAGCTCCTTGAGGCCGGCCTGGTCACCCGCCTTGAGGAGGGGGACGCGCTTCTGCATCACTTCGTAGGGGGCCCAACTCTTCGGGTAGACGATATCGGCGTCTTTGAAGGCTTCCTCCATCGAATGCACGTGCTTGAAGGAGCCACCCGAGGCCGAAGCCTGCTTCTTTGAAAGTTCGACGACGTCGGGGATGAGGTCGTAACCCTCGGGATGGGCCAGACTGATGTCCATGCCGAAGCGGCTGGCGAGCCCTATGATGCCCTGGGGCACGGAAAGAGGCTTGCCGTAGCTGGGGGAATAGGCCCAGGTCATGGCGATCTTTTTGCCTTTGAGCTTGTCGATGCCGCCGAAGTGATGGGCGAGATGGAGGAAATCGGCCATCGCTTGGGTGGGATGGTCGATATCCGATTGGAGATTGACGATCGTCGGCCTGTCGGGGAGGACGCCGGCCTTCACCGCCTCGTCGAGGGACTTGCCGACCTCGCGCTGATAGGTATCGCCTTCGCCGAGATACATGTCGTCGCGGATTCCGATCGCCTCGGTGAGGAAGGAGATCATCGTGGCGGTTTCGCGCACCGTCTCGCCGTGGGCGATCTGGCTCTTGCCCTCGTCGAGATCCTGGACGTAGAGGCCGAGGAGGTCGCAGGCCGAGGCGTAGGAGAAGCGGGTGCGCGTCGAGTTGTCGCGGAAGTTCGAGACGGCGATGCCCGAGTCCCATATCTTCGGCGAGATGTTCGCTTCGCGCATCGCGCGGAGGATGTCCGCGACGAGGAAGGTCGCGTCGATCTCGTCTCGGCTTCTCTCCCACGTGAGAAGGAAATCCTTCCCCTTCATGTCGATCTTCTTGCCGCGAAGCTCGTCGACGAGCTTCCAGATGTGTTTGATGTCCATGGTTCCTCCGCTTCGGGTTCCCTGACCTGCAGGTTGTCTACTGCGTCCAGCCGGACGCCCGCGTCCCAATCGGACGCTCTTTACAATTGCACTATTATGCGCGATCTCGCGACCCGACGGCCGACTTGCCCGCGCCCGGCAGTTTTCCCATGGCGCCCGCGCCCGGCAGCTTTCCGAGGGCGCGAAGGATCCTTTCCGGCGTGAAGGGGTACTCTCGCACCCAGATGCCCAGGGCGTCGTGGATGGCGATTGCGATCGCCGGTGCCGCGCCGTTCAGGGATATCTCGGAAACGCTCTTCGCGCCGAAGGGCCCGATCTCGTCCTCGACAGGGACGAGTTCGACCACGAAATCTCGCGGGACCTCGTTGATCGAGGGGATCTTGTAGTCGAGGAAGCGCGGGTTGATGCAGCGCCCCTTGTCGTCGAAAAGGAGTTCCTCGTAGAGGGAATGCCCCACGGCCTTCATCACGCCGCCGAATATTTGGCCCTTGGCGAGCGCGGGGTTGATCGGCGTTCCGCAGTCCTGGTAGACATGGAAGCGCTCGAGCTTGACCTCGCCCGTGCGGCCGTTGACCAGGACTTCCGCGAAGTGGGCCCCATAGGGGAAGGCGGCGTGGAGGGTCTTGAAGCTACCGAAGCCCGAAAGCTCCCCGAAGCCCTCGCCTTCGACCGTGCGATGGGCGATCTCGCTCAGCTTCAATTCGCCCTTCGATCCGACGATCCTTCCACGGTGCGCGATGCGCAGATTCGCGACGGGCTCGCCGAGCATTTCGGCCGCGGCGGCGAGGACCTTGGAACGAAGATCCTCCGCCGCCTTCAAGGCGGCGTTGCCGGAAAAATAGGTGCCCGAGGAGGCGTAGGCGCCCTTGTCGAAGGGCGTGAGATCGGTGTCGCCCGAGACGACGGCGACGTCCTCCATGTCGAGTCCCATGACCTCGGCGGCGGCCTTCGCCGTCACGGTGTCGAGACCCGTGCCGAGATCGGCCCCCCCGGAGAGCATGAGGAGGGTGCCGTCGGCAAGCAGGCGGATCTCGGCGTTGGCCGCGTCGAGGCCGGGGAGTCCCGACCCTTGCTGGACAATCACCGCTCCCCTCCCTCTCTTCCAATCACCCTCGCCCTTATGCTCGATCTTCTCCGTGCCGCTCCGCTTCCCCGCGCGAACGTTTCCCTTTTCTTCCCAATTGAACGCTTTCTTGCCCCTCGCGATCATCTCCCCGAGCCCGCATTCGCCGAGGTCGACGGCCGCGCCCTCGCGGCCCTCGCCGAGGGACTTGAGGATCTCGATGCGGGTGCCCGACCTGACCCGGTTCTTCTCGATCATCTCGAGCTGGTCGATGCCGAGTTCGGCGGCCAATTCGGCGAGGCAGGCCTGGATGGCGAAAGAGCCCTTCGGAGCCCCATAGCCCTGATAGGCCCCCGCTACGGAAAGATTGGTGTACCAGGAGTCGACGGTGAACCTGGCATTGGGGCAGATGAGGAGGGGCAGGCTCTTGGAGACGGCGTTCATCGGCACCGTGAGACAGTGTTGACCGTAGGGGCCGGTATCTGCGTCGACGTGCATGTCGATGGCCGTAAGGGTTCCGTCGCGTTTGGCGCCCATCTTGACCCTTATGTCCATCGCGTGGCGGGTTCGCGAGGATTGAAATTCCTCTTCGCGCGAGTAGCGGAAGAACACCGGCCGACTCGTGGTCCAGGCCAGCCAGCCGGCGATGTCCTCGACGACGATGTCCTGCTTGGCTCCGAAGCCGCCACCGACGCGCTCCTTGATGACGCGAACCTTGTTCTCCGGAATGCCAACGACGCGCGAGACGATGCGCCGCACATGCCAGGATACCTGGGTAGAGGCATGGAGAACCAGGCGACCTCCGTCGACCCTGGCGTAGACGACGTGCGGTTCGAGGGGGGTGCTCTGGACACGGTTGCCGCGATAGGTCCGTTCAATTATAACGTCGGCCTCGGCGAAACCGGCCTCGATGTCGCCGATGCCGCCATGGGCGCTCGCGGCGAGATTGCGGTGCGGATCGGCGCCGATGGGGAACTGGTAGGTGATCGAATCGTCGCGCCCGTCGCCCCTGGTAGACGAGCCCGCGGGCGCTTCGCCGGCGACGTATACCACGTCTCCCGCATGGATGACCGGGGCGCCGGGAGCCTTGGCCTGGGCCATCGACAGCACGGGCTCGAGGACTTCGTATTCGACCTTGATGGCTGAGAGCGCAGCCTTGGCCTCGGCGGGCGACTCGGCGAGGACCGCGGCGACGCGATCGCCGACGAAACGAACCTTGCGCGAGAACATGCGCTGGTCGTGCGGCGAGGGCTCCGGAAAGCCCTGTCCCGCAGTCGTATAGACCTTGTCCGGGCAATTGAAGGTATGGACGACGGCTACCACGCCGGGCATCGCGAGGGCGGCTGATGCGTCGACCGACTTCACGAAGGCATGGGCATGGGGGCTACCCAGGATCTTGAGATGGAGGGAATCGGAGGCCACCCTGTCCTCGACGAAGGCGCGCTCGCCGCGCGCGAGACTGCGGGCGTCGACCTTCTCGCGGTCCTTGCCGATGTGTCGCAGCTCCGGTTTGAAGCTGGGGCCCGCTTCCGCGACGAAACTTGGATCGCTGAGCCGCCTCGAGGCGAGATGCGCCGCGTCGAGGAACTGCTGGTAGCCCGTGCAGCGGCAAAGGGTGCCGGAAAGGGCGTCGCGCACCTCGTCGTCGGAAGGCTCGGGCGATCGGGAGAGAAGGTCGCTGAGGGCGAGGGAAACAGCCGGGGTGCAGTAGCCGCATTGAACGCAATGGGCGTCGATGAGTGAACGTTGAGCGATCGCCAGAATCGGGTCTTCGAAGCCGGGTTCCACCGCATAGACGGCTTTGCCCTCGGCCTCGGCCGCGAGGATCATACAGGAGTTGACGAGCTTTCCGTCCATGATGACGGCGCAGAGGCCGCAGGATCCCTCGCCGTCGCAGCCGTTGCGGACGGAGACGATGCCCTTCGATCGCAGGAGATCGCGGAGATTCGTGCCTGGCTCGCAATCCCAGCGCTTGGCCTTGCCGTTGAGGGTGAAGGAAAGAATCATGCACGTTCCTCCGTCGAATGCGCGCCGGCCTCGTCCGGCTTCGCGAATATGATCGCGTCGGCGATGAGTGCCGCCATACGAAAGCCCTTGAAGGCCGCGCTGCCTCGCGCGTCATCGATTGGCGAGAAATAGGGATTGCCCGCGCCGTCGTTTCCGGCGACGAGGCCCTCGATGTCCGCGCGCTCGGGGAGCTTCGCGCCCTCGAAGGCCGCCTCGAGGGCCGGAACGCGCCTCGCGTGGGCGGCCACGCCGCCGAGAACGAGCCGCAAATCGCGGACGCGGCCCTTCTCGAGCCGATAGGCCGCGGCGACCCCCAGGACCGCCAGGTCGCTCGAGACGCGCGACCAGCGCGCGTAGCTCGAAAGGCGCCCCTGTTTGATGTCAATTGTTATTTTTGTTATCACTCCTCGCCCCTTCGGCTCGGAGGGGAGTTCAAGCCAGTCCTCGAGGCTGAGCCTTCGTCCGTCGAGAAGCAGGAGCTCGGCGTCGAGGACGAGGAGGACGGGGATGAGGCTCGAACAGGATTTGTCGGAGCCGAGGTTGCCGCCGACCGTGGCCCGATTGCGGATGTTCCGGTCGACCATGCCCCGGGCGGCCGCCACGATGATCGGATGGAGACCGGGCGAATCGAGGATCTCCTGGAATGTCGTCATAGCTCCTATGATTGTCTTGGAGCCCTCATGCTCGATATTCTTGGGCACTACTCCCTCGAGGGCGACGGCCTCGACGAGGAGGTCGCGCGATTCGGATGAATTGAGCTGGGTGCCTCCGCCGAGGGGAAGCCTTCGGGGGAAGCCGGGACGTCCGGGAGCAACTCCCGCGGGCTTCGAGCCAGCTTCCGGCTGGGCTGCTTTGGAGCCGGCGGACTCGTCGCCCGCTCCGGCGTCGCTTCCCGCAAGGATGGCAAGGGCTTCCGCGGCATCGCGCGGTCTGTGGTATCCGACAGTCATGCGATTTCCGCCTTTTCGAGAAGACTTTTTGCGACGAGGTTTGCCGCCGCGGCGAGTTTCTCCTCGTCGACGCCGAGAACCTTGCCTTCCTCGACCACGATCTTGCCGTTGGCGATGACCATGTCGGCCCTGTGGTCGTAGCCGCAGAAGAGGAGGGCAGCCGTCGGATCCGAAAGGGAGCCGGCGTAGGCCGGGCCGTCGATCCGCCATAATGCTATGTCGGCCAACGCGCCTTCGGCGATTCTTCCGGATTCTTCCCAGCCGAGCATCTTGGCCCCGCCTTCGGTGGCGATGCGCCAGGCTTCCTTGGAGCGCAACCCGGCCGAACCGTAGCGCACTCGCTGGAGGAGGAGGGCCTGCCGGGCCTCGCCGAGCATGTCGGAGCTGTCGTTCGAGGCCGATCCGTCGACGGCGAGGCCGACGGGCACGCCTCGGTCGAGCATCTCGCGGACGCGGGCTATCCCCGAGCCCAGCCTCATGTTCGACGAGGGGCAGTGGGCCACGCCGGTCTTCGTCTTCGCCAGAAGGTCGAGCTCCGCGTCGTCGAAGAAGATGCCATGGGCGTACCAGACGTCGGGGCCGATGAAGTCGCAGTCCTCCATCAGCTTGAGGGGCCTGCGGCCGTAGACCTGGACGCAGAAATCGTTCTCGTCCGCCGTCTCCGCGAGGTGCGTGTGGAGGCGGACCCCGTGTCTCCGCGCGAGGGCGGCGGAGCGCTTCATCAGGCTTTCCGACACGGAGAAGGGGCTGCAGGGGGCGAGGGCCACGCGGCGCATCGAGTCGGGCGCGGGGTCGTGAAATCTGACAATTGTATCTTCCGAATGCCTGAGGATGAGTTCCTCGTCCTGGACCACCGAATCGGGCGGGAGGCCGCCGTTCTTCTTCGAGAGGGACATCGAGCCCCGCGTCGGCGCGAAACGGATGCCGAGTTCGCTCGCCGCCTCGAATTGGATGGCGGGAAGATCCTCGGTGAAGCCGGAAGGATAGAGATAGTGATGATCGGTCGTCGTGGTGCAGCCTGTCCGGAGTAGCTCGGACATGGCCAACAGGCTCGATACGCGAACGGCCTCCTCGTCGATACCCTTCCAGACCTCGTAGAGCGCGACGAGCCAGTCGAAGAGTTTGGCGTCCTGGACGGCGGGCAGGTTGCGCGTGAGGGTCTGGTAGAAATGATGGTGGGTATTGACAAGACCCGGGGTCACCACGAGCCTGCGCGCGTCGACCAGGCGGGAACCCGCGGGAGCCGCCAAATTCTCGGCGACCCTCGCGATGCGGTTGCCGTCGATCAAGACATCGACGCCCGCGAGGTCGGGACCATCGTGGGAGAGCACGCGGAAGCAATCCTTGAGAAGGATCACCTCGTCGCCTCCGCGTTGAAATCCTCTATCATCCTGTCGAGGTCGGCGACCTGGGTCCTGAGTCCGCCCCAGTAGGCGCGGTGGTCATGCCATTGGGCGCGGAGCTCGGCGACATCCTTGCCGAGTTGTTCGACCCAGGTGAAGTACTTGAGCTGGTGTATCCGGCGCTTGGCGATCTGGTCGAGCTCGAGGAGGCTGTCCGTCTGGAGACCCGCGACCATTTCCATGTCGCGGTCGGCCTGCCGCTGGTCGTAGACGCCGCGCTCGGCGGTGAGCTCCGTGAGACGGGAACCATAGAGTTCCATCGAGTCGGTGAACATGGTGAAGACGACTTCGTCGGCCCCAAGTTCATAATGCTTTGCGAATTTGATGGCCGCGGCGAGGTTGCCGTTGCCGGAGATGCCGAGCCAGTCGAGCTTGGCGAGGGTGGCGTCGTCGACGCCCGCCTCGGCGAGGCGCGCGCGGCCGGCCTTCTCGTTGAGGAGGCGGATCATCCGCACCGGCACCTCGTCATCCACGGCGATGACGGCGTCGGTGTCGCGGAGATTGTGAATCCAGGGGATGTGCTTGTCGCCGATGCCCTCGATCCGGTGCTCGCCGAAGCCGTTTTCGAGGAGGGTGGGGCACTGGAGGGCTTCGGCCACGCCGACCTTGGCGCCGGGAAAGTTGTCGCGGATGTAGGAGCCAGCGCCGAGGGTGCCGGCCGAACCAGAGGAGAGGACGACGCCGGCGAGTCGGTCGCCCTTGCGGGCGATCGCGCGGAAGACCTCTTCCATCGCCGGGCCCGTGACCGCGTAGTGCCAGAGGTGGTTGGGGAGTTGGTCGAACTGGTTGAAAATGACCGCGTCGCTTCGGGTCGCCTCGAGTTCGATGCACTTGTCGAAGATTTCCTTGACGTTGGACTCGGTGCCGGGCGTCGCGATGACCTCCTCGGCCATGGTCTTCAGCCACTCGAAACGCTCCCGCGACATGCCCGCCGGGAGGATGGCGACCGAGGGGCAGGCGAGGAGGCGGGAGATATAGGCGCCACCCCTGCAATAATTGCCCGTGCTCGGCCAGACCGCCTTCTTCGTCGTCGGATCGAAGCGGCCGGTGACAAGCTCGGGGAGGAGGCAGGAGAGGGCAGCGCCAACCTTGTGGGCTCCCGTGGGAAACCACTTGCCGACCAGGCCGACAATGCGAGCCTTGGTGCCCGTCAATTCCTTCGGTATTTCGACGAAATTGACGGGGCCGAAGCCGCCGCCCCTCTCCACCGGCTCGTTGTGCCAATTGACGCGGAAAAGGTTGCGATTATGGACGTCCCAGAGGCCGATCCCCTTGAGTTCGGTCTTCACCGAGGCCGGTATCTTCGAAGGATCGCGCATCTGGGCGTAGGTCGGCAGAATTATGCCTTTTTCCTTGCAGCGCTCGATGTTTCGCTTGCGGGCCTTTTCGTCTATTTTGAGGTCGATCATGTAGAACTCCTTGCTTCTCCGTTCTGCTCGGTCGGTTTTCGTTGCCTATCATCGCATGAAAGGGCCCTGTCAGGCTTCCACCCCCACGGCCCTCGCCGCGTTGCGGATATCCTTGAGGCCGGAGCCCGTGAGGAGGACGACGACCTTCTCGTCGCGGCCTATCTCTCCGCGGACCTTGACAAAGCCTGCGAGGGCTGCCGCCGAGGAGGGTTCGACGAAGAGGCCGGCCCGCGAGGAGGCGAGGAGCTGGGCCTCGAGTATCTCGGCGTCGCCGACCGTCACTGCCCTTCCCCCATGCTTCTTGAGCTTGGCGAGGGCGAAGGGGCCGTTCCTCGGCGCGTCGACGGAGATGGAATCGGCTATCGTCGACGAGGGCCTAGTCTCGAAGACTCCGGTCGAAAGTGCCCGGGCGATGCCGCTGGATCCCTCGGCCTGGGCCGCCCAGATCGTCGGCATGGCGGCGATCTCGCCCGTCGCGAGGAGGTCCTCGAAGCCGCGGTAGATGCCCGCGATGATGACGCCGTCGCCCGTGGGCACGAAGACGTGGTCGGGCCTTCCCTGGCTCATGCGATCGAGGGCGTGGACGATCTCGTAGGAGGCCGTCTTCTTACCTTCAATTGTGAGGGGATTGAGGGCCGTGTTGCGCGATAGGACGCCCGTCTGCGTCGTGTACTCGACGCAGGTGTCGAAGGCAAGGTCATAATTCCCATCGATTTCGACGAGTTCCGCGCCGTACTGGAGGACTTGGATGCGTTTGGCTATTGGTGCCGATTTCGGAAGGAAGACCTTGATTTTGATGCCCGCGGCGGCACCTATGCAGGCCATGCTCGAGGCGGCGTTCCCCGTCGAGGCGAGGGCGATCTCGCCGATGCCGTGTTCGCGCGCGAAGGCAGCGACGAGGACGCTCGCCCTGTCCTTGAAGGAGCCCGAGGGCTCCCTCGTGTCGTCCTTCAGGAAGAGGCCGGGAAAGCCGAGTTCGGCCCTGAGTCGCACGGGCTCCCAAAGCGGCGTGTGCCCGACGGGGATGTGCGGAAAGAAGCGATGCTCGACCGGGAGGGGAATGCTTCCCCGCTCCGGCCTCCCCTCGAAGACGCATTCGAGCACCCCGTCGAGGGGCTTCCCCGGCGCGTTATGCGACGAGCAGGGACCGCAAAGATAGCGCCCCGGCTCCATCGCGTAGTCGGCGCCGCAGCTCGGGCAGCGATATCTCCACCTCGACGCCTTCGACGTCGCGGTCGATCGATCGCCTTGTGAGCTCACTTCGCGGCCTCCAGGGCCCAGGGCAGGGCAGCGTAGAAGGCGGCGCACTTCTCGAGGTCGTCGATGCGGTTGATCTCGTTGGGCGCATGGGCCTGGGCCTCGTCGCCGGGGCCGAAACCGATGCAGGGGATGCCGTGACGTCCCGCGACGGCGACGCCGTTCGTAGAGAAGGTCCACTTGTCGACGACGGGTTCGCTTCCGTAGAGGCCCTTGTACGCCTCGACTCCCGAGCGGACCAAATGATGATCGGCCGGCGTCTTCCAGGTGGGGAAGTAGAGCTCCTGAGGGTAGACCTTGCCCGTGTAGGCCGGCTGCCTATATTCGGGCATCTTTACGCTGAACTCCTCGACGCCCGCGTCCTTCAAGGCCTTTTCAACCTGGGAGATGGCGAGCTTGTCCGTCTCGCCCCAGGTGAGGCGGCGATCGCAGTAGAGCATCGCCTGGTCGGGCACCGCGCACTGGGATGGCCCCTGGACCTTCATCTGAGATACGACAATCGTGCCCTTGCCGAGGAAGCCGTCGTCGTCGGGCTTGAGTTCCGTATTGAGCTTCTCGAGGGCGAGGGCCGCGCGCGAGGCGCGATAGGCGGCGCTGACGCCACGCTCCGGCGCCGAACCGTGGGCGGAGAGGCCGCGAATGTCGATCTGGATCTCCATGCGACCTCGATGGCCGCGATAGAGCCTGCAGCTCGTCGGCTCGGTGGAGACGAAGAGATCGGGGACGAACTTCTCCTCCTCGATCAGGTACTTCCAGCAGAGCCCGTCACAGTCCTCCTCGATGACGGTGAAGGCGAACCAGACCGTATACTCGCCCGAGTAGCCGAGGGTCTTGAGAATGGAGGCCGCCGCGATCATCGAGGCGGCTCCTCCCAATTGGTCGGATGCGCCGCGGCCGTACACGAGACCGCCCTCGATGTCGCCCGAATGGGGGGGGCGCTTCCAGCGGGCGGGATCGCCCACGCCGACGGTGTCGATATGGGCATCTATGACGAGTTTTTTCGGCCCATTGCCGACGCGGCCGAGAAGGGAACCGAGGCCGTCGACGCGGATGTCCTCCATGCCGACCTCCTCGCAGAACTTCTTGATAACCGCGATCCTATCCTTTTCGGTGCAACTGAAGCCCGGCACCTTGATCATGGAGCTCAGGTACTTCGCGGTAGCGTCTCGGCGCGCCTTCGCCTCAGAGAGAATTCTGTTGTGGTCCATCTTCACGTCCTTTCCTCCATGCGTTTCCAGAGCCTTGCGGCCTCGGTCCTTGCCTTCGCGGCGATCGCCGCCGAGTCGAAGAGGGGCCTTCGCTCCTCGACGACGAATTTTCCACCCACCATCACCGACGAAACCGATCGCGAAGACAGGCCGAAGGCGAGGTGGCCGGCTATGTTGTCGCCGGAAAGAGGCGTTGGGGCCTCGTAGTCCCAGAGCACGAGATCGGCGGCGGCGCCCGCCTCGACCTTGCCGGAGCTCCCGCCGAAATAAGTTTCGAGGAGGCGATTGCCCCGGTCGAGGGCCGCGAGGAACTCGGGCGGCCACCATGGGCCGCCGCTCTCGCGATGGCGGAACACCGCGAACTTGAACTCCTCGAGCATGTCCGCGCCCATGCCGTCGGTGCCGAGCACCACGCGCTCATGGCGATGGAGGAGGGAGTTGTAGCCGACGGCGTTGTTCATGTTGCTGCGCGCGTTATGCGCGAGATAGGCGCCGCGCGCGTTCATGATCTCGACTTCCGACTCGGTGAGCCAGAGCCCGTGCCCGACCACCGTCTTGGGACCGATGCAGCCGGCGCGATCGAAGCGTTCGATGGGATCTGCTCCGAATCGGTAGCGGGAATCGACGGCGTCGAATCGGTCCTCGGCGAGGTGGATGTGAAGACCTCGCTTGGATGCGCGCATCGCATCGGAAAGGGCTCCGAGGGTTTCATCTCCGACCGTGAAGCCGGCGTGGGCGCCGATCATGGCGTCGACAAGGGGCGCGGCGGAGCCGCCGCGCGCGCGGTCTTCGTCTATCTCGCGGGCAAAGCGGAGGTTCTCGCGGATCCCCGCCCTCGCGCCTTCCATGCCGTTGCGGTCCGTCGTCTCGTAGCAAAGGAGGCCGCGAAGGCCAATCTCCTCATACGCCTTTCGTATTACGGAGAGGGAGCCGTCGATAGCCTCCGGTCCGGCGTGGTGATCGACCACGCTCGTGACCCCGCACAGCGCCGCGTCGGCAAGGCCCGCGAGGGCGCTCGCCTCGAGGATGGAAAGGTCGATAGCCCTGTCGAGACGCCACCAGAGATTGACGAGGATCTGCGCGAAATCCTTGGAGGGCTTGAGGGGAACGGTGATGCCGCGCGCGAGGGCTGAATACAGATGGGTGTGCGAACAGACGAGGCCGGGCGAGAGGTAGTCGCCGGTCGCCCTTCGGGCGCCGGGATACTTCGCGGCGAGGCCGGAGCCGACCTCGGCTATCGTGCCCGCTCCCGGCTCTCCGGGGCCGGGCACGGCGACATCCATGAAATCCGACACCGATGGCGGGTTGAAATTGACAATGCGTACCTTCTCGAAGAGGGTCATCGGGCGCCCTCCTCATTGATTGCGCCCGCGAGGCCTGTCTTCTGGGCGGCGCCTGTGATGCCGCCCTCGGCACCGATCCTGTTCTCCGCGACGATGGCGGGCACGAGCCAGCTCTGGTCGCGGAGCACCGTCCTGGCGAGGGATAGCATGCGACCCTCGTTGCCTTCCTTCGATTCCGCGTAGGCGTACCAGGCATCGAAGGGCAGGGTGGCGATCGGAGTGCCGGGGACCGAGCGCCAGGCGAGCGAACGATCGGCCTCGATGGCGAATCCCGCCTTGGCCGAGATTGCGAGGGCTTTGGCGTCGGCGAAGAGGGCGGGCTTGTCCCGCCAGGGTTCTCCCTCCCAGGGACAGAAGCTTCCACAGTTGCCGCACTCGTTGCATAAGGCGTCTACCTGGAGTATTTGGTCCATGCCGCATCCGGGATCGGAAGGCACGGCGATATAGGCCCTGTTGGGGCATACCTCGACGCAGCGCCCGCACCAGGAATCGCAGGAAAGACAGCGATCGGCTTCTATGGCGACGAATGAGTCGGCGCTGACCCCGGCCGAAGGGAGGAGTGCACCCCTTCGCGCGCGGACAGGCTCACGGGCCTTCGATGGCGCATAACGCGTCGTGCGATGCGCGATCCCGGATTCCTCCATGATGGCGAGGGCCGCGGCCCTTCCATCGGCCTCGGCCTGGATGATGGAGGCGGGGCCGCGGCGGGCATCTCCGGCGACATAGACGTTTGCGGCGACTCTCCCGTCGGCGGATGGAGCGCCAGAGGCGTCCATCGCAGGGACCGGCCTCCCGTCCTTACCGATGGCGATGCCGAAGCGCGCGAGGAGGGCGGCATCGGGGACTTCGCCGACGGCGGCGACGAGGAGGTCGCAGGGAAGCGAAAAGGTCTCTCCCGTTGCCTCGGGGGCGGGGCGTCCCGAGGCGTCAGGCTTGCCGGGCCTCTGGCGCTCGAGGACGACTAGGCCAGCCTCGAGTCGCAGAGGCAGGCTCCACTCGAGGATTGCCCTTGCGGCGAAATCGGTTCCTGCCTCGTTCGCAGGAACTTTGACCCTGCCGGATCCGACCGCGGAGGCTTCGGAAAGGGCTAACTCGACTTCCTCTTCCTCGGCCGGCATATCGGCTCGCGATCGCCTGTAGGAAAGCTTCACGGAAGAGACGCCCTTTATCCTCGATGCACGTCTGAGCGCGTCCATGGCCGTGTTACCGCCCCCGGCCACCACGACGTTGCGAACTTCCGAATAATTTCCATCGCTTTTCGCCGTCGCTGCCAGGAATTCGAGGGCGTCGACCACCCGGGGACCGCGGCCGTCGGCGGCATCCTCGAGCTTGATGGCGCGGGCAGAGGGGGCGCCTGCGCAGACGATGAATTTCGCGTAGCCCTTCGCCTTGAGGGCGTCGAGGGAGTCGATGGCCGTTCCCAATCGGAATTCGACCCCGAGGGACTCGATGCGCTCGATGTCCGAGCGGCGGGCCGAGGCGGGAATCCTGAATTGGGGTACGACGTTCGCGACGACTCCTCCGGCCTCGACATCGCGGTCGAAAACGGTGGTGGGCACCCCCGCGCCTGCCAGCTGCCAGGCCGCCGCGAGGCCGGCGGGGCCGGCGCCTATGATGGCGACCTTCGGGGCTGACGCGTTATGCGGCATCGTCGTAGCCTTGACATTCGCGTGTTCGGCAACGTGGAGTTTGACGTCCCGAATCCTCACGGTGCCCTCGTAATCGTTGCGCGAACAGGCCGCCTGGCAGACGTGGTCGCAGAGTGTGCCCGTGACGCAGGGGAGGGGATTGTCGGCGAGGATGGTCGCGAGGGCCTCCTCGTTGCGGCCCTCGGCTGAGAGGGAAATGTATTCGGGGACCTTCTGGTTGACCGGGCAGGCCTCGATGCAGGGAGCGGCGAAGCAGTCGAAGAGGGGCAGCTTGCGCTTGATGCGCGCCTCGCCCTTTTTCCAGTCGCCTCGGTATTCGGCGCGCGAGAGGGCGGCATCGGCAAGGGCCTTTAGGCGCGCCGGGTCGGGGCGAATCGAGCGCGAGGGGTCGGCGAGGGCTTCGACCGCCTCCTTCGCTATGGCGCCGAGTCTCTGATAGCCGCCCGGTTTGAGGAGGTCGGTCGCGACGGTGAGGGGGCCGAGTCCCGCCTGAATGAGTTCGCGCGCGTTCTGGGCGGAGACGCCGCCGCAATAGGAGAAGGGGCCCGAGAAACCCGGCAAGGCTTCGGCGAGCCGAGCGGCCAGCCGTGAGGTGAGGGGGAAGAGGGCGCGGCCCGACATATAGCGCTCGGAGCCCGGAAGCCGCTTTCCATCGTTCTCGTTGGCGAGGGTGTTCGAAAGCTTGATGCCGAATCGGCGGCCCTTCGCCTTCGCAAGCGATTCCAGACCGCGCACGAGGGCGAGGGCATCGGCGAATTGGAGGTCGTGCTCGAAGGTTTCGCGCTTGACGCCGACGCGTTCCCAGCCGGTCGTATCGAGAATTTTCCTCGCCTCGTCGTGTCCGAGGAGGGTGGGATTGAGCTTGACGAAGGTATCCAGTCCCTTTTCGGCGATGAGGTAGCGGCCGATGGACTCGATCTCCGCGGGCGGGCAGCCGTGCATCGTCGAGAGGGTGACTGAATGGACGGGCGCGTCGGGGAAGGCGGCGAGGAGGGCTGCGACCTTCTTCCGCGCGTCTTGGCCGAAGGCTGCGGCGAATTCGGGGCCCTCCACGAAGGCAGCAAGGAGGGCAAGGTCCCCCCGCCACGACGCGAGGGCCGAAGGCGCGCGCATCCCCTCGATGAAAGCGTCGACGCGCGGGTCCTTGATGCCCTCGAGGGTGTAGCCAACCGAGATGTTGAAGGCGATGTCCCGCGGGCGCGAAGACCAGAGGCTACCGAGGAGCTGGATGGCCATCCAGGCGCGGAGGTATTCGCCCCGGGCCTCCTCGAGGGCGAGTTCCGTCGACCATTCGGTATTGTGACCTTCGTCGAGGGCGAGAATGCATGGCTTTTCGATGTCGAGACGATCCATCACCTGCACGGTTTTGAGCTCGAAGACCCTCGCCCCCGAGAGCCAGGCCGCGACCAGGTTGGGGGCTATCTGGGAATGGGGCCCCGCGGCCGGCCCGACAGGCAAGGCCACCCTCGTTCCGAGGAAGTCGAAACCGGGGGACGCAGCCTCGAGCTCGAAGGCCTCGCGGAAAGCCTCTTCCGGAATCTCATAGATAGTACCTTTTGACCGATACTCGCCCGCGATACGGAGGAGGAGGGCCCCAAGGCCCGTCGTCTCCATGATCTTGCTCATCGATACCCCCATGTTAGGAATTTCCCGAAACCGGGAGAGGCGAGAATGGTCGTGCTCGATTGCATCGCCCCGGACTTGTCGATTCCCGCGCCGCCGATCGACGCCGAGGGTCCGCCCTCCGAAAAGACGGGAGTACCTCGCACCCAGGTCTCGACAACGCGACCCGTCAGGCGCATTCCCTCGAAGGGGGTGATCCTGCCGAGGGAAAGGAGCCTCTCTCCCTCGATCGTCGTCGTGGAGGAAGGATCGACAATGGCGAAGTCGGCGTCCTTCCCTATCGCGATCGACCCCTTGCGCATCGCAAGCCCGTAACGGCGGGCGGCGGCGCCGGAGGTTGCGTCGAGGAATCGGCCGAGACCCAACCTTCCGCCGAAATACCCCTCGGAGAGGAGGAAGGGAAAGCCCGTGCCGACGCCGGGTATGCCGCCATAGGCGGTCAGCGGATTGCCAGTATTTTTTTCCGACGCGGGAGCGGGTGCATGATCGCTTGTCAGGAAGGCGATTTTGCCTTCAGCTAGTGCCTGCCATAGTCCTTCTCTATCGGCGGCGGTCTTTACGGGAGGCGCCGTCTTGAGGGCCGCGCCGAGCCTCGGAAAGTCTTCCTCGGAAAAGGCGAGGTAATGGGCGCAGGTCTCGCAGCTGGCACCCGAGCGCGCGACCTCCGCCACCACCTCGGCGTTTCCGACGTGGACGATGTGGAGGGTCGCCGCCTTGTCCCTCGCCAGCGCGATTGCGGATACGGCCGCGACGAGTTCGGCATCGCGGCTTCTCTCGCCGCTCCAATCTCGCCACTCCGGAGCGCGGCCGCCGGCTTCACGCTCCGCGGCGAGGCGCCTCGAGGCGCCGGTGATGCAGCCGGGATCCTCCGCGTGGAGGAGGAGGGGCCGTCCGAGCCGCGAAGCCTCGGCGATGAGTAGGGGGAATTGGTCGTGATCGACGGCGGTGAAGCTGTCCATGCCGGAAACGAAATAACACTTATAACCGACGACGAATGGCGCGAGATCCGACATTCCGACGGAAAGCGACTCCGCGGCCGTATGTCCGGATACCCCGCCGAAGAAGGCGTAGTCGACGATCGCCTTACCTCGAACGAAGCCGAGTTTGTTGTCGAGGGCGGCCTTCGTGGTGACGGGCGGGAGGGAAGTGCAGGGCATGTCGATTATCGTGCCGACCCCGCCCTTCGCGGCCTCCATGGTCCCGTGGAGGAAATCCTCGCGATGCGTGAAGCCGGGATCGTCGAAGTGGACATGGGGGTCGATGGCGGCCGGAAAGACCATGAGGCCAGCAAGATCGACCTCGGGACCGCCGTCGGGCGGAATATCCTTCGCAATTGCGACTATTCTTGCGCCCTCTATCCGTATGTCGCTCCGTATCGGCTCATCTCGCCCCGTGAGGGCGAGTAGACCGTTGCGCAAGATCATCGCGTCCTCCCCTGTACTCGTCCTCCGTTTGCCAATCCGTCGGCGGAGCCGGTATCGCCTTTCGCGGCCTTCGCTTCGACGGCCCTCTCGTCTCCACCCGAGAGAAGGCCGAGGATCTTTTCGGGCACCATGGGCAGGTTCCAGTATTCGACGGGACGGCCCTTGGCGGCGCGGATCGCGTCGAGTACGGCGAAGTAGCCCGCGAGGCCGTAGATCAAGGGCGGTTCGCCGACGGCCTTCGAACCCAAGACAGCCCGGTCGTTATGGCTTTCGGGAAGGAACTCGATCGCGGGCTCGGCTTCGAGGAACTTGATGTCGGGCAACTTGTAGGTCGCGAGGGCATCGGAGAGGAGTCTGCCGTCCTCGCCGAATTTGAGTTCCTCGAGGAGGGCCCAACCGAGGCCCTGGGCCAGGGCGCCTTCGATCTGCCCCCTGTCGACAATGGGATCCAACCCGGACCCCGCGTCGTGGACGACCTCGACCCGCGTGACCCTCGCGGTGCCGCGCAAGACATCGAGCCTAGCCTCGACGAGGGCGGCGCCGTAGACATGGTAGGCGAAGGGGCTGCCCTTTTCTGCCTCCCCGTCGTAGAAGAGTTCGGGCGTGGCGTAGAAACCATGGGCCGAGAGGTCGACTCGGGCCTCGTCCGCGGCGGCGATCAGCCTCGTCCAATCAAGTTCCGTCGCCTGGCCCTCGCGCATGACCCTCCCCTCGACGATGTCCAGTTCATTTTCGGGAAGGGAGAGCATCGCGGCCGCCTTGGCTACCAGGCGAGAGCGGATCTCCAGACAGGCGACCCTGGCGGCGGCTCCGTTCAGGTCGCTGCCCGTACTCGCGGCCGTGGGCACCGTATTCGCCACCGTCAGGCTGCTCGTGCGTTCCACGCGGATGAAATCGAGGGGAACGCCGAGGCTGCGGGCCGCGACCCGCGCGATCTTGCGGCTCACCTGTTGACCCATTTCGACCGCGCCGGTCGAGACGAGGACCGATCCGTCGAGGTAGACGTGAACGAGGGCTCCGCCGCGGTTCATGGGAAGCTTCGTGAAGGAAATACCAAAACAATTAGGAATGATGGCCGCGCCGCGCATTTCGAGGGGATGGGTAGAATTCCAAGCGTCGATATCGGCGCGGAGGCGCTTCCATTCGACCTTTTCGAGAAGTCGATCGAAGGCTTCGGCCGCCCGCACTCCCTCGAGCCTCATTCCATAGTGCGTGAGGTCCCCCTCGCGGAGGAGATTCCTGCGGCGAATTTCGACGGGATCGATGCCGAGTCGTCCCGCGAGGGCCTCGATGGCCGCTTCGACGACGAAGAACGCCTGGGGGGCGCCGAAGCCGCGGAAGGCGGTGAACGAAGGCAGATTCGTGCGACACATCCTCCCCGTCGCGCGGAGGTTCGGGATGCGATAGGCTCCGGCGGCGTGGAAAAGGCTTCTGGAGAGGATGGCCGGAGAAAGGTCGCAGGTAGAGCCGGAGTTCTGGTAGTAGTCAACCTCGAAGGCTGTAATTATGCCTTCTTTTGTCGCGCCGATCCGGAAGTCGCTCGAATAGGGATGGCGTTTCCCCGTGGCACGCATGTCGGTGGCGCGGTCGAGGACGAGTTTGACCGGGCGCCGCGAAACCCAGGCCCCGAGGGCTGCGAGGCAGGCCCAGGGAGTCGCTTGGTCTTCCTTGCCGCCGAAGCCGCCCCCGAGCTTGCGCGCCTCGACCTCGACGCGGTGCTGGGGCAGGCCGAGTATCCGCGCCACGGCGCGCTGGGTGACCGACACCCCCTGAGTGGAGGAGACGACCACCATGCGGTCGCCTTCGCGACGTTCGGCGAGGGCGCCCTGGGTCTCGAGATAGACGTGTTCCTGCCCGCCTGAATCGACGCGGCCTTCGAGCACGAGGCCGCCCGCGGCGAGAATTTCGGCGTAGAGGGCGGAACCGTCGCCGCCCCCCTCGCCATGGACATCGAAGGCACCCGAACGCTGGGTCCGCGGCGGGAGGATGAAATCGCCTCGGACCGCCGACTCCCTCTCGTCGAGGAGGGGCACGAGCATTTCACTCTCAATTATGACGAGTCTTGCCGCGGCGCGGGCGAGTTCCCTCGTCGACGCAAGGCAGAGGACAAGAGGTTGCCCCCGGTAATCCCATTCGGGATCGGGAAGGAGGGGTTCGTCCGGAACGGCGGACCCGATCTGGTTTTCGCCGGGAATGTCGGCGGCGGTGATGATTCGGACCGAAGAATCGAGTCCGAGAGCTGCTTCGGAATCGATGCGAATGATGCGTCCGCGAGGAGACTCCGAGAGGCGGAGAGCGGCGAAAAGAAGGCCTCGGGGCTCGGGAATATCGTCGATATAGGTCGTTTCACCTCGGAGGTGCCCCGCCGCGTCGGGTCGGTTCATCATGCGTGTCCCCCTATTGAGGCGGCGTCCACCTTCAGCCTTTCCGCCAGGGGCTGGGCCAGTTCGGGACGCAGGGCCGCGAAATGGGCGAGGATCAGACGTCTCAGTCCTTCGCCGCGATAACTCGCCGATCCGCGCACGTCGCCGATGGGCCGCACCTCCTTCGCGGCGAGATCGGCAGCGCCCAAGGCCACGTCGATGACGAGGGACTTGCCTCGGAGATAATCGGATGTCTTGCGGAGGATGAGCGGAATAGGCGCGACACCGCCCGCGGAAATGCGCGTGTCGACGATAGTCGTACTATCTCCTGCGATTTTGAACCAGGCGGCTGTGTTGACGGTCGCGATGTCGAGATTTTCGCGCTTGGAAAGCTTTTCGAAATTGAAGCGGTCGTTTTTTGCCAGGCGGGGGATGACGAAGGCCGCGATGATTTCGCCATCGCGGAGGTCGATGCTTCGATAGCCCATAAAGAAACCGTCGAGGCGAGTCACCCTGATTCCCGTCGGCCCCACGATCCTGATCTCCGCTCCGAGGGCGAGGAGGATGGGTGTCAGGTCAGCGATCGGCGAAGCGTTAGCGACATTGCCGCCCACGGTCGCACGATTGCGCACGAGGGTGCTCGCGAAGCGCGATTCGAAGCCGCCGATCCCGGGCACGGCCTCGCGCACGAGGGGGGAGCCGAAGAAATCTCGGACGCTCGTCGCCGCTCCGACGATGACGTTTTCGCCTTCGCGCGTTATGCGATTCAAGCTTTCCTCGTTGCGGAGGAACCTCGGCCGGGCCGCGAATACGGCGGATGGGTTCTTGATGGCGAGATCGGACCCCCCTCCCACGGGGATGCCTCCCGCGGCATGGCTGACAGGGTGCGAGCTGCCGTCGGGTGCATTTGCGCTCGACCTCGCCGCGGAGGCTTCGCTACTGGCAAAGGCGAGCGTCGAAGCGGGTACGACCCCGCGCTCGACCAGCCTCGCGATGCGTTCGATCGGGTCGGGGCTCAGGTTGGAAAACTCGGCGATGAGAAGACGGGCGGCCCGCCGAATCGAGGCATAGCCGGTACAGCGGCAGAGGTTGCCGTCGATGGCCTTGACGGCGCCTTCCTCGGAAAGATCGGATCCTTCGAGGAGCCAGGCGGTGAGGCTCGTCACGAACCCGGGGCTGCAAAAGCCGCACTGGCTTCCGTTTTCCTCGAGCAAGGCCTTCATGACAGGCGTGAGCCCCATTTCCAGGCCCCTTTCCTCCGCCGCTGCGGCTAGACCCTCGATCGTGACGAGGTGCCTCCCCTCGAGTTCGCCGACGAAGGCGAGACAGGAGGGGTGGGCGCGATATCGAGGCTTACCCTCGTGGAATTCACCAATTATGACGGCACAGGCGCCGCAGTCGCCTTCGCGGCAACCTTCCTTCGTCCCTCGGAGACCGAGCTCCTCGCGCACGAAGTCGAGGAGTGGCCGGCCTTCAGGGGCTTCGGTCTCGACCAGGGCCGCGTTTACGAGAATCCGCGCCATGCTCATGCCTCCGCCTCCTGACACTCCGGTTTGTCTGACGGAGTCGCGCTCGCGGCGTCGACGGAGTGGAATTCCTCGAGGGTCGCCGCGGTGCACCGATCCCAGTGAGCGCCGAGAAGCGCTACTGCCTCGTCCCGATTCCGGCCGGCGAGGGCCTTCGCTATCGACTCGTGTTCCGCGATCGAAGTGCTCACGAGCCGGTCATTCTCCATGAAGGCATACTCGTAACGAAACATGATTCGCTTGAGCTCGGCGAGGATGCGCTTGAGGTGGGCATTGCCTTCGCCTTCGAGCAAGGTCGCGTGCCAGGTCGAATCGAGCTCGATTCGACGGAGCGGATCGTTTCTTTCCTTTATAAAGGCGCGGCTGACCTTCTCGAGGCGCTCCAGCCCCTCGCTGTCGGGCAATTCCGACTCACCAAGGGCGGAGCATTCAAGGAGCCTGACGAGGGGGTAGACCTCGCGGATTTCCGATTCGGCCAGTCCCTTAACCGAAAAGCCGAGATGCTTCTGCGCGGAAATGAATCCTTCGCGTTCGAGGCGGAGGAGGGCCTCCCGAACCGGAGTCCGACTCACGCCAAGGCTTTCCGCGAGTTCGGCATCGCGGAGGCGCTGGCCGGGGGCGTAGCGTCCCTTGATGATATCGCGGAGGATTTCCTGGTGAATGTCGACACTCATTCGTTCACGGACAATCATTGTCGAATACTGTATTCTGTATACAAAGAGCTGTCAAATACAAACCGAGTTCCTCGAAGCTTGTTGCAAGCTGCCAAGGGGGCCGGCCAACAGTCTGTGCCTTTTGGTGTTTCGGAAGTGGAATTACTGCAGCGTATAAGCGGGCAAGGAGTCAGGCGCGGTAGCCAAGGGTGTCTTGTACAATCGGCGCCAAATTTTCTCCATCCAATCAGCTAATGTTGTCCGACTGAGCCAAGCGCGATCCTCCCACAAGATAGTGAACTTGCTCTCGATTTGAGCATGGTCATAGCCAGCATGTTCCGTGAGGAACTTCAATCGACAAAGAGCTCGACTGGCGCAAAACGCCGCACGTCGATCAGCCCGCGGTCGGTTATCTTGAGCGCCGGTATTACCGGCAGCGCCATGAACGAGAGCGTCATCAGCGGCGAAGGGTTCGTCAGCCCCTCGCTGCGGAATAGCCTCTCGAATTCGTGGAGGCGATCGATGACGAAGCGCCCGTCGCGATCGCTCATGAGGCCGGCGATCGGCAGGGGGAGGTCGAGGATGACTTCTTCGCCGATCGTGAAGACGAGCCCGCCCCTGAGCTTGTTGAGGTGACGCGCCGCCTTGAAGATCGAAAGATCGTCGACGCCGGCCACGATCATGTTGTGCGAATCGTGGCTGATGGTGAGGCCGAGGGCTCCGCGTTTGAGGCCGAGTCCCTTGATAAATCCCTTGCCTATGTTGCCCGATCCCGTATGTCTCTCTATGACGAAGAGCTTGATGATGTCGCGCTCGATATCCGACACGGCGAGTCCGTCTTCGAACTTCGGTTCGAGGAGGAGTTCCCCGGTGATGATGGAGTTCGGTCTCGCCTCGATGACCCGTGCCCTTGCGCCGGGAATGGGGGCGCCGCCGGAGGTCGGAACGGGAATCCGAAAATCCTCGGCCTCGAGCCACTTGATGTTGACCGAGTCCCTGAGGGGAGGGCGCAGGCTGACCGGCTCTTGGAGGAGCCTCCCCCCCTCGGCGACAAGGACCCCCGATTTCCAGACCAGCTTGGCCTCGAAATTGCCGATCGACTCGAAGGCGACGAGGTCTGCCCGATAGCCGGGGGCTATGGCTCCCATCGAGGGAATGCCGAACCACCGGCCCGGGTTGCGACAGGCGATGCGAAAGGCGTCGATCGGATCGACCCCGCCCGCGATGAGAAGCCTGAGGGCATGGTCCATGTGCCCCTCGTCGACCAAATCGTTGGGATGCCTGTCGTCCGAGCAGATGAGGAAACGCTCGGCAGTCGCCCTCGTTATCGCCGGAAGGAGGTTGCGGAGGTCCTTCGCCGTCGAGCCCTCGCGAAGCATGATGTACATGCCCTTCGCGAGCTTTTCCTTCGCTTCGGCGGGTGTGGTGCATTCGTGGTCGGAGCCGATGCCCGCGGCGATGTACGCCGAGAGGTCCTTGCCCGTGAGGCCCGGGGCGTGGCCGTCGACGGGTCGCCCGGCCTGGCGGAAGAGGGCTATCTTGTCGAGGAGCTTGGGGTCCTTCGACAGGACGCCGGGATAGTTCATCACTTCGCCGAGGCCGATGACGCGCGGTTCGCGGAGGAAGGGGTGCATGTCCGAGGCATAGAGGGCGGCCCCCGCCGTGTCGAAATCCGTGGCCGGGACGCAGGAAGGCACCATGAAATAGACGTCGAGTGGCAGGCCCTCGCTCGCCGCGAGCATCCAGCGCATGCCGTCATAGCCGAGGACGTTGGCGATTTCATGGGGATCGGCGACCGCAGCCGTGGTGCCCCGAGGGACGACGATGCGGGCATATTCGGGGGGGGTGAGGAAGGATGACTCGATGTGGACGTGGGCGTCGACGAGGCCGGGCGCGAGGTAGAGTCCCTTGAGATCGATGGTCTTCTCCGCGCGGAGGCCGTCGTCAACCCCGACCACCATCCCGCGCCTGATCGACACGGTGACGTTCTTGCGGATCTCCCCGGCGAGAAGGTCGACCAGATTGCAGTTGGCGAGGTTGAGGTCGCAGGGAAGGGCCCCCCGGGCCGCGTCGATCAGATCCTTGTCGTGCATCGCATACCCCTTCGCGACACTCTATGCGGCGGAGGTGAGCGGCGCAAGAAGCAACTCTCGATTATCTTTCCGCGCCGGCGGCGCCAGCGGCGTTCAACACCCTGATGTCGTCGTAGTCGCTGTCGTAGAGTCCCTTGAGCGATTGCCTGGGCGGCTTCCTTCCGGCCGCGAGGGGGGGCGCGTCCAGCTCGAAACGCTCGGCGAGGGTGGCCTGACCCAGTAGTTCATGCGCCGCGGCTACCGATTGGAGCCTGAAGGCGCAGTTGATCGCGTAGCCGATGTAGTCCCGATACTTGAGCCCCGAGCATTCGCCGAAAATTTCATATTTGTAGAGCCTGCCGCAGGTGGCGGCTCCGGCAAGGGCGCAATTCGATGCGTGAAGATGGGCAACGGCATCGACGACCTCGCTGAGGAGGCCGAAGAGTTCGCTGCAGGCAGACATCGCCTCGGCGTCGGCCTTGTCCCAAATGACGAGGGCCCCATCGCCCAGCAACTTGTAGTACGAAGCGGAAAAGCCGTTCACGGCCGCGAGGAGTTCCTGGCTGTATTTTTCGAGGAAGGCTGCGACGAGGTCGGGGTCGTTGTCCCTTGCGTAGGAGCTGAAGCCTCTGAGATCGATGCAGAGCACGAGGGCGTCGACATAACTCTTGTCGTAACGATCATCGCGGAGGGAAACGGGGGTTCTTTCCATCTCGCGGATGACCGAGGGCTCGACGAGGACGGGTTCCCCCTCGGCTTCGCTCAGGTCGTAGCTCACTCCCTCGTGTTCGAGAATCTTTGTCGTACTCATCGGGCCCCCGTATCGTGTCCAATGTATCGCGGGAAGGTTGGCTCGTGTAGGGGGTGGCGATTTGTCAAAAATAAGAAAAGCCGCCCCGTCTGGCGGCCTTTCTCTTTGCAATGTAAGATTTTATGGACTGGTGCCCGTCTCCGAAGTCACGAAAGCTTCATCGCATCCCCGTACGAGCTTGACCTTGGCCAGCCAGCCGGTGGCTTCTTTCGAGCTGGAATAGGGGCCGACCCTAACGCGATACCAGCTTTTGCCGCTGATATCCTTGACGGCGATGAGGGCGGCGATTCCCTTGCCCCCCAGTCTCTCACGAAGAATGTTGGCCTTGTCCCTTTCAGTGAAGCTGGCCGTCTGGATCCAATACTGGGTTTCGGGCTTCGCCGCAGGTTTCTGAGCGACAGGCTTTTTCGCCGTCGTGGTGGCGACCTTCGGCTTGGTCGAAGGCTTTGTCGCGGTCTCCGCCCCCGTTTGGTTGGAAGGCGCGAGGGTTTTGGGCGTGCTGGGAGCCTGCTGCGCAGGAGTCGGAGCCGTCGGAGCGACGGTGGGAGCCGTGCCCGACGGCGGCGGCGACGGGTTCGAGGATTGCTGGTTCCAGGTCGACCCGTCCGCCGGAGGGGCCGTCCCGGGTAGTGTCGTGGTGGTTGTCATCGTCGTCGTCACGCTCGGGTTGGCGGTCGATCCAGGGCTTCCCGTCGTCCCATCGACGCTTCCCCCGAGTGGGGGGACAGATTGGGGCTTGTCCCCGTAAATGACGATGACATCGCCGTTGCGCTTAGTTTCGGTCGGCGCGGTGGCGGGGGCGTTGAGATAGTCTTGGGGATCGGGGGGCTTGGGAGCGGCGGTGTTGCCGACGGTGGCCGGAGCGGCGGCCGCCTGGTTTCTCGGATAAAATAGGAAGACTCCCGCGATCGCGACGACGAGCACGAAGGCGCTGACCGCGACCGTGATCCATAGAAGTTTTGAACGTTCAGGCGACATCGAATGGCCCTCCCTCCCGAGACTATCGGATGAATCGGCCTTCCTTCTTAGCCCTATCGAAGGCCCCGGCTATTCATCGCCCCGAGGCTGTCGAGAAGCGAGTCGAGCCGCCTTTCGAGTCTCGCCCTATCGCCCTCGTTCCAAACCGGCAGCACCGGCGGAGCGCTCTGCCCATCGCCGCCGCGACCCTGTCTTGGTCTCAGCCGCCAAAGGACCGCCTGCCTCCCGATGCGATCGAGGGCCCGCCTCGCGCCGAGACCGTCGCGGGCCTTCGCGCGCCTCAAACGGAGGAGGAGGGGAGCCCGCACCTCGATGACGGCGTCGCAGCCTGCCAGGACCGGCATTTTGTAGAGAATCGCCGCGTTCACGACGATGCGGGCAGCCTCGTCCCCCCTCGCCCTGGCCTCGTCCCGAAGCGCTGCGATCCTCTCGTCGACCAGGGCGAACATCACCGGATGAATGATGGCCTCGTGCTCGGCAAGCTTTCGCGGTTCGGAAAAGACGATTGCGCCGAGGAGCTTGCGGTCGAGCTTTCCCGCCGCGTCGAGGAGGCCCCGCCCGAAGAGTTCCCGCGCCTCCTCGTCGAAGTGTCTGAGCACCTCGTCGCGGGCCAGCTCGAGGGCCCGGTGGCCGAGGCGGTCGACGTCGATGGAGGCCCATCCCCGCTTTTCGAGGAGTTCGGCCACGCTATTCTTGCCCGCGCAGTAGCCCCCCGTCAGTCCCAGGAGCATCAGTGCATCTCCCCCCATCTTTGTCCCTCTTCGATGGAAGCTCGGAGGGGCACGGAGAGGATGATGGCGCCTTCCATTTCGCGTTTGACGATCTCGCCCGTGCGCCCAGCCAGGGCCTCGGGCGCCTCCACGATGAGCTCGTCGTGGACCTGGAGGAGTATCCGCGCGGCGGGGAGCTCCTTCCGCAGGGCGGCGTCGACCGCGAGCATCGCGAGCTTCATGATGTCGGCCGCGGAGCCCTGGATGGGCGTGTTCACGGCCACGCGCTCGGCGGCCGACTTTTCGGTCTTGTTGCCCGAGTTGATGCCGCGTATGGGGCGGCGCCTGCCGAGGATGGTCGTCGCGTAGCCCGTCTTCTCGACCTCCGCCACCGTCTTCTTTATGAAGTCCCCCACCCCGGCGTAGGTCTTGAAATAGGCGTCGATGAAGGACTGGGCCTCGCTCCTCGGTATTTTCAATTCGTTGGAAAGGCGGAAGGCGCTCATGCCATAGATGACGCCGAAGTTGATGGTCTTGGCGATGCGCCGCTGTTCCGGGCTGACCATCTCCTCGAAGACCTTGAAGATGAGGCTCGCCGTGCGCCTGTGCACGTCGATGCCCTCGCGGAAGGCCTGGGCGAGGCCTGGATCGCCGGAAAGATGGGCGAGGACCACGAGCTCGATCTGCGAATAGTCGGCCGAAACGAGGCTCATCCCCTCGGCCGCCTTGAAGGCTGCGCGGATCCTCCTCCCGTCCTCGTCGCGGATCGGGATGTTCTGGAGATTGGGGTCCCGGCTCGACAGGCGCCCCGTCGCCGCGCCGACCTGCGAATAATGCGTATGAACACGGCCCTCGCGCTCGGCAATCTCCGCCAGCGGCCCGACGTAGGTACCGGCGAGCTTGGAAAGGCCCCGGTGCTCGAGGATCTTGGCCGGCACGGGATCGAGGGAGGCCAGTTCCTCCAAAACGCTCGTGTCCGTGGAAAAGCCCGTCTTGGTCTTCTTGCCGGAGGGAAGCTTGCGCTCGACGAATAGCACCTCCTGGAGCTGCTTGGGCGAGGCGATGTTGAACTCCCTGCCGCAGAGTTCGTAGATGTCGCCCTGGAGCCGCGCGAGCCTGAGTTCGATCTCCGAGCCGAATTCCCTGAGGGCCGGGGCGTCGACCTCGATGCCTGCCGCCTCCATCCGCGACAGGAGGGGCACGAGGGGCATCTCGAGCTCGCGGAAGAGCTTGCCCAGGCCCGCCGCCTCGAGTTCGCCTTCCATCAGAAGCCAGAGCCGCAGGGTGAGGTCGGCGTCCTCGGCCGCGTAGCGCGTCGCCTTTTCGAGGGGCACCTCGGCGAAGCTCCCGCCCTTGGGCACGACCTCCCCGAATTCGATCCCATGATAGCCGAGGCGCCTTTCGGCGAGGGCCTCGAGGCCGTAACCGCCCCCCCCTCCCGCAGTGGCGAGGGCGTCCGCGTCGAGGAGAAAGGCGGCGATCATCGTGTCGGCGAGTGGGCAGGTCATGACGAGGCCGGCCTGGGCGAGCACCGAATAGTCGTATTTGATGTTCTGCCCGACGACGAGAATCTCCTTGCGCGAAAACAGGCGAGCGAGTTCGGCCAGAGCCTCGGCGAGAGGCAGACCGCTTCCCTCGGGGCAGCGGATGGGCACGTAAACCGCCTCCCGCGCGGCGATCGAGAGCGAAAAGCCTACTAATTGTGCCTTTCTCTCGTCGAGGGAGTCGGTCTCGCAGTCGAAGGCCACCCTGCCTGCGGCGATGCAGGCGTCGACGAAGGCCGCGAGGGCGGCCCTGTCGGTCAGCGCAGCGTAGCTCCCCTCGCCGAGGAGCTCCGCTGGGGCCTTCGTCTCGCCCGGCCTTCCCGTCGCCACCGGGGCAGCAACTCCGTCCGCCTTGCTCGCCCCTCCCTCGCCGCCCCCTCCGGCCCCTGTCGCCGAAGCTGCCCCTTCCCCTTCGGCCGTCGCCGCCCTGGCCCGCTTGGCCGCCGCCGTCGGAAAGAGCCCCCCCTCATCGGGGGGCGTGCCCGAGATGAGGCTCTTCATCCCCTCGCGGATGAAAAGCGCGTTGGCGGCCGCGCGATCGAGGCCCGAAAGCTCGAGCTCGTCGAGATCCGCCACTGGCAGCTTCACGTTCTTATCAAGTGTGATCAATTTTTTGGAAAGCACGGCCGACTCGCGGCCCTCTTCGAGCTTCTTCCTGAGCGAGTCGGGCTTCACCTCGTCGAGCCTGGCGTAGATCTCATCGACCGAGCCGAACTGCGCGAGGAGCTTGCCCGCCGTCTTGTCGCCAATGCCCTTGACCCCGGGCACGTTGTCCGAGGCGTCGCCGGTGAGGGTGAGGTAGTCGAGGATGCCCTCGGGGCCCACCCCCCATTCGGCCTTCACCTCCTCGGGCCCGAAGGACTGGTAGACGAAGCCCGATCCCGGCCGGAGGGCCTTCACGCTGCCCCCGACGAGCTGGAGGAGGTCCTTGTCGCCCGAGACGATCCAGCATTCCCTGTTCTCCGCGCGGGCCCGTTCCGCCAGCGTCGCGATCACGTCGTCGGCCTCGAAGCCCTCGGCGCGAAGGATGGGAACTCCCAGGGCCCTGAGCATCTCCTCGACGAGGGGCACCTGCTCGTGGAGATCCTCCGGCGTCTTCTGCCGCGTCGCCTTGTACTCGGCGTACATCTCGTGGCGAAAGGTCTTGCCCTTGGGGTCGAAGACCGCGGCGAAGGCCCCGGGGTTGCGCTCGTCGAAAAGCTGGAACACGAACTTGAAGAAGCCGAAGGCTGCCCCCACGTTGCGTCCCGCCGGCGAGCGCAGGGGCCTGCTCATGAAGGCGAAATAGGAGCGGTAGATGAATGCGTAGGAATCGAGGAGATAGAGGGGGGGCTTCATGCAATTATGATAGCAGGCAGGCCTGATCGAGGGAAGCTTGGCCCGGGGGAAGAACCTTTCGCGAAAGGTTCCTCCCCCGGGACCCCCTCTTCCAAAGCGGGGTCAGACTCCGATGTCTAGGAGGTTTCCGGCTTCGTTTCCGGCGTAAACGGGGCGGCGCGAGCCCAGGGGCTTGCGGAGGGCCATCACCTGCGAGCGGATGACGTCCATCCGTGCGCGGAGAAGGATGCGGTTTTCCTCGTTCCTTTTAAGCACTTCGGCCTTGAGGTCCTGGAGGCTATCCCTGAGGCCGCCGACTTCCTTCCAGCCGAGATCCTCGGAGGGGAGGGCGGCGCGCATCAGATCTTCGAGGGGGTCGATGGCCTTCTGGAAGGTGAAGATCTCGGAGACGATGGCCTCTTCGATCTCGACGTGGGCGACGAGGCGATCGACGTCGCCGCCTTCGATGTCGCCCTTCTCGTGATCGAGAACCTTGAGGTAATTCTCGAATTTTCCCCGTTGGTCGAGGAGGAGTTCGCGCAATCGGCGCAGCATGGCCACGCGTTTCTGGACTTCGCCTTCGTACAGTGCAGCCATGTTGCCCTTCCGCCCTAGCCCGCGATATTGACGCCGAACTGGGCCTGGCCCCCGCCCTGGGCCTTGGTGGCGGCTTCCGCCCAGGCGCCTCGGAGGCTGTCGAGCTGGTCCCGAACGGTGCGGACGCGCTTTTCGTTCTTCTCGACGTTGGCTTCCATGAGTTCGCGGTTGAACCAGACATAGAGGGCGAAGAGGTCCTGGGCTATGTCGCCCCCTGCCTCGAAGTCGAGGCCGGCCATGAGCTCCGTCACGATATCCTGTGTCTTCCCGAGGGCGGCATTGATCTTTTCGATATTCCGGGGATTCTTGGCCTGATCGCCCCCCATGAGGTCGAGGGCTCGGTCGCACTGCCTGACGGCCTCGTCGTAGAGCATGACCACGATCTGGGCGGGACTCGCCGTCTTGACGCGTACCTCTCGATATGCTGCAAGCGGATTGCTCTTCATTCCGGACTTCCCCTCTCCTTCGATGTCATGTCGATTGTCGGCCGTTGGCTGTCGTCCCTTTAGCGAAGGAACGGAAAACCCTTTTGCGGCCGGGCCCGATCCGTCGTCTCAATCGGGGACGCGGCCCGTGGTCGCCCAGGTTTCGATGATGCGCCAGGATTCGTTGATGCGCGCCGAGGTCTCGGTGGCCTTCTTTATATTGGCGGGATTGCCCGCGTGGCGGTCAGGATGGTGCTTGAGGAGGAGTTTCTTGTATTTGGCCTTCACCTGTTCGACCGGGGTTCCGTAGGGAAGGCCGAGATATTCGTAGGCCGCCGTCAGGCGCGGATCGTGGCCGTTGGCGCCCTGCCGCTGCGAGGAAGCCCCCCTAGCCCGGGCTCGGGCCGCCTCTTCCGCCCTTCGTCTCGCCTCTTCATCGGCTCGCCGGGCCTTGTCCCGCTCGGCGGCCTCGCTATCGCCCCGCGCCGCGGAAAGGAAGTCGTCGAGCTCATCCATCGCGGCGTCGACATCGGGGTCGCCGCTCCTTCGCGAGGGGCGCGCTGAACGGGGTTCGTCGCCCGGGGCAACCCAAGACTTGAACAGCCGCTCGAAACGATCGAAAAACTGATCCATGCGCTCCCTGCTCCGAGGCTCCAATCTACTCCAGAAAAGCGCCCTGTTCAAGGAGCGGGGTCTGACCCCATACTCCCGCCATGACCTCACTTCTTGAAGTCGGACAGGAAGTCCGCGAGGCCCTTGCCGCCGGAAAGGCGGTCGTGGCCCTTGAATCCACCATCATTTCCCATGGCATGCCCTGGCCGGAAAACGTCGAAACGGCGCTCCGGGTCGAGGCGGCCGTCCGCGCGGCAGGCGCCATTCCGGCGACCGTCGCCATCATCGGGGGCCGGCTCGTCGCCGGACTCGACCGCGGCGGCATCGAGCGCATCGGCAAGGCGGGACTCGCCGTGGAAAAGGTCAGCCGCCGCGACCTCCCGCGTCTCGTCGCGGCCGGGGCCGACGGGGCCACCACCGTGGCCGCGACCATGATCGTCGCCGCCATGGCCGGCATCGGGGTCTTCGCGACGGGCGGCATCGGCGGCGTCCATCGCGGGGCCGAATCGAGCTGGGACGTGTCGGCCGACCTCGACGAGCTCGGCCGGACCCCCGTTTGCGTGGTCTGCGCTGGCGCCAAGGCTATTCTCGACCTGCCCAAGACCCTCGAGTATCTCGAAACGAGGGGCGTGCCCGTCATCGGCTATCGCACGGACGAGTTGCCCGCCTTTTACAGCGCCCATTCCGGCATCGCCCTCGTCGAACGCGCCGACAGCCCCCGCGACATCGCCCTCCGGATCAGGGCTTCCCGCGAACTCGGCCTTCCTTCGGGCATGGTCGTGGCCAATCCCGTGCCCGAGAACATGGCTATGGAGCGGGGGGAGATGGAGGCGGCTATCGAGACGGCCCTCGCCGCGGCGAAGTCGGCCAGGGTCACGGGTCGGGACGTGACGCCCTTCCTCCTCGGCAAGATGAAGGAATTGACGGCAGGCGAGAGCCTCGAGGCAAATATCGCCCTCGTGCTCAACAACGCTGACTTGGCGGCGCGGATAGCCGTCGAGCTTTCGGCGCTCGACAGAACATCGCGATAGCTGTATATTCGGCCTGCGACTGGACCGACTAATTCGGCCGGTACGCGAGGTGCCATGGTTCATCACATTCGCGGCGGGGCCTCCGAGGCCGCGCGCCGATGAGTTTCATAGAATTCGATTCCGCCGTCTTCAGCTGGCCGGGTAGCGCCACGCCCGCGATTCGGGGCCTCGATCTCCGCATCGACGAGGGCGAATACGTCGCGATCGTCGGCCGGAACGGTTCCGGCAAGTCGAGCCTCCTCAGGCTGATGAACGGTCTTCGCCACGTCGACAGCGGTTCGGTCAGGGTGGACGGCCTCGACGCCTCCGACCCCACCCATGCCCGCGCTTTGCGCTCGACCCTCGTCCTCGTCTTCCAGTCTCCCCCCGATCAGATCGTTTCCACCGTCGTCGAGGAGGATGTGGCCTTCGGCCCGGGCAATCTCGCCATCGGCCGCGAGGAAATCCGCCGCCGCGTCGACGAGGCCCTCGCCGTCGTAGGCCTCGAGGCCGAGCGCCGGAGTCCCCCACACTTCCTTTCGGCCGGCCAGCAACAGCGCCTCGCCGTCGCCGGCGCCCTCGCGATGCGGCCGCGCTGCATCGCCTTCGACGAGGCCACGGCTATGCTCGACCCGCCCTCGCGTCGGGCCATGCTCGATCTCATGGATCGTCTCAATGCCGAAGGCGTGACGATCATCCACGTCACCCACGACATGGCGGAGGCCGCGCGCGCCCGGCGCGTCCTCGTCCTCGACGAGGGCCGCCTCGTAGGGGACGCGAGCCCCGAGGCTTTTTTTGCGGGCGAAAATGCCTCCCTCGCCGGTTTCGGCCTGCCGCCGGCCGTCATCCTCGCGCGCAAATTGGGCTTCAAGCCCCGCATCTGCGAGTCGCCTGCCGGTTGCGCCAAGCTCCTCGCCGAGGGCATCGAAAAGGGACTACTTGTGCCCTTACCCGGGGATGGGCCACGGCTTGAAGCGGCCCGCCCGGCCGGGGAGGCGGATGCTTCCCCGCCGGCGCCGGGAGGTTCCGACGCGGCCTTTTCCCTCGAAAGATTGGGCTATACCTATCTCCGGGGCACCGTGAACGAGCGCAGGGCCCTGTCGGACATAAGCTTCGTCGTACCGAAGGGCAGCATCGTCGCCCTCGTCGGCCATACGGGCTCGGGCAAATCGACGATCCTCCAGCTCCTCAATTCCCTCGCCCTGCCAAGTTCGGGGAGGGTCCTCTCCTTCGGCCGCGACCCGCGCGAAGCCCGCACCGACCTCCGCGCCATGCGCATGCGAGCCCCCCTCGCCGTGCAGCGCCCCGAGTCGGCCCTCTTCGAGGCCTACGCCGCCGACGACGTGGCCTTCGGGCCGAAGAATCAAGGCCTGTCGGGCCGCGCCCTCGTCGATAGGGTCAAGACGGCCATGGATAGGGTGGGATTGCCCTACGCGGGCTATCGCGACAGGTCTTCGCGCTCCCTGTCCGGAGGCGAGCGGCGAAGACTCGCCCTCGCCGGCGTCCTCGCCCTCGAACCGGAGGCCCTTCTCCTCGATGAGCCGACCCAGGCCCTCGATCCGGCCGGCAAGGCGACCATCATGGACCTCATCAAGTCCTTCGCGACGAGGGGCGGGACCGTGGTTTTTTCCACTCATTCGATGGACGAGGCTGCCCTGGCCGACAAGGTGGCGGTGCTGCGGGGCGGCGAGCTTCTCGCCTTCGGCGCCCCCGCCGACATCTTCGGCAAGGGCTACAACGAATCCTGGGGCATCGGCAGACCCTGGGCGGCCGAGGTGGCCGAAATCCTGGCCGGTCTCGGCCACGGGCTCGGCGAGACGCCCCTCGCCATCGAGGCTCTCGCGCGGCGACTCGGCTCGAAGACCGCAGCGGAGGCTGTCGATGGCGCCGTCGCCGCGTCGTTAGACGCTGCGGCAACCGGGGCGACCGGAGGGGAGGGCTCGCGATGAAGACCCTCGAGTTCTTCGCCAACGTGTCGATCGGCCAGTACATCGATTCGGGTTCCTTCGTCCACCGCCTGACGCCGGCCACGAAGTTCTTCGGTATTGTGGTCTTCTTCATCGTGATGTTCGCGACCACCAACGTCACGGGTACCATCCTCCTCGGCCTCTGCGTCCTCGCGGCGGCCCTCTTCGCCAGGGTCAATCCACTTTTCCTCCTCCGCGGGATCAAGCCGGCCCTTCCCTTCCTCATAATTCTTTCGATTCTCACCCTGGTCTTCCAATCAGGTTCAGCCGGGCCGGCCCTCATTTCCCTCGGTCCCCTTTCGATCCACGTCGCGACGATCCTGGCACTCCTCCTCCTCTTCGCCCGCTTCGCGGCCGTCCTCGCGGCCATCGGCCTGCTGACGAGCGTCACCGCCGAGCAGGAGATCGCCCACGGCATCGAGGATTTCCTCGCGCCGCTGGGCCGCTTCGGATTCCCCTCCCACGAGTTCTCGCTGATGATCTCGGTGGCCCTGCGCTTCGTGCCCATCGTGACCGGCGAGCTCGAATCGATCGTCAAGGCCCAGGCCTCGCGCGGCGGCGACTTCGGGGCATCCGGCATCAATCCCATCCGCAAAGCCCGTTCCTACCTGCCCCTTTTCGTGCCTCTCGTCGTCCGAACCCTCGAGCGGGCCGAGCTCCTCGTCGAAGCCATGGAGGCCCGCTGCTACACGGGCGACGAGCGCACGCGTTATACGATCTATGAAATGATCAGGGGCGAGGCCCTCGTCAGGTTGGGCCTCACCCTCTTCATGGTCGCGGGCGTCGCCTTCGGCCTCGTTTTCGCCAAGACCCTTCCCTGAGGGAGGGTTGAGATATGACGCCGGATTCGACCTATGACCTCCGGGCTCGCGAGCACGGAGAGGCGGATACCGGCAATGGAGGTTCTCATGGCTAGCAGGATTCCTCTCCGGAAGATCGTCATCGCGGGCGCCCTCGGCGCCGTGGCCATCGTGCTCGGGGCGACGCGGATCGGCTTCATCCCCTGGGTGCTGGGCCCGGGTTTCGAACTCACGGTGATGGCGGTTCCGGTCATCATCGGCGCCGTCCTCGAGGGACCGGTAGTTGGTCTCGCCGTCGGCGCCATCTTCGGCGCCTTCAGCATGATCCAGGACACGAGCGGACTCTTCAAGAACCCGCTCACCGCCCTTCTCCCGCGCATGCTCGTGGGCGTGGTGGCCTGGCTCGCCTACATCCCCTTCGCCAAGCGCTTCCCCCGCGTCGGGGCAGCGGTCGCCGGCGTGGCAGGAAGCCTTACCAACACTGTCCTTGTCCTCGGCTCCCTCGCCCTCCTCTACCCCAAGGCGGTCAGCTTCGACCTCGCCGTCAAGGTGGGGATCACCAACGGCTTCATGGAGGCGGCCATCGCGGCCGTCCTCACGGTGGCCGTCGTCGCTCTGTGGCTCGGCATCGAGAAGAAGGGCGGCACGGCGAGGCTTGCCGACGAGGAAAAGTGACCATGCTCCTCGCCGTCGACGTGCGCAATCGCTCGATTTCGCTGGGCTTCCACGACGGCGAGGGCTGGATCGTCCTCCGCGAACTCGGCGCCTCCTCGGAGCGGAGCGCCGACGAATACGGCTGGTCCTTCGCCAGGGCCTTTTCGGAAGCGGCCTCGCGGCCAGGCCTGGCGGGGGCCCGGGTGGACCGGGCCATCGTCTCGAGCGTCGCGCCGGCCCTCACGCCGCGCATCGTCGCCGCGATCTCCTCCGCCTTCGGAGTCTCCGCCCATGTCGTCGGCCCCGGCTCGAAGACGGGAGTCAAGATCAGGAGCGACCTTCCCCAGGAAGTGGGTTCCGACATCGTCTGCGCCGCCGCCGCGGCGCGCAGACTGGTCGTCGGCGCGCCTTGCGTAGTCATCGATTTCGGCGACGCCATCGTGTTTTCGGCCCTCAACGCCGAGGGCGACTTCGTGGGAGCCGCCATCGCACCCGGCCTCGAAGCGGCCTCGCAATCCCTGCATACGGGCGCCGCCCTCCTGCCCCAGGTCCCCTTCGAGCGACCGGATCGGGCGATCGGCAGGACGACCCGCGCCTCGATCCAGTCGGGCCTCTATCACGGCTACGCGGGCTTGGTTGAAAGGCTGGCCGCCCTCTTCCGCGCCGAACTCGCGGGGGCCGCAGGATCCGCAGGAGCCGCAGGAGCCGCGGGGAATGCAGCCGCAATCGAGGTTCTCGTGACGGGCCGTTCACCGGCGGAGGAATTCGTAGCCGGTCTCCAGCCCTGTCGTCACGTCGAATCCCTGGCCTTGGAGGGCCTCGTGATCATAGCCGGGCTCGTGGAAGGAGTTGGGGGAGGGCGGCAGCGCGAGCATGGGCTGCATCAGCAGGAGCAGCGCCAGCAAGGGCCCGGGGCGTCCTGAGCCGAGGTTTACCTTTCGCTTCGATCCGGGCTACCTTTCGTCGCCATGATAGCGAAACCCGAAGCGTCGCGATCCCTCGAACTCTGGCTCCTTCTCCTCGCGAATTTCGCCGGCGCCTCCTCGGCCCTTCTCATCAAGGCCTCGACGATCCACCCCATCCTCCAGGCCTCATACCGCCAGCTCTTCGCCGGCATCATTCTCCTGCCCTTTTTCTTCAGGGAGCTCAAGCGTTCGGGGCTGCGATTCACGCCCCGTCTCGTTCTGCCCTCCCTTCTGCCCGGCATCGTGCTCGGCCTGCATTTCATCGCCTGGATCTTCGGCGCGCGGATGACCCTCGCGGGCAACGCGACCGTCATCTCCACCATGGTGCCTGTGGCAATGCCCTTCCTCGTGTTTTTCATGACGAAGGAATTGCCGCGGCGTGCCGAGGTCATCGGCACACTCCTCGCCTTGGGCGGCATCGTCATTCTCGCGATCTTCGATTTCCGACTCGAGCCGGGGCACTTCGGCGGCGACCTCGTCTGCTTCGTGGCAATGCTTTTCTACGCCGTCTATCTTGCCCTCGCGAGGCGCAACGCCCCCGCCGAAGGTATTTTCCTCTACCTCGTGCCCCTCTACCTCATCGGCGGCGCCTTCGATCTCCTCGTCTCCTTGCCCTTCGCCCATCCCATCCGGGGCATCACCCTCACCGACCTCGTGATGACTCTCGGCCTCGCGCTCGGCCCGACGATCGTCGGCCATTCCCTGATGAACCGCGCCATGACGAAGCTTCCGCCCCAGATCGTCTCCCTCTTCAACCTGACCCAGTTCCTCGTCGCCGCCGTCTTGGCCTTCTTCCTTTTCGGGGAGATGCCGACGGCAGAATTCGGCGTTGCCAGCCTTTTCATCGTCGCTGGCGTTGCGATCCCCGTCCTTTCGCGGGGCCGCCCGCTTCCGGCCGATTGAGGGAATTACTCGTCGCTTTTTCGGTGGAACGCTCGGCCTTTCCGCCGCTATCTTCGGTCCACGTCTCTTCCCGCAAAGGAGCCTGAAATGTCAGTCGTCGATACGGCCCTCCTCTTCCTCCAGGCCGCCATCTGGGGGGCTTCCTTCCTCTTCATGCGCGTCCTCGCGCCCCTCCTCGGGCCCGTCCTCACCGCCGACCTCCGGACCCTGATCGCCGGCCTCGCCCTCGTGCTACTGTTCTTCATACTACGTACGAAGCTCGACTGGAGGAAGAATCTCCGCCATTACCTCGTGGTCGGCGTCTTCAATTCGGCACTGCCCTTCTTTCTCTTTTCCTGGGCGGCCCTGCGGGTCCCGGCCTCGATCGAGTCGATCGTGAACGCCCTCACCCCGCTCTGGGGTGCCGTCTTCGGGGCCCTCATCCTCGGCGAGGCACTCACCGCGCGCAAGGTGGGCGGCATGGCCCTCGGCATCGCCGGAGTCGTCGCGATAGCCCTCTTCGGCATGGGGACCTCCAGGGCCGAGCTCGGGGCCGAGGTCCTGCCCGTACTGGCCTGTCTCCTCGCCACGGTCAGCTACGGCTTTTCGGGCGCCTACATCAGGCGCTGGGCTCCCGGCATCTCCTCGCGGGCGATGACGGCCTCGAGCCTCCTTGTCGCCGGCCTCGTCCTCCTCGGCCCGGCGGCCCTCTCCGCGCCGCCCCTTGCCTCGATCGCCCCCTCCACCTGGGCCCTCGCCGCCCTCTTCGCCATCCTCTGCTCGGCGATCGCCTACCTCATCTACTTCCGCCTCATGTCGAGCGCCGGCCTCACCGCGGCCCTGTCGGTCACCCTCCTTATCCCCGTCTTCGCCTTTCTCTGGTCCTGGCTCTTCCTCGGCGAAACCCTCCATCCCGAAGCCTTCGGGGGAGCGGCCCTCGTGCTCGGCGGCACGGCCCTGCTCAACGGCGGAGGAAAGAAGAAGACCCTGCCCGCCGCGAGCTGAGTGCCCTCGTCGAATTCAAGACGGCGAGGAGGGCGACGCCGACATCGGCGATCACGGCGAACCACATGCCGGCGAGCCCCGCCGCGCCAAGGGCGAGGAAGGCGCTCTTGATGCCGAGGGCGAAGACGATGTTTTGGGCGATGATCCTTTTCGTCCGCCTCGCGTGACGGACTGCGGCGGGCACCCTATCCAGGTTGCGCGAAAGGAGGACGACGTCGGCCGTCTCGACGGCGGCGTCGGTGCCCGCGCCGAGGGCGACGCCGACGTCGGCGCGGGCGATGACCGGAGCGTCGTTGGTGCCGTCGCCGACGAACATGACGGCCCCCCTGTCGCCCCTCCTCGCCGCGCCGCTTTTCATAATTGCTTCGAGTTCGCGCAACTTGCCCTCCGGGGTGAGGGCCGTCTTTACCTCGGCGATGCCGAGGGCGTCGGCCGTCTTTTGCGCAGGAGCCGCGGCGTCGCCCGTCAGCATCGCCATGCGGTGGACGCCGAGGGCGGCGAGTTCCGAAAGGCTGTCGGCGGCGTCGCCCTTCATCCTGTCGCCCAAGAGGAATCGGCCGGCGTAGGAGCCGTCGATCGCGACGTAGAGGGAGGTCGCACCCTGCCGTTCGGCGGGTAGCTTCGCTGACTTCGCGTTTTCTCCGAGGAGGCGGGAATTGCCGACGAGGACTTCCCTCCCCCCAATCGTCGCGACGAGGCCCCTGCCCGGATATTCGCGCGATTCCGCGATGCTTTCCGTCGGCGCGGCTCGCCTCTCCGCCTCCTTGACGAGGGCCCTCGCCAAGGGATGGGTCGATCGAGCCTCGGCGGCGGCGGCGAGTGAGACGAGCTCGGTTTCGGACCGGCCCTCCTCGACCTCGATGCCGATCACCTCGAAGGAGCCCTCGGTCAGGGTGCCCGTCTTGTCGAAGACGACCGTCCCGACCCGCGCGAGGGCGTCGATGACCTCGCCGCCCTTTACGAGAATGCCCGCCCGCGCCGCCCCGCCGATGCCGGCGAAATAGCCGAGGGGAATGGAGATGACGAGGGCGCAGGGACAGGAGATGACGAGCATGACGAGGGCCCGATAGCCCCAGTCCGCGAGGCGGGCGCCATGGATGAAGAGGGGAGGGACGAAGGCGACGAGGGCCGCGAGGGCGACGACGAGGGGCGTGTACCAGCTCGCGAGGCGGGTGACGAGGCGCTCGGTCTTCGCCTTTCGCGCCGAGGCCTCCTCGACGAGGGCCGCGACCCGCGATGCCTGGGATTCCGAGACGGGTCGGCTCGCCCTGATTTCGAGGGCCCCGTCGAGGACGATGAAGCCGCCCATGAGCTCCGAGCCCGGCTCGGCCGAACGGGGCGCCGATTCCCCCGTGAGGGTCTTCGTGTCGACGAGGCTTTCGCCCGCTTCGACGCCGCCGTCGGCGGGAACGGCTTCTCCGGGGAGAACGAGGAGAAGATCGCCCGCCTCGACCGATTCTGACGGAAGGCTCAACCATTCGGCGCCCTTCTTGATTCGAGCGAGGGCCGGGCGAAGGTCGAGGAGGGATCGCATCGAGGAGCGGCTCCTCTCGATGGCGGATTCTTGGAGAAACTCGCCGAGGCGGTAGAGAACCATGACGCCAACGGCCTCCTCGTATTGGCCGATGAGCATCGCGCCGATCGTGGCTATCGACATGAGGAAGAGCTCGTCGAAGATCCGTCCCCTCCCGATGTTCCTGAGGGCTCCGAGGAGAACCTCCTTGCCGGCGATGAGCCAGGCGGCGTAGTAGGGGAGGGCGAGGGCCCAGGGCTGGAGGCCGGCCGGTGCCCGTCTTTCGAGGAGAAAGGCGAAGATCGCGAGACTGGCGGCCGAAGCGATCGGCAGGAGGTCCCGTATCCAACCCCTGCCCCAGCCTTGGGAAGCGGCCTCGGGCTGAGCCGCGACCGAGGCCCTCGACTCGCTGCCTATGCGGAGGAGGCCGAGCCCCGGCTCCAGTCGCTTCGCCTCCGCCTCGACGGCCGCCAGATCGAGGGCGTCGACATGGAGGGTGAGGGTGGCGAAGTCGACAGTCACCCCCTTGACCCCCTCGAATTTCCTGAGCCCATCCTCGAGGCCCTGGGCGCATACCGGGCAATCGATGCCCTCCATCCTAAAACGCGTCATGCCTGCCGCTCCGCCTCGCCCAGATGCTCGAGGCCCATCGCGAGGAGGCTGGCCACATGGTCGTCGTCCAGGGCGTACCAAACCACCTTTCCTTCGCGCCTGCTCCTGACGACCCTCGCCGCGCGCAGGAGGGCCAATTGGTGGCTCACCGCCGATTGGCTCATGCCGAGGAGGGCTCCGAGGTCGCAAACGCAGAGTTCGGAGGCCGAAAGAGCCGAAAGCAGCCTGATTCGTGTGGGATCGGCGAAGACTTTGAAGAGGGAGGCGAGGCCGGATGTCACGGCGGGGTCGGGTAACTTCCCTCGCGCCGCTTCAATGCAATTGATGTGCAATAAAGGAAGTGAGCAAGCATCGCCGACGCCGATCCCGCCCCGTGCCGACTCTTCCGCCTCCCCTGGGCTCGATTCGAGTTCGAGTCGAAGCGCCTCCGCGAGTTCGCGGCCGGTTCTAGGCTCCTTTGTCTCCCGCGCTTCGCGTGCGTTACGGTTGTCATGGTCGTCATGGTCGTCAATTGGCTCATTAACCGACGAAGATGCTTGCATGTTCGCTCCTACACATGAACATATGATCAATCATTCATGTGAAGCCAAGTTTATGCCTGCCAGCCCTTTTTTGTCAAAGCCCCGCCCAAGCCTTTCACAGGCAATGACTTTGCATGCCCGCCGCCCCTGTGCTAGCATCCAGTCGATCATGGCTACCACCCCGAAGTACGACGAATCGAAGATAAAGACCCTCTCCAGCCTCGAGCACATCCGTCTCCGCACCGGCATGTACATCGGCCGCCTCGGGGACGGCTCGAATGCCGACGACGGGATCTACGTCCTCCTCAAGGAAGTCGTCGACAATTCCATCGACGAATTCATCATGGGCGCCGGGACGAGGATCGAGGCGAAGGTCGATCCGATTATCGAAGCGGCGGCCCAGGCGGGAGCAGGGTCGAAGGCCGGCGGCAGGACCTCGGGGGGCAAGGCCGCCAAGGCTCCCAATCGCACGAAGGTGAGCGTCCGCGACTACGGCCGGGGCATCCCCCTCGGCAAGGTCATCGAGTGCGTGTCCATCATCAACACGGGCGCCAAGTACAACGACGACGTCTTCCAGTTCTCCGTCGGCCTCAACGGCGTGGGCACCAAGGCCGTCAATGCCCTCTCCGAGTGGTTCCGCGTCGTCTCCCATCGTGGCGGCGAGTATTTCGAGGCCGTCTTCGAGCGCGGCGTCCTCAAGTCGAAAAAGCACGGGGCCACGAGGGAGAAGGCCGGCACCCTCGTCGAGTTCATACCGGATCCCGAGATTTTCTCCGACTACGCCTTCAACATGGAGTTTGTCGAGCGGCGGATCCAGAACTACGCCTACCTCAATACCGGCCTCACCCTCGCCTTCAACGGCCGGGACTTCGCCTCGAAAAACGGCCTCCAGGACCTCCTCACGGAGGAGGTCGGCGACGGCAAGTTGTACGACATCGGCTACTGGAAGGGAGACCGGATCGAGTTCGCCTTCACCCACACCGGCGAGTACGGCGAGGAATATTTCTCATTCGTGAACGGCCAGCACACCTCCGACGGCGGCACCCATCTTTCTGCCTTCCGCGAAGGCTTCCTCAAGTCCGTCAACGAGTTTTTCAAGCAGAACTGGAGAGGCGAGGACGTGCGCGAGGGCATCGCGGCCGCCGTCGCCATCAAGCTCAAGGACCCCGTATTCGAGAGCCAGACGAAGAACAAGCTCGGCAACTCGGACATCAAGCCCTGGATCGTCCAGGAGCTCAAGCGCGGCATCGACGACTTCCTCCGCCGAAACCCCCAGGCGGCCAAGGCTCTGCAGGACAAGATCGCCGCCAACGAGAGGCTCCGCACCGAACTCAACATAGTTAAGAAGGAAGCCAAAGAGGCCGCCCGCAAGATCGAGCTCAAGATACCCAGCCTCAAGGACTGCAAGCGCCACCTCGGCGACGGGCCCGAGGGCGATGAATCGATGCTCTTCCTCACCGAGGGGCTCTCGGCGGCCGGCTCGATCGTGAGCGCCCGCGATGTGATGACCCAGGCGATATTCTCGCTCCGTGGCAAGCCCGAGAACATGTACGCCCGCAAGCGCACGGCCATCTACAAGAACGAGGAACTCTACAACATGATGATGGCCCTCGGCATCGAGAACGGCATCGAGGGCCTCCGCTACGGGAAGATCGTCGTGGCGACGGATGCCGATTACGACGGCTTCCACATCCGCAACCTCCTCCTCACCTTCTTCCTCACCTACTTCGAGGAGCTCGTCACCCAGGGCCGCGTCTATATCTTCGAGACACCCCTCTTCCGCGTGCGCACCAAGCAGGTGACGCGCTACTGCTACTCAGTCCGCGAGCGCGACGCCGCCCTCGCCGACCTCGGCTCGAGCGCCGAGACCACCCGCTTCAAGGGCCTCGGCGAGATCAGCCCCAAGGAATTCGGGCAATTCATAGGATCGGACATCCGCCTCGTCCGCGTCGACGTCCAGACCTTGAAAGGCGTTCCCGAGGTCCTCGAATTCTACATGGGCAAGAACACCCCGGAACGGCGGGAGTACATCATGCAAAACCTCGTGAACGACCTGTAAGGAATCCCATGGCCTACGTAAAGAAACTCTTCGACGAGAACTTCCTCTTTTACGCCTCCTACGTCATCAAGGACCGCGCCATCCCCGACCTCGAGGACGGGCTCAAGCCCGTGCAGCGGCGCATCATGCACACCCTCTTCGAGGCCGACGACGGCAAGTTTCACAAGGTGGCCAACATCGTCGGCTCGGCGATGAAGTACCATCCCCACGGCGACGCCTCGATCTATTCCGCATTGGTCGTATTGGCCAACAAGGAACTCTTCATCGACCGGCAGGGCAACTTCGGAAACCTCCTCACCGGCGACGAGGCTTCCGCGGCCCGCTACATCGAGTGCCGAGCGACTCCTCTCGCGAAGGATGTCTTCAACAATCCCAAGATCACCCAATGGGTCGATTCCTACGACGGCCGCAACCGCGAGCCCGAGCTCTTTCCGGCCAAGCTCCCGGTGGTCCTCATCATCGGCGCCGAGGGCATTGCCGTCGGCATGAGCACGCGCATCCTTCCCCACAACCCCCTCGAGATCATCCAGGCTGAGATCGCCTGCCTGCGCGGCAAGAAGTTCACCGTCACCCCCGATTTCCCGACGGGCGGCATCCTCGACGCCTCGGAGTACGCCGACGGCATGGGCAAGGTGCGGGTGCGCGCGAGGCTCGACCTCTCCGACCCCAAGCGCATCGTCGTTCGCGAAATCCCCTACGGCACCAGCACCGAAAGCCTCATCGAGAGCATCGAGGCGGCGGCCCGCTCCGGCCGCATCAAGGTCGCCGCGATCAACGATTTCACCACCGACAAGGCCGAGATCGAGATCCGACTCCAGCGCGGCACCTACGCCGAGGAGGTGGTCGACTCCCTCTACGCCTTCACCGAATGCGAGGTGTCGATCTCCTGCAACCTCCTCGTCATCAAGGAGGGCCAACCCGTCCTGATGCGGGCGAGCGACATCGTGCGCCACCATGCCGAGCGCCTGGTGGATATCCTCAAGCGCGAACTCAAGATCGAGGAGGGCGAGCTCAAGGACGAGATCCACGCCCGCACCCTCGAGCGGATCTTCATCGAGGAGAGGGTCTACAAGGCCATCGAGACCAAGAAGACCCAGGAGGCGGTCGAAAAGGCCGTCATCGACGGCCTCGCCCCCTTCCAGAAGGAGATCAAGCGCGAGGTCACCCTCGAGGACGTCGAGCGATTGCTAAAAATACCAATTAGGCGCATATCGCTCTATGACATCGAGAAGGCCCGGTCCGAGATGCAGCGCCTCAACGCGCGACTCAAGGAGGTGCGCGCCCATCTCGCCACGATCGTCGACTACGCCGTCGCTTGGCTCGAGGGCATCGTGAAGAAGCTCGGCCCCGCCTGGAAGCGGAAGACCGAGATCGCGCGCTTCGGCAAGGTTGACGTGCGCGAGGTGGCCAAGCGCGACATCGTCATCCGCTACGACAGGCAGAGCGGCTACCTCGGCTCCAATGTCTCGACGGGAGAGGCCCTCTTCTCGATCTCCTCCTTCGAGAAGGTCCTCGTCGTCAGGCGTTCGGGCCTTTGGTCCGTCGTACCGGTTCCCGACAAGCTCTTCGTCGACCAGGGCCTCCTCTACGCTTCGATCGCAGACAAGGCCATGCTCGCCGACGTCGTCTTCACCATCGTCTATCGCGAGGCGGAGAACGGCTATCCCTGCATCAAGCGTTTCCGCATCGAGGGCTGGATCATGAACAAGGACTACCAGCTCCTTCCCGAGGGGGCCGCCGTCCTCTGGTTCACCGCCCAGCCCTCGGCTTCCTTCGCCGTGACCTACGTCAAGAAGCCCAAGCTCAAGATCCGCGAGGAGAAATTCAAGATCGATCGCTTCGACCCGAAGGGCATCAAGGCCAACGGCGTCAGGCTTGCGGCCCGGGAATGCGAAGGGGTCGAGGGCGACGCCTCGCCGATTTCGCCCGCCCAGGTCGAGGCTGAAGACTCGTCGCCGGGTCTCTTCGACGAGGCGAAACCCGCGCGCAAGGCGAAGGGCTCGACCGGCCTCCTCGCCCGCGCCGAAAAGATCAACGACGAGCCGAAAGGCAAGGGCGCCTCGCGGAGCAAGGCGAAGGCCGCGCCGAAGGTCGGGACACCGAAGGCCGCGGCCAAGGCCCCTCCCAAGTCCGGCGCCAAAACCGCGTCGTCAGCTGCCAAGAAGCCGAGGGGACAGGCACCGGACAAGACCGGCGCGACCAAGCCCAAAAAGCCCTCGCGGAAAGGCTGATATCGGTAGTCGCGATTTTCGCTCCGGAATTATTGCCGCTTAGTCTTGACAATCCGGGGCGGGGAAGGGTAATTTCCTCTCGCTTTTAGCGAACATTCCCCTGTAGCTCAGCTGGCAGAGCAAGTGGCTGTTAACCACTGGGTCCGTGGTTCGAATCCGCGCGGGGGAGCTAAGAAAAAAGACCGCCTTTGGGCGGTCTTTTTTCTTAATTCGCTCAAGCGGATTCGAACCGGAGGGTCCGCCGAGGGGAGCGAGGAAGAGCGCGCATGGATGCGCGCGACAGGACCCGACGGCGGCCCGGAAGGGCGGGACAGGATGTCGAGCCCTGGAGGGCGAATCCGCGCGGGGGAGCTAGTTTAGGTCGTTAGGCGAAGTGAAAGCCCTGGCATTGTCCAGGGCTTTTCGTTTTGGTGCGCCCGGCAGGGCGCATTCACTTGTGGGTGCGACGAGAAATCGTCAAGTCCCGTACAGGCCCGGTAAGGGGAACTGTTAGCCGAACGCCAAGGGTGTCCATCGCGAGGTGGAATCTGAAGGAAGGTGAAGGCAAAGCGCTGGCCTGACGAACAGGAACCGTATGAGGCAGGAGGAGAGGATGAGAAGGCCAATATCTTCAAAGTCCAATACTTACACGGAATCTTCTCTTGTAGATGCGGCGGGCATAAGCGTGAAGGTGGGTGCGCATTACCCGGGGAGGTCTGGTCACCTGCCAACGAGGCTATCACCGTCACGAGGCGGTGAAATGGGTGATCAGAAGTCAGCAGAGGTCGTAGTAAGGCGAACGACCGCGCCTGAAGGACCGAATTCAGAAGAACGGCGGGTCAGCCGGACCTTCACGAGACCCAACGAACACAGACACGGAGGAGTCGCCCGGATACGGGGACGGGACCGGCGTGCGCGGAGGATAGGGACGGAATCCCGACGGCAAGCGCACGGGTGGAGGGATCGATGACGGGAACGGAAACGACAAGCCCCGAAATGACGGAGTTGATCGAGCGTCTGGTCGAACGCGGTAACATGCTCGAAGCCTATGCGCGGGTGGTGGGGAATAGAGGAGCGGCGGGAGTCGACAAGATGACCGTCGATGACCTGAAATCCTGGCTCCAGGCGCATTGGCTCGAGGTCAAAGAAAGGCTGCTGGCGGGCACGTACCGGCCCGAGGTTGTGCGAGGTGTCGAAATCCCAAAACCGAATGGTGGGAAGCGGCAACTCGGCATACCGACGGTCGTGGATCGGCTCATCCAGCAGGCGCTTCATCAGGTACTGAGCCCGATATTCGAGCCTGAGTTCTCTTCCAACAGCTACGGCTTCCGACCCGGACGGGGAGCGCACGACGCGATCCGGAAAGCAAAGGAGTATCAGCTTGCGGGGAAGCGATGGGTGGTGGATATCGATCTAGCGAAGTTTTTCGATGAAGTGAATCATGACCTCCTGATGGCGAGGATCGCGAAGAAGGTGAGGGACAAGAAGGTTCTGCGCCTGATCCGGCGATACCTGCAAGCGGGGATCATGAAGGACGGCGTGGTGTGGGATCGGGACAAGGGAACTCCGCAGGGTGGGCCACTGTCGCCGCTATTGTCCACATCATGCTTGACGCGATGGACAATGAACTGGAGAAACGCGGACTGTCGTTCTGTCGTTACGCCGATGATTGCAATATCTACGTGGCGAGCCAGCGGGCGGGGGAGCGGGTGATGGCGTCAATCACGCGGTTCATCGAGGGGAAACTCAAACTCAAGGTGAACCGGGAGAAAAGCGGGCGAGCGAAGCTCGCCATGGCTCGGCCGTGGGAGCGCAAGTTTCTCGGCTACTCCTTCAGCAATGAACGACGGACGCGGATTCGGGTGGCGGCGACATCGATCGACCGATTCAAGGACAAGGTCAAGGCCCTCTTGCGGGATGGGCGAGGTCGGAACCTCGGACGATTCGTCAACGAGACCCTGAATCCCCTCATTCGCGGTTGGATTCAGTACTACTCCCTTGCGGAGACGAAGCTATTCGCGGAGGTGCTGGATGGGTGGCTCCGTAGGAAACTGCGCTGTATCCTCTGGCGGCAATGGAAGAGACCGTGGACGCGCCTAAAGAGGCTGATGGGACGGGGTGTACCGGAAGAGACGGCAGTTCGTTCCGCCTTCAATCAGCGCGGCTCGTGGTGGAACTCCGGCGCACAGCACATGAGCTTCGCGTTCCCCAAGAAATACTTTGACAGCGTGGGACTCGTTTCGATGATCGATCGACTTTGTTTGATTAGGTAGTATTCTGGAAACCGCCGTATACGGAACCGTACGTACGGTGGTGTGAGAGGACGGGGGGGCGTGAGCCCACCCTACTCAATCCGCTCGCCTCCGCGATCCGTCACCACCGCACCGAGATGTCCGGTTTGATCTCGGCAGAGAAAAGCCCTCCCTTGATGAACCGCCCTCGGGTCGTTGTCGCTACAGCAGGAAATGGAGCCCCACCGCCGCTCCGCCCGCGACGATCGCCCCGAGAAGGGTCGGCAGCGCGAACTCTTCGAGGACAAGGCGATTGCGCCCGGAGATGATGGCGCCGAAGGGCAGGGGCGAGGTTTCCTTTAGAAAGGCCTGGACAGCCGGATCGGCCGAGAGCCGCGTCTTGGCCGTCTCGTGCCAGGAGCCGATGAGGGGGAGGACGACGAAGGAACCGTAGAGGGCGAGGCCGCCGACCGTGCCCGTGACGAGGATGTGGGCGAGGCCGAAACACAGCATGCCCATGTTCTGCGGATGCGAGGTGACGCGGAGCATCCCCCTCGCCTCGGGCTTGACCGGCTTGCCCATGTCCGCGCCGACGGGGCTCGGCGTAGCCATCGAGTAGGCGATGAAGAGGAAGGACAGGATCATCAGTATCCAGACGAAGGCATTGTCCCAGCCCAGGGCCGCCCAGAGCGCCTGGCCGCGCGCGCCGAAAAAGGCGTAGGCGACGATCATTCCCCCGAAGCTGAGGAGGGAGACGAGGGCGTAGAGCCCCTTGGCCCTTCCCGCCCCGAGGCTTCTTTCGAGGGCCGCCTTGACCGGCAGGGCCGAGAGGCCGACATGGGTGGCCACGAAGAGTACTGCGCAAATGATAAGAACTATGAGTGCCATGGTTCCTCCTTGCCCGATCAGCCTAGCACGGGGGGCAGGGTCGCGCCAGAGACTCATCGCGCGGCGCCGGGAGCCCGCGGCCCTGCGCCGCAGAACCCCTTCCCTCAGGCCTCGATGCCATACTTGGCGGCGACCGCCTCGTAGTGGGTGATCGCCCTTCGCACATAGTTCCTTTTTTCCGCATAGGGCCCAGGATAGAAGCTTCGCTTGAAGCCGTACACGATCATGTCCTTCAGCATGTTGGGGCCGATGTCGAAGTTATCCAGGGCCAGGCGAATCTCCTTGGACACGCTGGTGTTCGATACGAGACGATTGTCGGTGCACAGCGATACGGAGAGGCGGCGCTCGAGCATCTTTCCCAGCGAATGCCGACGCAGGTCCTTGAGAGCGGGATTGGTCTGCAGATTGCTCGTGAGGCAGACCTCGATGGTGACGCGCTGGTCGGCGATGAAGGAGGCGAGGGCTTCGACGTAGCGCCCCTTGTCTTCTATTTCCGGATCGGTGACCTTGTCGAGGTCGAAGAGGAAGTAGCCGTGGCCGAGCCTGTCGGCGTGGAGATCGGTGATGGCCTGGAAGATGCTTTCGGCCCCGTAGGCCTCGCCGGCGTGGACCGTTTTGTGCATGAAATTCTTCTGGGCGAAGTCGAAGGCCTCGCGGAAATTGCCCGCGGGATAGCCCGCCTCCTGGCCGGCGATGTCGAAGCCCACTACGGGAATTCCTTTTTCGTCCCTGATCCTGACGACGCCCCGCGCGACTTCGGCGGCCGCGAGGCGCATGACCTCCATCGGCTCCGAGTAGCGGTGGAGGGCGAAGAAATCATTATAATACGGAGAGAAGCCCTTGGGGCCGAACATGCGCATGGCGCAGGCGATGATGCCGTAGTCGAAGGGCGGGAGCTTTCCTTCCCTCACCTCGGGCCTCGCGTTGAACTCGGCCTTGGCCCGGCGCAGACCCCTGTCAGCGGCCTCGAGGACCACCTCCATCGTCAGCGCCGCGTTGTCCATGAGGAGTTGGGGGGCGAAGCGGGGTTCGATGTAGAAGACCCCCTCCTCGATGTTGTCCATCGCGAGCTCGTAGGCCGCCCGCTCGAGGTTTTCCGGGTCGCGGAGGACGTCGCAGGTGTAGGCGAAGCCCTTGAGGTAGTCGACGAGGTTCGAGTAGCCATCCTTGAAGACGAGCTCGCGCATGCCCGATTCGGTATACGAGGGAAGGGCGATTCCACCCCGCTTCGCCATCTCGATGAGGGAGGAGAGCCGGAGCGAACCGTCGAGATGGACGTGGAGATCGGTCTTGGGAATTTCGCGGATGAAGGCGTCGGGGTAGAGGGTCAAGGCTGGCTCCTTTGGCGAAGCTGTTACGCGGGAGTCTAGCGCACTTGTCGGGGGAGGGGGAGGGCAGCAAAGAGCAGAGTCCCTATCTCACTCCAGTAGACTTCCGGCTCGTGGCCTTCGGGAATGCGGCTGACGAGTTTGAGCAGATCATGGCCAACATGACCCACTCGGTCTACCCGAGGGCATGGACCAAGGTCGCAAGCCAACTTGGCACGATGTCAGATTCGATTGTAAGGCGATGGCCTCCATCTACACTCGCGACGAGGAAGGTTTCGGGACCGCTATTGTCAAAGAGATAGGCGCGGTCGCTCCGGGCGATCGCGTCACGCAGGAGGCCCATCGATCGGGTATAGCGTTGCCTGATCTTTTCCTCGGAAACCGGATGCCCACCTTCCCTCATTCTCTGTTGCACGCGTTCGACATTGAGGTCAGGGTTTTCCGTCGTAACGAAGTAGAGATAGTTGCGGAATCCGTGGAGGTGCGCCTCTTCGAGAAGGCTTAGCTTGGAAGGATGTGACATGACGGACTCGAAGGCGAAGGACTTGCCTTCCTCGACGCAGAGGGTGCGGATTGCGTCGGCGATCGCAGCGGCGAGATAGCCGCCAGATTCGGCACCTTTCGCGAGTCTGAGTCCGTGCGAAGGGTTGCCTTCTATGCGGGTAAGAGCTTTTTCGGAGAGTCCGTGCCCGACGAAGGGGCTTTCGCGGAGCAGCTTGAAGAAGCGTCGTTCTTGGTCGAGAGGAAATGAAACGGGCTTCGAGGATGCAAGTCCTGCCTGGATCTCATCGGCGTTGATGTAGATTGAGCGATGAAAATGCCCTGCATCGACAAGGCGGGAGTAGAGGGAGGATTTTCCCGAGCCATTGGGGCCGGCAAAGATCCTAAGACGGGCCATTCAGCCGATCGTCCAGACCTTCTTCACGAGCCGGACTTGCTTGGAGACGATGGAGGAAACCACGACCTTGGTCCCATCATGCGATTCGCGTATCAACTTGTCCCCTTCGATATAAGCAACCGTGGTTCCTGCCGCGAAGGCCTTGGACCGCGCATTCTCCGCGACAGTCGAGGCGGCGCCGCGAAGCGAGGCGATTGAGATGTCGTTCTCGATCCTGGCCATAAAAACTCCTTAGTATACAATAATGAGACCATCCATCAGCGTCAACAATGTCACTTGGGACCGAGGAGCCTCGCCCACACTCACGAATAGTCCTCATCTTGTGCCCGCTTTTCCTCGCATTCCGCGTCTCTCTCGTACCTCGTTGCCACCTCCCGCATTTGCATGGCGAAGCGGGTATAGCCGGCTTTGGTCAACTGACGCGCCTTCTCGTAGTATCCGGCGGCAATTTTGCGTTCTTCGGCGCCCCCCGTTGGGCTGAAAACGCCTCGCATGTTGAAGAGTTCGGTAGCAAAACCTTCTCTCATTTCTTCCGCATCCTTGGAATTAAGGGACTTCGCGATGGCTTCGTGAATCCAGAGACCACCGGGATCGGCTGACGCATAGGGAAGTACTTTCCCCAAAGTTCTCAAGGCACTGCGGAGGTGATTCGACTCCTTTGCTATTCTGTTCACCTCACCCAGCCATGCGGTGAAATCGTCGGGACTGAACTCACCCGAAGCGGATGTTCCAGGCACAGTGCGCCATTGCATGAAGAGGCGATACACGGTTGAGGCTAATCTCTTCGCCTCTTCTGACGGCGCTGTCGATTCTCCCGAATCTGACTTATAGGCCAGCCGGATCGCCTCGCAGTAGAAGGACGGATTGGAGGCTAGTTGCTTTTCGAGGGTCTTGGGTCGTCTCCCTCCTTCGTGATCGAGGAGGGGAAGAAAGGCCGATTCGATCGAGCAGAGGGCCATCTGGTCTAGTCCCGGGCTGTCCTGGAGAGCTCCAATGAGTTCAGCGAGGTCATGAACATTCAGGGCGGGTATTTGGTCCGGAATCTTCAAAAGCTCCAAGAACAACCTTAGGGTAAGGCCGGCCGGGATGCGTTTGGTGCGGAGGTGTATGCTATAAATCATTTGGAGCGCCGCTGCAGGTCGGGCTGCCCCGGCAAGTTTTTCCGCGGCGAACTCGGCGCTTTCCGATTCCAGGTAGTAGGGGACCGAAACCTTTTCCCAATAGGCTCCTTCTTTGTCACCCAGCATCCGACTTGCGAGTTCGAAGGCGCGGTCCTCGAAGGGCAGCAGAATGCAGAATCTTAGCCTCTCATCAAGGCTCCATGCCTCGATGTTCAATCCTGAAATCCAATCCCAGGAAGCTCGCTCGAGCCTGTTCTGGATGTAGCCGCGCATGAACGCCGAGGGGACGGCGCTCTTTTCCCTCAGCCAGTGCGGAAGAAGAGAGGAGTCCAGGCCAAGTACCGCAAGCTTGCTTGCCGCCCTTCCTGCCGCTTGGGGAGACGCGATGTGAAGGAGAAGATCTCGGAGAGAATCAACTCCGGAAGCTTCCACAAGGTCCGCGATAATAGCCGCCCGACGCTCCTCAAGGCGCGCGTGTTGTTCCTCATACTCTCCACGTCCGTCGTAGAGTTCAAAGTCACGATCACTGAACCATCGACGGCCATAGTCCAAGGGGGAGACCGGCTTGATGCGCTCGATGATGTCTTCCAGCCGTGGCAATCGGTCCTCCTTCATCGACCAGTTGGCGTCGGGGAATTTGCGATGCTTTTGCACGAGATCCGAGAGCGCCTCCCATATTGGAAGCCGCTCAGCTTCTGAGAGGGATAGTATCTGAGATGACTTGAGATGATCGCAGATCTGGTCAAAGGCGTCAGGGGTGATGCTCGGCAAATTCCCGATGAGTTCGGCCAGGAGCATGGCATCGCCGGTCGCCAATTCGACCGCGAGACGAACATACTCGGAAATCGCAAGGAAGTATTCGCGGTTGGTGAATCCCTCCCTCCAATCGGCCGGGACAAAATCGCGCCATATTGGCTTGCGACAGCCCGAGGTTGACATGTGCGAATCGGGAAGCAGACTCTGGATCAGCTTCCAGGCCACGATGCGCTGCTCTCTCATCAGCGTCCTAATAGCGGCGACTCGCGTATCCAAGTCGGCGCTGGTCTGCTGGTGCCAGGGCAGGAAGATGTCGGTCAGAGAATTCTTGGGTCGATTGCCCCAATTGCCACCGGGATCGATCGCCGCCAGCATGCCGAGGATTTGACAAACCGGTGCTAAGTAATCAGCGTTCCAGGCGAGCGTTTCCAGCGCCCAGAGCAGGCCGCTCGTGTAATTCCATCCCATGACCGCGGATCCTTCCTGCTTGAAGAGCTCGGGAGTGATTTCTGACGATTCCACCATTCTCGACACGCAGTCGAGGAAGACGTCCGGAGAGGCCTCGGCGAGGAGGGGAAGAAAATGATCAAGGGATGCCCAATCCCGCCAATCGGAAGCGGAGAGGAGTTCCCCGACGACGCTATCGGCCACATAGTAGGAATGGCCTGGATTGCAGGAGCTTAGCGACTTTGCCCGTGCACCCAAGAGGGCGAGGGTTTCGGCGATGCCATCTCGAAGTTGTTGGGAGTAGGTAGGTATTTTCCCATAAATGGCGGCGGCGAAGCGATCTTCCTCAGGAAGATCGAATTTCGGATCGCACTCGCAAAGTACGGTAATAGCCAATTGTTTGAAGGATTCCAGATCGCCATCGGTAATTCGCGGACCGAGGGCGTTCCAGCTTTCCGCTCTATTGACGATTCGCCAGAGTCCATTTCGTTCAATTAGGGGAGCGTCCGAGCGCAATGAATCACGGCGAATCCTCTCGATCCACTCCCCGTATGAGTTTCCCAAAAAGCCCTCGATCGCGGCACGGTCTCCTGGACTGTTATCCCTCCAGATGCCGAAGAGCGTGGCCAATGCGAGATCCCGAGCATTGGTCCACTCTGAATATGGAGGAGCGCTTCCAGAGCCCATGAGGCTTCTCTTTAGGGCTGCGAGCGAATTTGCGCCGGATTGCCCGAGCTCTCGAGCCCGTTCCGGGGCAAATCCATTTTCTTCAAGGGTCTTTTGAATAATATGCGCAGAAGGATTTCTCAGGCGAATGACAAGATCGTTGGGGTTCCAGTTTCTTTCAATCGGTATGATGAGAAAATGACCGGCCTTTTTTGCCCTCATGAAGGCCTGTTGCTCAGACCCGGTAATATCCAGGCGTGTATCGGCGACGAGCACATGTGGAATTCTATTTCTGGAAAAATGATTCCATGCCTCTAAATCCGAAACCAGGAGCGTCCTCGATCCGATCTGGTCAGGCCCTTCGATCGAGGTCAGCGAAGCGAAAAATGCCGAAACGAAGTCCTCGACGTCGTGGGAAGCCTCTTGAGAGAAATACAATTGTTGCACTTCGCCCCCGATCAGGCGCTTCAACTGATCACAGGCGAGGTCTCTATCCGCAAGGAAAAGCGAAGGAGGAAGCGGAGGATCGCCTCCCAGCCGCAAAGAGTCACGCAGCGTTTCCCAGTGTTCATAGGGCGTACTGAATCCTGGCTCTGCGGGCGACTTTAGGAGGGCTCCGGTGAGCCAGCGCGCGACGCCAGGAAGCTCATTTGCCCAATCGGCGAGGGAGTCAGGATCTATGATGAGAATGTCCCCCCATCCGTCGGAAGCGAACTCATGTTTGAATTTCTCTTGGCTTCGAGCATCCCAGTGCTGTGGACTGACAAATACAAAAGTCGCGCTCCCTCTTTCATCCTGCCCAAGATCCTTCTTGCGTTTTTTGATGTTTTCGCGAGCCTTCGTTCCGGGATGGCTCCCCGTGCTAATCTCCCAGTAACTTGTTCCTGTTGGGACGAAGTGCGCATATCCTGGGTCGGCGATAACCTTTCCGTCCCAGCCGGGCTGATTGATCCTTGTGGGAATCCTACATTCCGTTGGCACGCAAGGAGAACCTCTTACGAGCCTGTTGATGAGATCAGGGAATATTTCTGCCGCGCTGGTTCGCTGAGCCAATTCAATGAGATCGCGTGCATCGATTATTCTTGAATAGTCCATGAAAGCTCCTGCAACCTCTATTGGGTCTGTCTAGTCGCCGGAATTATTGGGCCCAAAGTTTTAAACACGCTCCATCCGGATTATCCCGAACCTATCCCGAGCGGAGCCTCGAAACCGAGAGCTGCCTCAGCATCCGCCTTTTTCCCTATGCATTTCCTCCGAGCCAAGGTCGGGGCAGTATTGCAAACGCCACTAGACGCTAACGAGGATCCTTTGAGAGCGAAGGGGGTAGCGAAGAAGCTCGCAAGCGCACCCGCGCGGAGCGTTAGGACTCTGAAGCGAGGGGCAAGTATGGCGACCCGGGGGGAGCGTTGGCCACGTCGGGGAACCCTTCGCTCTGTTCGGAAAAGCGGAAGCTCTCAAGCAAACGGGGGAAATGGCGCTTTCAGAAGACCCGGTCGGCCCATCGCGGAACACTGTCGGGCTCATAGGCGAATGATACCTTGCCCCGGCCTTGGCGACAATTCCGGGGTGCGGATCACGCTTGGCTCGCGACCCGCTTTACTACGATTGTTTTTCCCCGGCCAACTGTCGTTACTGAAATTCCACACTTTGGAAACATTCGTAACAACGGCTCTTGACATTGGACGGCTTGTTACATTAAATGAATACATAGTCTGAAAGAGTAACATTCGGTGAGGAGGATTCGGTGGGCACGACAAGTTTCAATCCCGTGGGCTTCGCGATCAACCTGGCGATCGGCTGGTTTTTCATGTCCTTCCTGCAATCGGCATTTCACTCCCTCCTGGCCGGGAAATGGGATGGCCTGGTTTCCCGCTTCCAGTCCATCGCCCTCTTCCACGACGCCCGCGCGGCGATCATCAATGTCGTCATCATACTGGTCATCGGCATCGTGACGAATGTCCTTTGGTATCAGGCCCATCAACGCTGAGGTCCTGGCATGCCGCGACAGTCGGCCTTCGTCAAGGCCTACCCTCTCGCCGCCAAGGCGGCGGTCCACACGCCGCTGGTCTTTCGGGCGGGGCTCGGATCCATCGAAGGCCTGCCCTGGCCGAGCCTCGAGGGCATTCGGGACTTCGCGCATTTCGCCGGCATCGGCGACGGGGCGGTCCGTACCGCCCTTTCGCGGGCCAAGGCCGAGGGCTCGATCCTCGTCGAGCCTGATGCGCAGGGACGAAGCCGCTATGTCCTTTCCCCCGCGAGCTTCGAGATGGGCCTCGCGCAGATCCATTCCGACCAAAGGCTCGAGGGATTCCTGATCGCTGTATTCTCCTTCAAAAGCGAGGAGAACGAGGAACGGACAGCATTGCGGGGGCTCCTCAAAGAGTACGGATTCAGGAAGCTCGCGCAGAACACCTATATTCACGGACGGATCGAGACGGCGGGCCTGCGGAAGACCATCCGCGAGCTCGGACTAGAGGAGCATCTATTTCTGTTTACCTGCCCTGAAATCGACGACGAGGACCTCATCAAGCGCATCCTCGCCCTCTTCGACATCGAGGGGCGAAGGAAGGAATTGCGCGAGTATCTCGTCCGCCTCAAGGCCTTCCTGCCCGAGGGCCTGCCCGGGGACGAACTCGCCCGCAGGCTTCTCTATGTAGGTCCGGTGCATTGGGAACGGATAGAGGCGAGGGAGCCTCCCTTCCCGGCCAAGCACCTGCCGCCCGACTACGCCCTCGTCGAGATCCAGCGATTCTACGCTCGAAAGATCGAGGAGGGGCGGGACGCCTTCCTCTCCTATTACGAAAGGGTCAACCGATGAAGGAGGTCAAGATGAGGGAATCGGAACATGGATCGAGGGCCACCGCGGGTCTCCGTACGATGCTTGCCCTGGGCGGTGTCGCCGCCCTCCTTTCGATGCTGGGTGCCCTGGCCGACATCGCCATCGGCACGGCCACGGGCGGAAGCGTCTCGGCCCTTCCGCAGGACGCCGCGGGCAGGTTCGCGGAGCTCGTCGCCAGGCCCCTTCTCGGCCTTTACAATTTGGATCTTCTCAACCTCGTGAACACGCTCCTCATGGTCCCCGCTCTGTACGCCTGTTGGCTCGCCCTTCGACGCGAAGGCTCGGCGGCGGGGCTTGCCCTGGTCTTCGGCATCGTCGCAACGGCCGTCTTCGTCGCCAACAATTCCGCCCTCGCGATGCTGGGGCTCTCCGGGGACTGGGCGAGGTCGGACGCGTCGCGACGCGCCCTGTTGGCCGCGGCGGGCGAGGCCCTCCTGGCGAAGGGGGCCCGCGGGAGCCCCGGCGTCCTCCCCGGCTTTATACTCTCGACCATCGCGAACCTCATCCTCTCCCGCGCCATGCTGCGGACGAGGGCCTTCGGAATGGCGGCGGGTATCCTCGGGATAGCCGGCAACCTTCTCCTCGGCGCCTACCTCATCCTCGTCACCTTCCTGCCCCAGGTAAGGGACATGGCCCTCGCCTTCGCCGCACCGGGAGGTCTCCTCGCGATCGCCTGGATGCTCATGATGGCCCTGCGGCTCTTCCGCTTTTCGCGAGTGGCCTTGGAGGAATGAGAAGCGGTTCCAGATCAGAAGCGGCGTGGTCGCAGGCCTGTTCGTTGCGGGACTAGATGGAGACGGATGGCTCGCCTGTTTCTGCTACGACACGACAGGGCAGGCCGGTCTGCTCGGAGAAATTGATGGGGTAGGTGTTGATGACGCAGCGTGTCGCCTTCCTCCCCCCTGTGAGGGCGTCGAGATTGCGGAGGTTTTCGACGATGAAGACGCCTCTGTCCGCGCAGTACCGGTCCTTGGCAGTGTGTTCGGGCTCTCTTCTCGCGCCGACAAAATCCAGCCCTATGATCGATACCCGCTTTTCAAGCAGGGCGTCGATCAGTCCGTTTGAGAGCTGGGGGTGAAGGCTCAGATACTCCTTCGTTCCATAGCGCTTGCGCTCGATCCAATCCGTGCGGAAGGCCACGAAGCAATCGGGCTCCACGAGGGACAGATCGATGTCGCCGATTTCAATTTCCTCGGTGGAATTTGAGCTCAGGTCGAAGACGACAGCCTCTCTCCGCGTGAAGGCGAGGGGAAACTCCTTGTCCATGACATCGAAATGAGTGCCGAGATGGCCGAGCGAAACCAGGCCTCCCATGGCTTGAATCTTTCAGGCTTCGATGTCCTGGCCACGCTCAGGCGCGCGGGATTGCCCTACGCCCTTTCTCCTGGTGAGATTATGGATTCCACGATGATCAGCTCGGGGGCGGTGACCAACCGCATTGATCAGCTCGAGAAGTCGGGTCTCGTCGTTCGGGAAATCAACCCTCGTGACAAAAGGGGGGCAGTGGTATCCCTTACCCCAGCGGGACTCGCAAAAGTGGAAGCGGCGCTCGAAGCGTATGTCCGGACGCAGGCTCGGCTGGTGGCAGTCCTCGAAGAGGCCGAACTGAGCGCTTTCGATGGCCTCTTCAGGAAACTCCTCGACTCCTTCGACGGGCTTTAGTGAGGGGGCAGACCCCGATCGCCGCCTTGACTCCCCGCCTCGAAGAACGAAGCCTTCTGCACGAGGCAAAAGCGGATCGCGTAGCCTTCGTACCAAAGCTCTCTTCCCTTATTTTTCGCCGCCTGATGGGCGACATCCCTCTTCCAGCCTTCGATGCTTTCCGGCGAGGCCCAGTAGGAAACCGTGATGCCGAAGCCATCGGCGTCCCTCGCGCTCTCCGATCCGAGAAAGCCCTTCTGCCGCGAGACGCTTTCGACCATCGCCTTCGCCGTCTCCTCGTAGCCCTTGTCTCCCTGCCTCCTCTGCGACGTGAAAATCACGGCGTAGTAGGGGGGCTCCGGCGTGCCGGCCCTTTCACTCATATCGATCCTCCTCGGCGATGGCGGGATTCGGCCCTCGGGCTTTGCCGTTGGCGAAGCCTCCAGATTTCCGAGCCCACTCGATCATAGCGAGACATCGGAGCCTAGGCACAAGGGGGTAGCCCGAGGTTCGGGCGGCCACAAAGGGTCTGACCCCGTCAATATCCTGCCCGACGTGGCGGCATTGATGGATAGGGCGAGGCATGGGCAATCGGCTGCGATGGCCGGGTATCGAGCTATCCTCGCGCCAAGTTTTTTGAAGATTATGATTGAAGAAAATTTGCAAATTTCAAAATTCTTCAGGTATAATTGAAATATGGACCAAAGACTTTGGATTCCCAGACCGAGCTACCTCGAGGCCCTTGCCCCTTTTTCGGACGGGGAGCTGATAAAGGTACTCTTGGGTCAGCGCCGCGTCGGGAAGAGCGGCCTTCTCCACCTTGTCGAGGCCGACTGGCGGGCCAGGCATCCTGAGCGCGCAGTTGCCTTCATCGACAAGGAGAAGGATGAATGGACGTCGATCCAGACTGGGGAGGATCTCCTTGCAGCCGCTCGGGCCCTCGGCGGCAGTCCTGCCGGTCGCTCCCTCATCCTCGTGGATGAGGTGCAGGAGATCGAGGGCTTTGCCGCAGCCCTGAGAAGCCTGGCTGCGGAGGGGCGCTGGGATCTCTATGTGACGGGGAGCAACGCGCGCCTTCTTTCAGGCGAGCTCGCCACCCTCTTTGCAGGTCGGGCGATAACCCTCCTCGTGCACGCCCTTTCCTACGAGGAATTCCTATCCTTTAATGGCCGGAAGGATTCGGATGAGAGCCTTCTCCTCTACCTCCGCTACGGTGGCCTGCCCTACCTGGCCAGGTTGCCCGATTCCGACGCGGCGAGGATCGGCTATCTCGAGGCTATCGTGGATACGGTCGTCTTGAGGGATGTCATCGAGCGCTTTGGAGTCCGCAACGCTCCCTTTCTTCGCAACCTCGTCCGCTACTGCGCGGATTCAATCGGGAGCCTCCTTTCGGCAAAGCGGATCGCCGATTACCTCAAGTCCCAGCTCCAGAAGGTCTCGCCCCAGATTGTCATCGAGTACCTTTCCCACCTCGAGGCGGCCTTTCTGATCCACCGCTGTCCTCGCTACGACATCCAGGGTCGCAAGATCTTCGAGATCGGCGAGAAGATCTATTTTGAGGATCTTGGCCTTCGGACGGCTCTCCGCGGCTGGCGCCAGACCGACCTGGGCAAGGTGGTGGAGAACGCCGTCTACCTCAAGTTGATCCAGGATGGCTGGAAGCCGAGTGTGGGGGTCTTGGGCGATCGGGAGGTCGACTTTGTCGCGACGCGTGGAGCATCGACCATCTATGTCCAGTCGGCCTTGAGCGTCGCGGGAGACGAGACCCGCGAACGCGAGTTCGGCAACTTGCTCAGGATCGACGACAATCATCCCAAATATGTGGTTAGCCTGGATACCCTGCGGGCCGATGATAAGGGCATTCACCACCTGTCCTTGAGGGAATTCCTCATGGCCAGCCTGTGATGGCGGAAATCAAGGCTGGAATGCGGCTGCTCGCCGATCTCCGCCCACCCCATCAACTTCGTCGAGTAGCTCACCGCCTCCGGACGGCTCCCCTCGTCGAACTACGGCACTGAGGAGCCAATTATGAACGAACTCATAAACGAAGACGGCTCGGTCTGCGCCTCCATCCCTTTCTTTCAGGAAGACGGCAGGGTTTGGGCCCTGCGCGTGGTCTGGAATGAGGGCGTCGACGGCCTTCCCGAAGCGCGCGCCTGGAACGAGGCGATCGAATCGAGCCTTGCGGAATGCGAGAAGCGCGGCGCGGCTTATGTCGACAGCCGCGTTATCACGGCGAGCGAAGGAGTCGACGAAGGCCTGGCCTCGGCCCGGGCCTCAATGCATCGCGACTCCCTCGTCCTCCATGGCTTCGAGCGGGGCGAGGACAGGTTCGAATACAGGATGGACCTGGGTAAGGCCCTCGCCGACCTCGAAGCGGGGAAGGAGGGGGCTGCCGAAGTCCCCGAACGCCTGCAGGTCGGATCGAGCGACGGCCATCCCGCCGCGATTCTCGCACTCATGTCGCGCCCGGCAGATGGCTGGTCGACCATCTATTACCTTGGGGTCCTCCCCGCCTTCCGCGGACGCGGACTGGGCGCCGAAGCGATGCTCCACGGCCTGACCTCTCTGAAGGCCATGGGCGGCAGGACCTACCACGACGGAACCGGCTCGCGCAACGCGGCCGCTCGCTCGCTCTTCGCGCGCCTTGGCCAGCCTCCTTTCCTCGTCATGGAGGAATGGCGGCTCAGGCGATGAGGTGAAGGAGGGGGCCCCCGGAGCCGGGCGGGGTGATGGATTTCGTCCGAGTCGGTAAGGAAGAACGGGCAGTGCGAGCGCGCCCGCGCAGCGGATCGAAGCGGGCGTGCTTGCATTGCCGGCGCTAGGATCCGTCCGCGGGGCCTACAAAAGCCCCAGCGTCGGAGAGGGGCCTTCATTCCTACAGGAGATGGTGCTAACGCTCGTTGCGCTCGCATGCGTCGCGAAATACCTAGAATGCTCAATGTCTATCGCCGCTTTACCGGAATGCCGCCCTTGCGTCCTAGGCCAAACGCGACGCGATAGACATCAGGCACTTGGTAACGATCATCATCGGGCATGCGGGACATGATCCCAATCTGCTCGAGGGCTTGCAGGAAGGCCGGATAATCGCCTTTGCGCACGGTTCCTGGAAGCCCTTGACCTTTAAAGTTTCTGAGTATTGACGTGATAGTTCCTTCGGCTTCCCATGCTTGAATCATGGCCTCTCGTTCGCATGGAACGCGCGCCCCGGTCTTCTGCAAAGCTCTCATCGAGGGAGCGATCCAGGGATACTCTTCGCTGAGTTCGTTGACTCGATCCGATGAAGCCTTCCTCACACCTTCCTCGAGATCCTTGGGAGACAGAGGCGTTGCCCCCATGCTCGGCCGAGTATCGCTGGCGGCTTCATGAAGGGCGACGCAGAAGCTGCGGGGACTGACCGCTCCCTTGGCGTCGAGGAGGTGATTATAGATCCAGGAGTAGGGGATACCTCGCTTCGTTCCGCTCGCTCCGCCAGCCATCGCCTTACCGGCTAGATGTTCAAAAAGGCGCCTATGCAAGTTACTGTCTATTCTGCTCGCCCGTTCGAGTATCCAGCTTGGAGGTCTTCTGGCTGGCACTTGTAGAAAGGTATCCTTATTAATTTCATTGGCGATTCGAATGAAGAGGTCTCCATCGGAAGCGTTCGCGAGGCGCTGATAGAGAAGCGTGAATAGATCTTCTTTCTCCCAGATGAGTTCGGCGCGATTGGCGAAAAGCTTCGACGCGTCGGGGAAGCTCGAGACTTTTGGGTCTTGAGCGATATCGGCCCTGAGGAAGACTTTGAAGCGCAGCGCCGAAAGCAATCGATAGTCGGTAATTAATTTGAGGAGCTCTCGAATGGCAAGGACCGCAAGCTCCCAATTATCGCTGATGGTGTCCAATGCGTCGAAAAGGAGGAGAAATTGCTTTTTGCCCTTCGCATTATCAAGGTCGAAAGTGCGTATCGCCTCGCTGAATTTTTCGATCGATCCGCTTATTTTCTCGGTCCGAGTCGCCCAGGAGTCCCGAGTCTTAAAGAAGCGTTCCGGAAATAGCCTTGCAGCCAGGATGCTTTGCCAGAGTGTACGCCAGGCAGCCGGTGAATCCCCGAGACCCAAGAGGAAGTCCTTTGGGGGTTGGGCTTCGTTGCCTTCTTGCCTCGCCGAAAATGCCGATAAGATTTCAAGCCCGACCGGCAACTTGATCTCCGGGTAGGCGGCCCTGACGAAGGAAAGCTTATCGGTATTGGTGAGGACATTGTTCCAAAAGCTTTTTCCCGTCCCGCGTGCGCCGACAACCAAAGGAACCTCGATGCGAAGGGCCTCGAAATGAGCGCGTGGCATGACCGTGGCGGCGTCCGGAAGGTCTTTGTCCTCCTGGGAGACCTCCATAGCCGAGTGAATGAGGCTTCGAAGTCTATTGAGATCCGCATCAGCCTGCCGCATTGCGTTCCAACCATAGCACAAGCTTGCCCAGAAAATCATCATGGAGCATCTGCACTAACTCCGGGCCAAGAGTTTTCATTCCTCGCACCGGGTCAAATTCGAGGAGATCTGAGCTGAAACGGATTAGCCAAGGGCTATGGGGAGCCTCGTCGTCTTCGACCGCGAAGCTGAAAGCTTCGGTTCCGAGGTCGCCGGGCTCCAGTTCGTCATAGAGCCCTTGGAAGAGCTCGAATGACTTCGCGGAAAAATTCCGACTCTCCGCTTGTCCACCCGGCATCATCGCCCGCACGATCTGGAGACGCTCTCTGATCGACCTAACCGCTATTGGCGATTTTCCCCAGTGTTCGAAGAGAATCCGATAGTCGTCCCAGGTCTGCGGCGCGTCCGTGGCGAAGAGAAGCCCGAGGTCGGCGAGACGAACGAGGCAGGCCGCCGCGATGTCGTGCAAACCAGCTCGGCTGTCGATCAGAATTGCGTCTGGTCGGGGATCGAGATTGGCAACCAGCGCGTCGAGCATCGTTTCGATCCGTTTCGTAAAGCCGGCGATCCCGGTTTCCGCCATGGGAATTTCGAGATAGGCTCGGGACAGCTTTTCCAGATAGTTGGGTGATTCGGCGCCGCCCGCAGCGACCACGGAAATGGTACCGGTGACCGAGGGGGCATTTTCGAGCGGAGAACGGGAAACGAGGTCGCTCCAGGCGGCAAAGTGAGGATCGGCGGATGTTTCGGCGAGATAGTCAACAACGCCGAATTTGGCGCGGGCCCAGGCGGTATCGGGGGGAAGAAGGATGCCGGAGAGTCCGGGGGATTCCAGGTCAAGATCGACGAGAAGTACGTGCTTGCCTAGACGCGCGAGATGATAGGCGGTCACGGCGAGAGCTGTGGAACGTCCCACGCCGCCCTTTACCCCGTAGTATACGATGCGCGGCGGTTTTCTTATGGGGTGGTCTTCGATGCTTGCGCCGATCCATTCCGATCCGGTGACCAGGCGATGGAGGATGGGTAGTTCCCACTCGCTTCCCGGAGGCGCGTAATGCATGAGCTCCGGCGAGGCGAAAACATCGCCTATGATGGCAAGATCTTCCGAGGTGAAGAGGCGCTGCCCCGGAGGATTCGCCCAAGGGCCGAGAGAGGAGAGCAGGGAATCGAGCGTCGCGGCCACGTCCCCTTCGACAGATTCGCGCGTGACCAAGCCAAAGGTGCCTCGAATGTTCCTAAGCGCGAGGATTTCCTCAGGACGCCTGATCCCAAGCGCAGCGAGGCCAGTAAATAATGCGGGCAAGGCTTCATCATAGGTCATAAGGCACATCCTTGGCTCGCCGCGAGGATGAGCATAGCGTTCGCCTTCGCGGCAGCCTGCTTCCATCGGGCGTAGTCCCCCATAGCGATAGCGGTCTCATTCTTGTATCGGTCGTCAACGTTCCAGGTTGAAAAACTTTGGATGTCGGGCTGGAGCATGGCGAAGAGGGCTTGATGGGTCCTTCCCGATTGGATACTTCCAAGTATGCGGACAATCAAATTGATATGCGACCGGTAGCGGTTTCCGCGTGGAATATCATTATCGCTCGTCGGCAGGATGATGCTCGCTCCAAGGAGGACGGATTTCACCGCGCACTCCGCCGCGAGACCATAGAGATGTGCCGCATCGGCATGTTCTGTGTTTTTGTCCAAGACCTCCGCGCATCGCAGGTGCCGCTTGCTCGAGAAAAGAAAATCGTTTGCCATGTTGCCTCCTCTATCAGTCCAATACGCTCACGACTCGAGGAGGCGCTTCACGAGCTTGTCGAGCTTGGCAAGAGGGAGGGCCGTGATTTCTCGAGCAGTCGCGCGACGCCGAGCCAAACTTCCTCCGCGACCTTCGGTCGCGAGGGCCCCTTTCGTTGCCGCTGCGCCGACGAGTTCTCGCGCCTCGGCGGAGAGGGCGGCTATGTCGGCGTGGAGCTTGTTCGCCTGATCGAAGCGGGGGAGGGGAAGTTCGAGAGGAAGCTTGTGGATGTCGCGTTCGCCGAGGGAGCCAGAACTCTGAAAAGGCTTGATAGCTTCATTCACCGCCTCAGAATTTAGAATGGCGGCAAGATAGTTAGCCTCGTCGATGGAATCGGCTGCGAACCAGTAGGTCTTTGCGTCCGCAAAAAAACTACCGTGCGAACCGATATCGAGGATGGCTGCTGAGAGATTAGTTCCCGATGCGTTATAGAGCACGAAGTATCTCGCAGATCCTATTTGCTGAATCAGTTTTTGCTGGTAATTAAGCCATTCCTCCAGCGTCGAAGTATTCTTGGCCCCTCGGTTTTTCTCCCACTCCCGCTCCGCCTTCGAGAACCATTCCGCCCCACCGCGCAAGCCAGCCTTCTTGAGGGTAGCCGCGTCGATCAGTTCCAGCTCACCAGGTGTTCCGTCGTTCTTGGCGATCAAGGGTAGGACGATCCAGGGCAGCTCCTCTTCGACATGGAAGGGGAGGAGGTGCTTGGACAGGGCCGTCCGAAAAAGGAGCTCGCGCTCGACACTGCCCGAAAGAAAGATATCCTTCCAGGGAGCCTTGCCGTCCTTGGCCTGTTCGGGATCGGTGCGCACATAGAGTTCATCCTTCTCGAGATCCTCCGCACTAGGTGTTTCGATGAAGTAGAAGTTGCGGGGCACGATGGTGGCGCCCTGGAAGAACTCAGGGAGGTAGGGGCTTGGTTCGCCCTTGTCGCCGCCGAGGCGCTGGCGAGAAAGCGCGCTCCTCTTGCCGAGCCGGGCGAGCCAGAGCTTGCCCTCTTCGTGGTCGAGATAGCCCCTGGCCTTATCCCAAGGAAGGTTGCGACGGCCTTTTAGGTCACCCGTCCAAAACTGGGCAGGCCAACTCTTCCTGTCCTTGGCCTTCTTCGCGTCTGCGAAGACGACACAGGTCGGGACATTGAAGAGAGGCTTTACCTCGGCAAGGTCCCAGTACTCGGTGACCGAGCAGGTTGCCTTCCAACTTTCCGCGCGAAACTTCTCGTGTTGGTCTGCATTGAAAAGACTTCGGGGCATTACGAAACCCATATGCCCGCCGTTTTTCAGGTAGGTGTCAGCGGCGTGGACGAGGAAGACGCTCGCGAGCTCCATGTGGGTCATCAGAGCCTGGTTCCTCGGCGCGAGCTGGTAGCGCTCGATGGCGAGCTCCTTCACCCGTGCTTGGTAGGAAGGGTCGGCGATATAGCGGTAGGAAAGCCAGGGTGGATTGCCGGCGATGATGTCGAAGCGTTTCTTGAAGAAGGCTGGCCGGTAGGTGTTGCGGAGGATGAAGCTCCAGATGTGATTTTCTTTTGCACGGATCTTTTTCGCCATTGCGCGGGCGAGGGCGAAACAAGCATTGGCCGCCTGGCCGACCACGTCCTCGGCGAGGCTGGGCGTGCGGCGCCTGAGCGCGTTCAGGATGCTCTCGACGCTTTCTGAGTCGGCCTCGAGGGCGATGTTCTTCGCCGCCTCGGAGGCCAGGAGGACGAGCTCGTCGTAGATCTGCGATTGCTGGAAGACGGCGCGGGGTATGAGGAACTTCTCGGCGAGGAAATGCACCTCGACATTGTCCGCGTCGAAACCGAGGGCTCCCTGGGCTCCGGTATCCTCCTCGAGGGGCATGAAGAGGCTGTCGGCCAGGAATACGGGAATGAAGGCGGGCCGTTTTTTGTGAGCTAGCTCCTCGCGGATCGCGAGTACGTAATTTGCGCGCGAGATGGTGACCGCGAGGGGGTTGATGTCGATGCCGTAGACCTTGTCGAGGGCCGCTTCCAGGACGGCATCCCAATCGGCCCCTTCGCCCAGGCGCTCGCGCACGAGGGCCATGATCTTACGGAGGCCCGCTCGGAGGAAACTGCCCGATCCGCAGGTCGGGTCGATGAGGGAAGGGATCTCCCCTTTTTCGATCGCAGCGCCTTGCTCCTCGAAAAGCTTGTCAACGACCTTCTCGCAGAGCCAGTCTGGCGTATAGTACTCGCCAAGGTCGTGTCGATCCTGGGGATCGACGAGTTCCTGATAGACGCCTTTGAGTATGTCCTCGTCGAGGCGGGCGAAGTCGTATGTCTTGAGCTGGTTGAGTACGCGGAGCCACCAGTTCTCCAAGGTTGCCTGAACATCGGCATGACCTGTCCAGTGGAAAAAATCCTCGTCGGCGAGGTTGCGGATCTTCTTCGCGATGAACCAGCTTCCGTCGACGACTCCACGGATGAATGAAAGGTCGCCCTTTCCCGCCTCGGCGGGCCACAGTGCCGTCGCGACGAGGAAGCGGGCGAGCACGGACAGGTAACTGTGGCGCAGAAAGAGATCGAGCCCCGCATCGACGGAACCATAGGTGTACTGCAGGTACTTGCCCCACTGCTCGAAGGCGGTCTCGACCTCCGATTCTCCTCGGTGCTCCGCGAAGGCTGTTTCAAGGGCTTCGCGGAGGTCGTCCCAGAGGGCGCTTTCGAGACCGAAGTCGTTCTTGAAGGCGTCGGTCGTCGGCGTGAGGAGCTGTTCGCGGAAGAAGTTGCGGTCGAGGAAGTGGTAGAACTGGTCGAGGTCCGGGATCTCGGCGCTCTCGAGCTTCAGGTCTTCCTTGAGCCGTAACTCGATATCTGCCGGCTTTAGCCCATCGTTTTTTCGTTTCGCGGACGGGTGCCAGCAGATCCATCGGAGTCCGTCCGTGACGACCCCAATGTAAGGTCTTCGTCTTTTCCCTTCTTCATTCCAGAGCCCGGATACGTACTCGCATATTTGTCGCGAGCCTTCCTCGTACTTTGCCTTGACCGAGAGGTCCCTTTCGAACTCGATGACGAGGTTTCCGTAATATGAATCGATTCGTCCCATGCCAGGCTTCGTCTGGACGACAACGCTCTTCTCGGAACCCTGCATGTATTTCTCGATCTGGTCGCGCTCCGCGGGGAAGAGCTCGGCGAGCAGAACCAGGAATTTTTCGCGCTTGAAGGTCTCGTTGGAGGCTATGTTCTGACTCATGGTCCTATAGTAGGACTCGAGGATTTGAAGCCGTTTCGAATTATTGCCCATGCTGGGACAGTAGCATGGGTCTCTCGGCCGGGAAAGCGTCACCAAGTCGGTGCCCGGCCTCGTTGCGACGAAGCTTCGCTTCGTTAATCATAATCAAGTTGCCAGGCGAAAAAGAAAGTGGGGGTAGCGAAGAAGCGTCGGGCCGTCCGGGGACGGCCCGACCTTCGTAGCGAGGGGGAGCCGCATAGCGGGCGCTTCCAGTCCCGCGCAGAAAGGCGAAGCACTCCATCGACGTGAAAGTGCTAACCCGGCGGAGCGCCTTGCGGTGTTGGGCAGGACGACGGGTGTCGCGGGTAGGGAGGTATGTCCGCGGACGCTCGCCGAAGGCGTTGCGGACGCGGGCATACCGCAGTGCCCGCGACAGGACCCGTCCTGCCGGGCAAAGAAAAAGCCCTCCGTCGATGGAGGGCTTCGTCACATCAGGGAGTGTGCTCCCCCTTCTTACTTCGCGCGTTCCACGAAGCTCCCGTCCCGCGTGTCGAAGACGATCTTCGTGCCGATGTCGCAGAAGAGGGGGACCTGGACTTCGAAGCCGGAGTCGAGCTTGGCGGGCTTGGTGGACTTGCCGGAGGTGTCGCCCTTGATGCCGGGCTCGCAGTAGGTGATGGTGCGGACGATGTTGATGGGGAGGGTGACGGAGACGGGCTTGCCCTCGTAGAAGCCGACTTCGACTTCGATGTCGTCCTCGGGGAGCATGTAGTCGGCGGCCTCGCCGAGGTCCTCGCGGGTGAGTTCGTACTGCTCGAAGGACTCCTGGTCCATGAAGACCCAGGTCTCGCCGTCCATGTAGGAGGGTTTCATGGTGTGGTAGTCGATGGACACGTCCTCGAACTTCTCGCCCATGTCGAGGCCGAGTTCGGAGGTGGAGCCGGTGATGATGTTCCTGACCCTGAGTCGCTTGACCTGGCCGTTGCGGCCGCCCTTGATGCCGAGCATGCGCTGGACGACGACGACGTCGTTGCCAACCTTGAAGACCGTGCCGCCGCGGATATCGCCTGTCATGAGCATGGTAGTTCCTCGCCTGAAAATGATTTAGCCGTGGGCGTGTCTCGCGTGGGAGGCAGGTCTCGGCCGTTTTCCTTTGTATCGCGCGGGACCCTGGAGGCGGCACCGCTCCCCGCGTTTCGTAGCCCGAGCTGCCGTAGCCTGCGGTCTGTACGAATGCGGGACCGCATGCTAGCGCATTTCGCGGATAAATACCAGTAGTCGCGGCGGGGGCGGGCCTTGCTTTTCTCCCATCGCGACTACACTTATGGCATGAAAGTCATCGAAGCGGGGCTCGGCGTCCAATTGGTCGAAGTGCCGGAGTCCGGCCTGTCGATTCTCTGCGGCTGCCCCGAGAATGTGTATAAGTTGCTCAGGCGGGCGGGGGCTATCTCTCGGGTGGAGGGGGGCGGCGAGGTCTGGGAATCGGGGCCGAACGCTATTCTCCTTTCCGAGTTCCCGATCCAGGGCGGGCGCTTTTGCAATCTGATCGAGTTTCCCGTTCTTCAGATGCTCTATCGCCAGGGGATGATGCTTCCCGGCCATCCGAACAACCATGGGCTCAGGCCTCTGTTGATAGGGCATCGCGACGATCTGGAGGCGATGGCCCGCTATGTGCGGCTGGGGAATTACGGTCTGAGTTCGGTCGATGCTCTGGTCGCCGCCGGTTTGGGGCGGGAGGAGGCCGGGGAGCTCCTCCGGATGAAGCGGCACTTTGCCTTCGGTTCATTCAAGGCGACGGAGGAGCTTCTCGAGTTCAGGACCATCGAGGGGCCGGCTGTCGAGCTCAGGGGCGGGACCTACCTGCGGCGGCTCGGGCCCAATCGCTATCAGTTTTTCCACGGCGACGATTCGGCCCTCGTCGATCTCAGTCTGCCGCCGGGAAAGGTCTACGGTCTGCCTTATGTCCTCCCCCGCGCCTCGGTTTCGCGCGAGCTCTTTTCCGTGGTCCACATCGGCGAGGGTACGGGCTGGGATGTGGAGCGTCCTTGCATGGGGAGTCTCGTGGTCTATCGGGGGGAGTTCTGGCTGATCGACGCGGGGCCCCATGTGCGGGAGAGTCTCGCCGCCCTGGGGCTCGGGGTCGACGATCTTCGCGGGGTCTTCATCACCCACGCCCACGACGACCATGTGGTGGGGCTGACGGCCCTCCTCCACGCGGAGCGGAGAATACAGTTTCTCGCGGTGCCCTGGGTGAGGGCGACGGTCCGGGAAAAGCTCCACGCCCTGGCCGGTCTCGACGAGGAGGCCTTCCGCCAGACCTTCGAGCTCCGCGATCTCGTGGAGGGTGTCTGGAACGATCTCGAGGGTCTCGAGGTGCGGCCCTTCCTCTCGCCCCATCCGGTGGAGACGACCTGTCTGCGCTTCAGGGTTCGCGGCCCCGCGGGCGAAAGGAGCTACGCGCACCTGGCCGACCTTTCATCCTTCGAGGTCATCGACGCGATGGTGAGGGAGTCGGACCGCGACGCGAGGGGGGAGGAGCTTCCCGGTATCACGCGGGCCTTCGCGGAGAGGACGAAGGCGCTGTACCTCGAGCCGGCCGATCTCAAGAAGGTGGACGTGGGCGGGGGGATGATCCACGGCGAGGCGCGGGATTTCGCTTCCGACACTTCGGGGGAGCTGCTCTTGAGCCACACGGATTCGGCGGCCGATATTGAGGCTGCCCTCGGCGGCCGGGCTGCCCTCGGCGGCGGTGGGGCCCCGGGCGAGATACGTGGGAGGGTGGCGGTCTTCGGCGAGGAGAGCCTGCTCATCGCGGCCGACAGGGATTATCGACGGGAGGCTGCCCGAGCCCTCCTCGAGGCCCAGTTCGCCGATGTCCCCGGCACTGAGCTCGATGCCCTCCTCGTCGCCGCGCCGAGGGCGATGGTCGAGGGGGAGCGGTTCATGGCAAGGGGGGAGCTGCCGGATTCGGTCGAGCTCATCCTCTCGGGGCTGGTCGCCGACGAGAGAGGCGCGCTGTATGGCGCGGGCTGGCTCGTCGGGGAGGCGGAGTGCCTGGCGGGGCTGCCCCCGAACTCCGAGTTCCGCTGCGCGACGGGCGTCGAGTCGCTGCCGATCCCCGGTCGGCTTTTCGCGGACTTTGTCGACCGTCTCGAGCTCGGCGCCGACCGGGCGCTCAGGCGGGAGATCGTGGGTTTCCTTCGCAATTGCGAGCTTTTTCCCGACATCGTCGCCACGGCCTCGATAGACCGCCTCGCCTCGCGGGTGGTCCTCGTGTCCTATTCGGCCGGCGAGGCCTGCGGTGGCGGCGGGGGAGACGTGCATGTGCTGGTCTCGGGGCGGGTGGCGCTCCGGGCGGGAGGGGCGGAGGTCGCGACCCTGGGCCCCCGCGAGATTTTCGGCGAAGAGGCGGTATTCTCGCCCGGCGCCGTGACTTTCGACATGAGGGCCCTCGAGGAGGTGACCGCCTACCTCCTCCCCCTCGATGAGCTCCGGAAGATCCCCTATCTCCTGTGGCGGCTTCGCGAAATTCTCGCGCGGCGTCTGGCGGCGGCCCGGAGGAGTTTCGACTACTTGTGGCGGCCGGAGTATTCGGTCGGCGTGCCGGAGCTGGATGCCCAGCACCGGGGGCTCTTCGCCCTCCTCGACGCCCTGGTGGCCGAAATCAACGATCCGGGAGCCTGCGGCGACATCGGTCCGAGCATCGAGGCGCTCAGGCCCGTCGTGGTCGAGCATTTCCGGACCGAGGAGGCCCTGATGGAGAAGGCGGACTACGAGGGGCTGGCCTTCCAGCGGGAGCGCCATGCGGCCTTCCTCCTGGAGCTGGACGAATGGGCGCGCCGCGTGGCCTGCGGCGACCGGCACGCCGCCCGCGATCTCGGCGACTTCCTGGCCGACTGGCTCATCCGCCACACCCTGGGCATCGACCGTGCCTACGCAGGCAGGCTCGGCGAGCTCGGGGCCGGCGCCGATCTCGTGAACCCGCGGCGGGCGTCAAACATCTGAGCCCGCGAGGGTCCTGACGAAGGCGAGGAGGTGGGCGGCGAGGTCGCCGTTCGCCAAGAGGCTGTCGGCAAAGGCTTCGAATCCGGGGCGGAGTGCCGGGAGGGCTTCGAGCAAGGCGGCGATGTCCTCCGCCTCGCCGCCCGAGGCAAGGGGCCCGTCGACGAGGCGGTCGTTGAAGGCAAGGGTGAAGGCCTCGTAGGCGGCGAAGGCGGCAGCGGGGACGCCTGAGCGCGAAAAGTCGGGTCGCATCCTTTCGAGGAGGGCGCGAACCTTTACCAATTGGTAATTGTCCTCCTGCCGATAGGCGTGCCAGACGAAGGGGCTGCCCGCGAGGGCGGCTCGCGCGAGGCTCTCCTCGCCGCGGACGATGGCGAGGTCGGCGGCGAGGAGGACTTCGTCCCAGAGCTCCTGGGGGAGGAAGGGGAGGCTGAGGGCCGGGAAGGGCCTGAGCGCGGCTTCCCAGGCTTCGAGGAAGGGAGTCGAGCTGCGCCCCGCGGCGACGAGGGCGAGGGGTTTCGCGGCGGTCGCGAGGGGGACGGCGGGCCCGAGGGCGGCGGAGGGCCTGAAGGCGGCGGAGGGCCTGAAGGCGGCGGAGGGCGCCGCCGCGATGGCGGAAACGATACGGTCGTAATCGTGCTCGTAGCTGAAGACGAGGATCCAGGGCCGGAGTTCGTCCCCTGGCGGGAGTTTGAAACCAGCGCGGCGGGCTAGGTCGCGGCGTTGTGCCTGGATGGAAGCTGTCCCATCCTGGACAGTGACTGTCGTGGGTGGGACAGCTACTGTCGTATTTGGGACGGTCGAGATTGTGGGGATCGACTTTCTGAGACCGCGCCAAAGCTCGGCTCTAGCGCGAAATTGCCGATCGATGACGAGGCCGCCGGTCGCGCGGGTAAAACCTGGCATGAAAATGTATTTGGAGACGAGGGCGTTTCTCGTGGCCGAAAGCATTCGATGGAGTTCGTCGGCCCAAGTTTCGGCGCTGAGGTGCTCGAGGTTGACGATGAGGCGCCTGTCGTCACGTTGGGGGTCGAAAAGGAGCTCTTCGAGGGCTTCGGGGCGGCCGCAGGCGAAGCATTCGACCACAATATGGGGCAATTCCGCGTCAGAGCAGGCCTTCGCGAGCTCGGCAAGGCCGATATCCCAACCGAGGACTGTCCAGGCGCCCAGTTTCTGCACCTGTTTGTCGGGGTCGATCTCGGGCTGTATGGCGCTGAAGGACTCGAGGTCGTCGACGTGGAGGCGGAGTCCGATGCCCTTTTCGGCCTCCGAGAGTGCCTTCGCGAGACGATAGACGAGGCCTATGTCCCCGTAGTTGTCCACCACCTTGCAAAGGATGTCGATGACCATGGGCTAATGATTGTCGGATGGCACGGATCGTGCAAGTAGGTAACTGGATCATTGCTATATAAGGCAACGGCTATTGTTTGGGTGACTTTTCGTATGGTATCACTGAAGCCATCCGAAAACGGTCCTTCACTCGCTAAAGTCTTATCGTAAAAAGCCGAAATTGATGTGGGTAAGTCTCAGTCTCGGGTGAGAACCCTGGAGGACCAATGGGCGATCTGTCTGCCAAGCGTTCCGCCGCTTCGGCGAAACGGCTTTCGATTATCGGGCTGGGCCTCGCCATAGCCCTTTCCCAGACCACCTGTAGCGCCTTCAACGCGGGTCTCGGCTCGAAGATCGACATCGAGCCGCCGAGCGTGAGCATCCTCTCGCCCTCGAGCGGGGATTTCGTAAAAGGCATAATTACGATAAAAGGCAAGGCCTCCGACGACACGGGCGTCAAGTCGGTCGTCCTAGCCCTGACCAACGACCAAACCCAGGCCGCCATAGGGCAGCCGATCACGGCCAACTTCGACGCAAAGACGGGCACATGGGCAGCGCCGCTGGACGTCCTCTCCCTGGTCCCCTCCGCGTCGAGCGCCGAAGTGCCGGTATCGATCGTCGTCACCGTGACCGACATAGCCGACCCGCCCCATGTCACGAAGACGATTCCGCCGCTCAAGCTCGTATTCGACGATCACGCGCCTACGCTCGCCCTGAATTACCCCGACCGCTCGGCCATGGAAGCCGCCTCCAACAGTTCAGACCACATCTCGCTGAGCGGGGTGGTGCCCTTCAGCGGCAGCGCCTTCGATATCGGGCTCAAACAGGTTGCCTTGACCTATACCCCCTACGATTCGAGCGGAAACCGCGGCGCCTCAAAGACCATCGTGGCCAATGGCGCGAGCTCCTGGTCCCTCGATCTCGACACGACCACGCTTTTCCCCTCGAGCGTCGGCAGGGTCGACCTCTCATTTACCGCGACGGATAGCGCCTATTCGGACAGCGACCCGAACGGTAACGCGACGACCTTGGACATCGACCCCAAGGATTCCGCCACCAGCCTGTACGGAGTCGTCATCGACCAGAACGCGAGCAAGCCAACCTTCAATTCCGACAATGGCAACAACCTCAACCTCGATCTCAAGGCCGGGTTGCAGCCCGATCCCTCCGCCGTCTATTCGCTCAACCCCGGTATTACGATCCCACTCACCGTCGAAGACATTAATGGTCTCAGGACAGTCGACGGCCAGCCCTACACCTGGAGCGGCACGAGCAACCTCGATGTGGACGTTACTGTCACCCAAAAAATGCCCCAGCCAGACGGCTCCACGGTCTTGGGCAGTGCGCAAAGCGCGAGGACCCTGGGCTGGCTCGTTCCGAGTTCGACGATAGCGCCGAAGACCAGGGTCGCGCCCAACGGCAAGACTTATGTCATCTCCGCCGATTACCGACTGAGCCTGCCCGCCGCCACGGACGGCGATTTCATCCTCGGCTTTACCGCGACCAACGATCACGACGCCAAGGCTCCAGTCGGAAATACCGACGCCGATGAAACGAGGCTTGTCGACGCAACGATCACCCTCGATCTCGTTCCGCCCCGAGCCACCGAGACGAACTACGGTAGCGCCCTCATCCAATCGAACAGGGACGTGAGCTTCGCCGGCATCGCCGACGACGCGGCTCAGACGCATTATCGCAAGGCGAAGGGCGCCGTCTTGACCTATTCGAAGGACGGGGCCTCGCCCGTGACGGCTGCCGCTGCGACATCGGCGTCTCCGTCGGGATTTGCCTGGAACCTGACGAATTCGGCTGCCACCGCGGCCCAGGGTTTCGCTTGGAGCTATACGCTGCCCGCCTCCCTCGGCGACGGAATGTACAATCTCGCGTTGGCGGTTACCGATTACGCGGACAAGGTTTCGACGGTTTCGCGGACGGTGCAGATCGATACTTCGGCGCCGGTCGCCGTCATTTCCAATCCCCAGAGCCTGAGCTCCGCTTCTTCAGCATACTGGCTTTCCGGCTCGACGGCCGGCATCGGCGGCACGGCCTCTGACGGTGGGAGCGGGGTCGCGGCGGTCTATTACGCCGCCGTTGCGAAGGGGAGCGCCGTTCCGGCCTTTTCGACTTCGAGCGGGATTTGGACCCAGGCCGGCGGAACGCTGAGCTGGAGCGGCACGCTCAAGCTCGGAGGGAGCGGAGGGCTCGGGGAAGGCGAATACACGCTCTACGCGGCGGCGGTGGACGGAGCGGGGAATGTCTCCCCTCTCGTGTCGAGGGATTTCGGTGTCGATCTGAGCCAGCCGAACCTCGCCGTGACGACTCCGGCCTCCGATTCCTCTACCTATGCGGCGGCAGGCTCGGATGCCTTCCCCGGCTTCGCGGGAAACGTCTGGGATTCGAACGCCCTGGCGGGCGCCTCCTCCCTCACGGTGTACTATACGAAAAATGGCGTGTCGGCGCCTGTCTCGACGATCGCCGTTGTCGATTCCGCCCATTCGGCTCCGGGCAATTCGTGGACCTGGACGCCTTTCCCCTCGGGCATCGACGCGACCGGGCACTCGAACGACGGCATTTACGCCTTCACCTTCACGGCGACGGACGTGGCGGGAAAGACGGCGAGCGTGACGCGGACGGTGCAAATCGACACGACGGCGCCCTCCCTGGTGGCGACGGCGCCCGTGGCGAACGAGTCGACCTCGAGTTCGAGTTATACGATTCAGGGCACCTCGACGGACACGGGCGGTGTTGGATTTCCCGGGACGAACGCGGTCGAGTACAGCCTGGACGGCGGTTCGACATGGACGGGGCTGAGCCTGAGCGGGACGAGCTGGAGCGCCACGGTGAGCCTCGGAACGACCGAGGGCGCGAAGACGCTGAAGCTTCGGTCGACGGACAAGCTGGGCAACCAGTCGAGCCAGACGATCGGGTTCTTCTACGATCTGAATCCTCCGGTGATGCAGGAGACGGGAGTGGGCGGTGGGACGAATCCGGCCACCTATTCGACTGCGACGAGGAGCACGGTCCATTTCGCGGGCAGCGCGAGCGATACCGACGCGCTGGCGAGCGCCCATGCGCTGACGGTGTCGATCGACCACGCGGCTGCGGTGGACCTGTTCGGCCTCGCCGCGCCCTATACCGCGTCGGGCACGGCCGGCGGCTGGACGGTGAACGTGGCAGTCGGCTCGGGCGGCCTGGCCGACGGTCCTCACGACTTCGTTTTCACGGCGACGGATATCGCGGGGAAGACCACCTCGGTCGAGAGAGCGGTGACCGTGGATACCACGGCGCCGGTGAGCTCCATCGTGACGCCTCCGATTCTTTCCTCCCTCGACACGAGCTATTGGCTTTCGGGGGCGACCGCAGGCATCGGCGGGACCTCGACCGATTCGGGCAGCGGAGCGTCGGGGATCGTCGGTCTGTACTATGACATCGTGGCGAAGGGAAGCGCCGCGCCGGCCTTCTCCACCTCGACCTGGACCCAGGCGGCCGGAACGACGAACTGGAACGGCACGGTCAAGCTGAGCGGTACGGGTGGGACCGGCGAAGGCCAGTTCACTATGTACGTGGCGGCCGTCGACGCCGTCGGTAACGTCGAGACGGCCAAGACGCGCGATTTCGGCGTGGACCAGAATCCCCCGACGGCGACGGAGACGCACACGGCAACCTTCGCCGCTAAGAGCCTGTATACTCTGACCGGCACGATCGCGGATACGAACTCCCTGTCGACGCTCGCCATCACGGAGCAAAAGGGAAGCGGAACTCCGCTGACCGTGGCGTTCGCGGCGCCGGCGTCGGTGGGCGGTACGAGCCAAGGCTGGACTTCGGCGAGTCTTCCCCTGGGAAAGTCTCAAGCCGATCTCGACGCCCATGCGGCCGATGGGAGCTATGCCTACGCGATCACGGTGACCGATGTCGCGGGGAAGTCGACGACGATCACTCGCACCGTGAACATCGACACGACGGCGCCGACTTTGAGCATGAGCGCTATTCCGTCCTGGATATCCTCTTCGGCCTACACGATCGGCGGGAGCGCGACCGACCCGAACGCCGGCGCCTCTGGCGTCGCGAATATCGTGTACAGTCTGGACGGTGGAACGAGTTGGACGAGCGCGGGCTGGTCGGACAGCTCGGGCGGAACGAACACGAGCGGGACCTGGACGGCGACTCTGACGGGACTCGCCGAGGGATCGCACAGCCTCATCGTGAAGGCCATCGACGCGGCGGGCAACGCGACGACGAACGTTGCGGTCGACTTCGGTGTGGACCTCGCCGCGCCGAGTCTCGGGGTCGGAGCGACCCCCGCGACGATCACCTCGTCGACGGCATCGAGTTTCACGGGTTTCGGAGGAACGCTGTCCGACAGCGATCCCGCATCGGTGATGGGGAGCACGCTCGGCGTGACGGTGAGTTCGACGCAGAACGGGAACCTCGTCGACAACGGCTCGCCGATTACGGCAGGGTCGAATTGGACCTTCGGCTTCGCGATAAACGCGACGACCCACGCCCAGGACGGACTGTGGAGCTTCACGTTCACGGCGACGGACGTCGCGGGCAAGGCGACGGTTGTGACGAGGAGCCTGACGGTGGACACGCAGGCGCCTACGATCACGGTGACCTCTCCTTCGGCGAACGGCTGGGTGTCGTCGAGTTCCCTGTCGGTGACGGGCGTGGCGAACGATGGGTCTGGAACCGGCGTGAACGCGGTGTACGCGAAGGTAGATAACGCCTCGATCGATCATAGTAGTGAAGACCCCACGGTCTCAGCCAATGGTTGGACCCTGATGGCGGGGAAGACGAACTGGAACACGGACGCGACGCACGCACTGCCAGTCCTAGCAGGCGAAGGCAATAAGACCTTATGGATAAAGGCGACGGACGCGGCGGGGAACATCACGACCGCCAGCGAGGCGATCTCCGCTACCAACAAGATCGACTTCGGCTATGACGCCGCGGCGCCGAATCTCGCGGAGACGACGATAAACACGACGTCGACGGTGAGCACCGATGCTCCGCCGTCCTTCGACGGAGCGACCTGGGACAGCGATCCCGTGGGGGCGGCGACACCTTTGACGGTGAGCTACTCGAAGAACGGGGGAACGGCAACCTCGGCCACGATCAACGTGGTGGGAACCTCGACGAGTTCGCCGGGCAACCTGTGGAGCTGGACTCCCTTCGCGACCCTCGACACGGCGGGACATACGCAGGACGGGCAATGGAGCTTCGTGTTCACGGCGACGGATGCGGCGGGAAAGACGACCGTCGTGACGCGCTCGATCCAGATAGATACGACGGCTCCGACGGCGGCGGTGAACGCCATTGGCGGCTACGTGAGCGGCGTGATTCCGATCAGCGGGAGTTCCTCGGACGCGGGAGCCGCGACGAGCGGCGTGGCGAAGGTGCAGTACCAATTGGGAAGCACGGCCGGCGCCTGGACGGACGCTTCGGGGGCCGGGAGCTGGATCGGGAGCCTGGATCTGAGCGCCTCGGCCGAGGGAACGCTTGCTTTGTACGTTCGCGCAGTGGACTTCGCCGGGAACGTCGGGCTACCCGTGAGCACGACGATCAATATCGACAAGGCGAATCCCGAGGCTACGGAAACGACGCATGGGACGGCATTGATCCAGAGCAATATGAACGTGGCCTTCGCGGGCCAGGCCGATGATGCGGCGGTGACGAGCGGGCGGCAGGCATCGAGCGCGGTGCTGAGCTACTCGAAGAACGGCGGGGCGGCGGTGACGCTGACAGGCGCAGATGGGTTCAATTGGAACCAATCGACAGGGGCCTGGACCTACTCGCTGCCGACGAGTCTGGGAGATGGGCTATACGCGCTGACGCTGCTGGTATCGGACGCGGCCGGGAAGACGGCGAGCGTGACGCGAACGGTGCAGATAGACACGACTGCGCCCGCCTTGGTGGCGACGGCGCCCGTGGCGAACGAATCGACCTCGAGTTCGAGTTATACGATCCAGGGCACCTCGACGGACACGGGCGGTGTTGGCTTTCCCGGGACGAACGCGGTCGAGTACAGCCTGGACGGCGGTTCGACATGGACGGGGCTGAGCCTGAGCGGGACGAGCTGGAGCGCCACGGTGAGCCTGGGGACGACCGAAGGCGCGAAGACGCTGAAGCTTCGGTCGACGGACAAGCTGGGCAACCAATCGAGCCAGACGATCGGGTTCTTCTACGATCTGAATCCGCCGGTGATGCAGGAGACGGGAGTGGGCGGAGGGACGAATCCGGCCACCTATTCGACGGCGACGAGGGGCACGATCCATTTCGCGGGCAAGGTGGAGGATACGGATGCGCTGGCCGCTAGCGGAGCCTTCCAGGTGTCTATCGACCATGGTGCGGCGGTGGACGTCGGTTCGCTCGGGGCGGGGTACGCCTATGCAACCGTGGCTACGGCACAGGGCTTTACGTGGACTCTGGACGTGACGGTGGGGGCCGGCGGCCTTGCGGATGGGACACACGACTTCGCTTTCACGGCGAAGGACATCGCTGGCAAGACGATATCGGTTGACCGGGTCGAGCAGGTGGACACGACGGCGCCTTCGAGCGCGATCGTGACGCCGACAGCCGGCTTAACGAGCGCCGACGCCGCGTACTGGCTTTCTGGAACGACGGCCTCGATCAACGGGACCTCGGGCGACACGGGGAGCGGGGCGACAGGCGTCACGGGTGTGTACTACAAGGTCGTGACGAAGGGATCGGCGGCGCCGACCTTCTCGACGGCGAGCTGGACGCAAGCCGGCGGTACCTCCAATTGGAACGGCACCCTGACCTTGAGTGGAAGCGGCGGAATCGGCGAAGGCGAGTACGCGCTATATGTGGCGGCAATGGATGCGGTGGGGAATGTCGAGACGGCGAAGACGCGCGACTTCGGCGTGGACCAGAATCCGCCGACGGTGACGGAGACGCACGCGGCGGTGAGTTCGACAAAGATGACCTACACGCTGACGGGCAATATCGGAGACACGAACGCGCTCGCAACGATGAGCATCACCGAGAGCATGAACGGCGGAATGGCTCAGGCCGTGGGTTTCACTCCGTCGGTGGCCTTGGCCGGGGTGAAGACGGCGAGCTTTACGTCGGCGAGCCTGCCCCTGGGCGGGGTGGTTGACGGGTCCTACGCCTATGTGATCACCGGAACGGACGCGGCGGGTAAGACGACGACGGTCAATCGGACGATCACGATCGACACGACCGCGCCGACGGTGAACCTGAACGCGGTGCCCGCGTGGGTGTCGTCATCGGCTTACACTATCAGCGGGAGCGCGACGGATCCGAATCCGGGCAGCGGCGCCTCTGGGGTGGCGACGATCCAGTACAGCCTGGACGGCGGGACGAGCTGGGCGAACGCGGCCTGGACGGACACGTCGGGGACGAACGTGGCGGGGACCTGGACGGCGACGATGACGGCTCTCGTGGAGGGACCGCACAGCCTCCTCGTGAAAGCTACGGATGCCGCGGGGAACGCGGTGACGAACGGGGCGGTGAACTTCGGGGTGGATCTTGCCGCGCCAATCCTGAGTGTTGGAGCGACGAGCTCGACGATCACGGCGGCGACGGCCTCCGGGTTCACGAGCTTTACCGGCACGCTGTCGGACACGAATCCGGCATCGGTGCTGGGAAGCACATTGAATCTGACGGTGAGTTCGACGCAGAACGGGAACGTCGTGAACAACGCCACGCCGATCGCGGCGGCGTCGAACTGGAGCTTTGGATTCGCGATAAACGCGATGACCCACGCCCAGGACGGACTGTGGAGCTTCACGTTCACGGCAACTGATGCCGCGGGCAAGACGACAGTGGTGACGAGGAGCCTGACGGTGGACACGGAGGCGCCGACGATCACGGTGACGTCTCCCTCGGCGAACGGCTGGGTGTCGTCGAGTTCCTTGTCGGTGACGGGCGTGGCCAGCGATGGGTCTGGAACCGGCGTGAGCGCGGTATACGCGAAGGTGGACGGATCCTATGTGGCGTCGAGCGGAACCGATCACAGTAGTGAAGATCCGACGGTGGTCGGGAACGGCTGGACCTTGCTGGCCGGGAAGACGAGCTGGAACACGGATGCGACGCACGCGCTACCGGCTCTGGTGGGCGAGGGATACAAGACGCTTTGGGTGAAGGCGGTCGACACTGCGGGGAACGTTACGACGGCGAGCGAGGCGGTCTCGGCGGCAAACATGATCGGTTTCGGAATGGATCTCAATCCGCCGACCTTGGCTTTCACGGACGCCGTGCCGAGCTTGGTGAAGGCCGGATTCACGCTCGCGGGCACGACTTCCGACTCGAATCCCGCGGGATCGCCGACTCTGTCGGTGACCATCGACGGCGGCGCTGCGCAGGCGGTCGCCGTGACCTCCGGCGCCTGGACCCTGCCGGTCGTGTCGCCTGCGGATGGCCAGCACACATACGTGTTCGTTTCAAGCGACGTGGCGGGAAAGACGACGACGCAGACTCGAACGATCACGGTCGATACGACCAGCCCTGTTACGACGATCAATCAGCCGGGGAGTTATGCGCCGGCCAATGCGGGGTACTGGCTGTCTGGAGCGACGGCGAACTTAGGCGGTTCCGCCTCTGATTCGGGGTTGGGCGCCTCGGGAGTGGCATCGGTGTACTACAAGGTGGATGGCCTCTATGTGGCATCCACTTCCACGGATCACGGCGGGGAGAACCCGACGGTGGCGTCGGGCTGGATCGTTGCGGCCGGGACGAGCACCTGGTCGACGACGGCGAGTCTGTCGACGATTGGGGAAGGCCAACATACGCTTTGGGCGGCCGCGCTGGACAACGCGGGGAACGTGGCGACGATCGTCCATCGAGACTTCGGCGTGGACCAGAATCCGCCGACCGTAAGTGAGACGCACGCGGCGACCTTTGCGACGAAGAGTCTCTACACGCTGGGCGGCACTATCGCGGATACGAACGCGCTTGCTGCTCTCACGGCGACGGAGCAAAAGGGAGTGGCGACGCCGCAGAGCGTAACGTTCACGGCGCCCCTTTCGATCGGGGGGACGAGTCAGGGTTGGACTTCGGTGAGTCTTCCTCTCGGACAGAGTCAGGCCAATCTCGACGCGCACGCGGCGGATGGAAGTTATACATATATAATCACGGTGACGGACGCGGCGGGAAAGACGACGACGGTCAATCGGACGATCACGATCGATACGACGGCGCCGACAGTAAGCCTGAACGCGGTGCCTGCGTGGGTATCGTCATCGGCTTACACGATCAGCGGGAGCGCGACGGACCCGAATCCGACGGGTGGAGCCTCTGGCGTGGCGACGATCCAGTACAGCCTGGACGGCGGGACGACTTGGGCGAACGCGGCATGGACGGATACGTCGGGGATAAACGTCGCGGGGACCTGGACGGCGACGATGACGGGACTGGCGGAGGGACCGCACAGCCTCCTCGTGAAGGCGACTGACGCCGCGGGGAACGCGGTGATGAACGCCGCGGTGAACTTCGGGGTGGACTATAATCCGCCCAACCTGAGCGTGACGGCGCCTCCCGCGACGGTGACGGCGACTACGGCAGCGGGCTTCGCGGGCATGGGCGGCTACGTTTGGGATTCGTACCAATTAGCATCGAGCTCGTCCCTGACGGTGACCTACACGAAGAACGGCGGGACGGCGACGACGGCGACGATCCCGGTGACAGATTCGACGCATGTAACGCCGGGCAATGCCTGGACCTGGACGCCTTTTAGCGGTGGAATCGACGCGGCGACGCACGCGAACGACGGCATCTATTCGTTCACGTTCACGGCGACGGACGCGGCGGGGAAGGTTACGCAGAGCGGGCCTTATTCCATGACAGTGGATACGATGTCGCCGCAGTTGACAGTGACTTCGCCCGCGACGACGACGCCAATGACCTGGGTATCGAATTCTACCTTAAATGTGACGGGGGTCGCTAACGACGGCTCCGGCTCAGGCGTGCAGTCGGTATATGTGCTGGTCGACGCCCCCTACGTGGTTTCCACTTCCACCGACCATAGCGCCGACGATCCGACGGCGACTGGATCGCTTTGGACGAAGGCTACAGGCACGGTGAGTTTTAGCGCGAGCCTCACTCTGGCGAGCGAAGGCGCGAAGACGCTTTGGATAAAAGCTGTCGACAATTATGGAAACTGGACGACAAACGCGGAGGCCCTCTCGGCCAAGGTGGACTTCGGTTACGATAAGACCGCGCCGAGCCTTGTTTCGACGGATACGGTGCCTTCGACAGTGAACGCAATCTTTACCCTTGGCGGCACCATCTCCGATGCCGCCAGCGGGCTTGCGAGTCTCGTGGTTAGCGCGGACGGCGCCACGCCACCAACTTCCGTGACCTTCGGTTCGGGGAAATGGAGTTATCCGGTCGCGTCCTTGCCGGCCGACGGAAGTCATAGTTATGTCTTTACCGCGACCGACAATGCCGGCAACGTAAAGACCATGACGCGAACCGTCGCGGTCGATACGAAGGCGCCGGTCGTTACCTTCAGCAATATCGATCCGACGAAGAACGCTGCTTCGACAGCCATCACCTTGGTCGACAGCCTTCCCAAAGTCATGGGTACTATAACTGACGAAACTGGGGTCGGTACGGTCCAGTCGATGGTGGAGTTCTCCGCCGACAACGGAACAACCTGGACGACGACGGAGTCTTGGACTTCCCTTTCTACCAGCGGTTCGACGCCGCTCAGCGTCGGTTTCGCGAAGGATCTCTCGGCGGCGCCCTTCCTTACGGACGGACTCTATCGCATCATGCTTTCCGTCGCCGATACGCTCGCGACTCCGAACTCGGGAAATTCAGCTACAGTCTGGTTCCGTCTCGATCGGAACAATCCCGTCGTTTCGAGCCTTGTCTCCTCGGCGGGTTCGGCCGCCGTGAATGCGAATTTTACCCTCTCGGGCAACGCCTCGTCGAACAACCTCTCGGTGGTCGAATACAGATTCGACTCCGGGTCCTACACGACGATGAGCGGCGTAAGTCCGGGAACTTATAGCTTCTCGACAGGCCTCGGGAACGCCATCTCCGTCGCGGCCTCGACCATGGCCGAAGGAACTCACACCGTCACCGTCCAGGCCCTGAGTTCGGGACAGCGCGTGGGTTCACAGACCTATTCCTTCCTAGTAGACAAAACCGCACCAGCGCCGACGATCACCACGCCCGCTTCAGGAACCGCGATTTCTGGCAATTCGGTCATTATTGGCGGCGGGGCCACGGACCTCGGCGGCGGCGGGACTCCTGCGGGAATCTCCGGCGTCGACTGGCAGCTTGCGCGCGGCATGTCCCTTGGCTTGACTGGCTCGACCTTCTCCGCCGGCGCGGCCCATGGCCTCGCAGCCGGTGACATCGTGTATTTCTCCGCCTACGCCGGCGGCAGCCTTCCTTCCGGCATTTCGGCCAACCAGCCTTATTGGATCAGTTTGACAGGCCTCACGAGTACGGCCTTCGAAGTCTCGGCCACGAACGGCGGAGCGGCGCTCAATCCGGGAACCGGAGGGATCGCTTTCTTTGCGGCCAAGGTCGGGACCTGGACGGCGGCGACCTACGGTTCCTCGACATGGAACACAACCCTGGATTCGACGACCCTGAGCGAGGGGAGCTACCTCATCTTTTCCCGGGCGACCGATCTCGCGGGCAACGTGAGCGCGGCCATCGCCTCGCGCGTTATGGTCGACCAAGGCCTGCCCTCGGTGGACTTCTCGACGACCGCGGCATCGGGAATATTCAGTTCGGCCTTCGTGGCCTCGGGACTCACTTCCGATCCTTCGGACGCGAGCGACCCGGTCGCGACGAACGGCGTCGCCTCCCTTATCCTCTCCATCGACGACCCGACTTTCAATTCGTCCCATATAGGAACCGTCGCGATCGATCTCACGAGGACCACGGCTTGGTCCTACGATCTCGCGAGCGCTCCCAGCGCTTTCTTCTCGGGGCTCTCCGGCGTGCCGACGAACTTCGCGTCGATATCCGAAGGCTCGCATTATCTCTACGCCCGTGTCACGGACAAGGCTGGTAGGACCTTCGACAAGGCCTTCGCCTTCATCAAGGACACGGTGGCGCCTGCCCCGTCCTTCACCAATCTGTCGACTTCCACTCCCTGGACGGTCTATCTCCAGACGGGAACGAAAATCGCTGGCACCATCGCGGACGCGAACGGCGTCGCTTCGGCAACCTATGAAGTCGAACAGTATACGGGCGGACTCTGGACTATCAAACAGGCGACCACGAGCCTCGGCTCCACGGCCAACTCGACCAATTTCCCCTGGACGGTGGATCTGAGCGGATACGCCGACGGGCACTACCGATTGACCTTGAACGCCCAGGACCGGGCAGCACCGTCGGCCAACGCGATGGCTCCGCAAGTCTGCGAATTCTACCTCGATACGGCGGCGCCGACGGCGGGCATCGCGAATCCCGCGACCGGCAGAATTGCCTCGACGGACATCGGCGCCCCGACGGGCGCGGCCGCCGACGCCAATTTGACGAGCGCCGCGATCCAGCTCGATTCGAATCCGGCAGTAGACGTCTTCGCGAGCGCCGGAGCCTGGACCTATCCTTCGTGGAATTGGGCCGGGCTCGCCGATGGCACCCATACTCTCACCTTGACCGCGACCGACATCGCCGGGAAGACGACGACGACTACCAGAACCTTCGTGAAGGATACCTCTGCGCCGGCTGTCTCCTACAACAATATCGCGACATCGGGCGCCGGATATCCCACCGTGATTTCGACCTCGGCGACACCGAGCCTCTCGGGTACCCTGACCGATGCCTCGGGCATCGCTTCCTATTCCTACACCCTCAGCGCATACAACCCGGCGAGCGCGAGCTGGAATCCTATGATCGCCTCCTCTTCGACGATCGTGACCGGAAGTCCTGTTACCTACAATTGGTCCATTCCCCTTTCGACCCTCGGCCTTCCCGACGGCAAGTACCAGGTGACCGTCAGCGCTATTGATGTCGCGTCCCCGGCAAACGGCACCGCTTCGCCGACCCAGGTCCAGTTCTTCATTTCCAATGCATCCCCGGCCGCGGCCCTAATCTCCCCGGCCTTGGGGAGTTGGGTCAGCGCGTCCTTCACCCTGACGGGCACCGCCCAGGATTCGAGCGGCGTGACGGGTCTGAGCGTCGTGGCGACCAGCGCCTCTTCCCCGACCTTCGGCGCCTCAAACGCCTTGCCTGCCTTCGCCATCATCGGCGTCGGCACGGCTACGGCCACCTTCCAAACCAGCCTGCCTCACGGCCTCGGTGTCGGCGACTCGGTCTACATCGCGGGCTCGGCAATGCCGACGACCTTGGCCGGGGCTCTGCTCTCAATCTCGACCTATACGGTCGCGAGCGTAGGCGCTTCGTCGGCGACCTCCGGGATCGACGAGTTCACGCTAACCGGCGTAAGCTCGCTCACGGGTTCGGGTTCGGGTCTATCGGTTGCGAAGTCCGGTACCGCCTTCGGCACCGCCGTGGCGCCTCCAGTCGCCTCGCTTGCCCTGGCGGCGGGTACCGGTGTATCCACCACCTCTGCGCTATTTGCCAACGGCAATGTCGTCTACTTTACCGGAAGCTTGCCTTCGGCCACGCCGGCCATTTCGGCCGGAACGCCCTATTACGTACAAAGCGTTTCCGGTTCTACATTCGTCCTTTCGACGGCGGCCAGCGGGGGCACGATCCTCAACTACGCCTCGGCAGGATCGGCGACGGTTTATAGCCCCTCGCTGAATCTCGGCTGGCTCCTCCCCAACATTTCGCTCGGCGGCGTCGGCAATGGAGCCTTCACCGCATACGCGCAGGTGACCTCGGCCGATGGCAAGACCAGCGTGGCGAGCCGGAGCTACAGTCTCGACAATCAGCCGCCGACGGTCGCGATGAGCAGCCCCTCGACGACGTCGATCCTTGCGGCGGCATCGCCTACCGGCACGGCCATCACCGTCGGAGCTTCGGGTAGTCCGCTCCAAGGCCTCGTCTCCATTGCCGGCACAACGAGCGATCCGGGCTCGGGCGTGAGCCAGAATATTCAGTATTATATAGGAAAGACCGGTAGTTATCAGTCGGGAAGCTCGGCCTCGAACTGGGTGTTGAGCCTCGGCGATATCAGCGGCTACGCGAACAGCACCAACGCCTACGCCTGCGATCTCAACGGCCAGACCCTCCTTGCGCTGGATTACTGGCTGATTCCCATCCATTTCCAGGCCGTCGACAACGCCGGCAACTCGGTCCAGGTGGTCGATTATTTCGTCTACAATTCCAACGCGAACACACCGACCATCAGCATCAGTTCCCCCGCTAATGCGCAAACCTTCGGGGGGCAGCAGCGCATCTACGGCACTGCCACACAGCCCGTCGGCGTTTATAGCGCCGAGGTCTATGTGGACCCGACGAATGGCTCGACACCCCCGACGACGATCCCGACGAGCGTGCTGACGAGCTCCACCACCTTTACCTTGAGTTCGGCTCTTGCCTCCCCCCTCGCCGCGAACACCGTAGTCTACATCAAGAGCGTAGCGCAGATTCCGAGTCTTCCGGGCGGAGCGACGGCGGGCAAGGCCTACTATGTTGTCGGGGCAACCTCGACCACCACGTCCTTCCAGGTGGCTTCCTCACCCGGCGGCGGAGCGATCGCCTTCTCGAGCGGAGTGAGCACGAGCTACGCCGTGGATCAGTGGGCCCCGGCCACCCTGATGACCTCTGGCACGAGCGTTTCGTGGTACTACGACATCAACGTCGGCAACGTCTATCCGCAGTCCGGTCAATCGGCCCAGACCATTTCGGTGACGGGCCGTGCCTGGAGCGCGACCTCCTTCGGCGGACCGAGGGGGAATTTCACAGGGTACCTTGCCAGCCCTCTGACCATGACCTTTAACAACACCTTCCCGACAGTCACAATCACTACCATCACGCCGCAGGGCGGCAGCGCGCAGTCCTATACGCAATCGATGGACGCTCGCGGCACATTCACCCTCGACGGCTCGGTAAGCACGCCCGTGGGTCTGTCGAGCCTCAACCTCGTGGACACAGGTCCCTTCAGCGGGACGAGCAATCTCTACGCGGTCACGACCACGAGTGGCACCGTCACTGCCATTCCCCTTTCGTCGAGCGGGACGAGCGTCAACGGGTACTCCTACGCGGTCAGCGCCCAGAATCAGCTCGGCTCCGGAGCCGCGGTAACCTACGCCTCGGGCCAAGCCTACAAGCTACTCATCGTGAATCCCGGCAGCAATACGACACCCGGCAGCAATCCCTGGGTGGCCCTGGGCCTCGGGAGCACGATCACGCCAGCCATCGGGATGATCTTTACGGTGACCGCGGCCGGAAACGTACCGACGGGAGCCCAGGCGGTCGAGAGCGACGCGAGCGGAAAATTCCAGTATTCGGTCGCAATTACGATCAACTCCTCGACGGTCTACCCCAGCCTGACGACCGGCGGCTATTTCTCCGGTGCCCTGGGCTTCAATGTCCAGGCCTCCGATCTGACGACACCCACGGCCCAGGTGACGACGAGTCCCGCCGGCGTGAGCGTCGACAACTTCGCGCCGGTCGCCGCCGCGCCGACGGGGCTCGCGACCGTGACCGACGCCTCATCCAACGTCTACGGCGTGCTCACGGGAGCCGCCCAGACGATTGCGAGTTCGGTCACCGACATCGGGACCAGCTCCGGCACGGTCGGGGGAATCAAGGATATCTACGTCTATCTCCTCGACAGCTCCGGCAAGGCGGTGCCTCTCGCGGGCGGCGTCTCCGTCGCGACCGGAACCTATACCTATGTCGATTATCAAGGGAACACGCAGAGCTGGCCTTCGACCTCGACCGCGGGCTACTACCTCGACATCGCGACCACGACGAGCGGGGCCTATGTCGCCTCGGGCATTACGGGCGTGACCGAGATGATGGGCACGAGCGGCAGTAACACGACTTGGGGCATTCAGCTCGACACGACGAAATTCGCCGACGGCCCTTACACCCTCGCCTACACCGTCTTCGACATCGCGGGCAACGCGACTCATTTTACTTATAGAGTCTTTGTGGGGAACAGCGGGCCGAAGTTCTCCGGCGTTACGTTGGGAACCAGCATCGGCGGGTCGACCGTGACCCAGGCCTACACCTCCTCAGCCCTGCCCAACACCGGATTCATCGCCGAGGGCAATACGCTTTCCTTCAATGTGAGCAGCGTCTATGGCAACGGGACGACGACGCCGAACGGCGCCCTGAGCTACAAGCTGACCTATGGTGGCACCGATTACTGGGCGCAGGGAACAGTCACGGGCGTAAGCTCCAACGGAGCGACGGTGACCTTCAATCCGACGACAGTCTCGCCGGTGATCGCAGATACTTCGACGTCGAATGGGGCGAGCTTCGTTCTCACCGTGACGGATCAAACCGCCACTATCCCCCAGTCCTACAGCACGACCATCGCAATGAACATCCAAAATGCCGACCATGGGACTCCGGCCATCGGAGTGGCTCCCTTCGGCACCCAGTACCTCCTGCCGACGACGAACCCTTATACGACGGGCAATGTCTTCCAGACCGGGCCGGTATCGAGCTACGGCCAGAACATCGGGGCGAACGGCGGGCACATCGACTATACGAGCCCCTATACTTCGGGCGCGGCGGCCGTTTCGGGCCAGGTCGTCTTCCTCGGCAGCGCATGGAACGATCAGGCACTGACCAAGATCACCGCGACGATTCCCGGCTATAACGGCGGCGCCGAGTTCAACATCGCCACCTATTCGGGCGGGACCTGGGCGCCCCTCTCCGGCACGGGTTGGAGCGTCGCCATCGACACGAGCCACCAGGTGCTCGGCCTCTCGGGCCAACAAGTGAACTGGACCTTCACCTGGGACAGCTCCTCGCTTTCTACGGTGACGGGCAAGAACATCACGGTGACTTTCAAGGCGTACAACGCTAACCCCAACGTCGCGCAGTATTCCGCGTCGTCGACGTCGTTGGTTGATGTGGTGCCGTATGTGAAGTCCGTAACGACCGCACTCTCGAGCATTTACAGTTCTAACCCCTCTGCCTTCAACAGGTCAGCGAGCGGAGCCTACCCCGTTCGGCAAGGCGAGACGGTGACGCTGAACGGCTATAATCTCTCCACAGGTTCCGGTTCCACAATGACCCTTAATGGCGCCTCGGTCGCATTGGCTACGCAGAGTGCATCCGCAGCAACCTTTGTCGTACCTGCCGCTTCGACTTCCGGTCCCCTCGTGTTGACGGTCGGGAGCGCGGCGAGCACCAATAATGCAAACAGCAATACGGCCTTCATCACGACCAGCGGTGGCCTTACGGTCTATTACGACATGCAGCCGAATGGGCTCAATAGCCCCAACCTGACCGACGATCTATCCTTCCTCGTATGGAAGTTCACTACCCTGTTTGGCTCCGGGACGAGCAACGCGATTCGCTATCCGACTTTCGATGTCTCGACCGATACAACGCAGCGCACGGGATTCGCTTATGACTATGGCGCGCAGGAAGTGCATGTTAACGACAACGGCGCCGATACCAAGATTGACGGGTCGTTTACACAGTGGTACGACACAGCCTTCGCCTACGATTCGACGCCGCATTTCTATGCGATCGGCGTGAATGGGGATAACGGTGGTAATGGAACCGGTTCGTATAATCTGTGGGCGAATACCGGTTTCTACGCCTGGCAAGCTGGCAACGCGACGGCGGATGGATCGGGTGGTACCTATACTAGAGGTACATATAAGAAACTGATCGAGAGCGCTTACAACGGCACGGCTGGGACGTCGGATCGCGTTCAGTTCCCCAAGATCGCGACCTCAGGCGCCGGCAACATATACATGACCTATTACGACGCGGCGCAGAATCAGCTCACTTTCCGCTATGGGACATCGACGGGCACGACTTTCACCGGGGCTATCGGCGATCAGCCCAATAGCGGAACCGGTTCCTATCAGTACGGCCAGGCTATGGCCACTTCCGCATCCACCTATGGAGTGGGCCAGTACAGTTCGATTGGAGTCACAAGCGGCGGGATCGCAGTTGCTGCCTGGTACGACCAGGCGAACCAACGTCTCATTTTCAGCTATAATACCGCACCGACATTGACGACCTCGGCGGCCCAGTGGCAAGCGAACGCCACGGTTATAGACTCGAATTTCGCGGGCTGGTACGTCGATCTCGCGGTAGACGGCAACGATGGTATCCATATCGCCTACTATGCGGCCGGTTCAGGAGACCTGAAGTATGCGTACCTGCCCAACTACTCAAGCGCTTCGACTGTCGTCACCGTGGATTCATTCCTGTCCGTCGGCTCTAACATCGGCATTACCACCTATTATGACGGGAGTAAATACGTGCCGTATATCTCGTACTTCATGCCGAGCTTTACGCAGGCGCTTGGGAGCGTGCGCGCGGCCTGGAGAACGAATTTCGCGGTCCTTGGTGACGGAGCCGCCGGCGACCAATACACGGGGAATTGGGAAGTATCGACCGTCCCATCGGCCAGCGTTGCTCAAGACTATCGTATAGGGATAGGCATGAAAAAGAACGCTTCGGCGGTCAATTCTCCGATTCTTGGCTACTCGACAAAGAACGGATCCCTCTACAATTTGGAGGAGGCTCAACTTCAATAGGGAAATTCGCCACTCTGGAGTGATCACATGAGCAGCTCTCTTCGCCTGCTCGCGCATATCGCGATCCCTCTCCTCCTCTCCTCCTGCGCCCCCCCGCTCACCTTCATGGTGAGCCCGGAGGCTGCGCAGGTCGCTTCCCTTGTCGAGCAGGCGGCCAAGGGTACGAAGGGGCTGGAAGGGCTCGTCTTCCTCCCCGATACCGGGCCCTGGCCTTCAAAGGGCCTCGTCGCGAGGCTTACCTCGACGCCGAGATGGAACCTGCCCGCGGCCGTGCCGGCTGTATCGCCAATCTCCGCATCAGCCCTTCCCCCCGCCTACGCTCCCCTGCCCGTATTCGCCGCCCTGGGCAGGTCGAGCGACGGGTCATGGTCGGCCTTGCCGCTGTTCTTCGACGCGGTCGGTTTCGAGGCCTATTACCCTGCGGGGAGCGCAGTGCCGCCCGACCTTCCCAATTGGGATCAGATCGGGGACAAGCGCTGGGAGGGACAACTCGCCTTGCCCGGTGGCCTGCCCTCGTGTCGACAGGCAGTCTTCTTCCTCGGAGAGTCGTCACTGAAATCGCCCATTCTCGATGCAGGCAATTGGTTCAGTCAATTCGACGCCGATTGGCGCGCGGGATTGGCGCGGGTTCCCGAATGGACGACGTCGACGGCATGGGCGCCTTCGACCTGGACTTTCACGCCCGGCGATCTCGCGGTCTGGCAAAAACCCGGCTCGCCCTATGTTTTCGGCACTTCGTATAGGAGCTTCGAGATTTCGAGGGGCGGCGACCCGCGACGCTTCGCCCCGTGGCTACGGCGTTACGAATCTGGGCAAACTGCCCTCGCGGGTACGGTTCTTTTTCTTGAGGTCTACGATGGGGGGAAGGCCCCCAAGCAGTTGGAGCCATTGCTGCGGCTCCTCTGCTCGCCCGATTTCCAAAAACAGGTCGGTGTTCGCCTCAAATGGATGGCCGTCAGTCAGTCGACAGCCGAGATTGACGGCGATAGCGCGGTTGTGCGCGATGCCGCCCGCGCCGCATTTCGGTTCTTCCCGCTCGCCGATCGTCTGCCCCAATCCATTCCCTCCAATAACCTCATGGGGGAGATCCAAGCGGCCTTCAATTACGCGAAGAAAAGATGAGTTTTGCCCCTCGCTTCGCATCGAACTTCGAGCGACTTTCCGCGCGCGGCTTCGCAGGCGGGGTCGTGGAGTCTGGCTTTGAGGTTAGGTTCATGGAGCATGCCGGTGGAGGTTGGGTCAGCCAGTCCTCACTTTCCCGTTTTTTCCGCCGCCTGCCCGAGTTCCTTGAGCGCCAGGAGGACATCGGCCTCGCCGAAACCGCGCATGACGGATTCCTGACCGGGGAACTGGTCGAGGGCTTCGAAACTGAGGCTGTAGTCCAGGTAGCACATGGGCTTGTCCGGAGTCGAACGGTCCGCGACCGCCCAGTACCCGCTGCAGTTCCGCATCGTTCCGCCGCTGGCGACCTGGAGGAAGTGCATCACGGTGTAGTCGTTCTCGCCGCTCGTCCACTGGCGGAAACGGTTGGTCGTGTAGAATTTGAAGCCGAAGGCTTTGACGCCGGAAAACTGTTCCGTGATGGTACCGTTTTCAACCTTGTCGATGATCTTGACCCAGCCGATGCGGCTGAAGATCTTGGACGCACCGACGTAGTTTTCGACGATCTCGGTAATCGTCGAGGCGCCGACCGGATAGGCTGTCTCGGCTTGGGCGCTGAGGCGTATCCATTTTCCGTCCCCGCTTCGCGTCACCGTATAGGATCGAATCCGCGGATTTTCCCCGAGGAGCGCGACGGTGACATCCGCGTCGGGCGGCGGGGGAGGACCGGCGCCTTCGTCGGGCAGGGTCGCCGAGGCGGGAAGGGTGGCGGTCCTGGCGGTTCCCGTGTCGAGGGCGCCGAGGAAGGCCGTCGCGAAGCAGGCGATGGCGACGAGGAAGGCCGGTCGAAGCGCGGCTCTTGCGGATTTCTTCTGCACCTGTCCGTCGTTTCGCCGGACTGGCTGCTCGTAGGATTCGTCCGGCGGCTTATCCTGCGCAACGGAAGGCCTTCTGTCAATGGAGCGACGCTCTCCCCGATGCCGGTCGACACTGGCTCTCCTCGTGTCGGCACGCTACACTGGGGTTGCCAAAGACGTCTTTCCAGTTGGAGGTTTTATGCTCGTTCGCGATCACATGACCCGCAATCCGGTCACCGTCCTTCCATCCCTCTCCGTCCAGGATGCCCTCGCCCTGATGCGGGAAAAGAGGATTCGCCGTCTTCTCGTCGTCGAGGCGCAAGGCAAGCTTGTCGGAATTATCTCGGAAAAGGATCTCCTCTACGCCTCGCCTTCGCCAACGACCTCCTTGTCCGTCTACGAAATTCCCTACCTCCTCTCGAAGCTTACCGTCGAGAAGGTGATGACCCGTCAGGTGCTGAGCGTCACGGAGGACGCGCCCCTGGAGGAAGCCGCCCTCGTGATGGCCGACAGGAAGATCGGCGGGCTGCCCGTTCTCAAGGACGGCAAGCTCGTCGGCATCATCACCGAGACCGACGTGTTCCGCAGCTTTCTCAAGCTCCTCGGAGGAAGGGCAAAGGGGGTGCGTGCCACGGTGAGGACGACTGGCGCCAAGGGCACCATCGCGAAAATCACCGGTGCCATTTCCGAGGCGGGAGGGGACATCGTCGGCATGGGCGACATCGATCTGCAGACGCCTTCGGGCGCGACGATCTGGCAGCTTATGTTCAAGGTGCAGGGCGTCGGCAAGGACAAGCTCGGCGCCATCCTCAAGCCCTTGGTGGAAGAAATCATCGACATCAGGGAGAATTGAGGTCAATAATCGGTCGATGTGCCGATATTCCAGATAAGCTAGCCGCCGGCCTTCGCCCCTCCGCCTCGCGGAGGACCCTGGACGAAGTGCCGGCTCTTTTCTTCTATAGATTCGTCGGATGGAGCGAGAGATGAAGCACAGCGCAAAGTGGAGAATGGCCCCGCCGATGTTGGGGAGAGGCGAGGTCATCGTCATGGCGCTGGCGGCTCTCCTGTTGGCCCTTCCCCTCGTCGCCCAGGATAAGCCCGTAATGCAGACTGCCGAGGGCACTGCCAACTGGGAGTCGCGATTCCAGATCGACGGCTTCCCCACGGGCAAATACAACATCTATGTCGAAGGCAAGGACAAGGCGGGCAACGTCGCAATAGGCGGACCCTTCAATGTCTTCATCGACCCCAAATCCGACCTGCCCATCGTCCATGTCCTCAATCCCCTCCAGGGCCAGCGCGTCGGAGGCGACCTCACGATCGTAGGTGTCTGCTCCGACGATGACGGGGTTCAAAAGGTCGAAGTCGCGATCGACGACGGGCCCTTCGTGCGGGCTCAGGGCTCCGATCTCTGGATGCTCACGGTCAACACGAAAACGGTGCCCGACGGTCGCCGAACCATTTCTGTGCGGGGGACCGACATCAACGGCCTCGTCGGCCCCGTGGTGAAGGTCGCCTTCGATCTCGACCATTTCAAGCCTGTCGTCGATATCGCTTCCCCGGTCTCGGGTGCATTGGTGACCGGAGCGGTGAAACTCTCGGGAACAGTGAGCGACGCCAACGGGCTGCGCGATCTCGATCTCTCGGTCGACGGCGGCAAGCTCTGGTCGAAGATCGATCTCAAGCGCGGCAAGGATCTTACCAAGGTTGATTTCCAGGCTCTCGTCGATTCGAAAAAACTCAAGGACGGCCCCGAGCTCCTCGAGTTCCGCAGCCACGACGGGGTAGGCTCCCTCGGAACTACTGCCCATCTCCTCATGGTGGCGAACGCCAAGCCCGCATTCGCGATCGCCCGGCCCTTGCCCGCCGCGCCGGTTCACGGAACGGTCATGGTGGCGGGCTCGGTAAAGGATGTCGTCGGAATCAAGCGGCTGAGTTGGGAGGCCCCCGGCATCGGCAAGGGCGACATCGAACTCAGGAGAGGCGATCCCTTCTTCGAAAAATCTTTCAATTCGAGGGATATTAAAGGCGACCAATTCCTCGTCACCCTGAGCGCCGAGGATTTCGCCGGCAACGTCTCGACCTTCGTCGTGAACCGAAAGATCGACCGGCAGGCGGACAAGCCTGTCCTTCGCATCGACTTCCCGACCGCGGGCGCGGTGGTGAAGGCTGGCGACAGGGTTTTCGGCAGCGCCTTGGACGAGGACGGCGTCGTCGCCGTCCGCTATTCGATCGACGGCGGCGCGGCGCAGGAGACCAAGGCCGACGGCTCCTTCGTTTTCGATCTGCCCGATCTCGCCTCGGGAAAGCATCTCCTATCGATTTCGGCGCGCGACAGCTTCGGAATCGTGGGCGATGCGGCTACGGTGAGCTTCGTCTACGACAAAGGGCCCGGGGCGCTGACCGTCGACGCTCTCGTCCCCGCTTCGGCGAAGGCCGGGTCCGCGGGCCGTGGTTTTTCCCAAGGCGCGGTAGTGTCCATCGATGGGGGCGAGGTCCTGGTCGGCAAGATTTCGGCGCCCAATCCGCTGACGAAGTCGGAGTGGCGCGTAGGCGATGGTCCCGCGCGGAAGCTCGAGCTCGTGAAGGGCGCGACGGCTACGGACTGGTCCTGGAGAATTCCCATCGATACGTCCTTCCCTTACGGCTTCGCCCCGGTCTCGATCGATGTCGCTGACGCCTTCGGCAACGCCTACGGAGGAAAGGCTCTCTTATATGTGACGAATTACGCCTCGCCCCGGGAGGATACGGGATTCACCTTCGACGACTCGCGGGTCCTCGGCGATCCAAGGGGCTCCGTCGACGCGCAGGGAGCCGGCGGTATCGTGGTCCTCGGCAAGACCGATCCCTTCGTGGGCATCTTCTGGCGAGAGGAGATCGCCTCGGTCAGGTTGGAACCCCAGACGGGTCTCCTCGCCCCGACCTTCGACGGCAACCTCATCTCCATCTCCGCCGCGGCGGAGGGGAAGTCGGAAGCGGAAAAAATAGTCGTAATTACGAAGAAGGGCCACGAATTCTCGGCGGGACCCTGGACCTTCGTCACGGACACGACGGCGCCCCGGCTGACCATCGATTCGCCGCATCAAGGCGCGCTCTCGAAGTCCTCGATAGACGTGAAGGGCAATGCAGCGGACGCGGGCGGCCTGGCCTCCCTTTCCTGGCGTGTCTCGCCCGCCGGCAGTCCCCATGATCTCAAGGTCGATTCCGGCGGCGCCTTCGGCTTCACGGTGATGCCCGCGGACCTCGGCTTCTCGATGGCCGATATCGAAGTGGACGCGACCGATGTCGCGGGCAACGTCGGCAAGGCCTATGTCGCCCTCGGCATCGAGACGAAGGCGCCCACGGTCGACTTCGTCTCCCCCGCACCGGGTTCCGATGTGTCGGGCCCCGAGGCCGTCGTAGCGAGGCTCGTCGATGCCTCGGGCATAGCCTCCGTCGAGTACGCCGTGGACGGCAGGTCCTTCCAACCTGTCGAGTCCCCTGGCGGATGGCTCGTGGCGAAGGTCGACTTCTCGGCCTTTCCGAAGTCGAGCTGGCGCGTCACCGACAGGGCGGGCAACGTGACCGTCGCCTCCCCCGACGTCAAGGTCGTGACGAAGCCGCCCGTCCCCGCCATCGGCGATTCGCTTTCGATCGCCCCCGGCGACGGGGAGGGCAGGATCGAACTCGCGGGAACCGCGGGGACGCGAAAGCTCTCGGTCCTCGTGCCCCTGCTCGCCGATCAGGCCGCCCTCGACGGCGATGCCCGCTTCGGCGCGCGACTCCTCGTTTCTGGAGCCCTTTCGCTGAAGGGAAGCCTCACGGCGGTCGCGAGCGCCTCGGGCCCCGCGGCCATCAAGGCCGTCTCGATGAGTCTCGACAAGGGGAGCACCTGGACTGCCCTCGGGGGGGCAAAGGATCAGAAGAGCGCTCCCTCGGCGATGCCTCTGGGCATCGGCCTCGACAGCGTGAAGCAGCTGCAGCCGGGCCCCGGAAGGCTCCTGTTCAAGGTTGAGGATTTCGACGGCGGGACAGGTTATGCGGCCGTGGATATCTTTGTCGACAACAATCCCCCCTCCCTCCAACTCGCCGGCCCCGCCGCGGGGCAGGACCCGGTTGCCGGCATCGTGCCGGTGGTCGTTCGAGCGTCGGACGAGGTCGGACTCTCATCGCTCGTCTGGTCGACGGGGCAGGGCAGTCCCCAGGACCTCGGCCTGGTCTCCGGCTCCTCCTGGTACGCCATCTCCATCGATCCGGCTTCGGCGATCAAGGGGGCGGCCTTCCAGGGCACGCTCATCGCCAAGGATCTTGCCGGCAATACGCTGAGCCTCCCGGTCAAGCTCGCCTACGATGCCGCGGCCGCGCGGGAGGTTCCGACGATCGAACTGGGCTCCGACGCGAAATTTCTGGTCGCCGGAGACAGGGTTTCCGCGCGAGCCGAAGGACCCGAGGGCCCCGTTCCGGTAGCCCTGTCGATCGATGGGACGAGCCTCGCCGACTCCGAGGGCGGCGCACTGTGCGTCGCCATCCCCGATCTCACGCCTGGTCAGCACCAACTGTCCGTCGTCTCCGGTGCGTCAGGTAAGGCTGAAGCGAAAAAGACCATCCTCGTGGAAGGTCCCGCACCCGTCTTCGCCTCCCTGGCTGTGGGCGACGCGAAAGCGAAGAGCCCCTTCGCTCCGGGGGCGAGCCTCGCCCTCGGTGCCCAGGCGCAATTCACGGGGGAGATTGTCGCCTCCAACGGCCTTTCCTCCCTCGATTGCTCGGTCAATGGAAAACCGGTGACCGCGACGCTCGGAAAGCCGACTCAGGCGGGCGGCGGCCTGCCTTTCTCCCTTCCCCTCGCGGGACTCCCCTATGGAAAGATCGTCATAACGCTTACGGCAAAGGATGCGGCGGGCCTCGTGGTCTCCCGCGACTTCGTCTTCGTGTCGATCCTTCCCGCGCTCTCCGGCGTCGATGACGGGGAGGGTCTCCGCTTCGAGGACTCGCGCGTCGCCGAATCCGATGATGGCATTAAAGTCCTGCTCGCGCCTGGAGACATGCTCACAGGGCGCTTCAACGGCCGCGCCATCGCGAAGCTCGCCCTCGTACCGCCGACGAGTCTCCTCGAGGCCGCCTTCGACGGGGCGATCGTCACGGTGACCGCGAAGGGTGAGGGACCCACGGCCGCGACGAAGGTCGAGGTCACGACCGTCGATGGCGACGTCTTCGACTGGGGGCCGGCCGTCTTCTTCGTCGATGCCGCGCCTCCCTCGATTTCCGCCTCGTCTCCGGTCGATCTCGACTGGACGAAGGGGAAGGTAAGGCTTGCGGGCTCGGCCGAAGCCGGAAAAGAAACAATTGCCCGTGTCGAGTATTCCCTCGACGGCGGCGACTGGCTGCCCCTCGCGAAAAGCGGGACAAAGCCGGCCGCCGCGACCTCCCCGACTCAAGCGCCGCCCGTCCAGCCGGCCTCCGCCGGCGCCTGGCCCTTCGACACGACGATCGATCTCGCCGTTCCCGACGGGACGACCTCGCTTTCCCTGCGCCTGGTCGATGCCGCAGGGCGTTCAACCGCGAGCACGAGAATCTTCACGAAGGACACGGTTCCCCCCGAATTCACCCAGGTCTTGCCGGCGCCGGACGAGGCGGTCAACGGGCTGACGACCTTCATCGGCGAGGTGAGCGATGCGGGGCGGGTCGCCTCGGTATCCTTCCTCTCCTCGCCCGAAGGGAATCCCGAGGCGGTGGATGGAACCTTGTCCTTCGGCGGGAGCCTGGATCTCGCCAAATTGCCGGCTCCCCTGCCGGATGGGTCGGGCTTCAAGGCGGTCGACGCGGCGGGCAATGTGTCCGTCTTACAGCCAAGACTCACGATCGACGCCCAGGCGGACAAGCCAGTGGTCGAGATCAACGCGCCGACCGAGAACGAGGTGATCCGGCAGAATTTCGCCATCGCCGGCGTGGCCTTCGACGACGACGGCGTCGCTTCGATCTCGTATCGAATCGATGGGGGCAATTGGCGGGATTCGCCCCTCGATGGCATGGGCTTCTCCCTGCCCATAGCCCTCGACGATACGACGGACAACGAGCATTCGATCGAGATCAAGGCCACCGACATCTATGGCGTGGTCGGCGATATGGTCAAACGGAGCTGGCGCATTTCCAAGGAGGAACCCTTCGCCCTCCTCACGACCCCGGCGGCCACGAAGGTGGTTTCCGGAAGCGTCGACGTCTCGGGCAGCGCCTCCGATGCCAACGGCATCGGCTCCATGGCCCTCTCGTTCGACAACGGGACGAGCTGGCAGAGCCCCCAGGGCACGACGGCCTGGAGTTATCGCCTCGACACGAAGACCCTCGCCGACGGTCCGCACGCGATCCTCCTGAGGCCGGTCGACGGTTACGACACACCCGGCCTCGCCGCGGCCCTCATCACCGTGGACAACAGGCCGCCGGAGGCCGTCCTCGACACTCCCCTCGACGGCGCGAAGGTCGCGGACTCGCTTTCCGTGAGCGGACGCGTCGCCGACAATACGGGCCTCGCGGCGGCGAGTCTGGAGATCGCTCCGGTAGGATCGGCCACCCCGGCTCTCATGAAACTCGATCTCGACACGGCGAGGGTCCAATCGAGATCGGTCGATATCTCCTCCTTGCCGCCGGGCAACTACGTCGTGAGGCTCATCGCCGTCGATCGGGCCGGGAACCGCAGCCTCGCCTCGCGCAATTTCTCCGTGATCAAGAAGACCGATGAAGAATCGCTGGAGATCCTCTACCCCCAGCCCGGAGCCTCGATTTCGGGACCCTTCACGCTGAGCGGCATTCTTCGCGCCAACGGCAAGGTCGAATCGGCGGACATTCTCGTCGACGGGGCGAAGGTCGCCGAGCTCCAGCCCGATTCCGGCGGCGTGTTCAATTACACCTTCAAGGACGGGCTCGCCGCCGAGGGCGCCCACGATTTGGCCGTCACCTGCCGGGTCGACGACACGCGCGACCTCTCGAGCCAGACGCAGAAACTCGATTGGCATAGTCTCGGTCCCTGGCTCACGATCGACAATCTCGCCGCGGAGTCATTCCTCCCCTACCGGCCGATGCTTCGCGGGCACGCGGGTTTCAAGGCCGCGGCTCCCGATCCCGCCGATAAGACAGCCGTCGCCGCCTTCCAGAAATCGGCCAAGGATAGGTCGGTCAAGGGCGTCGAGGTCAGCCTCGACGGCGGCCGGAGTTGGAGCAAGGCCTCGGGTAAGGATGCCTGGAGCTTCCGCATCGAGACGGGAGATTTTCCCGAGGGGCCGCTCTTCGTCATCGTGCGCGCCGACTTCGGTGACGGCAGCTACGTCGCGATGCCTTCCCGTTTCCGCCTCGACAAGACCCCGCCCAGGCTCGAGGTTCTCGCCCCCGCCCCCTCTTCCCGCCAGAATCAGGCCATCGACGTCCTCGGCACCGCCTCGGACGAGAACGGCATCGAATCCGTCAAGGTTACGCTCCGCAAGGGCGATAAGGGCAATTATGAGGTTCCCTCCTTCATCCAGGGACTCTATCTCGACGGCCACGTCCTCGGAGCGACCAATTACGAGGTCGGCGCGGGCCTCACCTTCTTCGGCGACAACGTCAAGCTCCAGGGCGAATACGGTCAGGCTCCCACGGTAGACGCCGCCACGGGACTGGCTTCGAGCTTCGGCGGAACGATGTTCGGGGCGAAACTCATCGCCAACCTCTTCTATATGCCTCTCTCCTCGCTTCTCGGTCCCGACTGGGAGTGGCTGTCGCTCAGCCTCGGGCTGGGGGCGAATTTCTCCTACTTCTCGATCGTGAACGGCGATCCGTCCCAGGGCCTCATGTTGAGCTCGATCTTCGGCCAGGTGGAATTCCCCAAGGTTACGCTGAAATCGCTGCCCGCCTTCAGGAAATATTCATTCTATTTCGAATATCAGATGTGGGTGCTTTCATCGGTGGTCCAGGGCGGTTTCATCCCCAAGGCCTCCTTCGGTGTCCGACTCGGGATATTCTAGATGGGAAAGGCGATCCGCGTCCTCGCCGCGATTTTCGGTCTCGTCTTCGCCGGGGCCACGGCCCTCAACGCCGGCCTCGTGCTCAGGAGCCGTTCGGTCCTCCTCGGCTCGGGCTTCGCGGGCGAGGTGGCGGCTCCGGCGGCCCGCTACCATCTCCTCGTCATCCTCCCCGATTCCGACGACGCCTTCTTCTCGCACCTGCTCGAGGGCGTGATGGCCGGAGCGGGCGAGGCCGACGCCGCCGTCCAGGTGGAACGCTACGATAGCTCCTCCCAAGATGGAGCGGACCGCTGGTTCGACATCGGCGTGAGGGCGAGGGTCGACGGGCTCATCATGTACGCCCAGCAAAGCGCGCGGGTCGCCGCCCTCGCCGACATAGCCCGCAAGGCCGGCGTCGTCTTCGTCGCCGTGGGCAAGGATGCGCCCAAGTATCCCTTGCCCTGCTTCATCGGTTCGGCCTCCCTGCTCCAGGGTTATCAAGGCGGGGCCGTGCTTGCGGCAAAACTCAAGGGGGAAGCCAGGCTTGGACTCATTCTGCCCGCGGGGGGAATCGACGGGCCCGAGGAGGACTATCTCTACCGCGGAGTCGCCGCCTCGGTCTCCATGTTCAAAGGGGCCCGCATCGTCGCGACGGCCTGGTCCCAACCGAGCCCCCTCTCCGGCGAGGAGGCGGCCTCATCCCTGATCCAGGATCATGCCGACATCAACGCCATCTTCTGCGCGAATTCGGGCGACAGCCTCGGCGCCGCGCAGGTGGTGGTCGACCGCAATCTCGTCGGCAAGGTCCTCATCGTCGGGGCCGACGAGACGCCCGAGCTTCTCCGCTACCTGCAGAAGGGCATAATTATGGCGACGGTCGTCCGCGATTCGCGTCGGATCGGCGAGGAGGCCATCCGCGCCTTTTCGACGATGAAGTCGGGAGGCCCCGCTCCCGGCGTCATCGAGGTCGATTCGGTCGTGCGGCTCTCCGGGAGCCCCCAGTGAAGCGCTCGGGAAGCCTACGCGGCAAGATCATAGCGGCCACGGGCCTGATGCTGGCAGTCATCGGCATCGCCACCCTCTACACCAATTTCGCGACGGCCGAGCTCGCGAGGACCATCGGTCTTCTATTCAAGGGCAATCTCATGATAGAGGACGTGCGGAACGGTCTTACCGCGACCTCCACCGGGCTGTCGGGCTATCTGACCTCGCGGAGTTCGGACTATCTGCGATCTTTCATCCAGGATTCGACGCGGCTCCAAAAGAGCGCGAACCTCCTCAATCGCGAAATCAGGCAGGACGAGGCCCTCCTTCTCCAGCGCGAACTCGCCGGTCTCGTGAACGGCTATCTCGAGGCCGCCAACGCCGCGGTCTCCGCGAAGCGTGGGCGCGACGTCGCCGTCTACACGGCGAGCTACGGCGACGCGGAGCGGACGGCGGAGCTTGCCGTCTACCTCGTGGAGCGCATCGAGAGCCGGAATCTCGCCGCCTCGCTCCAGGCCTGGTCGGGGCTCGACGCGAGGGTCAGGTCGGTCATCTTCACGAATGCGGCCCTCGTCGTGGCGGCCGTGCTGACCGCCTTCCTCCTTTTCGTGCGCTACTCCTACTCCATCATGGGCCCCCTCCTCGTCCTCGCCGACGCGGCCAAGCGGGTGGCCCACGGCGACTATGACAAAGCCCTGCCCCATCTCGAGGCGGCGGAGGAGATCGCCGTCACCGCCGACGCCTTCGAGAACATGCGCCTGAGCGTGCGAAGCGCCTTCGACGAACTGAAGTCGAAGGCCGAGGTGGAGGGCAAGCTCATCCGCGAGGAACTCAGGCTCGTGGATCTCGATCGCAGGCTCAAGGACGCGGAGCTCCTCGCCCTCCAGTCGCAGATCAACCCCCACTTCCTCTTCAACACCCTCTCGGCCGGCCTCCAACTCGCGCTTTCCGAGAGCGCCGACCGCACGGCCGATTTCATCGAGAAGCTTTCGGGTTTCATCCGCTATTCGCTTCGACCCGTTTCCCGCCTCGTGAGCGTGGCCGACGAGATCGAGAGCGTCGAACGCTACGTCTGGCTCCTCCGACTCCGCTTCGGCCCGCGCTACGATTTTTCGATCGAGGTCGAGGAGGCGGCGCGCAGGATCGGCACGCCCGCCCTCGTGCTCCAACCTCTGGTGGAAAACGCCGTCGGCCATGGTCTCCGCGACAGGACGGAGGGCGGGCGCGTGCGCGTCGTCGCCCGGCTCGAAGAGCTGGAGGGCAGGACCGTCGCCGTGCTCGAAGTGTGCGACAACGGCCGCGGCATGCCCGAGGAGGAGATCGAGCGGGTCCTCCGTCAGGGCGGCGAGGCCGAGGTCGCAGAAGGAGGGGAGACGGCTTCCAGCGGCATCGGCCTCCACAATGTCATCAGGAGGGTCTTGCTGGTCACGAAGGGCGAGGGTAGGGTGGACATCCAGAGCGACGGTGGCTCCGGAACGCAGGTGCGCATCCTCCTGCCCGCTCGGGAGCGTGAAGTGTGAAGCGCGTAATGGTGGTCGACGACGAAAAGCCTGTCGTGGACGGAATCACCCTCATGATACAAAGGGAACTCGGCCAGGAGTTCGCCGTTGTCGCTTCGGCCTCCTCCGGTCGCGAAGCCCTGGAGCGCGTCGACGAAGTCTCCCCCGACATCATCCTCATGGACGTGAGCATGCCCGGCATCTCGGGCCTGGACACGATACGCGAACTCAGAAAACGCGGATCGAACGCGGTCTGCGTCCTCGTCACCGCCTACGAACGCTTCGACATAGCCCGCGAGGCCGTCGAACTCGGCCTCATCGACTACCTCCTCAAACCCGTCACGCGCGATTCGCTTTCCGCCTCGCTCCGCGTCGCCGGTTCGGCAGTCGACCGCCGGCGCGAGTCGGAGCAGAAGCTCGTCGACAACAGGGAGAGGGAGAAGGGACTCCTGCCCTTCGCCGAGTCGGCCCTGATCCTGGGCCTCATGCTGGGAGACGGAAATCCAGCCCGGCGCGAGGCCGCCCTTCGCGCCCTCGGCGTCTCGGAGGCCTTCGGTCTCGTCTTCGTCCTGTCTTATGGAGGCTTCGCGCCAGGCCCCGAAGGCGAAAGGGAAATCGAAACTCTCCACGCTCGGCTCCTCGCCGCTCTTCGCTATCACTCTCGGGCCATCGTCGGCCCTCCCGTCTCGCGGACGGCTCTGATACTTCTCCCCTGTCGCGAGGGCGGAAATTGCGAGGCGGCGGCGGCCGAGGTGGTGGATGGCATCGCGAAGGCCCTGGGGCCCGATTTCGGAGGCGAAAGACCGCGTTTGGGAAGGGGCGGCCTCAAACCGATGGCCGCCATCGCGGAATCCTCCCTCGAGGCCCTCGCCTCCCTCGCCTCGCCGGCGGAGAAGGGCGAGCGCGGCTCCGCCATCGACTTCGAAGCGGACGAGGAATTCCTCCACGCCATTTTCGACCACGACGAATCAGCGGCATCGCGTATACTCCACGGGATGATCGAAGCTTCGATTGCGGACGGCACGGTGACGGCGGCGGCGGCGGGTAGGCTCGCGGCCCTTTTCGGCGGCGTCTACCGCATGCTCGATCGGCGCGGCTTCCTGAGGGGAGAGGAAATCAACCAGTTGATCGATATTCGCGATCTCGCCCTCGGAGGAGAGGCCGGGCCCTGGCGCCTCGCCGCCCTTGCCCGCTTTGCCCAAATCCGGGAGGTCCTCGGTCGTGGTGAACGCCATTCCCCCTTGGTCGCAAAGGCCTTGGCCTACATTCGCGCCAACTTCCAGCGGGCGATCGGCCTCGAGCTCGCGGCCGAATGGGTGGGACTCTCGCCCAATCGACTTTCGCGACTTCTCGTGGAGGAGACGGGGAGGGGTTTTTCCGAGCTCCTCATCGATTGCAGGATCGAACACGCCAAGGCCCTGCTCAAGGAACCCGGCGCCACCATCAAGGAAGTCAGCCTCGCGTCGGGCTATTCCGACCCGAATTATTTCGCTCGACTATTCAGAAAATTGACCGGCCGCAGTCCGTCGAACTGGGCGGACATGGTGGAGGATCGTGATGATTGAGAGTCTATTGCGGAGGCTGGTTTTCTTCGCGCTGGCGAGCATCGTCCTGGTCGGCGCCCTCCTCACCGATTCCTGCGCCCCGCGACGCCATAAGGCCCCCGTGGGTCGCAAGCCCCTTGTCGGTTTCTCCCTCGATTCCCTGGTCGTGGAACGGTGGAAGCGGGACCTCGACGTCCTCAAGAGCTCCGTGCAGGGACTCGGGGCCGATTTCGTCTATCGGGTCGCCGACCAGGACGCCACGGTCCAGGAAAGGCAGGTGCGGGAACTCGCCGATCTCGGAATCGACGTCCTCGTCATCGTGCCGAACGACGCCGACAGGTTGAGCGCCGTCGTGTCGGAGGTGCGACAGCGCGGCATCGCCGTCCTGAGCTACGATCGGCTCGTCAGGAAGGCCGGGGTCAATCTTTATATTTCCTTCGACAATTACAAAGTCGGGGAACTCATGGCGAAGGCGGCCTACGGCGTCCATCCCGATGGACGTTGGCTGATACTCAACGGCGCGAAAAACGACCACAACGCCATCCTCCTCAATCAAGGCGTGCACAGCGTCATCGATCCCGCCGTCTATGGCGGGGCGATCACGATCATCGGAGAGGGCTGGCCCGATTCCTGGGACAGCGAGGCCGCCCGCACCTCGGTCGAGCAGAGTCTCGCGACGGGGCAGGGCGTCTCGGCCATCATTTCCGGCAACGACATGCTCGCCGAGGCCGCGATCGGCGTTCTTTCCGAAAACGGGCTCGCCGGCAAGGTTGTCGTCGTCGGCCAGGATGCCGACCTCTCGGCCTGTCAAAGGATAGCCGAGGGTCTCCAATACGCGACGATCTACAAGCCCATCGACCTTCTCGCGAAGCGGGCGGCCGCCGCCGCGGTCAGCCTGGCCAAGAACGAGCCTGTCGAGGCCGATTCCACGATCGACGACGGACGTTCCCAGATTCCTTTCATCAGACTCGAGCCGATTCTCGTGACGAAGGATCTCCTCGACTCGACGGTAATAAAGGATGGGTTTCACAGCGCGGCCGACGTCTACCGCAACCTCTCGCGCTAAAGGGGCGATTTTGCCGCTCCCCACCCGCCTTGAGTCCCTAGGCGCAGGGACTGTCTGGACTTTTCCTCTACGCCCTTGAGCCAATGTGCTAGATCTCCGAGCTTCCGGCCGGCGCCGGGGCGGAAGTGCTTTATTTTAGCGGATGCTTCCTGAAGACCGATTCGGAAATGCGAAGGATACTCCACGTGGTAAGACGCGCATCGTCGCGTCAACGCATTTCACCGGAGGTTTTCATGAAACGTATCCTCACCGCCATCGCCGCCCTCGCCATGGCGACGGTCGCCTTCGCCCAGGTCGGCATCGTTCTCCCGACCAAGGACGAGCCCCGCTGGCTCCAGGACCAGGCCCGTTTCCAGGACGCCCTCAAGGCGGCCAACATCCCCGCCACCGTTCTCTTTTCCCAGGGCTCATCGGCCACCGAGAGGTCCAATGTCGAGCAGCTCCTCACCTCGGGAATCAAGGTTCTCGTAATCTGCCCGCAGGACGGCGCCGCCGCCGCCGCCGCCGCCAACGAGGCCCACGCCGCCGGCGTCAAGGTCATCTCCTACGATCGCCTCATCCTCGACACCCCCAACGTCGACTACTACGTGACCTTCGACTCCGTCCAGGTCGGCGCCGAGTGGGGCAAGTACCTCGTCGCCCAGGCCGGCAAGGGCAAGAAGCTTCCCCTCTACCTCTATGCGGGTGCAGCCTCCGACAACAACGCCTTCCTCTTCTTCCAGGGAGCCTGGTCGATCCTCCAGCCCAAGATCGCCGATGGCACCTTCGTCGTCGAGAACTCCACCAAGGCGAAGCAGTACATGAAGAAGGCCAATCTCACCCGTGACGAGCAGGCCCAGATCATCAGCCAGGTCACGACGAACTGGAACTTCAACGACGCGAAGAGCAAGGCCGAAGCCAACCTCACCGCCGTCGGCAAGGCTGCCAAGGGCACGGTCTACATCTGCGCCCCGAACGACGGCACCGCCCGCGCCATCGCCGACGCCTTCGCCAAGGACAAGGAAGTCAAGAAGTACTTCATCACCGGTCAGGACGCCGAGAAGGCCTCCATCCAGTACATCATCGACGGCAAGCAGTCGATGACGGTCTTCAAGGACGTCCGCACCCTCGCCGCCGACGCCATCGCCGCCGCCATGGCCTTCTCGAAGGGTCAGACCCCCGAGGCGACGACCACCTATGACAACGGCAAGGCCAAGATCCCCTCGAAGCCCTCCGCCGTCGTCGTCGTCACCAAGGCCAACGTGCAGTCCGCCCTCATCGATTCCGGCTACTACCAGGCCTCCGATTTCACCGGGCTCTGATCGGTCGTCCGACCCGAGCCTTCGGCCGCCGCCGTCCTTCGCCCCCTGATGTGCGAGACGGCGGCGGCCGTCCCGGTCCGTTGAATCTCTCGCCGGGCCGGCGGGGCAGTGGCGGCGTCACACTTGTGACGAGACCCGCCGCTGCCCCATACTCTTTATGACACCATTCCGACGCGAGGCTCTTCCCATGGACACACCCATTCTGGAAATGAAGAACATCACCAAAATCTTCCCGGGGGTGAAAGCCCTGAGCGATGTCACCTTCGCCGTCCGCCAGGGCGAGATACACTGTCTCGTCGGCGAGAACGGGGCGGGCAAATCGACCCTCATGAAGGTGCTTTCGGGCGTGTATCCGCACGGCGAGTACACCGGGGAGATCATCATGGAGGGGCGCAGCCAGGCATTCCGCCACATAGCCGACAGCGAGAAGGTGGGCATTGCCATCATCTACCAGGAGCTCGCCCTCGTTCCCGACATGACCATCTTCGAGAACATCGAGCTCGGCCACGAGATCGCGAAGCACGGACTCGTCGAGCTCAACGAGAGCATCAAGCAGGCGACCGAGATGCTCAAGCGAGTGCGACTCGACGTGAATCCCTCCACAAAGGTGAAGGAGCTCGGCGTCGGCAAGCAGCAGCTGGTCGAGATCGCCAAGGCCCTTTCGCGCCACGTCAAGCTCCTCATCCTCGACGAGCCGACCGCCTCGCTCAACGAGGACGACTGCGACAACCTTCTCGCCATCCTCAAGGATCTCCAGAAGGAAGGCGTGACCTCCATCCTCATCTCGCACAAGCTCAAGGAGGTCATCCGCATCGCGGACACCGTGACCGTCCTCCGCGACGGGATGACCGTCGTCACCCTCGACGCCCACAAGGGCGAGGTGAGCGAGGCCGTCCTCATCAAGCACATGGTCGGGCGAGAGATCGAGGACATCTATCCCAAGCGCAGCCAGGCTCCCGGCGAGGATATCGTCCTCGAGGTGAGCGACTGGAGCGCCGTCCAACCGTCGACCGGCAAGAAGGTCCTCGACGGCATGAACTTCAAGCTTCGCAAGGGCGAGATCATCGGTTTCGCGGGCCTCATGGGCTCGGGCCGCACGGAACTGGCCCGGAGTCTCTTCGGCAATCCGGACAACTACAAGCTCGCGGGCAAGCTCACGATGAAGGGCAAGGAGAGGAAGTTCTCCAACCCGAGGGCGGCGATCAAGGCGGGCCTCGCCTACGCCACCGAGGATCGAAAGGGCAACGGCCTCGTCCTCATCCAGGACGTCAAGTTCAACACGACCCTCGCCAATCTCGGCGCGGTAGCCCGCCGCGGTGTCGTCGACTTCAACAACGAGGTCAAGATCGCCAACGAATACAAGGACAACCTCAGGATCAAGACGCCGAGCGTCGACCAGTTGGTCGGGAACCTCTCGGGCGGCAACCAGCAGAAGGTGTCCGTCGCCAAGTGGCTCTTCGCGGCGCCCGACATCCTGATACTCGACGAGCCGACGCGGGGCATCGACGTCGGCGCGAAATTCGAGATATACACAATTATGAATGCCCTCGTCGCCAAGGGAATGAGCATCATCATGATCTCCTCGGAGCTTCCCGAGGTTCTCGGTATGAGCGACAGGATCTATACCGTCTCGTCGGGACGGATCACGGGCGAGCTCCCCGTCGCCGAGGCGACCCAGGAGAAGATCATGCGACTCGCGACGAGCTGAAGGAGAACAGAGACATGGTACTCAACGACATAAAGAAGGCGGTCCGACAGAACATCCGCGACTACGGAATGTACATCGCCCTCGTGGTGATCATCGGCATCTTCACCATCACGACCCACGGCCTCTTCATTTCCTCGCGCAACATCGCGAACCTGATGAACCAGACCGGCTACATCGCCGTCCTCGCCGTCGGCATGACCCTCGTCATCATAATCAGGCATATCGATCTCTCCGTCGGCTTCCTCTCCGGCTTCCTCGGCGCCATCGCGGCGATCGGCATGGTCCAGTGGCACCTGCCCTGGTACCTTTCGATACTCGTCGTTTTCGTCCTCGGCACGATCGCGGGAATCATCACGGCCTTCCTCGTCGCGAAGCTCGGCATCCCCTCCTTCGTCGCCTCCCTCGCAGGCTGGCTCATCTATCGCGGTGCCCTCCTCCTCGTCACCCTCCAGACGGGTACGATCATCATCCCCGACGACACCTTCAACGCCATCTCGAACGGCTACATCCCCGACATCTTCCCCAAGTTGACGATCATCCCGGGCGTCCACAAGCTGACCCTCCTCCTGGGCGTCTTCGCCATCGCCTTCTACGTCCTCGGCGACATCTCGGGCAGGAAGAAGAAGCAGGCCTACGGCTTCGAGGTCCTCCCCTTCGACATGTACGTCGTCAAGCTCGTGTTCATCTCCATAGTCCTCGCCGCGATCACCTGGGTTCTCGCCGGCTACAACGGCCTGTCCTGGACCCTGGTCGTCGTCCTCATAGTTGTCATGATCTACCATTTCATCATGAACCGAACCGTCCTCGGACGCCACATCTACGCGGTCGGCGGCAATCCCGAGGCGGCGGAACTCTCCGGCATCAGCGTCAAAAAGATCACCTACATCGTATTCGGCTCGATGGGCCTGCTCTCGGCCCTCTCCGGCATCCTGTACGCATCGCGGCTCCAGTCGGCGACGACGACCGCGGGCTCCCTCTTCGAGCTCGACTCGATCGCCGCCGCCTATATCGGCGGCGTCTCGGCGGCGGGCGGCGTGGGCAAGGTCGCCAACTCCCTCATCGGCGCCATCGTCTACATGTCCCTGACGAGCGGCATGAACCTCATGCAGACGGACATCTCCTGGCAGTACATCGTGCGCGGAGCCGTCCTCGCGATCGCCGTCATCTTCGACGTCACGACGCGGAAGACGAAGGCCTGAGACCTGAGGCCTTCTGGTTCCGCGGAAGCCCCTCGGGGTCTTCCGCGGAACCATGCTCAGGCCTTGGTCCCCTCGCCGGAATCGCCGTCGGCCCTGGCTATCCGCGGCCAGCGACCGAGGGCCACGGAGAAGACGGCCGCGGCCAGCCCGAAGGTGAGGACGCTCGCCACCAGCGGCAATCCGTGGTAATTGAGCAGATCGAGCATGAAGACCTTGAGCGCGCCCGCGATCACGATGAGGAGGGCGACGTTACGAAGCTCGCGGTCCACTCGCGAGGCTGCGAAGATGACGACGGCCACTGCCGCCACGTTGATGAGGACCGACTGCCCGCAGACGAACCAGGCGATCTGCGATTCGGCGAGAAGCGGCGCGATGAGCCAGGCTATGCCGATCCTCCCCGCCATGAAAAGCGACGACAGACCCCCGACGAGAACGGCCACCGCGACGCGGTCGCCGCCCCCTTCGATGGCGAGGCGCGCCGATCGCGGTCGGATGATGCCGCGGCACCATAGGAACTGGAAGATCCCCGAGCCCGCGAGGAGGAGGGCGGGAATCATTTCCCACAAACGAAGCGTTCCGTGGTTTCGCGCCAGGATGTCGGCCGCCAGCACCGTCGCCGCGGTGATCTGTCCGAAGTAGCTCGCTGCGCGCATGCCCCCCGAATCCCAGAGTCTCGCGAGGAAGGCGAGGCCCAGGGAGGCGAGGGCGGCGATCGCGAGGCCAGGCACGAAGGCGGGGCCTCCGCGGGGGATGGTCATCAGGAGCAGCAGCAGGGCCGCCACGGAAAATGAGGTTGCCGCTGCCGTCTGTCGCCCTTCGGAAGCGCCGCTTCCTTCCGCGCCGGAGCTACCGCCGCGGGCGGCGAGCCAGAGCGAAAGTCCGAAATGGGCGATGACGAGGACGGCCCCGATGAGGAGGAGCGCCCACGCGGTGGAGGCCGACGCGCCGAGGGCCATAGTGGCTGAGGCGTAGACCCAGATGCCGGCCACCGAAGGCGTCGCGAGATCGAAGGCGTCGAATCCCCTCTCGAATCCTTTGTTGAGCCCGACGATGGCGAAGACGAGGAAGGCCGCGAAGAGGAGCCCGAGCGAGGGGGCGAAGAAGGCGGGGTAAAGGCTGTCCGGAATCGGACCGCCTCTTCCCCTGGCGTCGCCGAGGAGGAAGCTCCAGTAGCCGATCAGGCCAATTGTGACGAACAAGACCAGCCATCGCAGCCATGACCTGTTCTTCAGGCTCGAGGCGTAGAAGCCGAGGATGTTGGCGAAAAGGAGTATCAGGGAGAGGAGGGGCCAGGAAGGGCTGGGGAAATCCATGGCCGCCCCGGCTACGCACATGCCGATGACGCCCGCGGAGACAGGGAGATAGGTCGTATAGCGGCGGCTGATCAAGGCGAGGCCGATGCCCATCACCACGAGGGTGAGATAGGCGGGAATGAGGGGAAGGGAAAGGAAGCGGCCGTGGGTCTCGACGACGACCGTGGCGAGGAGGACGGCGCCTGAGGCGGCAAAGACCGGCGCCTCCGGGCTTTTTCTCTTGTACATGAACCAGGACGCGATCATCAAAGCGGCAGCGTAGCCCATGCCGATGATGCCTCCGAGGAGCTTGTCGACGATGCCTGCGTCGGTGATCGTCCTGAGAATCAGGGCGATGACGAGGAGGAAGGAAAAGGTCGCTGCCCTCTGGAGCAAGGAGGTCCGCCCCGCCCAGGAAATGGCCTCTTCCGAAATGGGCTCCACGCTTCCCGGGGTCGAGCCGCCTCCTCCACCGCCGAACAAGGGGGGCATCGCCAGAGCAGATGCCTGGTTCCTCGATTCTTCGAGCTGACGGCTCAAGGCGGCGAGGCCCTTTTCGAGGGCCCCCATCCTCGATTCCAGCGCGGCTATCCTGCCTTCAAGTTCCGCTTCTTCTCGCGGCATCGCAATCCCTCCGATTCTATCGATATGCCGACAAGCTAGACCCTGGCGCTGAGCCTGTCAAACAAAAGAGTCGGCTGGCCGCCTTGTACTTGACAACTCGATAGATGCTTCATAGATTGTATTAAGTTCAATCTTTAACTTCATCCATAGGAGTGTCATACATGAAGACGTGGATCTGCTCGGTGTGTGGTTACGTGTCCGTCGGTGAGGATGCCCCGGTCGCCTGTCCCCAGTGCAAGGCTCCCAAGGAGAAATTCACCGAAAAGAAGGCCGCTTCGGGCGCCGCCTTTGCCGACGAGCACCGGATCGGTGTAGCCAAGGGCCTCGATGCCGAGGTAGTCGAGGGGCTCCGCCAGAATTTCCAGGGAGAGTGCACCGAGGTCGGCATGTATCTCGCGATGAGCCGCCAGGCCGAACGCGAGGGTTTTCCCGAAGTCGCCGAGGCTTATCGCCGCTATGCCTTCGAGGAGGCCGATCACGCATCCCGCTTCGCCGAGCTCCTCGGCGAGGTCGTTCACGCAGACACGAGGACCAATCTGATGTTGCGCGCTGACGCCGAGTTCGGCGCCTGCGAGGGCAAACTCAAACTCGCCAAGCGAGCCAAGGAGTTGGGCTACGACGCGATTCATGATACAGTGCACGAGATGTGCAAGGATGAGGCGCGTCACGGTTCGGGATTCCGCGGCCTTCTTGCCCGCTATTTCAAATAGGCGCTCCCCGCGGGGGCGAGGCGCTCGGCATCGGCCCCGGTCGATGCCGACCCGCCTTGCGGCACGGGAACGCGATCGGAGAAAAGGGTGAACACGGTCAATTTTCTCAGGCTAAAGGGCGTCCAACCTTCGCAGCAACGCATCCGCATTTGGGAGGCCCTGGCCGCGACGAAGGCCCATCCCTCGGCCGACACCGTCCATCGAGTCCTCTCCCCGGAGATACCGACTCTTTCGCGCACGACGGTCTACTCGACCCTCGATCTCTTCGTGGGCCTCGGTATGGCCCAAAGACTCGAGATCACGGGCTCCGAGGTTCGCTACGACGCGGACACGAGCGCCCATGCGCATTTCCGCTGCCGCGAATGCGGTGAGGTCTCCGACCTGCCCGGCGTCGCCGTCCCCTCCCTACCCATCCTCGCCGACGGAAGCCAGGCTGAGCGGGTCCAGCTTTTTATCACGGGAGTCTGCCAAGCCTGCGCCACGCTCGAGCGCGAGGGCAAGCTCGTGGGCGAGGGGAAGCAGCATTCAGCTAACTGAGCCCTGAGTCAACGCTGCTTCGCCTGTCGCAATCCTAAAAGACAGCCGCGAAGCAAGGTTCTCGAATCGCATGAAGGCATGAACATTTGAGCATGCGTTCATGTGAGCATGCAGTAGTATGCCGGATTGTCCTCGCTGGGCGATTCGCCGCCTGACCAGGGCAGAGTGGCGGTAGCGAAGAAGCCCGAAGCGCGCGGGTCGAGGTGCGCGCTTCGGCGCAATTATAAAGGGTGCTCCCCCATTGGGAGGGAGCGCCGCGGCAGCGGCCGCCTACCGCGCCTGCTTCACTCGACGACGCGAATCCATCCGGCCGGCGCGGGCAGATCCCCGTACTGGATTCCCACCAGGGTATCGTACAACTTGCGGGTGACCGGTCCCGTTTCAGACTCGGAATGGAAGACGTGGAGCTTGCCTGCGTGGAAGATGCCGCCGATGGGCGTGATCACCGCCGCAGTTCCGCAGGCCCCGGCCTCGGCGAACTCGTCGAGGCGATCGATGTAGACGTCGCGCTCCTCGGTCTTCATGCCGAAGTTGTCCTTGGCCACCTGCAACAGCGAATACTTCGTTATGCTCGGGAGGATGGAGGGCGAGAGGGGGGTGACGAAGGCTCCGGCCTTCGTGATGCCGAAGAAATTGGCGGCGCCCACCTCCTCGATCTTCGTGTGGGTGGCGGGGTCGAGGTAGATGCAATCGGCGAAGCCCTTGTGGACTGCCTCTTCATGGGGCATGAGGCTCGCGGCGTAGTTGCCGCCGACCTTGGCCGCGCCTGTGCCGCGGGGGGCCGCGCGATCGTAGTCGCTCGTCATGAAGTTGACCGGCTTGAGGCCCTCCTTGAAATAGGGCCCTACGGGAATGCAGAAAACGCCGAAAAGGTACTCGGGCGCCGGCTTGACGCCGATGTTGTCGCCTACGCCGACGAGCCAGGGCCGGAGATAGAGGGTCGCGCCCGTGCCGTGGGGCGGCACCCATTTTTCGTTTGCCTTGACCACCTGCATGCAGGCATCGATGAACTTCTCCTCGGGCACGTGGGGCATCACCATGCGGTCGGCCGTGGCATTCATCCGCGCCGCGTTGCGGTCGGGGCGGAAGAGCTGGATCTTGCCGTCGGCCCGCGTATAGGCCTTGAGGCCTTCGAAGCACTGCTGGCCGTAATGGAGGGCGGTGGAGCCCTCGGCGATGGTGACGGTGTTCTCGGTGACGAGGGAACCCTTGTCCCAGGCTCCGTTTTTCCAATGCGAGATGTAGCGGTAGTCGGTTTTCATATAGGAAAACGAAAGCTTGCCCCAATCGAGATCGACCTTGGCCATACAGCGCGCTCCTGAAAGGTATTTGCCGCAAACGGCAACCTTATCGTAGCTGATAATCGCGGCGAAGGACAATGCTCGCTCCCGGGGAAGCCTTCCTTGACGGGCCGGCGCCTCGCGGGGGAGTATTGCGCCTTAACTTGCGCGATACATAGCGCCAGGGGGATTCGATGAAACTGAAAGACCGGGTCGCGGTCGTCACGGGCGCCTCGGGTGTCCTCTGCTCCGAGATGGTGCGCGCCCTCGCCGACGAGGGCTGCAAGCTGGCCCTCCTCAATCGTCACGCCGAGGCGGCCGAGGCCCTCAAGGCTTCTCTCGCGGCTCAGGGGCACAGGGACGTGATCGTCACTTCGGGCGACGTCCTCGACAGGTCCTCGCTGGAAAGGGCGCGCGATCGGGTCCTCGGCGAATGGGGCCGCATCGACATCCTTGTCAACGGCGCCGGCGGCAACAATCCCGCGGGGACAACCAAGGTCGAACAGCTCGAAAAGGACACGCCCAAGGCCGAGGGCTTCTTCGGCCTCGACCTCGCGGCCTTCGAGGGCATCAACCGCCTCAACCTGATGGGCACCGTCATTCCGAGCCAGGTCTTCGGCGAAGCCATGGTCGGCAAGGGCGGCTCCATCCTCAACGTCTCCTCGATGAACGCCACCCAGCCCCTCACCAAGGTCGGCGGCTATTCGGCGGCCAAGGCCTCCGTGGAAAACTTCACCCGCTGGCTCGCCGTCCATCTCGCCAAGGTGGGCATCCGCGTCAACGCCGTGTCGCCGGGCTTCTTCATCACCGAACAGAACCGCTTCCTGATGATGGAAGCCGACGGCAAGACGCCGACCGCCCGCGGCCGCAAGGTCCTCGCCAAGACGCCGATGGGTCGCTTCGGCGACGCGAAGGATCTTCGAGGCGCGACGGTATTTCTCTGCTCGGACGAGGCGTCCTTTATAACGGGAATCGTCATCCCGGTGGACGGCGGCTTCCTCGCCTACTCCGGCGTCTAGCCCGCTTTTGGCAGCATCTAGCCCGCATCGAAACGGCGGCGAAAGCCGCAGGTCCTGCACAATCCTTCTACGAGGACGCCGCGCTCGAAACCTTCTCGCATCGCCTTCGCCCTCGGAGCTGCCAGAATCGCCTCGAGATCCTCCTCGAAGAGATTGCCGAGGGCGAGGCGACCTTCGCCATCGAGGCAGCAGGGAACCACGGTGCCGTCCACGAGGACGGCGATCTGTTCGCGGAGGCCGAGGCAGGTTCCTGCCTCGCCGTCCATGGGCAAGGAAAGATCGGGCCAGGTGAACTCCTCGGCCTTGTTGAGGAAGACGCTCTCGTCGAGGCGGTTATCCTTGGGCCAAGCCTCGGGGCTGCCCCAGGGACCGACGGCCGCGTAGCGCTCCCGCATGCGCTCCCAGATGAAGGCCGTTTCCGGGGGCAGTGCTCCGTCCCGGAGATTCCAGAGCCTGAGACTGACCGGGAATCGCGGTGAGAGGCGATGGCGGTCGAGAAATGAAGCGACATTCGCCCAATAGTTCCCTACTCGATCTGCATCGGCGGTGCCCTCTCCATCCGCGAAATCGATGGCGTGGCTGTGAAGGGACACGCTCAGTTTTTTGATCGCGTGGGACCCGAGCAGAAGTTCAGCCTGTCGCTCGAGGAGGCTGCCGTTGGTGGTCAAGGCTACGCCGAATCTCCGCTTTCGGGCGATCTCGAGGAACTCGCCGAGCTCGGGATGGAGGAGGGGTTCGCCCTTCACGTGAAGGTAGAGCAGCCTCCCCTGTCCCTCCAATTTCCCGAGGATGGCGTCGAACTCCGCCCCCGTCATGAAGCGCTTCGGCCGGAGCGTGGGGGGGCAGAAGGGGCAACGCAGGTTGCAGACGTCGGTTATTTCGACGTAGAGCTTGGCGAACACGGCATCGTTGTAGCACGCCGAGGGCTTGGAGGCGGAGCCCTCGCCCCTCAAGTCGAGGAGCTTTGCGGGAAGAGTTCGCTTATCGTCGTCGCGAGAATTTCCGGGGAAAGCCGCGGATGGACAGTCTCGCCGACCGAGGCCGTCATGAGGGCGGCGGCGAGGGCCGCCTTCGACCTTTCCCGCGCGCCGAATCCCTTGAAGGCCGCCCAGACGAGGGCGGCGCAGGCGGCGTCGCCCGCCCCCGACACGTTGCGCGCCTCGAGCCGCTCCGGAAGGGACGAAGGCGCTACGAGGAGTCCCTTTTCGCCCTCATGCCGAAAACCTTCATAGTACATACCATCAGGGCCGAGGGAGATGTGGACCGCGCCCAGGCCTCGCTCGCGGAGGGCGGCGGCGAGGATGGCGGGATCGTCTTCGTCCGTGCCGCCCGCGAGGATCCGGGCCTCGGCGATATTGGGTTTGGCGAGATCGAAGGCGCCGATATGGGCCTTTGCCTTCCGGGCCTTGGCTACCGACACGGGATCGAGGACGAGGAGGGGGCGCCCGCCCCTCGGCCTGGCTTTATAGCGCTCTGCGATCCAGGCGAGGGAGGACTCGGGGATGTTGGCGTCGACGACGATGCAGCTCGCCGCGTCGAGGGCGCCGCATCGTTCTTCGAGCGTGGAGGGCAGGAGTTCCTCCATCGCTTCCATCGCGGCCACGGCGCCCGTGAGCCTGCCATCCTCGCCGAGGAGACAGAGGTAGACCGGGGTCGGCGCCCGCCTCGAGCGGATCGCGTGGGCGAGGCCGATTCCCTTCGCCTCGCAGGAAGCCTCGAGCTCCGAAGCCCGATCGTCCTTTCCGAGGACGGTCACCAACTCCACGGCGAAATCCAGGCGCGCGAGATTTTCGGCGATGTTCCTGCCCACGCCTCCGGGGCATGTCGACACGAGGCCTGGGTTCGAGTCTGCCGGGCGGAAAGGCGCGAGGCTCTTCCCCACGATGTCGAGGTTCATGCCCCCGATGACGACGAGGGAACCGAGTGGCCCATGGCGCGTCGATTCGCGAATCATGGCGACACTTTGCCGGGAGCCCTCGCCGCAGTCAAGCGGCGCCGCCGCAGTCAAGCGGCACCCCCAGGGCGAAGGACGATTGTGGTTGCCAAAGCGCCCCCTCATCGCAATACTTTCCTGAGAGATGAGCTGGCATTCCGAGTTCGCGATCCTCAACATCCTGGGCGGTCTCGCGTCCGCGTCCTTGGGCTTTGTCGTGATACTTGTCGTGTTGAGGCGGGCTCTCGGACGCCTTCGAATTTGGATTTGGGGCAATACGGCATATTTCCTCGCCTCCGGAGTTCTTTTCCTCCAGCCCTTCGTGGCCTTGCCCGTCTTCGTCGCGCTATACAACGGCTTCCTGCTATTCGCGCTCTGTGCCCTTATTTCCACGAGTCTCAACCTCGTCAGCGGCGACGTCCCCCCAATTCCTTTTATCGCCGTCGCCGCCGCAACCACGGGAGTTCTCGTTCTCCTGTCCCTGGTTGAGCCCGCACGCTGGCCCCGCGTGGTATTCATGTCCTTCGTACTTGCCCTCGTCTTCGGCTACGGAGCCCTGTCTGTGGCGCGCGGCGCCAGGGCGGCGAGGATCAGGAACGGTCCGGGCATCCTCGTCTCGATGTTCGGGATGGGCGGTTTGATCTTTTTCGTCAGGGCCCTCGTTTACAGCTTCGTACCCCATCCCTGGGGCCTTCCCGACATCGAGGCCGACTCCTACCTGACAATCGCCATGCTCCTGCTCTTCATCTCGGTGAATTTCGCCTTGCTCGTGATTCTCATGGCGAGGGTCGAACGCGAACTCACCGGCAAGGTCATCGAACTCGGTGACAGTCGCAACAATCTTCAGTTGCTCTATGATGCCTTTTCCGAGACGGCCGGTTCCGTCGATCTCGACGAACTCCTGCCGAAGATGCTCGACATCCTCCAGCGCAATCTCCATGTCGATGTGTCGATCATCTATCTGAAGGACGCAAAGAGCGGCGAACTCACCCTCGTGGCCCAGCGAGGCCTCAGTCCCGATGCCCTCGAGGCCCTCCTTCATCGCGAGAAGGGGACTATTCTTTCCGAGCAGACCTTCCAGGACGGCACGCCGGCGCGCAGGCTCCTGTCGCAGTATCCCGAGGGAAGACTCAAGGAAAGCCTCAGGGCCCTTGGCCTCGCCATTTTCGCCGCCTTTCCCATCACCGACAGGGGGGAGAGTCTGGGGACCCTCGGCGTGTCTTTTAGGGACGAAGCCGCCCTCGACGAGACCCGCAATTCCCTTTTCGAGACGATGGGGCGGCAGCTCGGCTCGGTCGTCCGCGCCGCCATCCTCCATGCCGAACTCGAGCGGGCCAACGCGAGGCTCGACATCCTCGCGAGCACGGACGCCCTGACCCATTTGCCCAACCGCCGGACGGCCCTCCGCGTCCTCGAGCGAGAAATCGCTCGGGCTAAGCGATCGAGCGGCAAGATCGCGGTCATCATGTGCGACATCGATCATTTCAAGCTATTCAACGACAAGCACGGCCATGATTGCGGCGACTATGTCCTCGTGCGGACGGCCAGCCTCATCGCCGAATCCCTGCGCGCGACCGATCTCGCATCCCGCTGGGGAGGCGAGGAATTCCTCCTCATCCTCGGCAGCGCCGATCCGGAAGGGGTCATCGGCCTCGCCGAGCGCATCAGGAAACGAATCCAATCCGCGGTGATGGATTACGAAGGGCTTAGGCTTTCGGTCACGATCACCCTCGGTGTGGCCATTTGCTCGCCGGAATCGGGAGGGGACGCGGCAATCGCCAAGGCCGACGAGGCCCTTTACGAGGGCAAGCGCTTGGGCCGCAACCGCGTCGGCGTCTCGCTCGAAAGGGAACCGCCCGCTTCTACCATGGTGTCCGGCTTCGAAACGGGAAAGGACGACGAAGAACCCTTGGAACTCCTCCACGGCGAAGACTAGGCGAAACATATAAACATCGCTATATATAGATGATGCTTGCAATCTTCCGCTCACGAACCCTGACGAACATCCTTTCGATCGTCTTCGTCCTCACCGTCGCGATCGGCGGCTTCTTCCTTCGCGAGTTCGGCCTCGCCTTGGCCGCCCTTATGGTGACAGCCATCGTCCTCGCCCTGAGTTCGCCGAAGCCCCGGGCCTTCTGCTCGGCCGTCTGCCCGCGGGGTAGGGCCCTCGGCTTCGCCCTCGCACCGATTTCCCTGCGCCGGAGCTTTCCGCGCGTCTTCTCCTCTCGCGCCTTTCGCCGCTTCCTCTGCGGCACGACCATGTTCCTCGTGTTCATGAGCCTCTTCCAGGTGGCGCCGGGTGTCGGCATCGCGGAATGGGCCGGCATGGTCTTCTGGACCCTCTGTTTGATTACCCTGAGCGCGGGCATCATCCTCGGCTTCATCTTCAAGCCGCGGACCTGGTGCGCCGTCTGCCCCCTCGGCACCCTGCAGGACACGATCCGCGAGGGACGCTCCGGCGGGAGCCGGAATCGGGAACCAGCGGTCTAGGCTCAGGCGCTTTTCCCCGGCGGGGGAGGGCCGGCGCCGCGCGGTTCCGGCCCCCTCAGACTTCCTTCGAGAATTCCATCACCCTCGCCCCGCCGAGGTCGCGATCGCTGAAGGCAAGGCCCGCCGCCTTCGCCCAGGCGGCGAAATCCACCTTCTTGTAGTACTCGTACCATCCTCCCTCGATAGCCTCCACGAGGGAGAGGATGGGCGAAAATCCGAGGTCATGGTCGATTATGACGACGCTCTTCCTCGCCGCCCTCGCGCATTTGTCGAGGAGGCGGAGCTCGTCGTCGGGAGGGAAGAGGTGGATGGCGAAGGCGGCCATCACGCGATCGTATGAATTAGGAGGATCGGCGAAGTCGAGGACGCTCTCCCTCTCGAAGGGAGGCGGGGAGGCGGCTCCGAAGGCTTCGATCCAGCGCTCGCGAGCCCGATCGAGCATGCCCTCGGATTGGTCCCGCCCCCGGTAGGAGGCGCAGCGCGTCGAGACCTGGAGCCCGAGGCTGCCGGTGCCGCAGCAATGCTCCAGCACGGAGTCGCCCTTGAATCGCGTCCCATCCGGATCGATCGCCGCGAGGGCCTTGGCGATCGAGCGGCCCGTGTTTCCCTCGACGAAGCGGTACCAGGGATGGAAGCCGTCGTAGAAGCGGCGCATGTCCTGGGGTTTTCGATGGAATGCCATGTGGTTCCTTTCGCGCCTCCCTGAGTCGGCGCTCGATCTTGATAGTCGTAATTATGACGATTTCTTCCTGTCCCGGGCGTTGAAGGCGCGCAGGAGGAGGAGGTCGTAGGCGATCTTGAGGCTTCCTGAAATTATAAAGGGCAGACCTGCCGTGGCAGCGCCCGCGACGAGGAGCCCCGAAAGGGAAGGCGAGATGGAGGCTCCGGCCGTACGCGCGATGCCGGTGACGCCGGCCGCCGCGGATCTTTCCTCGGGCGTCACCGCCGCCATCGTGTAGGACTGCCTCGTCGGGACATCCATCTGGCTGATGGAAAAGCGGGCGAGGAGGACGGCCATGGCCAGGGGAAGGTTGGGCATCAGGGGCACGAGTATGAGAAGGACGTTGGAGGGGAGGTGGGTGAAGACCATCGTGTTGATGAGTCCGAAACGCTTCGCCAGTCGTGCCGCATACAGGGCGGAAAAGCCCGCGAGAATGTTGGCTCCGAAGAAGAGGCTTCCCAGGAGGCCCGGTCCGACGCCGTAGCGTCGATGGAACCAATAGGCCACGATGCTCTGGATGACAAAGCCCCCCGCGAAGGCGTCCAGCGAAAAGAGGGCCGAGAGCTTCGCGACGACTCTGCGCGATTTTCCGAGACCGAAGCGGCCCGCCAAACCTCGCGGCTCGGCGGCGATGGTCGAGGCCGGGGCCTCGACCGCCGAGGAGAGGAAGAAGAAGAGAAAGGCGAGAAAGGGGCCGAAGCCCGCGTAGGCGAAGACGAGGACGCGATAACTTTCGACGGCAGCCATGCCCGATCCTTGGAGGATCTGGGCCGTCCAGCCGCCGACGAGAGCCCCCGACGCCGTCGCGAGGGAACCGGCGAGATTGTAGCGGGCGAAGATGTCGGTGCGCCTCTCGTCGGGGAGGATCTGCGAGAGGGCCGCCTGTTCGATGGCGAGAAAGGGGCCGACCTCGTTGCCCGAGGGGCTGATCACGCCTATCGTCGCGGCCAGAAGCATGACGTAGAAGTCGCCGCTCAGGGCGAAGACGAGGCCCGCTCCGGCGAGGAGGAGGGCTCCCGCCACGAGCATGGTCTTCCTACCCACGCGGTCGGCCCTCGTCGTGATGAAGAGGGAGACGATCGCGTCGCCGACGAGGGTGAGGGTGAGGAGGAGGCCGATCCTGCCTTCGCCGAAACCGAGGGCGGAGAGATAGAGTACGAGGACGACCGAGAGGAAGCCGTAGGAGAACATCCGGGCCGAGCGGGTGGCGAAGAGGAGTATGCCGTCCCGTCCCAGCCCTCGACGGCCATCGGAGGCGGCCGAGTCCTTCGCCTCGCTCATCGTTTCGCGCCTTCGAGCTTGAAGAAGGCGTAGAGGGCATCGTAGATCGCGAATTGCCGCTCGAGGTTGGCCTTGTCGTCGGGATGCATGAGGGAAAACCCGGAGGCTATCGCCTCGAGGCCGGGGGCGTAGGGATTCGAGGCGAGATCGTCGGTGTCGGCCGCGTTGACCGCCTCCGCGAGCCGCAGGAGGGCCGGGTCGGCGAGGGCGTAGCGTTCCATGATCGAGACGAAGCTGCAGTGCCCGTCGCGATGACCCAGCTCGGCGCCCGGCGAATCGAAGGGAATTGCGCCCAGGCGCTTGGACTCTTCATCGACAAGATTTTTGGCGACGAAGAAGAATTCTGCCTCCGAGTCGACGAAGCGCCTGATGAGCCAGGGGCAGGCGACGCGATCGACATGCACGTGGGCGCGGGTAATCCATTTCATCGGAGAGCCTCCGCCCGCGAGTATCCCTCGCTTCGGTGCCTCCTGCCAAGCGCGGCCGAATTCGAAAAGCCTCGACCCGCGAGACCGCTCACCTTCCTTCCGCTCGATCGCCTACACCGAACTTCCCAGCACGGCCCCGCCGACCATCGGGACGAGCCAGACGAGCCACACGAAGACGCTGAAGCGATGGAAGGAGGTGATGAGCCTTTCGTTCTTTTTCGCGAGGACGATGGTGGCCCAGGTCGCGTGGAAGAGCATGAGGATGATGGCAGTCATGCCGGTGACCCCGTGGATGGTCGACTGGAACATGCCGCCGGCGAGGACAGCCATGGCTCCCGTGCCTGTCGTGTCGCAGACGAGGCCGAGCCAGAAGACTATCGCGTGCCACCACCTGAGGCGGCTACCGATGCGCTCGGCCCAGACGCCGACGGTGTAGAAGGCGAAGGCCGCGAGGATGAAGATCATCGCAATTGCGAGGGTCGGATTCGAAGCGCTCATCGCGGGCTCCTTTCTTTTGTAGCGGCGGCGGGAAGGGATTCCGCCCCTTCGGTTGCGGTCGCGAGGCCTGCGACGATGTCGAAGGCTTCCCTCACGGTCTTCAGGTCGCTCGCCGACAGTGGGGCGAAGAAGGCGTCGACCCGAGTCCGAACCCCCTCGTAGGCGCGAGCGAAGGCTTTTTCGCCCTTCTTCGTAATGCTGATAAAGGCGACGCGTCTGTCCGCGCCTTCGCGGTCCCTTTCGACAAAGCCCTTTTCGACGAGGCGTTCGACGGTCAGCGAAAGCTGCGAAGTGGCCATCCTGCAGGCTTGGGCGGTGGCCGTGCTCGTCGAGGGTCCGGCAGCGTGCAGGTAGCCGAGGATTTCGAGACCGGGTCTTCCGAGGCCAGGTTCGGGGGAGACGGAGCGGAACAGGGAGGCGTGGAAGGCCCCGTAGACCCTGAAAACCAGATGGGCGAAGTCCTCGTTTTCGCTCTTGTACTCGCGGGCCGTCACGGCAGCTCTCCACCGGTTACGGCCGTCTGCGCCGCCGGCATCGCGGCGCTCTTGCCTTTGATGGCGAAGCTGAAGGCGAAGGCGACGATCGAGACGATGGCCAGCATACGGAAGGCGATGCCGAAGGCGAGGGCCTTGTCCGCGATCGAGGCGGTCACCCCGCCTATGGCCGCGGCCGCCACGAGTTGGCCTGCCCCGCCCTGGATGTTGACGAGACCCTGGGCGACGCTTCTCTGGGCGGGCGGCGCCTCGTGGAGGAGGATGTAGCGGATAGGCGCGCCGAGGAGGGCCGAGAGTCCGAGGCCGACGAGGGCCGATGTGACGATGAAGCCGGCGAGGCCGAAGGGCGCCGCGAAACCCAGGCCGAGGAGGCCGAGGCTCAGGGTCGCCGAACCGAAGAGCACGACGGGCCGCGGACCCAGGCGATCGAGGGCCCGACCGACGAGGGGGGCTCCGATCGACATCGCGAGAACGAGGGGGAGGAGGAGATAGCTCGCACTCGCTTTCGAGGCGCCGAAGGCCGACACGGCATAAAGAGGAAGGAAGACGAGGCCCGATTCAACCATGCCCGCGAGGACATTGAGGACGCCGGTGACGGCGATCTGCCCGTTGGCGAAGAGCCCCAGGTCGATGATCGGCGACTCCGCCTTCCTTTCGATCGCGATGAACAAGGGCACAAGAACAATGGCGAAGAGGACGAGACCGCCCGCCCCGGGGGCCATGAGGCTCGAAAGGAAGGCTTGGCTGTCCATTCTCGAGAGCCCGAAGGCGAAGGCACCGAGGAGGAGGGACAGGACGAGGGCGCCCGCGGAATCGAAGCGGCCCGGTGCAGGGTGGCGCGCGTGGGGAAGGCGGCCGAGGCCGAGGACGATCACGAGAAGGGCAAGGGGTACGTTAATCCAGAATAACCAGCGCCAACCGAAGGGGAGGAGGATGCCGCCCAGGATGGGTCCGATAATGAAGGCGAGGCCGAAGACCATGCCGATGATCCCCAAGGCCCCGCCTCGCTTTTCCTGCGGGAAGACGTCGCCGATGACGGCGCTGGCCACGGGGAAGATGCCGCCGGCGCCGAAACCCTGCAGGGCGCGGGCCGCGACGATCGCGGCGAAGGAGGGCGCGAGGGCAACTCCCATCGAACCGAGGGCGAAGAGGACCACGTCGACGATATAGACGAGCCTGCGGCCGAAGAGATCGGATAGCTTGGCCATAAGCGGGGTGCCCACGAGGTTGAAGAGGATATACACCGAAAAAAGGAGGGCCAGGTCACGCTCGGTGACGCCGAAGTCGCCCTTCATCGAGGGCAGGGCCGGTCCGATGATGGCTATGTCCATGGCGCCCATGAGGACGCCGAGAAAGAGTACGAGCATCAGCGATCCCGTCGATGCGATCTTTTTATTCCCCATGCAATCTCCTGTCACAAAAATTAACTTGGTTAAAACTTAACTAAGTTAATTAAATTGGTCAAGCCGGCGGCAATCGCCGTGAGGCCATCGACCTTCTCTTGCCTTCGACCTAGGCGCTTCGTACCTTCAAGAAGAAAATCAACGGAGGATTTCATGAACCTGCTTCCGACCATTGTCGAGAGACGCGCCAAAAGGGCCGTCTCCGCCGAGCCCATTCCCCATGAGACAATTGCGCGGCTCCTCGAGGCCGCCACCCTCGCCCCCTCCTGTTTCAACAACCAGCCCTGGCGCATCGTCGCCGTGACGGGCGAGAGGCTCGAAACCCTCCGCGGCACCTTGACCGAGGGCAACAAGTGGGCCACGCGGTCTCCCCTCATCGTCGCCTTCGCCACCAAGTCCTCCCTCGATTGCCGCTCGGACGGCGGCAGGGACTACGCCTATTTCGACCTCGGCATGGCGGCGATGTCCTTCATGCTTCAGGCCACGCATGAGGGGCTGATCGCCCATCCGATCGCCGGCTACGCGGTCGCGAAGGCGGCCAAGGCCATCGAACTCGAGGGAGACCTCGTCCTCGTGACCCTCGTCGTCGTCGGCAAACCCGGCGACGAGTCCCTCCTCGCCGAATGGCAGCTCGCCCGCGAGCACGGCGAACGCGAGCGAAAACCCCTCGGCGAAGTGGCCTTCAAGGATGTCTACGGGCAAGCCTGGGACTGACCGGGCCAGCCCGGCCCCTCGGCCAGGTCGCGGAGGGCGATCGTTTCCGCCATTGCCCGGCCGAGTCGGCCGCTCTAGACTTGATCCCTCAATCGAGGCCGACGCCTCGTCAAGGAGGTTGTGTGAAAGATCTCGGCTCCATGCTCCTCGGGCCTTCTCCCTTTTCGGAACTCGTGATCGGCAATACGGCGCTGGTGCGCGCGATGGTGGAGGGGGGCGCCCGGGTCGTCACCTCCTATCCCGGCTCGCCGACGCCCGAAATTGCCGAGGCCATCAGGGCGATACCCAAGGACCAAAGGCCCTTCTACTTCGAATTCTCGACGAACGAGAAGGTGGCCCTCGAGGTCGCCTTCGGCGCAGCGATAAACGGTCATAGTTCCGTCGTATTTTTCAAGAGCGTGGGACTCAACGTGGCGGCCGACTCCTTCGTCCAGCTCTCGCTGATGCGCATCACCGGCGGCATGGTGGTGATCCTCGGCGACGATCCCGGGGCCAATTCCAGCCAGAACGAGCAGGACAACCGCCACTACGCGCGCATGGCCGCCATCCCCCTCCTGGAACCCTCCACCGCCCAGGAAGCCTACGAGATGATGCTCGAGGCCCAGGCGATCGCGAGGCGCGAGATGAGCGTCGTCATCCTCCGCATGACGACGCACGTCTGCCACGCGAAGGAGCTCGTTCGCTTCGGAGCCTGGGACGCGCCTCCCTTGGATCCCGCCCCGCGCTTCGATCCTGACTCCGCCAACTACATCCCCCTGGCCGCGACGGTGGCCCCCCTCAAGCGCGAGGCTCTCGCCCGCCTCGAAAGGATGAGGACGGAGTTCGAGGGGAGCGCCTTCAATCGCCTCCTCCCGGGAAGCGCCAAGCGCGGCATCATCGTCGCCGGCACGGCTCGCCTCTCCCTCGCCGATTGCCTTGCGGAGGCCGATGAGCGACCCGCCGTCCTCGAGCTCGGCACCGTCCATCCCCTGCCGCGAGGCATCGTGCGGGACTTCCTCGCCGCCCACGAGGAGGTGAAGATTCTCGAGGAGCTCGATCCCGTGCTCGAGCTCGACATCAAGGCCCTCGCCTACGACGCGGGGCTCAGGACGCGCATCATCGGCAAGGTCGATCCGGAGGAATTGATCGGCGAATACGTGCCGGAGAAGGTTCGCTCCATCCTCGAGGCGACCTGGCCGGGTCTGCTGCGAAAGGCGCGGAGTGTCGCGCAGACGATCGCGGCGTCTTCTCCCGCGGGTATCCGCGAAACCGTGCCGGCCCGCCCGCCCCAGCTCTGCCCCGGCTGCGGCCACCGCTCCGCCTTCTTCGCAATTAAGAAGGCTTTGTCCAAGGACGACATCACGGTGGCCGACATCGGCTGCCATACCCTCGGCTACCTCGAACCCTATCGCATGGGTCGCGTCCTCCTCTCGATGGGGCATTCGACCTCGACGGCCTCGGGTCTCTCCATCTTCAACGACAAGCGGAAGGTGCTCTGTTTCCTCGGCGATTCGACCTTCTTCCACGCGGGCATGCCCGGTATCGTCAACGCCGTGTTCAACAACCACGACATCACCCTCGTGCTCATGGAAAACGGGACGACGGCCATGACGGGCCATCAGGACCATCCTGGGGTCGGCAAGAATTTCAACGGGAGCGCGCAGAAGGTCGGCGTCCGCGCGGCCCTCGAAGGCCTCGGCGTCACGAACATCCGCGAGGTCGACGCCTATCGGCAGGCCGAGCTCGAATCCATGGTCAAGGCCGCGGTCGCGGAGCCGGGATTCAAGGTCATCATCGCCCGCCACCCCTGCATGCTCAAGCTCACGCGCGAGGCGCGGCGCAAGCCGGGTTGGAAGGCCCGCCATGTCGAGATCGACCAGCAGGGCTGTTCACTCGCCCAGGTCTGCATCGCCGACTTCGCCTGCCCGAGTTTCCAGCGTCAGGAGGACGGCCGCATCGAGGTGCATCAGGATCTCTGCATCGGCGACGGATCGTGCAAGCAGGTCTGTCCCTCGGGGGCCATCGTCGACGCGAAGGGAGGCGAATGAAATGAGCGGCGTGTACAACATCTACATGACGGGGGTCGGCGGCCAGGGCATCGGGCTCCTCTCCGAACTCCTCGCGAGGGCGGCGGCCCATGCCGGTTTGGCGGTCAAGGGCTGCGACACCCATGGTCTCGCGCAACGCGGCGGCATCGTGTCGAGCCATCTGAGATTGGGACAAGGCGCTCACTCCCCCCTCGTCGAAGCGGGGAGTGCCGACCTCGTCGTCGCCCTCGAACGCTGCGAAGCCCTCCGCGCGCTCAGAACCATGCTCGCGCCTTCGGGCGTGCTTCTCTGGTACGATGCCTCGTGGCAGCCCCTCGATGTCCGTCTGGGAAAAGAAGGCGCCGTCAGGACCGAAGAGGTCTTCGCCGAGGCCTCGGCCCGCGAGGTCTCCGCCCGCAGGGTGTTCAAAGAGGATCTGGAGGATCCCCGCCAGCAAAACGTGGCCTTGGTCGCCGACATCGCGAGGGCGGGCCTCATCCCCGGCGTGGGGCTCGAACACTATCGGGCGGCCTTGGCAGATCTTCTCGACGGCGATGCCCTCGCGAAGAACATCGCGGTGCTGGAAGAGCCATGATCCAGCACGCGCGTTTCGGTCGCACGGACCACCTTTCAAGCAGACTCGTCTTCGGGGCGGCGGCACTCGGCGGCGCGAGCTCTGCCGCGACCGATCTCGCCCTCGCCCGCATCCTCGACGCGGGCGTCAATCACATCGACGTCGCCTCGAGTTACGGCCGCGCCGAGGAGCTCCTCGGGCCTTCCCTGCGCGGCAGGCGCAATAGGTTCTTTCTCGCGACGAAGACCGAAAAGAGGACGAAGGTCGAAGCCATCGCGGAACTCGAGAAGTCCCTCCGGCTCCTCGGCACCGATCATGTCGACCTCTGGCAAATGCACCGACTCGTCGACGAGGCCGACTGGAACGCGGCGATGGGGGAGGGCGGCGCCCTCGAGGCCTTCGTCGATGCGCGTCGTCGAGGCCTCGTCCGCTACCTTGGCGTCACCGGTCACGGTTTGAACACGGCAGCGATGCACTTGCGGAGCCTCGACCGCTTCGACTTCGACAGCGTCCTCCTGCCCTGGAATTGGAGCATGGCCGGTAACGCGGACTACGCCGCCTCTTTCCGCGCCCTCGAGGCTCTTTGCCGCTCGAAGGGCGTCGCCATGCAGCTCATCAAGACGGTCTGCCGGAGACCCTGGGGGCCTCGCCCTCAAACACGTACTACTTGGTATGAGCCCTTCGTAGAGCCTGGCGATTTATCGCTGGCCCTGGGCTTCGCCTTCGCCGTCGAAGGAGCCTTCGTGCCTTCGGCCGGGGATCTCGATCTCTTGCCTCTGATCCTGGAGGCCGCCGCCTCGGCTCCCCCTCCTCCCTCGGATGCGGAGATGGAAACCTTGGCGGCGAGGACGGAGATGGAAGCACTGTTCGATTGAGGCGGGAGCCCGCGGCGGCGAGTCGGGGCAGCGCATCTGTTCGCCGCGTCTTCACATCGCGGTTCACGAGCGGGACGAGCCCGTCCCCGCCATCCGTCCCGAGTCGCCCGCTCTTGACTTCCCGGAGATTTTCCTATTAATTGACCCATGCTTTTTTGCGGCCAAGTCCCCGCTACGCCGCGAGCGCAAGAGTCACTCAGAATGGGAGAAACAAATGAGACGAGGTCGGGTTACATTATTTGCGGCGCTATCCTTCCTTGTCGCGCTGGCGCCTTCGATCGGCGCGCAGAGCGACTATTCAGGGCAGAGGATCACGCTCACCGTCTTCGCCGCGGGGACGCTCGCGGCGCCTTTCAATCGCATCGCCGAGGAGTTCATGAAGCTCCACCCCGAAGTGAGGATCCAGTCACAATTCGGCGGCAGCGTCAAAATGGTCAAACAGGTCACCGAGCTCGGACAGATCGCCGACGTGGTGGCCGTCGCCGACTATCGCGTCATCCCCAAGTACATGTTCGGCGGCAAGGGAGAGATGCCCAAGGCCTACTGGTACGCGGGCTTCGCGACGAACGGCATCACCTTCGTGTACACGCCGAAGAGCAAGTACGCCTCCGAGATTAACGCATCCAATTGGTATGATATTCTCTCGAGGAGCGGAGTCGAGATCGGCCGCTCCAATCCCGACACCGATCCCTCGGGTTATCAGACCGTCCAGATGCTGGACCTCGCCTCCAAGTTCTACGCCAAGCCGGGCCTCGACGCGGCGATCCTCGCGAACGCGCCGAAGACCAACATGCGCGATACCGAGACGGAGCTCGTCGCGGCCCTCGAGTCCGGCCAGATCGACTATCTGGGCATCTACCTTTCCGATGCGCGCCAACATCATTTCAACTATCTCGATCTTCCCCCCGAGATCAACCTGAGCGACGCCAAGTTTGCCGGTTCCTACGCCAAGTCGTCGGTTAAGACCGCGAACGGCGTCGTCACGGGCGTGCCTATCGTCTATGCCATCACCGTGCCGACCGACTCGGATCACCCCGACTGGGCCGCCCAATTCGTCGCCTACGTTCTCGGTGAAAACGGCAGGAAGGCGATGGCGGAAAGCGGCTTCGGCACGCTTTCTCCTCCCTATGCCGTCAATGCGGACAAGATGCCCGCCTATATCCAGCCCGTGGTGGCGCCCTGGCCGAAGGACTAGGGTGACGAGTCCGTTCGCCCGGAGGACGGGGGGGCTGACCTTCGTCTTCAGCGTGGCGGGCGGCCTCCTTCTCGCCTTCATCCTGATCCCCATCGTCAGGATGTACGCCACCCACGACCTCAAGGGTCTCATGCGCGCGGCGGGAGAGCCTGATGTGCTGCCCGCCATCCGGCTGAGCCTCGAGGCTGCCTTCATAACCGCTACCTTTGCGGGAGCCTTCGGAATTCCCCTGGCCTACCTCCTCGCGAAAAAGGATTTCCTCGGCAAGGGCATAGTCGAGGCCCTCGTCGATCTCCCCCTCGCCATACCCCACACCGTCGTCGGGATCGCCCTCCTCTTCGTCTTCGGCCGAAGCGGTATCATCGGTGCGCCAATCGAGAGGCTCACCGGCTTCAAATTCTGGGGGACTCTCGGCGGCATCGTGATCTCCATGCTCTTCGTGAGCCTGCCGCACATGGTCAATTCGGCGCGCATCGGTTTCGAGTCGGTGGATTCCCGTTTGGAAAAGGTGGCGAGGACCCTCGGCCGCGGTCCATGGTTCGTGTTGGCCAAGGTTACCCTTCCCCTCGCCCGCCGAGGCATCCTCACCGGACTGATGCTCACCTATGCGCGATCGATCAGCGAGTTCGGCGCCGTCGTCATCCTCGCCTACTTCCCGATGACGGCCCCGGTCAAGATCTACGATCTCTTTCTCCAATCCGGCCTCGACGAATCCTCCGCCGTGGCCGTCATCTTCATGACCGTCGCCCTCGCCTTGTTCATCATATTGCGTTGGATCTCCCGCCTCCCCGGCGCCGACAGGAAGGGGCGACGATGAGGGAGGCGAGCCTCGAGCTGGAAGGTGTCGCCCTGGGCCTCGGTAACTTTTCCCTCTCCGGCATCGATCTCTCGGTGGGAGCCGGCGAGCTCTTCGTCCTCCTCGGCCCGAGCGGGGCGGGGAAGACGGTCCTTCTCGAAACCATCGCGGGTTTCCACAGGCCGAAATCGGGAGCCATCAGACTCGGCGGGCGCGACATTACGGACGAGGCCCTCGAAAGGCGTCGCGTCGCCTTCATGTTCCAGGACTACGCCCTCTTTCCCCATCTTACGGTGCGGGGCAACATAGCCTTCGGCCTTTCCGGCAAGGGCGGGAGGGCCTCCGCGTCGCGCATACGCGAGCTTCAATCGCGGCTCGGCCTCGATGCGATTCTCGATCGGAAGCCCGCTGGACTCTCCGGCGGCGAGAAGCAGCGCGTCGCCCTCGCGCGGGCTATGGCGGCCGAGCCGGAACTTTTCCTCTTCGACGAGCCCCTGTCAGCCCTCGACGCGCACACGCGCGAAAGCCTCCGAGACGAACTCAAGCGCTTCCTTCGCGAGCTCGGCATTCCGGCCATATTCGTCACCCACGACCAGACCGAGGCCCAGGTCCTCGCCGACAGGCTCGCGATAATCCGCGAGGGGCGGATCGTCCAAGTCGGAACCCCCGCCGGAATCTTCAACGCGCCGGCGGACGAGTTCGTCGCCAGCTTCGTCGGGATGGAGAACGTGATCCCCGGCCGCGTCCTCTCGGCGGCTCCCGAAGGCGCGAAAATCGAAGTGAAAGAGGGCCGGAATATCCACGCGGTACTGTGCGCCTCCGGCCCGGGGCGCGAAGTCTTCGTCTGCGTGAGACCCGAGGACGTTTCCCTCTCCTCGACGACGCGGCCGATTTCGGGGCCGATGGCCGCCGCGGTCTCCTCGAAGTCCCCGAACCGATTCGAGGGCCTCGTGACCTCGATAGAGGCATTCGGACCAGTTCTGAATATCGGTATTGATTGCGGGTTTCCGCTTTCGGCCTACCTCACGAGGCAGGCTTTTTCCGACCTTGGCTTGAGAACGGGAGATCGCGTCCTCGCCGCCTTCCGCGCCGAAGCCGTCCATGTGATCGAGAGGCACGGTTCCGGCGCGGCCTGATCCCTTGCGTCCGTAAACGGGGGAGCGACGCGATTCGAATTGATCGAGGTTCATGCCCCATGCTAGAACCGCGGCGGGCCGATGGCAAGCCGCGTCGTTGCCCCGGTCATCTCACCGATGTATCCTTCTCGCGAAGGGAGCCTCCATGCCCATCCTCGATTACGCCTTCATGGCCCTGGCGGCACTTGCGGCCGGCTTCGTCAACGCCATCGCGGGGGGCGGGACCCTCATCACCTTTCCCGTCCTGGTCGCCCTCGGCCTGCCGCCCGTCGCCGCCAACGTGACCAACACCGTCGCCCTCCTCCCGGGTTATCTCGGCGGTACGATCGCTCAACGCGAGGACATGCGAACCCAGTCGCGGCTCCTCTTCCTCCTCCTCCCCGTCGCGGCCATCGGCGGTCTCGGCGGAGCCCTTCTCCTGATCGCGAGCGGCGATAGGCTCTTCTCCGCGATCGTGCCTTGGCTCATTCTCGCGGCCTCCCTTCTCCTGGCCCTCCAACCCGCCCTCCGCTCCCTCCTCGTGAGGCGCGCCGGCGAGGCGGGGAGGAACTCGGTCCATCCGGCCTGGAGCGTCGTGCCCCTCGTCTTCGCCTCCGTCTACGGCGGCTACTTCGGGGCCGGCCTTTCGGTGATCGTCCTCGCCGCCCTCGGCCTCGGTTCCGACGAGTCGCTCACGCGGCTCAACGCCCTCAAGCAGGCCTTCGCCTTCGCCGTGAACCTTGCGGCCGCTATCTTTTTCGCCTTTTCGGGGAAGGCGCTCTGGACGGAGGTCGCCGTAATGGCGACAGCCGCCCTTGCGGGCGGCTGGCTGGGCGGACGATTCGCGGGGAGGCTCGAGCCCACCGTCCTTCGCTGGACCGTCGTGGGCATCGGCCTCGTCGTGGCCGTCGTTTACTTGATAAAGAGGTAGACGAGTAGGGCGCTCGCTCCCGAAAGGAAGATCGAGGAGAAGGCGCCGAGGAGGGCCGCCTTCGGTCCCACCTTGACGAGGGCGCGGAATCGGATATCGAGGCCGAGACCGGCCATGGCGGCGGTCATCACCCAATTGTCGAAATTGATAAGACCTGATCGCAATCCGCCTGACAATGGCGCGAAGGAATTGACGACGACCATGACGAAGAAGAGGATGGCGAACCAGGGAATGCTCGCCTTGAAGCCCTTGCGATCGTCGCTCGCGCCCTTCTCCTTCGCGGTCAGCTTGATGGGGATCAGGGGGAGGATCAGGGTCAGGGGCACGATGAACAGTACTCTGATCATCTTGACGGTCGCGGCGAGTCCGCGGAAATGGTCGGAGACGACGGCTGTCGCCGCCGCGACCTGGGCCACCTCGTGAATCGAGGAGCCTGACCACATCGCGTAGAAGAGGTCGGGGATGCCGAAGAGGAGCCGAAGCGCGGGATAGAGGAAGATATAGACCGTGCCGTAGAGGGTGATGACGCTGATGGCGAAGGCCGCGTCCTCCTCTTCCGAATCGATGGCTCCGGCCACGGCGGCCACGGCGGCGGCGCCGCAGATCGAGACTCCCGAGCCGATGAGGATCGAGCGCGGCATCGGAATGCCCATCAGCCTCCCGAGGAGGGGGGTGAAGAGGATGGTCGCCGTCGATGCTATCACGATCGTGACGAGGGCCTGGGGGCCGATCGCGATCACCTGGCCGAAACTCAGCTTGAAGCCGAGAAAGACGATCGCGAGCCTGAGGATGCGTTTTGCCGCGAAGCGGATGCCCTCATGCGTCGAGTCCGGCAGGCGAACGACGTTGCCGACGACGAGGCCGAGGAGGATCGCGAGGATGAGCGAACTCATCGGCACGATGGTGGAAAAGAGCTTGGTCGATTGCAGGGCCATGGCTCCGGCGGTGAGGAGGGCCACGATGAGGAGACCGGGGCCGAGACGCTTGAACCATGAGGGCGAGGGCGCGGGAACCGCGATGCTGGATACTGGGGCTGACATGCAAGCCACCTCCGAAAGGGGATGGCAGGAATCTAGCCTTTTTTTCAAAATAGGTATAATACTATAAAACTATGAATGGCATAGGTAAATTACTATCTAGTGTAGGCGTCGGGTGACCCTTCGCCATTTCAAGGTCTTTCTCGCCGTCTGCGAGACGGGCAGCATGACCCTCGCGGCCCAGAACCTCGGCATGGCCCAGCCCTCGGTTAGCCAGTGCATAGCCGAACTCGAAAGCCATTACGGTCTGGCGCTTTTCGATCGCGTCGGGCGCAGGCTCCGCATCGCCGAGGCCGGCTCAGCGCTCAGGCTCCATGCGGCGCAGATTCTCCGCGCCGTCGAAGAGGCCGAAAGGGGCCTCTTCGACCTCCAGGACGGAGGCTCGCTACGAGTCGGCGCGAGCATGACGGTCGGCGCCGCCCTTCTACCCTCGATGCTCGAAAAATTCATCTCCTCGAGACCCCGTCTCAGGCTCACGACGAGGGTGGACAACACCGCCTCCATCGTCGAAAGGCTCAAGTCGGCCGAACTCGACCTCGGCCTCGTCGAGAGTTCGAGCGAATGGGCCGGCATCGTTTCCGAAGCCTTCTACGAGGACGAACTCTGCCTCATCTGTCCTCCCTCCCATCCCTGGGTGAAGCGCGGATCGGTCAAGGCTGCGGAACTCGAAGGCAGGGCCTTCCTTGTGCGCGAAGAGGGCTCGGGCACAAGGGAGGTCTTCGCGAGCGCCATGGCGGCCGCCGACCTCGGCTGGGAGGTCGCCGGGGTCCACAACGGTCCGGGGTCGATCATCGCCTTGGTGGAAAGAGGGCTCGGAATTTCCTTCATCTCGCGGCTCCTCGCCGCCGGGGCCATCGAGGCCGAGCGCGTCGCCGAGCCGAAGGTCGAGGGGCTCGACACGAAAAGGAAGTTCCGCATCGTGCGACACAAGGACCGCCTCCTCACGGACGCGATGCGCGATTTCATGCAATTGTGCGCATCATGGAGGGACGGGGACTCGGCTGGAGCCTCGGCCGAGGCTGGAACCTCGGCCTAGCGGAATTTGTCGTAGAGCTGGGACCGCGAAATGCCGAGGAATTCCGCCGTCCTCGCCTTGTTGCCGCCGAATTTCTCCAGGGTCTTGCGGACGATCTCCTTTTCCAAGGCGGCGAGTTCGAAGGGCTCGTCGGGGATCGCGATGTCGGCGAGGCCGATGCCCTTTTTCGGCGACTCGTCGACGGTCGCCTTGCCTTCGTCGGCGGGATTTTCGAAACGGCCGCTCCCGACGATCTCCTCGAGACTCGACAGTCTGAGGGTATCGCCGGTCTCGAAAAGCGCCCAGGAGGAAATCACGTTTTGCAGCTCCCTCGCGTTTCCCGGCCATTCGTGAGCCTCGAGAATGTCGAATGCGGCCGTCTCGACATGCCGGGCTCTCAAGCGAGAGCCGGCCTTCAGGGCCCTGATGAAGCGCACGGCGAGGGGCAGGATCTCCTCCTTGCGCTCGCGGAGCGGCGGCACCCTGATCATGCAGAGCGAGAGCCTGTAGAAGAGATCCTGGCGGAAGATTCTGTCGGACACGAGCCTGCGGATGTCCCGGTTTGTCGCGAAGACGAAGCGGCAGCTCACGTCGATGAGCTTGTCGCCGCCGAGGCGGTAGAAATTCCTTTCCTCGAGGACGCGGAGAAGCCGCGATTGGAGATCCGCCGACATCTCCGTGATCTCGTCGAGGAAGAGGCAGCCGCCCGCGGCGAGATCGAGCTTGCCGGTCTTGCCCTTCTGCGCCGCCCCGGTGAAGGCTCCGTGTTCGTAGCCGAAGAGCTCGGCGGCGAAGAACTCCGAATTGAAAAGGCTGCAATTGAGACCGACGAAGGGACCTTCGCTCTCCTGGTCGACGATGCTCACGTAGCGGGCCGCGAGTTCCTTGCCCGTGCCCGTCTCGCCTTCTATGAGGACCGGAATGTCGGGATAGGGCGCCACCTTCTTGAGGCGCTCGCAGACCGCGAGCATCTTCGCGCCGTAGACGCCGATGAAGGGCGCCTCCCCGGGCGCGAGGAGGGACTTGGGCTCGGGCAGGGAATCGATGTCGACGCGCGTGGAACCCTTGAGGAAAGCCTTTATCTCCTCGGCCGGGACGATCTGCGGGACATATCGCCGCTCGTCGATCCGCCTGATTATGGCGATGAGCCTCTTCAGGTTGATCGGCTTGGGCAGGAAGTCGTCGACGCCGAGTTCGAGGGAATTGACGCTTTCTATGATGCGATCCTGACCCGACACGAGGATGAAGCGGGGGGCGGGGCGGAGTTCGGCGAGGGCCTTTTTCGCGATTTCGATGCCGCTCATGCCCGGCAGGTCGACATCCGCGACGACGACATCGAAGGGCTCGCGATCGAGAAGCTCGCCGGCCTCGGTTCCCGACATCGACAGGCCGACCACCCATCCCACGGAGGCGAGGGCGTCGCGGAGCAGTTCGCCCGCGCTCCGATCGTCTTCCACGACGAGTATCTTCATGCTTCACCTCTCCAGGGAAGACTGATCTCGAAGGCGATGCCTTCCTCCACGGAAGTCGCCGCGATCCTTCCTCCGAGTTCCCGCTCCGCGATGAGCCTGCATACGTAGAGCCCCGTTCTGATGCCGCCGCCCTTGTCCGCGAAGTCGGCTTCGAAGAGGGCGCCGAGGAGGGGAGGGGTAAGGATGCCCCCATTGTCCCGCACTTCGATCGCGATCGTGGCCTCGGGAGTCGCGCGGGCGCTCAAGGCGATTCGCGGCTCCCGAATCCCTCGGCCCGCGAAGGCGGCGAGGGAGTGGGCGACGAGGCTCATGAGGAGCTCCCGAAGGGCGCTGCGCCTTCCTTGAAAAATGAGATCGGGCGGGCATTCGACCTTCGTCTCCACCCGGAGGGCATCGATCGCGGGCGAGTGGAGCCGAAGGCAGCTTTCGAGCGTCTCCCGAAGGGGGAAGCTCCCTTCGTCGTCTTCCGGTCGATAGTAACTCCGGTACTCATCGAGGAGTCGGTTGAGGGCCTCGATCTCGTCGAGACCCTTCTGGATATAGCCCTCGATGGTTTTCGCGTCGGAGCTCCCGGCTTCGTTTTGCAGTTGGATCGCCTGAAAGACCAGGCCGAGGACATTGAGGGGCTGGCGCCATTGGTGCGAAAGATGGGAAACGAGGCCCCCGAGGGCGGCCTGCCTCGACAGGGAGAGAAGGAGGGCATCTTTAGCCGTCGATTCGGCCAGGATTTCTTCCGGCAGCCTGCTCATCGCAGCGATCCCTCGGCAGCCGCGATGCTGAGGAGACGAAGGCGCGCTCCGGAGACTGGAACGCGATGGGCTCTCGAAGCGACAAATGCTCTAGTCATATCCGCAATCATTGTACCGATAAATTCATTGTAGGGAATCGGATCTTCGCGTTTCCAGATGCCACCCCTCCTTTGTTTCGGGTCGCGCTGGGCGGGGAAGCGATGATTAGCCTGATCCTCGCGGTACGCCGTGTCCCAATTGGGACAGCATGATAGTCTTTACGCCACGGAAGGCGGGGATGGGCGGCGCGAAAGCGTCGAATTTAAGGAATTCACGCACTCTTTTTTGCCCAATCGCCCTCCGGGGCGATACAAGGCGGATGGCATGAAAGTTGCATATATATTGGTGAAGCCTATAACAGGCAAAGGAGAACATCATGAGCGGCTCGAGACAGTACATACTACTGGTCGAAGACGATCCGATCGTCAGCGCTGCCTTGATTCGGGAACTCCAGTCCTGGGCGAAGCGTCGTTCCATCGAAATCCTCCATGCCGCCTCGTCGGCCCAAGGACTCGAGTTGATCGAAACATACGGCGATGACATCTACATCGTCATCGCCGAGCTCAAGATGCCCGGCATGTCCGGTCCCGACTTCATCGCCGCGGCGGGCCAAAGCCATCAGCGCATCGTCTCCTTCCTCCTCAGCGGCGTTCCCGACATCGAGGCGATCATCAAATCCCTCCGCTCCAACCTTTTCGGCCTCATCAGCACACCCTGGGACAGCTGGAATCTGCGCCTCGATCTTTCCATGGCCTTCGAGGTGGCAGAGGACCGCAGGATCGGTTTGCGCAGCGCGTCCATGGGCAAGACGGCACGCGAGCTTGCGCGGGAGTCCTCCCACCGGACCCTGACGAGCCTGGTTCACGAAGCGGGCTGAATGAGTATGAACGATCGCATCAAGATTTCGATCGATGGCGGCATTGCCACGGTTTCGCTCAACCGGCCGGAAAAGCACAATGGGGTGGACCTCGCGATGCTGGACGCGATGCTGGCGACCCAAAGGCAGCTGCGAGGGCTGCGCGATCTCCGGGCGGTGATCCTCCGAGGCGAGGGGCCCTCGTTTTGCTCCGGTCTCGATTTCAAGAGCGTGCTCGGCGATCCCTTCAAGGTCGCGGCGAGCTATCTCCAACTCTGGTGGCCCTTTCGCAATCGGTTTCAAGCCTGGAGCGTCGGCTGGCGCAGGCTTCCTGTTCCCGTCATCGCCCTCATCCACGGCAACTGCTTTGGCGCGGGGCTCCAGCTGGGGCTTGGCGCGGACATCCGCATATCCAGGCCCGATGCCCGACTGTCTCTTATGGAAGCCGCCTGGGGCCTCGTGCCCGATATGGGAGGCGCCCTTCTCCTCAGGGAACTCCTCCCCCTCGACCTCGCGAAGGAGCTTGCGATGACGGGGCGCATCGTCTCGGGCGCGGAAGCCCTGGAGCTCGGCCTCGTCAGCCACCTCGGCGAGGACCTCGAGGCGGCCGGTCGGGCCCTGGCCGCCGAAATCTCGACTCGATCGCCCGATTCCGTCGCCGCGGCGAAGCGTCTCATGCAGGATGCCTGGAGGGTCGCCGATGCCGAGGCCTTGGGCGCCGAACGGCGCTGGCAAAGGCGCATAATCGGCCGGAAGAATCAGCGCATCTCGATGGAGAGAAATAGGACGAAGGCCGACTTGCCCTTCGCCCGGAGAAGCCTCCGCTAAGACTACTTCTGGACAGGCCGGGCCCCAACCGTGGATGATGGCCCGATGAAAGCCGTCCTCCTCGGTCTCCTCGCCTCGTTTTTTTTCGCTTTCACCTTCGTTCTCAACAGACAGATGGACCTCGCCGGCGGTAGCTGGATCTGGAGCGCCTCTCTTCGCTATCTCTTCATGTTGCCGATGCTCGGCCTCCTCCTGGCGCCCCGTGGGGAACTTCGGGCGGTGCTGCGGGATCTCAAGCAGAGGCCCCTGCCGTGGCTCCTTTGGAGTACGGTCGGTTTCGGCTTCTTCTACGCTCCCCTCACCCTGGCCGCCGCCTACGGACCCTCCTGGCTCGTCGCCGCGAGCTGGCAGCTCACGATCGTCGCCGGCGCCCTGCTTTCCCCACTCTTTCGCGTCGAGGGTGGGGGCGGGGACGAGGGAAGGGGACAGCGCGAACGGCATCGGATTCCCCGCAGGGTCCTGCTCTTTTCGGCCCTCATCCTCCTCGGCGTGGCCCTCCTCCAGATCCCGGAGGCCGGGAGGGGCGGCGGAGGATTGTTCCGCGCCGTCGCCGCCTCCGGCGCCCCGTCCCTGGGCGGGCCCCTTTTCGCCGTATTCATACTAATTGCCGCCTTTGCCTACCCGCTCGGGAATCGCAAGGTCATGAGGCTGTGCTCGGGTCGCCTCACGACCTTGCAGCGGGTCTTCGGCATGACCCTCGCCAGCATGCCCTTCTGGATAGTCCTTTCGGTGGCCGGGCTCCTGACCGTCGGCGCCCCGCCTCCCGCGCAACTGCTGCAGACCTTCGCCGTGGCCCTCTCCTCGGGGCTTGTCGCGACCCTGCTCTTTTTCGGGGCCACCGATCTCGTCCACGGGGACATGCACCGGCTCGCGGCCGTCGAGTCGACCCAGGCGGGAGAGGTCGTCTTTACCCTTCTCGGCGGAGTCCTTGTCTTCGGAGACCATGTGCCCGGCGCTCTCGGCTTTCTGGGCCTGGCCCTCGTCGTCGGCGGGATGACTCTCAACAGTTTTTTACACGGAGTAAAAGCGTGAGCATCAAAGCCCCAGCCTTTTTTGGACTGTTGTGGATCTTCGGGTTCGGCGCCTTCGCCCAGGTCGATTTCTGGACCTTCTGCAAGAACGGGACCGCAGGCGACATTTCGGCCGCCCTCGTGGACAACGCCAAGGTCCAGGATCGGAACGCGAGGGGCATGACGCCCCTTATGATCGCCGCCGAGTTCAATCCGAACGAGGGCGTCGTCGTGGTGTTGCTCGGGGTCGGCGCCGGCCTCGAGGATCGCGATCTGAACGGCGCCACGCCCCTCATGTGGGCGACGATGAACCCCGACGCGCCTTCGGTCATCCGCGTGATGCTCGACAAGGGCGCCGACCCGCGGGCCCGCGATCGTTTCGGGCGGACGCCCCTGATGTGGGCGGCCCTCCATACGCGCTCGCCGGCGACCATCGCGGCCCTCGTCAAGGCAGGATCGGAAATCGACGCCACGGACGCCGAGGGCAGGACGGCCCTGATGCTGGCTGCCAAGTATAATGGAGGCGAAGTGGTCGCGGCACTTCTCGGAGCCGGCGCCGATGCTGCCAAGAAAGACCGAGGCGGAAAAAGCGCCTACAACTATGCGATCGAAAACAGGACGGGCTTGCCCGGCGCCCTACTCGAGACGCTGCGAAAAGCAGAAGGGAAATAAAATGCATGCAATTGATAAGGTTGTCGTCGTCGGCGCGGGCGCCGTGGGCGCTGTCGTCGCCGCCGCCATCCACCGCGGCCTGCCGGGTAAGGCGAGCCTCCTCGTCGATGCGGCCCGAGCGGAGCGCCTCCGCGCCGAGGGACTGCAGATCAATGGTAAGCGCGTCGACCTCCCCCTGAGCCCGGTTTCAGTCGCTCCGGGCACGGTGCAGGCGGCCGATCTCATCATCGTCGCGGTCAAGCAGCAGCAGCTCGCCCAAGCCATCCTCGATATGGCTCCCTACGTGGGCGAGGGGACCCTCCTCATTTCACTCCTCAACGGCATCGCCAGCGAGGACGATCTCGCCCGGGCCTTCGGCCGCGACAAGGTCCTCTACGCGATGATCCTGGGCATAGATGCCGTGCGCGAGGGCGGGGAGATCCGGCATTCGTCCTTCGGCGTCATCAACTTCGGCGAGGCGAAGAATCCCCCCGGGGCGCCGAGCGAAAATGTCGCCCGTGTCGCCTCCTTCTTCGATCGCGCCGGCATCGCCTATGCCGTTCCCGAGGACATGGTCAGGACCCTCTGGTACAAGCTCATGATCAACGTCGGGATCAACCAGGCCTCGGCGGTGTTGCGCGCGCCCTACGGGGTCTTTCAGCGTCTCCCCGAGGCGCGTCGCGTCATGGACGCGGCGATGCTCGAACTCATCGCCATATCGAAGGCGAAGGGCACGGGCCTGAGCGAAGGCGACCTCCAATCCTGGTATCGCACACTTGCCGGTCTCGCGCCGGAAGCCAAGACCTCGATGCTCCAGGACGTCGAGGCGGGGCGCAAGACCGAGGTCGAAATCTTTTCCGGGGCGGTCGTTCGCATGGGGGAGGAGACGAGCCTGCCCACTCCCGTCAATCGACTCCTCTTCGATATGATCAGGGCGATCGAACAGGCATATTGAAAAGATGACGAATGTGTTTTGCCTCGTGACAGGACCATTGCCCAAAGGTAGATTACAGCCATGAAGGATTTTCGATTCTGGGAGCTCGCGCTCAATCCCGCCCTCATCGCGTCCCTCACCGCGATGGCATCGTCTCAAGCTTTCAAGTTTGTCCGTTCAGTCGTTCGCGAAAGGCGCATCGACTTGAAGCACATCTCCGACTACGGAGGCTTTCCTTCTTCCCACAGCGCCCTGGCTGTCGCCGGCGCCTTCGCTATCGGAATTATGGAAGGTTTCAAGTCGGCATCCTTCGCCCTCGGCTTCATCGTGGCTGCCATTTTCATTTACGACATTCTCAGGCTCAGGCCGACCATCGCCCAATCGAAGAAGGAACTCGACCGCTTGATCGAGAAGGGCGGCCTGGAGCGGATCGACCGGGCGCCCCAGTTCGAGGCCCACAGTCTGACCGAGGTCATTGCCGGCATCGTCTGGGGCCTGGCCTGCGCCGCCCTGGTCTGTCTGCTCTGGCCTTGAACGCAGCATGGTTCGGTAGGCTCGCCCCAACACGCCTCGAGAGCTCGAAGCCTTAGCGCACTATCAGCACGGGACAGGGGGCATGGGTGGCCACCTTTTGGCTCTGGCTGCCCAGGAGCACCCCCGCGATCCTGCCCAGGCCCCGCGAACCCATCACGACCACATCCGCCTTCCGGTCCTTGGCCACCTCGATGATGGTTTCGGCCGGCGAGCCTGAGAGTATCTCCGTCTCGACCTTGGCCCCGAGGACTCCGATCCTGGCGAGGCCTTCGGCGATGACCCGCTCGCTTTCCTTCATATGGGCCGCGATGAGGGTCTGCTGCTCCTTCTCCCCGAGGTAGTTTGGCACGCTTTCGAAAACGGTGAGCATGTGCAGCGAAACCGACTTTTCCGATCGGGCCAGGTTGCCGGCCAGGGTGGCGGCGCGCAGGGCGTGATCGGAGCCGTCGATGGCGAGAAGTATGCGTTCGAACATGGCCTCCTCCTTCCCCAAAGTCGGACATGGAAGAACTATCAACACTGTGAATTCTACTGCCCGCCATGCTTCATCGCAATGGCCGCGTCCGGGAATGTGATTGAAACTTGACGTCTCGGCGCGAGCGACCTATCCTAGAAGACGCTTAGCATCCGAAGAAAATCTGTCGCGTGTTCGGAGGCTTGGCACGAAAAAAGGAGGAATCTCGATGAAACGACTCGGCATGGTAGCCGCGATCCTCATGATCGCGAGCGTTCCTTTCTGGTCCCAGGAAACGGTCAACGCCTACGCGTCCTGCGACGAAGCGCTCGCCAAGCAGCTCTTCACCCAGTTCGAAAAGGAAACGGGCATTCACGTCAATTTCGTCAGGCTTTCCGGCGGCGAGGCCATTTCCCGTATGGAAGCTGAAAAGGAGAATCCTCAGGCTTCGGTTTGGGTGGGCGGCGTCGGCCTCGACCACATTTCGGGCAAGGTGAAGGGCCTGACCACCCCCTACAAGTCCCGTGTCGCCGACACGATCCCCGCGATGTATCGCGATCCGGAGAACTACTGGACCGGCCTCTACATCGGGCCCATCACCTTCTTCACCAATAACGCCCGCGCGAAGGAACTCGGCATCACGGCGCCCACGAGTTGGGCCGACCTCCTCAAGCCCGAGTACAAGGGCCTCATTCGCGTCTCGAGCCCGATGACCTCGGGCACCGCCTACACGATGATCACGACGCTGCGCTACATCTACAACGGCGACGAGGACAAGGTCTTCGACTATCTCAAGAAGCTCGACAAGAACGTCGACCAGTATACGCGTTCCGGCGCGGCCTACACCGCGGCCGTCGCCACGGGCGAGATTCCCATCGGCATCGGCTTCGCCCACGACCAGGTAAAGATGCTCAACCAGGGCGTCGACGCGACCATCACCGCCCCCAAGGAGGGCTCGGGCTACGAACTCGCGGCCATGTCGATGATCAAGGGCGGCAAGGACCAGGTGAACGGCAAAAAACTCTACGATTGGATCGTCAGCAGCAAGTCCTCGCAGGACATCTTCGCGAGCTACTACGTCCTCCTCGTCGCGCCCGGCGCCCCGCGCAATCCCAAGGCCCTTCCGCTCTCGGCCGTCAACGCGCTCGAGCAGGACCTCGTGTGGGACGGCGAGAACAAGGACCGCCTCGTCACGCGCTGGAACAACGAGATCGGCTCGCTCCGCAAATAATATCGAGGATTCGTGATCGATCGAAAAAAACTGACGCGCCTCGCGCTCGTCGCCATAGCCTTCATCGCCGCGGACGCCTGGATCTATTCCTCGCTCCGCGGCGCCTTCCGCTCCCTCATGTCCGACACCCGATTCAAGGAAATCACGCTTTTCGCGAAGACGGCTCCGCGCGATGCCGCTTTACAGACCGACTGGCTCAAGGGAGCCGTCGACCTCCTGCCGGGTTCGCGCTCCGTCTACCTCGCGACCGATGCGTCGGGCGAGCTCGCCGTCGTCGCGGGCGATCGGGGTCTCGCTGGGCTTCTGCGCTCCGCCGCCGATCAGCCCGATTTCAAAAAGGGTATCGACAGCGTCCGTTATCTCGAGCCCTTCGTCTCCGCGAAGGAATACTCCATCGCCGGCGGCGAGGGGACCGGCGATCCCGGTCGCATCGGCTCGGCCCGCCCGGAGGCGGGCCGTGTCTACTTCGCCCCGGTCCCCGACGATACGGGCGCAGACATTAGGGGCGCCCTCGTCATCCTTTCGGCGAATTCGGCGACCGACCGCTTCGACGCCCTCCTCCTCGGCCTCGCCATCGTGGCCTTCCTCATCTTCATCGCAATCTACAGCGTGCTAGCCTTTTCCCGCGACCCGGCGATGGGCTTCGCCATAATTGGGCTCTTCGCCATCGTCGCGGCCTTCGTCGCCTATCCCCTGTTCGAGGCGGTGCGGCTCACCTTCGTCGAGAAGGGCTCCTTCTCCCTCGGCATCTGGAAGGCCATCCTCACGCCGCGCTACCTCGAGGCCCTCTGGGGCTCCGTCAGGCTCGGTCTGTGGACGGCGACCTTCTCCACCCTCGTGGGCTTCGCCTTCGCCTTTCTCGTGGAGCGCAGCTCGGTCGGCGGAAAGAAGTTCATCTCCACGATGGCCACGCTGCCGGTTATCTCGCCCCCCTTCTCCCTCACCTTGAGCATCATCCTGCTTTTCGGCAACAACGGACTGATCTCGCGCCAACTCCTCGGCCTGAGCCATTTCACGATCTACGGCCTCAACGGACTCGTCATAGTGCAGACTATCGGCATGTTTCCCATCGCCTTCATGACCCTGTCGAGCGTCCTCAGGGCCATCGACTCCACCGTCGAGGACGCGGCCCTCGATCTCGGAGCCTCGCGGCTCAGGACCTTCCTCACGATCACCCTGCCGCTTTCCACGCCGGGCATCCTTTCGGCCTGGCTCCTCGTCTTCACGAACTCCCTCGCCGACTTCGCGAACCCCCTCCTCCTCTCGGGTTCCTATCGCGTCCTGTCCATCGAGGCCTACATGGAGGTGACGGGGCGCAACAATCTCGGGGGCGGCGCCGCTCTCTCCCTCCTCCTCCTCCTCCCGACCCTCACGGCCTTCTTCGCGCAGCGCTACTGGATCACGCGGAAGAGCTACGTGACGGTGACGGGCAAACCTTCGACCCGCTTGACGGAACTCGCCTCGGGACCCGTCCGCGTCGCCCTCCTCGCCTTCGTCGGCTTCTGCGTGGTTTTCATCGTGGCCCTCTACGGCACCATCGTCGCCGGCTGCTTCGTCAAGAACTGGGGCATCGACTATAGCTTCACCCTTTCGAACATCCCCGAGGCCCTGAGCCGAGGCTGGAAGGCCATCGCCGACACGGTGACTCTGGCCGCCATCGCCACGCCGATAGCCGGCCTCCTCGCGATGGCCGCGGCCCTCGTCGTGGTACGGAGCAACTTCTTCGGCAAGCGCCTCCTCGAGGCCCTCATCATGACGCCCTTCGCGGTGCCCGGCACCCTCATCGGCATCGCCTACATCCTGGCCTTCAACAAGCCGCCCCTCCTCCTCGTGGGCACGGCGGCGATAATCGTGCTCAACTATGTCGTTCGAGAGCTGCCCGTCGGCCTCGAGACCGGGGCCGCCTCGCTCCGCCAGATCGACCCGGCCATCGAGGAGGCTGCCCGCGACCTCGGCGCGGACACGCCGACCGTCTTCCGCACGATCGTCCTCCCCCTGATACGGCCTGCCTTCATTTCGAGCATGTCCTACACCTTCGTGCGCTCGATGACTGCGGTGAGCGCCATCATCTTTCTCATATCCGCGCGCTGGTACCACCTCACCGTCCAGATCTACAACTTCTCGGAACTGCTGCGCTTCGGCTGGGCCTCCGTGCTCGCGACGACCCTCATCGTCATCGTGCTTGCCGCCTTCGGACTCATGCGCCTTCTCGTCCGCGACGAGGGGCTCACCGAGAAGACCATTTCGCAATAGGAGCGATCGCGATGGCCCAGAACAGCGTGTCCGTCACCGTGCGCGACGTCACCAAGCGCTTCAAGAATACCAAGGGCCGCGACGACATCGTCGCGGTGAGGAACTCCGACTTCGTCGTCGCCCCTGGCGAGCTCGTCACCCTCCTCGGCCCCTCTGGCTGCGGCAAGACCACGACACTCAGGATGATCGCGGGCTTCGAGCTGCCCAGCTCCGGCCGCATCCTCATCGGCGAGGAGGACGTCACGATGCTGCCGCCCAACCTCCGCGACACGGCGACGGTCTTCCAGAGCTACGGTCTCTTCCCCCACATGAATGTGGCCGACAACGTGGCTTACGGTCTCAAGGTGCGCAAGCTGCCCAAGGCTGAGATCGCCGACAAGGTACAGGCAACCCTCGACCTCGTGGGCCTCTCCGAACTCGCCGACCGGGCCCCCGGCAGACTCTCCGGCGGACAGCAACAACGCGTCGCCCTGGCGCGAAGCCTCGTCGTCGAGCCCAAGGTCCTCCTCCTCGACGAGCCCCTCTCGAACCTCGACGCCCTCCTACGCGAACAGATGCGGATCGAGATTCGCCGCATCCAAAAGAGCCTCGGCATCACGGCTGTCTACGTCACCCACGACCGCGTCGAGGCGATGAGTCTCTCCGACCGCGTCGTGGTGATGAAGGATGGCATAATTAGGCAGATCGGTGCGCCGTCGACTATCTACGCCTCGCCCGATTCGCGCTTCGTGGCGGGTTTCGTGGGAAAGGTTGCCTTCTTTCCGGTGCGTGTGGAATCGATCGGGGAGGGCGGGACCTCGCTCTGCACCCTCGCCGGCAAGCGCGTCGCCGCGGAAAGCGCGGCCTCGGGCGTTTCTGAGGGAGATGAAGCGACCCTGATGGCCCGCCCCGAGTCCCTCCGCCTTGCAGGCCCCGGCGAGGGAGCGGTCGATGGAAGGGTGACTGCCAACGTCTACCTCGGCTCGAGCGTCGAATGTTTCGTCGCCACCGAATACGGGGAGATCCTCGTGCAGATCGACGATCCCTCCGCGAGGCGCCTTCGCGCGGAGGGATCGGGCGTGTCGATCTCCTTCGACCGGGAGCGGGTCAGGCTCCTCCCGAAGGGCGAATAAGGCGACTCATTTTTCGGTTTCGGTCATCCCGGCCACGAATTGCTTTTGCATGAAAATGACGACGATCACCGGCGGCAGCATCGCGAGGAGGACGGTCGCCATGACGACCTGCCACTCGATCTCCACGTCGGCCCCCGCGAGCATGCGGTTGATGCCGATCAGAAGGGTGTAGTACTTAACTTTCGTCGTGACGAGGAGGGGCCAGAGGTACTGGTTCCAGCCGTAGATGAACTGGATGACGAACATCGCGGCGATGGGAGTGCGCGTCATCGGCACGAGTATCTCGGCGAAGAACTGCATGGGCGTGGCCCCGTCGATCTGCGAGGCCTCCGCCATCTCCCGCGGCACCGACATGAAGAACTGGCGGAAGAGGAAGACGGCCGTCGCCGACACGATCATCGGCAGGATGAGGCCCCAATAGCTGTTCAGCAGGTGGAGGTCGGAAATGACCTTGTAGGTGGGCATGATGCGCACCTCGACCGGAAGCATGAGAGTGATGAAGATGCTCCAGAAGATGGTCTTGCGAAAGCGAAAGTCGAAAAACACAAGCGCGAAGGCGGCCAGGAGCGATACCACGATCTTGCCGACCGATATGCCGAGGGCCATGATCAGCGAATTCTTCATCATCATCCAGGCCGAGGCGCCGAGGGCCTTGCCTCCCTCGGTGATGACGCGGAAATAGTTCTCGAAGAAATGGCTGCCGGGGAGTATGGACATCGGCGCCGAGAGTATCTCGAGATTCGTGCGCGTCGAGGCGACGAAGACGAGCCAGATCGGGAAGACGATGACAATTATTGCGATCCAGAGCCAGAGGTGGGGCAGGAGGCGGCGAATGGGCGAGTGTTCGGTCATGTTGGCTTCCTTTCAGTAAGTGACGCGCCGCTCGATGAAGCGGAACTGGAAGACCGTGAGCGCTATCACGAGGAGCATGAGTATGACCGACTGCGCCGAGGAACCTCCGAGATCGAGGTTGATGACGCCGTCCCTCCAAACCTTGTAGACGAGGATTTCCGTCGCCTTGCCCGGGCCGCCCGCGGTGACCTGGTGGACGATGGGAAAGGTCTCGAAGAAGCCGTATACGAGGTTCATTACGAGAAGGTAGAAGGTCGTGGGCGAGAGGAAGGGGAAGACGATGGTCCAGAAGCGCTTGGCCGGCCCTGCCCCGTCTATGGCGGCCGCCTCCACCAATGTGGCGGGCACGCTCTGGAGGCCGGCGAGGAAGAACACGAAGTTATAGGCTACCTGCTTCCACGAGGCCGCGAGGGTTATGAGGAGGAAGGCCTGGTTCGAATCGAGGAGATAGTTCCAGTTGATTCCGAATTTTCTTTGCAGCACCCACGCCACCACGCCGACGTTGGGGTTGAACATGAAGAGCCACAGCACGCCCGCGATGAGGGTGGCCACCGCGTAGGGCCAGATCAGCATGGTCTTGTAGAAGGTCGCGCCGGCTATCTTCCTGTTCGCCTGCACGGCGAGGAAGAGGGCGAGGACCAGGGCGGAAAGGGCGACCGCGAGGGCGAAGACGGTCGAGGTGATGAAGCTCGCGGCGTAGGATTTGTCGGCGAAGAGATTCGCGTAATTTTCCATTCCGACGAACAGGACCCGGCCGCCGAAGGGGTCCTGGAGGAAGAAGGACTGCCAGATGGCCTGGATGGCCGGCCAGAAGAAAAAGATGACAACTACTATCATCTGCGGGAGGACGAGGAGATAGGGGAGCCCTTTCGAGGGGAATTCGTATTGCTTCGCCATCGGTCAACCTGCTTGGTGGGGAATGTCTCAAAGAGAAGGAGGCGCGGAGCGGGGACGGACGAATGCGCCCTCGTCCCTCGCCCCGAGCCTCCTCGGTCTATCCGTGTCCGATGTCTATTTGTTCAGCCGCTCGAATTCGGCCAGCTTCGCGTTGCCGAGGTCGACCATCTTGTCGAGACCGTCCTTGGGCGAGATCTTGCCGGCGAGGATGTCTTCCCAGACCTGGTCCTCGTATTCGCGGATCTGCGGCATGTAGCCGAAGCGGATGCCCATCGAATTGGCGGTAGGCTTCTTGTTGAGGAGCTGGAGGATTGCGATCTCGGGGCCGGGATTGGCCTTGTAGAAGCCCTGGGTCTTCGAGAGATCGTAGGCCGCCGTCGTGATGGGGAGGTAGCCGGTTTTCTGGTGGAAATAGGCTTGCACCTCGGGCTTGGAGAGGTAGCTGAAGAAATCGGCCACGCCCTTGTAGACAGCCGATGACTTGCCGGTGAGGACCCAGAGGGCAGCGCCGCCGATGATCGAGTTCTGGGGGGCATCCTTGACCTCGGGATAGTAGGGGAGGCGGGCGACGCCGAAATCGAACTTGCTCGCGGACTTGATGCTACCGTAGCCGCCGATCGACGCGAAGTAGATGCCGACCTGACCCGATGTGAAGACGGGGTCGGCCTTGTTCTCGCGGCCTCCATAGATGAACACGCCTTCCTTGCTGAGGTTGTACATGTTCGTGAAATGCTGGACCTGGAGGGGCCCGTTGAAGGTGAGGCGGGCGGCCAGCCCGCCGAAGCCGTTCTGGAGGGTGCCGAAGGGCACGTTGTGCCAGGCCGAGAAATTCTCGAGCTGGATCCAGGAGATCCACGAGGTGGTGAACCCGCCCGGATAGCCGGCGGCCTTGATCTTCTTCGCGTCGGCGAATACTTCCGGCCAGGTGGCCGGCGGCTTGTTGGGATCGAGGCCGGCCTTTGCGAAGGCCTCCTTGTTGTAGTACATGACGGCCGTCGAGGAATTGAAGGGCATCGCGACCATCTTTCCTTCGGTCGTCGAATAGTAGCCGGTGATGGCGGGGATGTAGATGTTCGGATCGAACTTCGCGTTGTTCTCGGCCATGAGCTGGTAGACGGGTTTGACCGCGCCCTTGGCCGCCATCATCGTCGCAGTGCCGACCTCGTAGACCTGGAGGATCGCGGGAGCCTGGCCCGCGCGGAAGGCGGCGATCCCGGCGTTCATCGTGTCGGCATAGCTGCCCTTGAAGACGGGAACGACCTTGTAGTCGCTCTGGCTTGCGTTGAAGTCGTCGCAGATCTTCTGGGTGACATCGCCGTTCGTTCCCGCCATCGCGTGCCAGAACTCGAAGGTCACCGGCTCCGCTGCGAGCGAGACTCCCAGCGCGAGGGCGGCGATTATCGCTGCGCTTCTCTTCATGAATGCCTCCTGTCCGTATCCCGGACTTGTGTAATTGATATCGGGAGCAAGTGTACGCCCGCTTTTCGCATCGCGCAATGCATGGCGTCTCCCGGATTGCGGAATGCGGTTAGGTAGGCGTTATCTCTTCATGAAACCGGCCATCGCCGCTGCCGGGCATCGCTTGTCCATACCGTCCACATGCTCTAGAATATGCGGCTTCATGGAAACGGTGTTACCCAGGCCCCTGCTGCGCCTCTGGCGACGAGCCCTCGACGCGATCAGTTTCTCCGCCGAGCTCCGTCGCTTGCGCCGCGAGCTCAACGCCTTCATCGATTCGCCGCCCGCGGCAGCGGTCGACTGGCGCTCCCACACTCTGGCCGCCTCGCGCTGGTCGCCGGGCCGCCGCGTCTCGATCGCCGAGGCCTATGTCCGCGTCGTCAACGACCTCGATTCGCGCCATGCCCGCTCGAGGCTGCGCGCCCTCAAACGCATCGTCGGCCTCTCCTTCCACGCGAAGACCCTCGACATGCCGCTCAACACGGCTCGCGTCCAGCTCGCCTTGATAAAGGACGCCATCAAGAACCGCGGCGACCGGCGCCGTCAACTCGAGCTCCTCCACGATTTTTCCGTCTCCTCCTTCGGCCAGCACCAGATCATTCGGCGACTCCTCGCCGAACGGGGCATGATCGAGCTGCCGGAAAACGGACTCACGCTCCGCGATATCGAGGCCGGCTGGGACGGCAACGTCCATGACTCCTCGACCTCGGGGCGGAAGAACGCCACCCAGCTCCTCATCGACGCCTTCATCAAGGGCATTTCCGAACTCACCATCGCCTGCGGCGGCCCCTCGGCCCTCGAGCAGATGGAGGAGGCCATCGAAGCCGGGCGCATCGTCGGAATCGCCGTGCGCCTCGGCATCGAATTCAGCCTTACCAATTGCGGTCGTCGTTTCCATTTCATGGCCGTTTTGCCCCCGATGGAGAGGGGCAGCGACGTGCGCCGGTTCTTCGAGGGCAACAAAAAGGCCCTGCGCGAGCTCCTCTCCGGCCTCGAGGAAAACCAGGAGCACCGGGTCGAGGCGATCGGTCACCTCCTCGATTACTTCAACCTGAACCGACGCTCGGCCCTGAACGAAGGCTTTCCGAAGAACAAGATGTATCGCGTGCCGAAGCTCCGCATGCGCGATCTCGCCCGCTTCGTCCCGCTCTCCCGCGTCAACCGCGTGCACCTGGGCGACTTCCTCGTCTCCGTGCTCGAACCGATCTACCGCAATCGGGTCCTCTACCTCCGTGTTTTCCGCGGCCGGGCGGCCCGCGAAGCCACCGGGGGCCGCATCCCCGAGGCCGAGTGGAAGGCCGTCGACGAGCGCTATCGCCGGGCCCGCGCGGCCTTCGCCTCCCTCAATGCCGACGAACTCAGGCGCCAGCTCCTCTCCGATCCGACGACGGAGGATTACCAAACCGTCTTCGACGACCTCCCGCGCCTCAGGCTCCTCCTCCGCGAAGCCGGCTGCAGGATCCGCGTCGTCCATCCCCTGGAGCACGGCATCGACAAGGCCCTCGAGTTCCTCGAAGAGGCGAAACTCCTCATCGACGAGGTCGAGGTCTTCAACATCCAGGTGAGCGCGGCCGACAAACCCGAGGACCTGCGGGCCCTCTGCGAAAAGGTTAACGCCCTCAACAAGGCGGCCCATGCGGCGGACTATCCGCCGATAGTCCCCCTCTGCGGCAGCGATGCGACCGGCCGCAGCCCCGAGGCCCCCGGCATGGGCTTCGTCTTCGCCGACATGATCGGCCGACGGGGGGAAGAGCGCTATGCGAGACGGCACAGGGCCCTGCCCCTTCCCGTCGCCGCCCTCGTCCGGGGCCGCGGCGCTCCCGTCGACCTCGATGCCGCCGATGTCCCTCGGCTGTTCAGCATGGGCAAGGTATCGCCCCCCCATCCCCGGAGGCTCGGCGACGAGGAAGAAGACATAATTGCGCCCATCGATCCGAGGAGCGCCCTTCGCTATCTCAATCCGGCCCTGGTGGACATCGCCATCACCCTCGTCGGATTCCTCGTGGCCAGGGCCGTGGTCGGCGAAGGCTTCGCCCTCCTCTGGTTCGCCATAACGGGTTTCCGGGTGGCCGTCGCCGACATCCTCGCGAGCCGCGGGGCGAGGTTCCGCGAATGGCGCCTGAAAAGCGTCAACTTCGACAATGTCGCCCGCGCCCTGTTCTGGACGGGCCTGTCCGTGCCGATCCTCGGCTTCGTCAAGGTGCAATTCGACCAATTGTGGCCATTTGCCACCTCGGGCCTCGTGCATGAACTCGCCCGATTCTTCTTCATCTCGGGGGCCAACGGACTCTATATCGCCGCTCAGAACACCATCAGGGGTTTCGACCGCGGCGTGATAAAGGCCAACCTCTTCCGCTCCGTCTTTTCCTGGCCCTTCGCGGCGATCTTCTCCCCCCTCGGAGGCGCGATCGGCCTGCCCGCGATCGTTCAGGCGAAGATATGGTCCGATCTCGTCGGCGGCATAATCGAGGGCGGCGCGAAGTACTTCAAAACACTCAAGCTCAGGCGGCGCGACCTCGAGGAGATATTCCCGCGCCTGTCGTCGCGCGAGCGCGGCGAGCGCTACACCGCCATCCTGGATCTCCTGTGGCTCTGGCGCGAGGAACCGCGCGCCCGCGATTCGCTCGCCGACATGATAGTCCGCGACCGGCCCGTCGCGTCCATGGCCGCCATTCGCAACGTCGGCGCGGGAGGGGGAGCGAGCCCGCGACCCGAAACCGCAGCGGGACTTTCCGCCCCCGATCCGGTCGAGGAACGCGATTCCCTCGTCGATCGCCTCTATCGCGAGAACCTCGATCGAAAACTCCTCGATTTCATCGTCGAGGAATATCCACGGCAGGTCGCCGTGGGGCTGGCTATCCTCGTCGCCGACACCCTGCCCGAATTCAGGTACTGGCTCTCGGGCAAGCTGCGCCATTGAGGGCGAGGGCACCACGCCCCTTATCGTTTAGAAATAGAACATTATTCCCGCATTGGCGTGCACGACCGAGGCGTTCTGCGAATTGTCGAAGACGATCGTGTATTTCGCCATGGCGAAGACGTCGAGATTGCTCACGAAGCCGAAGGTCGCCCCGCCGAGGACCCCGACGTGAGGGGCTGTCAGCGTGTTGACCGTGGTGAGGCCGGGGGAGATGCCCGCGAAGATGCCGAGCCCCGAAAGCGGCACGACGAACTTGAAGGCGATGTCGAAGTCCGTGGCGTTCGAAGTCCCGAATTTGTAGACCTCCGCCGACGGCGCGATGTTGAAGGTCTGCAGGAGGGGCAGATTGACGAAAAAGCCCCAATTGAGATGGACCTGTCCGTCGCTCGCGATGTTGGCCGTCGCCGATCCCGGGGCGTCGCCGCCGGCGAAGATGCCGAGGCTCGTGCCGCCGCGATTTTGCGCTGCCGTCGCGAAGGCGAGAAGAGCGACGAGGAGGCCGAGTGTGATTCGTTTCATGAAGGCTCCTTTCGCGGACAACGATATCGCGATCCCGATAAAAAAAAACAGCCCCGGCGAGGGCCGGGGCTTCACGGCGCGTGGAAGCGCTCTTACTTCTGCGTGTCGTTCCTGATGCCGTCGACCATCATGAGGTTGTCGAAGGTCCTGTTGAGCGCCTTGCTCTGGAAGGAGGGGAAGACCGGTGCGTCGGCGAACTCGATAACGTCGCCCTTGGCGGCCTTGGCGCCGACGGTGGCGACCCAGAGCTGCTTGCCGTTCTCGTTGACCTGGATGTAGGTGTACTCCCCGGCCTGGACGACGTCGAGGACCGTGCCCTTGTGGCCTACGCCGGCGGGAACGAGGACATTGCTGACGGCATGGGGATCGGTGGTGGTCGCATGGGGGTCGGCTGCCGGAGCCGTCGCGGCGGGAGCCGCGCTTGAGGGGGCGGGGCTGACGAGGGGCTTGTCGTTCTTCTTGCAGGCGCCGAAGGCGAGAACGATGGCAAGCGCGGCGACGACCGCGATAATGAGCTTCTTCATGGAAATCCTCCGTGGGGAATAGCGAATGCGCCGAATCGTTGCAGGTAATGCCTGTCGAAAAGGCAATGGATGACACCATATATAGCAGGAAATATCGAAACCATCAAGGAAGAATCCGAGAGGAAGAAGCCATGCCGGGCTATCGAAGCAGGGTTTCATCTTCCTTGGTGCTTCTCGATATTCTATGGAAACACCCCCAGGTTACCCCTTTTCCCCTCGCCGCGCCCAACTTGGGCAAGGGGAAGCTCCAACTTGGGGAAGAGGATCGCCCAACTTGGGGATAGCATAAGCCCAACTTGGGAAAGAGCTTAGCCCAGCTTGGGCATGGATCCGACCGAACTTGGGCTCGCCGGCTTCTCAAGCTCGGCGCGCCCTCCTCCCTGCCAGGACGCGGGCGATGCTCAAGGCGCTTTGCCGATCACCGTCAACGGGGATTTCCCTGATGATATACACCATCGATTGAGGCTATGCCTTAATCTTGGACCGGCTATGACAGCGCCGCCACCTCAGCGGCACATTCTCTCAGGCCCGAGACCCTAACGCCTTGCGCGATAGTATAGGAGTCCTCGACGAGGCCGATGACGTAGGAATGCTCGGGAGCGAGATCTCCGATTGCCTCGTGGAAACCCCGAGTGACCCGTGGCGCCGAAGATGCCTTGAACTCGAAAGCCAAACGTCGTGAACCCTTCTCGAGTACAAGATCAATTTCCGCCCCGCCTGAGCTCCGGAAGTACGAGGCCCGCCATCCTGGCATGGAAGAACAGAGCGTCTCGATGCCAAAGGCCTCCCAACAGGCGCCGAAGGTCGGGTGGCCGAGGAGATTCTCCGCCGATTCGATTCCGAGAAGGGCAGTGCAAAGCCCCGTGTCGCGAATGAAGAGTTTAGGCGCCTTCACCAATCGCTTCTTGAGATTGCCCGACCAAGCGGGGAGGAGTCTGAACAACAAGGCCGCCTCGAGAAATTCCAACCTTGACCTAACTGCGGGACCGCTGAGGTCGAGCGATTCGCCGAACTTGGCCAGGTTGAGGGTCTGACCCTGGAGGTGCGCGCACATGGAAAGGAATCGTTCCATCGCGACGGGGGGAATGCGCATACCGAGAAGATGAAGATCGCGCTCCACGAGGCTTTGCAGATAGGCCTCGCGCCAACGCAGGCTCTTCGCCCCGCTTGCGGCCAAGGCTGATTCCGGATAGCCGCCTCGCCAGAGCCCTTCGAGCATCGAGGGGGGGGCAAGAGGAAGGTATTCCGTGGCCAGGAAGGGGGTGAGTTCCCGATAGGCGATTCGCCCAGCGAGGCTTTCGGCGCTTCGATTGACAAGTTCGCGTGAGGCAGAGCCCAGAGGAAGACCTCGCGGCCCTCCTCCGCTACTTCACATCCCTGGCGTTCCGATTGGCTGGAGCGAGAAGCGAAAGCAGATATTGGTTCAGCGAAACTCCTTCCTCTGCCGCGCGCATCGCGGCATCGCGGTGAAGAGCCTTGGGAAGACGGAGCATAAGCTTGCCGGAATAGTCGCGCGTCGCCAAAGGCCTGGGAATCGTCGCGCCTTCCGTTTCCAGTTCATGCGGTTTTCAGTTACGCGAATGTGCCTATAGGTGCGCATAGTAGAGAGATGCCTCCGGCCCTTCGCTTTGCTTCAAAGCGAAAATCAACATCATTCGCTTTTTCCCCAACCCCTTCCCCATCCTTCGCACCGAAAAGTTGTTGACGGAAAGCAGTTATTCACGACATATAGAGGAACACTTTTTTTCACCTTGTAGCTTCACGGGACATCCAGGAGGAGTTTTTATGGAGAAATACCGTGGATCGAGGCAGGTTGGCGCGAGATTCGCGCTCGTCGCGGCCCTGGGCTTTGCCATAGCGGCACCCGGCCTCTTCGCCCTCGACCTATCAGGCCGTACCGACACCGGTTATCGGCTCGACTATGGCGACAACGCCATGATCAACCGCGCATGGAACACGCATAGCCTCGATATCGGCATCATGCCTGGCCTCAAGTTCTCGATGTATGGCGGACTCGATGGGAGCTTCGGCGCGGCGCCCGCCGCCGGCACCGTCCTCATCAGCCTGCCCGACGCCCAGAACGGCGAAACGGCGAGCTGGGTCGACTACGACCTCTACACGGCCTCGATCGCCTACACCGCTCCCACCTTCGGCCTGGCCTTGGGTCGTCTGAGCAATCAGCCGGGTGCAATGGCCTCCTTCGACGGACTATCGGCATGGGTTGCGCCCATGTCCTGGCTCCGAGTTGACCTCTTCGGAGGCCTGCCCTACAGCGATGCGAGTCTCGTTCGGGCTGCCAACGCCTATACCGGCAGCAATCTCGAGGGCGGGGCGAGTCTGAGCGCAAACCTATTCGACGAGGCTCTTAACCTGTCGGCAGGCTATGTCTATCTATCCCAGGCTACGCCGACAGCCGGCACCATCGCAGCGAGCGCGAATACTGTCGTGAACCAGGTCCTCAGGGCTTCTGCTTCATGGTCGTCAAGCTCTGAACTTTCGGCCGGCGCGAGTGCCACCCTGGTAAATTTCAATCCTGTGGACAGCGCGGTATGGGTTGGTGGAATGATTGACGCAGCCCGTCTTTCGTATTCGCTTAATGGAGATCTTCAATTCCTCAATGCGGCTGACTTCGGCGCGAGCCTCTCGAACTTCGCCGCGATTCTCGGCGCGGCAGACCCCTACCTTTCGGCCTCGGTCGATCTTTCCGAAGACTTCGGCGGCTTTTTCCTGCCGAAGGGTGGACTTGTTTCTTCTCTGACCCTCGATGCGGGCTACGACCATCGTCAGCCCCTAACCGGCTCGGCGACCATATCCGATCCCGGTTATGAACAGTTCCGGGTCGGGCCTTCCGTCAGCCTGGCGATGGGTCTCGCCCTATCGGGATATTATAATTACCTCCTTCCCGCTTCCGGCTACGGCACCTCGATCAACGCTTTCGGGGGCGAAATAGGCCAAAAAGTCGACGCCTTCGACTTCCGTCTAGGTACTTCGTTCAGCGCGAGCAGCTGGCAAGAGGATGTCGCCGGCGTCTACACCGACAGCTTCGCGGCTCAGCAATACTACCTGCAGGCGAGGTGGAAGGCCACAAAAGCGCTCAATTTCCAATTCAAGGCCTCGTACGAAACTTCACAGCAGACCTCGATCATCAACGCTTTTGCCGGTTCTAGCGACCTCGACGCCTCGCCGCGGAGCGACATCCATGTCGAGCTTCGAGCCGGCTATAGGTACTAAAGAGGAAACCATGGCACGCAAACCTACTTCCAGAATCGGCGCCTTGCGCCTCCTCGGCGTAGCGGCATTCACGCTGGCCGCTTCAGCCTTCGCTTTCGCGGCGGGCACGACCGCGCCGGCTGCGCCGACGACCAGCCCCCACGGCATCATCATCAACCACAAGTTCAAGGTCAAGGATCTCGGCCTCAGCTGCGACGCCTGTCACAGCCCCTCTCAGACTATGCCGACGCTGATGACCTTCCCGACGATGGATAATTGCGCCGTCTGCCACACCGACGAGACGGATATGTCGAAGGGCACCGACAAATGCACGATGTGCCATACCAACCCGGATTATTCGGCGACGATGCCGATCGACAAAATTCTGATGCCGGAGATCAAGTTCGATCACCGCAAGCATGCCGACGCCAAGGTCGATTGCCTCTCCTGTCACAATCTTTTCGACAAGGTGGGCGTCACGGGCGACGAGATGCTCCCCACCATGAGCACCTGCATCGCCTGTCATAAAGCTCAGAATGTCCCCAACGGAACCGACTGCGCGACCTGCCATGTGAACTCGAACATCAGCAGCACCAAGCCCGCCTACCACACAGCCGAATGGATCCATACCCACGGCAAGGGGCTTTCTCAAGCCACCATACAGGGCACCTGCAACAACTGCCATACTGTCCAGAGCGGCAACGACTGCAACTCCTGCCATCAGCGTGAGAAGCCGCCGACACACAACGCCGGCTGGACCCTCGGCGCCCACGGTATCGTCGCCCGCAGCAACCCCCAGAGTTGCGCGACCTGCCATACCCAGCAGCAGTGCCTGGATTGCCATACTAGTCAAAAGCCCTGGACGCACACGTCGACATGGGATTTGGGAGTGAAGGGAACCGGCTCGGCGACAGGTGACAAACCCGGTCACTGCGTGACCTGCCACATCGGCGCCACCGGACCATCGCTGCCAGGCTCGCAGTGCGCAACCTGTCACTCGGATCCTGATCGGAACATAACCAGCCCGAGCTACAACCACAAGATGAACCCCGGATCAAATTGCTTCACTTGCCATAAATAAGAAATTGCGTCTATTGACGGAAGGGCCCCTCGAAAGAGGGGCTTTTCGCATCTTGTGGCGATGTTTACTGCTCAGCCCTCGAAGTCCCAAGGATTGAAAAGCTCCACACCCGTTTCGACAAAGTCGCTTAGATTGCGAGTGGCAAGCACCATACCGTGGTTCAAGGCGCAGCTCGCGATGAGCCCATCTACAACCGGAAGCGCAATTCCCCTGCGTTCGAGGAAGGCCGCTAGATGCCCCCATTTGAGGGCCACTTCACCATCGATGGCGACAAGTCGCGAACCGAAACGCGTCTCGAGATCGCCAAGCCATGACTCCAAGCGACTTCGTTTTGTCCCCGCTTCGAGCCTTTCAATGACTTTCATGATTTCGCCCAATACCAACGAAGGAAGATGAAGGTCCTCTTCTTTTCTGCTTGCGAGCCAGGCGATCACCGCTTGTTCGGGGTGAGGACGAATCGCTTCGGAAATGACGCAGCTGTCCAAAAGGTACTTCACAGGTCGAGCATCCGACCGGAATCGCGTTGCCGGTCAATCTCAAGATCGATTTCGGGGGCAATGCGCAAAAAATCAACAAAATCGCTATTGGGTCGCTGGAGGCGGCGCAATTCTTCCGCGTCTATTACGACCACGGAGGCTTTTCCTCGTCTGGTAATCATTTGAGGACCTTCGTCGAGGGCTTTTTGCACGAGCTCGCTCAGTCTCGCCTTGGCTTCTTGCAGCTGCCAAGTTGGAGAAGTTGCCATTGACACCTCCTAGGTCAAGGATAATGCGACTAGTCTGACTAGGCAAGTAAAAGGCTAGGGGCGTAGTCCAATGGTCAGGCAATAGCCATGGGAGGTTCGGCCGAGTTTCTCGTCTGTGGGCTTCACAGCGGCGAGGATCACGCGAAAATAAATAGGAGGCCCCTTTCGGGACCTCCCGTTCAACTCAGAGAGAAAGGGACTTATTGGGGCCGGGAAGCCCAGGGAGAAGCGAGATCTACCCATCCCGTGACCCCGCCGACTTCCGCATCGACGTTGATCAGCTGGATCGCATCATAGAGGAGCTGTGCGGCGTACACGGGGTTGTGCACGCCAAGGCTTCTATCTTCGGTGAAGAGAGAGAAGTTCCAGAAGGCCTGGGCCTCGTTGCTGGTCATGATCTTGGTGCCAAAGTCCCAATCTTTGAGCCAGACAGCGGTTGTGGCTGTTGGCGTGTATTGGCCCGCGACCTTGGTCCCGGTGGCATTAAGAGCCTGAACGGGGCCGGAGGCAGCGCCGCCAATGGTGGTGGCCGTGGCTGAGGCAGGGAAGTACGCGGGATTTCCAAAGAAGGTAAGCAGGGTGATCTTGGCAGTCTCAATCGTGTTGAGGTCGAAAGACGCCGTATTGATATTGATGAACTTCGTCGCGGCCTTGTCGGCGGTGGAAGTATGGCAGGTCTGGCACACGGCGACCTCATCAACCCCGGTGGCGGAGGTCAGATAATTGGCGTGCCCCGAAGAGGCGTTGTCATTCACATGGCAGGCGGCGCAGGTATCGGTAACGTAAGTATAGTGGGGGCTCGTGGCGAAAGTCGGATTCGTCGTACCAGTCGTCGTATAGTCGATCGCGTAACCGTTAGCGAAACCAGTGACCTTTCCAGCGGATGAGGCTCCGAGGAGGAAGTCAGATTGGGGCCCATGATGGGGACCGCTATAAGTTACATAGGTATTGGTAGTGGGAGTGCCAACGATACCGTTGAGCACTGTGCCGGTACCAGCGGACGTTGAATTGACAACTGTTCCGATCTTATAGTTGCGGTCTTCTGGGGTATCGCGGTTCTGGTGGCAATTGGCACAAAGGCTGCCTGCGCCTCCGTCGAAATTGACCGAGCTGGAATATGCGGTAACTTGGGTCTTTGTGGCAGTTCCGACGCCAGTAGCCGTAATAAGATCGGCCGACATACCGCTTGGCAGGGCGACAGATGCTTCCCCTCCGGCTAGGGTATGTCCCTGGGTATGGCAGGTGTAGCAGGTGATCTTGAGGTCTAGCCCAGTAACAGGAGCAGTCGACGAATTCAAGGTCATGTTAACAAGTTTGCCGTAGTCGATGTAAGATTCATAACTGCTGGTCCAATTGAAGGCTGAGGGACCGACGGCCTGCCAGCGCGTAAACCCGGGTCCGGTATGACACTTCGCGCAATCGGCCTTGTACTCGCCATCTGCGTGGCTGCCGGAGTTGCCGTATTCCGCCGCAGTATAATCGTACTCGCGCGTGCCGAGAAAGTGGCCTGATTTTTCGTAGCCGGCGGTGTTGATCGCGACCTTGGATGTCGGACCGACATGGCAGGTAGCGCAATTCGGGACGTCAGTAAGTTTTGCGTACCCCGAAAGATCGACAGCGGGCTGGCAACCCGTCAACACAAAGGCTCCGACGAGCCCAGCCAGAAGTAGAATGCCCCACTTCTTCATGAATTCTCCTCCTCTAGGTATCCGGTCGCGTAACCTGCGGTTATCACCGCCTGTTATAGACTGGGCCGCCACTTGATGGAGCGGCGATAAACTTGTAACACGAAGGAAGAGGTCGGTCAATAAATATTAAGTCATGTAACCTATAAAATATCGATATATAATTAGCCCTGCTCAGTCAAGGATTCTTCCGCTCGCCCAAATTCTTCAAATCCAACGAGCCTGATGCCAGGGACTTGGGCACAACGATCATGAGTCTCGCGAACAGTGCAGGGGGAACCGGAGCGCGCGCCGTGGTCCGCTATCTCTTCGTGCTGCTATTGCAAATTCCCATCTAGTGCTCGATTTTTCGGCGATTCGACAAAATCGCTGTCGCGGAGGAGATCCGGATTTCGGTCTAATTCCGGGCCAGTCCACCTCACCGGACACGGTCTTTCCTGAAAACTGTCTCCCATGGATCACTCATAGGCAAAAAAAGAGGCCCCTTTCGGGGCCCCCTTTCAGATCAGATAAGGCTGAGCTCAGTTGGGCCTGGCCGTCCAATCGGTTGGCATGGCGAGCCCCGCCGTCGGCCAAGTGGTAGCGGCTGCAACAGTGCTACCGGTGTGGGCGAAGGTCGCGGTATCAGCGTTGATGAGGGTGATCGCGTCAAAAAGGAGCTGGGATGCGTAGACAGGATTATGGACGCCGACGCTCTTATCTTCGGCGAAGAGCATGAGATTCCAGTATGCCTGGGCCTGACTCGGGGTGAGATAGTAGCCAGTGCCGTGATACGCCCAGTCGACGTTGAATCTGTTGGAGATATCCGACAGACCTGTGCTGACGATCGTAGTAGTCACGCTGACTGGAGCCGCGGTCGCTGCTGTGGCGGTCGTTGCAGATCCAGTGAAGTTGCCGGAAACGGCGAAGTAGTTAAGGAGCGTGGAATAAGCCTGGTAAATGTCGGCAAGCTCCTGCCCGCCACCAGACCCGATTGCTGTCTGGAAAGAGGTGCCAGTCGAAACATAGGGGAAGGTGCCGCTGGCAATTCCGATGTTGGTCGCACTGGCGGTGTCATGGCAATAGGCGCAGGTTGAGATATGATCGACAGGAGTATTTGCTGCCGATGCCGTGAGGAGATACATTCCATGGCTGGACTGCTCTCCCGCGGTGGTGCTGCTATTCTCAAGCACATGGCACGTCACGCAAGAATCCTGCACGTAGTGCGGGCTTTGAGCGAAGGCTGGGGCGGCATTGTTGATTTTGTAGCCGTTGGCGTTGGTCGTCGAGAATCCGGAATTGTCCACGCCAAGGAGGAAATCGGACTGCGGTCCATGGTGGGTCGCGCCATAGGCGCTGAACGGCGAAACATAGGTATTGGTGCCTGCCGGGGTGAACTTTGCGGCGAGCTGGGAAACGGTGGTGCGGTCCTGGTGGCAGGTAGCGCAGAGGTTGCCTTTACCGCCAGAGCTGTAGGTGTTTCCGCTGGGCATGACAGCCGCTGCTGTGGTCCGGAGATTGTAATTCCCGTTGTACATGGGATCATGGCAGGCGGTGCAGCCGATCTCGCCGCTATAAGTTGTAGTTCCCGAGACAGTCACTGCGTTGGTCGCGGTCGTCGCAATAGAAGCATTGGGATCGCTGGCCGAGGAGCTACCATTCTTTACCCAGTCTACAAAACCGTCGCCAGTGTGGCACTTGGAACAGCTCGCGCTGGTCTCATCCTGCGCGCCGTTATTGATGGACGGCGTCGAGACGAGGATAGCCGATGAGAAAAAGTCTTCGCGAAGACCGAGATTGTGACCGGAGAAGAGATATTCCGATTCTTTGGTCGCAGACGGGAATTGGGTCGTATTGGCGAGAGCGTAATCGCCGTTGGTGACATACGAGGACACATGGCAGACCTGGCAATCCACCTTGGTGTTCTGCAAATCGCTAAGCTTCGCATAATTCGAGAGATCGGTAGGCTGCTGGCAACCGGCTAGTACAAATACGCCCGCGAGCCCAGCGAGAAGTAGAATGCCCCACTTCTTCATGGTTACTCCTTCTGTTAGGTATCCCGCCGAAGTAACCGCGACCCCATGCCGTGGGTTTCGGTCGGGGCGAATCGTCCGAAAAAGATTCGCAAGCAAACTTGTAACACGAAGGAAGAGTGACGTCAAGAAAATCAGTGTAATTATAAGATTAATAAAATATAACCATGATAAGTGATATTAAGATAATCGCATTTGGCATCCCGAAAATTCGGTCCAAATAGAAATAATTGCAGTTAATTAATATTAGCTTTCAATTGGATAGGTTTGCATCTTTGGCATCTAGAAGCTAGCGGTCGCGGTGCTATTATCTTGTCAGTTAACGATTTGTATCTTGGCACGTCGTTTGTCGGACTTTTCTTTGCCCGAGGTTTGTAGATTTCTTGGCAGCGGCGATTGGTCCAAGAAGACGGGCGGATTAGCGTGAATTGAAATTAGTACAAATATGATTAAATTTCTGAATGCTGCCCTTCGCTCGCATGGGCTGGGAGATTTATATTCAAGCGCCTCACGGGCTGGAGCTCGCCCTCAAATCTCATAGTTAAGTTAATATCGCATTCCCTAATCTCTTCGCATCTGGAATCCTCTGCCATCCGGCTTTCAAGCGAAGGTGATCGTCCCGAGATTGCGCAGCGGCAGGGCCTGGACCTTGTCCGCGAGAAGGTATCCCGCCTCGCCAGGATAGACGATCCACAGGCGTTCCAGTCGAAGGTCCTCAAGAGCGATGTGCATCGATTTCGTCATCGAAGGCGCATCGGTGCATTTGAATTCGAATCCCCAGCGTTTCCCATTTCTGAAGAGGAGAAGGTCGAGCTCGGCTCCGCCTTGGGTCGACCAAAAATAGGCATCGCGCTCGCCATGGACGGCGAGGATCTGCTCGAGCGCATAACCTTCCCAACTCGCCCCATAGCGCGGATGGGCTCGCAGGCTTTCCATGTCGCCGATTCCGAGAAAGCGATGCAGGAGCCCCGAATCGCGGAAATAGATTTTCGGAGCCTTGGTCTGGCGCTTGGAAAGGTTCTCGAACCAAGGTTGGAGGACCCTGATCATATAGGTTCCTGCCAGGATGTCTCGATAATGGGTGGCGGTACCCGGACTACCGCCGAGGGCCCGCCCGAGTTCTGCCGCGTTCCACGTTTGGCCATGCCAATGGGCGAGGAAATTCCAGAAACGATCGAGAGTGGCTGCCGGAACCCGAAGGCCGTAGCCGGGGATGTCGCGTTCGACGATGCTCCTTCTATACGCGTCGAGCCAGCGCCAGGCCACCGCATTCGAATTGGCAAGGAATGAGCGGGGGAATCCGCCCCGCAGCCAGTGGATTCTGCAATCTCCAGGCTATGATCGCACCGATGCCCTGCTCCTCGGCCGGGACCGCTTAGTCGGTGATCCGTATGGCGATGGCAAATTAAAGTCGCAAGTCTGCTTGAAGCGAAATGCTGCGTCGATGGCGTAGCTGTTCTGGAGGCAGCCATGCACCGCGCCATCAACGATATGGTCTTCAAGTACATTTTCGGATCGGAGGAACGCAGGGAGCTTCTCAAGGCCTTCGTCAATCTCGTCCTCGAAAGGGCGGGTCTACCCCTAGCTTCTACCATCAGCCTAAAGACGCCCTTTCTCCTCAAGCAGTTCGTCAAGGACAAGGATTCCGTCCTCGACCTCAGGGCCGAGGACGAAATGGGCCGAGTCTTCAACCTCGAAATCCAGATAGCCAAGCACCCCGGCTTCGCCGAACGGGCTCTGTATTATTGGAGCAGGATCTACGGCTCGCAAATGCTCGAAGGCGAGGAGTACCGGGATCTCAAGCCCGTCGTGACGATCTGGATCATGGATTTTGTGCTGATGCCGGATCGACGCCAGTTGCCCAAGTTGTTCAGGCCTGTCGATGTTTCGACCTGGACCGAATCGATGTCGACCTATTCCGTCCTTTCGGAACAGCTGAACATCCTGCTTCTAGAATTGCCCCTTCTTCCCCCTACCCGGAATTGCGGAGAGCTGGAAAAATGGTTAACTTTGATGCAAGTGGAAGGGGAGGATGAGGCGATGTCGAGAAGCCTTGCGGAAACGGATCGCTTGCTTGCCGAGTTCGATTCGGCCTACAAGAAATTCATGGCCGATGACGAACTCCGCGAAACCTACGAAGGTCGTCTGAAATGGCGACTGGAACAGAACACCCTTCGCAATGTTGCTTGGGAAGAGGGTTTGGCGGAAGGTAAGGCAGCAGGGATGGCGGAGGGGATGGCGGAAGGAAAGGCGGAAGGGGAAGCCGAAGCCCAAAGGGTGATTGCACGAAGGATGCGCGATCTGGGACTCCCGGCCGATACCATCGCGGCGACCACGGGGCTCTCGCTTGATGATATCGCCCAACTGGCATAAATGGCAGGTGAACTGCCGCCGCATTCCATGCTTGACCATGTCAATGGGCGAGGAAATGTCTCCAATTGGCAAAGAATGGACAGATTCGGTAGCCATCGTTACTATTGAAGCATGAGTCGAAGCCTGCGAGATGAAGCCGCCAGCGTCGCAGCCCGCCTCAGGGCTGAGATGAATCCTTCGTCAATTCTGCTCTTCGGTTCGGTTGCCTACGGAACGGAAACAGCCTCGAGCGATTTGGATATTTGTCTGCTTTTTGAGGTATTGCCCGATAGGAAGATCGATGTGATGAGAAAGGCGCGGAGAATATGCCTGCCCGTATATCGAGGGGCTATGGATATCATTGCCTATTCTAGGGAGGAATGGGATGCGTATATCGCGGCGGGTTCCTGTTTCGAATCGAAGCTCCAAAAAGAGGGGATTGCGCTGTGAGCGTCGACCCCTTCATGGAGTGGCTCGAGCTAGCCGATCAGGACGAAGCAAGTGCGCGATTCTTGACTGCCATGCGCCCTTTGCGCATCGAGGTGATATGCTTCCATTGTCAGCAATCGGCTGAAAAGACTGTCATGAACTCGTCAAGAGGACAATGAGCAAGGACCTGTAGGTCTCGACCCGATTCCCCCGCGTTGACCTTTCTCCTCCTTCCGGTGTATACACTTTCATTCATCCCGCTCGGGCTTCCCGTCCGGGGGCCGTTCCGGTTGGCGGAGCGGCGCAGTCGTAAGGGAAGCCCCGTGAAGGCCCTGGGCATTCATGCAGCATACAGGAGGACAGAGTCATGGCAGTGAAGATCAGGCTCAAGCGTTTCGGGGCGAAGGCCCGTCCCTTCTATCGAATCGTCATCATGGATTCCCGCACCCCCCGCGACGGGCGCACCCTCGACGAGATCGGTCTCTATCACCCGATCGAAGCGGGTGAGAAGCAGCTCATCGTCGACGAGGCCAAGGCCAAGGAATGGCTCGGTAAGGGCGCCCAGCCCAGCGACACGGTGCGCGGCCTCCTCAACAAAAAGGGAATCCACGTAAAGTAAGGCGGCGGCCGCAGGACCCATTCTTCGCCTTTTCCGAAATGCGAGGACAGGATGTCCGAGCGCAGCGACCGGACGAAGGCTCCGCCTTCGTCGATGCCGCGAGCAAGCGCAGGATGCGCGAGCCGCGGCTTAGGAGCACATCGTGGAACGCGATCTCGTCGAATACATCGCCAAGTCCCTCGTGGATGATCCGGCGGCGGTGACGGTCAACGTCATCGAGCAGGATCGTGCCACCATTCTCGAGCTCCGCGTCGGAGCGGATGACGTGGGCAAGGTCATCGGCAAGCATGGTCGCATCGCCAAGGCGATCCGCACCATTCTTTCCGCCTCCGCGTCGCCCGACGGCAAGCGCGTCAGTCTCGAAATTCTCGACTGATGAAGGGATCCGGGAGTCTCGGTTCCGGCGGGAACCGGGGCGGCCCCGGCCGCAAGACTGGAGGGCCTCACCCGAGCGAGGGGAGGCCCTCTCTTTCGTTCGGAGCGGGTCCACGGGGGGCTAGGGCTGGGCGATCGGGCGAAACAGCCGAAAATCCCTGGCGGCGAGCAGCCCTCTCCATCGAAAGGGATCGGGAGCGTGCGGCCAGGCATGCCAAGGCGGCCGATGTCGCCGATTCGGAGGCGCTCGCCGAGGGTCGCATCCGCGCCGACGGCCGTTTTGCGATCGGCAGGCTGGGGGCGCCCAGGGGCACCGATGGCGATCTTCACGTGCAGTCCTATTCGGGCGAGAGTGAGCATTTCCTCAATATAAAGGTCGTCGATCTCGAGCGCGCGTCGGAGCTTCTCGCCCCGGCGAGGCTGCGCCTCAAGATCCTTCGCGCCGAGGAAGGGCCCGGGGGACTGACCCTCGCCTTTGAGGGCTATGAGACCCGTGAGGCCGCCGAGCGTCTCGTCGGCATGGAGCTCATTGTCGACAGGGCCAAGGGGGCGCCTCTGGCCGAAGACGAATGGTATGTCGCCGACCTCGTCGGCCTGCGCCTCCTCTCAGAGGATGGCAAAACGGAATTCGGCCAGGTGGTCGCGGTCTGCGAAGGCGGCTCCGATCCGTTGCTCGAGGTCGTTTTAAAAGAGGGAAGGGCTGGAGCCGAGGGTGCCGGAGTGAAGGCCCTCGTTCCCTTCCGCAAGGAATTCGTCGGCGACATCGATCTTGAAAAAAAGGTCGCTGTCCTCCTCGCGCCCTGGGTGCTCGAATGAAGATCAGCGTCCTCACGCTTTTTCCTGAAATAATGGAAGGCTTTTTCGAAAGCTCGATCATGAAGCGGGCGGTCGAAAAGGGTCTGATCGAGTACGAGCTCGTGAATATCCGCGACTATGCCTTCGACAAGCATCACAAGTGCGACGACGAGGTCTACGGCGGCGGCGCGGGCATGCTCATGCTGCCAGGTCCCTTGGGTCTGGCCCTCGAAGCCTCGGGCGTGCAAGCCAAGCCCGGGGCGGAATACGAGTCCGAACCCGAGTCGGGCGCGGTTGAGTTGGAGGGTGATGATGTCTTTGGCGCCGACTCCCTTGAAGCGGGTGGCGCGCATTCCAAGCCCCGTACCGTTTTTCTCACGCCTTCGGGTCGCCTGCTCAATCAGGCCCTGGCCCAGGACTTGGCTGAGGAGGAGCACCTCGTCCTCATTTGCGGGCGCTACGAGGGCATAGACCAGCGCATCATCGACAAGTATGTCGACGACGAGGTCTCCATCGGGGACTATGTGCTGTCGAGCGGGGAGGTCGCCGCCCTCGTCCTCGTCGATGCCGTCTATCGTCTCGTTCCCGGGGTGATAAAGGGCGAAAGCCTGGCCGAAGAGAGCTTTTCCGCCCATGCGGGCCGGGCCGCGGCTGGGGACGAGGCCGGATCGGGGCCTTCCGGGCCGAGTCTCCTCGAGTATCCCCAGTATACACGCCCGGCCGCTTATGGTAGAATGAAAGTCCCTGACGTCCTCTCGTCGGGGCATCATGCGAAGATCGTCCGGTGGCGGCTCAAGGAACAGCTCCGCAAGACCTTGGCGTACCGACCCGAACTCCTCGCTAAGGGGGGGCTTCCCGAAGAGGCCCTCAAACTGCTCAAAGAAATAAGCACCGAAGGGGGAGATACATGAACCTCATCCAGAAAATCCAGGCGCCGCAGCTCAAGCCCGAGGCCGAGAGCTTCAAGGTCGGCGACACCGTTCGCGTTCATTTCAAGATCGTCGAGGGCAAGACCGAGCGAGTCCAGATTTACGAAGGTCTTTGCATCGCGATGAAGAACGCCGGCATCGGCCGCACCTTTATGGTTCGCAAGAATTCCTATGGCGTGGGCGTCGAGCGCGTGTTCCCGATGAACTCCCCCCGCGTCGAAAAGGTCGAGCTCGTCAAGGCCGGCCGGGTTCGCCGCGCCAAGCTCTATTACATCCGCAGCAAGATCGGCAAGAAGGCCAAGATCAAGGAACTCCTGCCCACCCGTCGTGTGGAGCAGAAGGCCGAGGCCGCCAAGGCCTAAGGCCGCAAGGCCTAAGTCGACGAGGAACGGGGTCCGATGGCGATCGAGGCGGGTGGCAGCCCCCCCGGTCTTCCGCGCCCCGCCGTAGCCTCACTTCTCGCGTTCAACGCCGACCAGGGAGCCTCGCTCCGGGTCGGCGTTGTCGTTTCCGTGCGGGTTATCGGTGAGGCGGGGGCGGGGCACTGGCGGCTTTCGGTGAGCGGCCCGAACCTTCTCGCGACGACTCTCGTCGCGAAATCCGAGCGAGCCTTTGCAGCAGGCGAGGCCTTTCGCGCCAAGGTGGAGCGAGGTGCGAGCGGCTTCGTGCTCCGCCCCCTCGCCGAGCAGGGGGAGCGCGAAGCGGCTCTGCTGGGCTCCCTCGGCTTGCCGACCGATGCCGGCGCGAGGGCGGCCCTCCTCGCCTCACTTGCGGCGGGGCTCAGGCCGGAGGCCGGTCGGCTCGCGCGGATGAGAAAGGCCATAGGGGAGCCGGAGTCTGGCGAGGAAAGACTCCGCGATCGGGCGGCGATGGCCGCGCGTCTCGAGGCGCGGGGTCTCGGCAGCGACGCAAGCGCAGTGGATCGCCTCGAAGCCCTTGCCTCGGGGGGTGGCGATGGCCGAGACGAAGGCTATGGCAGCAGGGACCAGGGCGAAGAGGGCCACGCGGCAAGGCCCTCGGCCGGAGAGGGAAAAGAGCCCCCGCCGCCTTCCGATCCCATCGCGGCAGGCGAGGAGGAAATCGCGGGAATCGCGACGATGCTCGCGAAGTTCGCCCTCCGCAAGGCCGATCCCGGCAGGGATGGAGACGAGGGTCTCCTCGGGCTCTTCAACCACCTCGGGGGCCGGAGCGGCGTCCTTCTTCCCTTTGCCTTCCGCTATGGGAACATTGCTTTCGAAGGTAGTCTGCTAGTACAATTGCAGCGTTCCATGGGGGGGATCTCGTCGATCGAAGGTCGATTCGCGGCCTTTCGCCCGGAGGCGTCCCGCCTGCCCGAGAGGGAATGGCTTTTCGTCTATCAGCCGAAGGGAAGGGGCCTGTCTCGACTTCGGATGGAGCCGCCGGCCTGGGGTGGAAATCGCGATTGGAATGCCCTCGCGGCCTCCCTCGAGGCTTCGGGTTGCGAGCTCATCGTCGGGCCCATTGAGCGGGAAGGCGCTTCGTTCGGGGAAGTGTATGTCGAGGCCTGACGTCGGAGGAGGGCGGGAATTTCGCGAGCGCGCGATCGCCCTCAAATATGTGCCCGAATTGCCTGCGCCCTTTATCGTCGCCAAGGGCGAGGGGAGGGCCGCGGAGCGGCTCAAACAGATTGCGCGCGATGCGGGGGTGCCTATACTGGAAGAGGAGAACCTCGTCGATCTGCTTTTTCCGGACGATATCGGGACGCTGGTCCCGGTCGAATTTTATGAAATAGTAGCAAAAGTGTTCGCCTGGGTGCGAACGTCAGAGGGATGATGAAGAAACGCGTGGCTCTTGCCGAAGTCCAGCCCGGCGCGATGTGGAGCGAGGATGTCTACGTCGACGACCGAAATCTTTTCGTGCCGGCAAACGTTCCGGTCCGCCAAAAGGACCTGGACCAGCTCCGGCGTTGGGGCATTTCCTTCGTGTTGACGGCGGGCGAACCCGTCGTCGAATCGGCCAAGCACTCCGCCGCCAAGGACGAGGCGGCCGCCTCTGCCTTTGTCGGCTCTCGCAAGCTCTATCGCCGCTACACGGAGCTCGTCGATTCCTTGGACCGCGTTTTCGACCAGATCGGCAGAAGCGAGCAGGTCGATTCGCACGCCGTCGACCAAATCACGCAGAACGTCCTCCAGCTCGTCCGGGAAGAGCGCGACGAGTCCATTTCGGCCATCCTCGGCTCCGTGGTGAAAGAAGACATTCTCGCCCGCTCGGGCATAAACATCGCGATTCTTTCCGTGGTCATCGGTCAGACTCTCCGTCTGCCCCCCTATCGCCTCGCCTATCTGGCCACGGGAGCACTCCTCCATGACGTGGGCATGCTTCGCATCTCAGAAGATATCCGCAAGAAAAAGGGCAAGCTCAGCGAGGAGGAGGCGCAGAAGGTGAGGGCCCACCCCCTCCTTTCCTACCGCGTCATCACCAAGGAACTCATGTTCCCCGACGACATCGGCCTCGTCGGCCTCCAGCATCACGAGCGATGGGACGGCGACGGCTACCCTCGCCGCAACGCGGCCGCCGACATCGACATCCTGGCCCGCATCGTCTCGGTCGCCGACGCCTTCGAGGCGATGGTGAGCACGAAGTCCTATCGCAATTCGATGATCGGCTACGCGGCGATGAAGAACCTCCTTTCGGACAATTCGCGGCGCTTCGATCCGGAGATCCTCAAGGCCTTCATCAAGAGCATGGGCATCTATCCCCTCGGCTCCCTGGTCCTCCTCAACAACGCCGCCATCGGCCGGGTGATCGAGACCCACGCCGAGGCGCCCCTCAGGCCGAAGCTGCGCATCGTCGTCGACGAGTTCGGCAACAAGAGCGAAAACGAAGGCGGGGACCTCCTCGATCTCCTCGCCGAAAAGGCCCTCTTCATCGCTCGCGCCATCGATCCCGGCGAGCTTGTCAGCGCCTGAGTGGCGGAGGAATCCCGCAAGGCCGCCAAACGGCAACGCGACCGCAGGGCCGGCGGCGATACTTCGGCCCGGGGGCGGGCCGGGGAGGCCATCGCGGCCTTCATGCTCGAGACCGAAGGTTGGACGATTCTCGAGCGGAACTATCGCGGCCCTCGGGGAGAAATCGATATAATAGCGGCCAAGGGCGAGCTGATCGCCTTCATCGAGGTAAAGAACTGGTCCGTTTTCGACGCCGGAGAGCTCGGCGTGGCGATTTCGACAAGGAAAGCGCGGCGGATCATCGAAACGTCTAAAATCTTCCTGTCCCGGAATCGAGAATATAGTGACGCGCGGTTGCGCTATGATGTCCTTCTTGTCAGGGAAGGGCGGCTCATCCGACGCATCGAATCGGCATTCACGGGAGAAACATGACGGGCAGGGCCAGACGGCGCGCCGCGATCGGCGTCGCACCGGGCGATTCGGGAGACCGCATCGCCGAATTCAAGGAAAAGCTGCGCGATGAGGCCTACCTGGAGGGCGCGATCTACAGGATCGCGACCGTGCTCTCGGCGCGGCTCATGGAAGGATATGCCGATGTCAGACGAAGGACGCGATAAGGAACCCGAAGGCAAGAAGCCCCAGGGTTCGGGAGGACGCGGCGCCGAAGGCGGGCGCGACCGGCGGCGACGCCGGGGCAGTCGCGGCGGTCATGGACGCGCGCCCGAAGAGGCACAGCGGCCGGAGAATCCGCGACAGGGGCGCGACGGACGCTCCGGCCGGCCCAATCGGCCCGGTGATGCCGGACAGAACCCTCCGGCGGGGCAAAAACCCCAGCCCAAGGATCAGCGCCAGCGGAACGACGAGCGGCAGCGCGGCGGCGAACGCCCCCTCCCGGAAACGCAGCGCGTCGATCGCGGAACGCCAGAACAAGCCAAGACGGATCGGCCTCGAATCGACAAGGGCGGCGGAGACCAGCGCGACGATGGTCGGCCGGCCGAGGGACAAGGTTCCGGACGACACGCGGGGCGTCGCAGGTTCGGGCGTGGCGGCCGGGGCGGCGATGGGGGGCGGGGGACCGAAGGCGGCCAGGAGCGCAGGGAATCGCCCCTGGCCATGCCCCAGGCCGAGGCTCCGCTTTGTCCGCTCTGCTCGAAACCGGTCTTCGATCTCGCGAGCGCGATCGGCGCAGACCGCGAAACCGGCCTGCCTGCCCATTTTGACTGCGTCTACGATCGCGTGAAAGCCGCCGAGAATCTCGGCCCGAACGAGAGGGTCGTCTATCTCGGAGCGGGCTCCTTCGCCGTGGTGGAGTTCAAGGACGCGAAGGAAGGGGCCTTTTTCGTCAAGCGCCGCATCCAGTGGGAAAAGGAAAACGAGAAGAAAGACTGGCGCCGGGCGATCAATACGCGCTTCTCCGGCGGCTGAGGGCCGACGCCGAGGGGCGCCGAGCCGGCGGCGACAATCGCGGTCGTGCCGAGTTTTCCCCTGGCGAGGCGCTTCCGTCCGGACAGGCGGGAAGCTAGAATCCCCTTCGTGAAAAACCAGAGACTCGCGCTTCGTGTAGCCTTCCATTCAGTGGCGATGATTGTCGTCGTCTACCTCTTCATGCAGAGCGTCACCTATGTTCGCGACGGCCTGTTGTTCGGCACCGCCGACCTTTCCGCATGGCCGGCGACGGTCTTGGGCTTTCTCGCGACCAACGTCATCCCCCCGGGCATCGTTTTCGGTTTCGCGCTTTGGCTCGTCGCCCTGCCCTTGGAAAGGGCCGCCCTCCTCCTGGAAGGCGGGGGACGACTCGCACCGGAAGAAGCCGAGCGCACGAGGATCAGGCTCCTCCGGATCGAGGGCGTGGTCCTGGGCCTCAACGTCGTCGGCTTCGCCGCCGGCTTCATCATCCAGCAGGCCGTGGCCGGCGCCCTCGGCGGCCTCCTCTCCTTCCACAGCTTCGCCATCCTCCTGTCGAACCTCATGGGGGGCATTTGCTGGGCCGCGGCCCAGACCTCGCTCAACAATCTCTCCTTCGCCGACCTTCGCGACCGCCTCGGGATCAGGGAGATCGGCTCGAGAAAGCGGGAAGCGAGCTCAAAGCTCAGGCAGGTGGCCCTCGCCGGCGCCCTCGTCCTCTATTCGCTTTCCTTCGTCCAATTCAACCTGCGTGACGTCGTCCATTTCGGCATGGGCGAGGCGAAGGTCCTCGACGGGATCAGGCTGGGCACGATTGCGCCGACCGACGCCGCCTCGGCCTGGCGCAGCGAGGCGGCGACCCTCATTCCCCTCGTCTCCGGGCGCAAGGGCCTCGACGTCGAGCGCCTCCCCCTTCCCTGGGAACGCAAGCTCGGGATCGTGCAGATCGAGGAGGGCGTCTTCCTCCTCGAGGGCCTCTTCATGCTCCTCGTTTCCCTCTTTATCCAGTGGCAGTACACCCGCGATTTCAGCGAACAGCTCGAAGAGCTCAGGCGCCGCCTCCGCTCCGTCGCCGGAGGATCGGCCGACCTTCGGGAGCGCTTCAATCTCCGGAGGATGGACGACACCGGGGAGCTGGTCGAGCTCGTCAACGGCGTCCTCGCGCGCTTCCACAGCCTCGTCGCCGGCATCGGCAAATCCGTCGCCGAGACCAAGGCCGTCGCTGACGCCATCGGCTCCGAGCTGGCCCGGGCCGAGGAAGGCTCGGGCAAGGTGGCCCAGGCGGTGCTCTCCCTCACGGCCGATCTCAAGTCGGAGGCCGAGTCGTCACGGGCCCTCGCGGAAAGGCTCGCCTCGGTCGAGCGCGCCTCCGAAGGGGTCGCCGAGGCCTCGGCGGAGCAGGCCAGGCGGGTGCGCGAGACCGACGAGGCGATGCACTCGATGGAATCGAGCATCGGTGCCGTCGACGGCCTGACTTCGCATGCGGGGGAGATCGCTCGGAGCCTCGCCCTCCAGGGCAAGGAAGGCGAGGCTGCCGTCGACGAGACGGCCCGTTCGATACTCGAAATCGACGCAGCCGCGAGGCAGGTTCTCGAGAAGCTCGGTGCCCTCGGGAAGATCGCCACGGACACCAACCTCCTCGCGATGAACGCCGCCATCGAGGCCGCCCACGCCGGCGAGAAGGGCGCGGGTTTCGCGGTGGTGGCCCAGGAGGTCCGCAGCCTCGCCGAGACTGCCGCACTCCATACCAACACCATCAGGGGCCTCATCCGGGGCATGGCAGCAAAGGTGACGACGGGGGTCGATCGGTCACGCGCGGGGGCGGGTGTTCTCGAAGGCCTCGCGAAGGGGCTGTTGTCGTCGGAGGAGATTTCGAGGGCCATCGCCGAGGCCATGGCGAGGCAGGGCGAGGACCGCAGGGCCGTCGTCGGTTCCCTCGAGGGACTCGTCGAGGCCTCGTCGAGGATCGGCGCGAGGATGGAGGAGCAGCACGAGGAGGTCTCGCGGATGTCCTCCGATCTCGCCGTGACCCTCAGGCGTCTCGGTGCCCTCGCGGAATCGGCGGCTTCGGGGGCGGGGGAGCTCCGCGTCCTCGAATCCTCCTACGCCTCGGTGCGCCGCGAGGTGGATCGCAACCTCGGCGCGGTCGCGGCCCTGAGCGGGGAAGTCGGCAAGTACAAGGTCTAGGCCGGCGGGCCCTCGTCGAAATCGTACTATTTACGAGATTCGATGCGGACGCCGTTGGCCGGCGCGCACTCGTCGGCCACGTTGTACCAGCTCGCCTTGCGGCTCTTCACCGACAACCGCGCCTTGACGAGGAGACCGGCGTAGAGCTCGCTGTGCTTTTTCAGGGTCTCGAAGCTCGAGCTCGCCTGGGCGCCGAGGACGGCGCCGGGGTTGGCGAAGATCTCCGACTCCACCTTCGAGGCGAAGGCCTCGGCGATCGACGCATAGCCCTCGGCTATCCCCTTGAGGTACTCGAGGGCGACCTCGTCGATCCCCTCGAGGGCCGAGAGGAGATTCACCAACTCGTTGAAAGCCTCGATGGCCTCCTCGAAGCGATCGGCGGCGAAGGCCTCGGCCGTCTTTCGGGTCATGCCCAGGAATTCCATGGCGTCGATCTGGGGTCCGCCCCCCTCCCTCTGGATCGAGAAGGTCGGCACGCATTTCGCGAGCTTGATGATGAGGGCCAGGGCGTCTTCGAGGACCTTCGAGCGCCACATGCCCTTTTCGAGGGAGGAATAGAGGTCTTCGAGGGACTGCTGGATGTCGAGCCGCCAGGCTTCGGTCTTCACGAACACGGCGTCGAAGACGAGGAGGCTCGTCCCCTTGAAGCTGACGGAGCCCGTGTTGAGGTACTTCGCGTCGGCGAGGTGGGGGTGTTGCCGGGGATTGTTGCCGGCCGCGAGCTTCTGCTGGACGTGGCTCGTGATGAGCATGCGGTTGCGGTGGGGTGAGAGCCGGGTCGCCCTGGCCTGGAGCCTCGCGGCCGTGTTGACGATGTCTCCGGAGAGATCGCCGTCCCTCGTCACCACGAGGGGAGTGTACTTCTGGCCGCCCGCGAGCCCAGCCGAGAGCTGGAAGGGCGGGAGGAGCATGTCGTTGCCCTGGGCCTTGCCGTCCTTGGCGAGGGACACGCGGCGAGGCTTGGAGAAATGGTCCATCAGGGCGAGGGCGGTCTCCGCGAGATCGGAGGCCGAGGCCGAGAGCATGAGGATCTCGTCGCCCCTGGCGCGGCGCGCGAGCACCCCCTGGCGAGCGGCCATCGCTCGCACCTCCTCGTGGAGCATGCGATCGAGGAGGTCGAGCCGCGACATGTTGTTGCGGTTCTCGCGGCAGAAATGGGTGTAGCCGTGGATATCGAGGATGCCGACGTAGACGTCCGGGATCGACATGTAGCCCTTGAGATCGCCGGCAAAATCGAAATCGGGATCGGGGAGGACCACCTGGCTCCAAAGCGCGGGGAAGGTCGCCGGCTGGAGATCGCGGAAGAATCCCCAGTGGAGCTGGCGCTGCAGGTCGAAGGCCCGTTTCAGCATGACCTTGCCGCGCTGGCTGCCCACGAGGACGGCCGCGTAGGACTTGAGGGCCTGGAAGGTCTTGAGCTCGCCCGACATGATCTTGTCCTCGAGATGGATGAGGGTCTCGTAGGGCGAGAAGGTCGGGCTGTATTCGCTGATGTCTTTCATCGCAATTGACGGGAGGTTCGCATGGGCGAGTATGGGGCGTCAATGCAAGGAGGGGGACGCACCCGTCCCCTTCAATAGCGCATTCCTGCCAAGGCTGCGACGACGTCAAGAAGGACGGCCGCCGCATAGGGCGAGGCGGCCACCAGGACCTTGGCGCGCAGGCTCGACCTCGACGTGGCAAGGATCGCCCAGGCGAAGAACCAGAGATAGCCGAAGACGAAGATGGGCAGGACGGCGGAGATGCTCCTGTTCCAGAAGGGCCATTCCCAGACGAGGAGGCCGCCCGCGTTGAGGACGAGTTCGACGATGACGCAGACGAGGGAATAGGCGAGGGCGAAGAACCAGCCTTCGGGGAGGCCGAAGAGCCGCGTCCCCGGTTTGCCCGAAAGGGAGCGCTGCCAGATGATGCCGAGAATGGCGAACATGAACATGATCTCGATATTCCAGCCCACGAGGGTCTTGAGGGCGCTGGGGCCAGGCGTCGTCCAGAGGGCGGCCCTGCCGCTCAAGGCCATGATCCAGCTGTTGATCGTCTCGTTGAGGAAATCGGCGCCGAAGACCGCGGCCCCTGCGACGACGGCGTTCCAGTCGCCCGAGCCCCGCGCCCGCGAAACCTCGGTCGCATAGATGTAGAAGACGATGGCCAGAAGGGGAATGACATACCACTGAATGGTCGAGGGGTCGCGGAGTCCCGATAGCGCGCGCAGGGTCGAATCGGTCATGGTTGCCTCCTTCGCAGGAGTATCGCGCCCGCAGGGCCGGGGCGCAATCCTCGCCGCGATCCCTGCGCGCGGATCCATTGATGCGATTATTGCGCGCGGGGATCGCGAAGGATCGCGAGGGACGGACTGCGCGATCGGCCGAGAAAGCAGTATCATCTAGCGCGGAGGCCTCCATGGGCGAAAAGTCTGCTATGAGAAAAAAGGATTACTACGAGGAGCTCGACAGGCTCACCGTCGAGCTCGTCAAACTCCAGGAATGGGTGAAGGCGAAGGGGCTCAGGGTCGTCGTTCTCTTCGAAGGGCGAGACGCGGCGGGGAAGGGCGGCGTCATCAAGGCCCTTACGGAGGGGCTCAACCCCCGGTTCGCGAGGATTGCCGCCCTGGGCGTGCCGACCGAAAAGGAAAAGACCCAATGGTATTTCCAACGCTACGTCGCGGAGCTCCCCTCGGCGGGCGAGATGGTCTTTTTCGATCGTAGTTGGTACAATCGTGCCGGAGTCGAGAAGGTGATGGGATTCTGCACCGACGAGGAATACGCCGAGTTCGCGAGGTCGGTGCCGGATTTCGAGCGCATGCTGGTGCGGTCGGGCATCGTGCTCGCGAAGTACTGGTTCAGCGTGAGCGACGAGGTGCAGGAGAAGAGGTTCCGCGACCGCCTCGACGACCCGGCCAAGCGCTGGAAGCTCTCGCCGATGGACATGAAGGCCCGCTCCAAGTGGGTCGAGTTCTCCAGGGCCAAGGACGCGATGTTCGAGTTCAGCGACACGGCCGACTGTCCCTGGCATGTGGTCGACGCGGACGACAAGTATTGCGCCCGCCTCAACACCATCACGCATTTTCTCGGCCGCGTGCCCTACAAGGATCTCACGCCCGAGCCGATCGAGTTGCCGCCGCGGCAGAAGGCGGGCAAGTACGAAAGGCCGCCGATCGACAGCCAGAAATGGATACCGCGAGTCTACCCGGGGGAATTCGCCAAGTCCGCCGCCTTCGACGCTTCCGAGGCGACGAGCGCTTCGCCGGAATCGACGTCCGCCTCCCCTGCTGACGGGAAGACGGGCCGGAAGTCCAAGGGCAAGAAGGGCCGCGGAAAGAAGAAGGCCGACTGAAACGAGAAGCCCGGGCCACCGGCGCCGGGCCTGTCAGGATAGGCCGACGTAGGCGAAGTATTTCTTGTCCTCGAGCAGCAGGTGCTGGGCGATCACCTCGTAGACGAGGAAGCTGAATAGTTCGCCAACGGCGGCCTCGTCGCTCTCGAATCGCCGGGCGATGCCCGAGGCCTTGGCGAGGAGAGCGGCGTGCATTTCGGCGTGTGCGGCGAGCGCAGGGTATTGGGCCGCGAGGAGGATTTCCTCCTCGTCCCGGAAATGCGCGGCCACATGCGCGAAGAGATCCTCGACGCGCCTCAGGCACAGGGATTTCGGATCGTCTCTCAGCAAAGCCTCGAGAATGGCGTTCGAGTTATCGAACAGTTCCTTGTGCTGGGCATCGATGGCGGGATTGCCGCACTCGTCGTTGGCGCTCCAGACGAGCCTGACGAGGTTGGCCTTCCCCGGTCGACCGGCGGAGTCGCTTGCCGCGGAATAGCTGGAGCTCTCCACCCGATTGCGGCCCTTCCTTTTCGCCGAATAGAGGGCCTCGTCGGCGAGCTCGATGACCTTTTCCGGCGCGGCGAGCTCGGACGGGTATGCCGTCACCACCCCCAGGCTCACGGTCACGCCATGTGATACCGACGCGGCGACGTTGGGAATGGACTGCCCCTCGACGGCCTTCCGTATGCGTTCAGCTATGACGAATGCGCCGCGCGCGCCGGTCTCGGGCATGATGACGGCGAACTCCTCGCCGCCGTAGCGGGCGACCTTGTCGTGGGCGCGGGCCACGATTTTTTTGAGCGTCTCGCCGATCGTCCTTAGGCATTCGTCACCGGCGAGATGCCCGTATTCGTCGTTGTAGTTCTTGAAGTGATCGATGTCGAGCATGATGAGGGAAAGGGGCTCGTCGGTGCGCTTGAGCCGGAAGAAGTCGCTGCGAAGAACCTCGTCGAACTGCCTCCGGTTGGCGACGCGGGTGAGAGCGTCGATCGAGGCGCTGGCCTGGGCGTAGTCGCGCTCGAGCTCGAGCTGATGGGCGAGTCGGCCGATTTCCTCCTCCGCCCGCTTCTGCGCGGAGATGTCGACGATGATGCCCCTGAGCCCCGCGGCCTTGCCTTCGCGCATGACGGGCGTCGCGTAGACCAGGGCCGGAAAGATCGTGCCGTCCTTGCGGGCGATGCGGAATTCGTTGTTGCCCGTCGCGACTCCGTCGAATTTTCTCTCGAAGGTGGCTATCGCCCGGGGTCTGTCCTCCGGCGCGTAGAAATCGAGGGCGTTCGCGCCGATGATGCCGTCATCCACCGAATAGCCGCAGATCGGATAGGCTTGCCGATTGACATACGTGATTCTTCCTTCCGCGTCGGTCTCGAAGACTATCTGCGGGAGAAGATCGGCCATCTCGCGGAACTTGGCCTCGCTGTCGCGCAGCGCCGTTTCGGCGGCCTTTCGGTTGCTGATGTCGTGGGTGACGCTGAGGATGTGGGGGGAATCGTCCAGGCGAAACACCTTGGCCGAGACCAAACCGACCAGACTGCCCCCGTCCTTTCTCCTGAACGTGAGTTCGCGGTTTCCGCAGCGTCCCTTCGCGACGAGCTCTGCGACGAAGCCCCTACGTTCGTCGGCGTTCGCCCAGATCCCCAGGTCGAGGAGGGATTTGCCGACGGCCTCGCTCTTGGAAAATCCGGTATAGTTCGAAAAGGCCTCGTTGAAGGCGACCAGCTTTCCGTCCTCGAGCCTCGTGATGAGGACGGCGTCGGGGCTCGTGTCGAAGACGAGCTCTAGATTGGCCCGCACCTCGGCGTTCTCCGCGTCGAGCCGTTGGTTGGTCATGATGACGTACCCGAAAGTTAATAGGAGCGAAAAGACCATCGTGACGAAATAGAAAGCGGTCTGGGAGGGCGAAGAGTCGAATATGGCTTCCGATCGCATGCCCGCGGCGAGGGTCATTGCGATCCTTGCGGCGAAACCGACCGATAGCGCGACGAAGGCGCCCGCGAGGAGGCGAGCGGAGGCCCGGAAGGACGCATTGCGACCTGACAGGAGGGCCCGAGCCACGACTGCCGCGGTCAACCCGAGGGCCAGGGATATGCCGATTTTCCTGATGCCCGATCCTACGTCCGCTCCGGCGATCGCTATCGAGCCGAGCACCAAGACGGTATCGATGATCACGAGCCAAAGGGGGAGGCGGCGATCGCCGAGGAATCGGTATACCCCGGCGGCTATCGCGAGCAGGCCGAGGACGAAGAGCGCGCTATTCCCGATGATGGTAACAATTCCGATAATACGGAAGTCTCCGAGAGATACGAAGAGGTAGGCGAGGGCGAGAAAGGCGTTTCCGAGGATCATCCAGCCATGGCCTCGATAGACCTTGGCAACACGGTTCTGACCCGCAAGCGCGATCACCTGGATGACAGCGGACATCGATTGCACCATTAAGAGGGTTTGAATATCGACCTTCATCGCCGCTTTGCCTCGATTGCGCCTTTGCGTATGTGGCGTCCGCATTTTTGCATGTCAGCAGCCTAGTTCGCTACTATGGCGAAGTCAAGGTTGGCGTCCGCCGTCGCGTAGGCGGAGGGCGCCCGAACTTGACAGGCGTCGCGGGCGGCCCGATTATCGGGGAAACGCCGCGTCGCGGCATAGACCGGCTGCGCGCGGTTTAGGGCGCCACGGTGCAGGAGGAGCTGGATACATGTCGCAAGCCCTCGTATGGGCCATCGTCGGGGTGGCCCTCGTCATCGCCGAGCTGATGAGCATGAGTTTCGTGCTCGTCTTTTTCGGCGTCGGCGCCCTGCTCACGGCCCTCCTCGTCGCCCTCAAGATCCTTTCGGGGTTTTATGCGCCGATCGTGGTTTTCAGCGTCGCATCCCTGGCGCTCATGGCCCTGATGCGCTCCTTCGTCAAACGGCGCTTTTCCGGCCACAAGGACATGATGCCCGACTATCTCGGCCAGGTTCTCCTCGTCGTGAAGGACATTCCGGCCGGCGGCGAGGGGACGGTGTCATGGCGAGGCTCGGAATGGCTCGCCTTCGCGGATGAGACGACGGGCATCGCCGCGGGCGATAGGGCCAGGGTCATCGGCCGCGACGGGATCCGCCTCATGGTCGAACGAGTCGAGAAAGATATCGAAGGAGAGGTGTAACTATGACAATGACCTTGGTCGTGCTGATTGCGGTGCTCGTCGTGCTCTTCATTTTCGGCGGTGTGAAGATCATCCCCCAGCAGAGCGCCTACGTGGTCGAGAGACTCGGAAAATACCACAACACCCTCAACGCCGGGGTCAATTACATCATTCCCTTCGTCGACCGTGTCGGCTATCGCCACACCCTCAAGGAGCAGACCGTCGACATCCCCGAGCAGGTGTGCATCACGCGCGACAACGTGCAGGTGGGAGTGGACGGCGTCCTCTTCATGCAGGTGATCGATCCGCAGATGGCCTCCTACGGCATCAGCAACTACGGCATGTCGGTGATCCAGCTCGCGCAGACGACGATGAGGAGCGAGATCGGCAAGATCGATCTCGACAAGACCTTCGAGGAGCGCACCCAGATCAACTCGGCCATCGTGAGCGCCGTCAACGAGGCTTCGCGCACCTGGGGCGTGAAGATCCTCCGCTACGAGATCAAGAACATCGTGCCGCCCGACACCGTGCTCAAGGCCATGGAAAAGCAGATGCAGGCCGAGCGGGAAAAGCGCGCGAGCATCCTCCAGTCCGAGGGCGAGAAGCAGTCGGCCATCAACGTGGCGGAGGGGCAGAAGCAGAAGGTCGTCCTCGAGTCCGAGGCCTCGCGGCAGCGACAGATCAACGAGGCCACGGGACAGGCCGAGGCCATCCGCGCCGTCGCCGAGGCGACGGCCGACGGGCTCAAGGTCGTCTCGCAGTCCATAAAGGCCGAGGGCGGCATGGAGGCCGTCCAGCTTCGCGTCGCCGAGAAATTCGTCGAGCAGTTCGGCCAGGTGGCGAAGCAGGGCACGACGATGATCCTTCCCGCCAACTTCGGCGACATGGCCTCCCTCATCGCCACGGCGATGAGCGTGGTCAAGGCGGGTAAGTAAGGCCGGATCGGGGCGGCCGGCGCCCTCAGTGAGAAAAACGAGCGCGAAGGACCAGAGGGCGCTACAATGCTTGCATGAAGGAACCAGGCGATCACGGAGAGGCCGCGACGGCGGACCTCGATCCCGCGGAGGTCCTCTCGCGGGCCGATCTTTTTTCCGTCTTCTCGCGCGACGAGCTCGACTGGCTCGCGGCGAAGTCGGAATTCCTCGCCTGCGGCGACGGCGTCGCGATCTTCGAACCGGGCGATCCGGGCGATCGCCTCTACCTCGTCGCCTCGGGCTCGGTCGAGGTGCTCTCGAGTGTGGACGGATCGGTTTTAGCCCAGTTCGTCGCGGGCGACTCCTTCGGGGAGCTCGAACTCCTCACGAGGACAAAGCGCAACGCCAGGGCTCGCGCCGTCGGGCCGACCTCCCTTCTGACCTTCCCGAAGGGCGGCGAGTCCATCGAGACGGCCCTCTCCTCGCGTCCCGCGGTCGCGGCCCGCATCCTGCGTTCCTTTCTCCTCGTCGTCGCGGGCCGGACCCGCAAGGCCAACGCGCTGGTGAAAGAGAACTCGCCCTGGGTGCGCGAACTCCGGCGGCAAGTCTACGGCGACAAGCTCACCGGCCTTCTCAACAAAACCTACCTCGACGAGAACCTTCCCAAGATGCTGTCGGGTCCCACGGCCCTCCTCATGCTCAAGCCGGACAACTTCAAGGAGATCAACGACCGCTTCGGCCACGAGATCGGCGACGCCGCCCTCGTCCTCATGGCCGGCGAACTCGAACGGGCGGTGGGCAAGGAAGGGACGGCGGTACGCTACGCGGGCAACGAACTCGCGGTCGTCTTCCAGGGCAAGGACAGGAAGGGCGCGCAGGGTGCGGCCCGGGCCATCCAGGACAGGCTTTCGTCCCTCGACCTCTCGCCCTTGACCCAGGATCCCTCACTCCGCTTCGGCATCAGCCTCGGCATCGCCCTCTATCCCGAGCACGGCGCCGACGCCGAAGCCCTCGTGAAGGCCTGCGTCGGGCTCCCCCTCGTGGGTCGGGCGCGGGGTGGCAAGTTGATCCTTTTCCCGGAGGACGGCGAATGAAAAATCGCGACGAGCTTGCGGCCAAGAGCGCCTTTCTCCGCGGCATCGACATCTTCGCGGGCCTCTCCGACACGGACATGCGGGCCCTCGCGGCCAAGGTGCGGAGGCTCAACCTTCCTCCGGGCCGGGTGATCTTCCGCGAGGGCGAAAGCGGTCAGGAGCTTTTCGCCCTCGTGGCGGGCCTCGTCGCGATCACGGTGCGGGGAAATGACGGCGAGGAGATCGAGCTTTCGCGCGTCGGGCCCGGAGCCTTTTTCGGGGAGATGGCCATCCTCGAAAGGGCCCCTCGCTCGGCCACCTGCACCGCGGCCGAGAAATCGACCTGCCTCGTCCTTGGCGCCGCCGATTTCGAAGCCCTCCTTGTCGAGCAACCGACCGCAGCGGTCGGCGTCCTCGACAGGATGCTGGGCATCGCGGCGGGCCGCCTCCTCAAGACCGGAGCCTTTCTCTCTCAGATGGTCCAATGGGGCGACACGGCGCGGAAGAGGGCGATCACCGATCCCTACACCGGCCTCTTCAATCGACGCTATCTCGAGGATTCCTTCGAATCCCTCCTCGCCCGGGCCAAGCGCGACGAATCGGGGCTTTCCTTCGCGATGTTCGATCTTGACCGCTTCGGCAAGCTCAACGCGGCCTACGGCGCGGAATTCTGCGACAGGCTCATCCTCGCCGTAGCGGAGGACTTCCGCGGCATCTTCGCCGATGAGGACATCCTCGTCCGCTACGGCGGCGACGAATTCTGCTTCCTCATCCCCTCGGCGCCCCGGGAGGCCGAGCGAAAATGCGCAGCCGTCTGCGAGGCCCTGCGGTCTCGGGAATTTTCCGAGCACCCCGAACTCAGGATCAGTTGCTCGATCGGCGTCGCCCACTTTCCCTCCACAGCCTCGACGACGGCGGAGCTCAAGGAGAGGGCCGACAAAGCCCTCTACATGGCCAAGGAAGGGGGTCGCGATCGGGCCGTCGCCTGGGCTGCCGATGCCAAACCCGAGCCGGAGCCTAAGCCGGAACCGGAGCTCAAGGGCGGGATTCTCGGCATCCCCGAAAAGAATCGCGTGGTAGCGGCCGTGGTCGGAGCCCTGGAGAAAAGGGAATCCTTCCTCGTCATCGGCCACAAGGATCCGGACGAGGATTGCGTGGCCTCGATGGTGGCCTTCGCCCTCCTCGTCAACAAGTTCGGCAAGAAGGCCGCGATCGTACTCGGCCCGACCTTGCAGCGCACCTTCACCTACCTTCTCAAGATATGTCGTTACAATTCCATCGATGTCATCCAGGAGGGCTCCCTGCCCGCCTGCGACGCCCTGGTCCTCGTCGACACTCCCAAGCCCGAATTGATCGATCGACGTGAACTCTACGCGGAGCTCGAGAAGGACCCCTCCGTGCTCAAGATCGAGCTCGACCATCACATCGGCGCCGACTCGAGCTATTTCGGGGACAAGGGCTTCCGCCTCGTGTACGAAGCTTCGAGCACCTGCGAGATCATCGGACATCTCGCCATGAAGATCGAGGACAACAAGGCCCTCATGGAGAAGTACGAAATAGGCGAACTTTTGTCCCGCAATCTCGTCCTCGCCATCATCTCGGGGATGATCGGCGACTCGCAGATGGGCCGCTTCCTGAAAAGCCGCAGGGAGCGCTGGTTCTACGCCCGCTTCAGCGCCCTCTTCGAGACGATACTGGCGCAAAAGACCATTTCCGGCAGCGGCAACTTTTCGAGCAAGGAGCAGGTCTTCAAGGCCCTCGCGGCGCTTTCCGACTCCGAGGAGGCCTGCTACGACTTCATGTCGAGGAACGTGCAGGTTATGGGCAGGGTGTGTTTCGCCGTCCTCGACGCCGAGGCCTCGCGCCAGGTATTTTCAACCTATGGGAACGAAACCGTCGTGGCCGTCTCGAAGGCCCTCGTCGACACCCTTGCCGAGACGAGCGGCTTCCTCGGCCTCGTCGGCTACTACGACGACCCCGGCCTCTCGCCCTTCGCCCAATTCCGCCTCAGGCGCAGTCAGTCCTTCACCTCCCTCGATCTCAGGGAGGTCTTGGCCCGCCTGCAGTTGACGAACGGAGGCGGCCACCCGGGTGCCGTCGGCTTCAGGATCGAAAGGGAGGCACTGCCCGATATCGAAGCCGCGATAAAGGGCTTCGCCGAGGCTCTGGACGCGATGGCGGGAGACGACGCTACCAACGATTCCGCACCTTCTCCGCAAAGCCCGGGAAGTCCCTGACCTCGATGACCTTCCCGTCGTCCAACCGCGCCTTTCCGCTGAAGAGGCCGAAGACCTGGTGCTGGTCGCTCATCAGGGGCCCGACGGCGGTACGCGCGGCCCTATCGAGACGCGGCACGAAGTCCATCTCGAAACGACCGTCCGAGGAGCCGAAGGTCCAGGGTGACAGGAAGTCGTCACCTCCATCGGCGGTCTTCGGAATGTTGAAGACGACATTCTCGAGCTTGTGGGCGCGTCCCTCGTAGAACAGCATGTTCTCCGTGGCCGCCCCGGTGTCGCCGAAGCCGTAGCCGACATTCCAGCCGAAGCTCTTGCCGCCGACGAGGCCCATGCCGGCTCCCCAGTACCAGGTGCCCGCGTAAGGCCAGACGCCCCGTCCCCAATCGAGGAGGCCGAAGGCCGAGTCATGATCGAAGGCGACGCGGCGCCCATCGACCGCCGCCACGCCCCGCGCCCTCATGCCGATGATCTTCCGGTTGAAATAGAAGTGCCGCGGCTTTTTCGCGAAGGGCGTCGTGATGACCATCGACTCCGCGGGCTCGTCGGAGAGCTCGATTTCCGCGTCGAGTGTGCCCAGATCCTTGAATCGCTTCATGGCGACCGAAAGCCTGCGAATCGTGCCGTCGCACGAGAAGGTGATGGCCAGGCGCTCGTTGCGGAAGGAGACATCGCCCTTGCGGGAATCGGCGGGTAGGCCCAGCTTTCCGAAGGTGAAGGGTAGGATGATGCTCTCCGTCGTTTCGCCGGCCGCCTTGAAGTCGAGCAAGGAGACCGAAATCAGTCCCATGTAGGAATTGTCGGCGATGGTGAGGGCGATGCCGAAATCCGGGCCGGTGACGAGGTAGTAGTCCCACTCCTTGATGCGGAAACCCGGCGCCTTGATGTCGCCTCGCTCGTAGACAGGGAGAGGCGAACGGCACCAGCCGGGCTCCGCGAGCCTGCCTCGCGAATCGAGGAGTCTCGAGGCTTCGGTGATTTCGTGCTGCACGGCGCATCCTCCCCCCCCGCCTAAACGGGGTTTGTCGAGGGAATTGTAGCACGGCTCGGCGATGGGCGCGAATGCGTCGCGGCTATCGTCCTTCCTGCGACTGCCAGCTGATCTTATGCGCACCGAAAAGAATGTTTGATGTACTCTGAAATTCCCTGAAAACACCGCGAGGTGTTCCCTGATTTCACCGTGGAGAATTCCCGGAAAAAATCAGGGGCAGTTGAGACGCTGCTCCTATGAAGCGAGAATTTCCTTGTCGCAGGGACAACCACGACAAGGGAGGATCAAGGAGGTGCTCAACATGCCCCAGATCTACAGTATCAAGGACATGGCACGGAGTGGGCAATCGGTAGCGGAAATTGCTCGGGCGTTTGCTGTCGATGAAAAGACCGTCAGGAA